>JAESFU010000053.1_pt1 | contig 256518 bp, 217 predicted proteins | sample 9269461 | NCBI WGS metagenome assembly JAESFU01 (sample SAMN14502556, study PRJNA617107) | algae metagenome | isolation source: Stenomitos rutilans HA7619-LM2 and co-occurring heterotrophs from cave walls | place: USA: Waikapalae cave, Hawaii | collected 2009-07-28 | reverse complement strand
CGGCAACGCATCTCACGCTTGGTTCGCAAAACCCTTTCGTTTTCTAAGAAGCTGGAGAATCACATTGGAGCGATCTGGTTTTTCATTCACCACTACAATGCATCCTTACCTCTTTAGCACTACCAAACGTTGAGGGAATTGACGCATCGCCCGATATGTTAGCAGCTTGTAAGCAAAATTGTGCAGCAAGAGGCTTGAATCCTATACTGTACGAAGGTTCTATAGAGAGCTTAGACGTTTCTGGAAAGTTCAGCGCAATTGTAGTAGCTTTAGGTTCATTCATGTTGCTGGGAAACCGAGCAGACGCGATCGCAGCCTTAAAAGCATTTGCCAAGCATTTGGAACCGAATGGACGAATTTTTGTAGATTTGGGACTGCCTATTGATGCTTTCAAAACAGAAAATATTGTGAAACACAGGGAACTGGTCAACTGCTTGGATGGTTCAGTAATCTTGATGCAAACGTCATCTCAAGTCGATTGGATAAAGCAAGTTGAAAATACTCTCATTCGATACGAGAAATGGAAACAAGGAAAGCTGATTGATACAGAACTACAGCATCTTCCCTTGCATTGGTTTGGGCGAGAGGAATTCATCATGTGTCTGCGAGAAAATGGTTACACAAACATCACGCTCTGCGCTAACCATATAGACGGATTGGAACCAAACTCTTATTCTGACCAATTGTGTTTCTCAGCAACGCTTGCATAAAACTGTGCGATAAATCGCTGAGTCGAAATGAAATTGTAAGCTCTTCGTCCGACTAACTTAATCGTTGTGCACGATCGCCCCTCTCCACAAACCAAATTTCTATCAGAAAAACCAGTGCTCAGTAGATTTCTCTGGTACAACCCAACCAGAACAGTGTTTATACTGGCTGGTATCACTGAGAGTTTAGAAATTCTGGTCTTTGCCAACGGTCAATGGGGCAGCATAACTCAACGTTCTGGTGTTTTCTTTAGTTGGTGCGATCGAACAAAGGCACCTATCTAATTGGCACTGAATCGTGACCAGTGGAAGGCTTCTAGTAATGGATCAGATCGTTGATGCAGGATGCGATCGACAATCAGGTGAGCCGTAACAGGTGCTAACAAAATGCCGTTGCGGTAATGCCCCGTTGCTAGAGTCAGGTTGTCATAAGGGCTGGCACCCAATATCGGCAACTCATCGGGTGTGGCAGGGCGAAATCCCCACCAACATTCTTGCATTGGGAACTGTCGTAAGGCTGGATAGAGGCGAAGCGATCGCGCCAACAGCGACTTTACGCTTTCGGGTGTATTGTCGGGCGCAAAGCCAACATCCTCGCTCGTCGCGCCGATGATAATGTACCCATTCTGTCTCGGCACGATGTAGATTTCGCTGCCAAACAACACGGTTTGTAACGGTAATCCTTGCTCCACAGGCACTCGTACTGAGAGCATTTGCCCCTTTCGTGGCATCACTGGAAGCGGCAGTACGTCCTGTGACCAGGCACCCGTTGCCAGCACATAATGTCCTGCTTGTAGGGTGCCACGTGATGTTTGTAGCTCGCTCACTTGCCCACTCTGGTGCAGAATGGCTTGAACGGCAACTCCTTCCTGCACATCAACACCTGCATCCCGAACGGCTACCCACAGGGCTTTGGTCAGCGATCGATTATCGACTTGAGCATCCTTGGGATACCACCAACCGCCGCTTACGTCTGCGCTAAGTCCCGATTGGCGTTGCTGAATAGCAGCACGATCGAGCCAGTGTACGGGAGTCGGGAGTCGGGAGTGGAAGTTTTGAGTTTTGAGTTCGGAAAGAACCTCTGCTTCCCCTGCCGCCCCTGCTTCCTCTGTTTCCCTGCTTCCTCTGTTTCCCTGCCGCCCTCTGCCTTCTGCCCCCTCCTCATACACAGGCGCTAAAATGCCACATGCCCAATAGCCTGTTGGCAGACCTGTCATTGCTTCTAGCTTTTGCGTCCAGTCTGGATAGAGCGATCGGCTGCTTAAGCAAAGCTCCAGCATGGCACCAGGAGGAAGTTGTTCAGCCTGGGGTGCTAGCATACCTGCCGCTGCATAGCTTGCGGCTTGAGCACCATTACGGCTCAGAATGGTCACCAATGCGCCTTGTAACCGCAACTCAAGGGCGATCGCCAAGCCGATCGCGCCTCCACCGATAACAACGACATCTGATGTTGCTGCCATGCTCTGCGCCTTACCAATTTGCAGGAACGGCTGGCTGTGTTTGAGGCGGTAGTGGAGACGTATCTGCGCTAACTCGACCTGGCGCGTTTGAGTTTTCTTGCGTGACGCCTCCGTTAGAAGCGGTTGTTGATTCCGCACTGAAGCCCGTGTTGCGGGTTGCTGGTGCAAGACTGTCATTCTGATTGGGAAAGCTAAGGCGAAACAGCGAAGAGTTGGCAGACTTCAGCCCGACAAGGACAGCAAATAAGATTAAGATGGCAATCACTAAGCGGCTCATAGCATCCTCTCTGGCGTTATGCGTTCCAGGTACACGCTGGTGTTGTCAATTCGATCGTTCGCCAAGTGCCCCACGCTGTAAATTGCAGGGTGGAGTCAGCAGAAGCCACTAGACAGGTTGTTCAGGTGCCCACAATATACGATCGTCCTGACCCCAAAAGCCATCGTACTTTGTCACCGTTACATCACCTAAAACTTCGACTTGGCAAGCCAAACGGCGGCCCTTTTCTAGAGAATGGGGCGGCAGCGAGAGCCGTGCCTTTTCACGCCACTCTGGCTCTGAAACGTTACCTTCAACCTGTACGGTACACGTCCCACACGTCCCAAGCCCGTGACAATTAATCAAGGATGCCGCACCGTTGTAAACGTCTACATTGTTGTACAGCAGAATCTGACGCAGATTGTCACCACTCGCACAGGTAAACGTTTTGCCTTCAGCTTTGACAGTTGGCATCGCAGTTTGCGCCCCTGTATGACGAACTGTTTCCATTGTGGCGCTTTTCTGCGCTAGCAAGCTCTTCCTTAAGCGTGAAGGCGCGATCGTCAGTCGATATTGCAAGCCGCTTTAAGCCATGTTGCTTCCTCTGGGCTAAGCGTTGGCGCTAGTTTGGCAACGATCGCCGCGTGATACTGCTGAAGCCATTCTCGTTGGCGATCGTCGAGGCGATCGCTATTAATCAGCCGTTTGTCAAAAGGGATGTAGGTTAAGGACTCAAATCCATACCAGGAAAGCTGATTGGGATTGGGGCTTTCGTCTGGTTGTAGTACCTTGTCTCCATCAAGCGCTTTGACAACATAGAGATTTTCGAGACGAATACCACCCCAGCCCGGCTTGTAAAAGCCCGGTTCGATGCTTGTCACCATCCCAGGCTCTAACGGTTCGCTGACCCGCTTGCTAATGCCGTTAGGCCCTTCGTGAACATTGAGGAACGCCCCAACGCCGTGTCCTGTACCGTGCCCATAGTCTAGTCCGGCAAACCAGAGGGTCGATCGCGTGATGCCATCCAGTTGCGCTCCGGTCGTACCTTTAGGAAACCGCTGCATGGCGCAGTTAATATGAGCTTTGAGCACTTCGGTATAACACTCTACTTGCTCTGGGGTGGGCGTGCTAACGACAAAGGTACGGGTATCGTCTGTGGTGCCCGATGCATATTGCGCACCAGAATCTAGCAGCAAAAAGTCACCCTCATGCAACACACGTTGAGGATTTGGGGTGCCGTAATGCACGATCGAACTATTTGCCCCTGCCCCTGCGATCGTATTGAAGCTCAGCCCCTGAAAACCAGCCTCTTCTGCATAGAAACGTTCTACCGTTGAGGCCACGTCTGCCTCTGAAAGAGAAGCGCCCCTGCTGAGCTGATCGTCAACCCACTTGAGCGTTCGAGTTTTGGCACGGCTTGCCTTCAGGTTTGCCTGCTGCATCTGCGCCACTTCGATCGCGTTCTTGCGGGCTTTCATGCCCTCGATTGGGGTGGTTGCATCAACCAGCCTGCAGGCGATCGCAGTAGCAGGATCAGTTAGTAGCGCCTGAGTTCCCATTGTGGTGTGGTTGGGGTCGATGAGCACTCGTTGATGGGGAGACTTTGCAACCAGTGCTTTCAGCGTTTCGGCATAGGTTTCATAGGGCAGTAGAGACACCTGCGTTTGCAAAACCGTTTGCAAGTCGGGCGCAATGCGATCGAGATTTGTAAACAGGTAAGCTTCCGTTGCCGTAACAATGGAGTACGCGATGAAAACAGGATTGTAGGGCACATCCCAGCCACGCAAGTTATAAAGCCACGCAATTTGATCCAGCTTCGTTATTGGCAGCAGATCTGCATTGGCTTTTTGCAGGTCTTCTCTGAGACGTGTCAGCTTTTGTGCGATCGTCTCGCCGGTCTGAGCATCGGGTAAGTCAAACAGCTTGGAATCCGCATACACAGGTAACGGTTCTGCACTGACCCACGGCTCTTGAAGACGCACGCGATCGACCAGATTGCCCGTCAGCGGCACCAGTGACACTCCCGACGGTGCCAACTGTTTCTCAAAGCTCCGAAACTGGCTGACGGTAATCGTAAACGGGTCAAAGCCTAGCCGAAAGGTGCTACCGCCTTTCGCAGCTTCTCGTCCCAACGTTTCTAAGGTTTCGTCAAGCGTTTTTTGCTTCTCTAGCCCTAATTTAGAGATCTGCATCAACGCAGAGTCAACCTCCAATTCAGCCTGCTCGTAATAGCGAGAATCGACAAACAACCATGCCCGCTCTTGCCCTACTAGTAAATCGCCCGCCGACCCAGAAAAACCGCTCAACCAGATGCGCCGCCGTTTGGCTTCTGGCAAATATTCATTCAAATGCTCGTCCGCCGCAGGCACAAGGTACCCATCTAGCTGGTGCGTGACCAGGAGCGATCGCAGCGCCACAAACTTTGCATGAGTCGTACTAGACAAAGTATGAGACGTGAGTACATCAGTAGGAGACATAGGCAAAGCATAAGCGTCTAGTTCGATTTATAGCACTTTTAGAATGGAAGCCTAAGGATAGGAAGGTGCAGATTGAATCTCGATCGAAAAGGATTAAACGTGATACTACGGCTACAAAGCCAGACGGCAGCACTCACCACGAACATACGGCCTTCCGCCCTCACCCCTCAGCCTTTATCCTTTATCCCTCATCTCCCCATGTCTCAACTCGGACTGCGAACTCGACTGTTTCTCTCCCATCTGATTGTCATGATTGTGGGGTTAAGTACATTACTCACCGTTGGCAAGCTATATTCCCCCCGGCTTTTTGTGCTGCACCTCGAAAAAATGGAGGAGGGGAGTGGGTCTAATTTGCTGATGTTATTTCGGCAAGAGCTGATGGAAGGCTTTGAATCAGCCTGGAGCCGAGGCGCGCTTTGGTCAATGGCGATCGGGGGTACTGCGGCTGGTGGTCTCAGTTATCTGGTCTCAAAGCGCATCATGCATCCCCTATTTCAGATGGAGCAGGTCACTCAAAAGCTAGCAGCGGGGCATTTAGAAGAACGATTGCCGACTAGCGATATTCCAGAGCTCAACCGCTTAGCGCTCAGTTTTAACCGGATGGCATCAAACCTTGAAGGCGTTGAGCAACGGCGACGTGAACTGGTGAGCGATTTAACCCACGAGCTACGAACACCATTGACGGTTGTAGAAGGGTACTTGGAGGGACTCGCAGATGGCACGATCGAGCCATCCGTGGATACCTACCAACGACTTGCCAGAGAAACGGCTCGCCTCCGTCATCTTGTCAACGACCTTCAGGAACTTTCGCAGGCAGAAGCAGGTTATTTGCCCATTCGGACGCAGACATTTGATGTGCGTCCCTTACTGACCTCACTGGTGCAAAAATTTTCTGACCAATTGCTGGAGGAAGGGCCTGTTTTGCATTTAGACTGCCCCGTTGACCTGCCGCCCGCCTTGGCAGATCCTACACGGGTGGAACAAGTGCTGATTAATCTGTTAGGCAACGCCCTGCGTTATACCTATCAGGGAACCATCACCGTGAGTGCCCGAACGCAGTACAATCACGTCTGGATTGCGGTGGCTGACACAGGTCAGGGCATTGCTGCGCAAGATCTTCCCCACGTGTTTGAGCGGTTTTGGCGATCGGATCGATCACGCGATCGCAACTCTGGTGGCACTGGCATTGGGCTAGCCATTTCTCGCCGCCTGGTCGAACTTCAGGGCGGCACCATCACTGTGCAGAGTCAGTACGGTGAGGGAAGCCGCTTTCAATTCTCGCTACCCCTGGCTTGAAGCTGCCCCTAAAAACTCCAGATACGTACTGCTTAATTCCTTCACCGCCAGTTCATAAAACTGCTTACCATGCTCAGGCGTCGCCAGTGCTGGGTTAGATCCCATCCGTCCATCCGGGTAACGACGGCGAAAGTCGACCGCTCCATAAATCGTGTGCCCTTTGGCGACCGACTCATTTAATGGCGCTTGCTTGATCGCTTCAGGATACACATATTGCGTTAGCGCCACTTCACTGGGCGTGGCATGAGAACCCTCCTGATCGCCATAAAGCTCCTTCGCTAGCCGATAGACCGCACCACACATGTACCAGTTACTTACTTGACACTGCACCTGTTCAGCCATTGGTACGTTCAAATCCACGAGCGTGGCATAGACCTCAGCAAAGGCCGCTTTAAGCGTCGCCACATTGCCCCCATGCCCGTTAATGAAAAAAAAGCGCGTAAAGCCCGCGCGCGCCAGGGAGGTTATGTAGTCTCGAATGAGCAAAATCAGCGTGCTGGGGCGAAGGCTCATACTGCCTGGAAACGCCGTATGGTGTAGCGCCATGCCCACATTGATGGTTGGTGCGACGAGCGCTTGAGTCACCTCGCCAACGCCCCGCGCGATCGCCTCTGCGCAAATAGCATCGGTGCCAATCAACCCGGTAGGGCCATGTTGCTCTGTCGAACCGATCGGTAAAATGATGCCTTTTGACCGTTCCAGATAATCTTCAACTTCAAGCCACGTACTTAAATGCAGCAGCATACGACTCTCCCTGTAGCGCTCAAGCTTTACTCTAGCGAAGTCACACCGCTGTGCGTCGATCGGCCCTATACCCCAAAAATAAATTTTCCTTGCGCGATCGCCCACAGATACAGCCTTTTGTATCGAATCAGTCATCAATCAGCCTCATCCTGCTTAACAATGGCTAGAATAGTTGGTACAATCCGATACTTAAGAGACCTAAAAGTTAGGAAGAGAAAGTTAGAAAGAGACCTAAAGTTAGACAAGCCCGTTGCACGTTTAGTTAGGGAGAATGTAGGCACGATGGCTGGATCTATAGACGTCGATGAATGGTCGATACCCGTCTGTCTACACTGTTTCAAACCCTATCCTCTTCTTCCGTGTGAGTGTCTGTGCTCACGTCCTCATCCGATGCAGACCTCCCCGAAGTTGTTAACGTTTCACTAAATAATGTCCCTATCAGCTATTTCTTTTCTTCAAAGGCAACTCGAAACCCTTTCTCACCACTTACATGAGGTTGATGCATTCTGTTTAGGCTGCAGAAATGGAGGCTGCAATCTAGCGTCAGTGAGCCACTGTTTGCTACCTCTTGGGGAGAAGTAGCGGTATCTCGATCGAATGTTCTTACACTACTTTGGGAGCGTTATGCATCACAGCCTCAACGATGGTCTTAGCAGCAATACCTACCATAGGAACCCTGCATAAAGCCTTTGATGAAACTTACTGCTCAGGAGAAGCAACATGTTACACCGCAAGATTTATCAACTGTGTTGCGACGGTCGCGAAGTCTGGATCTTCTTGCGGGACCAGCAACGGTGGATTGAGCGGGCACGCATCCTCGATATCGAAGGAGACTTAGTGACCCTGCGCTACGAAACTGAAGAAGAAGACGAAACCTGCTCTTGGGAAGAAATGGTTCGTTTGGAGAGCATCGGCGCGGTGACTCAGAAATTAGCGGCTGTGCCCAAAGGCAACGTTGAGCCTGCGGTTTCTGATGATTGTCCCGAAGCCGAGCAGATTCCAAACAATCGGCTTCCAGACGCCAACCCCGACTAAGGGCGGCTGTCGTCGGCATATACCGTTTCATCTGCTTGACGCCATGCAGGGTCAACAAGACAGATGAATACCAATGGTTCTGTGCCGCTATTGCGAATAAATTGCTTGGCACGGGGTGGAATGTAAATCGCATCTCCCGATTCCACCTTCTGATATTCGTCATCAATGTACATTTCTCCCTGCCCACTGAGAATGTAGTAAACCTCAGACGTGGTAAGCGAATGAGGGAACGACGTTTGCCCAACGGGAACAATGGCATGAGCCAGACTATACTGCACTGCGATCGACTGCTTGTCGGGATGCAGCAGTTCACGCAGCAGCGTTCCATCCCCCGCCACAAACTCTGGACAGGTGCTTAGCTTTTGAATCAACACCGCTCGAACCTCCTTCTGTCCCTGCTTGTTTCTATTAGACCCTTATCATTGCAAGGCATCTCGTTTACCATGCCATCCCTCGTTTACCTTGGGGAAACGCTGCCACGTTAATTCACGATCGCGTCCATAATCAGTTGTACGACACTTGAACGACCGTCGAGACCCGGCGGTTAAAGCACTCTGTGTTCTTTGCGCCTCTGCGGTTATTTCTTATGCAATTTAAGCCTTTTTCTAAAGGTCATCCGGGTCAGTCGTATGAGCGGTTAGAAGTATACGCATTCATCAACGGCGCATAGTCTGGACAGCTAATGGCCTCTTCAGTCAACGCTGCCGAAGGACGCACCGTACATTTAAGATGATAGTCACTGGTAAAGAACTGGCAGCCAGCGCACGGAATCCGATGCATTTGTTGACTCCGAGCGATCGTATCGCGCGTAGCGGCCCAGAGACTCCAGCCCAGAAGCCCAACAACCGCCCATGCAGAGAGAAAGCAAATTGGCACCAGTAATGGCTGCAAAGCGTGGACAAATGGCTGCAAAAGTTGAAACACGGCAAGTAGATTAAGAGTGTGAACGCATCGCTAGACTTCTAGTGTGTGATCTTGTTCGTGATCGTGCTCTTTTTTTAGCTTGAAAGTTTTGAAGAAGTGTTACGTTTTTGTTACATCAGGCAGAATTCGCTGAGCAAAAAGGCACCTTAAACAGAGCATCGATCACGCATCCATGCTGTTACCACTTGCACGTTTGCTTTGAGCAGAGGCATTACCCTCGATGAAAGTCTCCATCTCTTCCACGCCTGCCCAGTCTAGACAGATTAAGCAGCAGCTCGCCGCCCCCCAAGAATCGCTCTCTTACGAGCTAGGCAAAGCCGTACAAGAACTGCCTCCGCTTTACACGCGGCTACTGGCAGGCGGCATCAGTGCACTCGTCTTTGGCACCATCGCCTGGGCACATTTGAGTAAGATTGATGAGGTCGCGATCGCCCAGGGGCAACTGATTCCCTTCACTGAAGTGCGTCCCATTCGAGCAGGGGCCGTTGGTAATATTCAGCAAATCAACATCAAAGAAGGCGACCCCATTCGCAAAGGGCAAATCCTAATTAACATGGATGCCGCGCTGCCACAAGCTGAAGTCGATCGCCTAACGGAGTCGTCCAAATTAATTCGTGAAGACCTTGCGCGCCTACAGGCAGAACGAACTGGCAACGCTAGCACGGGCACCCAGGTGCAAGACCAACTGTTGAAAGCCCGTCTGAGTGAATTTGACCAAAAGAAAGCCGCTGCTATAGGCGAGGCACAGCGCCAACTGGCAATCCGTAGTGAAGCACTATCAACCCTATCGCGGTTGCAAGCTAACTTAGTGAACGCTAGAGATGGCCTTAAAAATGCCCAAACCCGTGAACAGGCACTAAGTTCATTGAAAGGCAGCGGTGCCGTTCCCCAACTTGACTACATTCGATCACTGGATGAAGTCACACAAGCCAAAGACAAGGTTGTGTCTCTTGAGAAAGAGCTAACAGCGCAGCAAGACCGCATTCGTCAGGCAGAAGAAGCGTATGCTTCTGCCCAAAATACCGCAACGGGGCTGAACTCACAGCGGCAAAACGATATTCTTACGCAGTTCACCAAACGTAAAGAAGAGCAAGCTTCGATCGACGGGCAACTAGCCCAAGCTCAAAAACAGCGGGAACGTGAAACCATCATGGCTCCGTTTGATGGCACGGTGTACAACGTTAAGGCAACGAAAGGCCCGGTACAGTCTGGTGAAGAACTCCTATCCATTCTTCCAAAAGATGAAAACGTGGTGTTAGAAGTCAAAATTCTCAACCGCGATATTGGCTTCATCCATGAACACATGCCAGTAAAAGTGAAGCTAGCGACCTTTCCCTACCAGGAATTTGGCATCGTCGAAGGCGAAGTGATTAAAGTCAGCCCTAATGCGATCGTCGAGAAAGATGTGGGTCTTGTCTTTCCTACGCGCATTCAATTAAACAAACGGGCGATCGAGGTTCGTGGACAGACCGTTGACTTCACACCCGGTATGGCAGCAACCGCCGAAATCGTCACCCGGAAGAAATCAATCCTGGACTTCCTGATTGAACCCATCACTCGCCGCTTCAGCGAAGCCTTTTCAGTACGCTAAACGCTGGTGTAATAAGTAATCGCTTGCAGTCCTCTTTAGAGACAGAGCGACTACTGGCATGTCAAAACAACCTTAAAGGGAGCGCTCGATTTGAGCGCCCCCTTTGCTTCTAGCGTTTGATCTGAATCCAGCTCACGGGCACCTAAACAGCATTATTTGGAGCACCCGTTACATCGATAAAGTCATAGTCGGTGTATTGACCAATGCTCCGACCATAATTCAGGTTGTTTTCCTTAGAGTAGCCCTCTGTCGCGGCATCAAAGAAGTCAACATACATACAGAGATAGTACCGTCCGTTCCCCTTCCAACCAGACCAAGTAGAATCAGGCACATAAATCGTGGTCGTTGTAAAATAGGCTGCGGGTAGCGTACCTCCAGTCAGTCCGACAGTGCTGTTGAACGAGACACTACTTTGTGCTGCAAGGGGTGCGATGCTGGCAGTCGCAATCACCGTGTCACTCCCATCCAACACGTCATCATTAGAGAAGTAGAACTTAACCAGTGCACGCGTCGAACCTGCCACCTTATTGCCAATATTTTTAATGCTGCCGGTGAATGTAATCGCTTGACCTGGAGTCGTTGAGGTCTGGTTGATGACTAAACCGCCGCCCAGCAAATCTGGTTGTAGAGTATCGCGGATCACGATGCCAGCACTTGCCGTATTGTTTGATTCATTTGATTCGCTGACCTGATTGCCCGAATCAATGATCATCCCAATGTAGTAAGTTTGGTCACCACCCCACCATGAATCACTTTGTGCCAGAAGACTTAGCGTTTGTTGCTGTGTATAGTTTTGACCCGGTGCCAAACTAGTGATGAAAACATCTTTATCGCTGTTTCCAGTATTTGGATCGATCGTGCCTAAAAGCAAGTCACTTGCGGTAATCGTGTTATCGCGTGATAAATAGAACGAGACCTTGAACACAGATGGCGTGATGACAGACGTGCTGTCATTGCGGATAGAGTAGTTGACCCTTACCGCAGAAAGGTAGTTGCTACTGGTACTATCCAAGCTTACCGTTGAAGGCAAGGCTTGCCCGTTCGTTTTTGTGATGGTAAACGTGCTGGACGGGTTTGGCAGCAGGTCAACTTTTTGGGCAGATGCTGCACTCAGACTCAGCGTATAAGCAGACTTTTGGGTAGAAGACGACAAGACACGAATAAAGTACGTGCCAGACGTTAACGAAAGGTTAGAAATCAATTCATCTGCATTGCTCAGATTTGCTGAAGATGCAATGATTTCTGACTGGCTACTAAGCACACCGTTGCCATCTTTGTCTTGGATTACCTGCAAATCTGCATTTGTGTTGCTTCCCAACCCTGTGAGTGAGAGGTTCAGGACACTGGAAGTTGTGAGGTTAAATTTATAGTAACCATTTGGAAGCGCCGCTCCACCAATGCTATCGTCGTAGCTTCCAGTGTTGTTAAGAGTGCCGATATTAAAGGCTGCTCCCATACTGCTGCCAGCTAAAACGTTAGGTGCCTGCCCTGTGATGATCGCGCCAACTCGCCAATTTGCATCACTGATTGCTAGCAACGACAGCCCTGTCGAATAGGTCGTACCATTCATCACCCAAGCTACATTGTCACCCCCTCCATAGTTGCGCCAGAAAATGTCTTGCTTACCATCACCATTCGCATCGCCAACGCCAACAATATTCCAGTTAAGATCCCCAATGGATAAGAATGAAGCGGCTGAAGAGAGAGAGAGACCGTCCATCAGCCAAATCGTGTTCTGACCAGTTCTATAGTTACGCCAGACTAGATCTGGCTTCCCATCGCCATTGAAATCGCCAACGCCATTTATCCGCGAGTTTAAGTCAGTGACGGTAGGGAAAAAAGCCGAGCTTTTGAGGGTTGTACCGTTCATATACCAGGCAGCATTCGCACCCGTCGTATAGTTGCGCCAGACCAAATCAGTTTGGCCATCACCATCAAAGTCACCAGTACCGGCGATTTTCCAGTTGGAGTCACCGACTCCGGTGGTAAAAGCGCCAGAGCGCAATGTGTTATCCGCGTTCATCAGCCAGATAGCATTTTCCCCAGTAGCACTGTTACGCCAGATGTAATCAGAGATGTCATCACCGTTGAAGTCACCTGAGCCTTGAAGTTTCCAGTTGGGGTCACCTACGGAATTGACATTAAAGGTACCCACCAGACTATTGCCATTCATGAGCCAGCCAGCATTTTGACCACTGCTAGCATTACGCCAGAGCAAGTCTGCACGGGCAGCAGGCGTAGATTTCACCTTCAGCGTATAGTTTGTGCTGGTGCTAGAGTCGGCCAGAGACACGCGGATGTAGTAATCACCCGCATTGAGCGAATCTGTTGTAAATGCGTCTGCTAAAGTCCCACCGTTGCTGGACTGCTGTAACGTGCCACCCGCATCAAGAATTGCAATATCGGCGTTGGCGTTTTGAGAGGTCAGCGTCAGGACAACACTGCTACGTTGACTAAGGCGAAGGCGAAAGAAATCTTGTGTGTCAAGTGAGTCAAGTGAGTAGCTTGTATCTGATTGACTATTAGAAAACGTTTGCGCGCTAGTTGTAGCGGTGATTAATCGCTGTGTTGATGTACTGTTATCAAAAATACTAGAATTGTCTGACATTGCTTTACCTTCCACGCTCGCACTATTAGCGTTCCCGGTATTAAATCTTGAATAAACATAGCACTAGTAAATTCATAGAAACTTTGTCCTAGTGCGGTTTTTACTGAGGTTTCCGCACTTCTACTGACTCAATAAATCTCTAACAACCGTTGTTAGAGTTAGTAGAAGAAATGAATTCAGTCCTGCTTTTTCCTGTGACGTTTTTCTAAAATAGAGTCACTGGAAACTGCGATTGATGACCCTTTGTGGCGACGGACAGGCAAGCCTGTAAACCCCTTTCTCATTAGCTATCTCCGTATAGCGACGAAAAACACTTAAAGCCGATCGTTATTTTTAGCAATTAACCGTGAACGATTAGCTAACAGTATGATTCGCTGCATTACGTTCATTTACTGAGGTGAACTGTTTCAGTTGCGCGATGTGATGAGCAGTGGGAGCTAGCAACTTGTCACGATCGCTCTAAAGCGTTTGCGGCTTCTGGATTGCGATCGACGTGCGGTTTAACTGAATATATGGCCTAAGCTGACACAGGCTCAATCCGTAGCCCAAAGTAAGTGAGAATAAGTTCAGTGGTGCCAGTGTTATGAATCTCATGCAGCTCTTCGGCTTCAACGGCAATGCAGACACCGCTTTGCAATTGATAAGGAACCGTATTAATCCAGATGGTGCCTTCACCCGCTTCGACAAAAAACACCTCGCACATATTGGTATGGCTGTGGGCACTGGCAATCTGCCCTGGAGCAAAACGTGCCTGGGAAAAGTTCGTCAAATGCGGTAAGTCGCCCGGACGCAGCATTACCTTTTTTTTGATAGCGAGATTATGAGTAACGGCTTCTTCCGGCAGGGTAGAAAGGGAGGTCATTTTCATCGGTGATGCGATCGCACAAAACTACCCTCTACCCTAGCGTCATACTTACTAACCGCAAGGCTGCTCTTGCAATTCCCTATCCATGACTCAATGACTAAACACCGTTCTCAGCTTAAACTTCTCCTACTGCAAATTCGAGATGATGCGGTAACGTGCCAGGAAGAACTTGATGAATTCGTTCGCTATAGTGAGCTTGAGCCGCATCAGGTTGAGGTGCTCAATACCTTCGAGACACCGATCTTTGAAGCCACTTGCATCGTGGGGTACGATGCCTTACTGGTAGGCGGCTCCAGTGATGCCTCGGTGACACAGCCAGAAAAGTATCCATTTGTAGACCATGCCAAGCGGTTACTGCTCTACTGTTTGGACAAAAGTATTCCCGTTTTTGCTTCCTGCTTTGGCTTTCAAGTGGCTGTTGAAGCACTGGGAGGGCGAGTGATTGTCGATGCGGCAAGCATGGAAATAGGTACTTATCAGCTGCAACTCACTGAAGCCGCTGCGACAGATGTTCTTTTTCATGATGTTCCTGACCGCTTCTGGGTTGTCTCAGGGCATAAAGAACGAGCGCTTTCCCTGCCAGAGGGAGCGGTGTTGCTGGCATCTTCTGAGCTTTGCCCGTATCAAGCTTTTCGGGTAGAAGGTAAGCCTTTTTATGGCTTTCAGTTCCACCCCGAAGTCAATATAGCTGATCTGACCACTCGGATTACACGGTATCAAACTCGCTATTTGGAGAGTGCTGAAGCACTGACACAAGTGCTTCAAGGGCTGCACGAAACGCCGATTGCCAATCAGTTGATTAGGAAGTTTGTCGATCGTATTTTGCTGACGTGAAAAGCGGGAGAGGGTGCAAGAGGTAGAAGAAGCAAGGGAAGCCGAAGGCAGTGGGGTGGGGGAGGTGAGAAGCTAAGACGGCGATCGCTCGGCCCACGGGGTTGCCAGATTGAACAGTAGCTTAAACGCAAAATCCGTGAGTAGCCCAATGAAGCCAATAATGGCGATCGTAAATAGGACTTTGTCCGTTTGCAGATAGCGCTGCGACTGCACTACTCGAAAGCCTAAGCCATTCTCAGACGCGATTAGTTCTGAGATCACGAGATAATTCCATGCACCAGCGACGTTGACGCGTAAGGTATCGATGATGCTGGGCACGATCGCTGGGATAATGACCCTGACCAAAACATCAAAACGATTTGCCCCCAAGGTGTACGCTACGCTTAACAACTCATTGGGGATAAACTTCACAGCATCGGCCACCATAATGGCGTTGAAGAACACAATCCCCAGAAAAATGATCGTCACGCGAGTCGGCTCATCCAATCCCAACCAGAGGATAATGAGCGGTACAAACGCGGCAACAGGCATATAGCGAACTGTCCCCACGATGGGGCTGAAGAGGCTCTCCATGCTGTAGAAGGTGCCCATTGCAATGCCGATCGGGACGCCGAGTGCCGCGGCGGCTAGAAACCCTAGAAAAACACGATAGGAACTCGCAAGCACATCTACCAGCAAGTTCTCTTCAACGAACATGTGAATGCCAGATTGCAATACCGCTGTTGGCGTAGGAAGAAAGATGGGTGTGACCCAGCCTCCATAGCTCAAAACGGCCCAAACAGTCAGCGGTATCACTAACGCTGTGATTGAGATGAGCGTTCCGAGCCAGCGTGGGAAGCCCTGACGAATACTCCAAAACACGGATGGTGTGAGGTATCGTTTACCAGACGCAGGAAGAGATTTGAACACGGCGGTAGTTTGAGTGGGTAATGGAACAACGTAGACTTGAATTGTCGAAGGCGGCTGGTAGACCAACCGTAGCGATCGCCACAATTCTAGACCCAGCACCTTCGTTTAATAGAGAGGGAAAACACCCTTGGCGTGACGTTTCTGCTAGTGCTTGAATGGACTAGCATGCTAAAAATTCCTTTTTTGCGATCGTCCCCTTCACCACAAGACTTGAATACTAATGTGACTCTTACTAGCACATCGCCTACACTCGTCCAATCAGCCCAAACTCCTAAGCTTCAAGTGGAGGGCCTATCCAAAAGCTTTCCACAGAAAGGCAAAGCGGTGATGGCATTGCAGAACGTTAATCTTTACCTGCAACCGCGAGAACTGGTTTGTATTGTTGGAGCATCAGGGTGTGGCAAGTCTACTCTGCTCAACATCATTGCGGGCTTAGTGCTTCCATGCTCCGGCAAAGTTTTGGTGGATGGTGAGGTGGTACCGGGACCGGGAGCCGATCGGGGCATGGTCTTTCAAAGCTACACGTTGTATCCCTGGTTGACCGTCGCCGATAATATTGCCTTTGGGCTAGAGCTCCGTCGCTTACGCAGAGCCGAAATTAAGCAGCGGGTATCTTATTACCTGGATGTGGTGGGTCTGACCAAGTTTGCGAAAGCCTATCCGAAGCAATTGTCGGGCGGGATGAAGCAGCGAGTGGCGATCGCCCGTGCTTTGGCAAACGAACCAGAAGTGCTGTTAATGGACGAACCCTTTGGGGCATTGGATGCTCAGACGAAAGAGCAGATGCAGAAATTTTTGCTAGAGCTATGGGAGCAAACCCACACGACTATCTTGATGATTACCCATGATTTGGAAGAGGCTGTTTTCTTGTCGCAGCGCATCTATGTCATGAGCGCTCATCCGGGACAAATCAAGCAGGACTTTCAAGTACCGTTGCCCGAACATCGTGATCTTGATATGAAGCTTAGTCCTGAATTTATTCAGATCAAACGCACGATTATTCAGACGTTGCATAACGAGCATTAGTCCATTTCTAATACCCTTGCTTTGGAAGAAAACTAGATGGGGCAAGCGAATCCAACATTGCCAGCACTCTTGATAGCAGTAGTACATGACGCTACTTTTGAGATTGGTTGCTATGGCAGACTGACAGATTGTCTTTGCCGCGTGACATGTCTAACAACGCGACAGGACACCGTTAATGATGCATACTACCCTCCTGTAGAATTGGGTTTTTTCTGGTTGCGTGAACATAGAGGTTTATGGCTTGCCTCTGGCATGGTTAACAAAGCGATTTTTCGGGATGCTGAGACGATCGATCGTGTTTTGTATCAGATTATGGAAGAAGCACTTCATCTTGATGAGCAACTAGCAACGTGTGTTGAGTTGGTTGAGACAAGCCAGACGAGTGTTTCCAATGGTGAATATGTCCAATTCTGGTGAAGTAGAGCAGTCTTTTCAGAAAACTAAAAAACAGGGGTTCAAAACCGTCATGACTACCGGAGCGATCGATTCAACTACCAGCCGTTACTTGCATCAAAAAAAGCCATTGTGGAATACTCTTTCCATTCTCTATACGCTGGTTAGTTATGTAGGTGGCATCGCGCTCTTACTGCTGCCAGATGGCTGGCTCAACGCGCTGGGTGTAGTCTTTTTAACGCATAGCCTGCTTTGCTCGGCGTATCTGGCACACGACTTTATGCACAGTGCGCTCTTTGAAAGCAAAGTGTGGAATGTAGCCTTTGGGAACCTGATGCTGTGGTTGAATGGGGGTTGTTATGCCCGGTTTGAGGATTTAGCGCGACTGCATATAGCCCACCACATTAATCGCGTTGATTTTTGCCGCTTTGATTTGGTGACGTTTCTGAACGCCATGCCTGCACCTGTACGATCGCTCCTTTTGGCGCTGGAATGGCTCTACTTTCCCTCACTGGCGTTTTTGCTAAGGATTCGCTCCATCTTTGCGCCCTTTTGGGAACTCGATCGTAGAGATGAACGCTTGCGGAACGTACTGATTTTAATGATCCGAGGTGGGTTGTTTGCGCTGTTAGGCATGGTGTCGCCCAAGGCGCTTCTGCTCTACTTTATGGCTTATATCGGCATGTTGACGGTGCTTCGGTTCGTGGATGCCTTTCATCATACCTACGAGGTGTTTCCGGTGGGAGATACCCTCCCAAAGCGCGATCGTGCTTACGAGCAGGCAAACACATTCTCAAATGTGGTGTCTTTGCACCATTGGTGGCTGAACCTACTGTTGCTGAACTTTGGGTATCACAATGCCCACCATGAATTGATGAAATGCCCCTGGTACAACCTTCATGAACTCGATCGCGAGTTGTTTACAGGGAAAGAGGTGCACTATATGACGCTGCCAGAACTGTTAGGAAATTACCATCGTTACAGAGTTTCGCGGTTCTACTCTGGTCAGGGGCGTGGCGTTGACGAGCAAGGCAATCGCAGCCTGGAAACCTTCTATGGTGCGATCGAGGTATCCTTTCTGGTGTTGCCTGCTTAGAGGTGTGTGTGACCCAACCAAGCTTTCGGCCTGCGTTGCCTGGTGTTGCTTTTGGCATCGCTACGGCGCTTTTGTTTGGTGCCACAACGCCTTTAGCCAAACTGTTCCTCAATGATGTGCAACCGTGGATGCTGGCGGGCTTGCTCTTTCTGGGGGGTGGTTTAGGACTGCTGCCGATCTACCTGATCCGCAACCGCATCCATCCAACAACCGATCGCTTGTATAAGAAGGATTGGCAGTGGTTAGGGGCATCGATTTTGGTGGGTGGGGTGATTGCCCCAGTTCTTCTCACCCTCGGTTTAGTCCACACAACAGCGGCAGCAGCATCCTTGCTGTTGAATTTTGAATGCGTGTTTACAGCGCTGTTAGCCTGGACAGTTTTTGGAGAACGGTGGCGCTGGCAGGTCTTTGTTGGCATGGTCGCGATCGTGGCTGGCGGTGTGGTGCTAGCTCATGCAGAAAATACGGGGATTGGTTTAACCTGGGGGGCGCTGCTCATTCTGGGTACCTGCTTTCACTGGGCACTGGACAACAATTTCACCACCAAAGTTGCGGCCAAAGATCCCTTGCAGGTAGCGCTCCTTAAAAGTGGAGGGGCTGGGGCAATCAATGTGGCAATCGCCCTGCTTGTGGGGCAGTCCTTACCCGCCTTACCAACTCTCTGTAGTGTCTTGGGGGTTGGCTTTCTGACCAATGGGCTGACACTGTTCTGTTTTGTCATGACTTTGCGCTATCTGGGCGCATCACGAGCAGGGACTTATTTTGCGCTTGCACCATTTGCGGGTGCGGCCGTTTCAGCCCTGCTGCTCAGTGAAGGGATTAGCGAAACGCTGGCGATCGCAGCGGTGTTAATGGCAGCGGGCGCTGGGTTATGCGCCAGAATCACAGAGTAGCCGGTATTACTTTTAGCCGTAACGATACTCATTCACGGTGGGCGGTTTGTCGATGAGCCGCTAAAATAGTGAGAGGTTCAACTGCGGCGTTGGTGACTGCCAATAACGTTTTTTGACTATGCTCTGTTCAAACGGGAATCGATCGCCAGACGGCAGTAGACCGGGCTTGTACCCGGAAACTTTAAGTCATGGCATGAGGTACCCACCTGGTTTTTACCAGGTCAAAAACTGAGGTAAGACGGCGTTGCGGGGAGCCTTGATTTTTTAGTAGAAGGGGATGCACATGCATCCCCTTTTATTCATGGAAGCTGATGTTTATGGAAGCTGGTGGAGCCAGCCGTTAACATCGACTGCTAGCTTTTGTCCCAGTTGAAGCAGCGATCGCAGGTCTGCCAACTGCATCGTTGAAGCGCGATCAACTTCAAACTGTCCTGCGTGACTTAACCACTGGCGGCATTCTGGAATCAGCCAAGTTTGCAGCCGTTGGAAGTAAAGCTCCTGCGCCTGCGCCAACGATAGATCTAGCTTCATCTGGTTGCCCAGCGCTAGAAGCCGTTCGAGACGGTGCAGTTCCGCTGGACTGATGGCTGGGTCAAAGTGATACAGCAATTGCCAGAGCGATCGCAGCACCAATCTTTCTAGCGCTTGTCTGGCTTCTGGCTGATTCAGTTGGCAATGAAGATGGTCTGCTTCGGTTGCGATCGTCTCCAGTTCTAACAGCCGATTGGTACCTGCGGATGACGCATCGGCAGTTGGCTCACTCATTTCCTGCTCCAAAGCTCGCAACGAAAGGGACACGCGATGGTCCAGGGCAACGGCTGCTGCCACCTGAAGCTCTTGCGGTACCGCCAACTCATCGCGATGAAACGCCATCAAGACCCCGTAGTTATCTCGATAGACTTGCGTATAAAGCTGATCTAACCGCGTTAGGGTTTCGTGGGTCAGCAGGCGCATGATGCGATGCCGCTCCTCTGCAAAGAGACTTTGGAGACTATACGTTTTGGGAGTGTGAGCTTGATAGTTAAACAGTGCGTTCATTGCCATGATCGTTTGCGCAGCGCTTGCTTGCTTGATCGATTCAAACAACTGGTCTTTTAGCTCTGCATAGTCACGCCGCCCCGAAAAAGGTTGAATGCAGCAGTGAAAATCCCAACCGCCGAGATGGACAACCGCAAAAAGTAAATGAGTGCTTTCACGGGTAATGTCTGAAACAAGTTGAAGTTGACCGACTGCTAAGGTAAGCGATCCCATCCGCTGTAGCTGGTAGTCAAGCTGGTTTGCGGTGTAGCAGTAGACTTGATGCTCTTTAGAGTAGGTGGTAAACAAAGAACTGATTGCGTAGTGAGCCGCCACCTGTTCTATGCTGATTTGGGCCGTTTTCACCAATTGACGATAGACATCAGCCCCATCCTGGAAGCAGTCAACATTGCTAGGTGCCAGCGCCAATCGGCGCACAAACGCTTTTTCTAGCTGAATCCCTGTCACTTCGCCTGCCAGTTCCAAAGCTCTAGCCGCATAACGGAGAATCTGTACACCTTCAGGTCGAGACAGCTCATCAAAGAACCAGCCGCAACTGGTGTACATTAGCAGGGCGTGACGCTGCATTTCTAGCAAATGTAAGGCATCTACTCGCTCCGAAACCGTTAGTTTATGCGTCTGGTGCTGGGTAAAAAAGCGGGTGAGATTGGCAAGGCTACGATCGCGCACGACCTGAATGTACTCATCGCGCGCCAACCAGGGATCGCAAAAGAGCTTTCTGCCAGCCTCTTCATACACCTTCGCTAACTGATCTCGCAGCCAGTCCAGCGCGTCTCGCAAGGGGCGTCGCCACTGTTGGTTCCACAACCCACCGCCACCACAACCACAGTCATGCTGCCAGCGATCAACTCCATGACTGCAACTCCAAGCGGTTACATGCTTTAGCTCTACTTCCCAAGTGGGGGACTGTAGAGAGAGATAGTGAGCAAAGTTAGTCGCCGTCCAGCCGCGATCGACAAACTCATGCCTAAACGCATAGGCAAGACATTTCTCCGTGCCGCCCTTGTGGTGCCCAAAGGTTTCGCCATCGGTTGCGACCGAAATAAGCTGTGAGGGGCGTTGATCCCCACGCACCGCCTGCCCCAACCGTCCAACCAGATTGTAAGAACTGCTCAACGCGCTATCGAAGCCCATGTCGCGGGAAATCGGACCGTCGTAGAAGAAGATATCTATGAAAGGAGTGGGGAGTGGGGAATGGGGAGTGGTGGGGGCTTCCTGATCCTTCAAGAAGCATCGGTACGGACGTGTGGGATCGATTTGTCCACCGCCAACTTCTAGCCACTGGAAGATTGGCTGATCGTTCGTTGGCATGGGACGACAGCGCTGTGCTTGGGAGGGAGCCAGGACGATGAATTTGATGCCCTCAGACACAAGGGCTTCTAGGGTGGCGTAATCAACGGCGGTTTCTGCCAGCCACATGCCTTCGGGATCACGCCCAAAGCGAGAGTGAAAGTCAGCTTTACCCCAGCGGATCTGGGTTAGCTTGTCCCGATCGTTCGCCAGCGGCAGGATGATGTGATTGTAAGCTTGAGCGATCGCATTCCCATGTCCATTCAAGCGAGCGCAACTTTTGCGATCGGCCTCCAGTATCCGCTGATACGTCTCAATATCGTGTCGCTCCAGCCAGTTCATGAGCGTGGGGCCAATGTTAAAGCTGAGAAACTCGTAGTTGTTGACGATCTCAATGACATCACCCTGCTCATTAAGAATGCGGGCAAACGCATTCGGTCGGTAGCACTCGTGGTGAATCCGTTCATTCCAATTGTGAAAGGGAGCAGCACTGGGCTGACGCTCGATCGCGTCCAGATAAGGATTTTCGCGCGGCGGCTGATAAAAATGTCCGTGTACCGTCACGTAAACGCCCTGAGCGGTCTTGAGGAGATCACTGTGGGGTCGATCAATGGCTGCTGTAATGCCAGTCCGGTCATCGCTCCGATGGTCGTCTTGAGTTGAATGATTGCCGTGATGCTCGCTTTGCTCATCAGCGATCGCTCTAGTAGCAGATGCAGCGAAGCGGGGATCGAAGTTTGAAGTCATGTGAGAAAATCCCAAGAGGTTAGGAGTCGCGGCCTAAACGTGCATCATCAACGGGAAACCGTTAGTAAAAGATGCTAACGAATGCCGCAACATGGTTCAGCCTAAAAGACGTTTTTAAGGTTCTTAAGAATGCTTTGCTTGCTAGAACAGTTTGGGGATCACGTCTGGGTAGCGCTGGGTTGAACAGACGCGCAACTCCACTGACGTACAACCGAGCACTAAGAGAAAGGCGATCGACGGTGTGAAGATTGTTCTGAAGGCTGCATACACGCGTACCACCGACAGGATAGAAAACTCTAGCGACGCTAACCTTAGCAAGTGAAGACAAAAAATCTATCTAACCAAAAGAGTAGAAAACCGGGGATCAATTCTATCCCACACTGGACCAGCTTCATCAAATCTATGCTAGGGATTGGGAGGCCTTGTTTGGTACGGGGCAGGCTATGACAAGCAACACAATTTGTCTGGTCAAACCTGATGCTACCTCAGCGCTGTCTAGCCTAGTGTCAAAATTAAGTGCAACTTAGAATTCCTCTTTTCCCAAGTAGTAAAAAAGCTTTTGCACCATAATCGATTCAACCGCAAGTCAGCGTCAGGCTTAACAGTAACTTAAGCTTTCATTACAAGAGTTTGCGGTTCGGATGGCAAAGTACAAACACTGTTACGTGATGTACGCAGTTCTCTTTCCAATCAGCCACGGTCTGATTGGAGATGGTGTGGAGTTTAGGGTTTAGGGCGTGGTGAATCCAAATGAAACTGGCTGTAAGTTCCGCAATTGCGCTTCGTGCTTCAATGTTGAGTCTAAACTAGGGCTGTCATCAATGACTCATACGCATGACTTGCAGCAACGGCTCCAGCTTCTAGCCTCGTTTGTGAGGACGGTCGCGGCAATGCTGTCACCTCAAGATTATCGAGCTTAATTGATGACGCGCCCTAGTGTTTCATTTACCTGTCACCGTTCTGGCTGCATGATCATGTCGTTTAAAAACGTTGTCTTTGTTGGGTTATTGGGTTTTGTGCCCATCTCGATCGCGGCTCAGTTTTTCCATTGGGGATCGCTGGTTGTTTTTATCACCGCAGGGCTAGCCATTGTTCCGCTGGCTGCCTGGATGGGCACAGCAACGGAAGAAATTGCGATCGTGGTCGGTGCCTCACTAGGAGGGTTGCTCAATGCGACTTTTGGTAATGCAACTGAACTCATCATTGCGCTAGTAGCGTTGAGATCAGGGTTGGTCAGCGTGGTCAAAGCCAGCATCACGGGTTCCATCATTAGCAATCTGCTGTTGGTCATGGGCCTATCAATGCTGTTGGGCGGCTTGAAGTACAAAGAGCAAACCTTTCAATCTGTGATCGCAAGAGTTAACGCGTCTTCCATGAATTTGGCAGTCATCGCCATTCTGTTGCCAACGGCTCTGCACATTTCGTCTAAAAGTATTGATGAGCCAACGCTTCAGAGGCTTTCAGTTGCGGTGGCTATCGTTCTGATGGTCGTGTATGGTTTAACGTTACTTTTTTCCATGCGCACGCATACATACCTCTACGATGCGGGGATCGCTCAACAAGAAGCTGATGCAGCCAGCGAACCTACACCGTCAGAGCATCCTCGCAATACAGTCAACACCCGCTTCTGGGTTGTCGTGCTGCTTGCCTGTACCCTCTTGGTTGCCCTTGAGTCAGAGTTACTGGTGCATACGTTGGAAGCGGCCACAGAACGACTGGGACTGACAGCGCTGTTTACAGGAGTCATTTTGCTACCGATCGTCGGTAATGCCGCCGAACACGCGACTGCTGTTACGGTTGCTATGAAAAACAAAATGGATCTGTCTGTGTCAGTTGCAGTGGGATCAAGTATGCAGATTGCGCTATTCGTCGCGCCTATTCTTGTGATTGCAGGTTGGCTAATGGGGCAACCGATGGATCTCGACTTCAACCCCTTTGAACTCGTGGCCGTCGTGGTAGCAGTGCTAATTGCCAATTCTATTAGTTCAGACGGGCGATCGAACTGGCTGGAAGGAACGCTCTTACTGGCAGCCTACGCCGTTTTAGCGCTGGCGTTTTATTTCTATCCAGTGAGTGAAAGCATGCACTAACCAGGCGAAGTTGGCGTTTGGCGGTCAGCGGAGAAGTCTTAAGTTTTGAGTGATAACACAGCTATCAGCGGTCAGCCGTCAGCTTTTAAGCAGACCCTTCGGGAAGCAAGCTAAATCCTTTAGCCTTCCTTCTGCCCTCTTCACGCCTTCCGCAGCGTCCAAAAGGGAACTTTCTGCGTTACTTCTAAGCTGGCTCCTTGAATCCATTTTTGAACAAATAAATAGTCTTTGTTTTGCCAGAGGGGAATAAAAGGCACATCTTGAGCTAGCAGATCTTGTAGTGCCATAAAGAGTTGCTTTCGTGTTTCAGGATTCTGGGTTTTGCGGCTTTGATCGATGAGTTGATTGGCTCGATCGCTGTAGTAAAACGAGCCTTGCAAAAAGCTCGAACCATCGGTACACCCTTCGGCGGCTGACCCTTTAGCACATTCTAAAAACGGTTGAATGTAGTTATCTGCGTCCAGAAAATCGGGAGTCCAATCGAGCAAAAACATCGGATAAATGCCCTTGTCAAGATTCTTATAGGCGCTGGTAGATTCGATGCTTTTAAGGTCAATTTGCATAAGACCGCCTAACCGTTTTTTAGCGGCAGCTTTAAGCGTAATGGCAGCCAGTTGATCATTCGTGAGGTTCGATCGATACCAGAACTCGACCTTCAGTGGCTTTGCTGAAGAGTAGCCAGCCTTAGTCAGAAAGGCAGTGGCTTTGCTCACATTGCTGTCACCGTACTGCGCTTTGAAAACAGGCGTTTGCTCTTCTAATGTGGTGGGGATCAGGCTGTAGAGGGGATCAATCTGTCCCTGAAAAATACGATCTTGCAGGAGAGGCCGATCCATCATGGCCGCGATCGCCTGTCTCACTTCCAGTTGATCGAGCGGTGGCGATTTGAGATTGAGCGTCAGGTAATCAATACCGCTACCTGCTTTCTCAATGATTTGCCAACCATTGGGCGCTGCGCCCTGTTGCAGGTTACGGATGTGATCGATCGCCAAATTCTGATACGCCACATCCACTGCACCCGTGCGAAAGGCGTTGTATAAATTTGATGGGCTGGAGAAAAACTGAATATCTAGTCCCTTATTGGCAGGCGTTGCGCCCCAATATTGCTCAAACGCATCTAGGCGAATGAGGTCGGTGCCGTACTTCACCAATTTGTAAGGCCCTGTGCCAACTAACGTTGCCGGGTTGAACGCTCCCGCTTTAATTTCATACGCCTTGGGAGACACGGCACAGGCACCCGAAAACGCCAGCAGGGACGGAAAAGCGGCAAAGGGCTTTTTTAATTTAATGGTCAACTCATACTCAGCCGCTGGCTCAACCGCTGCGACTAAATCTGATAGCAGAAAAGACGGTGATCCCCCATTTTGAATGAAGCGCTGGAGAGAAAACGCCATTGCTTTGGCATTAAACGGAGTGCCATCATGAAACACAACGCCTTTTCGCAGAGGCACCGTGTAGAGTAACCCATTGGCACTGGCTGTTGGTAAAGCCGACGCCAACTGTGGCTCTAAGTCAGTTGTGCCAAGCTTGTAGGTGTAAAGGCGATCGCTCAGGTTGTACAGCAAACTCCCCGGAAACGTGCCATAAGCATCGGCTGGATCAAGCGTGTTGATCGTTGAGGTGGTGCCGAGCGTAATGCGCCCGCTCCCTGCCGTTGGCGATCGCAACTCAGGCGTAGCGCGCTGACAACTCACTGCCAACAGCCAGCAAAGGCAAAACATGAGGCAACGCTTGAGGAAGGGCGATCGACGTACAGCCATAGGTGGAGTGAATGCATCCCGTTCTACAGGAGTCAGCACCCTATTCTACGGCAGTCTCAAAGCGCTTATGACGTTTTGAATAGTCAGCGATCAGGGTAGAAGTTCTGAGTTCTGAGTTTTGAGTTAAATTTCCGCCTTCCCCTGCTTCCCTAGCTCCCCCACTCCCAACTCCCTCTCTCCTGCCTTCTACCTTTTGCCCTCTGCCTTTTACCTGCTCCCTCTATCATTTGCCACCTTCTGCTACAACGGCTCTACGCTTTGCCTCATAAAAGCGACAGGCAACATTGCCCAGAGCGTATAGAATCGCTGCGTTCCCCACACTACCAACGGCGGCACCCACAACAGGTACCAACTCAACGACGCTAAGCCCAACTTTGACCGCTTCCGAGCTGCCAGTGGACACACCCCAGAGTGTGAGTACCTCACCACGTCGGGTTGGGTCGGTGGGCGAAAAGCCATAAATTGCCGCAACGCGATAGATCATCTCTGCCTGAAGCGCCGCGATCGCCCCAAAGTCAACCGCAAATAGCATCAGCGCCAGTGGAGGAATAAAATTGGTCGCTAAGCCGATGCCTGCTGCTTTCCAGGCAGTATCAGCAATGACTCGCTGAGCTAACGCCGCATCATCATCCAGCGGATAGTCGCGTCTTAAAACCGCGACATCACGTTGAACCGCATCAACATCTACCTGCCCTAGCGCTGCCATGAGCCAGCTTACACCAGGAACTTTGGTCGCAAATTTGATGAATGGGTTTGAGACAATGGGTGTCACGACTTTGCCAACCGTTTCAGTGCCTTGCGCCAAAAAGTCGTGGAGTGAGGTGCCAAAGACTTCTCCCGCAGCCGTTGTCGCTTTATTTAACGTATCTACAAGCGCTTGAGAAGTCCGCTCTGCCCGTTTTGCGAAGGCATCAGCCCCGTTGTTGTCTTGAGTTGCCATAGCCAAACCGTTCCTCAACCATAAAGGCACATTTTCACTGTAGATAGCACATGCCAGGGTTGCGTCTGTCCTGCGGTAGTGAGAACCGACTGCTAAAAGTAGGAATCTTACGGCTTGAAGCGGCGCTTTTAAAGGGATGCCTTAGAAGGTTAGGGCTTATGCAAACCTTGGAGGCTTGAACCAGGCATCATCACCGTTCTGGTGCTAGACCAAGTTCTGCATCGGAATTTCAATGCAGAACTCGGTGCCCTCTCCCTGGGCTGAGAAGCAGGTGAGCGTACCGCCATGTTTTTCCACCACAATTTGATAACTGATCGACAGCCCCAGTCCTGTTCCCTTACCCACAGGCTTCGTGGTGAAAAAGGGATCAAACAGTCGTTGCTGTTGTACCTGAGTCATGCCACAACCGTTGTCAGAAATTTTGATCGCGATCGACTGTCTATCGGCCTGTTCGGTTTGAATGCGGATGCTTGGTTGACGATCGCCCGTAACGGATTCTTCTACAGCGTCGATCGCGTTCGAGAGAATGTTCATAAACACCTGATTGAGTTGCCCAGGGTAACACTCGATCTGGGGCAGTGGCCCGTAACGTTTGATAACCTCGATATCAGTGTGTCCAGCTTTGCCTTTCAGTCGGCTCTGCAAAATCATCAAAGTGCTGTCGATCCCTTCGTGGATATCGACCTGCTTGACCTCGGCTTCGTCCATACGGGAGAAGTTGCGGAGTGCCAGCACAATTTTTTGAATGCGATCGGCTCCCATTTTCATAGAAGCCAATAACTTTGGCAGATCTTCGAGTAAAAAATCCAGGTCGATCGCGTCAGCGGCAGTTTGAATCTCATGCAAAGGCGCTGGATAGTGCTGCTGATACAGTCGGATAAGGTGCAGCAAATCCTGAGTATAAACAGTGGCGTGATTGAGGTTGCCGTAGATAAAGTTGACAGGATTGTTGATTTCGTGAGCAACACCTGCCACGAGCTGACCCAGGCTGGACATCTTTTCACTTTGCACCATCTGGGTTTGGGTTGCTTGCAACTCCCGCAATGCCTGCTCCAGTTCTTGCGCCTTGCTGCGGCTTTGGGTATACAGTTCTGCTTGCGTAAGGGCGATCGCCAATTGCGCGATCACGGCCTCAATCAGTTCGATATCGCTATCTGACCAGCATTGTGCTGTAGCACTGTTGCAGCAAAAGATAGTGCCTAGCAACCCAGATTGCATCCGCACAGGAATCGCCAGCATTGCTTTGTAGCCAAACCGCTGCATAAAGCGCAGCAAGCTTGACTCCGGTAACGTATCGATATTGTCAACCCGCAGGATTTGCAGGTCTAGAAGCTGCACGAGAAGTGGAGATGTGGGGGAAACAGGATAGCGATCGACCAAACTCGGCAAATGCGCGTAGCGAGTTTCTTTAACGACTTCCCAGTAGCTCTCTTCACGGTTGGGGTCGTACCAGGAAAACTGACAGCGATCGGCTTCCGTAAAGTTCTGCACTTCTTGCAAGGTTGTTTCGAGAATCGTGTCAAAGTTTAGAGAATCCCGAATGCGGCCAACCAGACGATTCAGCAGACGTTCGCGATGGGCTTGCTCCCGCATCTGGTGCTCTGATTCACGCAGAGCCGCTTCGGCTTGTTTGCGATCAGTAATATTCCGCACAAACGCGCAGTTGAACTCCTTGCCATTTAACTCAAGGTAGTTAACCGTTACTTCAACCGGATAGATCGTGCCGTCTTTTCGCTGGTTAAGCGTTTCCAGCTTAAATGAACCTTGCTGTTTCAAATGTTGCCAGTGCTCAGCCCATGCTTCAGGTGGAAAAGCTGGATTAAAGTCAAAAACTCGTTTACCTACGATCACTTCACGGGGGTAGTCCAAATCTTTGCAAGCGGCATCATTTACATAAAAGACCACACCACTCGGTTCCACCCACCAGACCGGATCAGCCGCTCGATCGACGGCAAATTGAGTTAAGCGCAGAGCGTCTTCTGACCGTTTACGATCGGTAATGTTGCGCACCAACGCACAGTTGAGTTCTTTACCGTTTAGCTCAATGTAGTTAACAGTGACCTCGACTGGATAGATTGTGCCGTCTCTGCGCTGATTACGCGTTTCAAACGTGAATGATCCGCGTTCTTTTAGCTCGTGCCAGTGCGATGCCCACGCTTCTGGCGGCAGGTCTACAGCAAAGTCGCAAACCCGCTTGCCCAAAATGTCCTCACGAGGATAGCCCAGATCCCGACAGGCCGTATCGTTAACATAACAAATGCTGCCATCAGCTTCTACCCACCAAATCGTATCAGCCGCATGATCGACCGCGAATTGAGTTAGTTTCAAAGAGGCTTCGGCTTGCTTACGATCGGTGATGTCGCGCACCATCGCCATCACTTCGTCTGTTTGGCATGGCACAATGCGAACTTCTTCATACTTCACAACATCATCAATCACCAGCTCTTGCTCATAGATTTGCAGTTCACCCGTGTTAAGCGCTTTCTGGACGTAGTGCATCCTTTGCTGGGCAAGGGCGGGGGGTAGCGAGTTGCTAATCTTTGCCCCAACCGTCAATTGATCGGGATTAAGCACTTTAAAGCTTTCGCTGCTCTGCACATCCAGGTAGGTTTCGTCCCGTCCAATCCGAAACAGCAAATCGGGAACGGCATTAATCAAAGCACGATTGGTCGCTTCACTCTGACGCAGCGTTTCTTCGGCCTGCTGACGATCGGTGGCTTCTTCAATGACAGCCAGCATGCCTGTACAGGTGCCGTGTTCATCACAGAGTGAGATCCGACTCACATCCAGCCAAATGGGTGGTTCTGCATGGGGTAACACCTCCAAACGGTGATACTCCGCCTGCTTTTGCTCCATGAGGGGATGATCGCGATCGTGCAAAAACGAGGCAGGATGGTTTTGCCACTGCATATTGCTGGCAGTTCTGCCCACAATTTCGAGGGGGTGATTGAGTCCTACAGCCTGTGCAAATGCCTGATTGCAGCCTCGAAAAACAGCGTCTTTGTCTTTCCAGGCAATGGCTTGTGGTAAGTGATTGACCACCTGCTGAAGCATAGTGAGGGATGTTCTCAGCGTTGCCTCGCTCAGAGAAGCGGTTGCAGCCTGTGCTTCTGCATCGTGTGATGGTTTCGCAGTCGAAGAGTACATACCTTCAGAGAATGGGGTGGGCTAGGCACGCTCAAGGCGGCGATCGGGTAATCTCACGCTTAGAGACGCACTTAATATGCCCCATTGCGCTAGAGGACTCGCTGTTGTAGCAAGAAAGGCGCCTGATAAGGGGAGGAGGGAAAGAAAGGGGAAAAGAGAGGGCAAGGGAAGTAGGGGGAGCAGGGGAAGCAAGGGGAGAAGAGGGGCAAAAGGCAGAAAGCAGTTGATCAAGCCAATTCTGGCTCCTGACTCCTGAATCAATTCATTAGGATTTACGCAGTCGCCCCCTAATTCCCCAATTCGGGAGGGCTTTGAGTTCTTGCTCTCCCTTTCTTGTATGCCCGCTAGGGCTATAAATTGTGGGCTGGGGGCTAGTTTTGCGAGAATTTGCTTAAGTCCTGTTCATCCTTTATCCCTCATCCCTCACTTCTCCGTCATCATCCACGAGCCATCCCAATCGTCTGCTGGCGGGTTTTTAAGCCAGTATTGGCAGCGGTCTAAATGCAGGTTTGCAGATTTGTCATTTTTATCAATCTCTAGCACCATGCCGAATGAACCCATTGCGAGGGGAAATTTTCGATCGCGGTAGTGTTTCAGTCCAGCGCTGTAATACTCGATAATCTGCTTTGTTGTATCGGGGATTGGCTCTGTCTGAAGGCCAACGAGTTCATAAACGGCAACGGGGCGATTCTTGCCTTTCACTTTGATGTAATCAAGTTCGCGCGTCCAGATGCGATCGGCGCAGGGTTTGAAAGTATTTTCACTGATTACAATATCGGTGCCATACTGCTTGCTGGCGCTTTCTAGCCGCGATCCCAGGTTGACTCCATCCCCGATCGCGGTGAACTCCATGCGCTTGCTAGAACCAATGTTGCCGCTGATGACGCTATCGGAGTTGATGCCAATGCCGATCCTAATCGGTGGTTGATGGTTGGCTGTGCGATCGGCGTTGAAGATGGTCAGGCGGCGACGCATTTCGATCGCGGTTTGCACTGCCATCCAGGCGTGGTCATCCAGCGGTAAGGGAGAGCCAAAGACCGCCATGATGGCATCGCCAATGTACTTGTCAAGGGTGCCTTTATGCTGAAAGACCGCATCGACCATTGATTCAAAGTACTTGTTGAGCATTTCCACGACTGCTTCGGCTTCCAGGCTTTCGGTCAAGGTGGTGTAGCTGCGAATGTCGGAGAAGAGCACCGTGACATCTTTGCGATCGCCGCCCATCTTAGCAGCATCGGGATTCTCTAAAAGCTGTTCCGCTAGCTCCTGAGTCATATAGCGGTACATCGTGCTCTTGAGCCGTTTTTCATCGCTGATGTCTTCCATCACGACCAGCGCTCCAGAAACCTGGGTGCTATCTTTCGCATCGGCGATCGTGTTGATGGACAAATTAACGCTGTGCTGCTCTATGCCTTGATAGGGCTGCAATAGCTGGTCAGGATAATACTGCTGACGGCTTTTTTCGTCTTTAGCCGCTAACCCCAGGTCAAACCATTTGGTGAAATCGCCCTTCTCAATCTTGATCAAATCGCTGACCGTTTTGCCTTCCAGCGTTTCGTCATCATCCAGACCCAAGAGTTTTCTGGCACTTTCATTCGCCGCAATAATGGTGCCGTTTTTATCAGTCGAGATGACTCCATTGCTGAGCGATCGCAGAATATCTCGCTGCATCTGCTCTTGCTGCTTGACCGTCTCGAACAACTTGGCATTTTGCAGCGCGACACCCGCCTGAATGTTAAATGCCTGCATGAACTCCTGGTCGTTGCGGTTAAAGCTTGCCCGCCAACAGTCTGGCGCTTCCGGGTAATGGGCAGGATCGTAGGGAGGATAATCGCCCTGCTTCTTCTTATTGATGAGTTGCGTCACGCCAATGAGTTCGTTATCCGCATTAAAGACAGGCATACAAAGGATGCTGCATGTCCGGTAGCCCGTTCTCTTGTCCGTATCTTTTGAGGTTTGCGAATTGGGATCGTCGTAAAGGTCAAAGGGAATGATTACGGGTTCGCCTGTGGTGGCAACCTGCCCCGCAAAGCCTGCCCCCATTGGAATGCGAAGCTCTTGCAGCACACCGTTAATAGGAATCTGTGTCCAAAGCTGGTTGCGATCGCGGTCTACAAGCCACAGCGTACTGCGATCGGCCTGCATCAATTCCTGAGCCTCGTCCATCACCTTTTTCAGCGTTTCTTGCAGGTCAAGGCTACTCTGACTGAGGGATTTGGTTGCCTTCATCAAGGCTGAGGCGGCGCGCTGCTGCTGAGTGGCCCGATAGAACGATCGCGACGATTCAATAATCAACCGAATGGAGGGCGCAAATTCTTCAAAGACTTCCTCGTCTTTGTGTGTGAAGCCGCTGCGATCGATCTTCTCTTCAAGTAGTGCGTAGGGATCAAGATCTTGCTTGAGCTTGTTAATCAACTGCACAACAGCCACTAGCTTGCCAGACTCATCCAAGAGCGGCATTGCCAGCATGGTGTAGGTGCGATAATGATTTTTCTCGTCAAACTTTCGCGCCGCTTCAGAGCGATGATCGTCGTAAAAGTCGTAGGGAATATTCACGACTTCAAGCTTGGTCGCCACTTCGCCTGCGATTCCCACTGTGGCGGGTAAACGTAACTCTAGGTTGTGCCCCCGTTCGTCTTTGGCGACAATCGCCCACAGTTCGTTTTTATCTTCATCCAAAAGATAAATGGTGGCGCGATCGGCGTTGAGCAACTCGCTCGTCTTAAGCGTGATAGAGCGCAGCATCTCTTCTAAGATGGCGTCAAACCCCTGGGCATCCAGCAAGTTGTCCAACATGGACAGAGTTTGATGCACGACCTGGAGCTTTTGCTCCACATCGGTGACGACTTCCTTAAACTTGTCCTTTGTCAAAGGGGCCAGAAACGCGCCAAAGCTGCCCTTGCTTGTAACCAACGCGCCGCCTGTGGGAGGGTGGTGCCCTGGCTCTAAAAGCTCCAGTGAATGATTGCCACGATGCGCGGAATCTTCTGTCTGTGCTGGCTCCAAGGCACTCGCGCGATCGTGACTCGACGGCTGATCAATCACAACCTCGCTCATGACGACTTCTGACGAAGTTGCGACGATCTCAACTTCTTGATGAGCCACAACATCAATGGTATTGCCATGATTGGGATCGGGCAGATGCGGCGATGTAGCTTTCATAAATACCAACTAAGGATTAGAAATGAAGCCAGTAACTCAGTGGTAATGCGGATCGTATGCGGGCATTTGTGGTTAACGCTTCTAAGGCATCATGCAGCCATGATTAAAGCTGCCAACGTTTGCCGTTGCCAACGTCATCTACACCTAAATCTAGGACGATTCTGGCACTATGATCTGAGAATGTGTGTACACATGCTTACCTTTACGACCTCTGCCCAATGGCTCTCTATTGCCAGAATGCCCACGATTAGTCTACGCTACTCGTCAAATTAAAAAGACTGTACCTATTCTCTATTTTGGCAGCAATCGAAGCAAGCGTTCTTGTGGGAGTGAGAAGTGGGGGATGGGGGATAGGGGATGGGGCTAGCATTGCCTTTTGCCCTCTGCTTCCTTCGGTAATCCTGCCAATGAGGGTAGTGTTCTCATCAGCGAGAGAAGATTCCGATCGCTGTATAGTGGCAATGTAAGCAAACACCCCTCAACGGGAGACAGTTAAAATGCAAGGTCCCGAAGTATTTGATACTGATAAACGTAAGCTGCTATCGGCTCTGAGCCACGGGTCAATCTTTTTTAGTGGTTTAATTGTGTCCGTTGCGATTCCAATTGCCGTCTCACTGATCTCCGACGACCCCGTTGTGAAAGACAATGCCAAAGAAGCCATTAACTTTCACTTCAACGTATGGCTTTATGGCATTATCCTTATCCCACTATCGTTTATTACGCTTGGTTTGGCAGGTGGTATTTGGTGGCTAGTCCATTGGGGTTTAACCATTTGGGCAGTTTCACACAGCCTAAACAAGCCTGACCAGCCCTTTCGTTACCCCTTCATCTTCCGTCTTCTTTGAGTACAGGCATACGTGGTTTGATGCTTGAAGCGCGGTGAGGCGCTTGAAAATAAATAGGCAACTAAGCAGACCCTCATAAATAAATTGCCCCTCAGGTGAAGTACTGAGGGGCAGTGGAGACAGTTAAACGCTTACTGACAGTTTTAAGGGTATGTAAAGCAACTGGACGCTGGCATGTGACGGTTTTTGCAGTGTCCTTCGTTTGAAAGGTATCAAATCGAGACGTATCAGAAACGGTAACCGCCGCCTCGTTAAGACTGGGCACCTTTAAGCTACACGTATCCTCATGCATTTACTCAAGCAGCTCGATCGGGCTGCTTTTTGTTTTTGGCACCAATGGCGCTGACGGCTATATCGACAGCCGCATGCCCCAGCCGATGCCCAGACCGACGAGAGAAAGCAGGACTAAAATCCAAAAAGCCTGTAGCTTACTCAGCCCCAGTGTTTGTAGGTCAATTCTTGCCAAGGCTTCACTAGCCAAAATCGTGGAGATGTGGAGAAACAGTTGAAGCCAGAACAGAATACATACAATTAGCCCAGCAATCACACACACGGCTAGAAAGGCCACGGTATCTGATTGAAACCAGCGGGTAATGAAGCGGTTGAAACTGGTGAGCGGCGAGATAAAGAGGCAAGATGCCACAACAACCCAGGCGATCGCCAGGGTTGCACCCACCAAATTCTCGCGAATAATGACGCGACAGATCGCCAACGGCTCGATCGCTAACGGCAGCAGATGATGCAAAGCGCTAAATGTGCCCTGACATGTTGGCGAAAGCCAGGTAGGATTCGTGAGCGTAGGGCTTGCAACCAACCAACCAAAGCAACCATAGGCAATGAGCAGCAGCGCACAAGAAACCCACGGAACCCTTTTTACCGATTCAGCGTTCATTGGACTGATGCTCCCATCGAGCAAAACTGGCAATCATATTATCAGCTACCAGCGTTAGATTTCAGCCTTGAGGCGATCGTTCCACTAACTTCTCAGGCATCATCGCGTCTTTTGCGCCTAAAAAATTAATCTTGTTATGCACGGCCAAAATTGGAGCGATCGTTAATTTTTCTTTAGAGCGAAAGCTAATGGCTAAGCTATTTAGCTTCTCTAACTAGATACAGAAACTCTAAGCGCTTAGGAATTTGCTACCTAATAACATTCCACTCGTAGGATGTGTATAGCCTTCGGCATAGCTACGCTAAAAGCGCTAGCCGTAACGCATCAAAGGGATTTTTTTCACACAAGCCTCTTAAGGTTGTAAAAGCACTTTTTCTGCAACAAACCTGGTAATACTTGAAGCAGGACAACGATAAAAACTTGTTTAAAACGTTAGTGATGCCGCTATCATACATCATTTATAAATGGCATTTTCATCAGAGTTTTCCATTTTTAGAGCAGGTGTAGTTTTAAAAAATTTAAGATATTTTTTGTTCTAAACACCCCTCGTGATGAACGTTAAAACTTCCATGACACTTCTGCGACGACAGCTTTTTTTTCACCAAGCGAGATTGCTGTTTCTAACCTAAGTAATCAAATAAATACTTTTTAAGGAAAAATCAAAAGCGTCTACCTATGCTGGGCAACTCACTACCCATCTACAACTGAGCTTATCACAAGAAGCAAGGGGAAAAGAGTACCCAACCTGGGTACTGCACGATCGCTGATCTGTTGCGATGATGAATTCAGTTGACAAGCCAAGCATAAAAGCGCTGAAGACTAAACGTTTGAAAGCGACTTTAGCTAAAGGCCGACAACTGAATTCAAGAACTTGCAACACACGAGGATACTAGTATTATGGCTAACGAAATGGATGCAATGGTAAGAACGGCCCAATTTATTGCGGGTAGTGTTCCTGATGGTCAAACGGCTGAGGTTACTGCAAGCGAAACTCGCTCTCGCACGATCGTCGGCCCTGTTGAATTCAAACTGCAAAACCTACGAGTCCGTGGTCTTGGTACTAAGCCTGCGGATCCGAGCAATTCGCCATTCATCATTGCTGAAGATGAGCAGTATGAAGTCGCTGTTGATGTTTTGTTTAACAGAACACCTTTGACCGAACTTCTGATGTGCCTGGGCACTCGAATCATCATTGATTTTGGGCTTGAAGGCTATGGCAAGAATGCACCTGAAGTGGATGTTCAAGCAACCCTAGTCACCGTCAAAGATCAGTACAGCTATCAACTGATTCACAGAGGGATTGCACAACGGGATGGCCTGAAGCCTGGGCTTTATGAAATTGGTGCTGTGGCTACCGTTGGGCCTGTTGAGAACAAGTGCACGACCAAGATTTGGGGACATGGCTATATCAAAGAAGTCTTGCTGGAAGTGTATGCCTCCGGTCAAGAGTAAGGAGTAGTCCCTCTAAGTTCGGTGTAGTGCTGGACGTAACGATCTCCTGACATCGGTTGGGAGTTACCTTACCTGGTAGGACCTTGTGCCTACCAGGTTCCTATTCACATGAGGAACCTGGATGATGGGATCACCACCACATAAAACCAGCGACAACCATAAGCATTGCCGCGATTTAACGCAAATTCGAGGGATTGGCGTGGTCAGAAAGCGTTGGCTTCAGTCGCTGGGTATCGACACGATCGCCGATCTGGCTCAAGCGTCAGCCGATGCTATCGAGGCTCAAGCGAAGCGTGATGGGCGAACCCTCTCTCGTGATGAGCTAGAAGACTGGATTGCTCAAGCACAAAGCCATTCGGTTGAGGTGCCGTTAGAGCAAGCAGAGCCGTCTAATGTCGTCGAAACCATCGTACCTGTGGCTGTCTCCAAACGCCTGGATCAGGAGCGAACAAAGGCAAAGGGCGACGATGCCTTGATGGAGTGGGACACTATTGCCTCGTTTAAAGTGGCGTATCAGGCCCGGCAGAGACACGGAAAAACGGAGCAGCGGCTCATGGTGCATCATCTTGAAGCAGATGCCGTTGAGAGTTGGAGCGATTGGGACACAGAGCAGATGCAACCGTGGATGCGCGATCGCGCCGAAACATCACAACCGCACTCACAGATAGACAGCCCGATCATAGCCAACCCAGTTGAGGCAGAAATCACACAGCTACGGGTGATGCAGCCTTATTACATGAGCCGCCCGATGGTTGCGGATCGAACCAGTCCCATCTTCTCAGACACCATTCAAACAGCAGCACCCTTTGCACTGGAAGTGTCTGTGCACGTTACGGGGCTAACAGACACTGAGCTAGCAGACACTGGGCTAACAGGCGCAAAGCCGGGAAACCAGGTTACGTATCGGGTGCAATGTCTGTCCCGCCATCTAGTGACAGGTGAAACTGGCTGCCTAGCTGATGTAACGGTACAGGTTCCCCTTTCAAACGACTCTAGCTATCAAGTGTTACTGCCGTCGCTACTACTGCAACAACCGGGCACCTATCGTCTGAAAGTCTTAGTCACGCTGCAACACGCTCTACGGCAACACGCTCCGTCAGCCTTAGGACAGTTCAAAGTGCCAATGCTGCAAGTGGTGTAATACCAGTTTTGAGTTTTGAGTTTTAAGTAGCGCTAGCTCCGAAGGAGCCACTTCGTGAATGCGCCGACAAGCTAGAGAGTTTTGAGTAACCGAACCTGCGTAGCATCGCTGTCAAACCCAGGTTCTTGTTCGATCGCCCATCCCTGAAGGAGCGTCCTATGCACCTATGTCATCATTCCCTTTGTTGCTTCGTGCCACCCTACATGGCTGAAAGCCTGCAAGACTCTGAAGATCCGGCTGTGCGTCAGATTGCACTGGCCTCACTGGGCAACGAATATCGTACGGCTCGGCGGTTGTTGAGCACCCAACCACTGTCTGTTTCTTTGATGGGACAGATCGCTGGCAAAGAGCGCTATGTGTACGACATGAGTGGAGCCAGCGATCCCTTACCTGGCAAGTTGCTGCGGCGAGAAGGCGATCGCCCAGCAGACGATGAGGCTGCCAACGAGGCGTATGATTACTCCGGTGATGTCTATGATTTCTACAAAGACGTGTTCGATCGAGACTCGCTGGATGATGCTGGCTTGCCGTTGCGATCGAGTATCCATGCAGGCGATACCTTTGGTGGGCCGATGTCCAACGCATTTTTTAACGGTCAGCAGATGGCCTATGGCGACGGTGACGGAAGTTTATTTACTCGGTTTACCCAGGCGCTCGACGTGGTGGGGCATGAACTCACTCATGGGGTCGTGAGCTTTACCAGCAATCTTGACTACTTTGGTGAGTCGGGCGCACTCAATGAAAGCTTTGCCGATGTCATGGGCAGTTTAATTCTCCAGTGGAAGTATAGCCAGACCGTTGAACAAGCCGACTGGTACATTGGCAAAGATGTGCTTGGCCCCGGTGCAAGCATTCAAGGGGTTCGTACACTCACGGGTGAGAAGGCGTATATCAACGACCCACACTTTGGGACAGACCCTCAACCCAAACACTACCAGGATCGCTATACTGGGTCGCGTGATCGCGGCGGCGTTCACATCAACTCTGGCATCCCGAACCATGCGTTTTATCTGGCGGCAATGACAATCGGTGGCTACGCCTGGGAAAAAACAGGCAAGATTTGGTATATCACATTAAAGAGTGGGCTGAGCGCCACGGCAACTTTCGAGGAAGCGGCCACTGCTACGATCGCGATCGCCGAACAGGTCTATGGAAACGAAAGTGAAGAGCAGAACGCTGTCCGCAGTGCCTGGCAGCAGGTGGGAGTCATCTAAATGCACATTACCTTAGAGCGCAGTGGTGGCTTCACGGGAATGCCACTCACCATCACCGTCGATACCGCTACTCTAGCGCCCGACCAAATAGCCCAACTGCGCCACCTCATCGAAGCGGCAGACTTTTTTCACGTCTCGGCTTCCTCAATGCAGGCGCAACCAGACCGCTTTGAGTACGAAATCACTGTACAGGACGGCGATCGCACCCACACGATCGCTTTTGGAGAAGCGGCGATACCAGAACCGCTTAAGCCCCTGGTGCACTGGTTAATGGATGCTCGACGCAGTAAGGAATCAAATTAAATTGGCTCGGAAGTTACTACCGCTAAGGCGCAAAGAACGCGAAGAGCAGAATGTGACTTTGGTGAGGTGAACTGACTTCAGAAACATGGGTATACTGCAAGACATCGTTACGCAGCATACATTGTCATGGAATTAGCTAATCGTCACCGTCCGCATCGAGCGGTCGTTCGCTGCAAGGCCAAAATGCTCTTGTTAGAAACGATCGATGAACAGTTTGATTGGGATTGTCCCTTTGATGACACGCTGCTTAAAGAGCTAGCAACAGGTCTCTTCCAGTCGCGTCAGTATCAACTATGTTTTGAAAAATGCCTTTCTAAGCAAGAAGCCCAGAGTGTAGAAGACCAGCTTGCAAACGCGTTAGCAGATACCTATCGGAATCTCTTGCAGCGTCATCAAGATCCGATCGTTCAACGTCTCAATGCTCTGCTGTAAGCCGTGATCATGTGAGCCGTGATCGCAGACCTGCTGTCCTTAAAAATGCACTAACGACCCAATGCAAGTGGTGCTAAAATTCGACTTGCATGAGAGCCGTTGAGCGTTAGCTGAGATCTTTGACGGATCTTTGCTCAGAACGCCATTACTTTTTCGCGTTGCCAGACTTACGCGAGGGCTTCTCAGTGCTGCGGGGGATGGCACGATCGTCTCGCGACGCGCGATCGCGGCGGCGGCGATCGCGCCACTCTGCCAGGGTAAGATAGCCGACCCCCCCACTGATGATCACCATCAGCCCAAAGGCAACTAAAACAAGAACGTTAAAAACAGGAGCTTCCACAAGACCAACCTAAAACCCGTTGCGGCCCCAAACGACCATCGAAATCGAGAACGTAAATACCACCAGCAGCGAAACCCAACCCAGCGTCACAATATCCATGAGTGTGTAAAATCAGCGTCGTGAAATGTTTTCTTTGTTGATCATAGTTCAAAGTTGCACGGGGATAAAGGCTGTAAAAGATTTGAGCATAATGGATGATGAGAGCACAAGTCCATCTACAATCGAAAAGCTGCAATCGCAACGCGTAGCTATGTCGATGAACCATCATGAGCAACCTGAGCCTGCGATCGCACTGATCGATCTGGCTGAGCGCATTGAATCGGTCAAAGCGGGTCTTCTGGGCGCAGCCACGAGTGGCCTGGTGTTTGGTGCCCTCACGCTGGTAGAAAGCTGGTTACGAACACCCCACTCTGTATTCTTAACTCCGTCTCTCATCCGTGCAGATGGCTTCGAGATTATCATCAGTGACGCGATCGCAGCGTTCTCTGGGTTCCTTTTTGGCGTGACCTACCGCTATATCATCCGGCAAGACCGCAATCCCCACCTTCGCTCTGGGGCCGTGTTCGCGTTTGGGCTGGTGCGAGGGTTAGCGCTGGTAGAAGGACGGTTGGACGAACCAATGGTGCTCCAGACGTTAGTGAGCTTGGGCCTTGAAAGCCTGTTGCTGTTTGCAAGCGTTCGTTTTGTGCTGGATGGGGCACTCGTCGCTGGCTGGTTGAAACCGTTTGGTTCGTCGTTGCCTGTGACTGCCACAGCACCATTGGTTGAACTGCAACCATCCAGCCTTTACAGCTCAAAGTCTTCAAACTCTAACTGACCAAACAGCAGGGTACGATCGACCGCTGACAGGATTTTGTTCTTGGCGCGATCGGAGGTAAGGCTACGAATCACCAGATCGGCTACATCCGCACGATGAATCGAGCCAGCCACATTAGGATTTTCGGTTAAAACCGCCGTACCTCTGGGTGGCTCTGACTTCAACCCACCGGGACGAATAATCGTATATGTCAAGCCGCTGGCAACGAGATGATTTTCGGCCTGTTCTTTTTCTGCCAGGACAGCACCCAGCGTTTCAAGCGCCTGTGGTGGCAAGGCAGCCGCACTTTCACCCGTGCCGATCGACGACACTAAAAGAAACCGCTTCACACCAGCCTTCACAGCCGCATCAATCAAGTTCTGGTTGCCTTTAAAGTCAGCCCGTTCGCCGTCCGTTGGTTTACCGCCGATCGTGCTAATGACGGTATCAAGGGGTTGTTTAGCAACGAGTGCCGCAAGCGCTTCGGCATCCAGGGCATCGCCAAACACCACCGTTGCGCCCATTGCTTCTAGCTCTGGACGAGCGGTGTTCGATCGCAGCAGGACAACAACCTCGTGCCCCTGGGTGGTCAAGCTTTTCGCAATCTCTCGCCCCACGCCACGACTTGCTCCCGCCAAAAATATTCCTGTCATGAGTGGCTTTTGTCCTTTAGAACCCTACCTTCCCAAAAGTCTACTCCATCCACAAGATCTGAGGGTCTTGAAACCATCAGACAACACACGTCCTGGAAGAGCGATCGATATCGCTCTATCGCAGTAGAACTCGGCTTTTGGGACCGATCGCGTCTGGTGCTTGTGCCGCATCCAGCACCGCGCGCTGAACCTCAAAGGAGCTTCCAGCACTAAAAATCGAGAGTACAGGATCGGTATTGTTACCCGCGCCGCCGGTACTGCCCGTGCTGCCGGTACTGCCCGTGCCGCCGATCGTCGTGCCGCTTCCAGTTGTGCCCGACCCGATCGGCTGCAAACCTGCGGGCACCGTGATGGTCAATTTCACGGGCATAGCATTCACCGGGTAGGAGAACACGGTTGGCTTAGGGGCAATGGAGGGATTTGCCTGAAAGTTGTACTGCGATCGAAAATCAAACACGGTAGGGCTTGAACCGCCATTAGAGTCGCTATAGCGCGGCCCCTGCCCTCGGATGGCAAAGGTTCCTTGATATTGCTGCCCGGTCGCCGGATCAGTCACCGTACCAACATAATTGCCTTGTACGACAAATTCATCCTGAATGTTGCCCCAAAAATTGACTGGCGTATCATTATTAAACCGCTGCGTCGGTTGTAATTGCCCCGATAAGATTGCAGAATCCAGGGTGCCATTGGTTGAAACAACAGGAATGCCCCGAAAATCGACAAAGAAGCTGCCATTAGCACCCATTCTCACCAAATTGGGGTTAATCGCGCTCGCATCAAAGACCAACACCCCATTACGAAAATAGCGTCCCTGGCTGTCCGTATCCACTCGCGTCGTGCCCTGGTTGAAATTCGGATTTTTGTTGGGCGGTGTGATGGTGCCAGAGATAACCCCCGTGCTGTTAATCTGCACTTGAGCGATCGCGCTAGCAGCCCACAACGGCACGATCGCAGCACTACCTACAAGAAGCTGAAACAGTTGGAAGCAAGGCAATTGGAAGCAAGAACGCAATGACATAAGCTTGAACCCAAGAAGAGAGTAAGATTCCAAAAAGGTAAATAACCAAAAAGTTGAATAACCAAAAAGTTGAATAACGCCGACTGCACCCCGCTAAAACTGAAACGTTGTCCTTAACGTGCCAATCAACAACGTATCGTTAGCAGCATTGTGATTGGGATTGAAGACCACTAGCAAGCCTGGGGTAATGGCAATGTTGTCAGTCAGGCGTGCTCGATAAAACAGTTCCAGGTGAATGGCCGTGTCGGTTTGACCACCCGCCCCGCCGCCAGTCGCAAACTTCGGGAAGTTAAAGCCCGTTGGTAGCGAACTGGCCGTAATTTTAGGCGGTTGCCCGACCAAAATGCCACCCAGATTTCCGGCTCCAAAAAGGTCGGGGAAAGCCGAAAACACCATCCAGTTGGTGGTTTGTACCGAGCCAGAAAGGCTGTTGTCGATCGGGGTCGATGTTGTCCAGCCGCCCCAGGTACCCAGTGTCCAACGGGGAGTGACCCGCCACGCCAGCGTTGCACCGATCGCATGGGTCGTTAGAGGCACATCACCCAGCGTAAAAGGAGATACCAACTGCGTATCGCCAATACCTGTGCCAAGTGAGCTATCAAGCGATCGAGAAAAAAGATAATCTAAGCCCACATCAATCGTATTGGTGGGAGCGAGTGAAAGCTGTACCCCTGCAACATAGCGGCCACCGAAAAGCCCTCCCGCATCGCTATCGGTTGCAACAGCAGGCAATTCGGCACTATAGATCCCTTGCAAGCTGACTCTGGGCGCAATTTGCCAATCAAAACCAATGCCACCCGTACCATTGCCGATCGCCAGGATGGGATTGCGCTGCCCAAACAGCGACAGTGCCCCAAACCCGGTGCCCTCAAGGGGATTGATGCCTCGAAACGTGTTGCTAGGGTTCACACCCGCTGTTCCAATAATGACCCCAAAGTTAGGAGTAACCGAAAACCGATACGACAAATCACTCAACACCAATTGATTTTCTTGCCCTGATTCGTAGGCAAGCCGACCCATGTTGGTAAAGAGATCGGGAGCGCTCGATCGCAAGTTGCCCGTCTGCAAACCCGTCAACAGTAAATCACCAGGACGAAACGATGTGACAAACGACAGTTCCACCTGATCAGCAAACGTCGTGTTGAGCTGGCCCGATCGCTCTGGTTGACCATCGCGAGGAAACAAATCAATATTTGTGCGATTGCTGCCTTGAAGGCTAAAAATGGCTTGTCCAAATAAGCGCGTCGTCGTTGAAAATTGCTGCTTTTCCAGCGTTGCCGTCCGTGCTTCCAGCGTTTCTACCCGACCACGCAGGGTTGCCAGCTCTGCCGCGTATTCTTCTTGCAGTTTTTGCAACGTGATGAGATCGTCTTGTTTGACTAAATCTGTGGTGGCTGAGGCGAGCAGTTCATTGACGCGATCGAAACAGGCGTTCAAACCGGCTGCAAACTCATAGCGAGTCAGCGAACGATTCCCTTGAAAGATTTTATCGGGGTATCCCACAAGACAGGCATAGCGTTCAACTAACGACTGCAACGCTTGAAAGGCCCAATCAGTCGGTTCTACATCCGTCAACTGTGAAACCGCTGTCACCTGCGACATGGCGGCATTCCTACCCTCATCCACATCCTCTCTTGGAGCCGTTGCCAAATCCAGACCTGTTTCATTAGGTGCAGCAACTGGGGGTGCAGCAACTGGAGGTGCGGCGACTGGAGGTATAGCAACTGGGGCAAGCGCTGTCAGCAGCGATCGCTGGGGTGGTGAGGCTGCTGCCAGAGGAGCGACGGTTGAGGCCGTTGAAACCTGAGACGAGCGACTGAATTCTGGTAAGCGTGCAGTCGTTTCAGGGGCCTGCTGCAGTTGAGGTAAAGGCTTTGTGCTAACGATAACAGAGTCTACAGGGGATGATGCCTTAAAGGTTGACAAATGTAGAGTGTCAGGAGCGGCAAGGGCGATCGCCTCATCATGTGCTACGGCGATCGTCTCACTGGCCTCTAGTGCCCGGCCTGATACTCTCTGCAATGGCGTGGCTATCGGGGTTTCCGAGAGTACTGCTGGAGGGACTGTTTGCAACAAACTCATTGCAAGAAGACCTAAACCTGTCATTTTTACAACCGCAATAATGAACCAGAAAACCTGAGCATTGTTATTCCTTTAAGCCCGTTTAATGTATCTCAATCCGGATTATTTGCCACACGTTTTTGTCCGTAGAAACCCTGAAATTTACTGTTTTAAGCGACTTTTACGCCCTCTTTAAGCAACGCTTTCTTAACAATTTAGTTAGCCTGAAGTAGGCTATATAGTGGTTACGGTGCCTGATCCTGGTTGAAACCTCCGAGGTTTGTGTAAGTCCTAATCATTAAGCCTTTGGCCTTTCCTCTATGTCTTTGGCTTCCTGGCGATCGCCACTTGCCCGCGCCCTTCACCGCAATCGTGCGTTGGTGTATACTCGTTATTTACAGCTTGCGACCGTTCGAGCCGATCAGCGTCCTGCCAATCGGACGATCGTGTTTCGGGGGTTTCTTGATGGCAGTAACCAGCTACAGTTTGTGACGGATGCTCGCAGTGCCAAGACTGAACAGATCGATCGCTGCGCCTGGGGGGAAGCCTGCTGGTACTTTCCTAAAACGCGCGAACAGTTTCGTCTTGCGGGTGAGTTACTTTTAGTGAAAGCTGATTACCCCGATTCGACGCTGCAAAAAGCTCGACAGGCGATGTGGCAGGCGTTATCTGATGCTGCCCGTACACAGTTTGCCTGGGCATATCCCGGCAAGCCTCAAACAGATAAGGATGGATTTGATGTCGCTGTACCGGACGCAACGACTCCTCTACCCCATTTCTGCTTGTTGCTGCTTGATCCACAGGCGGTAGACCATTTGGAGTTGCGCGGCGATCCCCAAAACCGTTGGTTGCATCGATACGATGGTTCCGGCTGGTCTGCACAGGCGATCAATCCTTAAAATCTGGTTCCTTTTCTCCTCAATTTGAGAGAAGGGGCTGGGTGATGAGGGCTAGGATTGGCAGAAGTAATACCATTTCCATTTAATTGGGCTGCAGATCAAGAAGTGATGGAACAGAGCTTCTTAACTCAAAACTGAGAACTGGTATAACTCTAATGTGCAAGAGGTCTAATGGATTGAACGCATCAAACGCGCTGACCAACCCATCATTTCTTAAAGGCTGCGATCGTGAATGAACGCCTGATGATCTTTACACGCTACCCAGAGCCAGGAAAAGCGAAAACCCGTCTGATGCCAGCGTTGAGTGCAGAAGCCGCCGCAGACCTCCATCGGCAGATGACTGAATACACACTGGCTCAGGTCAAACCATTGCAGCAAAACTGTGAGTTGACGGTGGAAGTTTGGTTTGCGGGGGGCGATCGCACGCAGATGGAATTATGGCTGAGTGCGGACTTACGGTATCAGCCTCAGCCAGAAGGCAACCTGGGCGATCGTATGCGGCAAGCATTTCAAGCCGCGTTTGATCGTGATGTGGATGCGGCTATCATCATTGGTACCGACTGCCCAGAATTAACGGAAGCACTGCTAGTAAAGGCTTTTCAAGCCCTACAGCAAACTGATGTGGTGTTGGGTCCCGCAACCGATGGTGGTTATTATTTAATCGGCCTACGACAGGCGATTCCAGAACTGTTTCAAGCCATCACCTGGAGTACCGATCGCGTCTTGCAACAGACTGTGACGATCGTCGAGAAACTCAATCTTTCATTCACGTTGCTCCCAATGCTGACGGATGTCGATCGCCCCGAAGATTTGCCCATTTGGGAGCGCATGAAGGACACGCGATCGACAGATGGAAAAAGCATTAGATAGATGGAATCTCGATGCCTTCTACCTTTTGATCGGTCTACTGCATCCCCCACACCTCACACCCACCATTGATACCTACTCAAAAGGCACACGATCGAGATCATCCAAGATCGTGTGAAGGCCACGATATACGGACGTTAACTCTTCATCGGTGATACAGTAGGGCGGCATGAGATACAGAACGTTCCCCAGCGGTCGCAAAAGTAAGCCTTGAGCAATCGCCCGTTTGCGAATGTTCAGAGCTATTTGATTAAGGTAGCCTGGTTGATCCGTGACCAAATCCATCGCGGCGATCGTGCCTGTAACACGCACATTGGTCAACCGAGGATGATTTTCTAAAGCTGCAAGATGCTCTCTATGCTTGGTTTCCATCTGCTTAAAGGCAGATTCGTGCTCAACCATCAACTCCAGTGACGCTAACCCTGCCGCGCACCCTAATGGATTGGCGGCGTAACTGTGCCCGTGATACAGCGTTTTCAAAGCATCATCACTATAGAACGCATCATAGATGGTTTCTGAACAAACGGTGGCAGCCAGCGGCAGAAAACCGCCTGTGATGCCTTTCGATAAACAAATGATGTCAGGCTGCACGTTGGCTTTGAGGCAGGCAAACCAATCACCCGTGCGTCCAAAGCCCGTCATCACTTCATCGAAAATCAGCAGCGTATTGTGCTTGTGAGCAAGCTGCTGGAGCTGCTGGAGAAATGCCGATCGCCCCATGCGCATTCCGTAAGCACCTTGCACTAGCGGCTCGATAATAATGCCTGCGTAGCGATCGCCTGCTTCCACCAGGTACTTCTCAATGGTGTCGAGAATGGTTTGCTCGGTTGCGGCTGCGATCGCCTTATCGGGATGGGTGATCGGATAGGGCACAAACGCAACCTCAAAGAGCAGCGGCGCAAAGGCATGGGAAAAGAGCGATCGTGCCCCCACGGCCATCGCTCCAAAGGTATCGCCATGATAGGCGCCCTCGAAGGCAAGGAAGGTCGATCGAGGCTGCCCTTGATTCGCCCAATACTGATACGCCATCTTCAGCGCCACTTCCACCGCCGTCGAACCATTGTCGGAATAAAACACGCGAGTGAGGTTCGCGGGCAAACGGCGCACTAAGCCCTCTGCCAACTGCTCGGCTGGATCGTGCGTAAAGCCAGCAAAAATGACGTGCTCTAGCTGGGATGCTTGCCGATAGAGTGCTTCTGCAATCTTGGGGTGACTGTGACCATGCAAATTTACCCACCAGCTTGAAATGCAATCGAGAATGCGTTCACCTGTTTCTAGCTCTAACCAAACGCCATGAGCGGCTTTCACTTTCAGCGGTTCGGGTGCGGTTTTTGCCTGTGTGTAGGGATACCAAAGGTTGGGGTGCATGGTGGAAGGAGCGATCGACGAATTTTAGTGTAGTGCGATGACGTAGCCAGTGCCAAATTTAGCTAACACCGTAAAACGCATTGATGGCGATTGCGATTGCGCCTGGTGCCCAACATCTCACCCGAAGCAGGTATAAAGGTCACTGGACAAGTCCTTTTGTAAGGTAATAGAATCATCCTCATCTCAGTGTGAGGGTTAAAGCCATGTCACAATTGCAACGTCTAGTTTGGCAGCGTCTCGGTTCGTTAGCAACGGCGTTGCTTATGGTGCCTGGTGCAGTATGGATGCCGATCGCGGCTCAGGCGTTATCACCCAATCAGAAGCAGACAGCTTGTCCTGGTACAGAATTATTTCAGCCGAATGACCCGGATGTGCAGTCTTTACGATCGCTTATCGAGAAATACAAGGTTGTGGACTACAGCGGCATTGGCAATCAACCTGTTACGGGTGATGAAATTGCCGTCGCCTTGAACCTCGTCTTATCTCAAGCAAGGCAGAATTTGTTGAGTGAAGAAAATGCTCCTTCTAAGAGCGATATCGTAACTCTCTACAGCCTGAGGCAGCGCTTTGAAGCAACGTGGGCAAGAACGAGAAGTCGTTATGGTTCTGGTCTGGATAGCTTTCAGGCGCTGCAATGGATGACACAGCAGAGTGTGGGTGCTAGTGATGTTCAGGCACTGCGATCGCTGATTCAACACAACGAGCTTAAAGCCCCGATCGCCCTGACGGATCAAAGAGCGTTAACCCGCTACGACTTTGTGCTTGCTCTAAACTCAGTGTTAGGAAAGCTCTCAGAAAAATTGTCAGATACGAGGGACACTCTATCTAAGCAGGACTTCAATACAATTGACGCTCTGATGCAAGGTTTCGCGTCTGACCTGGTAGCAATTGGGGGTACGTATAACTTTTCCAGGCAGCAATATGTTTCTTCCATTGACATCCTGGTATTTAGGGCTTTGAGCAACCGATACGGTCTGAGCGTTGGGCTATCGACTGTGTCTCCGGTTCGTTCGATGACTCGCTACGAATTTGCGGCTGGGTTGAATGCACTGTTGGATCGCGTTAATGAACTCATTGCTTCTGGAAATGCCTCACTCGTCTCTAAAGCAGACTTAGCAATATTGCAGCAGTTGCAACAGACTTATGCTCCTGAACTTGCAACGCTGCGTGGTCGGGTGGATGCACTAGAGGCACGCACAAGTACGCTCGAAAAGCAGCAATTTTCTACCACGACTAGGCTTTCAGGAGAAACCATTCTCAACGCTGCTCCTTCTCAACCTGCATCTGCTGCCGCACCTGCGCTGCCAGTAAGGGCAATGCCTTCAACTGTTGTGAACAATAGTACAAATAGTGCGATCGCCCCAACAAAACCATCGCCTGTTCAAGCCAGTAGCCCAGTTCCCGTTTTCACTGATCAAAGCCGTATCAATCAACCAGGAACGGGCAACACTGAGGGCTACAACGCGATTACTGAAAATGCGTTTCTACGTCCCAGCACAAATCCTCTCTCAACCTTTTCGATCGATGTCGATACAGCTTCTTACAGCAACGTGCGGCGTTTCATTACAGCGGGACAACTGCCGCCTAAAGATGCGGTGCGGATTGAAGAACTGATCAATTATTTCCCTTACGATTATCCGCAACCAGAAGGCGGTAAGCCCTTTTCCGTCACGACGGACGTTGCTGCTGCACCCTGGAATCCGAAGCACAAGCTGGTGCAGATTGGTTTGAAAGGCAAGCAGTTGCAAACTTTACAACCCAGCAACCTCGTGTTTTTAGTGGATGTCTCCGGTTCGATGGACGAACCGAATAAATTGCCCCTGGTGAAACAGTCGCTCTGCTTATTGGTGAATGAACTGACTGCCCAAGATCGCGTCACCCTCGTTGTCTACGCGGGGAATGCGGGTCTGGTGTTGCCACCGACACCGGGAAATCAAAAGCAAACGATTCTAGATGCCATCGATCGGCTAGAAGCAGGCGGTTCGACCGCAGGCGGAGCAGGCATTGAGCTAGCGTACAAACTGGCGCAGCAAAGCTTTCTCAAGAACGGCAATAATCGCGTCATTCTCTCGACTGATGGCGATTTTAACGTGGGGGTTTCTAGCGATGCTGAACTGGTGCGGTTAATTGAGCAGAAACGCGATCGCGGTATTTTTCTGACCGTTTTGGGCTTTGGCACAGGCAATACTAAAGACTCCAAAATGGAGCAACTGGCAGATAAGGGCAATGGCAATTATGCTTATATCGACACCTTGTCAGAAGCGAAAAAAGTCCTGGTCAATGACTTGCGTAGCACCTTATTTACGATCGCTAAAGACGTAAAAATTCAGGTGGAGTTCAACCCCGCGAAAGTACAAGCATATCGGTTGATCGGCTACGAAAATCGCCTGCTGCAAGACCAGGACTTTAACGACGACAAGAAAGATGCAGGTGAAATTGGTGCCGGACGTACCATAACGGCGCTCTACGAAATTATTCCTGCTGGCAGTGAGAGTGATGTTAAATGGCCTTCTGTTGATCCACTGAAGTATCAGCAGCCGAAGGCGATCGTGTCTGCTTCCAACGATGAACTCATGCAGGTAAAACTGCGCTACAAAAACCCAAAAGACTCAACCAGTCAACTCATTTCCCATCCCATTTTTGACCAAAACACTCCCTTAGAAGCTACGTCAAATAACTTAAAATTCTCTGCGGCTGTTGCCATGTTTGGGATGGTCTTGCGCGAGTCTGAGTTTAAAGGACAGGCAAATTTTAATACTGTTCTGCGGTTAGCAAAGCAGGCAAAAGGCAATGATCCAAACAGCTATCGCGCTGAGTTTATTCAGTTGGTCGATCGTTGCAAGGTGCTGCTAGCCAAAACGCAAGAGATCGATCGACGAGCCAGTAGAGATATTCCCTAGAGCGATCGTCGCTCGCCTTGGTTTCAGTATGATCATCCCTCACCTCGATTAAGTTAAGTCTTGTCAAACCTTTATCTCTTTACCATCGATTAACTCACAACCCAATAGGAAATCATTGGACGATCGCTACACTAGAGTTATCGTCCATCAGGGGATAGGAGTATCGCAAATAACCGCTTCAGAACGATCGCTACACTGGAGTTATCGTCTATCCAATCGAACCCATGACTAAATCAAAGACGATCGGAGCCGTGCAATATGTGACAAATCAGCAAGGAGAGCGCGTTGGTGTCTTACTAGACCTGGAAACCTATCAGCGTCTTGCTAAGGTTGCTGCTGCTGACGAAGAGTTGTTGATTGGTTTAAGCCTGGAAGAACTACAGGCGCTAGCGACCACTCAGCTTGCCGCTGCTGAACAGATTCAGCTTAATGAACTACTCGCTCAACATGCTGAGGGGCAATTAGCGGCTGAAGCAAGGGCAAAACTTGATCAACTCCTCACACAAGTGGATTACCTGAACATCCTCAAGACCAGAGCAAGGTATACCCTGCAACAGCTTCACGGAGCCTCAAGGTAACGTGAGCGTTTACATTTCCGTTGAACTGCAACGCCAAATACGCGGTCATTTCGTCAATTGTTGTGCTTACTGCCGAACGGCTGAATCTCTTACCGCAACAACATTTGAGTTTGAACACATCCTTACCACTTTCAAAGGGTGGCACGACAAGCTTTGAGAATCTTTGCTTAGCCTGTCCATCCTGCAACCGCTATAAAGCGGCTCGTCAAATGGCGACTGACCCAGCAACACAAGCAGAGGTGCCGTTATTTCATCCCCAACAGCAAGCATGGACTGAGCACTTCAAGTGGAATGAGGCAGCAACAGAAATTGGCGGGTTGTCTTCTATTGGTAGAGCGACTCTCATCGCGCTAAAGATGAATCGCCCTCAATTACTTCGTGTTCGGCGAATGTGGGTGAAAATGGGCGAACATCCCCCAACCGTTTGACATACTGCCGCTAGATGGTTGAAAGCTGTGGATCGGGGATGGTGGCTGACTGGGTGGAAGCCGATCGCACCGCTTCGATCGCCCACAAAGTCGCCTCCGGAGTTGCAGGAGCAGCAAGATGGACGACATCGGCTGAACCAAACGCGGCGACGGCTTCTCGGATGGCTTCTCGCACAGACATTGCCAGCATGAAGGGTGGTTCGCCCACCGCTTTGCTGCCGTAGATCACACCGTCTTGGGCGGCTCGTGTGAGTAAATGAACGCTGAAGTGTTTAGGGATTTCGCTAATGGTGGGAATTTTGTAGGTGCTGGGTGCATCGCTGCGGAGTCGTCCCTGTTCATCCCAGACCAGTTCTTCCATCGTGAGCCAGCCCATGCCCTGCACAAACGCGCCTTCAATTTGGCCGCGATCGACCAGGGGATTCAGCGATTCGCCGACATCATGCACCACATCTACTTGGCGCAGCTTGAAGGTGCCAGTGAAGCCATCGACCTCAACTTCGCTCACGGCGGCACCATAGGCGAAATAGTAGAACGGTCTGCCTTTGCACGTCACCTCATCCCAGTAGATGTGTGGTGTGCGGTAATAGCCTGTAGCAGAAAGGCTAATGCGATCGTCATACGCCTGCCGCACCACGTTGAGAAAGGGAACGCGATCTTTGGGATAGGTCTTGCAAAAAATCCAGTCATCTTCAAACACCAGATCTTCGGGTGCGTCGAGGTTCAGCATTCTTGCGGCGACCGGGGAGAGGCGCGCTTTGATCGTTTCACACGCATCTTTGACTGCCTGCCCGTTCAAGTCTGACCCACTGGAGGCAGCCGTTGCAGAGGTGTTAGGCACTTTATCGGTGCTGGTGGGCATCAGGCGAAAGCGATCCAAACTCACGCCCAAAGCGCTGGCTGCCACTTGCAACATTTTGGTGTGGAGTCCCTGTCCCATCTCCGTGCCACCGTGATTGAGTTGAATGCTGCCGTCGGTGTAGATGAGCAGCAGCGCGCCTGCCTGGTTGTAGTGGGTTTTGTTGAACGAGATGCCGAACTTGACGGGCGTGATAGCTAACCCGCGCTTGGTGTAGGGATGAGTGCGGTTGAAAGCGGCGATCGCCCCCTGTCGCTCTGCAAACTTGGCATTGGTCTTGGCTTCCTGCCAGACGCGATCGAGACGGTTGTCGTAGAGTTCCTGTCCGTAATGAGTTGTGTTAGTGTCACCTGTGCCGTGATAGAAATTGCGTTCGCGCACGACATCGGGTGGCAGGTTGAGGGCACGAGCGATGCGATCGACCACTTCTTCAATGACAATCATACCTTGCGGTCCACCAAACCCTCGAAACGCGGTATTCGACACCTTGTTGGTTTTGGCGATGAGTCCCGTTACCTTGATATGGGGGATGTAGTAGGCGTTATCGACATGGAGCATAGCGCGGAGCAGCACCGGAGGCGATAGGTCGAGACTCCAGCCCCCATCGGCATAGAGCGACACATCCAGTGCCGTAATCTTGCCTTCGTTTGTAAAGCCGACCTTGTACTGTCCCAAAAAGCCATGACGCTTGCCTGTCAGGGTCATATCGTGGCTGCGCTTGAGCTTCACACGGACGGGACGACCTGTTTTATGGGCGGCGATCGCCGCTACTGATGCATAGGGGTTCGCTTGGGATTCCTTTCCACCAAAGCCGCCACCCATCCGCAAACACGTCACCACAACCTGACTGCTGGAAACGCCCAGCACCCGCGCAACAATGACCTGCGTTTCTGCCGGATGCTGGGTCGAAGCGTAGACCTGATAATGTCCTTCTCCATCGGGAATCACCCAACTCGCCTGGGTTTCCAGGTAAAAGTGATCCTGCCCGTTCATTTCAATCTCGCCTTCAAGACAGCGATCGGCATCACTCATCGCCACCATCACGTCACCCTGACGCATCACTTGCGGTTGATTGTGAAAGCTATCGGCGGCGATCGCGGCTTTGATGCTCAGCAACGGTTCCAGTGGTTCATAAGTCACGACGACCTTTTCGGCTCCCAGTCGAGCGGCTTCTTCCGTTTCACCGACGACCCACACGATCGCCTGTCCGTAGTAGCTCACTTCTTCAGTGGGAAACAGCACCTCATCGCGCGCAATCACACCCGTATCGTTTGTGCCGGGAACATCGTCAGCCGTCAGCACAGTCACAACCCCTTCTACAGTCGCTGCGCCAGAGACATCAATCCTTGTAATTCGCGCTTTGGCATAAGGTGCCACGACCGGATAGACCGACAGCATCCCTACAGGCTGGCGCTGATCGTCGGTATAGACTGCTCTGCCGCTAACGTGATAGACCGCGCTTTCATGCTTCGAGGGTTTGCCCACTGCGTTCATCGTGTCACCTCTACTTGTTAGTCTGTACTCTACGAATGTCTTTAGTCAGGCTAATCCAACCAAAATTTTATGCCTTATCTATCTCAATTTACCATCCACTCGCATAAAGCTTTTTTGCTGTTCCTGGGTTGTATTTAAGTCGAATTTCTCCAAATGCAACCTCATCGACGACATCAACAAACCCGTTATCTCCAACTGCATAGATACCAGTTTCATAGCACTCAACCAATGCCAGCATCATATTTGTCAGACTATTGAAGGCAAGAGCAATATCACCTGTTTCATCAATGAAAAATATAGGAGCAGAACTTCTCTCTTCCTCCGCTCCTGAAACCGCAAAATACTCACCTTCAAATTCACAGAAAGGAAATAAGTACATCGGTAAATCTTTCTGTTCTCTGTAAGTGCTTTGGGTTTCCTCATTGATATACTCTTCGGCTTGCTGCAAGGCGTAGTCTATATCTATAAAAGAATGGTAAACAAAAACACCACAATCCCAAGAGTCATCATTTGTACCGTTATGCCATTGGTAAAGGGTGTAAATTTCTCTCGGTAATCGGGATGGAAATTGACTCAGTTTTTCTTGAATTTCCGCTAACGACAATCCTGGCTTAAAGCGATCACAATCAGTAGGCTTATGTTCTCGTCGCCAAGCAAGAATTCGTTCTAGAGCATCCGTTAGCTCAGTCATAAAAGGACAGACAGTATTAATCTAATAATTCACTACAACAGAGTAAGATGTATCAGTTCATTACGGCTTCTTAATCGACGCTTTGACTTCCTCCCACGTAAAGGTATTGTCTGAATTAATGCCATAGTCTTCAATGCGGGTATCCATTTCCCTTTTTTGCGCTTCCGTTAATTCGATATTCCAAGCGCTCTCTACTTCATAATTGGATTCCTCATCGAGAGAATAAATCAAGAAGTAAGCAAGTTCCGCACGCTCCTCCATCGAGAGTTGAGCTAGCTCAAGCTTCAGTTTTTCTGCTGTTTCAGTCATTTTTGTACCTCCTGGCAATTAGCCCAATCGGATTGATCCATTTTCTTTACATCAACACCACGCCTGCCACCGTCTCTTCTGGCGACTGACATTCTACAAAAAACTTTTCAAAGAGATTGGCAATCAGCAGTTTGCGGTAGTCGGCGCTGCCTCGCAGGTCGGTGAGCGGTGTGAAGGCGGCTTTCAGCGTCGGCTTGATGTTCTGGATGGTTGCGAGAGTCCAGGGTTGCCCCATGAGCATGGTTTCGACCGCGATCGCCCGTACTGGAGTTGCCGCCACGCCACCATAGGCCAGCCGCGCATGAACAATGCGATCGTTCGCATCCAGGTCGATCGTAAAGGCTGCTGCCACAATGCTGATATCATCGGTTCCGCGTTTGCCGATTTTGTACGACTGGCTGAGACGACGCACGGCACCAAGCGCGATCGCTTTGGGAATCGTCACCGAGACAATCACCTCTCCCGGTTTGAGATCAGTTTGACGATAGCCTTTAAAGAAGTCAGCTAGTGGCAGGATGCGAGTTCCAGTGATGCTGGCGATCGTGATCTCCGCGTCTAGAGCCAGAAGCACGGGAGGCAGATCGCCGATCGGAGAAGCGGTGCCTAGATTGCCGCCGATCGTGGCTCGATTGCGTACCTGTCGCGCGGCAAACCAGTGCAGCATCTCATCCAAGCTGGGAAAGATGCCGTGCAGGTTGGTTTCGATGTGGCTCAGCGGCACTGCTGCGCCGATCGTCACTGCGTCTAGGGTTTGCTCAACCTGCTTGAGTTCTGCCACTGCTTCGAGCGAAATCATCACAGGGAAGTGTTGGCGACGATGGGTGAGTTCCAGTCCCAAATCGGTAGCACCTGCAACTAATGTGGCATCGGGATGCTGCTGGAGTAACGTCAGAACGCCGCTTAAATGGGTAGGTCGGTAGAAGTATTGGTCGTTGCCACTGTAGTCCAACGGTACCAACTCAGCCGACGCTTGGTTCAGATGCGTTGCAAAGGTGTCATCGGGTGCAGTCTCATTCACCAACTCAGCCGCACGGCGAATGGAGAGGTAGCCTGTACAGCGACACAGATTGCCTTCTAGCGAAAAATCGTCAACGGCCCGATCGTAATACGCGGTAAACAAACTCATAATGAATCCGGGTGTGCAGTAGCCACACTGGGAACCCATCGTTTCGACCATTGCTGCCTGTACGGGATGCAGTGCGCCGTTCGCCACCCCTTCAACGGTGATAATGTCTTGTCCCGCTACAGATGCTAAGGGAATCAAGCAACTGTTCATCGCCTGGTACTGCGGCTTGCCATCTGCACCTTCGGCGACGATCGCTACTGTACAAGCACCGCAATCGCCATCACCACAGCCTTCTTTGGTGCCTACTCGGCCACTGTCGCGTAGGTATTCCAGCAGTGTCATCGTAGGGGACACATTTTTAAGCGGGACGAGGGCACCGTTAATGGTCAATGTTAACGTCACATCTGACATGAGTGTTCTACATCTGAGGTTGATTTCAATTGTCTCTCGTTCACTACTCTGTCAGGTGTTGATGTACGTGATTGTTAACTGAGAGACCTTTAAACGTAAGGATTAAAGAGCGTTGAAAATTAACCGCAGAGGCGCAGAGAACGCAAAGAGTAGATTCTGTTACCTCTGGGTCTCGACGGTGAATTAAGAACAGGCAATTTTGTAATGGGCGATCCTTCAGTGCGGGATCAGTCCTGTAACCTCTACCACTCATCCTCTTCAAAGCTGATTATGCTGGAAGAGATGGGAAAGGGGATACGCATGACTGAACCGCTACACGATCGAAACTTATCAACGAAGAACTCACTCATACAAACGATCGCGCCTTCAACGACTGCGATCACCATTGCCGTGATTGGCGATGTCCACAACTGTTGGGATGCTGATGATGCGATCGCGCTGAGACATCTCGGTGTGGATCTGGTGCTGCTGGTCGGCGATTTTGGCAATGAATCTGTAGAGGTCGTGCGATCGATCGCGGCACTCGATATTCCGAAAGCAGCCGTTTTGGGCAACCACGATGCCTGGTATAGCGCCACCGAATGGGGCATCAAGAAGTGTCCCTACGATCGCACCCAGGAAGACCGGGTACAGCAACAGCTTGATTTACTGGGAGACGCTCACGTTGGCTACGGCAAGCTGGATTTTCCAGCATTAAATTTAACAGTGGTGGGTGCGCGTCCCTTTAGCTGGGGCGGCTCAGAGTGGAAGAACACCAATGCGTTTTACCAATCGCGCTACGGTATCACGAGCTTTGCTGAATCCACGGAACGGATTGTGCAAGCCGCCAGCAGCAGCGCTCTCGATACCGTCATCTTCTTGGGGCACTGTGGGCCGAAAGGTTTAGGCGATCGACCTGAAGATACCTGTGGGAGAGATTGGAGTCCTCCCGGTGGTGATCATGGCGATCTGGACTTTGCAGAGGCGATCGAAGCCGCTCGTAAATTGGGCAAAACGATTCCCCTGGTTGCTTTTGGTCACATGCACCACCAGTTGCGCCACACCAAACAGCACCAGCGCGTCCCCCTCGTCGATCAGAACGGCACCATATACCTGAACGCTGCCAGCGTGCCCCGCATTGTCAAAACAGAGAGCAACTGTCTACGCAACTTCTCCTTAGTGACGCTTCAGGCTGGCTCTGTCGCTCAAGCCTCCCTGATTTGGCTTGATCAAAAGATGACGCTAGTTTCAGAAACGGTGCTTTATCGCAATGAAACGTTTTCTAATCAGCCTCATCAGAGTCGTGAGGCGATCGTATAGTTTATTAGCTTGGCAAATTCAGTGCTGCGTCATGGACACGGATACTCACCCACAGTACAAAGCTCTATGAACGATAGAACGCAATATTTGCTGGAATTAGCAAAACGCAACGTCAAAGTATATATTGCTAACCCGAACGCTAAAGCTGTAATGGTCACAGGTTCAATTGCAGAAGGACTGTGCGATGAGTACTCCGATTGTGACGTGGGCATTTATTATGATGAATTGCCTTCCGAAGCAGAATTACAGCTTGCGCGGCAACAGAATCAGGGTTCAGAACGGCTGTGGACGTTGGGCGATCGAAAAGAAGGTGTGATTGTCGAGAGTTACCTTGTGAGCGGTGTTGAGTGTCAGTTTGGGCACTCGACGATCGCGCAATGGGAAAAGGATATGGCAACCGTCTTGGAAGCATTTGATATTCAATCGCCTATGTTGAAAGCAATGTCTGGAACGCTGATTGGCGTTCCGTTGTATGGTGAAGCATTAGTTCAGCAGTGGAAGGCTAAAGCTGCCAGCTACCCTGATGCACTCGCTCAGGCAATGGTTGAGCATTACCTTAAGTTCTTCGCCATTTGGGGGATGCAGGAAAAGTTTGCCAAGCGTGACGCAACGCTCTGGTACTACCAGATCATGGTTGAGTCAGCCCAAAATCTTCTCGGTGTCTTATCTGGATTAAACCGTTTGTACTATTCGACATTTCAATTCAAGCAGATGAGGAGGTTTATTGAGCAGATGAAAATTACGCCCGAAAAATTTGCCTCTCGTCTTGAAAGCTTGTTTGATCAAGATGCTTCTGTAGCTATCAACCAACTTGAAACATTAGTGCGAGAGACCGTAGAGCTTGTGGAGTTTCACATGCCTCAAGTTGATACTTTGCTAACAAAACGAAAATTAGGGTGGAGACAACAGCCCTAGAAAATGAGTAATGGTGATCGTTAAGGGATAGTTGGTAAAGCTTATGAGTCAGATCCCTGAAATGGATGATGACTTACGCCCTGAATACGACTTTACTAGCCTTACTGTTGTGGCACGGGGTCAAGGACGTATGGATTACACCATTCGCGCTTTGACGGGTGAAGATGGAGCGATCGTGTGGGAAATGTTGCGGTATGCATCACACGAACCCTCGCTGGAGTCTATTCAAGAGCAACCGTATTTAGCTCGTTATGCATCAGGTTGGGGCAGAGCTGGTGACAGCGGATGTGTTGCAACCAGAGGTGCCGTATCTGTTGCTGCAGCCTGGTTGCGTCTATGGTCAGAAGACAACAAAGGGTTTGGCTACATCAGCAAGGAAATTCTCGAATTGGCAATGGCTGTAGCGCCGGATTGTCGTAATCAAGGGATTGGCACACGATTATTGATGCAGCTTTTAGACAGAGCAACCGATCGCTTTCCAGCCGTGAGTCTCAATGTGCGGCAAGACAACCGTGTTGTGAGGCTCTATGAACGAGCAGGCTTTATTAAAGTGCCAGCAAGTGAGGTAATCAATCGGACGGGTGGCGTGTCGTTTAATATGGTGCGTAAGTTCGAGTGAAATCATTGTGTGCCAGCGACTTTAGCTCTTCTGACCACACCCGATACCGAAACCCGATCGCCCACCTCGTACAATGCGATCGCCCCATACTGTATCCTACATGCTTCACTTCTACCAGCAGCTTGCTATTGCACTTCGACAGGGAGCCGTTGTGTTGGCAACGGTCGTCAATGTCAAAGGGTCGGTGCCGAGAGAAGTGGGCGCAATGATGTTCCTTTGTGCGGATGGTAGTCTTGTGGGCACGATCGGAGGCGGGGTAGGCGAAGCCAGTGTCATTGAGCAAGCAAAACAGGTGTTCGTGACAGGCGCAAAGAAAAGAGTTGATATTGACCTATCGGGTCATCCAGAGCAAATCAAACAGGGCATCTGTGGTGGCATGATGCAGGTTTGGCTAGAACGCTGGCAAGGTGAACGTGCGATCGCCCTTGCAAATGATATCGTTGGCCTCTTGCAAACTGGACAATCTGCCTCCTTACTTATTGCTTCTGCACCAGATCGCGCACCCTACCTCACCACACTCCACACCCCACACCCCACACCCCACGCTTTCACAATACCGCTCCTCCCGCCACCCATCCTACTGATCATCGGTGCTGGTCATGTGGCTGTACCGCTAGCACAAATGGCTCACCTGCTTGAGTTTCAGGTCATAGTGCAGGACGATCGCCCGGAGTTTGCGAATACCCAACGGTTTCCAGAAGCCACGGTGCTGGCTCAACCCGTCGATACAGCCGTTGCAACGCTAAACGAGAGACCACAGCTTTACGTTGCTCTGGTGACACGCAGCTATCAGCACGATATGGCGGCCCTAAAAGCACTCTTGCCCCGATCGCCCCACTACATCGGCATGATTGGCAGCCAAAAGCGAGTCAAAACCGTGTTGCAAGCGTTACGACAGGAGAGCCTTTCGGGGATGGATGCAGTCTCGATCGCGTGTCAATTAGAAGCGGTGTATGCGCCGATCGGTCTTGATCTCGGTGCCCTTACACCCGCCGAAATCGCGGTCAGCATTTGCGCCGAGTTGATTACGGTTTATCGTGGAGGCAACGGACGATCGCTCTCAGGTCGATTGCACTTTAACCGATCGCATCCCAACCCTTCGCCAGCCCTGCCAGAACCAACGGGGCTGAACAGTGCGACAAGCACCCAACACGAGCAACAGCAGGCTCAACAGCAATAAGCAAGCGGAAAGAGTTGTCAGGAGAATAGATGGCATCACGCCTTCACAATGTTTGCATTTTTCGTCGCATAGATACCCGCTATAGTAGGCTTGACCGTTATAGCTTGTGTTTTAGCAGTCCGTGAAATGTCGTCTGACCGAAGATTAAGCCTGAGCTGGGTTCTTCCTTGCGGGGCGTTTGAGCAAATTAGCAGCGCCCTTCAGCAAACGGCCCAGACGGGTGATCAAACGAGCTTGGTGCTGACAGAAGCAACGCTGCGGCGCGATCGCACAATGGCTGGACAGGGCGATCGCTTTGTAGTGGTGGTTTCACATCAGTTTAGTGGCCTGTTGATGGCAGATCCAACCCCTAATGAGGCGTTGCACGAGACCATTCATTTGACGTTTGCACCAGAGTCGATCGCAGCTTTCCTGTCCCAGTTACACCATCAGTCTCAGCATCGCTCTAAGTTGGTCGATCGGCTGCATCAGGCTGTGCAGCAAGTGCAGGCAAACAATCCAGATCTTCAAAGTGAGTTTACGCTGCGATTGGCAGACCTGATGCTAACTCACTCTCCCGCTTCACCCACCAATGCAGTCACGGCAGCGCTAGAGCAACAGCACCTGCTTGAACAGCGCGTTATTGAACGGACTCAAGAACTGCATGATGCGCTTTTAGCAGCCCAAGCCGCAAATCGTACTAAAACTGAGTTTCTGGCTGCTATGAGCCATGAACTACGGACTCCCTTAACCTGTGTCATTGGCATGGCAGAAACGCTGCTACGCGTTATGGCAATGAAGCCAGATACTTACCCTTTGCAACCGCAAAAGCAGCAAGAGTATCTCAAGCTCATCAAACGCAGCGGCGAACACTTGCTAGAACTCATCACCGACATTCTGGAAGTGTCCCAAGTTGAGGCGGGCAAGGTTGTGCTGGATGTCAAACCGTTCTCGCTGTCTCAGGTCGCGCATCAAAGCCTGCAAATACTTCAAGAACGGGCACACTCCAAGGGCGTTGAGTTAGCCCTTAAGGCGCTTGAACATGATTCACAAAGCTTAAATAGCACCGATGTAGAAGATGATGCCTTTATGGCTGATCCGCATCGAGTGAGCCAAATTTTGCTGAATCTACTCAGTAACGCTATCAAGTTCACGCCCGCAGGTGGGCGCGTCACGTTGCGGTTTGGCAGTAAGCACAATACGGCTATCTTTCAAGTTGAAGACACAGGGATTGGCATTGCAGACAATCAGCGATCGCTGCTATTCCAGAAATTTCAACAGCTTGATAGCTCCCTAACCCGCAACTACGAGGGAACAGGCTTGGGGCTTGCCCTGACCAAGCAATTGGTTGAATTGCACAACGGCAAGATTGAAGTCAACTCAACTGTTGGCGTTGGCTCAATTTTTACAGTGTGGTTGCCTGCTCAATCAGTGAATCCGTCGATCGCCCATCTAACAGACAAAACCGCTAGCCTTATGCCCGCGATCGCGCCAAACCTTCTAGAAACTGAGGCAATGAAGCGCGCGCTACCCATTGGGGAACGGGTGGTGCTAATTGAAGACCACGATGAAACAGCGCTGTTGATTTGCGACCTGCTCACTGCTGCCGACTGTCAGGTCGTATGGATGATTGATGGTGCTACCGCCATGAGGCAAATTGAGCTACTGCGTCCACGCCTGATCATTGCCAACATCCAGCTACCCGATCTGCATGGCGATCAAATCATCCAGTTTCTGCGCGACCATCCAGCCCTACAAGCCACTAAAGTCTTGGCGCTCATGGCAAAAGTCTCATCCAAAGATCACACCGTTCAGGGCGTTGATGACTATCTCATCAAGCCAGTAGAGCCATATCAATTGTTAGATAAAGTAGCAACATTAGTGGGAAGAGAGTAGAAAATAGGGAGTGAGTTTGTGAGCGATTAGCCCCCCTTGGAATTCAACCTACAGCTATCAGCACTGCTGAAAAACGTTTGTTTTAGTGGTGAATGTTTGGATAGCTCAATCAATGACTACTTTATTCAAGGTCGAGAAGCTGAAGGCAGTTGTTTCACAACCTGATCAACAATGCCATATGCTTTCGCTTCTTGAGCAGACATATAGAAGTTGCGATCGGTATCAGTTGCAATTCGCTTAAGTGACTGACCTGTATTTTGTGACAATAGCTGAGTAAGTTGTTTCTTCTGATACAAAAGTTCTTTAATCTCAATTTCAGCCTCAGTTGCCTGTCCTCCGGCTCCGCCTAGTGGTTGATGAATCATGATGCGTGAGTTAGGCAAAGCAAGCCGTTTTCCTTTTGTACCACCAGCTAAGAGTATGCTTGCCATAGAGCTTGCTTCACCAATGCTAACCGTTACAACATCAGATTTTAGCGATCGCATCGTGTCATAGATCGCCATTCCTGATGTAATCTCCCCGCCAGGAGAGTTGATATAGACATAAATATCCTTTCCAGGGGCTTTACGATCTAAATAAAGTAGCTGTGGTATGACGGCTTCTGCTAATTCAGCATCGATTTCTTTGCTAAGGACTATCACTCGTTCGTTCAGTAGCCACTCACTAATATTGCTATTAATATCTGGTTGCTCTGCTTTCTGAGTAGTAGAATTATCTTGAGCTACGACAGAGCACCGAGAATCCCTTTTATGCTTCTCACCAAGAGCCTGGGCGGAGTTTGCAGGATACAGGCTAGCGATCGCCATGCTTGCGGAAATTGAAACGAAAGGTAAGAAAAAATATCTCATCATCATTGCTTTAGTAGATAGGTCGAGCAGCAAACAACTATCAGACGTGGTGTGACTCAATCAAAACGCGATCGCGTTGCAGCCAAAAGTTCATCCTTTAAAGAATGTGGTTCTTTTAGGCTTAGATTTTTTTAAATTAGAAAAATTGACTCACTCAAGAACCTTTTCGTAAATACGGTAGGTTTTATAGATCGTGCCTCCGGAGGCTTCGATGAGTTTGCGTGAGGGAAAATTGTCTTCGTAAACCCAGGAAAGTTCTGCGCGTTTGTAGGGTTTCCCTTTTTGAATACCGCCTTTCATGCCCAAATAAATGAGTCCCAGCGGTACCATTTTGCGACGGAATTCTGGTAAGGAACAAATGGCAATGACGCGCCCCTGATCAATTTGACGACGATACCAGAGAAACTTAAGGATGCCGAACCAATTCAATTTTCCATTCACATGTTTAAGCGGAACATTGTAGTCTGGCAGACCCATCCAAAAGCCAATCATTTCACCGTTATATTCAGCGATCGGAAACACATCTGGATCAACCAAACTTTGCAGATCTTTTGCTTCCTCCAAAAACTCTTCCTGTGTGCGGGGGGTCGAACTCCAGTTATTTGAGAAGGCTTTTGTAAACAGGTTATAGAGGCTAATGCAATCCTGCTCAAACCCTTCGCCTTTGGTTCGCAATGGCCGAAAGGTAACTCCCGACTTCAACGCAATCCGGTAGCCTTTCTCAAATTCTGGTGACAGCGGTTTGTCGAGTGGAAAGTTGTACGCATAGGCATCTTTTGCTTTTTGCCAGCCGTCTTTCTCTACAAATTGCGGGTAGTAGGGCGGATTATAAGGCATCATCATCATCGGTGGCGAATCAAAGCCATCCACCAAAAACAGACAATTATTGTGGGTCGAAAGGTCGATCGGCCCTCGCACGATCGTCATGCCCTGTTCCCGCAACCACTGGCATGCAGCATCCAACAACGCCTTCGCCACGGCAAAATCAGGCACGCATTCAAAGTAGCCGAACAGTCCCACCTTTTGCCCTTCACGATCGATCAAGCGATCGTTCACCGCTGCCACAATCCGACCAAGCAGAGAAGGTGTTTTGAGTTTTGATCGCCCTCCTGGCTCCTGACTCCTGACTCCTGGCTCTTCCCCCCTCACTGCCAAAAACTGCTGTAATCGCCCATATTGCAAAAACGGATTCGTTGTTGCCAACTGCTTGGCAACACTGCTGCGAAGCGGCGGTACCCAGTTGGAATCGTTAGCATAAACGATCGACGGCACATCTAAGAACCACTCTTGCTCTACGGCTGATTTCACCGGAATGACGCGGATGGCGATCGAGCTTTGAGGTGTTGCCGTTAAGCTTGGATTGCTAGACATAGAGGATTCCATAGACACTTACCTCTGCTTTCTTAGCTTGTTATCAATACAGTTGACATCACTCCATGTGGTGTGCGCTAAAGCAGTCTAACACCGTACTTCACGTTGAGAAGAAAGGCGATATAGTGCTTACTCCACTGTTAAACAGCACTATATCAGCCTTCCTCGCGGTTTAACGCTTTGATTTACGACCTGGAGAATTTAATCCAGGGAGCCAACGGGTCGATGGTAGAAGGTCTACAAACTCCTTCAGCTCCTCTAAGTTAGGGCATCGACTGATGTTGCCTTGGGTCAACGCTCGGCAGCGCGCATCCCATTTTTGAGCGACCTCGTTGTCGGTGAGCTTTTGCTTGACTTGTTCAATGATGATGTTCCTCTTTTCTCTCCAAGGAGCGATTGGTAGAAGTTGATTTACTTCATAAACGGCATTTTCTAATTCACCTTTCTCAAGAAATTCTCGTGCTTTGTACTCGTGTTGATAGGGCTCTATTTTTTGAACCATATCCTCTCTTTGCTGTTGCCAGAATGAATTCTGATTTGTTGCATTCACGTTGATTTGATTGACTTCTTGCAAAGCGGTTTGCCAATTATCTTGGTCTAACGCTAGTTGAGCCAGGTGCCAGTGCTGCTGATTACTTTGCTGTATGGCTTTCTGCTCCGCTTCTTGCTGCAACGCTTGTGCTGACCATTGGTCGATCGCTTGCCGCGTTTCTGGATAGAGCAAACTATCGAAAGGGACTTTGTTTGCCTCTGCGATCGCGTCTTCAAAACGACTGATTGCAGCCAGCCGTCTAGCTCGATTAAGCAGCATTTTTGCTGAGTCTTCATGGCTGTCTTGCGTTTGCAAAGGTGCTTCACGCTTTGGCGATGTCTGATTACCTTGATGCCATCCTGATGGCGTTGGCTCAACGATAGACGGCTGCGATCGTGGTTGAACGTTTGCTTTGGCAAGGATGCTATAAACAACACCTGAAATAACTGTTAATCCCATGACGCTTACAACGGCAATTAACACAGTTTGAGCCATACGGTTTGGGTGCGATGGCTCATTTGATGGATGTGTCTCAGGAGCGGCAATCCATGTTTCTTGAGACGATAATTCAGAGTTTGATAGGTGATCGTTCTGAGCTTCGCTCGTGTGTGATTGATTCGTTTGAGCTTCGCTCGTTTCAGAAACTTCGGTAGAAAACACTGATGATTGGGAACAATTTGTCGGTCTCATAAGTTCGGTTTAGCAATAGCGGTTAGTAGCGTACACAACAGACCTAACGACTGAACTGCTTAAAATGGATTGACTTTAAGCACCGCGTTTAACTGATTAAATATGACTGTGAAATAGAGCAATTCTGTTAGAGGCGTAAGCCTCATCTTGCCATCAGCGATCGACATCATCAAACGCTGATAGCGATCGCTGACGGCTTCAAGTTGAGTTCTGCCCACCACTTTTAGAGCTGCGATGTAGCGCTTCTCAAGCCAGTGAGATATGGCAAATGAGGCAGCATCCAGAAGTCAGCATCAGGAGCCAAGAGTAGCTCAACCAAAGACTTCTGTCTCCTGATTTCTAACTTCTGACTCCTGACTTCTACCCACTTATGGCTTTTCTTTCTCTTCCTCTCGCTTCTTTTTGTTCTCGGCAAGGTACTTTGTGACAGCCTCGCCAATCTCTTCTTCAAGTGTTTTAGGTCGTTTGATTTGAGAAAGGAAATCCACAATGGTCACGAACACTAAGCCCGTAAAGATCGCGATCGCAAATGCCATAGTCGTTAATGTCCTTGTCTAGAATCGATAAAAGCAGGCTCAACGTACAGCGTGATATTTTGACGACTAATCACATAAACAACTTTGCCTGGAAGTAGCGTTAAGCCTTGCATGGATTTAGCCGTCCACCAAGAGCCTTGGCATTTCACTTGCCCTCTTCTGCCCGGCGCAATGGTTTGAGTAACGATCGCTTCCACAATAGGGTTTGTATAGCAATTAGAAGCGTTGGTTGTTTGCGGTTGATGATTGAATTGATGATTAGTCGAAGCGGCGGTGCCAGTTAACGCTTTCACAAAGGGAACCAGACTAAACATGGTTGCTCTCCTTACTTGGGTAGTGACGAAACTTGGGTAGTGACGAAGCAACGGATAATAGTGTCTTTTGCTACTAGCATCCGCGCTGATTTCTGATGTCTCTACTGTGGCAAGAAAATCAAACGTTTGTAATGCAGACAATTCAAGACTATTTCGCCAGCCAAGAAAAAGCTGAAGATCTACGAAGTTCAGGAAAGTTCAGGAAAGTTCAGCCTTACACTAGAGGACGAGCATCTACCTGGGTTTGCAAATGAACGCTGATGAGGCACTCAAGTTTGTTGAGGAGCTACTTTCTGAGAAGGGGAAGCGCCTGAATGATCTCCAACGTATCCTGTTCAAAGGGGCGTGGAATGGTAGGACAACGAAGGAGATTTACAGGGAATGCGCGAACCGCTGTGGTTTTGACCATTTCAATCAAAACGTTGGGCCAGAACTGTGGAAGCTGCTGTCTGACGTTGTAGGCGTTAAGGTCAGCAAACGCGGCTTACAAGGACCAGTTGAAGGAGCCTGGGAAACGCGATCGCAGCACAAATGGTCTGATTCTCCCAACGACGAAGAGTCACTACCATTTGATGGGTACTTGAAAGATGCGTTAGAAGCAGGCTTACTGTGGGACGAGCCAAAACCGTTACGAGAAAGTTTGGATAAAATGCCTGAAGTGCCATTAGTCTTTGGGCGCGACAAAGATCTTGAGCAACTGCAAGAGCGTATTTTTCTCAATAATTACCGTCTCATCAATGTGTTTGGCATCCCCGGCACTGGCAAAACCATACTGGCAGCCAAATTGGCGCATGAGGTTAAAAAACATTTTGATTACTTTATCTGGCGATCGCTAGAGCGTCCACCCGCCCTGCAAACCCTCATTGCCGATCTCGTCCAGTTTTTTTCCAATGGCACAGAAACTAGCACCGATTTATCACGACTGCTGCACTACCTGCGAAACCAGTCGTGCCTGGTGGTTTTAGATGGCTTGGAATCTGTGCTGCGGGGTGGCGTTCACAATGGAGCATACCAGGAAGGCTATGAAGACTACAGCGAGTTTCTCAAGGAAATTGGTCAGACTGCTTATCAGAGCCGCATCGTGATTACCAGTTGGGAAAAGCCAAAAGAAATTGCCCGCATGGAAGGTGAGAACCAGGGCGTTTTTGCCTTAAAGCTTGAGGGGCTAGGGGAGTTAGCCGCCCGTGAGTTTTTGACAGCCAAAGGTGCTTTTTCCTGTGCCGAAGGTGACTGGCGCTCAATTGCCCGTCGCTACGCGGGTAATCCATTCGCCCTAAATGAAATTGCCACGAACGTGCGTGAGGTCTTTGGGGGCGATGTCACCAACTTTTTAGAGCAGCTACAGCACGGTACTGCTTTGTTTGAAGACATTCGATCGCTGCTCGATCGTCAGTTCAACCGCCTATCAGATTTAGAGCGCGCCATTGTGGAATGCCTGGTGACGGGACATGAACCACTGACCATTCCCGAAATTCTGCAATCGCTACCCTGTCCTGTTTCGTCCGTAGAAGTACAGGAGGTTTTGCAGTCCTTACTGCGGCGATCGCTCATTGAAGGCAGTGCTCGTTACTCGCTCCAAACACTCATGACCGAATACATTACCTATCGGAGTCGTTAGAGAGGGCATTGAAGATTAGTGGAGGCGGTTTTCATCAAGAAGCCAGAAGCTAGAAGCCAGCATGAATACCTCTTCTGCCCCCTGAATTCTGGCTCCTGAATTTTGCTCAATCCACAATGCCTCTTACCCAACGGGGCAACGTGATCTCCAACCGCAGCAGGATGCTGCAAAGATTAGTATTACTCAAAACCAGTGGTCAGTTGACCAAGTGTCCTGATTCTCCTTACTGGTAGAATAGAGCAACCGTACAATCACAGACATCCCCAGCAAGCATTAAGTTCCTAAGCTTTACAACTGAGCAAGTCGTTATTACTAACGCTCAAGCATTTAGTCAGGGCTATCCCTTTTTGGACACGGTTTGCTGGTTGAGACTGCATTCATATTCCATCTCAAATTCTACGCACGGGTGCTCCCTAAGGAAGGCTTCTCTAATGTCAGGCTACTCCTACCAAAATTTTCAGTGTGACAAAGAACTTCTCTATACACACTTACTTAACCTTAGAAAAATAGAACATCCTGAGCAATTGCTCGATCGTCTTCATCGCTTATTTATTGAAGGTAAAGACTATTCCGATCCCGATGTTTTAGTAGCTCTAAATCGCATTGTGCTTTCAAAATGGGCAGACCAAGAATTTAGTTTAATTCTTAACCGCTGCTGCTACATTTTGATGAACTATTGGTGGTCTTATTTAGGGCATGCAGATACTGCGTTTGAGTTAGTTGAACTATTCCGCACATCCCCTTCAACGCCTGCTAGCTTTGTCGCCACTCAGCGTCTTCGTGAACTGGTCAAACTCTTTCATCACAGTGAGCAATACGCAGAATTAAAACATCGAGTGGATGCAGCAGAGACAGTATTGCCGCCTGAAACTGATCAAAATCAGCCCATTAAAAGCTTGGTGCCTCGCTATCCCTACCTATATCCGCATTGTTTGATGAATTGGGATAGCAGTGATTTGGGCCATCAAGTCATGAGCCAACTTCAAGCCAAGAAAGAGCAACAATTTGAACAAGATTTACATCGGTACACAACTCATTTGTTGCGTCGTCCGCACTCAGTCGAATCGAGATCTGCCCTTGAACTTCACAATCCTACATTGCTGACAAATCAACAGCTAGAGCTATCTATCCGCAAATTTGCTGGTAAGGCAGAAGGTTCAAAAACCTATCGAGAACTGGCTCAACAGTTTGTTAGCTCTAGTCGTCAAGCGCCTTCGTATCGATCAGTTAAGCAGCAGATGTACGGATACCTGACGGCTTCGATCGATCACTCAAGTTGTCCAAGCTATGGAAAACATCATTTTAACCGCTGGCTGGAGCATCAATTAGAAACCACATTGCCGCAGAATGATACGCTTCGCCCCAACAGTTTTTTGATGGTGCAAACCTGCGGGCAGTTGATCGATCGCCTCATTGCAAACCCCAAACACCAACCTAACCATCACGGCGTCTTTGTTGACTTGACGACAAACCTGGGTGCAACGTTCACGATCGGACTTTTGCTCAAGCTCATGCTGCTTTGTCGCGAAGCAAAATCAAACCTGCTGGCTGTAAAGTCCTATTTAGCGAAGCGTTTTGCGATCGTGCTTAAGCACTATGAGACACAGGTGAGGGGCGAAACAGCATGGCTTATAGAATGCCTTGAAAACTTGATGATTGCTTTTGGCATTCACTTTGGTCAGGCAGATTATTCCTGGATCAACCTCGCATAGTTGTTAGTTATTAGTTGTTAGTTTTTAGATATTAGACAGCTTAATGCGTTCTAAAAACTAACAACCAAAAACTATACTCAAGCGCTAATCGTTGGCTTGTAGAGTAGGTCGCGCACTTTGACCATAGTGGTTACTAGGCGATCGATTTCCTCTTTGGTGTGCAGCGCGTTTACGGTTACACGAATCCGGGGCTTGGCGATAAACCAAATGGGTGAAACCCAAATGCCGTACTCCATCATCTCTCTGGCGTAGAGCTTGGGGTTAATTTCGGGCGGCAAAATGACCGGGACGACGTTCGTTTCGCCAAGAACCAGAAAATCATTGGCTTCAAGGCGCGATCGCAAATAGCGATTGTTTTCCTGGAGTTTCTTGACGCGCTCTGGCTCTCGCTGCACGAGGCGAATACTTTCCAACGCGGCTGCCGTTGTAGGTGGCGGTAAGGAAATGGTGCCGATCGAGGTAGGCGAAACATCCAGCAAGGGCTTCAGTTCGGCCACATGGCTGCTGATGGCGGCTCCTGCTGACGCGGCAAACTTAGAAAAGGTCGTCATGATAAGGGGCACCACGCCTCGTTCCAGGGTTTGCTGAGGCTTCATCCCAAAGTGTTCGTAAATGCCACGTCCGGTCGGGCCGATCGCACCGCTAGCATGCGCTTCATCCATTACCAGAACACTACCCTCATAGTGGCTCATGGCATCCAGCATGTCTGGTAGGGGAGCAATATCGCCATCCATTGAGAACACAGCATCCGAGATGACCATGATGCGATCGTCTGGACGAGCATAGCGCTGTAGCCGCCGAGCCAAATCCTCTGTATCGCAGTGGCGGTAAGCACGCACCCGCACGCGTGGATTATGACCAAAAAGCTTACCAGAACGAGTGCCGGAATGTGCTAATGCTGAAACAATGCAGCCGTGGTTGAGTACATCGGTCAAAATCAGCGTTTCGCGGGTGTGCTGAAAGTTGGGCACCGGAATTGCGAGATGGCAAAAGGCATCAACGAGTGCCTGCATAGCCATCCACGCATTTAAGAAAAGTTGGGTATGAGGTAACTCTTTAAAGGCCGAAATTTCTTGCTCTAGCTGCCGATGCAGATCGATGCGACCACTTAACGCAGAAACAGAGCTGTTGGACGTGCCGTAGCGCAAAATAGCATCGATCGCAGCTTGCTTGACAGCGTCTTCCTGCGTGAGACCCAGCACATCATTTGTGCAGAAGGTGAGCACCGTCCGCCGTTTGCCAGTCGCCTCTTCCTCAATGTCAACGATATTGCCCTGCTTTTGATGGCAGACATAAATGTCGGGATCTAGCCCACTCTCGTACCAGCGCTGGATATACTCCTTGACAACTTGCACAGTAAACTCCTCTCACCTTTTGTAGACAGCCGAATTGCCTCTCGCTCAACAGTATATTTGCCTAGCTAGTGATTGGCTATCCAGCCCGACAGAATTTTGACTGCTGTCGGCTCAGAATGGATCAACGAAATGTTTAGAACGGTCTTATGCCAACTTATCCGGTTACGGACACGATAATGGTCATCTTTATGCTTGTAAATGGTTAGGTCGAATCTGTCCGATCGGAGACCCAACCGCCAGGTTCAGAGCTTTGTGACTGCATTGCTACGGAGCGATAGACGGGTGGACTCAGTGCTTTGTGCCCGCTCATGCTTGTTTGACTGGCACTTTGCCTAAACCGTTCATACTGCCTCACAATCAAACGCTGTACGGCGATGATTGCGGGATTAATCTCAACATACCGTCGCTTCGGGTTCGCCAGATATTGGTGCTGCTCACTTTCCATCATTTCAATGTCCTGAGCCAAAAATCGCATCAGCACAAAACGCTCTAGCACCTGTCGAAGTAATGGTTCAAGTGGCTTCAGCAGCCATTGGGGCAAGCGAATTTTGAAGAAGAAGAGCGCAAACGATCGACTTTCAACCGGGCTGACGGGGAGCCGCATGAGATAGAGCGCCGATACTCCTTGCAAACTGCTTTGATAGTGGGGGTAGCGATACTCCACGGTGATTGGCAAGGTCGTTACCTGATCAGCCCGTTCACTCAGCCCTAAAAACTTCGCCATGTGCCCCTTGTAAGATACCTGATATTCGGCACACACAGCATCCTCCGTTTCGCGCAGTCTCAGCAAACGTGGATCAAACCAGCCCTGTAAGTTTTCGTGTAGGAACCCGTGAAAGACATCCATTGAGTTCTCGTTGCAGATGGAGAAGTGCGCGTTGAAATGCCCAGTGACTAGAACTTTGAGCCAACCGGGTTCTGTGTACTCTGGCATGACAGGTGGCTGTCGATCTTGCGCGATCGTCTCATCCCCCGGAAACACCCAGATCAACCCATACTGTTCCTGCACCGGATAGCTTCGCGCCTGAGCGCAAGGGAGCTTTTGACCCTCTGGCAGGTACGGCACACTCACACACTGGCCTTCAGCATTAAACTCCCAGCCGTGATAGCGACAGGCTAGATGCTGACCCATCACCTTTCCTCGGTGCAGTTCGACGCCCTTGTGCGGGCAAGCATCTTCAAGGGCATGGAGCGCACCTTCAGCATCACGATACACGGCGATCGCTTGCTGCCAGACGATGGCCTGCATCACCTGTCCAGCTTGTAAGTGCTTTGCCCAGCCGATCGCGTACCAGTAGTTGGGGTTAATGCCAACCTCCCGCACTTCTGCACGCACCGTATGGCTTTTCAGGGTCGTAGCCAGATCCATCGCCTCTCCTTGCGCTAAGTCACCGCACCACTTTGCTCTGCACTCACAAGCCGTGCGTGCCTAAAAGACAAAGCCTCTATAAAGGCAGGTTCGCTGAAACCATATCGTCAACATAGGAATTCTCGCCAATATATTACGGTTACGTACCAAAGCGTGCGACAGCTTATTAGAAAGCTGTCAATGCCAAGCTTGGAGTGCATAATAGCACTTAATCTTTGTTAACAGAAGGCTGCCAGTGCGTGAGACAGCCAGAAGCTTGGCTAACTAGCAAAATCTTAGAATATCCGGTACGCTTCAAGCTGAGGTAGGAGTGAGAAAGTAATATGCCTGACCTAACAAAACTCGCTGTAGGACTGGTTTGTTTTGTGATTGCCTTTGTGCTAGCTAGTTTGGTGGAGTACTGGGTACACCGTTTGATGCACGCATCGCAGCGGTTGGGTGAACGGCACCGCGACCATCATCGTCGGAACGAAGGGCAGGGCGTTGTGTGGGAATTCTTGGATTACGTCAAGGGCACATTTGTGGTGATGTCCCTGTTGTTCTTCTTTTCGCTAGAAGCGGGGCTGGGTTGGTGCTTAGGAGGACTTGCCTTCGCCGCTTTTTCGTCCTACGCACACCAGCTACAGCATGAAAATCCAACCAGATGCTTTTGGATGAAGATGCCAGTGCACTACGTTCACCACAAATACGGCATGTGGCACCACAACTTTGGGCTAGCGGTGGATTGGTGGGATCACGCGTTTGGCACTTACAAGCTGGTCAATTGGCTTACAGATGAAGAGTTGAGCCAGCCACCACGCGGCTATGCTGAGTTACGCTGGTGGTAAAGCAGCAGGCGTAAGCTAAGCCGGGTGTGGTTAAGCTTAGAAACCACCTCGATCGTCAAGGTTAACAAGCTGTTATCTTGCGTCGAGCCGTAGCCTGACTCACTGTATACAGGCCAGCCTCTGGGCAAGACTGGGTCAATTCCAAAGACTTTCCATTGCTCACAGATGCCCAGGATTTGTCTATGGTATCGTTCCATAACCCGACTATAACTACCCTGGAGGACGCGCTTTGAGTTATTTCCAAGACGCGAAGGCGCACTTTATCGCCAGCCATCAAAATCCCATTAACCAGGCATTGCACCATCTCACAAATCTTCTGGCGATCGCAGCCGTCGTGTTTCTGTTTTTTGACTGGCGGCTAACCCTCGTTTGCCTGGTGCTGACCCAAGTCTTTGCGCTGGGTGGGCATGCGGTATTTGAAAAAAACGAACCTGCGTTTGTCAAGTATCCGGGCATTACCATCCTGGCAGCAATGTCGTGGTCGTTTGAGCATTGGTTTGGTTTGCGTCAAGTGCTGGCCTATTTCAACCGTGCAGCCGACGCAGGTCATTAGGTTTCTGTGAGTTGAGTTTAACGGTGTCTAAAGCGCCTGTTTAGCTAGTTATTGGCTGCTGACTCGCTGCTCTTTGCCTAATGGTTTTTGCGCCAACGTTGATGTAGAGAAGATGCTTTGCATCTCATCGCTCTTTTTTGATAGAGCAACGACACTGACCCGTTTAACTCAACTGTTTAGGTTCCACTGTTATTTAGCCGCGATCGCAGGCTAAATGCTTTGGTGCAGGTGATGCACTCCTAAAATGCATCACCCCTCTCATTGTTTTTTACCCTCAAACCGAAAGGAGAAAATGCATGTACGAAGGTCTACTGGTTGTAGATGCCGATGCTCATAAGCTGGAGAATCCTCTCGTTTTACGAGACTATATTGAACCAGAATACCGCGATCGCATCGGCCTGGTTGTAGACAGCCTGGGCGACCAACGCGCAAAAGTGATTGATGCGGATCCAGCGACAGGAAAAGCCGACTACCTCCGCATGTTTCCGCAGCCGCAGGGGCTGGGCAAAGGTGGCTTCCGTAACCTGCATCCTGACACTACTTTGGGCGCTATGTTTAACAAAGTGCGCATTCAGCATATGGATCAGGAGGGGGTCGATGTACAGGTCATTTACGGTACCTTAAACCTGATTTTCTCCAGCCTGCTGGATAAAGATCTGGCGATCGCGCTCTGCCGTGCGTACAACAGCTATATTGCTGACGACTGTCGGGGGTATGATAACCGCCTCAAGGCGATCGGCGTGGTTCCCCTCCAGGATGTGTCGGCCGCTGTGGCTGAGATGCATCGCTGCGTCAACGAACTGGGACTGATCGGCGTGGCTGTTGCACCCAACATGCCTGTTCCTCACCCCAAAGCGCCCGATGCCTTCCCCGAAATCCGTACCTGCAAAGCTATCAGCCATCCCGATTTCCGCCCCATTCTGCAAGCCGCTGTTGATCTAGACATTGCCCTGGGCATTCACGGTGGGCCTGGCTCTTACATGATGGGCGGCATTTCTGACCATATGGAAACGTTTGTGCTGAATCACATTTTTGTGCAGCGCAACCAGCAGCAACATGCCATGACCCGCATGGTGTTCGACGGTGCGTTTGAAGCATTTTCCACCCTGCGCGTTGGCTTTCTCGAAGGCGGTTGCGGTTGGGTGCCCGATCTGGCACATGCCATGCACGAACATTGGGAGAAGCGGATTCGTGATTTTGATCCCAAGCATCCCTACCGCCCATCGCTGATGGATTTCACTAAGCTGATGATCCAGGAGCGCGGTACGCACAACAACACCAACATCATCAGTCAGGCGAAAAACCTGTTTGACCTGATGTGGACGAAGGAAAACGATCCCACCAAGATCGAAGACTCCAGCCTTTACGAGCACTACGATCTGCGCCATCGTGATCCCCTGGACTACTTCAAGCGTGGACAGATCTTTACATCCTTTGAGTCGGATGATCCCGGCCCGTCTTACTTGCCGATCGGCCTGGGTGAAGCGGGTAAGCACCTGACCTGCTTCTCCGGTGACTATGGTCACTGGGATGGCGTGCTCAAAGACTGCGTGAAAGATGCGGCCACGAGTTCAGACTACGATCGCGACTACCTTGAGTTGCTACTGGGCGGCAATGCCTTGGCACTCTACGGCGATCGTCTCCGTCAATCACTTCCAGACCAGCTAAAAGCCCAACCTAGCTTGAGTCGCTCGACCCGTTAGGCGCTAAAGGCTAGCTGAGGTTTAAGGATGGAGTTTTGAGTGTTTAGCCTGAGGCTGTCCATAGCAGCTTAAAACTGAATGCTCAAAACTCTTACTGCGCTCAAACACATGAGAAGAAATTCTAAAAAACTCTTAAACTTAATAGCAACGATTCAAAAGCTGCCTTTAAATCACATTTATCATGGCATCCATTGCCCGCAAGAACTTATTTGAAGATATTCCCCGTTTTTTAGTAGCTCAGGCAGGCATTATGTTTGCAGTCAGTCTGGTTACCATCCAGATTGGCATTCTCAATGGCTTCACGCGATCGACGGGGCTGCTCATTGACCACTCAAGTGCCGATCTCTGGCTTGCCTCTCAAGACATGGTGCATCTGGAGGTTACCTCGCCCTTGCCGTTGGAGCAATTGGTCAAGGCGCGGGAAGTAGAGGGCGTGCAGCGTGCGGAAGCGTTGATGATTCGTGCAGCACTCTGGCGTTCTGCTGATCGTCGCATTGCGCCAGTGCGGTTATACGGGTTTGACCCCAACGGCCAATTGTTCGCAAATTGGAAACTGGCTCAAGGCGAACTGAATGCTTTGAACACTCCATATACGATGATGATCGATAAGGCTCAACTGTCTGCGATCAATCTCAAGCAGGTGGGAGACGCTGGCACGATCGGCTCGTTGCCCGCAAAACTGGTTGGGTTAGTGGAAGATACCCAATCGATGGCATCAAGTGCGGCTATCTTTGCCTCGCTTGAAACGGCAAATGCGTTCTCTACCTCTGGTCTTAGCTCAACGGCAACCATTCGCATTCAAAATGGGGAGGTAGAGGTACTGAATAACGCTGAGGCGGCTCCAGCACGTTCGGCCACCAGCCTGCCACCAGCCCCCAAAAAGCTCTCTCTCTCAGACTCCATCAACTTCATTCTGGTACAGGCCAAACCTGGTCAGGATATGCAAACCCTCCGTAAACGGTTAGAATCCGTGCTTCCTGGCACTCGTGCTCTCTCAAAAGCTGAGATGGCGCAGCAGACCCGTGACTACTGGGAAAAGCGGACAGGCGTTGGGTTTATTTTAGGACTGGGCGCAGCCGTTGGCTTTGTCGTTGGCATGGTGGTTGTCAGCCAAATTCTCTACTCATCTGTGTCAGACCACATTAAAGAGTACGGCACGCTCAAGGCAATGGGAGCCTCAGACTGGATTATTTACCGCGTGATTACAGAGCAAGCTTTATGGATGGCCGTCTTGGGCTACTTACCCAGCATGGCGCTCTGCGTGGGTTTGGGCACATGGACAATGGCAGCAAAGGGAATCATGATTTTGATTAGCCCAGTTACGGCGACCAGTGTGTTTTGTATTACAGTCGTGATGTGTGTTGGGTCGGCCATGTTCGCGATCCAAAAAGTGACCAGAGTTGACCCGGCGATCGTCTTCAAGGCGTAGGTTGGTTTCAACCGTTGGTTAGCTCCAGTCGTCAATTTCACCCGAAAGGCTACCTAAAAGTACGATGCGGACAAAGCCCTGGCTCGTTACACTATGTCAATGTCCTTCATTGCGCTGGTGCTGACGCTTTTAACCCTTTAATCGCTGCATGAACAATTCTATGTCACTGTACAAACTCATTCACGTTAAGAGGAAAGTTTAGGAAAACGCTATTGCCCGTGTGAAGTTAGCCTTACCTCCGTGTTTATCATTCGCTCTAGCTCCCCCTGCTCCTCACCGTTGTGCAATCTAACCTATTAGTCAAAGACGTTTAACGAATGACTGCTTCTCAAGTTCATTTTGCCGATTTTATTCAAACTCACGATCGCACCGTGTCTATTCCTACCAGTGCGAAGCGCTTGAGTGAGCATGCGATCGTCGCTCAGGGGATCGAAATGATGTACCACGTTGGTTCGCAAAATTACCACGTGTTACGCGGGGTCGATTTGACCATCCAACAAGGTGATATCCACCTCCTCATGGGGCCATCTGGGTCTGGCAAAACAACGCTGCTATCCATTCTGGCTGGTATCTTAACGCCAACGGCTGGAAGTGTAAAACTACTGGGGCGAGAGATTACCCAGATGACGCGAGAGCAACTCGCTCATTTTCGACTGCAAAACATTGGCTTTATCTTTCAGGGCTTCAACTTATTTCCCGCGCTGACCGCTTCTGAGAACGTGGAAGTTGCGCTCAAGGTCAAGGGCATTCGCGGATCATCTAATCGCCGTCGGCTAGCGCATGAGCTGCTGGCTCAGGTTAAGCTGAGCGATCGCATCAACCACCTGCCGCGTGATTTGTCTGGTGGTCAAAAGCAACGAGTGGCGATTGCCCGCGCCCTGGCGGGTGATCCTCAAATCATCATGGCAGACGAGCCCACAGCGGCTTTAGACTCCCATAGTGGACACGCAGTGATTGAATTGCTTCGACAGCTTGCAAAAGAGAGCGATCGCACAGTATTGATCGTCACCCACGATCCGCGCTTGATGGATGTTGCCGATCAAGTTTCTTCATTGGAAGATGGCCTTTTGACCAGCAGCTAAGGATCGTGGATTAAATAAAACCGACAATTTTTTGCAGGTAGGGGCGCACCGCCGTGCGCCCCTATGAGAAATGCCGAAGTTATTAAATGCTTTTTCCTAAAAGATGTTTGCCAACAGGTAAGCTATCTTACGATGTATCTAAGGCTTTGGTTGCTGTGAGGTTAATCGTCAAACCAAATGTATTGTGCTGTATTAAGGGCATAGTCGCTTTTGAAGTCTTAGAGGGAGCGTTCTACCCCCTGGCTACAGCCGTGATGCTGGTATCTGCATGGCGATCAAATAGCACGCGTGGTTTGAGCAAGATTCTAAACAGCAACCAGAGTGATCGCAACTCCCCTGGAGAACAGCGGCTCTTCCACTGACCGGGACGGCAAAACAACATCTCGACTAGTTGCCGTTGCTGGCTGAGGTCAACCGACTCAAATAAGACTCGAACCGTGAAAAATTCATCCTTCACGCTGGTACAAGTTGCGTTGCCTTGAAGCACCAGACCGTCTTCTAAAATTTCTACCTCGACGGATATTGCCGAACGGTGCATCGAAGCGGCAAGGCTCGGAAAGCCCCTCTGAGTGAGCATTACCTCAGCACCAATTTCTGAGATTGCTGTTGTTGAACCCCAAAAGACTTGCTCACCCACTTGCAACTTTACGGTTCGTCGCAGGTCAAACCATTCATGCAGACTGGGGCGAGGGACATCCAGCAAAACAAGCAGAGAGGCTCCTAGCGTCAACAGGTTATAGATGCTCCAGGTTAGCCCCAGATCGAAGCCTTTCATTTTCTCAGCCATTGCGGGTGCCGTTCCCGGTTGCCACAGCCCGATCGCCAAACTAATGCCCAAACTTGTCCACAGGCTGAACGCACTCGCCACGAACGCCACGATCAGCGGTAAGGCTAATTGCCAATTGAACGCAAAGCGATCGCGGGATGTTCCTTTAGGTGTGACGTTAAAGCCTTTACCAAAGGGGTTTAACATTGTTTTAATCACCGTGAGTGCCAACGGAACACACAACACCAGCGAGTAAATGTCTGCTAGCAAGGCCGATCGCGATCGGTGGTTGAGCCAGGAAAACACACTTAGATTCACCAGATAGTACGGCACAAAAAAATAGAAAATCTCCGCACTGGTTGCCCGTACCGGAATGACACCCAGAAACGCATAGGCGAGGGGCATCAGCAGAAACCCTACACGGGAAATGCTAGTAAACCAGTGTAGTAAGCCCTCAAGATACGCGAGCCGTTGAATGGGACGCAGCCCAGGAATGGTCAGCGGATTCGCCTTGACAAAAAAGGCTTGCAGCGTTCCCTGCGCCCAGCGAATGCGCTGTAATGCCTGATCAGCGATGCTCTCCGCCGCTAGACCAGCACTCAGCTTTTCGTTGAGATACAGCAGACGGTAGCCCTGTGCCGCCAACCGAATCCCAGTAAAGAAATCTTCACTGAGAGATTCGGTCACAAAACCGCCAATGTCAGCGAGGGCAGACCGTCTGACCACGAAGGAGGTGCCTGAGCAAACCACGCCGCCTGCTCCATCACGGATGGGTTGAATTTGGCGGTAGAACACCTCTTCTTCTGGTGTAAGCACTTGCTCTAACCCTAAGTTGCGGGCGATCGGATCAGCGTTGTAAAACGATTGTGGCGTTTGCACTAAAGCCACCTGCACGTCTTGAAAAAAGCCCACCGTGCGAGTGAGGAAGTTTCTGGTCGGCACAAAGTCTGCATCAAAGACGACAATCAACTCTCCCTGCGTCTGAGTCAGCGCATGATTGAGATTCCCTGCTTTGGCATGGCGGTTATCGGGTCGCGTCAGGTACTCACAACCCAGAGTTTCCGCCAGCGCTTTGACATCAGGTCGTCGAGTGTCATCCAGCAAATAAATCGTTTTCGGTTCGTATTCCATTGCCTGACACCCGATGAGAGTACGGCGCAGAATAAACAGCGGCTCATTATAGGTCGGGATTAAAACATCGACTGTAGGTGTAAACGCACCACTAATGACATCCACTGACCACCGATCGGCTTCGGGTCTGCGATCGCGCACTCGCAACAGCAGCACAAGCTGAATCATTCCGCCCAGCAACAACAGCAACTCCAGAAAAAACAGCCCCAGGCTAAATACTCCATTTAGCGGTGTGCTGAGGTTCAGCGTAGAGAGCGATCGCCACAGCAAGTAGCGAACCGTCAGCACCGCAAGAATGCTCACCACCAACCTTCTTGACCAGGTACGCGGATGCGGGGACACCCGTATCACCGCCAGCACGAGCAGCAACAGTACCACCGTCCAAAACAGCAGGTATTGCCCAATCATCATCGGCGCTGAAAGCCACATGGGAGGATGCTGCTGCCATTGATTGAACTGCTGAAAAATCTGGCTGATGGTGCCCTCTCCAGCAAACCAGGCAGTGACAATGCCTCCAGCCAAGATAAAAGCACCTACCATGACCAGGGTGGCAAGCTGGATGCGAGAGAGTTTTTGCCAGAGAAGCAGGAGCGAACGCTGACTAAACTGGGAAGGAGCCATCGCTTAAGAAGTTTGAACGGTTAAGTCGAGCTTGCAGAACGAAGCTGAGTCGCAACTGAGAATCTTCTAAGGACATCCTGAAGGTTGATCAGTAATGGTTTATTAGCACCTTAAACCGATGCCATAAAACGGCATTACAGATAGCTGGCTGTAGAGGCGCGGAACCGTGTGCTCTTACTGTGAAGGAAATTGAGAGAATTGATCGGATTTGGCTGCGATCGGTAACTGGACGCTGACCGTCGTTCCCATACGTGCGTCCGATTGAATGGACAGTTCGGCTCCGTGAGCGGTCAGAATCCGTTTGACGATCGCTAATCCCAAGCCTGTACCAGATGCTTTCGTCGAACAAAAGGGTTCTGTAAGCCTGGGCAAAAGCTCTGCTGGAATCGGCTCACCCCCATTGTGAATGCGAACGAGGATTTTCTCTGTTTGGGCGTTCTGAACGAGTTCACAAGTGACCACATCACCGGGTGAAACTGCTTCACAGGCGTTGCGAAACAGGTTAATAAACACCTGCTTCAACTTATTCAAATCGCCCAAAATCTCTACATTACCGATAGGATTGCTAAATTCGATCGAACGATCGACCGCTTCGGGTAACTCCCGCACATGGACGAGCAGCTCACGCAAAAACTCACTGATATTGACTTTCTCAGGCTGCAAGACTTGAGGTTTGGCATAAAGCAAAATTTCATTGAGCAATTGCTGAAGGCGATCGGCTTCACTGAGAGAGAGGTCAAGTCGATCGTGAGCCGAGACAGTCGAAAGGTGCTTTTTCGCATAGCTTAACCCCATCACCATTGTCGTGAGCGGGTTTCGCACCTCATGCACAATCATGGCCGCAAACTCACCGATCGCTGCCAAGCGTTCTCGTTCCACAAACCTTGTCTGAGCGATCCGTAGCTCTTCCGTTCGGGTCGCCACCTCTTGCTCCAAAAGCTCGTTAAACTTTTGCTGCTGCTGATAGAGGCGGTAATTATCGATCGCGGTGGCAGCACGTTCCGCAAACAGCTCAACCGTGCGAACTTCAGCCTCCGTAAATTGACGCGGCTGCCGAAAGAAGGAACAGATCGTGCCGCTCACCTTCCCATGAAGGGTACGCAACGGCACTCCCACATAGCAGAGGTACTCTTCTGGTAGTTTGCATTGCCTGTAGTCCTGCCGAACGTCTTCAATAATGAGTGGTTGCCCCGTCTCACTGATTTCGCTCACCAGCGTGCCATGCACCGAAAACCCCTCCTCCCCATCGGTTTGCCCCAAGCTATTGGCTACGATCTGCCCTGCATCGCCCTGGCAAACGGTCACAATCGACCAATCCGACTGGAGTAAGCGGCTGACCCCAGAGGCAATTTCATGAAGGTAGCGACCAAGATCCCCCGATCGATAGCTCAACGCCGCCAAGAACTCTAGAACGCGATGGTCGTGCTCATAGGGGTGAAGGTTCTGCAAATCCATAAGTCGCTTTTTAGGAGCTAATGATTGCTATAAGGCCAGAGTTGGAAAGCGCTACAAGCCCTGAAATCACATTGCTCCGAAGTCTAAGCGGCTGGTGCTGGAATCGCCATGATTGGAATCAAGTTCGGGAAATTCTTTACGCAGTGTAACTTTTCGTTTGTTTCGATTAATTTTTCCCTCCTTATGAAGCTGTTTCAAAGTTCTTGATAGCGCTTCGGGAGTTAAGCCCAGGTCATCGGCAAGCTCTTTGAGCGGACGATCGAGAATGACTGTGATGCCATCCGTTTGCACGTGCAACTGTAAATAATGCAAAATCCGCTTTCGAGCCGAACGAATGCTGCGTAACTCCAGCAGCAGTTTGCTTTCATGCAATCGTCGTGCCAGCCCTTCCATGAAACTTTCTGCAAGATCTGGGTACTGCTTGAGGGCGTTCAGAAACAACTGTTTCGGCAGCAGCCAAACTTTGGCTGGCGTATGGGCGATCGCAGTGCAAACGTACTGTTCATTGAAGAGAGCCACCTCTGCAAAACTCTCTCCAGCTTTGACACTGTAATGATTGATCTGTTGTCCATCTTCCGTATAGTTAAGTAGCTGAATCTGACCTGATTCGAGTATAAAAACAGCTTTTGCTGGCTCATGTCGAGCAAACAAAATTTGACCAGCCGGAAGCATTTTCAGGGATGCCATTGCCTGAAGTTCGGCTGGAAGCTGATTGAATTGTGAAAAGCTCATAGACAGCCAACCAAACCCCTATTCTCATGTCTCACTGAGCATAGAACGCTGAGTTTGCTCTTCAGCTTTTGCTTAGAAACGCTGCCGATCGATCGCTCTTGCACCTGCCCATCTTGAAACAAGAGGAGGGTTGGTACGGCGCGAATGCTATAGCGTGTTGCCAGATTTTCAGCCGTTGCAAGATCTAATCTACCAAGCTTCATTTGCCCAGCAAACTCGATCGCCAGCTCAATCAAGACAGGGTTTGCTGGTTGCAAAGAACCACACCAGCTTGCCCAGCAGTCAACCAGTACAGGGATTTTAGCGTTTAGCACTTCAGCCTGAAAGTTGTCATTTGTCAGCGTGATGCACGACATGTCCATTAACATAGATTTAGCCTTTTCAAAGACATTAGTGAGAGCTAAAAGTAGACATTGCACTTATATTTTTTGCAACGCCCTTACACGCTCTATTGTGAAGAAACCGATCAACTTAAGGCTGGGAATTGATTAAGAAGAAAATGAGAATTCTTTAAGCAAAGCCATTTTGTTTCAAAGATAACGAAGCGAAATTATAAATTATCACTTTTGGAGGCGTTGGCAACAGGGCTATACACCGCTTTCTTATTTAAGCCTTATGCCGTTCTAACCTTCTTCTCAGATAAGCTGCTTAGAATTTTCACAACTTCTATTGCAATAGATTCGGTTAAGTAGATGGGTTTAATGAGGCTAAAAGCTTCATTAAGTTAAAGATGAATCTCAAAATTACTGTTCTTTGATCAGCAGGATAGTTAAAGATTCATTTAACCAGTAACTTAATCTCCAAATCGAGGAAGCGTACCCCAATCAATAGCACTAATTAAGGAGATGTCTCGTGAAAAAACTTACCTACGGCATTCTATCAAGCTTGTTAATCCTGTCTGTTACGGTATCGGTTGGAGCCACAACACCACCAGCGGCAACCATCGCTCAAGCCAAACCTTTGACGATTGAGCAAATGTTTGAAACCCAGCGAGTTCTGTCTGACGAGATACAAAGTACGATGGCAGAATTAAAAGCGATGATGGCAGAAATCAAAGCGCTAACGGCTGTACCGCCCGGTCAGAACCCTACGATGGCTGATTTGTACAAGCAACAGCAGGTGATTATTTCGCAACTAGAGGCGTTAAACCTGAGCCAGACCCGGATCGATTCCGTCTTGCCTAAAAAACGAGCCGCGACCGTCCAGGATGTGTATCAACAGCAACAGGCGTTGCTCACTGAACTGAAAAGCATGAAGGCTGAGCTAAAAACAATGGTTGAAACCTATCGTGGTCGGGCAAACCTCTATAAGCAGTAAGAAAAGCACTGATATAGCGATCCGATTTGATGTGTGATCATGATTTTGGTTTAGCTATCAGCGGTCAGCTTTCAGCTTTGTAAATTCCAAGCTGACCGCTGCTCATTAAAACAGTGGTTGGTTGTAAAGCCCTAAAGCCTTTCAGTCATACCAGAAAGGACGTACCAGAAAAGTGGTTGGTTGTTACTCGCAATGAATATGAGTTGAGGAAAAGTGTATTCGTATGACTAGAATCGTTCTTCTCCACCGTGAACCTGTGAGATAATGCGAGCTTTGTAGGAGATTGCATGGCTGCTGCTTATATTCAGGACGAAGCCGAGTTCGACACGCTTTTAAGCGCTGAACCCCTGTTTGTTGTGGACTGCACCGCGACCTGGTGTGGCCCTTGCAAACTTGTTGCCCCCTTGATGGATCAACTCGCTGATGAGTTTAGCGATCGGGTTAAAGTCTTTAAGCTCGACCTCGATGCGAACAAGTCGATCGCCAAGCGCTTTAGCATCCGCAGCATTCCTGCCGTCATGTTCTTTAAAGACGGTGAACTAGCCGAAACAGTGGTTGGCGCTAAGCCCTACGAGGCGTTTAGTGGTGCACTCGCTAAATATTTGACGTGAGCATAGCAATCCTATTTGCTTTGTGAGATCTGAGCTAGCTTTCAGCCGTCAGCTTTGCGGCAGTTGAAAGCTTAAACCATCACAGGCTTTTGATGAGTGATTTAGCACTTAGAGAAAAGCTGAACGCTGACGGCTCGCTGAACGCTGGAAATTTATTCCCCTTAGCTGCTTGGCGTAAAGGTGAGCGATCGCTCTGCTGCCGTCAAATCGCTTTCCTGCACATCCAAACGCAACACTCTGCCAGTCGGCCCGACAATCAAGCGGGGCAAGGTCTTGTGATCAACCACTTGAAGGGTGGTCATGTTGTACGTCGTGTAACGGGTTGCGGCAGTGCTCCAATCGACATCAATCACCGTCAGGGTTTTGAAAGGCGCAAGTTGACTGTTGAGTAAGGGGCGTGGGCCAGCCCCTAGCGCACTGGTATGGAGCAGTTCTAGCTTGCCGCTGTGGGCAGGATAGTATGCATGATCATGCCCGCTGACATAGGTATGAACGTTGTGCTTTTCGAGCATGGCCTGAAGCTTGTCAGCACCCGCAATAATTTCGCCAAGCTCATCTCGTCCAACGGCAACGGCATAAAGGGGCAGATGTCCGATGACAAAGCGCATTTTAGCGGCCTGTGCTGTTGCGCTTGCCAAGCTTTTTTCTGCCCAGGCGATTTGTTCCGGTGGAATCTGCGAGGTCGATGCATCCCAGACGAGATAAAAAATGTCTTTGTGCTGAAAGGTGTAGTAGAAGGGAAACCCAGCCCGATCGATAAATTCCAGGTTGGGATTGTGCCCTGGTGCGTTCCAGTAGGCGGCTGTGGCTTCACGATCGCGGCCAAACAAAAACTTGCCGCCGACCGACAGCGCACCAGAGGCATCGTGGTTGCCGATCGTAAACCCAAAAGGCAATCCCGTTTTGCGGAGGGGTGCGCCAATGTGCCGTTCAAAGCCATCCCACATGGCCTGAATTTGGTCACGACTGAGGGAGGGTGATTGGCCTGCCACCATATCACCGCCACCCAGCACAACGTCCGGCTCCCAACCGGGAATGAGGGCGATCGCCTTCAGCACTTCCGCCTCATAATCTGTAGAGCCATAGGCGCTATTCAGGTCGCTAATGACGGCAATGCGCACATCACCCCGCACAGGCGCAAACAGCCCTTTAGGCGCGATCGCGGTTTTCGCCGCCGTTACTGTCTGTCCGGTTGTCGTTGCTGCTGTTGATGAGGTGCTGGTTGCAGGAGCGATCGAGGGACGATTTACAGCGCTCGTCCAAGCTTTGTGTACTAGCGTCGCGGCACCAACTCCGCCAACGATTCCACCTAAAATTAAGAATTGACGACGACTGAGACTCATAAGGGGGAAGGGGGGAAAGGCTGAAGGCTGACCGCTGAAGGCTGACCGCTAAACGCTGAGGCGTGAATAGCTGGTAAGATTGATGCTGCTGAGGTGGCACCCGTAAGAATTTAGCGCGTTTGAGTCTGTTTGTGCTGCCTGGGAGAGAAATTTATGTCAGCAGAACAGCCTTCATCATCAGAACCGATGGCTCCTGAACCGTCGGAACTAGCCTCAGAGAACGTAGCGGCTACTTCGTTAGGCCAGACGGAGGCAGATCTGGAGTTAGCGAAATCGCCTGAATCAGTAGACGCTACTGTGAACACTTCATCAGGGCAAACAGAAGCAGATTTGGAGTCGGCAACGCCATCTGGGGCTGTGGCACCTTCTCCAGTTTCGGGTGATGCGCAATCGACCTCTATACGAAGACCCCGTCCAACGAATGACGAAGTCTTACCGCAAACGTTGTTACGACTTGCGGGTGAAGCGGTGGTAGCGGCCCAACCGCTGGTCAAGCAGCAGGGCATCAAAGCATTAAAGGGTACCATTCGTCTTCTTGAACAAGCGGTTGAGCGTTTGGAAGCAGAGCCTGCACTGAAGCAAGCACCAAAGAGCACCGCACCAGCAGCATCCACTCGATCGCGACCTGGTAAACGGACACAGCCGCTTGAGGCGGAACCCCTACAAGGGCAACTTCAAACGATCGGTCGACGGCTTTGGCGATCGTGGCGGGGAGTGCTGCGGCAAGTGCGCGATCGCTTGCCTGCCTCGATCAATCGTAAGTGGTCAGATCAGGCTCTCACAGGCGCGATCGTCGGTGGTGTTGTGCTGTTGCTGTGGTCAACCTCTATTCTTTTACCCGATCGAACACAGCCGACAACTGTCGCCAAAGCCCCGCCTGCTGAGACAGTTGTTCCTTCACCATCCCCTGTATCCACACCGATCCCGATTCCTCCTATTGTGAAAGCACCGGAAGCCCCTAAACCGATCGAAAGCAGTCCACCTCCAGTGGTGCCATCGCCTTCACCACCTCCACTCAAACTCACGCCAGAGCAAACCCTCATTGCTCGGATTCAAAATCAGGTTGCTGCAATCAGCAATCAGTATGCCAACGGGTTAGTGCAATCCGTACAAGCAAACTTTCGCAGCAGTCGCTTGATTGTCCATGTCAGCAATGGATGGTACGGCTTGAGTCGATCGCAGCAAGACAAACTGGCGCGCGAACTGTTGAGTCGATCGCAGAATTTGGATTTTCTCAAGCTGGAACTGGTGGATGATGCCGGAAAACTGCTCGCACGTAGCCCGGTTGTTGGCACCGAAATGATTATCTTAAAACGGACAACCGAAGCAGTAGAGGCCGCCTAAACTGGATGCAAACAGGCATCTCAACCCCAGAGCCTACTGCTGTTGGATGGCGGCATTGTAAGCCTTTACCTGGAGATCGATGCCCGTAATCGCCGTGCCAACTACCACCGCATAGGCGCCCAGTTCTAGCGCCTTCCGAGCCATTTGCGGCGACGCAACGCCACCTTCACAGATGATGGGCACCTTGATCGCCGTTACCATCGCCGCTAGCAAATCAAATCCAGGGGGCGTCTGCTGTTGTGTAGCGGCGGTATAGCCATAAAGCGTAGTGCCAACCAAATCCGCGCCAGCCTTAGCCGCCGCGATCGCCGCTTCCAATGTATCCACATCTGCCATTACGGGTTTACCTAGTTCCTCATGAATGCGGGTAATGAGAGAGGTAACCGTCTCACCACCCGGACGATCGCGATTGGTCGCATCGATCGCAATCACATCTGCACCTGCCTGCGCGATCGCCTCTGCATGGTGAAACTGCGGTGTAATGTAGACCTCGAACCCAGGGATTTGCTGTTTCCAAAGCCCAACGATCGGAGCCACAATTTGGGCACGGACGGCTGCAACATGAGCAGGGGTATCCAATCTCACACCGATAGCTCCCTGGTTAATGGCAGCCTGCGCCATTGCCGTAATGACTGCTGGTGCGTGCATGGGCGAGTCGATCGGAGCCTGACAGGACACAATCAACCCATATTTGAGACTTTGAATGAGGCTAAAATCTACTGACATAACCGTTTAAGAGCAGTGCGGGTTTCTGGTGGCATTGAGGCAAAACCCCTGTCTTTACTGAGAATACATCGGCTTTGCCTGTACAGCTAGAAACCTTTCCTCCGACCTTCTACCTTCTTCTTCCCCTGCTCCCTCCGCTTCCCCTGCTCCCTCCGCTTCCGCCCCATCACGCCCCAATGTAGTCAAACTGACAGTCCCACGCTACTCGCATGAATCGCCTGCTCTGGTACCCCAGCGCGTCGGATCAATTGATAGCTATCGGCATTCAGACCCATCAGCGTTACCTGTGTATCGAATCGGTGGTATTTTGCGACGATTTTGGCGATCGCCGCTGCTGCTGCATAATCCCAGACATGGGACTGGCTAAAATCGATCACGACACGAGGAGAATCGGCACTATAGCCGAAGAGATTGACAAAGTTGGTAGCAGAGCCAAAAAACAGTTGTCCTGATAGCGCATAAAGTCTGGCACCATCACGATCGACCGATAGCGTTGCCCGTACTTGAGCCAATTGCCAGCCAAACATCAGCGTACTCAAGATCACTCCGGCAAGCACGCCTTTTGCCAGGTCATGAGTGAGGAGCGCGATCGCAGCGGTAAAGGGCATGACGATCGCTTCACCCAGAGGCATCGTTCGCAGCGTTTTGAGTGAGCTAAAGTCAAACGTTTCAAAGGACACCATAATCATCACGCCCACCAGCGCTGCCATCGGAATCTGCTGCACTATATCTCGCAGCACGAAGATAGAAAACAACAAGAATGCACCTGCCACAGCGGTTGATAAGCGACGACGACCACCTGATCGCACATTAATTAAGGACTGTCCTACCATCCCGCATCCCGCCATGCCGCCCAGAAAGCCCGTTACCATGTTGGCAATGCCCTGACCGCGCACTTCCTTATCTTTAGAACTGCGCGTCTCGGTGAGATCATCTAGCAGCGCCGCAGTCAGCAACGATTCCAGTAAGCCCACGATCGCCAGCGTCAGCGAGTACGGCAAAATAATCGCTAGTGTTTCCAGCGAGAAAGTGACGTGGGGCAGGTGGAACACAGGCAGATTACGCGTAATCTCGCCAATATCGCCCACGCGACGAATAGGAAGGTGTGCTGCGATCGTCACAGCGGTCATCGTCACGATCGCGACCAGAGGCGATGGCACGCGGTTTGTAAGGCGAGGGAACAGGTAGACGATCGCAAGCGTGGCAGCAACCATGACATACGCGTGCCAGGGTTCTCCTGGTAATTGCTGCACCTGTGCCAGAAAGATCAAAAGGCCAAGCGCATTCACAAACCCTGAAATGACCGTTTGTGGAATGAAGCTGAAGAAGCGCCCCAGCTTAAAAATGCCGATGAGAAACTGAATGATTCCCGTTAGAATGGTGGCGGCAAAAAGGTACTCGACCCCATGCTGTGCCACCAAAGTGGTCATGAGCAGTGCCATTGACCCGGTAGCCGCTGAAATCATCGCTGGGCGACCACCTGCCAGAGCAATCACAACCGCCATGCTGAAGGAGGTATACAGCGCCACCATAGGATTGACTTTGGCGATCGCCGCAAACGCCAGCGACTCTGGAATCAATGCCAGTGCGACCGTAATGCCCGCTAGCGTCTCAACGGGAATGCTAGACAACGGTAGCTTACGGGCAAAGGACGATTTGAGCGATCGCACACGCCCAAAGGCCGCTTTGCTAGCTCTGTTTCTAAGCGAAATCATGCTGTTTAAAGGAAGATGGGTACTTCGCGGAGATGTGAATGAACAGTAGATTTAAGGAAGGGTATTAGACAGATGTTAACTTTTCTACTGAAAGAGCCAAATGCGTCAGGGCGCTTGATGGCAAGATTTGATGCCTGCTTGATAAGATAAGGTGCTGATGTGAAGTTTTGGCTAATCTGTCCTCGCTCCGAATTCAGTACTTACGGAGAAACAGAGCAGTAGATCACGGTTGTTCTTATCGTGCAGCGGTAAAGCGCACCAAAATGTTGCATCCTAGTAGGCATGCAAGCTCAACCTTCAACCACACATCCAATGGGCGAAACGACGCCGTTTTATACGTGGCAGAACTACCGCTGCGCCTACGATCGCCTTGCCCCAAATGGTTCTGCTCATGGTTTACCGCTTTTGCTCATCCACCCGATCGGGGTGGGGTTATCACGTACCTTTTGGCAACGGTTCTGCGATGAGTGGTCTCGCACCGGGCAGCAAAATCCGATCTACAACCCTGATCTGCTGGGGTGTGGTGAAAGCGCCATGCCGTCGATCGCCTACTACCCCTCAGATTGGGCAAAGCAGCTTCAGTATTTCTTGCAAACGGTGATTCAAACACCCGTTGTCGTGGTGGTGCAAGGAGCATTGCTACCTGTGGCGATCGAGCTTGTGCATCTACAGCCGGATCTCATTCGAGGACTGGTGATGAGTGGCCCACCTGCCCGCACCTTGATTGCTAACACAACGCCGACCTGGCAACAGCGGGTTAGCTGGAATCTATTCGATTCGCCTTTGGGCAATGGCTTCTACCGCTACGCGCGACGATCGCAATTCCTACACTCTTTCTCCACCCGGCAACTTTTTGCCACGGCTGCTGGTGTGGATGCAGAGTGGCTAGCCATGCTCAGGCAAGGGTCGGCTGATCTGGATAGCCGTCATGCTGTATTCTCGTTCTTGGCAGGTTTCTGGCGGCAGGACTATACGAGCAAACTGAAGGCAATCGCCCAGCCAACCTTGATCGCAATGGGTGAGCAAGCGTCTAGCATCAGCCGCAAAGGCAAGTCAGAAACGCCAGACGAACGGCTGCAAGATTATCTCGCTCACTTACCTCACAGCGAAGGCGTGAAGCTGCCGGGACGCAACGTGTTGCCCTATGAATCAACTGCCGCATTTGTCGAGGCGATCGTGCCTTTCATCCAACGATTACAAGCGGCTGGAGTCAAGGAATGAAGGCGATCGAAACTCGATCTGCATCAGAAGCCGACTTTAATTTTTTAGTGGATCTCCATCGGCAAACCTTTCGGAGCTACGTTGAGCAGAACTGGAGTTGGGATGAAGTCCGCCAGAGGCAAGAATTGCACGAAGACTTTCACGCCTTTCCCTATGACGTGGTGTGCGATGGAGGAGTCGCGATCGGTGTTATCTCGGTTGTTGACGAGGGAGAGGCGCTTCTTCTCCAATACATCGCCATTCTGCCAACCCATCAGCGGCAGGGGTTGGGCACTCAACTTGTGCGTCAATTACAGGCTCAAGCCTTTGAAAAAGGCGTACCTGTCACACTGCATGTGTTGAAAATTAATCCCGCGAAAGCACTGTATGAACGTCTTGGTTTTGTGGTGACAGGTGAAGATGAGTACCGCTACTTTATGAGAGCGTGAAGTGAGATGAGTATGTTTTTCCACAAAGATGAGCCACTGGAAGCGGTGGGCGATCGCATCCTGGAAGCTACGTGGGCGGCGTTTCCAGGGTTAGCCCGTAACCAGTTAGCGATGACCTGGTTGGTCTACGATCCGCCTTCGCCCATGAATACGGGTGGGGCTTTAAGCGCTGAGGCATTCTGGCAATATGCTCCCCATGGTTTTAGCTATCGCGGCGTTGAGAGTATCTATCCTGCTAGCGTGGTCAAATTGTTTTACCTGGTGGCAATCCACGAATGGTTAGAGCAAGGGATGACGCAGCCTTCAGCAGAAGTGGAACGGGCGGTCAAAGATATGATTGTGGACTCCAGCAACGACGCCACGAGCCTGGTTGTAGACGTTCTAACCGGAACCACCAGTGGTCCTGAGTTGCCTGCCGCTCCCTTTGAAACCTGGAAACAGCAGCGTAATCTGGTCAATCGCTACTTTCAATCGCTCGCCTGGACAGAACTGGAAACCATTAACGTGAACCAGAAAACGTGGTGCGACGGTGCCTATGGGCGGGAACGAGCGTTTTTGGGCGAGCTGATGGATAACCGCAATAGGTTAACAACAACCGCTACCGCACGCTTGCTGCACAGCATTGTGGGGGGTGTTGCGATCTCAGCGACCCGATCGCAGTCCATGATGCAGTTGTTAAAGCGATCGCTGAATCCGGCGGATCTGGCGGCTGACCCCGAAAATCAAGTGACAGGCTTTTTGGGTGCAGGACTGCCATTGAAAGCTCATCTTTGGTCAAAGGCCGGATTGATGAGCCGTGTGCGTCACGATGCCGCGTATATTGAGCTGCCCAATGCGGCACCTTATCTGCTCGTCATCTTTACAGAAGGCACGGCCCACAGCCAGAATGAGGCCATTCTACCGTTCATCTCGCGGCAGGTTGCAGAGGCTGTGGTTAATTTTTAGTGCTGAGAGTTAGCTGTGCTTCTGTGGCGAGGGGCGTTGAGGCGCTGCTGGTGCTGATGTCGCAAACGTGATGATAAAGGTTGTTTGCTGATTGGCACTTTCAACGTGGATGCTAGCTCCCAAGTGTTCGATCAATCGGTTAACTAAGGCCAAGCCTAAGCCAGTACCGCCATGCTTCCAGGGGTCGCTGTTGGGAATGCGGTAAAACTTGTCAAAGATACGATCGAGTTCGCTCTCGGCAATCTCAGTGCCCGTATTGCTGACGTGAAGCTGGATTGTATCCGCTGTGGTCTTAGCTAACACATGGATGGTTTCACCAGAAGGTGTGTATTTGAGCGCATTTTGCAAAAGTTCAGTCACAATGCGCTCCAAGCAGGCAAAATCAGTGGTCAAGAATGGCAGATCAGCCGGTACATCAATCAGAAGGTGTTGCTGCTGACTTTTGGCACGATCGACCAACGGAGCCACCACACGCGGAATCCAGTGCTGTAACGGTTGAGTCGTTAGCGTTAAGGTATCCGCACCAGATTCGACGAGAGAAAGATCTAACAAGTCGTTAATCAGATTGATTTCGCGCTGACACTCATCCTGCAAGACTTTAAAGTACTGGGGAATGCGGCTTGACTCGTGGTTAAAGAGTCCTGTCTGCTTGAAGATGATCTCCAGCATTTGAGTCGCCATTTTGATATTTGCCATCGGTGTTCTTAGTTCATGAGATACCGAACTGAGGAAATCATCTTTAAGGTAGTTCAATTGCTCCAGGCCGCTCACCTGGGCTTGAATTTCTCGGTACAGACGTGACTGGCGGAGGGCGATCGCGCACTGGTTTGCAACTTGCTGCACCAAACGCACTTCTGATTCGCTAAAAAACTGCTCACGCGGTCGAAAAAGCCACATGTCCCCCAAAATGCCCTGGCCGTCGATAAGAGGGCAACTCAGAATGGCATATTGGTGGCTGACTTTGCGAAAGGCTTCTAAAGGGGTACGAAGCACACAAAACTGTACCCATCGCCCCTCTAGTATTTCCTGACCCACATCTGCTAGGTCTGGTATAGGAATCACAGCCCCTTTGGCCGTTTCAAACGTATCCGATCGAATCGCCTCGTAGCAAATCGTGATGGCGTTGTGTACCGGATCGTAAAGTCCTGTATCGCAACACAAAACATTCAACTCAGCGGCTAATTCCTGCACGGTTGTTTGCAGAATGTGACGCTCATCCAGACTATCGCGCATGCGATCGGTGATCCGTTTCAGCAGGGCTTCGTAGTCGAGCGCCTTGCGAAGTTGAATGGTGCGTTCCTGAACCTGAATCTCCAGAGTCTCATTTAGTTGACGCACTTGCTGATACAGTTGCGATTGCTGAATAGCAATCGCTAATTGATCCACTACTGCACAGGCAAGCTCCACTTCCGAGTCTTGCCAGCGTCGGTATTGATCTCGAATGAGTGCCAGACACCCCCAAAGCCGAGCATCAAAATGAAGTGGCACCAGTAGCCAGGTACCTGGTAAGAGTTGGGCATATTGGCTCACAGTAGCGTCGGGATGTTGGGCCACATCTTCTAACTGCACCACTTCCAGGCGCTTTAGCTGGGCGATCGGCTCATTAGGGTCATCCGCAAACTCCATTCCTGCAATATTGTGAAGCTGCTGGTTGTAATGGCTGTCTGATACCACCTTCCAAACAGGGCGCTCTGCCAAATATTGAATGATGTCGGCTCGATCGGCCTGAAGCAGTTGAGCAATTTCTGTCGTAGCTGTGGCAAAGATCGTGTTCAAGTCCAGTGAGTTCCGAATCACTTGAATCACGCGATTCAAAGCTTGCTCCCGTTGTGCCTGGACTCGAAGCTGGTCATAGAAGTAGGAATCCATCTCATGTTGAGCCTCAATCACATGCCTACCCCGTAACAGTTCGGTAGACTGCTTGCGCCAAACAGATGGATCAAGTGCTTGAAGCAAACTATGCTCTGTCACCACGCCTAAAACGTGTCGTTCCTGATGCACAACTGGCAGGTGCTGCACGTTATGCTGTTGCATCATCTGCCAGGCGATATCCGATGCGTCAGAAGGGTTGAGGGTGATGGGCGATCGCGTCATCACGGCTGCAACAGGTGTCAGCGTTGGGTTCATGCCTACCGCGATCGCTTTCAGGCAGTCACGCGCGGTGCAAAGACCAACTAATTGCTGTTGCTCCAGCACTAGCACGCAGTCAGTCTGACGTTGACTCATGCCTTGAATCGCCTCTAACACCGTTGCATCAGACGCTAGAGTAAAAGGCTGTTGCTGCATCGCGTGGGCTGGCGGAATTTGCATGTCACCAGAAGTAGAGAGCAAACATCTGCAAACGGGCTTGTTTACATCAAGCCAGATCCTCAACAACTTGCTTCAGTCCAAGGTTCCAGCAATGTAGCAATCCTATTTGGCTGGTGAAAAAGCTTCTGAACGAATCCTTCTTCAAAGCCTCTTCGTTTTACAGTTGCTTCAAGAATGCGATAGATGTCATATCAATTACAACAAACAATACAGCTACAGCAAACAATACGACAGATCACTGGACTCTAAATGTAAAAAAGCAAGGCTTGAATCAAACATCGGTTTGGCATCTATAGCGATCCTGTTTGGATTGTGAGAAAGGATTCCACTGGAATCCTTTCTCACAAAGCCTCTCAATCTCACAAATGATTTAGGACTGCTATAGCTCATACGTTCGCGTTCTAAAGGGCAAACACTTACTGCTACGTGTCAGGAACTTTTGCATCGTAACCTTTGCGTACTAAAACACCTCGAATGATGACGTATATTTGCTTAAGCGTAACGAGTAACACTCAAGAAGTCATCCGACAGTTAGCTGAACGGCACACGTTTGCGATCGCTTCTGTCGCCTCAGGGTGCTTTCAATAGCGCAGACAGGGCAGGCTCGATCGCGCGTGGGTAGATCAGCCATGCTCGCTCATAAGGAGTGGTTAACGTTTGCACCAGGGGAGACAATTCGCTTAATTCCTGCAATCCCTGGGTAGTTTGACACCTGATTCCACGCTGATAAAGGGTATAGCCACGGCTCAGAGATACTTGCAAACCGACATAATAGGTCGCGTTGCTCGGTGTGAGCCGTTGATAGACAGACTGTAACAGGGCTTGACGCTCCTCCTGAGCGAGATGCGTGACATCCAGTGCCTTGGGTAAATCACGATCGATAAACCGTCGGCACAGATCAGCCAAAAGCGGATCGTCACTGGTTTGCCAGCGTTGCAGGTGATAGGTAAAAACACCATCGTCCGCCGCGAGATACTGCTGCAAGGGCAGGCGTGGACAGTCTCCAGAGAGCCATGCCTTGACGGTATCATCGACCTCTAGCCAGCCTTGCTGCAACAACTCACGAGCACGCACAAACGCTTGCTGCAACACCCAACAGGCAGCAATGTTTTTGGGATGGTTGTATACCTGGGCATACATGAAGTAGCGCACGATTAAGTAATGCTCAACAGCAGTCATGCCTTTCCGTGCGACCACAAGCTGCTGCGTCACTGGGTCGTAGCGCATCGCCATGAGAATCCGATCTAAATCGATTCTGCCGTAGGAGGCTCCGGTAAAGTAGCTATCGCGCATCAGGTAATCGAGGCGATCGCAGTCCAATTGGCTTGATACCAGTTGCCAGACCAGCGGGATGGGATGCTTTTTCACGTAGACCTGAAGTATTTGCCCTAGCAGCGTGGGATCAAGGGCATCCAACGCGTCTCGAATGGGTTGCGACTCCTGCAAAATGCGACCCGTCCAGTGCTCATGGTTGCTGCCAAAAACGTCTTCTCCAGTGTGGCTAAACGGCCCGTGCCCAATGTCATGCAGTAAAGCCGCGCAAAGCACAACCGCACGGTAGGGCTGAAGCTGGGGATAGGATTTGGCTAAACGATCGAAGGCTCGACGTGCGATCGCCAGTACCCCAATTGAATGCGTGAACCGTGAACTCTCAGCACCATGAAAGGTAAGGCTGGCTGGCCCCAACTGCCGTACCCGCCGCAGCCGCTGAAAGGCAGGTGTATCAATTAACCGAATGAGTAACGCTTCAGTGGGATCGCTGCCATCCAGCGCGATCGCGCCATGCAGCGGGTCGTGATAGGTGCGCTCGGCAGGCAGCCCTGGCATCAGGCAGCCCCAGCAATCATGGAATGGGTAGTCAACAGCTCTACAGCGGTTTGATACTGGCGATCGTCGGGTGTTGCTACTTGTGCACCTGTAATGGGATCAAGTGGCACGGTCACATCTGGCTTAATGCCAAGTTTATTGATATCAATGTGAGCAGGCGTTTCATACTTTGCGACTGTCACAGCCAATCCCGACCCATCGGATAAATCGAAGAGGGATTGAATCAAGCCTTTGCCAAAGGTCTTTTCGCCCAAAATCGTAGCGCGACCATTATCCTTCAAAGCTCCGGCGAGGATTTCACTGGCGCTGGCTGTGCCCTGGTTGACCAGCACCACCAGGGGATCGCTTGTCAAAGCTTGCTCTGTGGCCTCAAAACTGCCTTGAATGCCTTGTCGATTCACGGTGTAGACGATCGTGCCTTTGTTGAGCCAGAGACGAGCGATCTCAATGCCTGCTTGCAGCAACCCACCCGGATTATTCCGCAAGTCCAAAATGTATGAATCTGCCCCTTGCTTTTCCAGACGTTCGATGGCGTGAGCAAGTTCAACCGTGGCATTCGCATTAAATTGGCTCAAGCGAATATAGCCAACGTTGGCAGGAGTATCCTTGTTTGCCGAAGGAGGCTGCGATCGCAATTCGGCATAGACTGGATTCAATTCAATGCGAGCGCGCACCACGTTCAGTTCAATCGGTGCCTCGCTTTCGCGTTGAATCGTCAGCGTCACCTGGCTACCAATGATGCCCCGCATCCTTGCGGCTGCTTCATCAAGTGTCAGAGTCGCTGTGGGCACTCCGTCAATTTTCACAATAGTGTCGGCTGGCTTGACTCCTGCGCGATCGGCAGGTGAGCCTGCAATGGGTGCAATCACGCGTAACTTGCCTGTCTCGGCATCCGACGCAATTTGCAATCCAACGCCAGTTAGTTCGCCAGAGGTGTTGGTCTGTAAACTTCGGTATTGCACAGGTTTGAGTAACCGCGTAAACGGGTCATCCAAACTTGTCAGCATTTGTTGAATGGCTGCATAGGTCTGCTCACGATCGCCCAACGGCTGCTTAAACGCTTTCTGGCGCACCAGCCACCAGTTTTGATGGTTAAACGTGTCGTCTACATAAGCACGATCAACCAATCGCCAAACTTCTGCCAGCAGCTTTTGCTCATCCGTTAGTGCCTGCGCTTGCGGCACGGCCCAACCCAACGTGATCAAAACCGTTAACAGAACAGCGATAAGCCGTCTAGCCCAGGAGTGATTTTTGCTCATAGTGACTAATCTTAACGTCAGTCAGAGAAAGTCTGCTACTAGCTACCGTGCGATCGCACCATTAGGCAGACCATCGGCTTTAGAAAACTTTATCTGACCTTAAGGATTGCCAGCCTCAGTCGCGCCGGATGGCAAACGCGAGAAGACCCCTGTGCTACTAGACGATCGAGCCATCATAATGATTCGTTTTTCGCATGAAAAGCAGCCTGTGTCTGTGTTACATTCTTTAGGAACAGCAATACATCTTTTAGGAATTCTTGCTTCATGTTCACTAAGCAGGTAACCGACTCGAAAGCATACCAATGGTTCGAGGAGCGGTTAGAGGTTCAGGCACTCGCCGACGATATTTCTAGCAAGTACGTCCCTCCCCACGTAAACATTTTTTACTGTCTAGGCGGCATTACGTTAGTTTGCTTCCTCATCCAGTTCGCTACTGGGTTTGCGATGACCTTTTACTACAGGCCCACTGTGGCAGAAGCGTTTGAATCCGTTCAGTACATCATGAACGAAGTTAGCTTTGGCTGGCTCATTCGCTCTATTCACCGCTGGTCTGCCAGCATGATGGTGCTCATGATGATTCTGCATGTGTTCCGGGTTTATTTGACGGGTGGCTTTAAAAAGCCCCGTGAATTGACCTGGGTTACAGGCGTTATCCTTGCCGTCATCACGGTCTCTTTTGGGGTGACAGGTTACTCACTGCCCTGGGATCAGATTGGTTATTGGGCAGTCAAGATTGTGTCTGGCGTACCCGAAGCCATTCCAGTGGTTGGCGTACTCATTTCTGATTTGCTACGGGGCGGTTCTAGCGTTGGTCAGGCAACTCTAACCCGTTATTACAGCGCTCACACGTTCGTCCTGCCCTGGTTGATTGCAGTCTTCATGCTGCTGCACTTTTTGATGATTCGCAAGCAAGGTATTTCTGGCCCGTTGTAAGGGTTTTCTGACGACGATCCGGGATAGGTGCTTATTTCGGATCAGACCTTATATAGTGGAAACTACTTTGCTCAGACTTCACTGCTTGCACCCCCTGCCGACTTCAGAACAAATAGGAGAGCGATTTTACTATGGCAACGGTTAAAAAACCGGATCTATCCGATCCTCAGTTGCGTGCCAAGCTTGCCAAGGGTATGGGTCACAATTATTATGGTGAGCCTGCATGGCCTAACGATTTGCTCTATATCTTTCCAGTGGTGATTCTGGGAACGATCGCGCTTAACGTGGGTCTCGCAGTGCTCGATCCGGCAACGATTGGCGAACCTGCTGATCCCTTTGCAACCCCGCTAGAAATTTTGCCGGAATGGTATCTTTACCCGGTGTTCCAAATCTTGCGGACTGTCCCTAACAAGCTGTTGGGTGTAGTAGCAATGGCTTCGGTACCATTGGGCTTGATTGTCATTCCTTTCATCGAGAGCGTAAACAAGTTTCAGAATCCGTTCCGCCGTCCCGTTGCAACAACCGTGTTTTTGGTTGGAACACTGGTGACGCTCTGGCTTGGTATTGGCGCGGCCTTCCCTATTGACAAGTCTCTGACGCTTGGTTTGTTCTAGATCATCCGTTTCTGGACTAATAGAGACTCGTTTGTATCAACACCTGTTGGGTTCTCTTAATGGCAGCTTGCTATGGGAGAGTTCGATGGGTGTTATTTTGTAGCGCGGAACTTACGCATTCTGACCAAAGCCTCGGAGGTTTAAGCGACTATGTTTAGTTACAATATCTGATGCTTGGTTGAAACCTCCGAGGTTTGCATAAGTCCTAAATAGTAGGGATCTCTACCCAAACAGGTAGGGAATTTCTCTTAGGCACCGGGGCAATTTCTCAGTAGGATAGGAGTATTCGAGACGACGTTGTGCAGGAGACTGCCGTGAACCAGGATAGTTTTAAGCATTTTCAAAGCGGCTTCGCTGAGGTCAGTCGCTGGCTGTTGCCGTTTGCCATCATCTGGCTATTAGGCGCGATCGGCCTTGGCTGGTTGGTCAAATCATTTTTGATTCTGGTTGGTTTGATTATCATTACACCTGTGATCGCCTTTTTTGGGTTTCGTTGGTGGTTAAAACGTAATCTCATTCAGTCAGATTGTCCTGTATGTCACCATGAATTTTTCAGCCTGAACCAGACAGAGTTTGTCTGCCCTAGCTGTAGTGAGCCGTTGAAGGTTGAGAACGGACACTTTAGCCGTTTTACTCCGCCTGGAACGATCGATGTCAGTGCCGTCGAGGTGTCCGCCCAGACGTTTGATGACTAGCCTACCAAGGGCGCTTATGTCAGGGGTGAAGATCGTATTTAAGAAGTATTCTGCATAAAATTAAAGAGGGGGACGCTGCATGCAGCGTCCCCCTCTTTGCTGATTGTCTTTAAACCACTAATAGCATGCCAACACTTTCTGTTTCTCGCACTCTAGCTGCGAGAAACAGAAAGTGTATAGGGATGTTGACCTTTGGCCCGATCGCCCACGTACACCGAGTAGGTACCTTTGCTCCACCGTCCGGGAATTGTAATTTTGCCATTCGAGTACTCATCGGCTGGCACACAAAAATCTTGCCCAGAACCGCTGCGGATCAGCAGAGTGGGCTCACCAGAGGATTGCACTGTAAATTGCAAGTTGGCATCGTCCGTAATCTGAATGACGTGGTTGGGAGTCGCAGCAATGGAGCCAGCGCACCCTTTGGCATCGCGCTTGCTGCCACCGGATGTTCCACTCAGTTGAATCGTTTGTGAGTTGGGCGTGATCGCAACGGACTGACTGAGAGCGGTTGAAGCGGTTCCCCAGGCGATCGCAGTTGCCATTGGAATCACTAACCAGCGTTGAAAGGCGTTCATTTGACTCATCTCCACCAACACCTGAAACACATGAATATATTCAGTATTACAAGTGACAAAAGTAATCAATCAGCAAATGTACCTGTTTGTGGAGTGGCACGTGTGAGATGGCACTCCCTATTCAAGCTGCCGATACTGCTCAAGCAAAACGGGCAGATGATCATAGCCGTCAACGCCAATCGTCGGAATCAGTTCAGGGCGAAGCTGGGCTAAGATCGTCGCGAATGTCTCACCAAGCTGTCCTTTGAGAATGGTCAACAGTCCTGCGGGTTGCCGCCACTCACGCGAGGCGATGCTTTCGAGGAAGTACATACCCAGGCAACCTGTGTAGATGGCTCTGTTACTATCTTGTAAGCGGTAGTAGGCTTCTGCTAAGTACGCGAGGTTCTGCCCTTGCAAGTATAAATCCCCCGAAACCTGAGCGGCTTTGAGTCCCTCTAATAAATGCTCGACCGCGGCTTTGGGTTGCTCTAACACGACATGCGCAATGCCCAGGCTGTTAAAGGCGAATGCTTGGCTTTGACGATCGCCCAACTGTTCCGCCAGCTTCAAGCCTTGCTGTAAGTAGTTAATGGCCGTTTCGTAGACTTCTGGTTCGGCTTGCTCCACCTGTTGCGCTTGCAGCACTTCGCTGTAGCCCAGGTTTACCAGAGCATTGGCCTCCCCCAAGCGATCGCCCGACTGACGGCTCAAAATCAGCGCTCTTTGGCTGTAATTAATGGCTTCGCTGTAGCGTTTCTGAGCCACACAAGTCCGGCTGAGATGGTTGAGGTTGGCAATCTCACAGGGACGATCGCCTGCTTCGGCTGCAATCTCTCTGGCAATATCGTGAAATTCTTTGGCTCGATCGAGCAATCCTTGTGCCCGTTCTGAGGAGCCAATCAACGTTAAGATGCGTGCTTTTTCCTGGGTACCTTCAACACGCTTCAGTGGTTCATTCAGGTAGTTCACGATGCTCCGCAGTTGGCTCCCTGGAAACGAAGCAAAAACGCCGCCATAAAGGGGAAAATATGGGCGCTGAGCAAACGATCGCAAAATTTGCAGAGTCACTTGAAATGCCCCCTCTGAAAGTTGGGTGCGATGGAGTGAGTTCAATGCCGTTGCCTGAGCAAACCCTCGCGCCAGTTGAGACCAGATGATTGAGAAAGCTAGAAACGTAGAAATCGATAGCTTTGCACCGACTTTCGCATCGTACACCAGCCGATCGAACCAGGCGATAAGTCCTTGCTGTAGGTACTGTAAGAGAATGACTAATTCAATCCAGGTACGCGTGTCTAAGTTAGCAAGACGAGCGGCAAACTCACTGACAGACTCATTCAGCGACAGTGCCCGAAACAACTGAATGAGTAAAGGATTGGTTAGCTGCTTTGACCACACGGCCCAGGGACTGCTCTGTCCAGGCGTACCTGCAAACCCAAGGGCCTGACCCTGATCGTAGATCCAACTGACAAGGTGGCTTTGCACTCTGTCCCATGACTCAAGTCCTTGACGAATGCCTGCGGCTAACTGGTACAGCTCTTGCTGGGTGTCGGTATCGCTCACGTCGCCCTGCTGTTGAAGTGCAGTGGCAAGTTGTTTGAGTTGCGTGCTGCTTAAGCACTGGGGCTGGTTGGGATCGATCGCGCGCAAAAACTCCGTCAGTCGTTGTGCTGCATCCGCTGCAATCACGGATTGGATCACACTGGCGATCGCTTCGGTTGCCTGGTTCTGCTGTTGCCAGCGTTCCCACTCGCCTTGAATCGTTTGAAGTGCTCGACGGCGACGGGATGCTTTTGCCTGTTTCAGCTCATCGGTTTCTGTCGCAACCTGCACTTGAACGCTTTCAACCTGCGTTTGCAGACTGCGCTCAAACAATTCACCCGTGCCAGGGATAACCCCTTCAACGAGCAACTGATAGACCTGTTCCTTCGAGCGAATATTGCCCTTCAGGGTCATTTGCACAATCTGGTCTAGCAATTGGTTGTAGCGATCGGCGGAAGGAAGAAGCTCTGACATACAGACACGCTAACAAATAAAGTAAGTTGGGTAATCAGGAAAAGCTTTTGCAGCTCTACTCGCAGGCATCAGTGACGCTGAGTATAGGCGATCGCGAAGATTCAAGCACCTCTTTTGCTGTGCTGTGCTGACCGAGAGTAGCCAACGTTAAAAACATGAGTGATTGTCCTTGATCCTAAACGCAATCTTGATCCCGTGACTGCCTAAATAAGTGTTTCAATCTTCAAGAATTGGGCTAAATTTAAGCATTGAACTAAGCCCTTGCTGAGTGGGTGTTAAGGAGTAACTACATGAACCATCTCAAGCGCGCCGTTTCCAGTCGGCAGACAACACAACTCTGGCAGAGCGGCTCTATGTTTTTGGGTGGCGCTGCCCTTGCCGTTGGTATGCTATTGACTGTCCAATCGTCTGCGACGGCACAGGCTGCCTACGGAAGCTATGTGGGTGCTGGGGTAGCTGTTGGCTTGACTCACGGTGAGCCAGGAGAGCCTGAGCGGACGTCAGGGGTGATTGCGGCTCGCTATAAGTTTCTCAAGCTGCCTGTCTCGGTTAGAGCACAGGCATTGATTGGTAAACGCACCACGCTGGTTCCTACCATTTCTTATGACCTCCCAATCAACTGGCGCACTGATGTGTATCTCGGTGTGGGCGCAGCCGTGCCTCTGGACGACGATCGCACGACACCATTGGGGAATAAAACTGGCTTTGCGATTCAACCAGGCATTGATTATGTTTTACCAAACAGTCAGGCGGTGATTTTTGGAAATGCCGTTATTGCCTTTGACGCTTATCGCAAAGGGGGCAATACAGCTGCATCACTTCAAGCAGGTGTAGGGTTGCGATTTTAGCAGGACATATTAACTGTTGTTTCGATCGCGCCTGCTTCCTTCTCAACGCCAACCGTCTATTTAAGCAGAACGCGCGATCCGGGTTGTAAGGGCAGCGTGACGGTAAAGGTTGTGCCTTTACCATCTTCGCTGCAAACTTGAATTTGCCCCTGATGTAGCTCGACGCATTTTTTGACGATCGCCAATCCCAAGCCAGTGCCTTGAATTTTGCCGACGTTGGCACAGCGATAAAACGTCTCAAAAAGGTGAGGTTGATCTTTGGTAGGAATCCCAATGCCCTGATCTTGAATATAAAACCTTGCTTTCGCATTCTGATAGCAGAGTGTGAACTGGACTTCACCACCTTGGGGTGAGTACTTCAAGGCGTTGGAAAGCAAATTAGTAAAAATATGCCTTAGTAATGCAGCATCCATTACAGCGGGTGAACAGCTTCCCTGGCAGTCAAACTTGATTGTATGACTGTCGCTATTGCTAAACTGCAATTCTTCGGTAAGTTCAGTGCAGAACTCAACTAAGTCAACTGACTCTGGCTTGTAATGCAATCCAGTCTCGGTGCTGCCCAGTAATAAGACTTCATCAAGCAATTGCATAACTTGCTTAATGGCGGTTTTGATGCGATCGAAATACTCCTGCCGTTTTGTCTCGGTTAATTCATGGTGAAAGTTTTGCAGCAGCTCTACCGCCGTGCGAATCATCGTCATGGGTGTACGAAACTCATGCGATGCCATTGAAATGAAGCTTGACTTCAGCAGATTCAGTTCCTGCTCTTGTTCTAGCGCTCTTAGCATGCTCTGTTCGCTGGTTTTAAGCCGCTTGAGAATATTTCCTCGTTCAATGGCATAGCGCAGCGATCGCCCCAAGAGAGACAGCGTAATTTGACCCTTCACGAGATAATCTTGCGCTCCACCTGCCATTGCCTGCATTGCCAGCGCTTCATCGTCCATCATGGTTAGCACGACAACTGGGATATCGGGCACGCTGACACGAAATTCTAGTAGCGTCTCCTCCTCGTCTGAATCAGGTAGGCGGAGATCCAGCAAGACGATATCAATGGGTTGAGTAGAGCACGCTTCGATCGCGCTGCTTAGCCGCTCAACGTGCGTCAACTGCCACTTTGATTGATGATTCGTTTGTTCTAAGTGTAGAAAAGATCGGCGTAATAAAGCAGCGTCGGTAGGACTATCCTCTACCAACAACACATGCTTTGGTATTTCATTCATAACACCCCGCCTTACCGCAGAGACCAAGAAATTGACGGAGACCTACTCAGTGTGACATTAGACATGCTTCCTCAAGATGCCCTGATAACGCTAACGCGACATCCGTAAATTCACGGCCATCTTAGTTCTGCTTCAGAGCGTCTTTCGGGCTAGTCTCGCGGTAATTTGACGGCTGCCAGCCAAAAATCTCCGATTAGCTGCACTACTTGCATAAATTGCCGTACATCAAACGGTTTTGTGACGTAGCAGTTGGCGTTCAGGTTATACGATCGCAGGATGTCTTCCTCACTGCTTGAAGTGGTGAGAACCACAACCGGAATGCGTTTGAGGTCATCATCGGCTTTGAGTTCTGCCAACACTTCACGACCATCCATCCCTGGCAAATTTAGATCCAGCACAATCAGGTCAGGACGCAGCGCATGGGCATAATCGCCCTGCTGCCGTAAATAATTCATTGCCGTTTCGCCATCTTCAACCCAATGCAGGGTATTGGCAATTTTTGCTTGCTCAAAGCTTTTAATCGTGAGATGAGCATCACTGGGAGAATCTTCCACCAGCAAAATCTCGATCGAGTCTAAGGTTTGTAAGGTCATGGGTCTGAATCGTCAGCAGAAGGAATTGTAAAGTAAAAAGTGGTGCCGTTCCCCAATTCTGATATTGCCCAGATCTGCCCACCATGTCGATCGACAATCTTTTTACAGATGGCTAACCCAATCCCTGTCCCTGGGAACTCAGTACGCGTGTGGAGCCGTTTGAAGATTTCAAAAATACGCTCTAGATAGCGCGGCTTGATGCCAATGCCCTGATCGCGGACGGAGAAAAGCCATGCGGGGTTGAGAGTATCGGGTAATAGGGATGGGATGTCAAGGAGAGTTTTGAGTTTTGAGTTTTGAGTTTTGAGTTCTAGATCTTGCATTTCTTCCCCTGCTTCCTCAGACTCCTCTCTCCTCTCTCCTCTCTCCTCTCTCCTCGCGCTGATGTGTACCTGAGGCGACCCTTCGCGGCAGAATTTAATGGCGTTGCCAATGAGGTTTTGAAAGAGTTGCGCTAATTGGCTTCTATCGGCAAGTACGGTTGGTAGAGGATCATAAGTGATGGTAGCGTTGCTTTCAGCGATCGCAATGTGTAAGGTGTTGAGCACTTGCTCTAAGACTGCATTGCCATCTGTGGGTTCAAAAACAAGGTCACGAGTGCCTGCCCGCGAGTAGTGCAATAGATCCTGAATCAATTGCTGCATCCGCGCTGCGCCTTCAACGATGTAGGTTCCGTAGCTTAGGGCTGTTTCGTCTAAGCGATCGCGGTAGTCTTGAGTTAGCAGTTGGGTGTAGCCCATAACGGCACGCAACGGTTCTTGTAAATCGTGAGAAGCAACATAGGCAAACTGTTCTAGCTCTTGATTTGATCGTCGCAAGTCGTCATTCGTTTGTCTGAGCGCGGTTGTGCGCTCCTGCACCTGTAGTTCTAGCCCTTCCTTAGCCTGCTGGAGAGCTAATTCTGTCTGCTTGCGATCGGTAATATTAAGAATGATGCCTAGAAAGCGAACTGCCTGTCCTGCCTCGTTGTAGAGTGCCCGACCAAACGCTGCTAGCCAGACGATCTGCCCGTTATCAGCGCGAATAATGCGATGCTCGGAACGATAGAGCGATCGGTCTTGGATTGCTCGTTCTGCTGCCAGCGACACCCACTCTAGATCATCGGGATGCGCGCAACTGCGCCACATATCTAATGTGGCCTCGCCACTGGGCACGGGTTCATACCCCAGCAGCTTGAAGTGTTGGGTTGACCAGAGCGCCTTCCCTGTTGCTAAATCAATATCCCACGTCGCCATGCCTGAACCTTCGACGGCCAAGCTCAAGCGCTGCTCACTATCACGTAGTGCGGCTTCGGCTTGTTTGCGATCAGTAATGTCACTGATAAGCGCAAAATAACCCTTTACAGTTCCTTCGCCAAAATCGGGAATGTAAACAGCACTCACCCAACGCTTGCCACCCTCTTTGTAAGGCACATAGCTTTCGTAGTTGACTTGCTGCCCTGATAGCGCGGCCTCAACGTGGGGTTTAATTGCCTGGTAAGCCGTTTCCCCTAAAACATCCTTGAGGTACTGGCCCTGAAGCATTGCCCACTCGTAGCCAAACCATTGCTCATACGCTTGATTGTTGAAGCGGTAGCGCTGTTCTGCATCAACGTAGGAGATGAGTACGGGTAAGGCATCGGTAATCAGGCGAAGTTGCTTTTCGCTTTCTAATAAGGCCTGCTCCGCCTGTTTGCGCTCGATCAGTTCACTACGAAGTAATGCATTTACCTGGGACAGTTCGACTGTGCGTGCCTGCACTCTGGCTTCTAATTGTTCGTTTGCCTGTTGCAGCGCGATTTGGGTTTGCTTGCGTTCGGCTTCGCTGCGTTTCCGGTCGCTGATATTAAACAGCGTCGAGCGGCTCATCACAAAATTGCCCGCCGCATCTTTAATGGCTGTTGCGCTCAGACTGACAGGCAAAATGGTGCCATCTTTGCAAACGAGTTCAAATTCGACATCATTGATCCAGCCCTGCTCTTTGAAAAGAGGAAACTTTTCCTGAGACACTAAAGCACTTTGAGCGGTCGTCAGTTCGCTAAACGCCTTCTTGCCAATGATCTCATCGCGGGTATATCCTAGCCACGCTAGCTCTGTATCGTTGATGCGAATAATGGTGCCTGTGTCATCCAGTGAGTGATAGCCGCAGGGTGCATGATTATACAGGTCGTAAACGTCTTCGGCATGCTTCTGCAGCGCAACTTCGGCCGCTTTACGGGAGCGGATTTCTCTTTGAAGTAGAAAAAAGATGCTGGTTAGCAAGCAAAAGCTTGCGCCGTAGCCGATGCCAGCCACAATGATCGCCTGCGCCACGACGCGATCGATGTCATCTGATCGTTGTTGAAACAGCGTTTGTTCAGTTTGTTTCATCACTTGCAGCTTTAGTTGGATTTGCTGCTGCAAGAAGAGGTTCTGTTTAAGGATGGCATTCTGTTCGACCAGTCCCAGCTTGTTTTGGCGCACCAGTGTGATGAAGCGCTGAAACAACGCTAACCGTTCGGTGATGAGTGGCTCGACTTCGTTTAAGCGCTGCTGCTGCTTTGGGTTATCGGCTGTGAGTTGCCTGGTATCGGCGATCGCTTGTTTCGTTGTTTGTACGCCTGCACGCCAGGTGGTCAATTCGTCTTCACCCTTTGCGGCAAAGTAGGCCCGTCGCCCGCGATCGGCATTTTCTAAGCTGTTGGAAATTTGGTTGAGGGTGTTTAAAACATGGTGCGTGTGGTTAATCAATCGCTGACTCTCGGTCAGTTTGTTGACACTGAGATAGGACTCAACGCCAACACCGCCTAGTAACAGCAGTGCCAAAGTGAACCCACCAGCAACAACTTTTTCAGATAATCCTTTCACAGCAGCTTTTTGGCGACGATTGATCAACAAGTTCAGCAACAGTTCAAGTTCAGCAACAGTTATAACCAGTTTTCTTTGCCTTTACCACACTCCATATCCTAAACCTGATACCCGTCTTAGATGCAACTGTGGCTGATGGATCGAGAAACGCTACAAGACATTTCCACAAGGTTTTGTCCCAGCTTTAGCATGCCACAACGACAAGCTGCCAGTGAAAGCAGACCCATTTCATCTACGTCTGCTTATGGTTAATCAGGCAACGACAACCGTGCGATCGCTGGAAATTTTGTTGCGCCGATGATCGATGAATGTCGCTGTGATGGCGATCGCAGATCTCAACAAAATCCTTAGCGTGCTAATCATTCTTAAGAGATAGGGCAAACTCGCCCACGCTCTTTACACTGAATGTATTGAAACGTTCAGGCGTTAAACCATCGTTCTCTACCCCATCGTTAAGGAGGTACTATGATCAATCACGCTTTGAACCGTGCATTCTTGCCAGGTCTGCTCGCTACAACGTTGGCCGGTACGGCGCTTCTTCCGGCTAGTCCTGCTGCCGCCGATGACCGTCTGTTGAGAGATGTAGGCATTGGTGCCGCTGCTGGCGTTGTTACGGGTGCCATCACTCATAGATCGGCGGCGCGCGGCGCGATTAATGGCGCGGCGGCTGGTGCGGCTGTCAGTGGTGCTAATAGCGCGTTTGGTAAGCACCCTGGGCATCGTGATTTACCGCGCGACGCGGCTGTTGGTGCCGGTGCGTCTGTTCTGACTGGCACCGTTACAGGTCGGCATCATGCCGTGAACAATGCGCTGACAGGTGCCGCTGCTGGGGCTGCAATTAACCTACTGACTCGTTAAGTTGGCTTCAGGTGGCAATCCGATCGAATGACTGATTGAACTTTGCGTTTGTTGCAGTGAAAAAGCGCATCTGGGCCGTTCGATCTGGATGCGCTTTTTTACACACGCATCAGAAGTGCTGTCTGATGTGAAGTTTGCGCTGAAACGTGATTAGTTGAACAACCATTTGGCTCAACTAATCAAAGTTGACTTAACTAATCAAAATAAAAGAGTGTTACGATTTTGCGTTGATCTTCATCCCTAAAAGTGATGCGTTATGCTGCGCTAACACATCCTACCCGAGCCTACGGAGTGATTAAATTGGATGTCTTAAAAGGTATGAATGCCTACCCGAACCGCCCCCCTTACCCCCCAAATTTGAGGGGTTCTGAGGTGGAAATCCCCCAATTCTGGGGGATTGAGGGGGCGAAGGCAGCGTCTCTGACACTTCTCAGACATCCTCTTAGTCAAAGTAGAATAGTGTTACGATTTTGCGTTGATCTTCAGCTTCGCGGCAGGTTGTGAGCAACGTTTGGCTGTCATGAAAGGCAAAGCAAATTAACTGCTGACAGCGCGAAATGATCTCAGCATTACAGAGCGCGCTAGCTTCAGCTAGGGATAACGTGTCGTTGCTAGGGTTTTCAACCAAATGCATAACCTGCTCTAGCTGATCGCGCGATTCTCGCGGCTGTCGCTCCATACTTTGAGGCAGAATCACGGTTAGCAGTGTCGGATCTGCCCGCATTGCACCGCGAATGGCTGCCTGGTTGGTTCCTGTGGCACCAGACGTGATCAAGCGATTACCCTCTAAGACCAGGGCATAGCTCATCATTTCGATCAAGTTCTGATGGGTGATGGGAACGTGGCGTGAGCCCAGCAACGCGATGCGCTTGGAGCCTGTTTGCTGAATGGTTGCCAGTTCTTGTAAAAAATCGTCTACCTTGGGTAGGTCTATGGACTGACTCAACGATGCTATTAACCTGAACAACCTAAATATATTAGCAGACCGGGCTATGATTGCTTGTTATGATTATTTTGTGATTGCAACAAAAAGCGCCATCGAAGGGTGCATGGGTCAGTGGACAGAGTAGTGGATGCCATTACTGCTCTTCTGCGATCGCGGCACTTGCGGCATCATTTCTCCTTTCCTTCTGTCTCCTCATGCAGCAAGGCCAGCGCTTCATCACACCAACCGATCCAATCGGTTTCGTAACGAATGCCCCGACGCAGCACCAGATATTGCAGTTTACTTTCCAGCGTGAGGGCATGGAAGTTCTGAAACTCCACAGCTTCGATTTGACGATAGTGAGCAAGCTGATGGGTATGAATTTGACGATGCTGGAGAAGCTGCTGCTGAATGACAGGCGTTGACACTAGAGCACCGACAAACACTTTGACTAGCAGTTCTTCTTTAATCGCCATTGTGTCGCAGGGAGCCGCAACCCAGGTGGCAAGCTTTTGCTGCCCAAGCTCTGTGATGCCGTAGACCTTCTTATCAGGACGACCTTCCTGTAAGACGGTGGTGGGCTGTACCCATCCCTGCGCTTCAAGTTTGGCAAGTTCACGGTAGATCTGCTGGTGAGTGGCTTTCCAGAAGCAGCCTACAGACTCCTCAAAGTTTTTGGTGAGGTCGTACCCGCTTTGAGGGCAGTTGACGAGAAGTGCCAAAATTGCGTGGGTAAGTGCCATCGGTTCGTTCCTTAATTGGCTCAAATACTTAATCGGCTCAGACATAAATTAATTCAACTATTTGCATATGCACTGATTGACATATGCAAATAGTTGAATATAGACTATCATTTAATGCAATTTATTGCATAAGCACTCATCGCCTTGAATGCGGCTTTGCGGGTTGCTCGAAATCTAGAGGTATTCTCCTATGCAAACAGCGACACCTAAAACGAGCGGGGTTGGTCAGCCACTTTCTAAAGTAACGAATCGACGAATGCTCATCGTAGCGGCAATTGGAGGGACGATCGCGGCCGCCTGTCTGTTCTACGGTTTTTCGCGGCTGGCAGTGGCTCCTCCAAGAGTGGCTCAGGCTTTGCCAGTCAATGCAGGGGCCACCAGCGTAACGGCTTTGGGTCGATTGGAACCCCAGGGCGAAGTCATTCGCCTAGCAGCATCGAGTCAGGGTAGCCGGGTGGAGCAACTGCTGGTGAGGCGAGGCGATCGGGTGCAAGCGGGACAGGTCATTGCGGTGCTGGATTCCCACGATCGTCTGCAAGCCGCGTTGGAAAAAGCCAAACAGGATGTGCAGATTGCGCTCACGAAGGTGGCCCAGGTAAAAGCAGGGGCAAAAACGGGTGAAATTGGCGCACAGGCCGCCGCGATCGCACGGCTGCAAGCAGAGTTAAACAACGCCCAGCTTGAAGCCCAGCGCTACCAGAGACTTTACGAGCAGGGCGCAATTTCTGCTTCGTCACGAGACAGCAAGCAATTGGTAGCAGATACGACTAGAGCGCAACTGCAACAGGCCAAAAATACCTTGAACAGCGTGGCGGAGGTGCGTCCGGTCGATGTTTCTGCCGCAGAAGCGGAGGTGGTAAGCGCACAAACCGCCGTCAAGCAGGCACAGGCAGATCTGGCTCTGGCATTGGTGCGATCGCCCCGTGATGGGCAAATGCTCAAAATTCATACCTGGTCAGGCGAAATTGTGGGCGACCAGGGCATTGCAGAACTGGGGCAAACTGACCAGATGTATGTCGTGGCTGAAATCTACGAAAGCGACATTCAAGCCGTTCGCAGGGGTCAATCTGCCACCATCACTAGCAGCGCGTTTAGCGGTGAAGTGCGCGGTACGGTCGATGAAATTGGGCTGCAAATCCAGAAGAAAGGCGTGCTGGACACGAACCCAACCGCTGATGCCGATGCGCGCATTGTGGAAGTCAAAATTCGGTTGGACAAACTCGGAAGCCGTAAAGTCGCTGGTCTCACTAACCTCGAAGTCACGGTGCAGATCGCTAAAGGCTGAAAGTGAAAGGTGAGGTGAGAAGTGAGAGGGGCCAGAATCAATGAAAACGCCTCTCCTGCTGCCGCCTCTGCTCCCCTTACTCCCCCTTGCCCTCATTGCCTCCCCATCCTACACATGTAATGAAACGCAAAATTCCCCTCGCATGGCTGCAAGTAAGCCGCGATCGCAACCGTCTCCTCGTCGCAATGGCTGGCATTGCGTTTGCTGACATGCTGATGTTTATGCAGTTGGGCTTTCGGACAGCTCTCTATGACAGCAATACACAGGTGCACCGCAGTTTGCGAGCCGATCTGGTGTTGGTCAGTCCGCTGGCACGCAACATTGTGAGCATGACGAACTTTCCGCGACGACGGCTCTATCAAGCAAGAAGTTTTGCTGGGGTGCAGTCGGTTGAGGCGCTGTACGCCGATTCGCGGGAATGGAAGAACCCGGATACACGCCACAATGAAGGCATTTTGTTCTTGGGCTTCAATCCTGAAAAGTCGGTGTTTAATCTGCCAGGGGTCGATCGCAACCTGGACAAGCTCAAAATGCCCGAAATGGCGTTGTTTGACCAGGGTTCGCGGGGAAATTATACCAGCATGATCGCGGCGCTGGAGTCAGGCAAAGTCGTGCCCACTGAAGTGCGAAGCCGCAAAATCAAGGTGGCAGGCTTGTTTCTAGTAGGAGCATCGTTTGCAGCCGATGGCAATGTGATTACCAGCGATCAAAACTTTCTGCGTCTGTTTCCCGATCGCAAGCAGTCAGAAGTCAGCGCGGGGTTGATTACACTAGCACCGGGCGTTGATCCAGCGCAGATGCAGCAAGTCCTCCAGGCAAGTTTGCCGAATGATGTGCGAGTGATGACGCTGGCGGAGTTTGCCGAACTGGAAAAAGCCTATTGGCAAAACAATACGCCGATCGGCTTTATCTTCAGCCTGGGCACAGTGATTGGCTTTATTGTCGGCGCGGTGATTGTCTATCAAATTCTGTCGAGCGATGTAGCAGAGCATCTGGCAGAATACGCCACGCTCAAGGCGATCGGGTATGGCGATCGCTACTTGCTCATAGTGGTGTTTCAAGAGGCGCTAATTCTAGCGGTACTGGGCTTTATGCCTGGAGCCGCGATTTCTACCGGGCTGTATGCCATGACCAGAGGCGCGACGAACCTGCCTTTGTTTATGACGGTCTCTCGCATCACTACCGTTTTCCTGCTGACGATCGGCATGTGTTTGCTGTCGGGGGCGATCGCGACGCGGAAGCTGCGATCGGCTGATCCAGCGGATATTTTTTAGAGACGAGGAGTCATACCGATTAAAAGAATGACGGCTACAGATCAATCGCTGGGTAGGGGCAAGGCAATGCCTTGCCCCTACAGGATGTGTCGCATTTTCAATTCAAATTGGTATCAGGAGTCAGGAGTCAGGAGAAGTGTTCCATGCAATCTCTCAATAAGGCTGAGTCGGTTGTTTCAATTCAAGCTCTGAATCACTATTACGGTCAGGGACGACTGCAAAAGCAGGTGTTGTTCGACATCAATTTAGAGATTCAGGCGGGCGAAATTGTCATTATGACGGGGCCGTCGGGGTCGGGTAAGACGACGTTGCTATCGTTGATTGGCAGTTTGCGATCGACTCAAAGCGGCAGTTTGCAGGTGTTGGGGCAGGAGCTTTGCGGCGCGAAGAAGGCGCAAATGGTGGCGCTACGGAGCAACATTGGCTATATCTTTCAGGCGCATAACTTACTGAAGTCTCTGACCGCCAAACAAAATGTGCTGATGTCGTTGGAACTGCACGACTTATCAACGGCGAATGCGAATGCGAGAACTGAGGCAATGCTGGCAGCGGTGGGGCTAGAGGAACGATCGACCTATTACCCCGAATATCTCTCCGGTGGGCAAAAGCAGCGAGTGGCGATCGCGCGTGCGTTGGTCAGTCATCCCAAGCTGGTGCTGGCAGATGAACCAACCGCTGCACTGGATAAACAATCGGGGCGCGATGTGGTGGAATTGATGCAGCGGCTTGCCAGAGAGCAGGGCTGCACAATTTTGCTGGTGACGCACGACAATCGCATTCTCGACATTGCTGATCGCATTGTGCAGATGGAGGATGGTTATCTCACGACGAATGCTCAATTGGCGCAAAGAAATGTAGTGGCGTGAAGGGGAGTCAGGAATCAGGAGTCAGGAGGTAGAAGACAGGAGTCAGGAGTTGAGTGTCTGACAGCTAACCCGAACTCACGTTAGCTTACGGTTGAAGGACTGTGGGCAATCGCGATGGCAATGTCAGACGATGCAGAAGGATTGTGACTCGATGCAAAAGGATTGTGACTCAATGCAAAAGCAATGTAACTCGATACAAAAGGAGTGTGAGTTGATACAAAAGCATTGCGATGAATGACAGAAGGATTACCAGGGTGATCGACTTACCTGCGATCGCCAAATAATCAACAGAAACTGTCAAGTAAGACAAGATCTACCAACATTAGATATACGGAGCTTAGCAATGATAACGATCGCTAAACCAACTCAAACTGCTGCTTGGTCAAAGGCAGTGCTGCAACCTGCAATAGAATTTGGTCCCGTGCCGCTCACTGTTTTAGCGGGTGCCGTGCCTTTAGGCTTGCGCGGTTCTCTTTATCGCAATGGGCCTGCGCTACTAGAGCGGGGCGGACAACGAGTGGGGCACTGGTTTGATGGCGATGGTGGCATTCTGGGGCTTCATTTTACCGATGCAGGCGCAACAGGGGTCTATCGCTATGTGCAAACAGACGGTTATCAAGCAGAAACGCGAGCAAACAAGTTTTTGTACAGTGGCTATGCAATGCTGCCGCCCGGTTACTGGTGGGAGCGATTTAATAAAGGACTGAAAAACGTTGCCAATACGTCTGTGATCGCGCTGCCCAATAAGTTGTTGGCGCTGTGGGAAGGTGGTTTACCCCATGCGTTGACACTGGACACGCTCGACACATTAGGGCTGGATGATCTCGGTGGCCTGGATGGTGCCACCTATTCAGCGCATCCCAAACGCGACCCAAAGACGGGCGATATTTTCAACTTTGGGCTTAGCTTTGGGCAACATGGCACGCTGAATCTCTACCGTAGCGATGCCAGTGGCAAAGTACGGCAGCACAACAAAATCCCGCTGCAAGGCTTACCTATCATTCATGACTGCGTGATGGCAGGTCAGTACCTCATCTTTTGCGTGTCGCCTGTGCGGTTGAATGCCCTGCCGGTGTTGGCAATGCTCAAGAGTTACAGCGAGGCTCTTTCGTGGCAACCAGAGAAGGGGACGGAAATCGTTGTGGTTGATCGCACCACGCTTGAAGTCGTCAGCCGCAGCGGAGCGGAACCCTGGTATCAGTGGCACTTTGGTAATGGGGGCGAACTGGCGGATGGCTCGATCGTCTTTGACCTTGTGCGCTACCCAGACTTCCAGACCAACCAATTTCTCAAAGAAGTGGCAACCGGGCATACGGAAACGCTGGCAAAAGGCACCCTCTGGCAACTGCGCTTAGATCCTCAAACGGGCAAGGTGTTGGAGTCGAGTCAGGTGGTCGATCGCAGTTGTGAATTTCCCACCGTGCAGCCTCAACAAGTTGGTGAACCATCCCGCTACACCTACCTGTCACTGCATCGTCCAGGTGCGGATCTGCAGCGCGAACTGTTTAGCACGATCGCCCGTTTCGACTACCAAACCGCCACGCTTACCGAAGCCGATTGCGGCACTAACCGCTATGCCAGCGAACCGATTTATGCCCCTGATGCTGAAACGGTCGATCGTGGCTGGGTTTTAACCGTTGTCTATGACGGCAACACCGATCGCAGCGAAGCCTGGATATTTGATCACGATCGTCTGGATGAGGAACCTGTCTGCAAACTCGCTCTCCCTCACGTAGTGCCACCTGGTTTTCATGGCACCTGGAAGGGAAAAGATGAGGGGTGAGGGGTGAAAGACTAAAGGATGTAGTTTGCTTCCCTAAGGAACACAAATAAATAGGACTTACGCAAGAGCGGTCATCTTTCGCCCCCTAGCCCCCAATTCTGGGGGAACCGAGCCAATTAAAGCCCCCAGCATTGTGGATTGGGAGGCAAATTCGCAAATCCTATAAGTTTTGAATTGCCCCCTCTGCTCCCCTGTCCCCCCGCCCCCTCTACTCCCCTACCCCCTCTGCCCCCTTGCTCTCTGCCCGATTCCCTACTCCCTACTCCCTTGAAATTAAACGGTTTTGCAAAGCGACGATCGCGGCTTGAGTACGATCGCGGACATCCAGCTTGTGTAGGATTGCGTGGACATGAACCCGTACAGTACCGGACGTGATGTAGAGAAGATCGGCAATCTCTTGATTGGATTTGCCAGCAGCGACAAGGGCTAAGATTTCTTGCTCACGTGGGGTGAGGGGATTTTCGATCGATCGAGGCGGCATTGGTTCAGACGCGGGAAGAGATGCAGTCTCTTGAAAGGCAGCCTGAATTTCAGCCGTAGCGGTTGAGTCCCACCAGGATGCACCAGCGGCAACCGATCGCAGCGCCAAAATCAACGCCTCAGCCGCAATCCCCTTTAAGCAGTAGCCCTGAGCACCAGCCGCAATTAAGCGAGAAATCAAGTTTTTTTCAGACCGCGATGTGAGCACTAGAACGGGTAACGTTGGTTGCTGCTGCTTAATTTGGCGGCATGCTTCGATCCCCCCAATGCCTGGTAAACCCACATCTAGCAGCACTAAGTCCAGCGATTGACATTTTGTCTGGTCAACGGCAGTCTCGCCATCCTCGGCTTCAGCAACCACCTCCAGATCGGCTTCTTGCTGCAAGCGCATCCGCAGTCCCAGTCGAAAGAGTTCATCATCCTCAGCAATGAGAATTTTTATGGGAGGTTTCATGAAAAGGGATCGATTCTCAGTACTGCATGGCCTCTCTTAACTCATACCCTAAATCTCAGCACTTTTAACGGATGGGTGGGATGTATTGGGCATCGCGGCGATCGGCAGACGAAAGCCAAACAGGGCACCCTGCGGCGATCGGTTCGCTGCCCAGAGCGTACCATGATGCGCTTCAATAATTTGGCGAGTTAGGTATAACCCTAGCCCAGAGCCTTTTGCCTGTCGATCGCCGTGCCCCTGGTAAAACCGCTCAAACAGACGCGGTAACTCATCCGCCGTAATGCCTTGCCCTTCATCCAGCACTTTGACGACCTGATAGCTCGACTGCGATTCCAGCACAATTTCGACCTTGCCGCCGCGTGGAGAATGATTGATGCCATTGGTCAGCAGATTGGCAAAAACGCGCTGGAGCTGAAGTGCATCGCCTTCAACCCACAGCGTCCTGCGAAAGTCTGATGCGCCATAACTCAAGCTCAGATGGACTCGACGGGTAGACGCGAGTTCCCGCAGGTGGGTAAGGGCATCTTCTGCCAGACTTGCCAGATCGATCGGCTGAAGGTGCAGCGTTAACCCCTCGGAGTCGTTGCGATACACATCCAGCATGGTTTCTACCATCTGTAGCGTGGTTTGATGGCTGCGTATCATGGCGGCTAGAACGGCAGATTGAGCCGTCTCGACCGTACCAAACTCCCCGCGCTGAAAGGCTTTGATAGTTTCGATCGCCCCCAACAACGGTGTCTTTAAATCATGGGTCAGCGTGGAAACAAAGTCTTCGCGCATTCCCGCAAGCTGCTCTTGCGATTCAAGCTGTGCCTTTTGGCGGGCGATCGCGTCTTCACTGCGCCGAATGCGATCGCTCAAAATACCTGTCACGACCAACGCCATCACGACAATCAGGCGGTTGGCAAGGGTTGAGGCATCAACACCTTTATCGCCCGGAAGCCATAAGTTCGACAAGGTTAGTAGAGCCGCTAAGAGCGTTACCTGCACCGTTCCCGATCGCTTCAGCCGCGCATTGGCTAATAGAATTGGCCCAATATACAAATACCCAAACACATAATCGGGTGGAGTGGTGTATTCCAGCAGCAGTACGATCGTCACTGATCCGGCAATCAACCAGCGAATGCGCGCGGACGGTTCTTGACCCAAAAGCGTCGTTTGGAGGCTTTTCAACGTGCAGCAAACCTCTAGCGTATGATTACTCTGATGCTAATGAATAATGGCAAAACACCACTTAAAAAGACAGTACAAAGCAATGTTTAGAGCCGATTTATACTGGCAGATATACAACGTTTAGATGGAGTTCTTCAAGGCATCATTTACGCTAGTAAACAGTTGGATATTGTAGCGGTGAGAGCCTTCTGGCAAATGTACGAATCCTCTGTTTCTGCAACCGAAAGTACGTTAATTCGTCCGGCACGTCGCGGTAAGCACAAAATCTTTATTGGCATGTCGCCCGGTGTGGGTAAAACCTACCGCATGTTGGAAGAAGCCCACTGCTTGCGGCACGAAGGTACTGATGTTGTCATTGGTCTCTTAGAAACACACAAGCGGGCTGAAACGGCTCAAAAGGCGATCGGGCTAGAACAAGTACCTCGCCAAGACATTACCTGCTCTGGCATTACCCTGACCGAGATGGACACGGATGCGATTCTGGCACGGCAACCGCAGCTTGTTCTGGTAGATGAATTGGCGCATACTAACGTACCCGGTTCCAAACGCGAAAAGCGCTATCACGATGTGGAAATACTGCTGTCAGCAGGGCTAGATGTCTACTCCACCGTCAACATTCAGCACATCGAAAGCCTGAACGATACGGTTGCTCGCATCACTGGGGTCGTCGTGCGGGAACGCATTCCCGATCGCCTCCTAGACGAGGCCGATGAGGTCGTTGTTGTTGATGTCACGCCCGAAACGTTGGAAGAACGACTTAAAGATGGCAAAATTTACGCGCCTGAAAAGATCGATCAGTCCCTCCAAAATTTCTTTAAGCGCCGCCACTTAATCGCTCTGCGTGAACTGGCTCTGCGCGAAGTCGCCGACAACATTGAGGAAGATGCCTTTGAAGCCGAAAGCACACCCACCTCATTAGCCCCTCACTGCAACATTTTAGAGCGCGTACTGGTTTGCATCTCTACCTATCCCAACGCCGTACAGTTGATTCGGCGTGGGGCACGACTTGCCAGCTACATGCACGGCCCTTTGTACTGTTTGTTTGTCGATAATCCCGATCGCTTCCTGACCAAAGAAGAAAGCCTGCATATCGAAACCTGCGAGAACCTGTGTAAAGAGTTTGGTGGTCAGTTCTTGCGGGTGAACGATCACGATGTGGCGCGGGCAATTGCCACGGCGGCTCAAAACTATCACATCAGCCAGATTTTCATCGGTGAAAGCCGGCGATCGCGCTGGAAGAACCTGCTACGCACCTCTCTCACGCAAAAACTGCTGCGATCGCTTAAAAATATTGACATCCACATTATTGCGACTGAGAAACCATCCACTTGAGTTTTTAGTTGTGAGTTATGGGTTGTTAGACGATGATTGTTTAGCAACCAATGATTCATCACGCAATGCTTGTAATTGGCTTAATCAGCGGGACGTCAGTCGATGGCATTGACGCTGCCCTAGTCAATCTTTCTGGCTCCACAACTGACTTAACGGTTGAACTGCTCGCAGGCGCAACCTATCCCTATCCAGCAGATCTCCGTGAACAAATTCTGGCGGTCTGTGGTGGTGCTGCCCTTTCAATGGAAGCACTAGCAACCTTGGATGACGCGATCGCCCATCAATTTGCACAAGCCGCGATCGCCATCCAGACCGGACATCCTGCTGCTGAACTCATTGGCTCACATGGCCAAACGGTATTTCATCGACCGCCAAGGGAGGAGAGGGGAGAGGGGAGAGGGGAGAGGGGTGTAGGAGAGCAAGGGGGGCAAAGAAAACTCAAAACTCAAAATTCAAAACTCTTTCACCCCTCACCCCTCACTCCTCACTCTCTTGGCTACAGCCTACAACTGGGGCGCGGAGCTACGATCGCTCACACCGCAGGCATCACCACAATCAGCAACTTTCGTGCCGCAGACATCGCAGCAGGTGGACACGGTGCTCCACTCGTTCCTGCTATCGATGTCGCTTTACTCAGCCATCAGACGGAGAATCGATGTGTGCAGAATATTGGTGGCATTGGCAACGTAGCGTATTTGCCAGCCAAGAGTGGAGAATTGGGAGTCGGGAGTCGGGAATCAGCGGTCAGCGGTCAGCGGTCAGCGGTCAGCCCTCAAAACTCTCTAGCGAAGCGGCGCAACGCGCTATTCAAAACTCAAAACTCAGAACTTAAGACTCAAAACTCTCTCCCTCTCTCCCCTCCTCCCCTCGGTTGGGATACTGGCCCTGGCAATGTCCTCATCGATCTAGCTGTGCAGCAGTTCTCTAACGGCACACAGACTTACGATCGCAATGGAGCTTGGGCAGCGAGCGGCACACCTTGTAGCGAATTGGTCGAACAGTGGCTTCAACAGCCGTTTTTTCAGCAACCACCGCCGAAGTCAACGGGGCGAGAGTTGTTTAGTCCTGCTTATTTAGAGCAGTGTTTGGCAGATGTGAGCGATCGCGCTCTGAGCCATGCAGATGTGCTGGCAACCTTGACAGAATTGACGGCAGTGTCGATCGCCCACAGCTACCGCACCTTTTTGCCTCAACTCCCTGACCAGGTCTTACTATGCGGCGGTGGCAGTAAGAATCTATATTTGAAACAACGGGTGCAGCAGCAGCTAGGCAACATACCTGTTTTGGCCACAGATGATGTCGGTCTCAATGCCGAGTTTAAGGAAGCGATCGCCTTTGCGGTGCTGGCCTATTGGCGGCAACAGAGCATTCCTGGAAATCTTCCTGCGGTGACGGGCGCTACCAGCGCAGTGCTTTTAGGGGAAATTAACCAGGCTAGCAGAATGGGTGCGTGGTAGCATGAATTACCACAAATACCAGCATTGCAAGAAGCAACTAACGTAAGGGATGGCGCTGTGGCTCACACCTTTTTAATGGAGGCAGGACGCTGGTCACTTCAGGGGAACTGGCTCGAACGCAACGGCATGCCGATTACTGTGATGGGCAAAACGCTCGTCGGTTGGAGTCGAGATGACTGGTTTACAATGGTGACAAAGCTTGTGTTTCCAGGAGCTGATCGGGAAGAAATTTCCTTTCAGTACCGAGGGCGATTAGATGCGGGCGAACGCCAGTATACGTTTGTGCTTCAGCATAGCCTGCTTGGTCGGGTTGAGGGCGAAGGTTGGGTGGCCCAGGAGTCGATCGTGCAACGCTACTGGGTCCTGGGCGATCGCCAACGTCGCAGCGGCTTTGAAACTCTGTATCGCATGGATGACAATAAATATTATTTATCCAGCGGTATTATGGCAGGGCACTATCTTACTAGCACGATGGAAGCAACATTAGAGCGCCATGTTGGATAGCATGGCTTTGATATCAAGGCTGCGCTTATAGAACAGAAGGCGATCGGCTGCAAGCAAATCAGTAATCTGAAGCAATTTAGATCGCTAAAATGACTTTACGGGATTACTAAGAAGAGATACGAGCTAGAACACCCCTACTGGTAACGTTATCGTGCTGGTATGTGCTGTCTTAACGGTAGTCACCTTCGCAAAAATGCTGCTTGTCAGTTTTCAGGGTGCAAACTTAAACCTGGCGCATCCTGTTACGCTTAACTGCTGCAACGATCGCCTTTAAGGAACTCACTTGAAGGATTAGTTACTTGAGTTACTTCCGGTTTATAGGCCCTGCACCCATGAATGGGAATGTTCCAGTTCTGGCACACCTTCACCTACTGGTATTTATGACGTGCTCGCCTCTGCATCCCTGCCTCTGCTAAACGACTGATTGAACATACCCTGTGCTGCTGAACTGTAGGTGTACCTGGCAACTTACGCTCGGTCATTGCTCCCTCCGCAAACTATGACGATAGATTCTAACGCTGGACGCTTACTGGCTAACCGTTATCGACTTGCCGAACTCATTGGCAGAGGTGCAATGGGGCGGGTTTATCGAGCCGAAGACACATTGCTTGGAGGCGTCATTGCAGTTAAGTTTCTGTCTCAAACGCTGCTAAATCCCAAAATGCGCGATCGCTTCAAAAGTGAAGCCCGCACATGCGCTCAGCTTGGACGCAAAAGCATTCATATTGTGAACGTCATTGATTATGGAGTCACTGACTATAAAGAAGAAGACGTGCCCTTCTACGTCATGGAATATTTGCAGGGGCAAAGCCTGAGCGAGGTCATCAACAATCAGCCGCTCCCGTTACCGCGCTTTCTTACCCTCTCCCGACAGATTTCGCTAGGGTTGCAGTGCGCCCACCAGGGCATTGTCATTGATGGCACCGTTTACCCCATCATTCACCGCGATATTAAGCCCAGCAACATTCTTGTCAGTCGAGACGCCAGCTTGGGCGAACTGGTCAAAATTCTCGATTTTGGCATTTCTAAGCTGTTGCAAGCAGATAGTGAGCAAACCAGTTCTTACATGGGCACGTTGGCTTACTCTTCGCCAGAGCAAATGGAAGGGCGAGAACTCGACTCACGCTCTGACATTTACAGTTTGGGCGTCATGATGTACGAGATGTTGACGGGCAAAATGCCGCTTCACGTTGATACTCACGCCTTTGGTGCCTGGTACAAAGCGCATCACTCTCAACCACCTCGTTCGTTTGAAGCCGTTGACCCCAATCTGAAGCTGCCGAAAGCACTGGAAAATTTAGTCATGAGCTGTCTGGCGAAGTCACCGAGCGATCGCCCACAGTCGATCGTGGATGTGCTGAAGGCGCTGGAGCCATTGGAGCAACGGTATAGCGACAGTGTTCGGGCCGCTAAGGACCTCGACAAAATTCTGAAACGAAAGCCCTTAGAGAACCAACTGAAACCTCAAGTCGATCGTCCGGCGGTTGTTGACGATCTTTGCAACCTGGCACTGTGGCCCAAAGACAAACCCGTTGCGCGGATCGTCTTTGCTCAAAGCATTACGACAAGCAAAAGCACCTTGCCCGCGATTTGGGTTATGCTGCCTCAGCAAGAAATCCAAACCTTGCAAATCTACCGCCTCTACAATGTCATCTACAAAAATTTCCTCTATGCTATGTCACCGCATCCAATCTTGCTGTGGATTACAGGCATTTATAATCGTAAGCGCATTCAAGGCCAAGAGCGTCTTCAGCCTGGGCAAGAACCCGGTTCACGCTGGCTTCCCTGCTATCTAGATCTCAAGACAGCTCATGGTCAAGAAATGAGCCGCCTATTAGTCGAAAAAGGTGAATATCAGGTCTTGCTGTTTGCGCTAGAGCAGCCAGAAACCTGTTCGCATGCCATGACAATCACTATTAATCAATCGCAACGCCTACAGTTACAGGAATGGGTGATTACCAGCCAGTCATATCGATCGATAGGGCAGCCGACCTTGAGTAAAAACTTGCTGAAAGCCGAGTTCGATAAGTTAAAGCCGCGCATTGCCACCGAACTAGAAAAAGACCCTGGCGGTTCTTCCTTTGGGCACTAACAGATTTTCCGGTGCTAAGATGCCTCTGGATTTAGCGCATGAGAGCGCCAAAAGTCCACTAGTCCAGGTCATGCTGATTCACTGCTGCTGTGGCGGAAAATAAATTAGCGGATGCCAACTGCGACGGAGTAACTCATCTACAAACTGTGGCACAGACCATTGCAGTAGTTTGTTTACACGACTGGATGTTGTCACGATCGCGCTTACATCTGCCATTTGAGCGGATGCCAGTACCTCTACGATCGGATCGCCTTCGCGCACCTCAACCGGATCAACAGTGACGCCTGTAGTGCGTAGCACAGCAGCAACAGCCTCTAGCGCCTGCTGTGCGTTTTTAAGTTGATAATCTAGGGGCACATCGCGACGTCTAATGCCCTCCACAACCCAACAAAGATGCAGCCGCTCTGGGGCGATCGACGTCTGTTGCAGTTTTTGTTGAAGCCGTTGAATCAGGAGGTTTGAGGCATCACTTCCGTGATACGGCACCAGCAAACAGCGGAACAGGTGGCGACAGCGCAGATCAAGCTCTTCGGCTGTGTAAGTAGCGATTAGCTGTGGACGCAAAATCATCAGCGGTACCGTAAGACGCTGCGACAGCTCAACCGTAGTGCTACCAAACAGCTTTTCGGCTAGCAAACTACGAGTCGGTGTGCCCACCAGAATCAAGTCCACTGCATGCGCTTCTACCGCTTTCAAAATCATGTCAACCGGACGACCGGATGCAACCTCCAAATGCACATCGATACCTGGCAGCACAGGCTCTAAGGCCGCGCCCAATCGGTTACGTGCCTGTTCTATCTTCGCAGTATCAACTCGCGGTACACCTTCAGACTCTGCAAAAGGAACGCTATGCAGAAACACCAGACGCTCGATACCGCTTGCAGCCAAACTCGGCACAAAATCGACCAGGCGATGCAGCCCATCCGAAAAATCTGTACAGATTAGTAAACGTCGAAACATAGCGGTAACGGCGGCAAGCACAGGGTATCTAGACTATCATCACAGGTTGGTGTAGTGCGTTGATTGGGTAGAAATCTTAGACAACCCTAAAGGCTTAGAGATTTCAAACCCTAATGCTTAACCAATCGATCACAGAGCGCAGAACCCTAATCAAACGAGTATCAATAGATCTCACCAATCCAACGGTGGGAAGCAATATCTTAAACCCTTAGCTACCTTGACCACTCAGAGATGAAGCGTTGGCCGATCGTGCAGTTTGAGTCAGAGAGAAGAGTTATGGGTCAGTCCACGCGCCTCGTTAACCGCATTCAGCATGCCAAAACAGTGGAACGATGCCAGTAACCTCAACTCAGCTTTTAACCAATAATCTAAGGATATTAGTAATCAAGGACGAACAAAAAAATAAGGCTGAGGAAAACTAAGAGATAACGTTAGAGCAATACTCAACAACGCAATAGATACATAGGGTGACAGAGATAAAGCGGCAGCGAACCGCACTTAACGCCCCGACATCACCAGCTTCCTTTCATTCTGCTTGGAAAAAAGCAAGAGACAGAGGTCGTCTATAGCGCAGAAAGACGTTACTGGAACTGAGGACCCGATTCCAATCCCCACTGATGCTTGAGAAAATGCTTGTACATGTTTTCTCGCATCACCATCTGCTCATAGAGCTTGACGAGGAAATCCTGAGCCTGTTCACGGCTCATATTCTGCACTTGAGATTCAAAGGAACGGATACTGAATTGCTGCTCTAAAGACAGCTCAACAGGTTGGTTCATATTCGACTCCAGTTTTGAGAGAGTGTATTCGGACCAACTACTGGCAAGGTTACTCGAGTCAGTAGCTATTAACGACAACAGTGATTTCTTCCATAGTTCCCTAAATAAAGAAATTACCGCTTGGCTCGTATTACAGAATATAACAACCGTTTGACAAAATGCCCATACCCCTCTTGGGGTAATCTGTGATCCCCACGGCTCAACCGAAAGCATGATGCTGGATTCAAGGCGTTCCAGCGTGAATGGGTCGCGTCGTTGCAGTGCTGCAACATAGGCAAAAGAAGCGAATACCCCCAGATTCAGCTCTCCTTCACATGCTTAAGGCGCGCCAACAGCCTGAAGCGCACAGTTCACCAATAAGACACTCTTTGTAGACATCATGCAGATGCATGTGGAGCAAAACGATGCCTACAGACTTATCGATCGAGCAAAGATGATCTGTAATAAAAGCGACTTTATCAGCTAACAGTACAAGTTAAAGCGCAGAATGCTTTCTGGAAAGGGCTTTAGACATACCCGATTAAAAATATCGGGTATGTTTGACGGTATTTGTGACGCATGTTACCATCATTCGAGTCTGGTATTGAATCTTGAATCTGCCCTCTGCTTTTAATTTGTCCTCTTCTACCAAGAGCTTTTGACCCATGACTCAGGCAACTCAGCTACAAACTAAGTCGGCAGCGACCTTTCGTGCCCTCAAATGCAAAGAATGCGGTGAGGAGTACGAGCTGAAGGCTATCCATGTTTGTGAGTTTTGCTTTGGGCCTCTGGAGGTTGCCTATGACTACGATGCACTCCGGCGCGCAGTCACCCGTGAAAGTATTCAGGCTGGCCCCCATTCCATCTGGCGCTATCGCCCGTTTTTGCCCGTTGAAACGAATCAGCCGATCGATGTCGGTACAGGGCTGACCCCACTTGTAAGAGCTAATCGGCTGGCGCGTCGCCTTGGCTTAAAGAAGCTGTACATCAAGAATGACGCGGTGAATATGCCGACCCTCAGCTTCAAAGACCGGGTCGTATCGGTTGCGCTGACGCGGGCTAGAGAATTAGGGTTCTCAACGGTATCCTGTGCCAGCACGGGCAATCTGGCAAACTCGACGGCGGCGATCGCCGCTCATGCAGGCTTAGACTGTTGTGTCTTCATTCCTGCCGATCTGGAAGCGGGTAAAGTGATGGGCACGTTGATCTACAGCCCAACCGTTATGGCTGTACAGGGCAATTATGACCAGGTCAACCGCCTCTGTTCCGAAGTAGCTAACACGCACGGCTGGGGCTTTGTCAACATTAACTTGCGCCCTTACTACTCTGAAGGCTCTAAAACGCTGGGCTATGAAGTGGCAGAGCAGTTGGGTTGGGAATTGCCTGACCATATCGTGGCACCGCTGGCATCTGGCTCACTCTTTACCAAGATTTACAAGGGGTTCCGAGAATTTGTGGATGTCGGTTTGGTGGCTGATAAGCATGTGCGTTTTAGTGGGGCGCAAGCAGACGGTTGCTCTCCCATCGCTCAGGCGTACCGTGAAGGACGCGATTTTGTCACGCCTGTGAAGCCCAGCACGATCGCGAAGTCGCTGGCGATCGGTAACCCTGCGGATGGGGTATACGCGATCGACATCGCTCGTAAAACCAACGGCAATATCGAATCCGTCAACGATGCGGAAATTATTGCTGGGATCAAGCTGTTGGCAGAAACCGAAGGTATCTTTACCGAAACAGCAGGTGGTACCACGATCGCGGTGCTACAAAAGCTGGCCGAAGCGGGCAAGATTGATCCCGACGAAACCACCGTCGTCTACGTCACAGGTAACGGGTTGAAGACCCAAGAAGCTGTGCAGGGCTATGTGGGCGAACCACTCACGATCGAACCAAAACTCGACAGCTTTGAGCGGGCACTGGAGCGCTCTCGCACCCTAGAGCGCCTGGAATGGCAGCAAGTTTCAGTGTAAATTGCTGTGAAGGGGCTATGTGAATGATTGATTTGCGAAACAGTTTGCAGTGTCTATCTAAGAGTACTTAAAATTCAGTCAGCGTCAGATAGACAACGATGTACGGCATTCTTGAAAGTCTTCCGCTGGCTGAATTTGTAGGGCAAGCATACAGCCAAATCAGGTTGAGTGAGTTCCAAATTCAGTTCTATTTTTCTGATGGCAGCAGCATTGATGTTGAGAGCAAATGGGAATTGTGGAACCGAGATCATGTGTTGGTGGATCAGTTCATACTCCATGCCCAGCGAGAGAGATATTGTGTCCACAAGCTTCTTGAATATAAGGTTTGTAGTTTTTCCATTAATGTACCGACATCATTCAGTCTCTACTTTGAGAATGAATTTGCACTGACTATTAGTGATGACTCGGAACAGTACGAATCTTTTTCGCTTCATTCCAATGGTGGTTCCAGTACACACGTTTAGCGATGGCTTCTTGTCAATATTCAGACTGCTTGAAATTATAATAGAGGGATGAGTTTCCAATGGAACCCAGATAAAGCATTTAGCAATGCTGAAAAGCATGGTGTATCTTTTGAGGAGGCAATTACGGTTTTCGGCGATCCGCTGGCAGTAACCATCTTAGACCCTGACCATTCCTTAGGCGAACACCGTTTTTTAACTACAGGTTCATCAACCGCACAGCGTCTTTTAGTTATATCTCACACAGAGCGAGCAGGTGAAATACGTTTAATCAGTGCTCGGTTGGCAACGCGGCAGGAGAGAAGAAATTATGAGTCAGGAATCTGAAATAGTCGGCGATGATGAAATGAGATCTGAATACGATTTTTCAGGTGGTGTTCGCGGTAAGTATTATGAAGCTTATCAACAAGCTACCAATATCGTGGTGCTTGATCCAGACGTGGCAGCAGTCTTTCGAGATTCGGCTTCTGTGAATGAAGCATTACGCTTGCTGACGAAAATTGCAAGATCGACGGCAGTATAGCAATCGCGGCAACAGTGATGCTTCGCGTTTCTGGGTTGCCTAAGGCTAGACACAATCTATCACTCACAACACTCACAATCATGTCCATTAAAGTTCTCATTCCGACCCCGCTACAAAAGCTCACCAATAATCAGGCAACGGTTGAATGTACCGCTGATACGGTGGCTGGTCTGTTGGAGTCGCTTGAAACCAGTTGTCCCGGCATCAAAGCGCGTCTGTGCGATGACCAGGGCGAACTGCGTCGTTTCGTCAACTTCTACGTCAACAGCGAGGATATCCGCTTCCTGGATGGAGCCAAAACCCCGCTGAAAGATGGTGATGAGGTCAGTATCATTCCGGCGATCGCGGGCGGCTAACCCATCGAGCACGCTTATGGTTACAGCTAGTAGCCTCACGTTCTCCATCCTGCAAGAGGTGTTTGCGGTCTGTCGGTTAGAGCCAGAGGAACCGATACCCGTATGGAGCTTGCAGAGGCTTTTCTCGATCACAAGGACAGAGAATGAGTTATCAATCGTCTGTCCGCAGGTAAATGTTCCACTCGAAGCGCAGGCAAGCAACTTTGAGGGAAACTGGCGCTGTTTGAAGGTGGAAGGCCCGTTAGACTTTGCGCTTACGGGCATTTTGGCGGCGATCGCCGCACCTCTAGCAGAGGCTGGCATCAGTATTTTTGCCATCTCCACCTATGACACAGACTACGTGTTGGTGAAACAGCAGGATCTCGATCGCGCCATTCAGACCCTCCTGCAAGCCGGACATCAGATGGTATAGAAGAGCGTCAATGTCGATGGAGCGGTCAATGTGGAAGTTTTGAGTTTGTTGAGCAGTCAGCTTTTAGCCTTTAGCCTTCATCCCTCATCCCTCATCCCCCATCTCCCCTGCCAATCCCCTACACCGCTTCCTGATTGAGTTGCTCGACGCGCTTCAGTAGGCTATCCCGATTTTTGCGTGCGTCAGCATTGTTGGGATTGATTTTGAGCGTGGTATTAAAGGCGGCGATCGCTTCCTGATAGCGCTTCAGGTTTGCCAGGGCTACCCCACGATTAAACCAGGCATCCTCGCTGTTGGGTTCAATCGTAATGGCGCGATCGTAGGACTTGATGGCCTCTGGGTATCGCTTCAAGTCAAACAGCACATTGCCGCGATTGATCCAGGCATTGGTACGACTGGGTTCGAGCTTCACGACTTGCTCATAAGATGCCAGCGCTTCGGTGTGCCGCTCTAGCTTGCTCAGCACGATGCCACGGTTGTACCAGGCGCTGCTGTAAGTCGGTCGTAAGCGCACGGCTTTGTCATAAGCCGCCACCTCTTCTTGATAGCGCCGTAGCCGACCTAATGTGACTCCCCGGTTGTACCAAACATTCGCATCGTTCGCATCGATCGCCAGCGCTTTATCGTAGGCCTTCAGAGCGGGTTCTGGTTGCTTAGAATCATCCAGTGCATTGCCCAACCCGACCCAGGCAGCAACCGATCGCGCGTCTAAGGTTGTGGCTCGCTTGTACGCCGCGATCGCCGCTTCATACTGACTGAGGTAGTAGAAGGCCGTCCCTTGACCAACCAGCGCTTCGACATTGTTGGCATCGATGGCTAACGCTTGCCTGAATACATCCAGAGCCTCTTCTAGCTTGTTGGCATCCAGCAACGCATTACCCTGTTTGACTAGGGAATCAACGTTGCCACTTTGTGCCTGTGTAGACGTTAATGCCACCAAACGGCTGCTCAGCAAAGCCGATTGCACACTCAATGCTTGGGCGGTTGGCATGTTGGCGGGAAGAGCCACACCTACCAACAGTGCAATCAACGCAGATAGTTTAGTGGGCTGAAGCGGCATAGAAAGGTTTCTCAATGAGTGCATTGGATGAGTAATGGTTTAGCAATAGTTCTGACGTTACGACGTAGAGGCGTTGTAAACCGCCTGTAGGCTGTAACGATGGGCACCCTACATCTTTTTGACGATCGCGTTGACTCAACGCATGGGTGGCGGTAGGAGCCAGTCCCCTGTTTATGCTTCCCATTTTCTCTCTTTGCTAAAGCATCGTGAGCGGATCAACATCAATTGTTAGGCTGACGTTGCTGGTGCACCACGATCGCAGCGTTGTGAAGTCTGGCAGCGACACAGACCCCGTCAGCGGTAATTTGAACAGGAGTTGCCAGTGATAACGACGGGCAACGCGCAAAATCGTCGCAGGAGCTGGCCCTAAGCGCTCAACGCCTGGCTCTTCTAGATGAGCCAGGGCAAGCGCTACCCGTTCGGCGGCTTGTTGTACAGCGATCGGGCTGGTGCTGCTAAATCGAAGTAAGATCAGTCGGCTGTAAGGGGGATAGTGAAGCTGCGATCGATGCTGTAACTCGTCCGTAACAAACCGTTCATAAGCATGGTGCTGTACGGCTTGGATCACCGGATGCTCTGGTGAATAGGTTTGCAAAATCACTCGACCCGGTGCTTCCCCACGACCACAGCGGCCCGCTACTTGCGTCAGGGTTTGAAAGGCCCGTTCATTGGCGCGGTAGTCTGCCATGTGCAGCAGGCCGTCCGCCGAGACAATGCCCACAAGCGTCACCTGGGGCAGATCAATGCCTTTTGTCAGCATTTGAGTGCCCACTAGCAAATCTGCGTCGCCGTCCGCAAATTGAGTGAGGAGTGCCCGATGGGCACCCTTTGTACGCGTCGTGTCACTGTCAAAGCGAATCAGCCGCAAGTCTGGAAACTCTTGCGCGATCGCCTGAGCAATCCGCTGAGTGCCACTGCCAAAATACTTGAAGTAGGTAGAACGGCAGGTTGGGCAATCGTTGGGCAACAAGCAGGTATGGTTGCAGTAGTGACACCGCAACAGCGGCGTTGCCTCGCTATGGACATGGTGATACGCCAGCGACACATCGCAATTAGGACAGGTGACCACATAGCCACAGCTTCGGCAAGAGACAAAGGTACTGTGGCCCCGACGATGAATAAACAGAATGCCCTGCTGCTGCCGTTCTTTCAAGTCCAGCAAGGCCAATCGCAGCGATTGACTAAAGATGGAATGATTTCCATGATGCAGTTCCTGCCGCATATCAACCACCTCGATCGGAGGCAACGGGCGATCGTAGACGCGGGTGGGAAGGGTAAGGGTGAGGGAGGAAGTGAGTTTTGAGTTTTGAATTTTGAGTTTTGAGTTTTGAGTTCTGGCTGTTGACTCCCCACTCCCTTCTGCGTTTTGAGTAGCGCTTTGCGCCGCTGAGTCCGTTGAACACGCTACGCGAACGCTAGACAGTTTTGAGTTTTGACTGTTAACCGCTGACTCCCGACTCGCGACTCCCGACTCGCGACTCCCCCCTTCTGCTTCCTGCTTCCTGCCTTCTACCTCCCCGCCCATACACGCTACCCAACTTTCCAATGAGGGCGTTGCCGACCCCAGTAGCAACGGGCAGCACTCCAACTCTGCCCGCCAACTTGCAACCGTGCGGGAATGGTAGCAGGGGGCTGGTTGGTCTTGCTTAAAGCTACCATCGTGTTCTTCATCCAGTACGATCAGTCCCAGTCGCGGTAGTGGTGCAAAGACGGCAGAACGAGTACCAATCACCACCTGAGCGTCGCCGTTAAGCATTTGCCGCCAAGTATCATACCGCTCGCCATCAGATAAGGCGCTGTGATATACACAGACGCGACTACCGAAGCGGGCACGGAAGCGATCGGTTAACTGTGGAGTCAAGCCAATTTCGGGTACCAGCACCAACGCCGATCGCCCTTGCTGAAGAATGGGTGCGATCGCCTGCAAGTAAACTTCGGTTTTACCAGAGCCAGTGACGCCATGTAGCAAAACTTGAGCAAAACCAGAAAGCGCTTGAATCGTTTCTAGAGCAGCTGTTTGATCTGGCGTCAGCGTTTTTGCGTCATCGGCTGATATGGCTGAGCCACCTTCGCGTCGGAGCACCTCTCTCGGTTGAATCACAACCTGCCCTTTCTGCGCCAAGCTTTTTAAGGTGGTAGAACTGGTCTGGCACAGTTGCAGCAGTTCTGTGAGCCAGAGTTCGCCTCCTTGCCGCCGCAGCACCGACAAAATTTCTTGCTGTCGAGGGGTCAGGTCAGATGCCGTGGGTGAGGCTACGAAGGTGACAGCTAACTTTTGTTTAGGGCGGACGGGAGTAGGTGGTTCCAGGTATTGTTCAACCAGGCCCTGTTGCAGCAATGCTTGTAAACCTTGACGCGCTCCTTGAACCTGGCGTTGTAGGAATTGCCAGCTATAAGCTCCTGTTTTGCTAGCGCGAAGGAGCGTGAGGATCTGGTGGGCGGCGGAAGAGTGAGGAATTGGGAGTGGGGAGTCGGGAGTGAGGAGCCGGAGGTCGTCTAGCTTCTTGGCCTCTTTGTCGTGCTCAGTTCTGTCTAAGAGCCGCACACGTCGTTGCGATCGTGCCAACAGTCCCGGTGGCAGGGCAACCCGAACGATCTGCATGAGAGACGTGCAGTAGTAGCTAGCCACCCGATTCAACAACTGCCAGTAGGTTTCAGAGAAGAAGCCCGATTGCACCAGATCGTCTATATCTCGTATCTGAGATGGTTCTAGCCCTGCGGGGAGATGCTCCAGGCAGCGAATGGCGATCGCGCCAACTTGCTGCATCCCAAACGGTACGCTCAAGATATCCCCAGGCTGAACCACCAGGCGTGGCGGCAAGCGGTAGGTAAAAATCCCTTGTGCTCCCGGACAATCAACGAGAACTTCGACCCACATGGCTGGGGTCTCTGTTTGATAGTGGGTTCCAGGCTCAGCCAAGACAGACATACGAGAACACAATGCTTCAGGTGAGTCGATGCCAATCCTACTAGATTGGTGAACGTTGTGCTGGGTTAGCTTGCAGGCATCAGCATTCAGCTTTGGGACCTCCATGACGGTTGCTCGCTAGCCGCTGAGGCTGCAAGCCATTGGCTTATCGCTGCTAATTCTCCACACTCTAGCTTGTGATAGAGGGGTTTTCACCCTACCGATAGAGAGGATCATCTGGTGTTTATGGGAGGCTTTTAAGAGGTAGCCATCATAACCGCATGTGCAGTTGCACAAATTAGATGTCAGGAGTCAGCAGCTAAGAGTGAGAAGCCAAATGGCATAAGCCAGTCTGCACAGTGGTTTCTACCATTCTGCATGCACTTTCGCCATACCCAGCGGTTTAATCATTTCAATCGAGTCATTAGCAGCAAGAGAACCATCTTCCTACCTGGTAATTTCAATTGCCATGTGCAACCTTATAAGCAAGCTTGTTAGTGGTAGAGAAGCAAACGGTGGACGAAGCAAAGGTGGGTGGAAGGGTAGTAATTCAGCAAGCATAGCCGCATTTTTGGGAGCACTGTGACGATCGCACTCATGCAATTTTTTAGTAGTCAAAAACGCGTTTTAGGCAGCGCGGCTCCTGGTTTTGGTGCAGATACATCTTCGCAAGTTGTCATGCCATCAATGCTTTTTGTAGCTGATCGAACAACCCCAAAAATTACTTCAAGTAGCTTAACAGAATGCGATCGGCTTGTAACATCGCAGCTGAGTACGTTGTAGCTTGAGTGCGTTAAGCACCCTCCCCAATTCCACAGTCAAGCCGCTAAGATCAGCAAATCTAAAGATAGCTGACATAAGCAAATTTTCTCAGCTTGAGTGAGTCTTGTCTTCCCATTACTGTATTGACGCGTGTTCGCGTTTAAGCAGCAGTTAGACAACTGTATTTACACATCACGTTTGAGCTTTCAGCCCCTTCACACTCAAATGATTCATATGTCTCAAAAGTTAACGCCAACCCAATCCATAGAAACTTTGCCGCCTGATGCCGCACCTCCAAGTGCGGAACATCTTGATTCGCTTGAATCTCTTCAGTTAGTCGTAGACGGTGATTTGCCAGCCGATTTAATAGATGAAGATTTAACAGCAGAACCAAATTTTGATGAGATGGATGCGGTTGAAGCAGAACTCTACCAGGGTGATGTAGCTGTTGATGATGTTATCAATGCAGGTGATGCTATTAACGCTGAAAATGAGGCGATTAGTGCGGATGAAGATGTGGATCAAATCGCCAGTGCTCGCCCATCTGGATACAGTAAAACCAGTACGGATGATGCTGTAGGTGCCTTCTTTAAAGAAATGGCGCGTTATCCATTGCTGAGGCCGAATGAAGAAGTGGAACTGGCACGACGCATCAGGTATTTGGTTGATATTGATATGGTGCAATCTCGGCTTATTGAAGAACTTGGACGGGTGCCCAGCCGAGAAGACCTGGCCGTTGCTGTAGGATTGACCGAGCGGCAGTTAGAACATCGTCTCTACCGTAGTCGTGTCGCTAAGCGCAAGATGATTCGATCGAACCTGCGACTTGTGGTGTCGATCGCCAAACGCTACTTAAACCGGGGCGTTCCTTTTCTAGATCTCATTCAAGAAGGCGCGTTGGGCTTAAACCGTGCGACCGAAAAGTTTGATCCCGATAAGGGCTATAAGTTTTCTACCTATGCGTACTGGTGGATTCGTCAGGGCATTACCCGCACGATCGCCAATGATGCGCGGACGATTCGGCTGCCCATTCACATCGTGGAAAAGCTGAACAAGCTGAAGAAGGCTCACCGTGACTTGCGCAAAGAGCTACATCGCAATCCCACCGAAGTTGAGTTGGCAACGGTCCTGGAGGTTACACCTGAGCAACTGCGCAATCTACAGCAGGTACGCCGGAAATCGCTTTCGCTCAACCATCGCGTTGGCAAAGGGGAAGACACCGAACTGATGGATTTGCTGGAAGATGGCGATACCCAGTCTCCCGAAGCTCAAATGAGCGAGACCATGCTGCGGCAAGAAATTTGGGATGTTTTAGGCGATGTCCTCACTCAGCGCGAGAAAGACATTATTTCTTTACGTTACGGCCTAACGTCTAGCAAGCCCTGTACATTGGAGGAAGTGGGTGGTCTGTTTAATCTCTCGCGGGAGCGGGTGCGCCAAATTCAAAGTAAGGCCATGCGGAAGCTGCGCCGTCCCCAAATTGCTGAACGGCTCAAGAGTTGGCTGGGTTAATACTGGCTAGGTTAAACTGGTTGAGTTGAAGCTGAGTTAAAAAAAGCTTCAAAGTGCGTCTCTTGCACTAGTCTTGTAGGGCAGATTAATTGTCAGAACAATCTGTCCAAAGGTACTAGTATTCTATGAGGCTTGTGCAGTTTTTCGGAGCGCGCGATCGCTTACATTTATCGCATTTCACCGCTTGGTCTACCCGGTTTAACCCCCATTGGCGCTTACTCGGCCGCAAGGTTACAGCAGCGCTAATGGGTGGTGTTTTAGGGTCTTCTTTAGTGTCGATCGGCCTTCAGGCTCAGACCGTTCCCTACTGTCAGCAGTCAGAAGTCGCAATTAACCAAAAAGAGCTGCTGAGGCAGGCCTCTGCTAAAGGGAGTCAGGATGCCCAACGGCGCTACGCCACCCTGATCAAGCAACATGCGGCGAGTTTGCGTACCTGTCGCCGCCAAGCCTGGACTCAAACTCAGGCGATTTGGATCAGGCTCTACCCGTGTGACATCAAATCAGGAGCGCTCGAAGCGGTGCTCGATCGCATTGTCGACCGCGGCTACAACCAGGTGAATGTTGAAGTCTTTTACAACGGCAAAGTGCTGCTGCCTGCCAGTGACAACCCGACCCCCTGGGCTTCGGTACTGGCTGGAACGAGAGCCGAAAAGACCGATTTGCTAGCAGACATCATTCGCAAAGGGCACTATCGGGGCTTGAAGGTCTATGCCTGGCTGTTTGGCCTGAACTTTGGTGCCAGCTATGTGCGTCGTGCGGATAAACAGGAGACGCTTGCGCGCAATGGATTGGGTCAGACCAGTTTGACGGCCAATACCATCCCTGGGCTGAGCGTTGAGTTGGGCGTTGGGAATCCAGACGAGGCGTTCATTGATCCCTATAGCCTCCAGGCACGGCAAGACTATTTGCAAATGGTGCAGGCGATCGCCAAACGTCAACCCGACGGGGTGCTGTTCGATTACGTTCGCTATCCTCGCGGCTATGGTCCGGCCTCTGTCGCCAGCAAAATTCAGGATCTTTGGGTCTATGGCGAAGCCTCACAGCAAACGCTGCTACAACGGGCGCTGAACTACCGAGGCATGGAACTTATTCGGCGGTTTTTAGGGCAGGGCTTTATCTCTGGCAATGACCTTAAAGATCTCAACGTACTTTACCCCAATGAGCGAGAACCCCTCTGGCAAGGACTAAACCCCGCACGTCTAACGGCTTCGCTGCCCCTGGCTCATCGAGTGTCTCTCTTGCAATCTGACCTCTGGCAGCTCTCTGTAGCCCATGCAACTCAGGGGGTGCTAGATTTTGTCAATGCGGCCGTTGCACCTGTCAAACGCTGGGGCATTCCGGCTGGGGTCGTCTTTTTCTCGGATGGCAATCTGAGCGTAGGTCGCGGGTTTGACTCCCGCTTGCAACCCTGGGATCGCTTCCCTAGTTCAGTAGAGTGGCATCCGATGGCATACGCCACCTGTGGCAACGCAAACTGCATTACAGCGCAAGTCCGACGAGTATTGCAAGCCGCTCCTCGTGGCACGCAGGTCAAACCTGTATTAGCTGGCATTTGGCAGCAATCGGTCAGTAACCGTCCGCCATTAGAAGTGCAGATGCGAGCCGTTCAACAGATGGCACCCCAAATTCGCTCGATCAGTCATTTTGCGTACTCGTGGCAAGAACCGGGATCAGATCGCGATCGCAAGTATTGCCAGCCTTAAACAACCCATCACGGCAATGGCTGACTCGCTAAAGGCGCTGGCAGGCCATCAATGCTGACGCTGTTTTTCTGCTGCTGATACGCGTGCAGCCCCTCTATGCCCTTCTTATCAGCCCACTTAATCAGCGAGCCGCGCTGGCCCGCAGGTTCATACAAAGGGACTCCCATGCCGCAGGAAGTTTGTACGCGATCGATCGTTGCGACAATCATCTGGCGTGCTCCAAGCAGAGGCGGAAACAGGGGATACAGGTCTTGCCATTCTGGTCCAGCAGGTAAAACGGTTTGACCCTTACCGTACAGCCGCAAAATCAGCGGTGGCTCTTGAAAGGCACAAAACATCAAAGTGATCCGCCCATTTTCGTGCAGATGAGCCGATGTCTCGTTACCACTTCCCGTCACATCTAAATAAGCAACCTGGTTTGGGGAGAGAATCCGAAAGCTGTTTAACCCTTTCGGCGACAGGTTTACATGCCCGCCTGCTGCCAACGGTGCTGTTGCAACGAAAAAGATCTGCTGTGCCTCAATAAAGCGCTGAAGCTCATCTGTAATGGAATCAAAAACTTTAGCCATAGGTAACTCAAATTAAGACTCGAACGCGTTTAGTTTTTCAACAAGATAGTGCTGGCCAGCCTAGAACGAAGAGGATAAACGGTTTTCACTTCAGTAGGACTTACGCAAATGCGGTCATCTTTCGCCCCCTAGCCCCCAATTTTGGGGGAACAGAGCCAATTAAAGCCCCCAGCATTGGGGGTTTGGGGGCAAGTGCGTAAGTCCTATTCAGAATAATCCTACACCCCACACCCTATTCCACCTTCTAGATACTCCTTAAGACCCTCAATGAGCCACAGGTGCTTTTGCGCCAGCACCCCCTTTGCCCAGGAACAGCAGCAACGGCAGGGAGCAAAGAAAGACGACACCCACAAACCGGAAGCAATCCGCATACGATAGAACCGCCGCTTGAGTATTCACCAATTGCTCCAGCGACATGAGAGCCTGTTGGTGGGCTGTCGTAGGATCAGCGCCGCCCTGCTGAAACGCACCCGTCAGCGCGTCGAGTCGTTCATTAGTGATGGCATCGTATGGAGTTAACCTGGTCAGCAAGTTTGCTTTATGGAATGCTTCTCGTTGCGCCAACAGCGTTGTCAGAATGGCAATACCAATGCTGCCGCCAAGCTGACGAGTCAGGTTGTAAAACCCTGAGCCAGCAGAAATATCTTGCTTGGGTAGTGACCCCAGAGTCGCTAAGCTCAGCGGCAAAAACATCAGCACGGTCGTTGCGCCTCGCCAAATGAGCGGCAGAAAGAGATCGTTGGTGCCAGTTTGCGGTGTGATCTGCGCCAGTTGAAACATCACAAAGCTCGTTCCGATCGCGCCCATCCCGATCAGAATACGAGCGTCGATTTTCGTCGAGAGTTTACCCAGCAAAACCATCACGATCGCCGATGCCAATGCACCTGGAGCCAGCAACCAGCCTGTTTGCGTCGCTGTAAAGCGCAGCACGCCTTGAGCAAACAGAGGTACGGCAAATAATGCTCCGTATAGCCCCATGCCCAAAATACCGGAGTATAGGCTTCCTGCCGCTAACGAACGATGACGCAGCACCCGTAAATCGACAGCGGGTGCTCTGGTGCTGAGTTCTCGCCAGATAAAGAGGATGAGTCCGATCGCACCCGCGATCGCCAGCATTGTGATCAATTTAGAGTTAAACCAATCGTCTTGTTCGCCTTCTTCCAAAAAAGCTTGCAGACTGCTTACTGCGATGACCAGCAGCCCAATGCCGAGCCAATCTACCGTTTGTTGGCGCTTTGATCCCGTCGCAGTGTCCTTTGGCAGAAAAAATAAGGCCATTGCCACAGCGATGACGCCGATCGGCAAATTGATGAAGAAAATCCAGCGCCAGCCCAGCGTATCGGTCAGGCAGCCCCCCAGAGTTGGGCCGATCGCGGGGCCAGCAATCACCCCCACGCCAAAGACCGCCTGGGCCAACCCTTGTTCAGCGGGTGGAAAGGTTTCAAACAAAATGGCTTGAGCTTTCGCCAGCAGCCCACCCCCAAAAAGCCCCTGGAGAATGCGGGCCATGACCAGCATGGGCAAGTTGACGGCAAACCCACACAACACAGAGGCCAGCGTGAACCCTGCCATCGAGAAGACGAAGTATGTTTTTTTACCGAAGACATCTCCCAGCCACGCTGAGAGCGGAATCAGCACGACGTTGGCGATCGCGTACCCGGTAACGACCCAGCCCACTTCACTCACCGTTGCGCCTAGAGTCGCCTGAATATCGGTCAGCGCCACGTTGACAATGCTGGTATCAATCACCTCAAGGATGGCCCCTAGAGAAGCCGTGAGCGCGATCGCCCACTTAAGCGGCCCCTGTACATAGCCTGTTTGGGTGGCATCAGTATGCTGAAAGTTGGGACGCGCCGCCCCTGAGCTGGGTAAACGGTGTGATCGTCGATGAGTGGTTGCCATAGTAAATTGAATAAAAACGGAGCCTGTGCCTAAAAGCCAACGCTGACGGTTTAACGCTTAAAACGCACCCAGCCGCTGAGTGCACTAAATGACCTGGCTGATGAGCGCGATCGTTTTGCTCATGTATCAGAAGGGGAATGGTGTGGGATGGCGATCGGCGTACCAATGCCTCTAACAAACAGGTCAACACACCCAGCTACGTAGCGATCGCGGCTGTAACCGCGTGAGGCCAGCGTCACGTGACGGCGCAACATGCCAGCCAGCAGCATGCCCGTAAATTGATCTACCACCAGAGGCAAATCAACCTCTGAGCGAACACGACCCCGTTCCACACCGCCACGCAAATAGGCAATCAGCTTTTCGCGTAAGGGTAGAAATGCTTCTTGAAAAACTTGCAGCGCTTCATCAGGATGACGTTGGGCTTCGCCAATAAACATTCGAATCAAGGCTTCGTTTTCTTCCAGCATCTGGTCATGCAGTTGGGCGTAGTGCAACAGATCGATCGCCAAATCTTGCGTCCACTCGTCTTGATGCGAAAGGGCTTCTAGCTTCAGCGCTGTGATATGCTGCGCCACCGCACCCAGAAGCTGCTCCTTATTCTGAAAATGACGAAAGAGCGTGACTTCATTCACATCTGCCACGCGAGCAATTTCACGCGTACTGGCACCTATAAACCCTTTGGCTGAGAACACCTCGATCGCGGCATTAATCAGACGTTCCCTGGTTTTGGCTGGACTTCGATGCAAAGCCATCTTTCTATAATGTAAGCGCTTACTTGCATTATAAGGCGATCGCGACGTTGATGACAAACGATCGAGGACGTGAAGAAGATGGTGAAATGACCGCATAGGCGCGGAGAACGCAGAGTTTTGTCGCTGTTGCTTCTAAATCTAATCTCAACAGTGAGGAGTAGTGGACAGTGGTCTGCTAGTCCTCTACCCTCTACCTTTTACCTTCTGCCTTCTAGATCACATTCTGCAGAACATGACGGGTACTCCGCCATGCCCAAATGCCAACGAGACTCACGATCGCGCCCATGCCCAGCAGCACAACGCGTAGTCCCACCGCATCCGTGAGTGGCCCCGCGATCGCCAGCGGTACGCTTAGGGCAATATTCACCACATTATTCTGAAAGCCAAACACTTTACCGCGCATAGACTCTGGCGTTTGGCGTTGAATGAGGGTCTGCATGGGAACCCCGACCATCGAAGCGCCCACCCCCAGCATGGCACTCAAGCCCAAGCCTACCCACAGATGGCTAGTGAACGTAAACACCGTTAGCCCTGCGGCCATGATGAGAAAGCCAATCAGGGGAAGCGGCTTGTGGTGTAGGCGATCGCCCCAGTGGCCTAGCACTGCCGCACCAAACACCATGCCAATGCCCGCCGCTGCCAGCAAAAAGCCAAACTGAGTAGACGCTAACCCAATTTCTTCCACCAGGTTAATGGTTAGCACCGTCAGAGCCGCAAAGACAGAGTACAGAATAGTCAACTGCACCATCGCACTGCTCACCAGACGATCTTGCCTCAGGTAAGACAACCCTGCTTTAAAGTCGCTCCAGGGATGGGCTTGCACAATCTGAGGGTCAGCGCCACTTTTGTGAATGGGCAGGCAAGACAGGATGGCCGCACCGATGAGATAAAGCCCACCAATTAAGAACGCCTGCCCAAACGGCCCCCCTGCTTTTGCCAGGGTCAGCAACGGGTCGCCGATCGCAAAGCCCACAATTAGCGACCCCATCAACGTGGTGGTAAAAAGCGCATTGGCACTCATCAATCCCTGACGAGGCACCAACAGCGGAATGGCGGCCTGTTCTGCTGGTGCAAAAAACTGGGTTAGCGTAGATTCGATAAAGCCAATGACTAAGAGCACAACAAACGCTTTGGGCAACAGCGGCATAGCGAGAATCAACACGCCGCGCAGAAGATTACAGCCGACGAGAATTTGTCGTTTGTCGAAGCGATCGACAAAAATGCCCGCCGCCGAACCAAACATAATGGCTGGCAGGGTGATGGCAAACATCAGCGCTGAACGGGCCGAATTTGCCAGACCCGGTGCTGGCTGATAGTTGACCAGTAACGCAATCAAAAAAACAAAAAAGATCTTATCGGCCACCTGCGATAAGACTTGCGCCGTCCACAGCGCCAAAAAAGGTCGATTCTTGAGGAGTGTACCAAACCCGCCATCAGAAGGATTGGTTGGAAGCATAGCGTTTTGTCTAGAAAAGCGTTTGGGAACCAGGTGGATGTCCTCCCTTGATGTGCAATGGGATGGTGTGGCGATTGGAATGCGATCGCGACCAATCTCCAAAGCAGCAAGCTGAGCTATTTTAGTGTTCCCACATCAAAGCAGAGCAGAAAATAAACAACCTTATCTTTCACGTTACTCCTCACAATTCATCGTAACGGCGTAACAGGGCAGTTAGAAAATTGGCCGCTGACAGAGCTATCGGGGGTCTGGCTGCATCAGGTGTCAGCCACCAGCCATCTGCCGTTTGGGGCGATCGCCAAAGCTCAAGGTGCGCCACACCAGGGTCAGCATAGAAACTGTCCTCACCAGCACCCAGCGGAGCCGAACTCCAATGGGTAAAGCAATCATGGCTGAAGCGGTGCACCGGAAAGCCACCGACAAGCGGCACACCCCAACCATCGATCGCCAGCACCGCTTTAACGGTTCCCCTCCACCCCTGCCAGACCAGAGCCGCACTCATGGCACCCACAACGCCCGCACTAAACCCAATTAACACTAACGGAGGACTCACCCTCAGATCCGGATGATTGTGACTGTTTCGCTCATGGAGAAACCGCAGCACGTGCCATCCTGAATAGGCAGGATATCGCTCTGTGGGAAACACCAGCAGTGATTTAGACGGCAAGGCCAGGCCGTTGGAGGCTTCCCGCACACCCTGAATAAACTGCTGAGTCAACCCTCGATCGTGCACCCCAGGACAAAGCACAACTGTCATTCTTTAGCCCCCAGCGGTCAGCTTCCAGCGATCAGCCTTTAGCCTTCAGCCCTCATCCTACTTTTAGCCTCTAGCCCTCAGCCTACCCTTTGGGAAGCAAGCTACAGCCTTTAGCTTTCTACCCCCTCGTGCATCTTAAACATTTTCAAACACATTGCTTGTCCTGTCCCCCCGGATGGGATGTTACGCTAGACGATGATGGGTAACGTTTCTAAGCCCTATCCTCTTGTCTCAAAGATGACTGGGATAGCAGCTTCAGGCGATCGTTCCCCAGCTTAGTCCATTCATGTTGAGGCAGTATCAGTGGTCGCTACTCCTGAAAAACTCCAGCCCCTAGTCAATGAATCCAGCGCTCACGATCGGGTTGCCGTTCTCTTGATGGGTTATGGCGAAGTGGAAAGCTACGAAGACTTTGCCAACTATAACGAGCAAGCGCTAAATCTATTGACCGCAAAGTTTGCCCCAGTGCCAACCTGGATCTATCCGCCGCTAGCAAAGCTGCTAGCCGCGTTTGACCTGCATGAGTGGAGTCATCAGCACGATCATTTCATTTCGCCCCATAACGCCATTTTTGAGCGCCAACGTGCGGGTGTAGAACAATACCTGCAAGACCGCTGGGGCGATCGCGTCAAGGTCTTCAAAGCATTCAACTTCTGTGCACCTTTTCTACCAGAGCAGGTGTTGGCAGAGGTCAAAGCGGAAGGATTTGACAAAATCCTCATTTATCCGCTGCTGGTGGTCGATTCCATCTTTACCAGCGGCATTGCAGTCGAGCAGGTTAACAAAGCGCTGGCGAAGCTTGCAGATGGCACTGAGCATTGGGTCAAAGGCACGCGCTACATTCCATCGTTCTACAACGAGCCAGAGTATATCGATCTGCTTGCCAACCTGGTAGAAGACAGGATCAAAACCGATCTGGCAGTGGCTCACCTTCCTTCACAAACGGGCATTGTGCTGATGAATCACGGCTGCCCTCATAAGGCCAAAGGCTTTACGTCTGGGATTGATGAAAGTCAGGCGTTGTACGATCGCGTGCGTGAAAAGCTGATCTACCGCTATCCTCTGACCTCGGTTGGCTGGCTGAATCACCAGACTCCGCTGATTGAATGGACGCAACCCAACGCTGAACTCGCTGCCAGTAACTTGATCGATCTGGGTGCCACAGCACTCGTTTTCATGCCGATCGGCTTTGCGACTGAGAACCACGAAACGCTGTTGGATGTAGACCACATCATTCATACCCTGCGCCGCAAGCATCCTGAAGTAACCTATGTGCAGATGGAATGCGTCAACGATCGTTCTGACTTTCTCAAGATGGTCGCTGAGTGGGCGCATCCACAAATTGAGGCTCTCTTAGCAGAGCAAGCGTTAGCAGTAAATCCCAGCCTTGCCCACAGCCGCGAGCATCACGATCACGGGCATGGTCATTCCCACGATCATGGGCACTCGCATGGACACGGGCACCATCACCATTAAGTAAGCCTTAAAAACCACCTCACGAAGCTAGTCACACCGTTGTGTTGCTGGGTGCGATCGCGCCCAGCAATACAACGTTTTTGCATTCCGTTCAGTACCATAGAAATACCTGCTGCAAGCCACCCTGCTGGTGAAACCTCTATTGGTGAAACGCGATGTCCCTACTTGAACTTCCACCCACCCAAGCGGAACTTCCCTACGATGATGGTGTCCCGATGGAAAGTGCGCGACACAAAACCCAGATGGACTTGCTGATCGACGTGCTCACCCCCTGGTTAGCTCAGCGAGAAGATGGCTTTGTCGGGGGCAATATGTTTGTCTACTACAGTCTGGCGCAGGTACGAAACCAGGACTTTAAAGGACCAGACTTTTTTGCCGTGTTGGGAGTGCCCAAAGGGGAACGCAAAAGTTGGGTTGTGTGGGAAGAAGAAAGAGCACCCGATGTCGTGATTGAGTTGCTGTCAGACAGTACTGCTGCCGTTGACAAAACGAAGAAAAAGCTAATCTATCAAGATCAAATGCGAGTGCCAGAATACTTCTGGTATGACCCCTTTAATCCGAGTGACTGGGCTGGTTTTGCAATGCAGCAAAATAGGTATCAACCCCTTGTTCCCAACGATCGTGAGCAATTGCTGAGTGAATCGTTAGGGTTAGCCTTGCAGCGTTGGCAGGGCACTTACAAAGGAATTGATGCAACCTGGCTGCGCTGGGCAACGATAGAAGGAGACCTGTTGCCAACGCCTGAAGAACAGGAACATCAACGCGCAGAACAGGAATGGCAACGCGCAGAGCAAGAACGTCAACGCGCAGAACAAGAACGCCAACGAGCGGACAGTGCAGAGGGGCAGCTCTTACAAACCGCACGCAACTTGCTGGCAGAGGGGATGACGGTAGAACAGGTTGCCAGACTCACAGGGCTAAGTGCAGAGGCGATCGCACCCTTGCTTTTGTCATCGGAGCCGTAAGCGATCGAAGCCGCGACGCGATCGCGCCTAGCAATAGGACGATCGTGGTTAGTCACACGATGACATTTCTAACAATCATGACGATGTTTGTTAGAAACACGCCGATCGCGCTTAGTCACGTAGCGACGTTTGTTAGACACACACCGATGGTTCTAGCAACGGTTGGTGCGATTGGTAGACACGTGACGACGTTTGTTAGCAAGGTTGCAATGTGATGAACCAACACACCGATCGCAGGATGTAACGCGACAATAGCGATTGCAGCACCCCACACCCTATACCCCAATCACCGCCCGAAACCGCTCATCGTCTCGAATGCCATCAAAATCCGAGTCTGTTTTTGCCATCTCCCAATACTCGGAATCCAGGATAATGGACTGCTGTAAGTTTTCAATGGCTAAATCAACGTTTTTCTGCAATCCATAACAGCAGGCTTTGTTGTAATATGCAGGTGCAAAGTCAGGCTGAGTCTGAAGGGCTTCATCATAGCTGACAAGTGCTTCTTCATAGCGACTCAAATAAACTAGCGCAGTTCCTCGCTTGCTCCAAGTATCAGGCTGGTGCGGCTTAATTGCTAGGGATTTATCATAGCTGGCGACTGCCTCACTGTAGCATTCTAGCCTTCTAAGAGCATTACCTAAGTTATACCAAGCTTCATAGTCATCCGGCCTATATTTGAGTGCTGCATCGAAATCACAGATTGTCTGACGCTTGAACCATCGCTTGAGTAATGCTGTTAAGCTTGAAGCAAATCGTATCAATCGTAGATTTTTCAATAAAACATTGGCTCCTATTCTGAGCCAAATCTTGTACGAATTAAGCCTAGCTTTCCGAAGAGTTTTATAAATTACAACAATAGTTTGATAAAAACTTTCAATTGCCTGACTATATCTACCTAACTTCCAGAAGGCAAATCCAAGACCCTTTAAAGCATAGTAGCGGTCAAAGAAATTGCTATCTAGTTGAAAAGCTAGAGCTTTATCAAAACTAATAATTGCTTCTTGATACCGCTTTAAACCGTTGAGTACATAACCTCTGAACTTCCAAGTATAATAAAGATCAGCATAATCATTGCTGAGCGGTTTGATTTCTAAAGCCTTGTCAAGGCTGGTGAGTGCATCTTCATAAGCTTTTAGCCTACAAAGTTCAATACCTCGTGACCTCCAAAGATAGTAGTTATTAGAATCACTCTCTAGGGCTTGATTAAAGTTTTTAACTGCTTCTTCTGTTTGTTTCAAACGTCTCAGAACACTGCCGCGATCATTCCAAGCATATATATAACTTGAATCAATCTCCAATGCTTTTTCAAAACTGTAAATTGCCTCTTGATATTGATTTAGATCTGCCAGCAACCGACCTCGCCGCCGCCAAGCATACTTGTCAGGCTCAATCTTCAAAGCATTGTTGTAGCTAGCGAGTGCATCATCATATTGTTTTATGGTGTGTAATACATCACCCCGGAGAAGCCAAGCATAATTGTCATCAGGTTTAATTCTCAGAGCTTTGTTAAAGTTAGAGACTGCTTCTTCATAATTTTTTAGTGCGCTGAGCGCTTGTCCCCGATTACGCCAAACATAGCCCAAATTTGACTTTAGCTTAAGTGCTCGATCATAGTTAATAACGGCTTCCTCATAACGTCCTAAATCATGTAGCGTAATTCCACGTGCGTTCCAGGCTTCGTAGTAGTCCGGTTCGATCTCAATCGCTTTATCGTAGCTAGCAATTGCCTCCTCATAGCGCTTTAAGTCAGACAGCACATGACCTCGGTAGAGCCAGGCTTTATCATCGTCTGGTTTGACCTCAATCGCTTTGTCATAGCTGGCGATCGCCACTTCATAGTTTTCATCAGCAAAGAGAATATTACCTTTTTCAAACCACAAACTGGCTTGCTGCGCTGGAGTCTGTTGATCTTCTTCCAGGATGCCTTGAATCTCGCGGATGCGATCCATGCGTTGCGAATGGCTCCAGGTTAGATACTCCTGATAGTCTCCCTGGAGTTCCTGCGTCAATTTGCCAACGGTTTCGGAATCGGGGACAAACTCAAAGATGCCCGATCGCCAGTCAAAGAAATCGGGTGCCCGACGCGCAATGTATTTAATGCCAAAGGCAGACAGAAAGAACACCAAACAGAACGGAAAATCATCCCGAAAGCGCTCTCGCTGCAAATTCAAATGCCCCAACACGCGGGGCACCGTGTCAAGTTTGTAGTAGTCACCCTGACCGCCATAGCCCGACTTAACGTAAGGGTCTAAGGACTTTTCTAACCCAGAAATAAATAGCACGTTGATTTCAGCCATATCGGGCAGCGTCGCTACCCGCTGGTACAGGTTGCCATCGACCAGTTCTTCGTTCAGCACTAACCGCTGCATGTGTAACGTGGGCAAATCTGCTTGGAGGCGCTGCACCAAATCCGCCTGATCGCCCGGTACACAGCGGACAAAGAATAAGCCGAACCCTTCCGTGCGCTGGAGCGATCGCTCCAGCGATTCATAGGACTCTGCCGGGTCAGCAACCACATCCTCATCCCAGTTGATTTCCCCAGTCGCTACCATTTCACTCGCTCCTTTGGCTCCCGTGCTCATGCCGCTCTAACGCCCGCTTAAACCCATCCAACCCACGTACCAGCGGATGCACATCATGCCAAACCTGCACCTCGCCCTCGCCATCAATGTAGCGATATTCTAAGATGCAGCGGCGAAACAGCAAACTGCGAAATTGATCGTCATTCTCGGTGATGAGCTTCTCTTGAGACACCCGCACCAACGCTTCCCATTCGTGTCCGTCAATCACTTTCCGGTAGGTATCTCGCAGTTCCGAAATTGCCCGCTGCACCGATCGGGTTGAAATCGGTAACTCCCGCGTGTTCTGCAACGCCGCCTTCATCAAATTCATCAAGTTGCGAACGTGCCCACCACTCATTTCACACAGCTTATCTAATGCCTCCGCCGACTCAAATGCCGCTTCCAGTTCCACCCCCGATTGGGCAAACCGAAACCGCTGGCGAATCAATTCCTTCAGCTTTAGCATTCCAGTTTCACTGATCTCCCCCTCTGGTGTTTTGAGCATAATCATCGGCAGCACTTCTACTGGCTTATAGCGCTCCTCCATTGCCGTCAAATGCACCGAATAGGCAAGGGAAATCGGCACGGTATAAATCACATGGCAGTTGAGCGCCCGCAATTGATCGCTATGGTTGACAAAAATTTGCTCGTAATTGCTTGGCTGATTGTCACTGTCGCGCCGTTCGATAATGCGATCGAGATTATCCACCATCAGCACTAGCTCTTGAGGCTTGCGATCACCTAACGCTTTGCCAATAAAGTCATTCAAAATATCAATCAGTGATTCTGCCTGTTGTTCCACCTGACGGCGAATCACCTGTTGCTTGCTGACATTGGTTTTAATCGTGGTAGAGACTTTCCCCAGCGGTGTTTCGGGTGTCTCATAACTCAACTCATCCAGCGATAGCTCCGTCACCCCCAAATCTCGCAGATCTCGCAGCAGGCGATTCACCCACTCTCGAAATTTGTCATCCTGTCCAGGCTGCGATCGCAGTTTGCTAATCAGTTGCCGCGCACAGGCCAGCAAAATATCGCTGTATTCGGTATTTTCGGGTTCTAAATCACCATCATCGGCAGCAAAATAGACCACCCGAAAGCCCTGGCGTTGTAAGTCATCCTGAAGCCGCAGCAATTCGGTAGATTTGCCCGCGCCCCGATGACCCGCATAGAGTTGGCAGGTCACTTTCTCCGATCGGGCAATCTCTAGCCCCAGCCCTTGCAGAATATCCTCCTCGCCTCGCACCGATGCACAATCCACCCAGGCCGGATCATTCGCGGGCAATGGTCGAAACGGATCAAAGGCAGTGTAAAGCTTTTTCCAAAAATCCGGGCTGGCGGTCATGCAGCGAACCTAAAGCGGCACTTCGCCTCCATTGTACCGATTGGTGCTAAAAGCTCGGCAAAATGCTTCGTTCGTCCTTTGCCGCATTGGATGGTAGTCATCTCCATTAGCTCCTCGCTTCTAGATAGCTGGAAAAATTCAGTCGCTTTCTGCTGCTGCATTAGCTTATTTTTTGCGCTTGATCGCCCAGAAGCGTCGTGTGCTGATTCTCAAGCAATAGCTCAAATCTACTGGCCGCTCACTCGCTACGAGATAGGCGTCTTTTTCACTGAAACCGCTTCTCCAAGCAGAGCCGCTTTTTACCTGTGCAGATTCACACTTTCAATCGCCGACCATTGCAGGAACCCAATTCCTGTTTGCTGTCACGGCTTCATACCTTCAACACCAACAATTCTGTACGTCAATGAATCCGATCGCGCTGTTGGTGCGTATAGCTCTTAGTGCCACGTGAAAACAACGCACTAGACTAAGCCTCATCGGGCGGATTGAAGCAACTGGCTGACCTTAAAAGCCTGTTAGCAATCCGCCCGTCTTTCTTTTGCAGACCAGCCGCTCTTTCTTTTGCAGGCCAGCCGCCTGACGCTGAAATCTGCAACATCAGACCTTTGAGCCAGTGCGCAAAATCAGCTTTAAGGAAGGTTTCACCAGCGCCTTGAGAAGCATATACTCCCTGCAAACGTATGGAACGATGGGGCAGGGATTCTATGGATGTTGGGGCATTCTTTTTGGGTCACGATCGCTGCCGCTTTACCGTGTGGGCACCGTTGCATCAGCAGGTTGCCGTTAATATCATCTCTCCAAATGGTCGTTCGCTTCCCATGCAATCTGTGGGTTCCGGCTACTGGCAAGTGATAGCAGACGGGGTTACCTCTGGAACGCAATATTTTTACCAGTTGGATGAAGACCTTGAGCGGCCCGATCCGGCTTCCCAGTTTCAACCGGATGGCGTGCATGGCCCTTCGCAAGTCATTGATCACTCGACCTTTCAATGGTCAGATGCTCAGTGGTCAAACATTCCGCTAGAAGAGTTCATTATTTATGAACTGCACACAGGCACTTTTACACCAGAGGGCACCTTTGAGGCCATTATTCCCCGCTTGCCTGAGTTAAAGTCGCTGGGTGTGAACGCGATCGAGCTGATGCCGGTTGCTCAATTTCCGGGTAATCGCAACTGGGGCTATGACGGGGTGTATCCCTACGCCGTGCAGAATTCTTACGGTGGCCCTGAGGGCTTAAAGCAGTTGGTCGATGCATGCCATCAGCAGGGAGTGGCGATCGTCCTGGATGTGGTTTACAACCACTTTGGGCCAGAGGGCAGCTATTTCAGCGATTATGGCCCCTACTTCACCAACAAATATAACGGTATCTGGGGCAGTGCGCTGAACTTTGATGGCGCACAAAGCTACCCAATACGCCAGTACTTTCTACAAAACGCGCTGTATTGGTTTGAGACGTACCACATCGACATGCTGCGGCTAGACGCCACTGATCACATCATTGATTTGACCGCCAAGCATTTCCTCCAGGAATTAGCCGAACATGTTGCCGAGCTTTCTCAAAAGCAGCGCAAATTCTATCTGGTTGCCGAAAATGATGTCAATGATGTCCGTCTGCTTCGCCCCATTGAAGCCGGTGGCTATGGTCTGGACGCTCAGTGGAATGATGGCTTTCATCACTGTGCTCATACGCTGCTGACGGGTGAGCAGATTGGCTACTACCAGGATTACGGCACCTGCGCTCAGATGGCAAAGGCCATAAAGGAAGGGTTTGTTTTCTCCTGGGACTATTCACCGTTCCGCGAACGCTGGCACGGCAGTGATTCCAGCGCGTTACCGGGTCAACAGCTTGTGGTGTGTATTCAAAACCACGACCAAATTGGCAACCGCATGTTGGGCGATCGACTCACTCATTTAGTGTCTTTCGACGCGCTCAAACTTGGAGCCGCCGTTCTGCTGTTGTCGCCCAACGTCCCGCTCTTGTTTATGGGTGAAGAATACGGTGAAGATGCGCCCTTTCTTTATTTTGTTAGCCATACTGATCCCAATCTGGTAGAAGCGGTAAGGGCGGGCAGAAAACGAGAATTTGCCCACTTTCATTTGGAAGGAGAATACGTTGATCCTCAAAGTGAGGAAACGTTTCACCGATCGCAGTTGCGCTGGGAAACTCGTCATGAAGGTAAGCACAAAGTTCTGCGCGATCTCTATCAGCAGTTAATCGAGCTGCGTCGCACCCTTCCTGCGCTCAAAAAACTGGATAAGCACAACTTAGAAGCGATTGCTCTAGAGGATGAGAAACTGCTTCTACTGCATCGGTGGTCTGCTGAAAGTCAAATCTTTTGCTTGCTCAACTTCAGCCAAAATGATGTTAGCTTCACGCCCAAAATTCCCAAGGGTGATTGGCAAAAAAGGCTCGATTCTGCTGATGAAGCGTGGCTAGGTTCAGGCGCTCATCTACCAAATGAATTAGTCTTTGGTCAGGCAATAACCATTCCGGCCGTCAGCTTTGCTCTTTACCAGGCTGAGAGAATGTCTTAGAAGGTATAGCTCATAGCCAAGAGCTGTCAGGATGCGGGCAACAATGTTTCGAGGACTAAGGGGCTGGTTTGCCGTAGGCCACACTCCCACGAAGGCGATCGCAACGTCTCAGACATCCTTTCAGGTACGATCAATTAATGTTGGACAAGTTATTGATTAAAGGTGTTTACTAAAGAGCAAAATGTATGAGAATTCCAGTGTCAACGTACCGTATTCAGTTTCGTAAAGAGTATGACTTTGCAGCGGCGGCGGCGATCGTGCCTTACTTGGCGGCGTTAGGGATTTCTGATCTCTATGCTTCTCCCATTTTCAAAGCAAGGGCAGATAGCAGTCATGGCTATGATGTCGTTGATCCCACACAGTTGAATCCAGAATTAGGGACGCAAGCAGATTTTGACGCGTTGGTGAGTGCTCTCAAACAGCAAAAAATGGGCTGGTTACAAGACATTGTGCCCAACCATATGGCTTATGACAGCCAAAATTTGTGGCTCATGGATGTGCTGGAAAATGGAGCAGATTCCGATAGCTTTGATTATTTTGATATTGATTGGAATCATCTATATGAAGACATTCGAGAGCGGGTTTTAGCACCACTGTTAGGTGATTTTTATGGAAACTGTTTAGAGCGAGGCGAAATTCAGCTTGCTTATGACGAAGCTGGTTTAAGCGTCAACTATTACAGGTTACGGTTACCTGTTCGGATTGAATCCTATGCACGGTTTATTACCCATAATTTGGGGCATTTAACAAAGTCACTGGGTCGGCGGCATCCAGATTTTGTCAAACTTTTAGGCATTCTCTATCTAATTAAAAATCTTCCAGCTGAAGCCAGGGGACGAGAGCGCTACGATCAGATTATCTTTGTGAAAGGGTTGCTTTGGGAGTTGTATGAGCAAAATGAGGCTGTAAAAGAATTTTTTGCTGCCAATGTAGAGTCGTTTAACGGTGAACCTGGTAAACCAGAAAGCTTTAACCTTTTAGACAACTTGCTTGGTGAACAGTTTTACCGTCTCTCCTTTTGGAAAGTGGGAGCTGAAGAAATTAATTATCGCCGTTTCTTTACGGTCAATGAATTGATTTCAGTCAAGGTTGAAGAAGTTAAGGTCTTTCACAAAACGCACTCCTTAATTGCTCAACTGGTTGAGCAGGAGACGTTTACAGGGTTACGCATTGATCATATCGATGGGCTGTATCATCCAGCCGAATACCTGGAGCGGCTCCGTGAGAAAGTCGGTGACGTTTACATCACAGTTGAAAAGATTTTAGAGGCAACAGAAGCATTACCTGATGATTGGCCGATAGAAGGAACTAGTGGTTACGAGTTTCTAAACTATGTGAATGGGCTGTTTTGTGATACCGCTAATGAAGGCGCGTTTGATCAGTTCTACACGACTTTTACAGGTGTAACAGCGACTTACGATCGCTTAGCTGTTGAAAAAAAAGGACTCATTGTTGAGAAAAATTTAGCTGGTGACGTAGAGAACCTTGCCCAGCGTTTGAAGCGAATTGCAGGGCAAACGCGCTATGGTGGAGACTTTACGGCCTACGGTTTGAAACGAGCCTTGAGCGAAATTTTAGCGCTCTTTCCGGTATACCGAACGTATATTGCCTCTGATAGTGTAAGTGAGACGGATCAGCATGTCATTCAAGAGGCGATCGCGGCTGCAAAACCACAACTTCCCCTACTCTTAAGAGAACTTGAATATATTGAGTCTATTCTGTTGCGTAAGGATGAGGATTACTTAACGGACGAGCAGAAAGTTGAACGATTACACTTCGTGATGCGAATGCAGCAGTTGACTGGGCCGTTGATGGCGAAAGGGATTGAAGATACGCTACTTTACGTATACAATCGCCTGCTATCACTAAATGAAGTGGGCGGCAACCCTAGTAAATTTGGCCTTAGCCCAGTAGAATTTCATCAGTTTAACCAACATAAAGTAGCGCACTGGCTACATTCAATGAACACAACTTCTACGCACGATACAAAGCGAGGAGAGGATGTGAGAGCACGCTTGAATGTGCTGTCAGAGATACCAGATGAATGGGCCAATCAAGTGAAACAATGGGCAGAGTTAAACTTTAGCAAAAAGGTGCGATCGGGTGGTAGAACGATTCCCGATCGCAATGATGAATACTTTCTTTATCAAACGTTAGTAGGATCATTTCCATTCGACGAGGCAGAGTTTACTGAGTTTGTCGATCGCACAAAAGATTACGTCATTAAAGCAGTGCGAGAAGCCAAAGTGCATACAGCCTGGTTACGGCCTGATAGTGATTACGAAAATGGTTTTAGTGCATTTGTTGAAGCGCTGCTTACATCCTCCGAAAGCGCTGATTTTCTCGGTCAGTTCAAACCCTTTCAGCAACAGATTGCCGAATACGGCATTTTGAACTCGTTGTCTCAAGTGTTAATCAAAAATACGGCTCCTGGTGTTCCTGACTTGTACCAGGGGGATGAGTTTTGGAACCTGAGTTTTGTGGATCCAGATAATCGTCGTCCTGTGATCTATGAGCAACGAATCAAAGCACTGGATCAGATTAAAGATCAGCTAGCAGGTGATCCGTTAGCTCTAATTGATGAGCTTTTGACCACGAAAGCAAACGGTGATATCAAGCTCTTTTTGACCTATCAGTTGCTACAAACCAGAAAAACGTTTGCAAACTTGTTCTACAGCGGGGACTATAAGCCGTTGGACATCACTGGCGCATTGCAAGACCACATTATTGCGTTTGCAAGAGTCTTTGAAGGGCAGGTTGCGATCGCGATCGCACCTCGTTTTTTCACCCGTCTGGTGCAGCCGGGAGAGCGTCCGTTTGGTAATGCGCTCTGGCAAGATACTCACATTTCGCTGCCAAGCGATTTTCCGTCTACATGGACAAATATCATTACAACCCAGGTCATGGAGGGCAAAGGCGCGATCGCGGTTGGTGAAGCGCTGCAACATTTTCCAGTAGCCTTGCTTGTGAATCACTAGGGAAATGTGTTCTCTGAGAGGTATAGGTATATATACCCGTAAAGCAGAATGACCAGTTGACTAGACGTGCCATTTTGCTCAAGGTTGTCTTGGTTGGTAGTGTTTTTGGGTTATGGTATCGTTCAACTCCGCAAGCGCAATCACCCTCAACAGGTTGATATTAGAGACAGGCGATCGCAGGACCATGACTTGGCATAGCTCTTGCGACTCTGGCGCTTACCTAGTGCAGCGACACAATGTGCTGTTTGGCTTCACAAACGACAATTTATGGTTCAAATGTACTAAATAATCTGGTATATTGATGACTATTGATTGCGGTCTGGGTCAACAACCCGTATCATTTGCCTACACTGCCTGCACGTCTGAGGGAGAACCCAATGAGCGTTGAGCAAACAACCCAGTTGATACAGCTAATTCTAAACTCGGTGTTAATGGCGTTCGCTTGTACGCTGCTGCTAAATCGCATCAATCTGCGCCAAACGGCTCTTGAGGAACAGTTGCATGCGGCCAATCGACAGTGTGTTGAGCTGCTGAGCATTAGCAACGAGGGTCGGAGCGATACTTCGAGAGGCGATCGCTCAACGAGTCGGCTTTTGCAAGCGAAGAAGTTTCTGCGCCAGCTTCAGTATCGCTATCAAGTCATTCGCTATGGTGTGCTAGCGAATGCTTATGCGCTACTGTGTGCGATCGCCAGTACCTTGGCGCTTGCCGTGAGGGCGTTAGTCAACTTGGAATGGCTCGTGCCCCTCTCGCTGGGATTATTTGTGCTAGGGGTTACGCTGCTCTTGCTGGGAGTAGGCTTGATGCTAGTTGACTTGCATACAGCCGATCGCTCGCTGTGGGAAGAAATCACCAGTCTACTTAGCCCAGGACGGTTTGATAATCCACTTAAATCAGATTGGCAACAGCGCTCTAAAATTGCCGATCGCTTTCTGCGCGAGCAAGTTTTGCGGGGACAAGCTTCGCGGATGAAACCGTCTTCACGGGCTAGAGTCTCGTAGTCTGTAGATGTGTTCTCTCTAGTGACGCTTAGCCAAACTGTGTGAAGCCGTTACCTCTTAGCTTGCAACTCTAAAGCACTGAGTACCGTTTTAGCTCATGCTGGACGTCAGCCATAAATGGGAAACCAACAGGGTGCGTTAGTGACTTGGCCTCGCTCAGTCAACTGCTGTAGATGGTGAGCTAGATGATTACCATTCATCGGGGTAATCAGGTAATCCTCAAGGCTCAAGAATCCATCCATCCAGGTTTGTCCACAGCCCGCTTTAGCACTGAGTGCAATGATGGGTGTATGTCGAAGCTGAGTGTAGCGACGCAGGGTTTGCACCCAACTTTGAGCCTGCGATTCTGAGAGGTCTTCAAGCAGTAGGATTAACTCTACTGCCTCTGGTAGAAAATCTAACGTCATTTCATCAGGATGGGCTACAAACGAGACTTCAAACCCATTGAGCTTAAACCATTGCTGAAGCTCTTCTACGTGAGGGGGTAATTGTCCGACCACGATGATATACGTCAATGGGGGCTGAACGCTGGCCTCGATCGCGATCGCGCCTAGCGGGGCAATCAGCTCATTGAGCAACGGGTCGTCGCAACGGGTACAACTGGGTGTTGTGTAGGCTTTTCCGGCTGGATTTGGGATGGGTAAGCAGCAGCGAGCACACTTACTGACGGTATAGTTACCGTCTAGAAACTGATGAAAGGAAAAGGCATCTTTTTCAAGATAAAGATAACCAAAATCTCTGCGTTGCTGAAGTTGTTGCCAAAAGCTTAAAAAGTCTTGATGGTAACCCCAGTAGTTGTACACAAGGCCAGTAAAGGTTAACGCTCCATAGGTAGGGCTGATGATGGTTTTGCCACGGCTGAGGTAGTAAGCCACGTAACCCATCAAGCGATCGTGCTCAGCCACCTCACGTACGCATTGGGTCTGGGATAACTCCACAACAAAGCAAACCTGATGATTGGTGCTGCTGACCCGAATGGAACCACCTAAATGAGTCATCAACCCTTTAATGAGGGCTAGTCCCAATCCTGTGCCTTGATGCTGCCAGGAGTCGTTTATGGGCACCCGATAAAACTTGTCAAACACATGCTCAAGCTCGGTTGCAGGAATTTCAAGACCTGAGTTAACGACGCTAATTTGGATGGTACCCAAGACCACTTGCGCCGATACTGTAATTTTGCCATCGGCTGGAGTAAATTTGCACGCATTTGTTAATAGCCCTCGCAGCACACGATCGAGGAGAATCAGATCACAAACGAGCCGTGGCAGATCATCACTAAAATGAAGCTCTAAGTGCTGACGCTGCTCTAGAGCTTTGGACTCAAAGCTTTGGACGATTTCGCTCAACCAATCTTGTACCAGGATGGCATTCGGTAAAAGTGGATAAATGCCAGCTTCAAGCTGCTGGAGCAAAAGGAGATCATTAACGAGATGAATTTCTTGTTCACAAGCATCTTGCACAAGTTTGAGATAATAAGCTGCACTTGCGGGTTGCCCATGCAGCTGCTGATCATCGCCGTTGAGTGCAATCTCCAACATGGCTAGCCCTAATTTCATGTTAGCTAAGGGGGTTCGCAGTTCGTGAGAGACCGTATTGAGAAAGCTATCTCTCAGTTGGTTGAGTTTTTCAACTTGGTCAACTTGGGTTTGAACTGCTTGCAATAGGTGCTGTTGTTGCAGAGCGATCGTATATTGCGTTGTTACTTGCTCTACTAAGTGCATTTCGGTGCTACTAAAGCCTGTCTCACAATTCGCTAATTTGCTTAACCAAAGGATACCGACGATTGCCTGACCAGTAGTATTCAGAGCGCTATCCATCACGATCGATGAAACAAGGATTTCTAGCGGTTGATAGGAAGATGGATTAGATGAATGCGTACTATGGCCGAGTGGGCACAAAAGGAAGAGACGCTGTAAGTGAATAAGGCTCTTTGCTTCCAAATACTCATGGATGGATTGAGTAAAGCGTTGTTCTGAAGCTGATGGCGCTGCGTAAGTATAGCGGGCGTTCCATCGTTTTTGGTTAGAATCATATAAGATGACCCCACAATTCATGATGGTTGGCATTGTGCTTAACTCCCTGACAATCACTTGCAGGATTTGATCATCGTCTAAGCGATCGCGAATCTGATCAGTAATTAGCTTCAAGCGTTGCCAACTTGCCTCGTTTGTTTGAGATTCTTGAGGTGTTGGACGCTCTTGAGACGTAGGAGGTGTTTGCATTCGGGTTGTATGAGCAGGTTCATCAATGCCGTAAGGAAACGCTTGGTGGCAGTGCATGCAGAACCAGCCCAACTTCCCAGCTTGCACTTGGCAGAGTAGTGAGTAGGAGCAACAGGGACATACAAACTTTGCTTTCATTGTCTTGCATCCTAAAACTATCTCAACCCTTAACCTGTTGGGTTACAAAGCGGTTAGGTTCTATTTCTAGAGTTCACAGGATGATGGGATCTATAACTGAAACGTATAAAAACACTGGTTTTCTTAATACAGCTTGCGTGCGGGTTAAACAGAACGGAGGTTCCTACTAGCGTCTACGCAAGGACTTCAGATTGCAGTCTTTACGGAGATCGGCACTAGTCTGCTAAAAGATAAACCAAAGGCTGCGTTGAGATGCCGCAATAAACTGCCCAGCTTGCCACAGATCAAAACGTTGTGAATCATCGTGATTAAGCAAACGGCTGAGAGCACCGGGGGGTTTGAGTGGGCTGTGTTGAGACAAGGGATGCCTGAGCTTTGAGAAACAATCCCAACAATGCTGGCAGACTATCGCGCTAGTAGAGTGATTGCGCTAGTAGACTGTCGACAGCAAAGCAAGCAGGCTGTAGACTGGGGCCTAGACGTGCACCAGAATAGTTTCTACTGTCCTTGGAGTTTTTGCTACTTCATGCCCTTTTCTCCTATCGATTGGCTCTGAAGGGAAGTAATTCGGCTGTACTGGTGAAAGATATCAGATTAAGTAAAGTTTTGAGTGATGCGGGCTGCGTTTTGAGCAGAGCAACTTAAGTTAGAACTCAGACTCTAGATTCTCCTTGAGACAGCATTCCATGACAGCAGGGCTATCTGAAACCCAACTACGCGATTTGCGAGAAGGCAGCCAACTAAAATACCACGGTGTCCAGTGGGTAGTGCAGGACTACAGCACCTATACCGATGCCAACAGCTATGAAACCGAAGAGTGGCTGTTGAAATCCAGTACCAGCAAAGCATACTATCTACTGCGTGAAGTCGATCCGCAAAATCCAGAAACTCTCGTTCATTGGTATCTCGCCGAAGAACTGCGGTATCCTACACTCCTTGATCCCAAAACGTCCCGCGATCGCCTGACGACTGTGGGGAATGATATGCGATCGCACGCGACTCCGTACCCAGAACTGCAACTCTTCAATCGCGTTTATGCGTTTGAATCTCAAACCGAGGGCGACTACGAATCAGACGGCACGCTCGGCCACCGCATTACCTGGGACTACTGGGATAGTGCCCATCTCTGGAACCTGGCCCTAGAAGCCTGGAGCGACGGTACTCTAGCCGTTTACTCCACCCGTGTGGTGCAACCCACTGACTTTACCGAGATTCAGTCTGGCGATCGTCAGGCCTTTCTCAGTGGACAAAACGCCGAAAGAAGTGTTGATCTGGCTGCCTATGCAGCCTTCAAAAAGCGTGACGCTCGAAGTCGCGAAATCTTGATTGCCTGGATTGTGACGATCGTCGGCTTCTTTTTAATGCTTTCCGGCATCTAAATGGAGTGAGCAGTCAGGAGCGAGGCGTGACGGCAAGGTTCAAATAAAACAACCATGGCCCTTCTCAGCTATCAACAGTCAGCTTTTGGTGAATAACGCCTACTCACCAAAAACCCGCTTTCACCCACTGAACTCACTGTAAAAACTGATGTTCTAACTCAAAACTTAAAACTCAAAACTTCTCCCTCAATGACCTCTCTCTTCATCGAACATCACTCCAACGGTCTTGCCTTTTATATCAATGGTGATTTGCAGTTTGACACGGCAGATGAAGCGATTTATCACGAATACTTAGTGGTGCCTGCGATCGCCCTTGCTGTCCAGCGTTTCCCAAATACGCTTTTGCGTGTCCTCCTGTGTGGTGGTGGCGATGGTTTGGCTGCCCGTGATATCCTTCGGTTTCATGAAGTGAGCGATGTAACTCTGGTGGACTACGACGCGGACGTACTAGAACTCGGTCGAACCGTCTTTCAACCCTACAATCAAGGCAGTTTGCTCAGCCCATCGGAAACAGCTTCAGGCGGGAATCGTCTCACCGTTTTGACCCAAGAAGCGTTTGAGTTTGTGGCAAACGTGCCCGATGCTTGCTATCACGTGGTCATTTGCGATTTCACCTTTCCGAGCCGATCAGAGGATACCAAAATCTACAGCTACGAGTGGTTTCAGCAAGTGCAGCGTACCCTCCACCCTGGTGGCATCATGAGTACGAACGCTGTATCGCCCGAACAGCGCACGTTGGGTTTTTGGTGTCTCTACCAAACCTTATTAGCGGCTGGACTATGGGCAAAACCTCTACAAGTTGCCATTCCATCGTTTCGAGAACACGGCTATGGTGATTGGGGATTCTTTCTGGCCTCGGCACGATCCATCACGCGATCGGAAGTCGAAACCATTGACCTACCCGAAAAGCTAAAGGCCCTGCATTCCCATAACTGGCAACACGCCTTGCAAATTCCTGCTGCGATCGCCCAGCTTCGCCACGTTCCAAAGATACATACGCTCGATTGTCCGCAACTTTTTTACTACTTGTTGAATCCTCGATCGCAATTAGCGGCAACGACGATCGATGATCCAAAGCCGCAACCTATCGATTTTTTAGATCTAGAAGAACCTGGCACTGGTGCGATCGGCACTGATGATTTACTGCAATTAGATGCCATTGCAACCATGTGGCTAGGCCACTTGCATCAAGCAAAGAATCATCAAGCAAAGAATCTCCTTCAGCCTGCCCAAAACGTTGAACTCATGCCAGTTCAGCATCGTTATCACAGTCCGCAGATGACGACAGAATGGCTCAGTTATCTCAGAGCGTTGTTAGAAGAAGTAAACCTCAATCAGCTTTTAGCCAGTTTGCTGGAACGCGCGCAAGAATTACCCCCTCAACTTGTGCGTGAACTCAAACAACTTGCAGAGAAAATGCGCACAGGACAACCCGTGACTTACATTTCAGAACACACAGCCGAACTGATCACCCTCCTTTCTGTCACAATTTTGATGGCAAATATTGCAACACCGGATATTGTCTTTGCTAAAGGGTATTCTGGCTCTTCAGGAAGCTATTCTAGCTATGATGGCGATTCGGGCGAGGAGAACTTTGGCTGGCTTGGCTTTTGGACAATGATGATTGGGGGCATTTGGCTCTGGAATCTCTACAAGCGTTCCGATGATTAAAGCGATGTTAACTGAATCTTTAGCGCCAGCCCAATGAACCGTGCTTTTTGAACGTTCAACCACACTAGAGATCCGCCTACTGACGTTGAACGATCGCGCTCAGTGGGATGCCTTTATGCAAGCGTCACCAGTGGGATGTTTTATGCAAGCATGGGCATGGGCAGACTTTAAGCAATTAGAAGGCTATCAAAGCTTTCGCTATGGTCTTTTTGCTGAAAATAACTTAGTTGGAGGCTGCTGTTTTTATTACTATCCCTGTGAACATAATGCCAATATGTTAGTCGCTCCAGGTGCTCCTTGCTTTTTACCAGGGTTTGAGCAAGCAGGAATGCAACTGCTTGTAGAACAGGCAAGAGTGTTGGCAAAAAAAGTAGGCGCGATCGCGCTCCGTTTTGAGCCGTTGTGGTTAGAAAAATTGATGGATCTTGATGGCTTTGTACGCGCCCCAGTTGAACTCTTACCATCAGAAACACTCTTAATTGATCTATGTCCCGCGATAGCTAAAATTCTGGCAGCCATGAAGCCTAAAGGTCGATACAACATTCGGCTGAGCCAACGGCATGGAGTTACCACACACTTTACAACTGATGCCCAAGCCATTCCTGTGTTCTATAATCTGTTCTGGGAAACGGCACAGCGACAACAGTTTTTTGGTGAGCCTTATAGCTTCTTTATTAATCTTTGTCAGACGCTTTTTGCCGCAAATATGGCAGAAATTGGTTGGGCCACTTGGCAAAACGAAGTACTGGTAACCGTCCTGATTGTGTATTGGGGAAAGCGTGCCACATACCTGTACGGTGGACGTACTGATCGTCATGCTCACGTCATGGCAAGCTATGGTCTTCACTGGGCAGCGATGCAACGCGCTAAAACAAAAGGCTGTAGCCTTTACGATTTCTACGGCTACACCCGTAACCCAAAGCATAACTACGCCAAATTCTCACAGTTCAAACGACAGTTTGGAGGCGCACCCGTCACCACGATCGGCGCTTATGATTACTTCTTTTATAACCAGCTAGCAGATACCCTGATTGGGCTATACAAGCGATTGGGAAAAGAAAGTTAAAGCATGACGCTTTAAGGTTTGCACTAACCCTGACACCGACTGCTGACAACCAACAACCAACAACTAAAAATTCTATGACCTCTGTACTGCTTAACAGCATCCCTAGCATTGGATTAGTAATCACTGAGCTAGTGATTGGGTTTGGTGTCTTTTGGCTAGGGCAGTTAGCCTACCAAAAAATATTCCGACGTCTGGATCTGAACCTTGAGCTGTTTGTGCGGGACAATTCAGCAGTCGCGATCGCGTTGGTGGGCTACAACTTTGGCATCATCCTGGCGTTGGCGGGTGTGCTAGATAAAGAGCGCGTTATGTGGCTTGATCATTTAATCTACCTGGCAAGCTATGGTGCGAGCGTAATTCTGCTGATGCTAGTCGGTGCCTGGGTGGGCGATCGGTTGATTCTCCGACGCTGTGACTGTGCCCGTGAAGTGGTTGAGGAACAGAATGTAGGGGCGGCCTCTGCTGAGGCTGGTGTACATATCGCCAATGGCTTAATTTTGAGTGCGGCCCTCGGTGGTCAAAGTGGCACCTGGATTGTCGGGTTGGTGTGCTGGTGCATGGGCCTGGGTGTGTTGGTGCTGGTGAGTGCCCTTTATCCTCGCGTGACCCAATACAGCGTGTTTCGGGAGATCTGCAAACGCAACAATCCGGCAGCCGGTGTGGCGCTGGCTGGATTGCTAATTGCCACAGGCAATATTGTGCGGGTTGCGTTTACGCCAGACTTTCAAAACTGGGCTGAGAGTTTTACCCAATATCTTGTGGTGTTGGGCTTTTGCCTGCTTGCCCTGGCGTTGATCCGCTGGCTTGCAGATGTCGTGCTGGTGCCAGGGGTAAAAATCTCAGACGAAATTGTTAATCAAGCGACCCCTAATCTCGGAGCCGGTCTGGTCGAGGCATTTGCCTATATAGCCGGGTCGTTTCTGCTTGCCTGGAGCGTTTGAATAGGCTTGCGTGAACCCTCTTGCTGAATCGGTACTGTGGTGACAAACTCTGTGCCCTGGTTGAGGATGGAGCTGATGTCGATCGCGCCCTGGTGTTTGTCTACGATGATTTAGCGGGCGATTGCTAATGCTAGGCCAGTATTCTGTCTAAACCGTTCTCGTAAGTGGTTGGATTGGTGGAGCGTCTTTGCTATCGATCGTAGGGGATGCGGTAATCTAAGAAATGTCCGAACCTGCGTTGATTCAGCAGAAAAGGAGCCTGGACAAAATGGATAAAGGTCGGTTAGAAGCGTTTAGCGATGGTGTCATTGCCATTCTCATCACCATCATGGTGCTGGAGCTAAAAGTGCCCCATGAAACTAATTTGGCTGCGCTAAAGCCGCTAGTGCCGATCTTTCTGAGCTATGTTCTGAGTTTTATTTATTTAGGTATCTATTGGAATAATCACCATCACCTGTTTCAGGCGGTACAGCAAGTGAAGGGCAAGGTTTTGTGGGCCAACTTGCATTTGCTCTTTTGGTTATCACTGATTCCCTTTGTGACTGGGTGGACTGGCGAGAACCACTTTGCTGCTTTGCCAGTAGCTCTTTATGGCATAGTGCTGCTCTTCTCAGCGATCGCATACTTTATTCTTAGCCGTATGCTCATTGCCACTCATGGTAAAGATTCCACGTTAGCAACTGCCATTGGGCAAGATTTTAAGGGTAAGGTGTCTGTGGTTATTTATGCCCTAGCCATTCTGCTTTCGTTTTTGAATCCGTGGGCTGCTTGCTTGTTGTATGTTTTGGTTGCAGTGATGTGGTTAATTCCTGACCGTCGCCTTGAGAACGCATTGACCTAGTGGTAGCAAGGGCGCAATCTAGTTTCGATAAGGACTAGACGGAATTGTTTAAAGGTTTTGTTAAAAAAGCACCTACCTCATTGACTAGTGAACGTCTGTGATCCAGAAACGGTTTCAACTGATTACGGGACTCCTGGGAGTAGGGCTGTGCTTCGATTTGCTCTCCCGTTTTGGGGCGGAAATACTCTGGTTCCAGGAAGTTAATTATCTTTCAGTGTTCCTGCTTAAGTGCCAGGTGCGAGCGATCGTGCTGGTCGTTGTGTCGGTTTGTACAGCAGTGTATTGGCTGGGAAATCTGGCTCTCGCTCAACGGTTGAAATATACTCATGTTTCTGATGCGGCGACCCAGGAGCAACCCCTTAATCATAATTCGCCAGCTTTTTTGCCGCCTTACAGCGTGAGGTTACAGCGTTCATTTGCCTTGCCCCTTCAAACTACCGTTGCTTTAAGTCTGCCGTTGCTGCTTTCCTTAGTCATTGCGCTGGGTCTGGTTGTGGGCATACTATTGCTGCACTACGGACAGCTTGCCTTAAGCTACTGGCAGTCAGGGCCGACACTCTCCACCACTGTTGCCTCTCACGTCAACCTAAGATTATTGGCCTCGATTGGCACGCAGTTGAGCGGTCATGTTTGGTGGCTTGGTGGGGTATTGGGTGTGACGATCGCCCTGCTTCTTAATCCTCGCGTTTGGTTAAGGGCGATCGCTCTGACGCTGAGCCTTTTGCTGGGTTGGTTGTTCTCTAAGCAATGGGCCGTCGTTTTGCAGTGGTTACATCCCACCACGTTCAACAAGGTCGATCCGTTATTTGGGCGGGATATTGCCTTTTACCTCTTTGCCTTACCCTTCTGGGAATTGCTGGAGCAATGGTTGTTTGGACTGTTCCTTTTTGGGTTTATTGCGATCGCGCTGACCTATTTGCTATCGGGTAATAGCCTCAGCCAGGGAAGTTTTCCGGGTTTTTCATCTGCTCAGCAACGGCATCTCTGTGGCACGGGTAGCGGACTCATGGCAGCGATTGCGTTGAGCTATTGGCTAGGGCGCTATGAACTACTCTACTCTCCGCGTGGCGTCTCCTTTGGGGCTAGCTATACCGATGTGGCGGTACAACTACCTTTCTACGTTGGGTTGAGCCTCTCGGCTTTAGCTATCGCAGGCTACCTTTTGTGGCAAACCGTGTTTTGGCAGCCGAAAGCACCACATCAGCAGTGGAGCCAACTAAGCTTAGGGCTGTTTGGTGTGCTGATCGTTGCCAGTCTAATCATGCCCGAAGTCGTACAGCATTTGGTTGTGCAACCCAACGAATTGGCGCGGGAACGACCCTTCATTGCACGCACGATTGCGTACACCCGACAGGCGTTTGATCTAGATGTGGTTGAGGCCAGCAACTTTAATCCCCAGGGGCAACTCACAGAAAAAGATATGGCGGCAAACGCGCTAACCATCCGCAACATTCGTTTGTGGGATCAGCGACCGTTGCTAGAAACCAATCGCCAATTGCAGCAGATTCGCCCCTACTACCGCTTTCCAAACGCTGACCTCGATCGCTACACCCTCCAAACCAATGTGCTACCGCGATCGCCTGCCACCCCTGCTGTGCCTACAGAGCAACGACAAGTGCTTATTGCAGCACGGGAGTTGGATTACAGTGCCGTACCTCAAGAAGCTCAAACCTGGGTAAACCGCCATTTGATTTACACCCACGGCTATGGGTTCACGCTCAGTCCCGTCAACACCGTTGCAGCAGGCGGCTTACCAGAATACTTTATCAAAGATATTACGGAAGGAGAGACAGGCGCACTCACGACTGCCAGCCCTGCTATTCGTGCCAGCATACCCATTGGGCAACCCCGTCTCTACTATGGCGAGATTGCTAACACCTATGTCATGACACGCACCTTAACGCGGGAGTTGGACTACCCCAATGGAAGTGATAATGCTTACCACGTTTACGAGGGGCAGGGTGGCATCAATATTGGCTCCTGGTGGCGGCGGGATTTGTTTGCCATCTACTTGCGAGATTGGCGAATCTTGTTCGCACGGGACTTTTTGCCAGAAACAAAGGTATTGTTTCGCCGCAATATTAACGATCGCATTCGAGCCATTGCACCGTTCCTTCATTACGACAGCGATCCATATCTGATAGCAGCCAAGGTACAGAACCCTGTAGAGAAAGATCAAAACTATCTTTATTGGATGGTGGATGCCTACACCACGAGCGATCGCTATCCCTACTCAGATTCGGGCATTGAAGGCATCAATTACATTCGTAATTCAGTCAAAGTGGTGATTGATGCCTATCACGGTTCGGTGGCGTTTTACGTCGCTGATCTCAGTGATCCCATGATTGCTACCTGGTCAAAGGTCTTTCCCAACCTCTTTCAACCGCTCACGGCAATGCCTGCTGGTTTACGAAGTCACCTTCGCTATCCGGTAGATTTCTTCAAACTGCAATCGGAGCGGTTGCTCGTTTATCACATGACCGATCCTCAGGTGTTTTACAACCGGGAAGACCAGTGGCAGATTCCGAATGAAGTGTATGGCGATGAGGCGCGTCCAGTTGAACCGTATTATTTGATCACTAACTTGCCTGCCGTACCGTTTGAAGAGTTTATTCTGCTGTTGCCCTACACCCCTCGGCAACGCACAAATCTTATTGCCTGGTTAGCGGCTCGATCGGACGGTGAGCACTACGGCAAATTGTTGCTTTATACCTTTCCCAAAGAGCGGTTGATTTACGGCCCAGAACAAATCGAAGCGCGCATCAACCAAGATCCTGTAATTTCTCAGCAAATTTCGCTCTGGAATCGTCAAGGTTCGCGCGCTGTTCAGGGTAACTTGCTCATTATTCCGATCGAACAATCGCTGCTCTACGTGGAACCCCTTTATTTAGAAGCGACTCAAAACAGCTTACCAACCCTGGTGCGAGTGATTGTCGCCTATGAGAATCGCATCGTGATGGCACCTACTTTAGAAGAAGCCCTTCAAGCCATCTTTAAACCCCAAGTTACTCCTGATGCCACCATTATTCGCCCAGTTGAAGCACCAACGTCTGGGCAGTAAAGCTACTGTCAACCACTTTAATCTGGAACAGAATCACTTTAAATTGGACAACTTGCTTTAATGAACGATGGACAACGAAAAATGATCAAAAAATTGCCTGACCCTAATAAGCCCCCAGGGTCAGGCAGTCTGCCTGTAAGGACGCGTTCCTAAACGCAAAAGCCAAATGAGCATAGTTGCCCCCTATAGCTCTTTAGCTTTTCCGACTGCGTTCCTCAGATCTATATCGATTCTGCTTCCTTCCCTTGCTAAAACCATCCGATAGAGTACTCAAGTTAAGATGAACATTCACCTGTCCTCTCCCACTTCGTATCCGTAGATCCACGCTTTTGGTGGATAAAAATCTTGCCGCCAGCCGTAGTTGCGGGGTTACAGTCATACTGCATGACGGGCATTGGTGAACATCACCTGCCATACTGAACGACTACCCAACAGTGGGTGGAATTTATGCGTCTAATGCTAGGCTCGTAGCAGTTCGTTTGCGATCGCGGCTCTTGGTCAAACTATGCTCATTCCACTTACCCGCAAGACCTTTGAAAATTTGGTGCCTGCGGTGGCTACGGGGCCGCAGTATGTTTACTGCTGGGGAAAATTTCCGGCGCTACTGCTGCGGCTCCTGGTTTCCATTGTAGGCGTGACGGTCATTTGGCTACTGGGTGGTTTTTTAGGTGATGGGTTTGGGTTTATTCGCTTCTTGTTGGGTATCATCACCGGGCTGTATTGGCTCTGGGGGCCTGTGTTCTGGGCAAGCCTCAAAAATATTGAATGCCGCAAGTTTCCCTATAGTGGGTTTTGGCAAGGTGAGGTTGTCGATGTGTACGTGACAGAAGAACTCATCGGCAAAGAGGAAACCGTGAACGAACACGGGGAACTGGTGATTGTAGAAAACCGTGAGCGACGGTTGAACCTGGTTGTGGGCGATGAATCGGGTTTCACCAGTCGGCTGCAAGTGCCCCTGAAGCGCAATTACCAGGCGATCGCGATTGGAGATGTGGCCGAAATGGTTGTCATGTCCAATCGAGGCGATCTGGGTCGCATTAGCAAAACGTCAGATGTATACATTCCCAACCACAATCTTTGGGTAAGCGACTATCCTTTGCTGTTGCATGAGGCGTTTGTGGATGTGAGCCGGAGGCTCAATGCACGCCATCACAACGATCGCGTTGAGCCAGAGCGGGGTAGACCCTCAAGAGACCGCTATGAAGCACCGGAACGAGGTGGCGCGATCGAACTCAGCCGTCGCCCTCGTCGATCGTCCCGTCGCCCTTCCGCTGATTGGTGATGCCGCGCTGCTAGTTTGTCATGGTTGTCAGCGGTTGCTCTTACATCACACCACCCTGTTCGCGTCCATATGCCTGCCATGCCAAATCCACCAGACCGTTGACGATCGCGGCAGCAACCACCGCACTCCCTTTCCGTCCTGCGATGCGAATATGGGGAATGACCGAATCGGCTAACCGCTCCTTGGCACTCTCAACGTCAACAAAACCTGAAGGCGTTGCCACAATCAGCGCAGGACGGATTTCTTCTGCTTCAATTAAATCCACCAAGGCAGTGAGTGCTGTTTGCGCCTGACCCACCACAAAAATGCCTTCGGGATAGCGTCGAGCGAGTGTTTCAATGCCCCAGGCGGCGCGGGTTTTCTCCTTCTGAGGACGGGTAAGCGCCTCCATACTGCAATACACAGGATTGGCAAAGGTATTCTGAATATTGGTGGTAATGCCAACTTGTACCATCGGCACATCCACCACGATCGTACTCCGGGCCGCTAGCGCCGCAGCACCAGACTGAAGTGCGGCATCGGAGAAGCGAATCAAAGACTTGTACTCAAAATCTGCCGTAGCATAGACGACGCGACGCACAATCTCATATTCAGCGGGTGAGAAGATGTGTTCACCGATCTCACGATCGATAATCGCCAGACTTTGAGCATCCGTTGCGTGCCATTCCATTGCGACCCTTTCCGAAAAATAGTTGCCCGTGGTAAACAGCCTACACGCGCTAGCCAGAAATGGCGATTATTTGCTTGCGATCGTGGCGGTTGCTGCCTCAAAGCCATGTTTAAGAGGCATCGACTAGACGCTACATTTAGATTACGCTTCAGAGGACGGGGTTCGGGTAAGCAGAGGCACCAGATAAGCTGCGACGGCACCCCCCGCAAAGCCCGCAAAGTTGCGGAAAAGCGGCAACCAGTCAGTCGTGCGGGTGATCACAGGCCCAATGCCAAAGGCGATGAAGAGAATACCCCATAGTGGCGAAAAGATCAGCGCCCATTGCCACGCTACAACTTGACCTTCTCTCCGAGGTTTGGCCGCAAAACCGCAGACCACACCACCAACCACAGACGTAATCAACGTCAGAACCCATTGCTCTGGCGGCAAACCAGGCACAACCTGACAGCCACCTTGACGCAAGCATGTTTTAATCGAGGACAGCGCTTCTAAAATTGACTGGTCTTCGCCGTGTTCCCGCACAAAAAACTGATTGCCAAAACGGGTTTGTAGCTCAATCCAAAAGGTGCGGGGCATCAGCGGGTAGAAATCATCGCCGACGCTGAAGTTGAGCAGGTTGCCACCGCGTGGATCGGCGACTAGCAGAACGCTGTGGTCATCCAGGCTCCAATAGTCTTTTACAGCAATACCTGGTGTGCGCTCAAACTGAGTTAACACGCGTAGCTTCCAACCAGTTTCTTGCTCAAAGTCTTCTAAATCTTTTGCGAGGGTAACTTCCTGCTTCTCTGTGAGCGCTTTCGCCAAATCGATGATGGGCGTTTGCACGTCTGGCAGGAGGTCTGGGTTGTTATAGGCATAGGCGACCGATCGCCCCAGGCCATTTGGCGGACTTAGCCAAAGGGTTAGAACGAAGAGAAATCCGACTGCGTAACGCACAAACGCTTTAAATGGAAGCTGTTGTGATCGCCCTGTAACAAAAGCATGAGGAGTGAGCATAGGAAATCTTGGCTTAGCCATAAAACGATAGCGATACACGGGCGTAATCTTTCTTTACACTCTTTAATCTTATTCTAATCTTAAGAAGCGGGGGGATCGCCGTCAATCACTTTGTGTATAAACGGAGGCTGCTGTTGAGGAGCGCGCGCGATCAGCGGCAGGCAAGCATAAGCATGAAAGAAATCAGAGCGTAAATCACCGCAGAGGCGTAGAGGACGCAGACGGTGATCTGTATTGCCTCTGGGTGTCGGTGGTTGATCGAGAGCCGTCCACTTATGCGATTCTCAGATGCAGCAGCAGGTGACCAACAATGCCTGACCGCTAAACTAGGAAGAATCGGTGTCTTTGCGAAACGCTTTCTATGGTACAACGTCCTATTTATCTGGATTGTCAGGCGACGACTCCTGTTGATGAGCGGGTGCTAACGGCAATGCTCCCTTACTTTACGGAGCACTTTGGTAATGCGGCGAGTGCTAGTCACCTGTATGGTTGGGAAGCAGCCGCCGCCGTGCAGCAGGCGAGGGAAACGTTAGCCGAGGCGATCGGTGCAGCGCCTGAAGAAATGATCTTTACCAGTGGTGCCACAGAGGCAAATAATCTGGCGATCAAAGGTGTTGCAGAGGCAAATCTTCACAAAGGTCGGCACATCGTCGCCGTTATCACTGAACATAGCGCCGTGCTTGACCCTTGCCGCTATTTGCAAACGCTTGGCTTTGATGTGACCATCTTGCCCGTAAAGCCGGATGGACTGCTGGCATTGGATACGCTGACACAAGCACTGCGACCAGACACGCTCTTGGTTTCGGTCATGGCTGCCAACAACGAAATTGGTGTGTTGCAACCGCTGGCGGCGATCGGTGCCTTGTGCCATGAGCGTCAGATTCTCTTTCACACGGATGCAGCGCAGGCGATCGGCAAAATTCCCCTGGATGTAGCCGCGATGCAGATTGATCTGATGTCGCTTACGGCTCACAAAGTGTATGGGCCTAAAGGGGTTGGCGCACTATACGTGCGGCGGCGAAATCCGAGGGCGCAACTGGCACCACAGCTACATGGTGGTGGGCATGAACGTGGGCTGCGATCGGGTACGTTGTATGTCCCGCAAATTGTTGGTATGGCGAAAGCGGTAGAGTTGGCGATCGCCGAAATGCCACAAGAAACCGAGCGGCTCACTCATCTGCGCGATCAACTCTGGCAGCAACTTAGTCAGGTAAGCGATATTTATCTCAACGGTCATGCCACCCAACGACTAGCTGGGAACTTGAATATTAGCGTTGCGGGTATCAATGGACAGGCACTCTTGCTGGGTCTTCAGCCTGTGGTAGCGGTTTCTTCTGGATCTGCCTGCTCATCAACGCACACGGCACCTTCTCACGTGCTGAAAGCGTTGGGGCATACGAACGAACTGGCTTATGCCTCCATTCGCTTTGGTTTGGGGCGCTTTAATACTAAACAGGAGATTGACCAGGTGGCAGAGTGTGCGATCGCAACGATTCGATCGCTACGGCAGGTGGCTAAAGTTTAAGGCAAAAGGCAGAAGGTAAAAGAAGTGGTTGGTTTTTAGTTGTTAGTTTTTAGAAGCAATCGGGGCAGTGGAGCGTCAAAAGCTGTAGCTTGCTTCCGTTTTGCGGTTGGCTGACCGTTGACCACTAATGGCTCAAAGAAAGGCAGAGGGCAGAACTGAAGGGCTTCGTACTGAAGAACGGCTACAAAAATGGGCATCATCTAAAGCGGTGATGCCCATTCTTAGAACTAATAAGGTTGCAAAAGCTGAAAAGACTGATATTGCTGCTTTAGCTCATGCCAACCGTGCGAGATTGATTGCGAACAGCATCGTCCGATACGCCAACTTCAGCGGCTATGCGGCTGAGGACGGACTGTTCACGATTTTTGATGGTGTGCTGGTGGCGATTGACGATCGCCCGTGCTTGATCTTGAGTAGACATGGTATTTCTCCTGCATGCATTATTTATTGTTCTTGACATCCAATATAACAGAAATTTCTGTATCTAAAGTTACAAAAATTGCTCTTAATCAAAATTTACTTTTTGGAGTGCGATCGCTTTTCACATGAGCACGCTCCAAAACCAACCAAACTAGCTCTACATCTTGTTCCAAAGCGCTTGTCACCATCATCATGCAATCATCTTCTGCTTGCTCTGTGATCCCATCAAACGGTAAGCTCAGGCAACCGAACGTGATGTAGAAAACATTGTGGCTACAGGTGACAACTGGATTGAGGTTGGCGACTTAACGTGGTTCTACCGTGAGGCAGTGCCGCTGGGCAAGACGACGCGATCGCCCGTGCTACTGCTGCATGGCCTTCCGTCCCAAAGCTATGGTTGGCGGGAACTTTTGCCCGTCCTGGCGAAGCAAGGCTTTCGTGCGATCGCCCCTGACTGGATTGGTTCTGGTTTTTCGGCGCAGCCTGATCGACGTGACTTTGCTTACACGCCAGCAGCCTACCTACAAGCGCTAGAAGCGTTTCTCAAAGCAATGGCACTGGAGCGCTTTTCCCTCGTCGTCCAGGGTTTTTTGGGGTCTGTTGGCTTGCAGTATGCACTTCGCCACCCAGACCAGATCGATCGTCTAGCCATTCTAAATACGCCACTGACGACTGCTGCCAGACTACCCTGGAAAATGCGGCAATTGGGGCTACCGTTGATTGGCGATATGATGACTCAAGATCCCTTGCTGGTAGATCGGACGCTTGAGGGGGGTGGCGGCTACCGTGTTGAGGATGATGATCTGGATGTTTACCGTCGTCCCTTTCTCAGAAGCTCTGATGCAGGACGTGCGCTGCTGGCAACCATTCAAAACCTTCAGCTAAGTCAGGTCACGGCAGAACTGGAAACTGGGTTCCAGCAATGGCAACATCCCACACTCATTGCCTGGGGAAGCCGTGATCCGTGGTTGTCCCTAGAGGTTGCTAAACAAGTGGCAGAGTCACTTCCCAATGCTGAATGGGTTGAACTGGAGGAAGTGGGACACTACCCTCAAGAAGACTGGCACGAGAAAGTCAGTGATGCGTTATTGCCGTTTCTCCGTCGCCAGTTGGTTTAACGGGCTACTGGTTGAACAGATTACTTTGATGCAAGACTGATACCCTATTGATGTTCCGCATTGTCCAGAGTTATAACCGAACCTGTAGGCATTGGTGGCAAACGATGGCTGGGCAAATATTGGGCGATCGCTACGAAGTAGAGCGTCAGATTGGTAAGCAAACTGGGCGCTGGACACTGCTAGCTCGTGACCTGGTGACTCAAGACCGCGTGGTCATCAAGATGCTTTTTCTCGATGAAACGGTGGAATGGGATGACCTGAAGCTGTTTGAGCGTGAGGTCGAAATCCTCAAGTCCCTCTCCCATCCAGCGATTCCACGCTATCTAGGCTTTTTTGAACACCAACTGCCCAACGACAAAGCCCTGGCCCTTATTCAAACCTACGTAGAAGGCAAGTCTCTGGAGCAATGCTTACAGGAACAGCGGCTGTTTTCGGAGGCAGAAACTAAACAGCTTGCCAAAGCCTTGCTGCATATTTTGGTCTACTTGCATGGGCAGCATCCGCCGATCGTGCATCGAGATATCAAACCCAGCAACATCTTGCTGGCAAACCGACAGGCCTATCTGGTCGATTTTGGATCAGTCAAGGCACTGACCAATAGTGGCGATACCGCCGCTTTCACGGTAGTTGGCACCTATGGCTATATGCCACCAGAACAATTTAGCGGACGGGCTACTCCGGCTTCTGACCTCTATAGTCTGGGCGCAACCCTCACAGCCATGCTTGCAGGTACTCACCCTTCTAGCCTGCCGCACAGAGGCATGAAAATCGATTTTGCCGCGATCGCCAATCTCAGCCTCGCCTACGTGGAATGGCTGGAGTGGTTAACCGATCCGAACCTGGAGCGTCGGGCAAAATCAGCCCAGGATGCACTGACCGCTTTAGACCAGGGCATTCTAAAAACAGAGGCGATCGCACCAGTAGCGAAACCTGCCGACACCAAGATTGCTTTGATGAAAGAGCCAACTAGCCTGGAAATTTTGCTGCCGTCTCTTCTGGGTCAAACCCATCTCCATATCGATCCGCAGCAGATTTCCTTTACCAGCAAACGCTTGGGTTTTCAGTCTGGCCGCCCTCAAACGGCACCCCGTAACCAAATAAATCGGCTAGAGTATCGTAAAGCTGGCAGTGAACATGGTGATGGTGATCCGCACCTTGCTGTCTGGGCAGGCACGCAAAAGTACGAACTGCGAGGAAATCCACCCCTGACTGTGCCAGAGCTAGACTGGCTAGCTTATGAGCTTTCGACGTGGTTAAAACTGCCGATTAGTTGAAAAATAGCGTCGTAATCGGCTATCAGCGGTCAGCTTTGAAACATGTCAATGGATTTATACCACTTCCCTTTCATTGAGCTGGTGCGGTCACTCAAAACTCAAAACTGGTATTAGAGGTTGGTTGTACAAAGCTGCCTTAAACTAACAGCTCAACCTCTAAACGTAGCGATCACCTCGTTGAACAAACTGCTTTAAAATTTCTCTAGGAGACCGATCCCAGGTATCGACGTGGGTGATGATTAGCCCATCCTGATTGAGGGTGTAGATGGAGTAGCCGTGAAAGAGGAGCTTTGCGTTCCAGGGCACTCGTAACGTGCCACGCACTGTCCAATCGGCACGAATCGTCTCCAGGTTTGCTTGCTGAACGCTGTGTAGATCGAAGTGCAGTTCTGTGAAAAAGAGCTGCCCATGAAACCGCAATGTCCAGAAGATAATGCGGTAGTTAAACTTGCCTTTAAAGTGATTGACGGGATCTCGAAAAGCAATCTCTCGACTGTAAATGTCGTAAGAAAGATCGCGTTCAAAGAGTGTGGGCAGATCGTGCTGGAGGGTTGCGATCGCCGTTTCAACCCGTTCCTGGTAATCACGCTCAGCCACGCTACGTTCTGTCACAGTCGTCATGCTCACCCAAAAACAGCTTATCTACGGTTGCGTTCTAGGGCGCGTCATCAATTAAAGCTCATAAACCTCGCGTATCAGCCTTATCCCGCCCGTCCTAACAAACAAGGCTAGGGGCTGAACTGCAAATCATGTGTATGAGCTATTGATGACAGCCCCTAGCTATCACCCTGCGTTTTGGGCTTGATGGCATCCGCACGGTTCAGTTGCTTTAATTCTTCGATTTGTACCGTGATGTCGCCTTTAGCACCCACATTGACCGCGCCCAACTTGTTATCCAGGCCAAATTCATCGCCAGGTTTTGCTTGAGCAAAATCGAAGGATTTAATTAATTGAGCCATCGCGTATTCTAACTGAGCGCCAGGGTCCATAGCGATCCAGCCTTCTGAGGTAAGCTGCCGAAACTCAAAGTGGAGGTGAGGGCCAGTTGACAGCCCGGTGCTACCGACACGACCAATCACCATTCCTTGCTTCACCATCTCACCAGGCTTCACAAAGATTTCAGAGAGGTGCCCGTAAAGGGTTTGCTGGGTGCCCTGGTTGTGGTCGATCGCGACCGCTAGCCCGTAGCCACCCAAAAAGTCCGCCAGCGCCACCTTTCCAGCATACGCTGCCAGTACAGGGGTTCCCATCGGTGCGCCTAAATCAGTCCCAGAGTGAAAGCGTTGCCCACCTTCGATCGGATGGGTACGCCAGCCAAAGAGAGAGGTAATAGGAGCTGGGATGGATAAGGGGAAAATGAGACGAATGTTGCCATTCCCCAGCAGGGCAGGTGGGCGTAAGGTGCGGTAGTAGAAATCCTTGACGGATGGCGTTGCACGACCAATCGTGACGCTATAGTCGCCGCCTGTAGACACTCCGCCAACGCTAAGGGGGGTAGATACAGAAGGCAAGGCAGGACGCTTTGCAACGTCACTACTGCGCTCAGTTGCCCCAATGCTGTAGCTAGTTGAGTCAATGTAGCGATCGTCCCCACTACTGCTAGAAGCTGAGGGAGCAAACTTGGGATTAGTATCCAACGGTGCTTGTACGGTTGGAAAAGATTCTGGTGCCGTTGGCGCGATCGGGGGGGCGACACTAGGAGACGCGTTCAGAGCGGGGTTGGGAGTATCTAGTCCTGGTGGTACGGTGCTTTCAGGCATTGCATCTAGTGCCTGGTCAGCAGCTTGTGCCCATACGGTGCCACCACTGAGAATTGTCACGGCGCTGACAACGCTGAAGCCTCGGCTAAGGAGCGATCGTCGGGACGCGTCAAAGAGAGAACGGGCAACAGGAACGGGCAAAATCATGGTGCGATCCTTAATATCTGACGAACCGAACGGGTAGGGTAGAGTGGCGCTTAAGCATCATCACGGTAGAAGCACTAAGGAGTTTGTGCAGGGGGCGTTTGTGCGGGAGACGTTGGGGTCGCGGGGGCAGGAGTTGTAGAAGCGGGTGGTGTAGACGGTGTCTCTGAAGGCGTTGGCGTGGTTGTACTGGGCGTGGTTGTACTGGGCGTGGTTGTACTGGGCACTGAAGGCGTTGCGGGCGCACTGCCTCCGGGAGCTACCAGACTCGGAAGGGTTGACCCCGTGGGAATGGGGAGATGGGTAACGGCACGCTGTAAGGTCGCCAGCGATCGATTGTAGCCAATAATCGCATTGACTCGATTTCCTTCTGCGGTGGTTAAAGCATTTTCTGCGTTGATGGTATCGGTTGATGTACCAACTCCAGCTCTAAAGCGCAACTGCGCCAAGCGAAGTGCTTCTCTGGCCTGGTCAAGCGCTTGCGTTGTGGTGCCAATGTTTTCAAAGTTGGACAGCAGATTGGCGTAGCCTTGCTCAACCGAAAACCGTACCTGATTACTCTGATCGGCAAAATTCTGTTCTGCGATCGCAATGTTGGCTTCTGCTTGCCGCGCGCGCGAAATGGATGCACCGCCATCAAAGACGTTCCATGTTGCACCTAACTGGAAGGCGTAGCCATCTCCAACGGGATTGTTATCGTCCAAAATATCAGACAATTGGTACTGTGCTTGCGCCGTGACCGTTGGACCTAGCCCTGCTAAAGCGGCTCGTCGTTGCTGCTGAGCTTGCTCACGCAATACAAGCTGCTGCTCTAGTTCTGCTCGGTTTTTGAGCGCCAGCACAATGCTTTCTTCCAACGATAGATTCCATTCCCCTGCAACCGCGACTGGATCAGCAGCGGCCAAGTCGATCGCAGGCGAAGCACTGAGGCGCTGAGCCAGTTGCCGACGATTGATCTGTCGTTGCGCAATAGCATTGGTCAAGTTTTGGCGTGAATTAGCGAGTTGCACCTGAGACTGCAAGACATCAAAGCGAGTTCCTAACCCTGCACGCTCTAAAGCGAGAGTATCGCGCAAACTTGCTTCATTATTACGGACTGTGGCTTGCTGAATCCGAACCGATTCATCGGCCTGCTGCAAGTTGTAATAATCGCCAGCAACATCGAGTCGTAGCTGCTCCTGATTGATTTCAACCTGAAGTTCATCGGAGCGCAATTGTCGCTCGGCTGCCCGAATATTTGCCGGACGTTGACCAGAGGTAAAGATGTCGTAACTCAACGTTGCAGAGGCGCTGAAGGCATTGCTGATCGCGCTTTCGCTACTACTGCTATTTCCCAGTAGCGAAGACAGTGCGTTGTTTTGGCTGCGGTTGCTGCTTGCAGACAATGAACGACTGAGGTTACTTTGAACCGTCAAGGTTGGATAGCTAGCGGCCTGCGCCTCACGTAGAGACGCTCTGCTGCGTTCTAATTGAAGACGTGAAACTTGAAGACTCCGGCTATTCCGCTGGGCAAGCTCGATCGCCTGCTGTAAGGTGATTGGCTGAATACCACGAAGCCTCACTTCGTCTGGCTTCGTTGGAAAGCTTAGTGGATTTGGGTCAGGGTTGAGGTAGTCTGGGGCTGCACCTGGTTTGGCTGGCCCTAAAGGGCGTGAAGGCCCTGGGTCAGGCGTTGATAAAGGTGGAGCGGCTGGACTAGTAGGATCGGGCGCTAGACTTGGCGTTGTGGTTGGCGTCGCTTGTCCAACGTTGATCTTAGGCGCATTAGTAGGTTTTTGATCAGCCGCTTTGATTGCACTGCGATCGAGTGGGGTTGCTTCTGCAAGGGGCTGCATCTCTTTAAGCCAGCTCTTTACTTTGCTGCGGTTGGTTTCACTCGTTGTGAGCGTAAGCGGCTCAGTTGGCACGATCTTAGACAGCACCGTTTTGGGCGTTGGCGTGCTGAGCGCTTTAAGATGAGCTGCTCCTAGCGATGTAACAGCCTCTTGCAGTGATGAGGGATGTGATTCATCTGGTCTAGCAGTGGATGAGGGTGGACTGGGAATTGTCTCCGATACGCCAGATGGCATATTACCGAAGGCAACTAAAACTCCTACACCGACAACAATGAAATGATGAGAAGGTTGCATACGTTTCTTGCTTGCAGTCGAGAAAACTTTTTTGATGGCACCCATCGAGGAGCAACCTTATGCAGAATAGCCGCTTACTCATGTGTTTGGCAAAGCCAATTCACTTTAGAAGTATATACTAAGGACGCTAACTAAATTTACAATAGGCAATTCAAACAACTACGTTCCTGTGCAACAACGCCTTTAAACAGCAGGATGTTTCCATTTATTCCACTTAAATAAGAATAAGCATTTGCACAGAATCGTCTCCAGCCTAAAGGAACACGTCTTGAAAACACTTCATCCGGTGGCATTACCTGACCGGGTGAAACGAGTATTGATAAGAAATTTTTATCTGCAATCCGTCCTCGTTCGTGATTGCAGGTTGTACACCATCCAATCTGCGGTTGAGCCAAATACACGTTGTGCGAGGTACAGCCATCAATCTGGCACATTCGTTTTACAGCTCTAAGGATTCGCTGGGAAATAACATCCCACTGTTCATCCATCCATTCACCCCCTTCAAGCTGGAATTTTATGACCATTTCTCTTATGTCTTTGCAATTGAGGTTTTAGCTTTATTGACATCTGGGTGATTAAGATTCAGGTCCAGAGGCCCAGATGTCTCGCCATTTTACGGTGCCTTCACTCGCAATAACCCAACGCCGAGCGACTAAATTTTCTCGTAACGGTGCCTGTCCTTCACGCCACATCACGTATTTATAAGTAATCATTTTGCCCACGCTTTCTTCAAAGGGAATTTCGCCGAACCAGGTGTTTGTGTTGATATATTCCAGTGGGTATGCCTTCGAGATATCCCAATTACCCAGTTCGGGGCAATCGCCAGTGATGACGATCGTCTCTCCTGGTTTGGTTTGCACGCCGTTGAGTTGCGCTCGCACAATGGTTTGACCTTTGATGCGATCGCCCACATGACTAATGACAATTACCCCACGAGACGGCAGTTCCAGGTCGTAAATCTTGCCATCGCTCACGTCAAACTTCTTACGGGTTAACACACAGGTATGTTCTCCATCCGGTAGCTCAGTATCAACAGATTTGACTGTGGTGGCTTCGCCTCGGTTCAATGCCACAAAACAAATGGAGTCGCGGTAGCGTCGGGCGTAGCAGTAAACATCGGCTTCCAGGTGCTTTTGCCAGTGTCCACCCATCGAAACGGCTGGATTGAGGCGACGTAGGCCAGAGAGTAGGCGGATGGAGCGGTAAATTTCAGTATCCGTATCCCACTGCGTCATCATGGGACGGTTGTAAGGATCATTGCCACCATCGGTATCGTCGTGGAGATACTGTTCCGTACCGTAGTAAATGCAGGGAATGCCGCGACTGGTCATAACAAGTGCAATGGCGGCCTTCAACATCTCTGGATCAGGGTTCAAGCTCTGAAAGCGGGGCATGTCATGATTATCAATAAAGGTCACCAATTCGTTTGCCCCAAAGTAGCGGTGATCCAGATCAAAAATTTCTTGAATCAGATGAAAGCCACCTTCGGCTCCCTGTGCTAGGGCAGCTCGAATCGCGGTGCAAAGGCCGAAGTCGAGTAAGGTCATCCCAGAGTGGTTGGCAAATTCGACGGAGCGATCGTCCGAAGGATGGCTATAAATCCACTCGCCAAAGGTGAACACATCGGGCCGATGTCCTTGAATATCGGCGTTAAACTCTTGCCAAAACCAGATCGGCATGTGTTTGACAGTATCAACGCGTAGAGCATCGACTCCACGATCGAGCCACTGCTTAATCGCCGCTTTAATGTAGCTACGGTAATCACTATTGTTTTCGTTAAAGGTGGCTAACCCTGCCAACTCTCGGTTTTGCACCTGCCATTCGTCTTCCCAATCTGTAATCTCGCCGTAGTGGTGATACCAGTTATTTTTGTCGTGATTAAAATCAGCAATTTTGACACCATCGTCATAAAGTTCGCCCTTTTTGCCGCTGAAATCGGGATTGCTGTGATTGCAAACAATATCGAGGACAAACTTCATATTGCGCTTGTGCAGTTCATGAATAAGGCGATCGAATGTGGTGTTTTTCTGCTCCTGGGTATTGTTTAAAGACGGATCTTCGCCTTTACCGATGTAACGAGGATTCAAGCGCTTAAAGTCCCGTGTCCAATAACCATGAATCGCGGCATTGTCTACAAATAGCGCTTCCACTTGTTCAAATAAGGGCGTTAACCAGAGAGCGGTGATACCCATATTTTTTAAGTAATTCAGTTTATCAATAACGCCTTGGAGGTCACCACCCCAATATTTACCCCAGTCTTCTCGATCGGGATCAAAAAGTTCTGGATTGGGTCCTTCACTATTATCAGGATCACCGTCATAGAACCGATCGACCACTGCAAAATAAATCGTTTCTTGGCGGAATTCGATCGCTCTTGTGTACAGAAACTCTAAATCAATTTCGCTATCTTGCCGGGGTTCTGTGACCAATGCTTCGACTTGTGCTTTGTGGTCATCAGTTTCGTATTGTGTACGAGATCTTTGAGCTGGAGAGCTTTCTACCATAGGAGGTTTGATAAGAAGAATGGGGTGAAATTAGCGTTTTGAACAGAGGCAGATGGTCAACTAATCATTAGAATAAAGGCTAATAGGACGTATGCGGTCGGCCCCTTCTCTTACATGCCTAAAGGGCTTTGAACCCCCAGAATTGGGGGCTGGAGGCTAGTTTTACGAGAATTGACGTAAGTCCTAGTTAAAAAACTTTATTGAGGGCATACCGTAATTAATGAAGAATGGCGAACGGCTATAGGTAGACTCCTATTAATCTTACTGTGTAGAATTTACGCGTTGTTTCCCCGTTTGGGTATCCCACTTTGGATAGTAGTTTGCAATTTTTCGTCAGTCTAAAGGTATAAAACCTGTCATGTTGCCAACTGACCTGCTCATGCATCGCTATAGCGGCGAGGAAATTGTGCCTAAACGAGTGGCGATTGCAGGTAAGCCACTGGCGATCGCAAACGACTTAATCAACCTTTTTCAAGCAGCTCAAAATAATCCCCGCAGTCTTCTCAATCAGCAACTGCAAGCGTTAGAGGGCGAAGGTATCGACTATCGCATGCAGCGTGGTTTAGCTCATTTGCTGACAAGTGACACCTTTAGTCGCTTTGAAACCATTAGCCCACTTGAGCCGTTGGCCTTACGTCAGCGCGTGTTTGCCCTGTCGGCGCAAAAAGCAGGCAGTATCCTGGCAACGCAGGCCACGCTGCATCAACTGGCAGAAAGCCTGAGTCAAGAGTTAGCGCGTGAGGTGTTGCCGTCACACATTCAAGCTGGGCTGTATGCCGATCTGAGTGAAAACCAAATTCTGACCCATTTTGCAGCGCCTACGGCAGAAGCCTTACTGCATCGCTACAATTTGGCACAAGTTCAGGGTGTGTTTTACCGTGCCAGTCACGTCACGCTCACAGCTCATCGTAATGATCCGGGTGAATACAAGCTCCTGTTCCGCTATCTCAAGCTGTTTCGCTTGATGACGTATATCGAAGGTGACGCGGAGCATGGGTTTACATTGACGATCGATGGCCCTACCAGCTTGTTCAAACCCAATACACGCTATGGCTTGCAACTGGCGATGCTGCTTCCGGCGTTGCTGCACGTGACCAAATGGAACTTAACTGCCATGCTGCAACAACGAGATGCCTATTCTGGTGAGCCGCGATCGGGGCGCTTTAGCCTGAACTCAGACTGTGGGTTGGTGACGCACTACCCACCCGGTAAGACGTATGACAGCATGTTGGAGGCTGGGTTTGTTGATCGCTGGTCAAAGGCTAAAACCGAATGGAGACTAGAACGCGAAGTCGATCTTATCCCCATTCCGGGTAGCGTGATGATTCCCGACTTTCGCCTAGTGCATCCCGATGGACGCACCTTTTTGCTGGAAATTGTTGGCTATTGGCGACCTGAATACTTGCGCAAAAAATTCTCCCAGGTGCGCCAATCAGGACGCGATGATCTCATTCTGGCAATCTCAGAACGGCTCAACCTGGAGAAAGCAGGTGTAAAGATGAGCGATATTCCTGCTCAGGTTGTTTGGTTTAAAGATCAACTCATGCCTAAAGGGGTTTTAGAACTGTTGGCTAACAGTTAGGCTGAGCTCATTAGACCCACCAGAAGGCTAGCTTGCTCAACTTGGCTAGACCTAAGTTCCCTCTTGTAGTGCGTATCAGCAAGTTCCATTTCATTAAAAAAAGCCTGACACGACCCGATTCGTTTGTGAAAGGGAAGAGCAGGCTTTGTAAAAGACAAGATGATTTAGCGATCGCTCGTACCACATGAACGCGTGATCGCCAAGGATCGATTAATTGAACGTGAGGTAGTCACGCGCGACCCAGCCGCCACTACCAAGTTGTACCCAGGTGCGTCCACCAGCGTACTGCTCTGCACCCGTCAGGCTAACGCGCTGACCATAGCCTCGGCTACCAACAACATAGCCAGCCGGAGCATTCCGCACCAGCAGTCCGCTTCCAGCATTGACATAGACCCCACCAGCTACAGGAAACGAGCCACCGTTGCCGCCACCACTGCCACCACCGCTGTAGCTTAGATATGAACTGGCAACCCAACCGCCACTGGAAAGCTGTGACCAATTGCGGCCAGCAGCATACTGTTGAGCACCTGTCAGACCCACTCTCGTACCATACCCACGACTACCAATGGCATAGCCAGCAGGCGCGTTGCGAACAATGAGTCCACTCGAAGCCGTGACATACGCACCACCAGAGACAGGAACCGATCCACCGTTACCTGTACCAGGCCCGTAAGGACCAAGATTTGCGACTAATCCAAGCGCTGGGAGAGTTGCTGGTCCTGCAACACCGTCAACTGCTAAGTTGTTGTTTGCTTGAAATGTCCTCAAAGCTGATAGAGTTTGGGGGCCAAAAATACCATCACGGCTCACGCCAAGCGCAGATTGCAGTGCGGCAACACCAGAGCCTCTTTGCCCATAGTAAATTGCGGCTTCGGCCTTATCCGTATGAGATAGTGTTGTCGCTATAACCCCTGCTGCAACGAGACCCATCGCTACAGATCCTGTCACTTTAAGGTCAACGTTTTCAAATGCAACAACCTCAGGGTCAGGAGTGGGATCTTCGTGGGCAACGGCGGCATGAATGAAGGCTAATGTTTCCATATGGCACCTGTGAGACAGTGTGTAGTGGACTAAATGAATGAAAACACATATAAGCGATCGGCAGAAGATTCTGCATTGCTTAAACATGTTTTAAGGAAGCTTCTGTAACTATTAGAAACGATCACAGTGCTGTAAGCAATGCTTCAAAACAAGTGCTTGTTACAGCGCTGAAACTTTCAAAACTGAATAAAAACAACCAAAAACGCACGATCGCTAACCGCACACATTGGTTGGTTCAATTCCATTAACCTAATCTGGGACAGAAGATATCCATAGAGATGTTTCTATTGAGATAATATCAGAGGACTCGGCGATAGTAAAGTCTAGAAAGCATAAGAAGAAAGATGATTAGAACAGGCTTAGGAGCGAAGCAAAGATTTGTTGATCGCCCTTGTTTTCTGACAGCATGAAGCGAGATGATATACAGTCAGATGCGCCAGCTATGTGCTTTTGAATCAATTGCTTGAGGTGCATTCTGTCGACTTTATAGCGGCACGATCGAGCAATCTTTAGCGCATTAATCATCACAAAGGGTGAGGAACGTAGCCTCCTCGTCCGCTAGAACAGGCAAGATTGTGCGGATCTGGGTGGACGCTCAGAACCCAACCCGAAGGTCTTGCTGCTGTTGGTTGCGGCTAATGGTAAACACAGCGCTAGTGGGACGGCGCTTCAAGAATGCCTGTAAGTCTTCAAAGCGATTGAGCTGCTGTCCATTCACCGCTAGGAGTCGATCGCCTGCGCTCAGCCCTGCATTCTCGGCTGGGGACTGTGGTTCAACCAGTTGAATCACCAGTGACTCGCTATTTACGATTGCCCCTAACCGCGCACCGTCAAGCAGTACAGGTGGCTGATGGACCTCCGCTGGAAGCTCGGATGGCGTTTTTAAGTCTGCTGGTTGCTGAGGCACCTCCTCAAGGGGCGATGTTAAGGATCGCCCAGCAATGGCGTCAGCTTTCGCTTGATTCTGCTCAAGGAAGCGTTGAGCGATCGTGGCGGTCGTAGCAAACCCGATGCCCACATTCTCGCCAGACTCGGATAGCCAGATGGCCTTATTCACACCAATCATGTCGCCCTGAGTATTGAGCAACGGGCCGCCTGAATTTCCAGGATGCAGCAGGATTGAAGACTCCAGATCACCATTCTCGCGGGTGCCTGTGAGTGTGCCCAGGGTGATGATGCCTGTACGCCCAAAGGGACTGCCGATCGCGCAGACTTTTTGCCCTTCCTGAACGGTATTGGACGTTGCCAGGTGGATAACAGGCAGCGTCTCCTTTGTGTAAAGCTGCACCAGTGCCAAATCGTGGACTGGATCGCTGACGACAACTTGCCCTGTGTACAAACTTCCATTCCAACCCCTTGCTCTGACCTGTCCGCTGCTAGAGGCTTCGATGACGTGATGGTTGGTTAGCACCAAGCCGTTAGACTTGATGATGCTACCAGACCCAAACTCGCTGCCAGCGTAAAGCGTGATTACGGACGATCGCGCTGCTTGACAAGCACTGGCACTGGTTCGTTCAAAATGTCCTGGTTTTACTTGGGGCGTGCCTGGTAGAGATAGGGGAAGGGTTTGAAGCGATGGAATGAACGATGCAAGGGTATGCGCTGACAACAGTAGAATCCCTGCCCACAACCAGCGGTTGAGTCTCATGGAATGATGGTCACAATAGCCGAATTCAAGAGCTTGAGCAGCGTTGTCTACTTGCTGTAGAAGACATCAGCTATCCCAATTCTAATTGGCTGAGACGGATCTGTATGCTACCTCGAAAAACTGTATGGCTCAGTCAAATAGTCGTTATGTACGGAACGATCGCCACAATCTCCACAGACGACTCAGCAATGTGGCTAAAAATTCACCTGAATGTTGGTAACCTGCTGGTGACGATCGAGGGTCAAAACAGCTGTGCTTGGCTGCTGGCTGAGGAACGCTTCTAGCTGCTGCTGTCCGCTCACACGGTTACCATTAATCGCAATCAGGCGATCGCCCTGTTGCAGACCACCTAACGCCGCCGGAGAGTTGGGCTCAACTTGCTGCACGGTCATACCTTGATCGCCAAAGCTGGCTCCTAGCCTGCTAGCAAGGGCGACCTGTGCTTGTATAGGCTGCTGTGGCGATAAAGCTTGAGGTGAGAAGACTACTGACGCTTGGAGTGATGCTGGCATAGGGGCTTTGATGGGTTGTACGCCTATCGAGCTGGTAGTGGTGCGGCGATTTTGATTGATAAACGCTTGGGCGACCTGAGCGCTTGTGGCATAGCTAATACCTGTATTTTGTCCACTACTGGACAACCAAATCGCTTTATTCACGCCCACTAATACTCCCTGAGCATTCAGCAAAGGTCCGCCTGAATTGCCATAGGTAAGACGTACTGCCGACTGTAAATCACCATTTGCCAGCATGTTTTGGAAAGTGCCCTGGCTCAAAACGCCTGTACGTCCAGCAGGGCTCCCGATCGCGCAGACTTTCTGCCCAGTTTGAAGGCTAGCATCACTGGCTAATGCGACTGTTTGCAACGTTTCGTTGACTGGAATTTGGACAAGGGCGAGATCGTTCCGTGCGTCGCTGGCGATCGCCCGTCCAATGTAGCGATTGCCATTGGCTAGCTTGACGTAAATCTTGACTTTGTTGGGGCTGCGGATAGCTTCTTTGACAACATGCTGCGCCGTTAAAATTGTGCCATCAGTATTCAGAATACTGCCAGTGCCAATTTCAGTTCCTGAATAGAGCGTGACGACAGCATTGGCTGCTTGTTGACAATTGCGATATGCATCAGAGGCTTTTGGTAAGTTGCTCGTAGGTGCCTGAGCCACTGTTTTAGCGATGGGCACAATGGCAATTGCCTGATTACCCAACAGCACACAAGATGCAGAAAAAAGCAGCAAAGACTTGAATTTCATGATGAGTGAGTCACGAATGGAGAGACGCAGACTATACGGTTACCGTAGCGTTCCAACCTGAATGGTCGATCGCTCAAACGGCAAGATTACTTAACTGGAAAAACTTAACTAAAGAACCTGCTGTGGTAGATACGGTTTTAGCGGCGATCGCTTGCAGCCATTTTCAGTTGCATTCACCACACCCGACACCCTAAACCCTCATACCCGCCCTCAAAAGGCTGTGGCTTAGCAAAGCACTAACCGACCGCTGACACATTGACCACACCCTGACATCTCAATGGTCAGTTTATTTCGCCTGGAACTGACAATTTACACAGTTTGTGATTCAGAAATTCAAGTTATACCGATTTAAAGAATGATGGCTACAGATCAATCGGTGGGTAGGGGCAAGGCATTGCCTTGCCCCTACAGGATGTGTCGCATTTTCAATTCAAATTGGTATTAAATGCTGAGTCATAGCAGGCAAGACGCACCGTTTCTAACGGAGGTTCCAACTAAAAACGAACTTGCACACTGGTGCGTTGCCGGCCACGCGCGATCGTAAACAGCGCAGTATCCGGTTGGCGATTGAGAAATGACTGTAAGGCTGTGAAGCCCGTGATGCGGTTGCCATTCACTGCAAGCAAGCGATCGCCTGCACGAAAGCCACCAGTAGCTGCCACAGAACCCGCTTGCACTTGTTGCACCACTAGATTTCGGATGTCGATCGTCATGCCCAACCGTCTACCAGCTTCTGTCCGCAGCGTTTGCGGTGTAGTGGTTACACGTCCAGGTGAGGGGGTGGGGGGCGAAACTGGAGCGCTGGGAGCTACCCATGTCCATTCCGGCTCAGACGGAGTGGCGATCGAGGGTTGAACGTCTGGTACTACAGGGGACGCTTCCATTGGCGCTGTTTCTATCGGAACACTGTTGGGAGCATTCGCCACCGTGGGAGTATTGGTTACGAATGAAGAACCCAGCAGCTTTCTTACCGCCTGCACGCTAGTCGCAAAGCTAATGCCCGTATTTTTGCCGGATGGCGACTCCAAAATAGCTTTATTGACACCAATCAGCTCACCCTGAGGATTGAGCAGCGGGCCGCCTGAGTTGCCGGGATAGAGGCGGATATTGGCCTGCAAGTCGCCGTTCTCCCGTAGCATGCTAAGCGTGCCTTCGCTCAACACACCAGGGCGACCATAGGGGCTACCGATCGCGCAGACGGGTTGTCCAATTTGAATCGCACTTGCCAATGGCACAGCAGGAAAGGTCGTTTGGGTCTCTAGTTGCAGCAATGCCAGATCATTGCGGGTATCAATCTTGATAACGCGTCCCTGGTACTGCTGACCATTTGCTGTTGCAGCTACGATCGGCTGATTTCCCCGCTCTCGAATGACGTGATTGCTTGTAATCACCAGCCCATCTGGGCTAACGATGCTACCAGAACCCGTTTCGTTACCCGCATAAACGGTGACGACGGCAGCACTTTGAGTTTGACAAGCTTGATAGTTGGTTTGAGATGCATCGGCATCAATGAGGCGGGTTGCCGTGGTCAAGCGATCGAGCGCTCGAAGCGGGGCCGCCAGCGATGTGGTGATGCCGACCAGCCAGACAGAGAACGCGAGTAGAAGCAGGTACTTAAATTTCATAGCTTGAAGGGGATGAAGTCTCAAGGAGAGTACATTTCGGCACGCGAATCGGTGCCTTGGCTGTTGCAAGACAACTAGAGCGATACGCCCTTTACGTCAAAAAATCACATCAAAATTTAGAAATTAGAGATACTGACAGGCACCGACTCTCGGAACGTTAAAGGTGCATCCGTGGGGATAGCATCAGGTTTCACCGGGGTTAAATTAGTTTCCGGACTATTTCAAAATCTGCTTACGTGATCGATTGCAAAATTCGCTTTCGCGATCGTGTAACGCCTCCTTGTGCCAAATGACCTGTTCGCTCAGTGCTACAGGCTTTTCTGGCTCTGCTTTCTACCATTCCCAAAACTGTGGCTACAGATGCAACAAACCCAACGGCAAGCCGCTGAAGCCTCTGTATGTAGCACACCTCAAAGCGGAAGCCGGCTTACAGCGTTGACTAAAGCCAAAGAGCTATTTTGTAGAACTAGTAGTAAGAGTGAGATCTCAAGAGCGAGGTTAGGAAGCAACCTGAAGTTACAGCTATCGTAGAAAGTTTTGTCTTCGATCGCCTTGAGATAAATGTCTGTATTGAATCAGGACAAACGTAGTAGTAGCAGGTAGTACTAAAGTCACTGCTTGAAGGGTACAGTCTGCTGCATAGAATGAGAAAAGCGATCGTCCGGAGTCTGTGTGAGCGGAGCCATCAAAGACCAAGCACGAACTCAATATTCCATCCACCCACCCAGCCAGTTTGTTTGCAACCAACGGAATAAACTACTGCCTGATTGGTTGTTTCCGGTACGATCAATGCTCATTGTGCTCCAACCGTGCGAGTGTGATTTGCACGAGCGATCGCTATTGGCAGAAAGGCAGAAACGGAAACTGCGGCGGCAATTTCTGAAGTTTGGCTATGCGATCGTCGCTCAAATCAAGCACAGGGGATATGCTGCTGCGCTGTTCGATCCACGGACTGGTTTACCACTGCTAACGCGTCCTGGAGCCTTGCGGCTAGATGACGTCGCAGTTGTGCAAGCGGCGCTGGGCTATCAAGTCGCCAATAGCCACGGCTGTTCGATGATTCTTCACCCCATCTGGGGCAGAGCTGTCTATCCCTCAACATTGGTTTCATCCGCAGAACCAGCCGTCGTGGAACAGATTTTGCGCACGATGAAGGACTGATCGCAAGCAGCTAACAGTGGTCGATCGTGAGGTTTCGCTAAACTGACCACTCACATGTAGCCAACCCTAACGCTTGACGCTATGGTTAGGTTGCCAATTCGTGCCGTGCGCAACATTCATCTGAACTTGGGCACCCTAACACTAAACATCGTGTTTCATGACGGTGTGAAATGGCTTAGAGCGCTGTTCAGGATCGATCGCCATCTCTATAATCAGGGAGTGCCAACACTCCAATGCTTCACGCCTGCGTCACTCGCCCAGCATCCCGGTTTTTTGATCCTTGGTTTTTGGAGCCAGCACTATGAATCAGCGTCAGCAAAACCTGCGTTATGCAGCAGCTAGAGCCTTTATAGAGTCGCTCGATCAGTTGCAAGAGACACTTCAACCATCTGAAGCTCAACCCTTAGCGCCTATCGCTCCTGAGAAAGACAACTACAAAAGTGCAAAGATATCTCCCTCCGACCCCTTTGACTTAAGTAGCTTTGAGCAAGCAGTGGCGGATATTGAGGAATTTATTCAAAAGCGACAGCAGGGCGGAGAGGTCGGGAAGTAGGAGGTAGAAGGCAAGGGGCAGAAGGTAGAGGGCAAAGAAAAGGTAAAGGGCAAAAGGTATGAGCTGACCGCTGATCGCTAACCTAAAACATTTACTTATCCCCGCTGCCGTTTGGCTTCGTAGAGCATCAGCGCTGCTGCGATCGCCACGTTCAAAGATTCAACACCCGGATTTAAGGGAATGGTGACCTGCTGATCGGCGATCGCGGCAAGTTCGGAGGACAACCCAGCACCTTCGTTGCCCATGAGAACTAACGTTGGTTGCCGCAAATCAACCTGCCAATAGGTCAGCGTTGCGGCGGGACGTGTGGCAATAATCTGCATGCCCTGGCTTTGATAGCGGCTCAGGTCTGCTTTGAGGTCAGAGCTTGCTGCCATAGGGAGCTGAAACCATTGACCTGCGGAGGCTCGCAACACTTTTGGATGATCAAAATCTACACTATCGCCACTCAGCAGGATACCTTCGGCTCCTGCTGCTGCTGCTGTACGAATCATTGCTCCTAAATTACCAGGATCTTGTATCGTCTCCAGCACTAAACCAAGACTGATAAACGAGGGTGCTGGTGTTGCTGTGCGTTCAATCGTTGCTACGACCCCGTCTGGTTCTACCGTAGTAGCAACGGCTCTTAAGACATCGACACTGACCAACTCGATGCGCTGTGCTACCTGTTGTGCTTGCTCATACAACTGGGGATACTTTGATTGCCAGGCAATGGTGTAGCAGAGGGTGACGATCGGACGATCGGCTTTCAGTGCTGCCTCTAAGAGGTGAGTTCCCTCGACCAAAAAAAGCTGTTGTTGTCGTCGCTCTTTGGTCTGGTGCAGTTTCCGCATCTGTTTGACCAAAGGGTTCTGAAGACTAGTAAGCACAGAAGAAAAATTAATTAAAATTTTGTTACAAATCGCACGGAACGTATAAGTAGATCTGAGGGATGCACAAAGCGAATGTGATACCTCGGTTCCTCGAATCGTTTACGTTCAATGAATCTTCTTGAATGCGGAACCCGGGACTTGAACCCGGAAGTCCTTGCGAACACTAGAACCTGAATCTAGCGCGTCTACCAATTCCGCCAGTTCCGCATGTGTGCAGCTACAGCCGCGATTCATAATCATCGAGTAATTAGTGTCATCTGTCAACCACTTTTGGTTAGAAATAGAAGACACGTCTGAGGTGCGCTGTCGCTGTCGCCTTCGATCGCCTGTGACGAAAAACTGTACATTCTGCATCTTTCCGGTAAAATTTCGGTGTTCGTTTTTTCGACCTTCAGATATTGTGGCTTGAAAAACGACGTAGTTGATGCACTTGATTAACCCAGTATTTATTGGAGGACAGACCAATTACTCTCTCGCCTAGCCTCTCCAACACTCACTCTTCATCGGAAGAAGATAAAGCCGTCCTGCAAATCTTGGGTGGTTCCTCTTTGCACGGTCATGTTGACATTAGCGGTGCTAAAAATTCGGCGCTTGTCATCATGGCCGGAGCGCTACTTTGCTCACAAGATTGTCGCATTCGCAATGTTCCCGCCTTAGCGGATGTCACCCGCATGGGCGAAATTCTCTCCGCATTGGGAGTGAAACTAGAACGGCAGGGAGACAGCTTATTGGTGAATGCGTCTCACATTGCTCAATCGAAAGCGCCTTATGAGTTGGTCAGTCAACTTCGCGCCAGCTTTTTTGTGATTGGTCCGTTGCTAGCTCGTTTAGGCGTTGCTCGTATTCCGTTACCCGGTGGCTGCGCGATCGGTGCGCGTCCTGTAGATCTCCATGTGCGCGGGTTGCAAGCGATGGGTGCCGATGTGCAAATCGATCATGGCATTGTAAATGCTCATCTGCGCGGCAGAAACAAACGCCTTCAAGGTGCCAAAATTTACCTCGACTACCCCAGCGTGGGCGCGACCGAAACGCTAATGATGGCAGCGACGCTGGCAGATGGCGAAACGACCATTGAAAACGCGGCTCAAGAACCAGAAGTGGCTGACCTGGCAAACTTTTGTCGGGCGATGGGTGCCAAAATTCGGGGGGCTGGCACAAACACGATTACGATCGTGGGTGTTCCCAGGTTACACACAACTGACTACGCCATTGTTCCTGACCGCGTCGAGGCAGGCACCTTCCTGATGGCGGGTGCCATTACTCGGTCTGAAATTAGTCTGTCTCCAGTGATTCCAGACCATTTGACGGCGGTGATTGCCAAACTCCACGCGATCGGCGCTCAAATTATCGAAGATGCACCTAATCGCCTTCGCATCGTGCCAGGTCAGCGTCACGTGGCAACCGATATTGAGACACTGCCCTATCCTGGATTCCCCACTGATATGCAGGCACCGTTTATGGCGCTGCTCACCTTGAGTGATGGTGATAGCGTCATTACCGAAACGGTGTTTGAAAATCGGTTTGGTCATGTTGCTGAGCTAACCCGTATGGGGGCAGATATCCGCGTCAAGGGCACGCATGCGATCGTTCGAGGCGTGTCCATGCTTTCGGGTGCTCCAGTCGTAGCAACCGATTTACGTGCATCTGCGGCTCTGGTGCTGGCAGGGTTGGCGGCACAGGGCAAAACGACCATTCAGGGCTTGCAGCACCTCGATCGTGGCTACGAAAAGCTAGACATCAAACTCCAAAAGCTAGGTGCCAATCTACAACGGTTACAGGCTAGTGATGCGGTTGACGGTCTCTTGGTGACTCCTGATACCGCGATCGCTGCACCAGCGGCAGATTTGGGCTAGTAGAGTGCCGCCTTTGAGCTAGGAGTCGATGGGTGAGTGGATGATCACCACCGATGCATCCACCCATCTACTCTTCACTGCATTCTTGACAGACTACTAGGAGACGACTAAAGGGCACGCGATCGACCTGGCGTTTGGCGGTATCAAAGCGTGCCAGACTTCAGGTTATTCGGCAGTCTTGAGCTTTAAGGCGTTGTGATTCGCAAGCGGTTAGCGCTTCTCGTTATACTAGCGGTAAGTTGCTGGCGTCGGTGCTCTGCTTTCAGCCATCTACTGACGACTGCTTACAGCTATTTGCATTTGCATTCACTGCACCCGATACCCTACACCCCGCACCCGAAAGCACAAAACTGTAGCTTATCCAAGCAATAACTGCTGTAAGTGCCGAAGCTAGACAATGACTGCCAGCTTCAAAATACGGACAACAGAAAAGTACGGACAACAGAACCGCTGCTGACCTCTAGACTCCAGCGTTTGCCTTCTATCGGTCTCACACCATGTCTTTCCTCAAAACGCCACTCATTGGCTTACGAGCCGACCACTTTCGTCATCCTCTAGACTTTGAGGCAACAACGAACCTGAAACAATTGCCAGGGTTAGATGTCGTGATTCGGAACTTGCTGGGGCCGATCGCGGAACAGTTTTTCTATCTCGAAAATATTGCGTCTAGCGTTTTGGTCGGCGAACAGCAATTGCCTGAGCTACATACGCTGCTGCTGGAAGCCTGCAAAGTGCTGGATTTAGAGCCGCCCAATCTTTATGTGCGGCAGCATCCTGTACCGAATGCCTACACGTTTGCGATGCGCGGTAAGCAGCCCTTCATTGTCGTCCATACCTCGCTGCTTGAGCTGTTGACCCAAGAAGAGATCCAGGCTGTCATCGCCCACGAGCTAGGGCATTTGAAGTGTGAACATGGTGTTTATTTAACATTGGCAAATATCTTGGTGTTGGCAGCAGGGCAGTTACCGACGCTGGGCGGCGCGATCGCGCAATCACTCCAAGCGCAAATTTTAGAATGGGTACGCTGTGCCGAATTTACCTGCGATCGAGCGGCGCTTTTGGCGATTCAAAACCCCAAAGTCGTGAGTTCTGTTCTCATGAAGCTGGCAGGTGGTTCGCCGACCCTTGCGGGAAAGCTGAATCTCGATGCGTTTCTCGCTCAGGCACGGGCCTATGACGACATCAGTAACGACCAGCTTGGTGACCTGCTCAAGCAGGCGATGACGGCTCAACTGACCCATCCCGTCCCTGTGCTGCGGGCGCGCGAAATTGATCGTTGGGCCAGCAGCCAGGAGTATCAGTCACTGCTCCAACGTCGTCCTATCCAGGCTCAAGCGGACGCAAAACCTTCAGGTGGTTGGCGAAATTGGTAGACTCGCTGGACTCTAATGTCCAAGCGAAACTCAAATCGTCGGAAATACCGATCAGGGACGATCGTGCTCTCCAGAATCCCCTAACTGCCTGTCGTCAATCGTTACTTTGACATTCTGGCCCAAGGGCGCGTCCTCAATTAAGCTCAGAAACTTGCGTACCAATCTTACTGCGCCCGCTCTAACAAGCAAGGCTAGGGACTGGAACCCCTGCTGCAAGTCATGTGTATGAGTCATTGATGACAGCCTCTAGTAAATTATTTCGCGTCCGCTATAATCAGAGTGCCTTTACAGAACGACATATATGAGCAGCGCTGTGGTTTCGACTGAGCAGTTACTTCAACAGTTACAGTGGCGTTACGCAACTAAGAAGTTCGATGCGACGAAGAAGATTGGGGAAGACCTTTGGCAGACTTTAGTAGAAAGCCTGGTACTGGCTCCGTCGTCGTTTGGGCTACAGCCGTGGAAGTTTTTTGTGATTACCGACCCGGCTGTTCGGCAGCAGTTAGTTGAGCATACCTGGGGTCAAACTCAGGTGGTGGATGCCTCTCACCTGTTGGTACTGGCCTTTAAGAAGGATCTGAGTACGGCTGATGTTGATCGCTACATGCAGAACATTTCTACCGTGCGCCATGTGCCCGTTGAGAACCTGCAAGGGTTTGCGAAGGTCATCAATGGCTTCTTGGAAAAGCCACCTTATCCGCTTGACATTGATGAATGGTCAAAACGGCAAGTTTACATTGCACTAGGCCAGTTTATGACCAGTGCGGCACTCCTGGGCATTGATACGTGTCCGATCGAGGGCTTTAATCCCCCTAAGTACGACGAAGTGCTGGGGTTAAGTGACTTGGGCTATGCTTCTGTGGTGGTCTGTGCGACTGGCTATCGAGCAGACGATGACAAAAACGCTGCCTTACCGAAAGTCCGTTACCCAGTAGAGGAAGTCGTGCAGTATATTTCCTGATGCTGCATGGACGTTAAGCAACTCTGCAACCCTGCCGCGCTCATCATTGGTGCAGGGCAGGGCATTGGGCTAGAGTTCGTGCGGCAATTGTTGCAACGCAGCAAGATCGATCGCCTGTACGCTACCTATCGCAAGCCGCAGACAGCACTGCTGGCGATCGCAGATGCACGCCTTGTTTGCCTGCCAATGGATATTACGGACGAAGCGCAAATTGCGGCAGTTGTCCAAACCATTCAAGCGGAAACAAAAGCGCTGCATGCAGTCATCAATTGTGCTGGAGTCTTGCACGACGGCCCTATGCAGCCCGAAAAGAGTTTGCGTCAACTCAATGCTGAGCAGCTACTCCGTTATTTTCACGTCAACAGCATCGGTGCTGTGCTAGTGGCAAAGCATGTACAGCCGTTGCTGAAACATGGCGATCGTGCCGTTCTAGCCACCATCTCCGCCAAAATTGGCAGCATCGGCGATAATCAGCTAGGCGGATGGTACGGTTACCGTGCTTCTAAAGCCGCGCTGAATATGTTCATGCGTACCACTGCGATCGAATACAAGCGCACCTGTCCACGCGCGATCGTCGTGACTCTCCATCCCGGTACTACCGATACCCAACTCTCTCAACCATTTCAGCGCAATGTACCACCTGAAAAACTCTTTTCGGTCGATCGTACCGTGAAGCAACTTTTAGCCGTGCTGGATCAACTTCAGGAACACGACAGCGGCGAGTTCTTTTCTTGGGATGGCACTCGATTGCCTTGGTGAGAAGTGAGGGAATGGGGTGTAGGGTATCGGGTCTAGTAAAACGAATGGAAATGCTGTAAATATCACTCTCTCGTTATTGGTTCCGCAGTTTGAGTGCGTGAAAGAGACTCAACACGTCATGCTGCCATTGGGGCAAGATGATGGTCATGGCAATCTCTTCTAAACTGTTCAAAGCGCAGAAACCAATAGCAAGCCAGAGTGTGGTTGCGTAGCCAAACCCAAATAAGCCAACGGTCGCAATTAATAACGTGATGCCCCAGGCTTTGGCAGTGTAGGTATGAAAGCTGGGAAACTTGCCAAACTTGACCAGACTGATTGTGAATAAGACAAGTTGTGCTCCGATCGCGATCGACAAGGGTAAACCAAAGTCAACAATGACTTGGGGATACACTAACCAGGCGCTTATGGCAATGCAAACATAGAGACAAATATCTGCCCAACTATCTGCCTGCCGTAGCTGAACGGTACTCACACCCAGGCGGCGAGCAATGATGCCATCAAAGATATCTGAGAGGACAGCCGCAACATAACCAACCATAAACCCGATGCCTGTTGTCCGATCAAGGGCATCCCAGAGCAGCAGCAGCGCGATCGCAAATCGGAGCCCTACCAAGAGACCTGGAACGCGATTGAGTGGCATCATTTTCCCTAACGCAACAACAGTGAGGCTGACTGAAGCAAGCCGATGAGGAAGCCGAGAATGCCACCCAGATTGACGATCGCCTGAAGCTCACTTTTCACAATGCCGTTGATGGCATTCTCAAGATTCTCTGGTGAGGTGGCTTTGACGCGATCAATAATCACCTGATCAATGTTGAGAATGGGAATGGCTTGCTCGACGAGTACCTCTAAATCGCGTTCTAGATAGCGCTCCAGAATCAGTGCCAAATCCAAACTCACAATTTCTAGCGAAGCATTGACCACTTCAGAGGTGCGTAACCGATTGAGAATCAAGGTTGCTACATTCTCCCACTCAACCGATTTTCCCAATTCTTGCAGTACGTCAGAGCCTTTCTCTTGAATGTAGAGACGCACGCTATCCCGCAGGGTTTTACGTAGCTGCCGCACGGTTGAAATCGGCAAATTTTGGAGCGACAGATTTTGCAGCCATTCTTGCAAGCGTCGTCGCAAATTAAGGGTTGAAACTAACTCAGCAATGCGCGTGTTACTGTTTTCTTTTTCATCTAAACAAAAGGTACGTAACCGCACTAAAGAATTGCGGACTCCAAACAAATTTGCAACGACCCAGGAAGTTCCACTGGTGCGTTCTCGAAAGCCTTCATCAATGACCTGAATGTTGCGATCGGTTAGAAAGTCAATCAGCACCAAACGAATGGTGTCAGGTGGCAACACAACCTGTAGCAACCAATCTGCCAGCTTAATAGACTGCTCATCATTCAGTTGAAACTCTAGCAATACCTGGTCAAAAATTTGATTTAATTGTGCTTCTAGAAAATCTTCACGACGCGCCCATACTTTTAGCAGACGCGGCAACGATTCACCCAACAAATCGCGCAAAATATTTGCCAATACCTTTGCTGTTTTCTGTTCTTTATCGATTTCAATTTGCTCTAAGCCCAACTTCAATAACCAGAGGATTGCGCCCTGAACACGTTCGGTTTCCAAAAGCCGTTTCGCCAACTTTTGCAGTTCTTCTGGCGTGAGCAGCGAGCCCATAATGGTGTCAGAAATGCGTTTGGCTAACCGTTCCTGGTTGCGGGGGATAAGTCCTGGCGTGAAAGGCACTTGCCGCCCACCAATGTAGCGCGGTTGGTAAGGACGAAAGAGCATTTTGATGGCGATGTCATTGGTGAAATAGCCAATGATGCCGCCAACAACCGGAGGAGCGAGAAACAGCCAGAGTGCGGAGAAGTCCAGCGCAGAGAAGTCCAAAACAGAAGGCATCAGTTCTTAGTTTTTAGTGGTTAGTTGTTAGTTGCTAGCTGCCACTAGCAACTAACAACTAACCACTAACTACTTAATCACAACCAGCACTCCCATCGTACCGCTTGCAATGGGGTAATGTGTGGCTCTGGTAAAGCCTGCCCGGTGCGCTAAAGCAACTTGCTCTGCTCTCGTAGGGAAGCGATCGAGGCTGGGCGCAATGTAGGCGTACTCTTCGGTGAGGCCAAACTGTTTTGCCGCGGGCACGACGATCGCATCCAGATACCATTGCTGAAGGGTACGCATCTGAGCATTCGATGGGCGATGAAAATCAAGAATAGCCGCTTTGGCGTGTGGCTTTAAGACACGATAAAGTTCCTTCAGACTGCGGGGAATATCTGTAACGTTCCGCAAACCGTATCCCATCGTGGCGGCATCAAACTCATTGTCAGAAAAAGGGAGAGCCAGCGCATCGCCTTCTAGCCAGGTAATAGAAGGAGTGGGATAGCGTTGTTGCGATCGCTGCTGGGCGATCGCGAGTTGTTCTGCGGCAAAATCGATGCCAATGACCTGACCATTTGCACCTACTTGTTGTGCCAGTAATAATGCCAGATCACCGCTGCCACAGCACACATCCAAACAGGTATCGCCCGCCGTTGCCCCGCTCCACTTAACCGCCATCTGCTTCCAAATGCGGTGTTGTCCCAGACTCAGCCATGTATTGAGCTGGTCATAAACAGGGGCAATACGGTTAAAGAGTGTGCGAACGCGATCGGAGGTCATGAGCTTGAAGATTGGAGCTTGCAGGTTCCATGAATAGCTCACATTCAGTGAACAAACAAGCCCTCATCGCAAATCTACAAGACTAGACAACTGGACGGTAGTAGCGAGTGCAGGTCAGTGCCAAGGCGACTTGCTGTGCCGAGAGTTGTATCAGCATCAGTTCATCGTCCCGTAAGGTGGCTGGCTGCTTCCATTGCAACGACAGTACCGCGAGCACTTCTTTCCGATAAGTCACGGGAATCAACAAGTGTGACTGAATGCCAGAGGTCGAGTAATGTTCGACACCAGCGAGTGTTGGGTCTGCTGCAACGTTGATGACAACCTGAGTTTTATGGGTTGCGATCGCCTCTTTAACCAGAGGATCATGCTCCAACCAGTTATCCAGTTTGCCGTTGGTGCTGTATTCTCCCTGCGGCGGTACCAGGCGATCGCCTTCAACTAGTTGCAGAATGCTGCCGTCTGCCTGAAAGTTTTTGCCAAAGACGGACGCGATCGGCTTCAGGCTCTCTTCTAAACTGGCTGCTTCTTGCGCCGTGTGGACAATCGTAGATAAAAGTGCCATTTGCGCTTGCGATCGACGAAGCTCCTCGGTGCGCTGCTTGAGTAGCTCATACGTTTCGGCAGCACGTTGCACAACCGCTTTCAGTTCATTTGGGTCCCACGGTTTGGTGATGTATTTGTATACCTGTCCAGAGTTAATCGCCTCAACCAGATCTTCGACATCCGTAAAGCCTGTGAGGATAATCCGCATGGTGTCTGGAAACTGAGGCACCGTGCGGCTGAGAAACTCAGTGCCTTTCATCTCCGGCATCCGCTGATCTGAAATGATAACCGCGACCTCGCCTTCCGATGCCAGAAGTTCGAGAGCGCGAACCCCACTTTCTGCTTTTAGTACCTGAAAGTCGCGCCGAAAAGTGCGGTACAGCAAGTCAAGATTATCCGGTTCGTCATCGACGACCAGCATTTTTGCCTTCTTTGATCGATCGAGGCTCATCGGTTGGCGACTAGTGGCATCAAGATCAATGGTTGCGTAGTCCATAGGTTAAGTTAGGCTCCTTAGGTGCCGCTGGGAGGGAAGCACCCCCAGGAAAGTGCGTTGAGAAAACGTGCATTGAGCAAGACAGAATGAGCGGTACAAGCAAAGGAGCAGCGTAAACAGTAATGGCGAAGCTTCGCTTTTGTGCTGGCTGGGACGTTGCCCAAAGTATATCGGATCGCTAAAGACGTCTTCGCTTTAGACGATCGAAGCACCATTAGACAACGAGACACTGCCCTTGCATGGACGTAACCTAGTCTTGCCAAACTTACGACATTTCTAACTTTAAGCAGTAAAAAAGGTTAAATGCCAAACGAATGCTACTGGCGTGTGTTGAATGGCTCTGGCTGTTGAGCTTGCCATACGCTTGAATCAATGGCTGAGACATGCGCCGGGTAGCTTGCTTCTTCAATTTCCACCACCCAAGCCGCAACATCCTCAGCGGACAGCCGCGATGAGGTAATTGGCGTTAAGCCTGCCACGTAGCCAATATAATTTCCCATCAGAAAATAGACGACAACCATGGCTGCGGCTGAAAAGGCAACCAGTGTGCCCGCCAACATCAACGAGAACTCACCGCGATCGACGGCCTGCTGCATTAAGTGCAGTGACCACGCAACCAGGAGAACAACAATGGCAAGAATGAATATCAACATACCTAAAGTATTGTAACAGATACTCAGATTCCGTCATCCCCAGTTTGTTATTTTCTGCCGTAGTAGAAACTGATTGAGTCAGTCTGCGCTGGGTTGGTCTACTCATTACTGCGGACGAAAGCCCATCTGTACCAAAAGTAACGGCTGGACGATTAGGTTCCCCTCTCTGTCAAGCGAACAGGGACGTGTTGTGCAGCTAAGTGTGCTTTAATTTCGGCGACCGTCAAGTGGCCGTAATGGAGCAGAGACGCAAGCAAGGCAGCCTCTGCCCTGCCTTCTGTAAGTGCAGCATGAATATGTTCACAGGTGCCAGCACCCCCTGATGCAATGACTGGGATCTCCACTTGCTCAGCGATCGTGCGCGTTAGCTCCAGGTCATAGCCTGTTTGTGTACCATCTGCATCCATGCTTGTCACTAACAATTCTCCAGCACCGCGTTGCTCGACATTCTTTGCCCAGGCGATCGCGTCTAACTCTGTATTTTCCCGTCCGCCACGCACGTATACATCCCAGCCAGGATTGTCATTGTCTAGCCGCCGCCGTGCGTCGATCGCCACGACGATACACTGGTTGCCGAAGCGATCGCTGGCGCGATCGATAAGGCCAGGATCACGTACTGCCGCTGAGTTAATGCTGACCTTATCGGCTCCGGCTCTTAACAATTGTTTAATAGTTTCTAAGTTTTGAATGCCGCCGCCAACCGTGAGCGGAATGAACACCTGCTCGGCTGTGCGATAGACCACATCAAAAATGATGCCTCGATCTTCGTGCGTTGCCGTGATGTCGAGAAACACTAGCTCGTCTGCCCCTGCCTGGTTATAGACCTGTGCCAACTCGACCGGATCACCCGCATCTCGCAGATCAACAAAATTAACGCCTTTAACTACCCGCCCTGCCTTTACATCCAAACAGGGCAAAATTCGCTTCGCCAGCATGGTTTTTCGTCACGTTGAACGTTTGCATTCTAAAGCTTTTGGAGGCAGAGGGCAGAGGGGATGGGGATGAAGAATGAGGGCTAAAGGATTTAGCTTGCTTCCCGTTGGCGAAGCCTGCCGAAGGCATAGGGTAGGCTAAAGGCTAAAAAGCTGAAAGCTGGTGGCTGACCGCTGACCGCTGAAAGCTGATCGCTCATCAACTCAAAACTCAAAGATTTCCCCGCATCCTCTACGCCAAAATCTCTTCTGTGTGACACTATCTGACGCTCGACGCTGATACACTGAGTTTTGGTTTTATAGTCTCGGAGCGGCGATGGAAGTTGGTCAGAAGGTTCGTATCTATCGGTTGCGCGATCGTGTGTCGCCAGTGATTGCTAAGAAACTGGGTGAGTACGGTGTGATTCAGGATTACAAGATGACGGACGGTAGCGGCGTTGGGTATCTGGTGAAGTTTTCAGATAATTCAGCGACCTGGTTCTTTGAGGATGAAGTGCAGGTTGTCTCTGACTGATGGTTGTCTGGCTAATAGTTGAGGCCAGTGTAAGCGTGCGATCGCCGTGCAAGATTACCTCGCCGGGATGGGTGCAGCGTTTAAGCAATCGTTACCATAAGAGGGACTGCTGGCAGAATCTTCGGCTGGCACACGTAGTGCATTGGGTTGAGAAGCGAACACATGGCTCTAATTTTGACGTTTTTGGGTAAGGGTGGTGTTGGTCGGACGACGATCGCGATCGCAGCCGCTAAGCGCTTTGCGGCTCAGGGGAAACGGGTGCTGCTGACATTTCAAGAGCCAGAACCCGCGATCGCGATTCTTTTAGGTACGGTTCCCAGTCCTGACCCGCAGGAACTTTCGCCAAACCTTTCTACAGTGCAATTTCAAGCCTCCGCTCTGCTAGAACGCAGTTGGGAAGAGGTGAAAAAGCTGGAAGCGCAATATTTGAGAACGCCATTCTTTAAGGAAGTCTTTGGACAGGAACTCAGCGTGTTGCCGGGGATAGACAATGCTTTGATGCTGAATGCGCTGCGCGAGTATGATGCGAGTGGTAAGTACGATGTCATTGTGTTTGATGGAACTGGCGATCAGTCAACGCTGCGGCTGTTTGGGATGCCTGAAAGCACAAGCTGGTATGCTCGTCGCTTCCGTAAGGTCTTTGCCGATTCAGATTTGGGCAAGACGCTCTCACCATTCTTGCAGCCGATCGCCAGCGCAGTGCTAAACGTCAGTTGGACGGACGACATTTTCAATCAGCCCGCCGCACAGCAGGCAACGAATCTGTTGGAGCAAGGCAGGCAAGCATTGGCTGATCCCAATCGAGTTGCGGCTTATTTGGTGACGACGCAGGATGCAGCCGCGATCGCCACGGCAACCTATCTCTGGGGAGCCGCGCAGCAGGTGGGGCTGACAGTGGGTGGGGTGCTGGTCAATCAAACACACGACAGCGCTGGGCTTGGGGAAACGTTTGCTCCCTTGCCTGTGACCCCAATTCCCCCACAGTCGGTTAACGACTGGCAATCTCTAATGGAGTCGCTACCCGATTTAGAGCAGGCGGCTCAGGCACCTCGACCGATCGCCATCAATGTGGCAGAGCGCAAAGTGAGCCTGTTTCTACCTGGTTTTGATAAGAAGCAGGTGAAGCTCACCCAGTCTGGGCCTGAAATTACGATCGAGGCAGGCGACCAACGACGCAACATTCTCCTACCACCAGAACTAAGCGGTAAGCCCGTTGCTGGAGCCAAATTTCAGGATAGTTTTCTGATTATTTCGTTCTAGCGTTCACTGAAGCCACCACTGTCTGCGCTTATTACTGTCTGCGTTACCTGAGAGCCAATGACCTTACCTCCTGACTCCTGGCTCCTAACCAAACTCTCCACCCCTGCGAGTATCTCAACCGTATGACTGAATCGAATCCTGCCCCACTATCAGATGATGCTGTGACTGCCGCTGTGTCACCGGAGGAAGCGGCTTCGGTTTTGCCTGCGGGCGATCGCACGGCTCAAGCCCGCCAGCTTTTGGGCATGAAAGGCGCGCAGCAGGGCGAAACGTCGATCTGGAAAATCCGCCTCCAGTTGATGAAGCCGATTACCTGGATTCCACTCATTTGGGGCGTGGTGTGTGGCGCAGCTTCTTCGGGCAACTACCGCTGGACGTTGGAGAATGTTTTGATTTCGGCGGCCTGTATGTTGATGTCGGGGCCACTGCTGACGGGTTACACCCAAACGCTGAACGATTTTTACGATCGTGACCTTGATGCAATTAACGAACCCTATCGCCCCATTCCATCGGGAGCAATTTCAATTCCCCAGGTGACGGTGCAAATTTTGGTGCTGCTGGCTGGCGGCATTGGCGTGGCCTATGCGCTAGATCAATGGGCAGGACATACGTTTCCGACCATTACCGTGATGGCGATCGCGGGGTCTTTTGTGTCTTACATCTATTCCGCGCCCCCCTTAAAGCTAAAGCAAAATGGCTGGCTGGGCAATTATGCACTGGGTGCCAGCTATATCGCGCTCCCGTGGTGGGCGGGACATGCGCTGTTTGGCGACTTGAACCCGACGATCATGGTTCTGACCCTGTTTTACAGCCTGGCAGGCTTAGGCATTGCGGTTGTGAATGACTTTAAAAGTGTGGAGGGCGATCGGCAGCTCGGTTTGCAATCGTTGCCCGTGATGTTTGGGGTCACAACAGCCGCCTGGATTTGCGTTGGCATGATTGATATTTTTCAGGCTGGTATTGCGGCGTATCTCATCAGCATTCACGAAAACCTGTACGCAACCATTTTGCTGTTGCTAGTCATTCCCCAAATCACCTTTCAAGATATGTATTTTCTGCGTGACCCGCTGAAAAACGATGTGAAATATCAGGCAAGCGCACAGCCCTTTCTGGTGTTAGGTATGTTTGTAGCTGGGTTGGCACTGGGGCATGCTGGAGTTTAGTGGCTGCATTTGGTTAAGCTGAACACAAATTCATGACGCACTCGCCTGTCATAGTAAGCAGGATTAACGGCGAAAGGGGCATGAGTATCCGCCTTTGTGAACGTAGTATTTTGCTTGAAACTTCGACTCGATGGTCATTTTCAGCGATCGCCGCCTTGATCTCTAGCGAGATTCTGTCAAGATATATCAGACCCTCATTTTGATCGATGATCGAGGAGTGCGCTGGATGTTGAAGTTGTTAGGGTTTACTTATGCCCTGAGACGCTTTTTGATCCCAACCCCTTACAATGAGGACGACGATCGTGTGGTGGTGATGAGGCTGTAGTGTGGAAAATTTTCTTTCAAAACTCAAAAACTTATCGATCCGCTCAAATGGTTCTCAGCCGTTAACGTCTGATTTACGACGAGACCGTGAGGGCAACCCACCATCCGCGTTGCCCATGAAAGCGCCGCCCAACGCGACCGATCGGGCTGAACCTGTAACGCTACGGGGTAAGCGCGTTCGAATTGGTAAGCCGCTCCACCGCCGCTATGCTTTCTGGCTGGCACTGGTGGCACTAGGGGGAGGTGCTGCCCTTGCCTGGGGCGCATGGAAAATTGAACAGAGCCTGCCTGACGTTTCAGATATTTCCAATTTCTCTCAAAATGGCACGCTAACCATCAAAGCGGCTGATGGCACTGTGTTACAGCAGCTTGGTTCCGCAACCCGACAAAAGCTGACGATCAAGCAAGTTCCTGATCGCGTGATTAAAGCGTTTATCGCCGCTGAGGATCGTCGGTTTTATCAGCACAACGGGGTTGACTATCAATCGATCGTGCGAGCATTTGCGTCTAACCTGCTGGCCCGTGAACTCGTTGAAGGGGGCAGTACGATCACTCAACAGGTCGCGCGGATTGTCTACTTGACTCAAGATCGCACGGTTGGGCGCAAGCTTCAAGAAGCCTTCCTGGCACAAAAGATTGAGCGTACCCTGAGCAAGGATCAGGTACTGGAAAAGTACCTTAACTTAGTCTACTTAGGTTCGGGAGCCTATGGCGTGGCAGATGCTGCGTGGGTGTATTTCAGCAAGCCGATTGACCGTCTGACCTTATCAGAAACCGCTATGATTGCGGGCATGCCGCCTGCACCCAGTGACTACTCGCCGTTGGTGAACTTGCAAGTGGCTCGCCAACGGCGCGATATTGTGCTTGAGCGGATGCAGGAGGCTGGCTTCATCACAGAAGCCGAAGTCGAGCAGGCACGTGCCCAGACGCTGACGCTAAAGCCTAGCTCGCCGAAAAAGCTCTATAGCGATACGCCTTATTTCACCTCATATGTACAGCAACAGTTGCCCAAGCTGATTACAAAAGAGCAACTGGAGGCGGGTGGGTTAACCGTTGAAACGAGCTTGAACTCTACCTGGCAAAAAGCCGCCGAGAAAGCCGTCAAGGATGCCGTCAAAAATATTGGGCCCGCTGAAGGCTTTAAACAGGCGGCGCTGGTAGCCCTTGATCCCCGCAATGGTGAAATTCGCGCGATGGTGGGTGGTACTGACTTCATCACGAGCCAGTTTAATCGAGTGACGCAGGCTCAACGACAGCCAGGGTCATCGTTCAAGCCGATCCTGTACACGACTGCGATCGCGACCGGCATTTCACCCTATGCCTCTTACCTGGATGCACCATTAACCGTAGACGGCTACCAACCCCAAAACTACAGCCGTAAATACAGCGGTTGGCTAACGCTGCGTGATGCCATCACGAACTCAGTCAATCTAGTTTCTGTGCGTCTCCTCATTGATGTGGGCTTTGACCCGGTGATCAAACTGGGGCACGATCTGGGCATTCAGTCTGAGCTTCTGCCCACGTACTCGCTAGCATTAGGCACCTCTGAGGTAAACCTGCTGGAATTGACCAGTGCCTATGCAACGTTAGCGGCAAAAGGCAGCCACACAGAAACACATGGTATTCGTCGTGTGCTTAACCGCAAAGGTGAGGTGATTTATACGGCGAAACCAAAACCGAAGCAGGTTGTGGATAAAGACTCCGTTGCGATCGTCACCTGGATGATGCAAAATGTTGTCAACAGTGGCACCGGGCAGGCGGCTCAAATTGGTAGACCTGTAGCGGGTAAAACAGGCACTTCTGAAAACGCGCGCGATCTCTGGTTTATTGGTTTTGTACCCCAGATGGCTGCTGGCGTTTGGCTGGGTAATGATGACAATACCCCCACCTGGAGCTACAGCAGCACAGCCGCAGAGGTGTGGCATAACTTTATGACGACCGTTGTGAAAGGCATGACGGTTGAGAAGTTTGCCGAACTACCCAAGCTGGACGATCGCAAAGGCACGATTAAAGCCAAACCAGTGAGACCTAACCAGATGTATGACGGCGAAGCACCCCGATCTGAGGCTGGATCGTCTGGATGGTCGCGTAATGATGCTCCATCTGGTGGCACGGCCAAAGCGGCACCGGATGCGTCCACTGGTGCGCCTGCTCCTTCAGAAGCGCCTGCTCAACCCTCAGAAGCAGCACCCGCCCCTGAGACGGCCCCTCCCCCTGAGAACACTGCACCTGAGTTGCCTCCAGCCGAGCCAGCTCCACCCCCCACTACGTCTGGGCCACCTCAGCCAGCGCCTAGCAACTGAGTTTCAGCGCACGAGCATGAGATTCTAGGTTTCAGATTGCAACGCTGAAACAGTCGCACACAACTTAACTATGTTTTCTAAAGTTCTGATTGCTAATCGGGGTGAAATCGCTTGCCGGATTATGCGGACGCTTGATCGCCTGGGGATTGCTTCGGTTGCCGTCTATTCTGAAGCCGATGCCCATGCGGCACACGTAGCTGCTGCGGGTGAAGCGGTGTGCGTTGGCGCTGCCCCTGCCTCTCAAAGCTATTTACGGGTAGAGGCGATTCTAGCAGCCGCGAAAGCAATGGGTGCTGATGCCATCCATCCCGGCTACGGCTTTTTAAGTGAGAATGTGGCCTTTGCTGAAGCGTGCGCTCAAGCGGGGATCGTGTTCATTGGCCCCACTCCCGACCAGATTCGGCAGTTTGGGTTGAAGCATGAAGCACGGGCGATCGCGCAACAGGCCGGACTTCCCCTTGTGCCCGGTACTCCACTGCTGGACAGCCTGGATCAAGTGAAAGCAGGGGCAACAGCGATCGGCTATCCCGTGATGATCAAAAGCACAGCGGGTGGTGGTGGCATTGGAATGCAGTTTTGCCGGGAGGAGGCCACGCTGGCGGAACTCTTTGCTTCAGTGCAGCGGTTAAGCCGCAACAATTTCAGCGAAAGCGGGGTCTTTCTGGAAAAGTATGTGGAACGGGCACGCCACATTGAAGTCCAGATTTTTGGCGATGGGCAGGGGACGGTCGTAGCATTGGGTGAGCGGGACTGTTCCATCCAACGACGCAATCAAAAAGTCATCGAAGAAGCGCCTGCCCCTAATATCAGTGATGCACTCCGACAGCGCCTGTATGAGTCAGCCGTGCAGCTGGGGCAGGTTGTGCATTATCAATCGGCGGGCACCGTTGAATTCATCTACGACGTAGACACCGAGCAGTTCTATTTTCTGGAAGTCAACACCCGCTTACAGGTCGAACATGGTGTTACAGAATTGATTACCGGAGTTGACCTGGTGGAGTGGATGGTGCGTCAGTCAGCGGGTGAATCGCTATTGCTGGATACTTACCGCTATCAGCCCAATGGTCACTCCATCCAAGTACGGGTCTATGCCGAAGATCCCAACAAGAATTTTCAGCCGAGTTCAGGGACACTGACTAATGTGCAGTTTCCCGATCGCATTCGTTGTGACACCTGGATTGCGACGGGCACAGAGGTCTCACCCTTTTATGATCCGCTTTTGGCAAAAGTGATTGTGCATGGGGCATCGAGAGCAGGGGCGATCGCGGCCCTCCAAACGGCTCTGGCTAGCTCCCGGCTTGACGGCATCGAAACCAACCTGGAGTATTTGCGCCAAATCATTGCGGCTTCTGCATTTGCCGATGCGGCAATGACCACCAAATTTCTCAATAGCTTTGTCTACCACGCCCGGACGATCGAGGTTCTTGTGGCAGGCACCATGACCACCGTGCAGGATTATCCAGGGCGTGTGGGCTACTGGGATGTAGGGGTGCCGCCGTCTGGCCCAATGGATTCGCTTGCCTTTCGCCTCGGCAACCAGACTGTGGGCAACTCAGAAGCGGCAGCAGGCTTGGAATGTACGCTGTCAGGCCCCACGCTGCGCTTTAATACCGATACTGTTATTTGTCTGACAGGTGCAGCGATGAAGGCCACGCTGGATAAGGAACCGATCGCCTTTTGGACTGCTGTTCCCGTGAAAGCAGGCAGTGTGTTGCGTCTGGGTGCCATTCAGGGCAATGGTTTTCGGACATACCTGTCTGTTCATGGTGGCTTTGATGTACCAGATTACCTGGGCAGTAAGGCGACGTTCACACTGGGTGGGTTTGGTGGTCACGGGGGCAGAGCGCTGCAAGTCGGCGATGTCCTGAAATTGCAACCAGCGTCCCCTCAAGCATCACAAACGTTACCTCCTGACCTCATTCCAACCTATCTTGAACATTGGGAAATTGGGGTGCTGTACGGCCCTCACGGTGCACCAGATTTCTTTACAGATGCAGACATTGAGACGTTCTTCAACACCCACTGGGAAGTTCACTACAATTCAGCGCGAACGGGCATTCGGTTGATTGGCCCTAAACCTCAGTGGGCGCGGCAAGATGGCGGTGAAGCAGGGCTACATCCCTCTAACATTCACGACAATGCCTATGCGGTCGGTACGATCGACTTCACAGGTGACATGCCCATCATTTTGGGATTAGATGGCCCCAGTTTGGGCGGCTTCGTGTGCCCTGCCACGATCGCTGAAGCCGAATTGTGGAAGATTGGACAGCTTAAACCGGGCAACACGATTCAATTCCATCGCCTAACGTTCAATCAAGCGTTGCAGCAAGAATTGGTGCTCGATCGCCAGGTCCAAACGCTGCAAGTTGGGCAACCGATCACCGTTGCCGACGATGATTCCAGTGATCGCGCCGTTCTTGCCACGCTCCCTGGCTCTGAAACCCGGATTGCGGTAACGTACCGACAGGCAAGCGACAAGTATTTGCTGATTGAATACGGGCCACTGGTGTTGGATTTCAATTTGCGCTTTCGCGTGCATGAATTGATGACCTATCTGCAAGCCAATCCGATTACGGGCATTCTGGAACTGACACCGGGAATACGATCACTCCAGGTGCATTACGATAGCCGCGTCCTATCTCAACAGGATTTGCTAGCAGCGTTGCAGGCGATCGAGGTACATTTGCCCACGATCGCCGACCTGAAAACCTTACCAACCCGCATTGTCCATCTCCCCCTCTCCTGGGACGATGCCTCAACGCAATTGGCGATTCAAAAATACATACAGTCGGTTCGCAACGATGCGCCCTGGTGCCCCAGCAATATTGAATTTATTAGACGTATCAACGGTCTGGACAGCATTGATGAGGTTAAAGAAATTGTCTTCAATGCCAGCTATCTTGTCGTGGGTTTAGGCGATGTCTACCTCGGTGCCCCAGTCGCCGTGCCGCTTGATCCCCGCCATCGCCTCGTCACAACTAAATACAACCCCGCGCGCACCTGGACACCCGAAAACGCAGTGGGCATTGGCGGTGCGTACCTTTGCATCTACGGCATGGAAGGTCCCGGTGGCTACCAGTTTGTAGGACGCACAGTGCCTGTGTGGAACCGTTACAAGCAAACGGCAGATTTCAAGGATGGAAAGCCTTGGCTATTGCGATTTTTCGATCAAATTCGGTTTTATCCTGTGTCCCATGCGGAACTGATGCAACTCCGCGAAGACTTTATCGAAGGCACGTTCAAACTGACGATCGAAGAAACGACCTTCAACTTACAGGACTACCAGCAGTTTTTATACGGCATCGCCGAGGAAGCATCTGCCTTCAAAACCCGTCAGCAAACGGCCTTTCGGGAAGAGCGCGATCGCTGGGCACTCAACGCCCAGGATGAAAGCGCGATCGTGGAGGAACCCGATCTTCCGCCTGCTCCAGCGATCAAAATTCCTGATGATTGCTATGCCATTACAGCGGCTACTACAGCAAATGTATGGCAAATTTTGGTGCGACCGGGCGATCGTGTCACCGAAGAGACAGGCGTGATCATTCTGGAAGCCATGAAGCAAGAAATGACGCTCTTACCAGAAGAACCAGGCGTTGTCACTGATATTCTATGTAACCCTGGGCAACTCGTCACTGCTGGACAAATCCTGGCAATTATTCGCATCGACGACGCAGCCTCTTTGTAAAGAAATTCCTTGTAAGCGCTTGTTAGCCCGCTGTTCGTTGAATTGCCAGACTTAAACCTTATCTCAGATTCAACAGGGTCTCTCTAACGCTCGCTCTTATCTTCCTGGTTTGGTAGAAATTTCAATGGAGTTTTCAGCGATACCCAATCAAGGTAGAGGATCAATATCTTACGCCTTCGCTCAGTTTCAGAGTTGGGAAAGAGCAGGCAGCTGTGTCAGGCCTGCTTCACAAAACCAAATTTTCTTAGGATGCAGTTACCTAACCCTCGTGCAGAAGCGTTTGCACAAACTGGTAGAGGTCAGTCTCCGATCGCCCCTGCACCTGCTGATCTTTGAGGTCAATTAATCCTTGAGCCAACGTTGGTGCTTGTTTTTTGTAGGAGTTGTGTGCCGCCAGTAAATCTAAAAACACCTCGCGCTCAACCTGGAGGCGATCGGCTTCGTCTGCAAGATGAGAGGCATACTCAACCGTATCCACGTTGTAGCGCAGCAGAAAAATGAGTGCACCTGTAAGCTGCTGAAGTTGCTGCTGGAGTTTGCGCGTATCCAGTTCCAGCCGATCGAACCCGACTTGACCGTCGATCCGCAGTTCCACAATTGGCGCTGCTGCTGGACGAATTTTTCCTGATTGAATCGCCTGCTGCATCGTTGCGATCGCTGCTGCTTCCAGCTCTTCTTGACTTTCTTGTCCGCGTGCTGTCATTTGCAAGCGCACGATCGACCGCTGCTTGTAACCGCGCTTAAGATCGGCTCGAATGCCATCTCCATCCATCTCGACGAAATAAACGCCGCGCTCGAACTGACTTTCCTCAATGTTATTCGCTTCTACAGAGCCAGGGTTAAAGATCCAGCCCTCCATCGTGTAGTTTTTGTGAATGTGCCCCAGTGCCAGGTAGTCCACGCCTGCCTCTTTTAGGGGCAACAGATCGTTGTACCGGAGTGCTCCCTGGTAGCGGGCAATTTGCCCTTCTAACCCGTGGTGAAACAGCATGACCGTATGGGCAGGCGGTGGCGGCAAGATTTTGATGGCATCTGCAAGACTGGCGATCGCGCTGGATGCCGATGCGCCATACCAGCAAGCCCCCAAGACCCGCACGCCACAGTCCAGATCGATGTAGCCACCCTGCTTAGCCTCTTCATCCCACGCCTCATAGAGTGCGTTGCCTGCATTAGGGCTACTTGGCTCTAGCAGTTTGAGCAAACCCCAGCCAGCCAGATACCTTAGCCAGCTTGTCTTTGTCCCATAAGGTGTACTGTCATGGTTGCCCTCGATCGCCAGCACCGGAATCCCTGCTTCCTGTAGATCCTGTAAGCAAAGCTGTGCCTGATTCAAAACATTGGGCTGAATGTGGCGATGCTCAAACAGGTCGCCCGCAATGACGACAAAATCGACCTGCGGCACGATCGCATACTGGTGCAACGCATCTCGAAAGGCGTGATAAAAGTCCAGGGTGCGCTCTTTACTGTCATAGCGATCAAACCCCAAGTGAATATCAGATACGTGAAGAAACCGAGGCATAACAATAACTACCAGAGACGCAATAGGTGCTGAGATGCAGAATCAGTCCATGAAACCAGATGAGCCGTATCAGCCGCGACACGTATCAGCATTATAGTCAGTGCCCTGGCTAGCCGCAGAAAGCCACTCTTTAAGGAACGAGAATTAATTAAAGTGTGATCTTGAAGTACGGGCGCACGGCCGTGCGCCTCCTACAGAACATCTCACTTGTCGAAGTTATTTAAGCCGCGATCCTAAGCGATCGTGTAGCGCTTCAAACTGAGAAATTGCATCGGCTGAAGAAAAGAATGGAGTCATATTGCACCTGTTAAGTCCATGTGTCAAGCTGTGATTCGCGACTCATTGTTCTCTGGGGCTGGCAGAGATAAACAACTGCCTGCTGGGCATCTTACGCCTCTAATCCAGTTCAGGGAGCAGGAATGGTAATATTTGCATTAAGTCTAAGATGCGCACGGTGTCGTTCGGTAATAATAGAGAGGATAAACTGAATGCGGGTGCCTGGTGATTAGTCGCCAGTACAGCCTGACGTATTGACACTGTTCTAGCTTGGATATCTGCCTGATCTTTGTCAGAAGTCTTTCCTCGCCGCTTGTGCAACCTCAAAAAGCTCAAAAAATCGATTTAGCTCAAAGCTATCCCTGCCCCTGCCGCCGTCGTGGACAGTTGACTCAGATTGCCTTAACGGAAGCGTTTGGGTGTAACCGTTGCCAGCAGATTTTTGTGGTCGAAGAGGGCGGCTATGTGCTGGAAGAACTCTCTACAAGCTATCGTTACAAGCGCACTTGGCGATGGAATGGGCATCAATGGAACGGCGTTTCGTCTGGGCTGAATGATAGCTATCTGCCGATCGTCCTGGGGGTGGTTCTGGTACTGTTGATCATTGGCTTGCTGTTAGCACTCACCTCTCCCACCAATTCTGGAGTGGCCTTTTGGGCAGTTGTGCTACTACTGCTAGCCTTGCTTCCAGCACTCATGGTATTGCTAGCTTACAGACGTTAGCTCAATGACAACTGATTCCTTTAGCCCATCCTCCGACCCGATTGCCGCTGTGCATCGTGCCCATCGCGCCTCTGTAGAAATGGCAACAATGAAGGGTGCTATGCGGGGGCAGGCAGTGCAGGCAATGGCTCAAGCACTCAAGCAACGGCAAGACGATATTTTAGATGCCAATACATTGGATCTAGAGGCCAGCCGTGATATGGCCGTCCCTGACTTAATTTTAGAGTGGCTGAAGCTAACGCCAGAACGGCTCCAGGCTGCGATCCAGATTTTGCAGCGGCTGAGTGAACTGCCCGATCCCATTGGACGCGTCATGAACGCTACCTATCAAATTGACCACTGCCAAACGTATTCGCAACTCATGCCTTTGGGGGTCATTGCGCTAATTTACGAGGCGTTTCCAGAACTCGGCGCGATCGCCGCTGGACTGTGTGCCAAAACGGGCAATAGCATCATCCTCAAGGGTGGCAGCGAAGCCAGCAACTCAAATTTGGTGATTGCTCAGGCGCTACATGGGGCGATCGAGCGTGCTGGTTTACCCAATGACTGCTTTCAAGCACTGCCGTCTGACCAGGGTGCCTCCGTGCGTGACCTGATTAGCCAGGATCAATACATTAACCTGGTGATTCCCTACGGGCGGCCAAACCTGGTACAGCAAATCGTGCGCCAATCAACTGCGCCTGTGCTGAAATCAGCGATGGGCAATTGCTACTTGTACTGGTCGCCGTCTGGACATCTGGATGCAGCCCGCTGGATGATTCTGGACAGCCACCAGAGCGAACCTGATCCTGTAAATGCGATCGAAAAAGTGCTGATTCATCGCAACCAGAACTCAGCCTCGCTCACCATGCTGTGGAACAGTCTGCGAGACAAAGGCTTTGAGATTAGAGGCGATGCAGAACTGGTGGACGAATTTCCTGACCTCAAGCTGGTTGAAGACACAGAATGGCGGCAGGCGTATCTCGCCAAGATTGTCGCCTTCAAAGTCGTGGACCATCTTGAGTCTGCAATCTCCTGGATCAACCTCTACAGCAGCGGACATGCTGACTGCCTGGTGACCGAATCCTATCAAGAAAGCCGTCAGTTTGCGCTAAGCGTCAATAGCGCGTCTACCTACATCAATGCGTCGCCCCGCTTCTCGCGCAACCCGAAACGAGGCGACTCGATCTTTTTAGGCATGTCTAACCAAAAAGGGCATCGACGTGGCTTGATTAGTTTAGAAACCCTTACGACCGTCAAACACATCGTGCAAGGCATGGGGCAGTTTTGAGGGAAAGTATAAAGGCTAAAAGAAGGTGGTTTCCTAGCTTCACTTAGCCTTTAGCCTTCATCCTTTAGCCTTTCCCCCTGCTGGCAATCAACATATGTGGGGCATCAGGAAAACTTAGCCTTTAGCCTTCATCCTTTCTCCCTCACCCCTCTTTTTCTGCCAGCTTCACCTTCTTTGCTAACCCTAATGCTTGAAGGAGCTGAATCGTCATCCAGGTAAAGTCAATCTCCCACCACTGCAAGCCATGACGGGCGGAGTGTTGAAACGCGTGGTGATTGTTATGCCAGCCTTCCCCATAGGTTAGTAAGGCAACCCACCAGCAGTTGGTAGAGCGATCGCCCGACTCATAGGTGCGGTAGCCAAACTGATGCGTGGCGCTGTTAACCAGCCAGGTGCAATGGAAGACTGCCACCAGGCGCACAAACACCCCCCACACCACAAACGGCCAACCACCTAGCAGGTAAAGACCGAGCGCTAGCAAGATTTGAATGGGGATAAATTGCTGATTTAAGAAAAGGTAAAACGGATCATCGTGCAGATCTTTGGTGAAGCGATCGACTTGAGAACGAGAGGGAATTTCGCGGAGCATCCAGCCCATATGACTCCACCAAAACCCACGATTAGAGTCATGGGGATCAGCTGTCTGATCAGAATATAAGTGATGCAACCGATGCATTCCCACCCAGTCAATCACCCCACCTTCACACGCCAGCGTGCCACAGAAGGCCAGAAAATACTCCAACCATTTCGGTGCTTGAAAACTACGATGGGTCAGCAGACGATGGAAGCCAAGAGTAATCCCCAGTCCGCCTGTTACCCAATGTAAAAAGACTGCAACACCGATCGCCGCCCAGCTAAAGTTTGCGGGCAAGAGGGCTAAGAGCGCGCCTCCATGCACGATCGCCATGAAAAGAATCACGGGCAAGTCAAAGTTTAATTTTTTAGAAGTTGCAACAGTCATTCATTCATCTCAATGTGGATTATGGTGCCAATCTGTGCGACGGTGGTCAGTTGCTCCCGTTCAAGCGAACGAGTGAGATCACAAGCTAAGACTGCGATGAATCACGGCGATGCTCAGAACACACCTAGCGTATTCTAGAAAAAAATGAGGCATTTAATGAGCAGCTTTAGTTTGTTAAAAGAAACGGAGCAATCACTATCCTTGATTTTTTCTGGAATTGACGCACAGGTCAAGGAAAATTTGCGACGAGTGCTGAGTGCGTTTCGCATTCACCGAGTGGGCACGCATCACTTTAGCAGCGTGTCAGGCTATGGGCATGATGATTTAGGTAGACAAGTGCTCGATCGCGTGTTTGCCGAGATCGTAGGTGCAGAAGCCGCAGCAGTACGGGTGCAGTTCGTGTCTGGTACCCACGCGATCGCCTGCGCGCTGTACGGCATTCTACGACCGGGCGATGAACTGCTAGCCGTAGCAGGTGCGCCCTACGACACGTTAGAAGAAGTGGTTGGGGTGCGTGGACAAGGGCAAGGATCGCTTGCAGAGTTTGGTATCCGCTATCGGGAACTGGCGTTGACCGAGTTGGGCACGATCGACTGGCACGCCTTAGAAACGGCCATCAAACCAGAAACCCGAATGGTCTTGATTCAGCGTTCCTGTGGGTACTCGTGGCGCTCCAGTTTGGCGATCGCTGAAATCGCCAAGATCGTCCAAATTGTCAAGCAGCAAAACCCCAATACGGTTTGCTTCGTGGACAACTGCTACGGCGAATTTGTAGCTGATCAGGAACCAACGGCAGTCGGCGCTGATTTAATGGCAGGCTCGTTGATTAAAAACCCTGGCGGCACGATCGTTACGGCTGGGGGCTACGTGGCAGGGCACGCCGATTTGGTAGAAGCAGCTACCTGCCGTCTCACCGCTCCAGGTATTGGCAGCTCTGGTGGAGCCACCTTTGACCAAAATCGACTGCTGTATCAGGGCTTATTTCTCGCGCCGCAAATGGTGGGTGAAGCGATGAAAGGCAACCACCTGACTGCTGCGGTGTTCGATCGCCTGGGCTATCCCGTCAATCCTCTTGCCCAGGCTCCCCGCCGTGATGTGATCCAGGCAATCCAGCTTGGCACTCCCGAAAAACTGATCGCTTTCTGCCGCGCCATTCAACAACACTCCCCGATCGGCTCTTACCTTGACCCCGTACCCGCTGCCATGCCTGGTTACGATAGCCAACTGGTGATGGCAGGCGGCACCTTCATCGATGGCAGCACTTCTGAATTCTCTGCCGATGGGCCTTTACGCGAACCCTATACCGTTTTCTGCCAAGGCAGCACTCACTGGACGCATGTCGCGATCGCATTAGAAGCAGCGATCGAGGCGATCGGACAGGCTTGAGTAGAGAGAGAATGGTTGAGAAAGGGCGATCGGGCTGAATTCAAATCATCCAGACATTGCAACAATTGTCTATGGCGATCCTACACACAGAATTACATCTTTAGGACTTACGCAAAAGCGGGTATATCTCGCCCCCTAGCCCCCAATGCTGGGGGAACCGAGCCGATTAAAGCACCCAGAATTGGGGGTTTGGGGGCAAATGCGTAAGTCCTAATCTTATTTAATCCACGATCCTAAGTGAGACATGAGAAACAATGTTGCTACTAGCGGTCAGCTATCAGCTTTTCTCTGCCTGCTGACCGCTCAATGATTAAATTTTGCTCACAATTGATTTGGACTGCTAGGTAGTTGAAGCAGCGCGGTCACTAAGCTTGTGAGCTAGGTAGGGTGTTGGATTTTGGTTTGTAGGCAAGCTCAGATGAAACCATGCCTACTCTTTAGTCTGATGGGAAGCGTGTTGCTTAAATTTCTCAGATTGCTCTTGCCGAGGCAATTGCACAATGCCAATCCAAATCAAAAGATGAAGTGCTTTTGACCAAGCTCGTAGCATTTTACCTCCTTCAGGTGAACCCTGGGGAGCAGTGTATCTGAGTGAATCACTTCGATCGGAGTGATCCCTGTCATGAATTAAGTGCTGGAATTTATGACACAGGTCATATTTTTAAGTAAAGCGAAATCTCATACTGTACGAGAATGTTGCTTCTAGCTGTGGCTCATTTGATAAATCCGGCAATAAATTTCTCTCCAGCCTTTCGTCAAACATTGCGTTATGTCGAGTGGCTCCTCGTGGCTGCTTTTTTCTTGGTATATGGATTAGACCTCAGCTCCAACGATTCACTCGGATTTGTAGGAATCGTGATTTACATGATGGGTTTCGTTGGCTTAAGCTGGATTTTGCCAACCCACTGCCCGAATTGGCAACGGCAGCTCTATGTTCTATGTGGAATTCTATTGTCGCTTTCGCTCCAATGGATGGGGCTAGATTGGGATCTTTTTTTGTATTTTTATATTGCCAAAAGTTGTTTCCTGCTTGAGCGCAAACTCCTCAGCGCAACCATCACTGGAATTGTCCTCTTAAATGTTTTAATTCATTACTGGACTTTGCCAAAAGTTTTTCAAAACAACCTGGCTCATATGCAAACGTTTTCGGACGCACAACCCCTGTGGCAATGGACATTGGCATATGCTGCTAGCTTTTGTGCTGCCGCTGCTTTTGTGATGTGTTTTAGCTTGATCTTAATTTCAGAGCAAAAGAACCGACAACGTGCGGAAGTCCTAGCGCAACAGGTCGAAACATTGGCTGCACACCTAGAACGAACTCGCATTGCCCGTGATATTCATGACTCCCTTGGGCATCTTTTAACCGATCTCAATGCTCGGCTAGCTGTTGCTCAAGCACTCCGCGATCGTGACCCTGATGAAGCCTCTCAAGCCGTTGATATGGCAAGAAGCCTTGCCAGTCAAAGCATCGCAGAAGTGAAACGATCTTTGAAAACTATCAGAAGCTCTGACTTTAACTTAAATCAAGCACTGACAAACTTAATGGAACAACTGCGGTACAACCAGAATTTAAGAGTTCATTGGGATGTAAATCTGCCGCCTTTACCGCTATCTACCAGTCATCATCTTTACTGTCTTCTTAAAGAAGGATTGATTAATATTCAGAAGCATTCCTACGCCTCAGAAGTTTACTTGCAGTGTCAATCCACTCCCCAGGAATTGTTTTTGGAGTTGGAAGATAATGGTAAAGGATTTAACCCTGCTGATCTGCATGATGGGTTTGGCTTAAAAGGAATGGAAGAGCGAGTTCAACTTTTGGGCGGTAAGCTAACAATTAACAGTACGCCAGGCTGCGGCACCCAAATTAAGATTACGCTGCCCTTATGATTCGTCTGCTGCTTGTTGATGATCAAACGATCTTTCGCCAAGACCTAGCGAAACTACTCTCTCTTGAAGGCGATCTGGAAGTCACAGGACAAGCCTCTAATGGGCAAGAAGCGCTTGCGCTTGTTCCCACACTTCAACCAGATGTAATACTTATGGATGTAAGAATGCCAGTCTGCAATGGTGTTGAAGCGACTCGTGAAATCTGCCAGCGCTATCGTTGGATACGGGTATTGGTACTGACCATGTTTGATGATGATGAGTACATTCATCAAGCTTTAAGAGCGGGCGCGCTAGGCTACTTACTCAAAGACACTCCTGCCATGCAAATTGCGATCGCGGTTCGCTCTGTTTATCTTGGCTATGCTCAGTTGGGTCCTTCCATTGCTCCAAAAATATTTGCTCAACTCAAAACGAATGAACTGCTTTCAGAAGAAAAGGTAAAATACCTTTTGAGTAAACGAGAATTAGACGTGTTGAGCTTGATTGGGCAAGGTAAAAATAATCAAGAAATCGCTCAAACTCTCTACCTCACTGAAGGCACTGTGAGAAATTACGTGACGCGAATCCTGAGCCAACTGGGGGTACGCGATCGAGTTCAGGCTGCACTGTGGGCAAAACAACATCTGCTTGACTAGGCAACCTGTATTGAAAACGATCACGTCTTGCCTGTAACCTTTCTACAAAATGGATTGAGTATTCAAGGTTCATCTCCTAATAACAGGCAACGGTTATTTGCAACTTAAAAGTGAGTGCCATTTGTGATGTATGAGCAGCTTGAAGATGCAATCCAGCGTTTGATATACCTCAAACCAGAGGAAAAGCTTCTGTTGAGGCAGTTGTTTGTTCCTAAGTATTTAGAGAAAGGAGACTATTTCTTACGTGCAGGTGAGCCGTGTCAGCATGTTGCCTTTATTCAGCAAGGGCTTTTGCGCTACTACTTGCTCGGTGATGGTGAAGAATTTACTTACTCTTTTGCCAAAGAACACAATTTTGTGAGTGATTATGAAAGCCTTTTATCTTCACAGCCTTCTAAGAAAAGCATTCAAGCGTTAGAAAGCTGTTCGCTACTTGTTACGACCTACGAAAATTTTCAACTGATTTATCAACAGTTTGAAGAAGGGGAACGACTGGGTCGATTACTACTTGAGACCGTTTTTGTCAAAATCATTCAGCAGCTAACGTCGCTCTATCAAGATTCTCCGGAAGAACGGTATAAATTTTTTCTTGAGCATTTCTCAGAGATTCAGCAGCGCATTCCTCAATACTATGTTGCGTCCTATGTGGGGGTGAAACCGCAGTCGTTAAGCCGCATTCGTCGTCGGCTTGGCATTTGAGTACAAGATTCTATTAATGAACCTGAGTGAATGACTTCTGCTTTAACCAGCGGTACTTTGGGCTGTAGAGGTTAGCAATTTTGCTTCAGCGCATCCATTTCGGAGGAAACAATGGTTGTTCTTGTACTTAAAACAATCTCAGTTATCGTCGCGGGCTTGATGGTTGGTAATGAACTTGCCGTTAGTGCGTTTGTACATCCGCGCCTTTCGGCTCTAGACGACCAAGCTCATGCGGCTTCTGCTCAAGCGCTGGCTCGTGTTTATGGTGCTGTTATGCCCATCTGGTATGCAGTTGTTTTAATCTTGACAGTAGCGCTTACGCTGGTTGTGCCGTGGTCAATAGCCACTGAGCTTGCCGTCGTCTCCGCTGCTATTTGGCTTGGCTCCATCATTTTTACCCTTGTATTTCCAGTGCCCATTAATAATCAGGTGATTCGTTGGAATTTGGACGCGTTGCCCAACAACTGGAAAGCCTTGCGGAAGCAATGGGATCACTTTCATGCCATTCGCATCGTTATGCTTCTACTTGCGTTAACGTGTCTTACGGTTGCGGGTCTCATTGCTTAGTGATTGCTGTAATCTACCCCGCGTTGAGGGTCTAATGACGAGATGCCACTGGTATTACACTGGTACTAAAGGAGCGGAAGTGATGGCAGTGAATTACGGACTGATTACCACACTTTTTATTTTGGTTACAACCAGCCTGGCTGTTGGCTATGGGTTTGGCGTTAGAGTTCAACGCCTTCCCTTTACGGCCGCCATTGGCTTTAGCGAACAGCAGTGGCAATTCCTGCGGTGGTGGGTCAAGTTAGCCTTAGTAGTTGGGGTTTTGTTGCCGATCGCCTTGTTGATTCACGCTTGGGGACAACCTTCGTCACGAATGTTTTGGAGCAGTTACCTACTGGTTGTCGCGGTGCAACTCATCTCTGAACGTGTGTTGAGTCAGTGGTTAGTTCCCAGCGTTGTCGTACTCATTGGCTTTTTCTACACGCTTTTTCGGCTATGGCAATTACTGGATGGCTTTCTACAGCTATCCCTAACTGGTTTAACACTAATAGGCCTTGTTGCGGTTGTACTCTTCTGGGCAGCAAACTTGCTGATGTTGATGATCATGGCGATACCAGCGGTCTACCAGAGGCAGAGACTTCAAGAGTAGATGTTCCCCTAACGCCTGCATTCCAGTCAGCTTGAGCTACGGCAAATGCCTCGGCTTTGATCTGTTTGGGGATGGCTGGCGAAGTACTCCTGCAACCAATTGCATCCTTGAGTCAGAAGCTCATCTAACTTTGCAAGATGCCAGAGCTGCGTTTTGCCCGTTTCACTAACCGTGACCAACAGTTTACCGTCATGGCTAAACTCAATCCCTCGCAGTTGAGAGGGGCCGGCGTCAAATTGTGCCAGTTGCCGACCTGCCAAATCCCACAGACGAGCCGTGCCATCCTCACCTGCTGTTGCAAGCTGCTGCCCATCGGGGCTAAACCCAACGCTGACAACACTGCCCCAATGACCATTGAGCTGGGCCAGTTGTTTACCCGATCGCTCCCAAACGCGTGCAGTGCCGTCTTCGCTAGAGGTCGCGAGTTTGGTGCCATCGGGGCTAAAGGTGACATGCAAAATCCAACTGGAATGTCCTTGCATTTGCCCGATTTGCTTACCAGTTAAATCCCATAAGCGAATGGTGCCATCTTCGCCTGCGGTGGCGATCGTTTGACCATCGGGGCTGAAGCTGGTGCTGACTAACCAGCGGTGCCGTCCATTCAATTGAGTGACCAATTTGCCAGAACGATCCCATAGTTTGGCTGTACCGGACGACCCATCTACCCCAACCGACATCAACTGCTTACCGTTGGGGCTAAAGTCAAGGCTCAAGATCCGACCTTGAGCGCTTTGCCATTGCGCGATCGACGTCCCAGACAGATCCCAAACCTTTACAGAGCCATCATCGGCAGCGGTGGCAAGCTGCTTGGTACTGGGGCTGAAGCTAATAGCTCTAATAAAGCGCTGTTGGCTCTGGAACTGGGCAAGTCGTTCCCCAGACAGGCTCCAGATTTGAATGGTGCCGTTTTCGCTGGCGATCGCTACCTGCGTTTTATCCGGGCTAAAACCCACACCGCTGATCGACGCTGTATTCCCAGAGGCCAGTTCACCAAACGTTTTGGTCTGGGTTGACTGCTGCCGTGAGACATCCCAAAAGCGCACGGTGCCATCATCACCTGACGTGACCAGCATCGTCCCGTTGGGGCTAAAACTCACATTACCCACAGGGCCTCGATGCCGCTTGAGAACGGTGAGCAACTGCCCGGTAAGCGACCAGAGCCGAATCGTGCCATCAGCTCCTGCTGTAGCAAGGCGCTGTCCATTTGGGCTAAAACTCACGCCCAGCGATCGCCCCTGATGCGTTTTCCATTGGCTTTTGCCCTGCACCCGCTGCGGATCGGACAAGTCCCAGAGTTGTACGACATCATCGGAGCCTGCGGTAGCAAGATACTGTCCATCCTGACTAAAGCTCACGCTCAGGACTCTGCCTTGGTGCCCATTCAACTGCACAAGCTGTTTGCCCTGAAAGTTCCACAGTCGGGTTGTACTATCCATTCCAACGGTTGCTAGAAAAGGCCCTTTAGGGCTAAAACTCATGCCAAAAATCCACCCTTGATGCCCGATTAACTGCGCCAAGAGTTTGCCGTTGAGTGCCCAGAGCAGTACGGTACCGTCCTCACCTGCTGTGGCTAGTAGTTTGCTATCCGGGCTAAACGTGACGCCCAGCACGCGACCCTTATGCCCCCTGAATTGAGCGAGCTGTTTGCCTGCCAGCGTCCACAGCCGTGCGGTGCCATCTTCACCCGCAGTGGCGATCGATTGGCCGTCTGGACTAAATGTGACACTCAAAATGCGACCTGCGTGCCCTCTAAATTGCGCGAGCTGCTTACCACCCAGATCGGTAAGGCGAATGGTGCCATCTTCACCCGCAGCCGCAATTAACGCGCCTGTAGAGCCAAAGGTGACATCGGCAATCCAGCCTTGCCCCAGATTGATTTGATTGCGTTCATGAATGGTGCCCAGAATGGTTTGAAGGGCAAGCAGCGGACTGGTGATAGGGTAGGGAGTAGGGGAATGGTTGCTACTGGCGATCGTAGTCAGTTCCCGTCCGGTTTGCATCGCCGCAATCAGCGCATCAATCTCACTAATTTGGTTGGCTTGAAACTGCTGTAAGGTATCGAGGGCAGTGGCTTCAAGGCTTTTGATCTTTAGGCTAATCGTCGTAGTGCCCAGGCTCGTTTGAGCCTGAAACGCTTGACGCTGCGCCTGCTGCCGAACTTTTTCTGCACTCAACGCTTTGGCTTCAGCGGTTTGAGCGTCATTCTGGGCAAAAGCTACCCGCTTGCGCGCTTCTAGCAAGTGGGTTTGCAGCGTTTCTAAGTCTGCGCGGGTATCAATCATGGTCTGCTGAGTTTGCCGCTGCGATTGCTCAGCAATTTTGGCTTTTGCTTCGGCAAAGCGCATATTGGCAGTGGTCATTTGAAGCCGCTGTTCGGCGCTTTGCAGTTCCGTCTGGGTTGCCAGCATTTTTTGGTTGGCTTTGGAGGCTAGCAAACCCGCCGCGATCGCCAGCGTCAGGGTGCCTGCAAGGATGACAAAGCCCTTATGGATCGTGCGTCTGGCTTGCCGCTGCGCATCAGACAACAGTCGCGTGACTTCTTTTTCTGCTTCCAGAGCAATTTGTTTATCTAACGCCTGACTTGCGACCAAAAATTGGTAATCAGCATCGCTTAAGCTCTTGTCTACGGCCCATCGCTGTGCATTTTGGAGGGCAGAACCCCGCAGCAAGTGAGCCGCATCCTGGCAGTTGGAACCCATCCAGGCATCCAACGCATCGGCATAGGGGCGATGGCTTGCAAGGATGGCATTGACCCACTCCTGATCAAAAATGGAGGCATAGATGCGGTTGCAAATGGCGAGGACGCCTTGCTGCTCAACCACAATTCCAGAGAGCTTGAGTTCCATGCGCTCAGAGCCATCATCGGCTGAAAGCTTCTGCCGCTGTAAGATTTTTTGATAGCAGCCTAGAATGCGATTGGTGCGCTGTGGGTTCCGCAGGAGTCGATCGCGAATGGTTTTTAAGTGGGGTGGCTCGTCCTGGGACTCCCAGTTATCAATGATGTGGGTGTGCACCAATTGCTCAAGCCACGGAGCCTCTTGCCCAATCGGAATGACTACAGGCGAAGCATGGATCAATTTGCACAGCTTTTGGGTCAGAAAGGGCTGTCCACCCGTCCAGGCTAGCACTTCTCGCAGCATCGCTTGAGGATTGCTGGCAGCTGATCGTAACCCTTCTAGCAGAGGCTGTGCTTCGTCCAACTGAAAGCCACTCAAGGGGATAGCTTTGCCGATATTGAACGGAGTCCGACTTTTGTCCTGAATCAAATCAGATGGGGTGGCAACTCCCAACAGCGCAAAGGTGAGCCGCTGGTATTCTGGGCGATCGGCCCGCTTGTTGTAGCAGGTGCGAATCAGCGCGAAAAAGTCATCAATCAAAAAATCCAGGCTGAGGACGCTATCAATTTCATCAATGAAAATGGCGAAGGTTCGCTCACTGTCTGCCAGCAGCACGTCTTCCAAAAACTTGCCCAGGCGCTGCACAGGGGGCAAAAAGGCATGTTCGCGCCACCACAGCCGCAAGTTAATGGGATTAGCTAGATCAAGGCTGCTTTCTAAAGCGTAGGCGACTCCGGCATACCACTGTTCGGGGCTAACGTTGCGGTTGCCGATCCCCGACACGTCGATCGCGGCACAGGTCACGCCTTCCGCCTGGAGTCGCCGCATGGTTTGAATGCGCAAACTCGATTTCCCCAACTGCCGCGAGTTGAGGACGTAGCAAAATTCTCCTGCTTTTAAGCCTTCATACAGATCACGATCGGCCTGCCGCTTGACATAGCTCGGTGCGTGCAGCGGTAAGCTACCACCAACCTGATATTCATAGCTTAACTCTGCTGTTGCCACCATGCCTGTTTCTCGATCGGGATGCCCTCTTTCTACTTCCGAAAAGATGTAATCGTCATCTTACCCTGTTCACCGCCTGCCGTTTTAATTCCTCAACGTTAGCGAGTTTGGCATTACTTCTACCGTACCATCTGGACTTAAGGTGACAATGACGTCAAGCCACTGTGCTGCCTGACGAGCGGTGGCGGTATCTGCTGACGTAAGTTTCAAGTCGGCAAGATAGGCAGCCGCTTCTTGGCCCACGGGGATAATCTGTTGAATCGCGCCTCGCGCATCTAAGCGCAACGTGTATCGCAACTTTGCCGTTAACTGTGGTGTGGCTTTCCATCGCGTTTGCAGATATTTTTTGAGCGCTTTCAAGCGAAGGGCGATCGCCGAGGTTTCATTGAGGTCGTCGATTTCACCCGTTGATCGGGTTTGCTCCAGATTACCTGTCAACAAATCAAGACTGCTGGGCTGCACAAAGTTGCGCTGGACTGTATTCGATGAAGTGGGCTGAACCGAGCTGGTTTGAACCACATTGGGTTGACTCACGGTCGCTTGTGTTGAATATTGAGGCAGTGGTTCAGTTAATGTAACCACGGCGTTCGGTTGGTTACTGGGCTGCTGGAAATTGACCATCGGAGACGTGCTGCTAGTACCGCCGATTGTCTGCGACGGTTGGGTAGATTGTGGCGATGGCATCGTTTGATTTGAGCAAGCAACACCGCAATCTGGAACAGTCGTACTCGGCAGCGTGGCATCGGGTGGGGTAGACTGACGGATCGATGCACCTGGCAAAACCTGATTGGGTGGCGCGACTAAATTAGGTTTGAGCGGCAAGACCTGCTCTGGCGGAGGCGCGACTAAGCGCAAGGCTGGTTTTGTCGTTGGGAAAAAAGCCGCTGCATCAAAAAGAGTGCTCCTTGCATATTGGAAGACGCCATTCAGCCCTGCGGTTGCTTGCTGTACCGCTACATCGCCAGACGCAATGGCAACCCCAGACCCTGTGAGCGTGACTTGCCCATTGGCATCAACGGTTAGCCCGGTTGCGTTGCTACCGCTGCCACCAGTAAGCAATTGCGGTAACGAGAGTATAGGCAGTGTCCAGGCTTCAACGCGATCGTTGGGAGTGGGACGCTGCACCTCCAGACTTAGCACACTTCCTGGCTGACTCAGACGCACAATGCTCTGTCCGGGTACGGCTGCAACAATAATTTGTCCCTGAGGGGCGTCTAGCCCGCCACTACTGACCACCGTGCCGCCTAGCAGCGTCAGTTGTTGCCCCACACCCACGGTTAAATAACCCGCATTGACGATCGCGCCTGGCTGCGTCACCGTAAACGCATAACTGCTGGGATTGCCAACTAATGTCTCGTAATTGTTAGTGCCGGAAGCATTGAACCAATTTGACCCGAAGCCAATGCCGTTCGCGGTGGTTGCGGTAAACGAACCGGGTACATTCAGCGTGGCGCTGGAGCCAAAGATAATGCCAGACGGATTCATCAAAAACAGGTTAGCGTTACTACCGCTTACCTGAATAAGCCCATCCAACCGGGAGGCATCACCGCCTGTCACCCGCACTAAGATGTTGCGAGTGCTGGGGTTAGACAGGAAATTAGCAATCTGAGCCTGAGTCAGACCAAATTGAGACAGACTGTGAAACAGGTTTGCATTGTCGCCCGAAAGCTGACCGCCACCAATATCAAAGCGGTTGCCAACTGGGGTGACGATCGTATTTGTATCGCCTGGATTTGCTACAACTTGCGCCTGTAACGATTCAACTCCGATTACACCACCGACAGCAATCGCTGCCAACAATACCGATATGTCTCTAGCGATTCGTCTCATTGCCCTTCCATCTCATAAACCTTAGAGGCGAAGTCTTATAGAAGCACTGATTACCTCTAAACGACGCAGATGTAGATGCCTAACGTAATCTCTACAGTATCAACGCTCACAAAACGACGGACAGTAACGCACACCAGGTTCATACAAACTTTAACTAGATGAGACTATGTAACGCTATATGAAGCAAAAGCGCTCAAGCCGTTCAGCAAAATTACGGATTGCCTAATTGCTCTGCATTCTTGCCGAACTGTTGAGGAAAGAAAACTAACGGCACGCCTAATGGCTCGCAATTGAACTTGCAGCATCTAACCAGGCGATGAAGCATGAATGAATTGAAGCGGAACGCTGATTACCTTATATGCTGAGCAAGCGATCGCGAAAATACTGACGATACAACTCATAGCGCAGCGTGACATTGTTGCCATTAAGATGCACTAACCCCATGCTATGCAGCTTAAACGCCTGGGATGCTTCCAGCCTCACTGGTTCAGTGGTGGCAACGGTTCTCGCTAACGCGGCGGCAATGTCGGGATACTGCTCCAGGTTCCACAGATGTCGGCGCAGGTGGTCACTGTAGGGGCCTGCTTCGGTCGGGGCGTTCTGGAGCAACTGCTTCAGCGTCATATCTTGTTTGGCAATATGGTAGAGCGCGACCCGCACTAAATAAGGATGACCACCCACAAGTAACATCAACTGGTGGCTTTGAGACTCCCCCCAGTGCAGCCCATGACGAGCGGCCAGATCATGCACTTGCTCTAGATTAAATTCAGGTAGTTCGATCGGTAGCCCGACATTAAACGGCGATTGATTATTATCCAGCGGTACATAAACCTCTGTAGAATGCACTACGACCAGGCGGAGTTTTTGCCAGACGGCGCGGTTCTTCGCTTCCTCATGCCACGCTCGGAGTAAGCCAAAAAAGTCTTCGGCAATCTGGCGATGCTCAAACACGCGATCAACTTCATCCAGTCCCAACACTAACGGAGTATCCATCTCTCGCAACAGATACTGCTCAAAGTAGGCCTTGCAATTGACTTTGCTGCCAAAAATGTCGTCCCAATAATCCTTTAACTTATTGGGTAGCTGTAGCCCTAGCCCTACACTGGCGCAAAACCAGCGCAAAAATTTGTCCAGATCAGAAAAGATAGCGCGATCGGCAAGCTGAAAGCTCAGCGGCAGCGTCACATAGTTTTGCTGCTCACCGTGATACAGAATGCGGGACATGAGCGAGGTTTTACCCATTTGTCGGGGGGCTTTAATACGAATCAAGGCCCCCGGTTTAACGATCGTGTCGTAGCAGCGCGTTTCTAACGGCGATCGCTCTACATAAAAGGCAGAGACGAGATTGACCTGTCCCCACGGAAGTTCGGGTTCTGCTACGGGCAGCGGTGGCGCGTCTGGGTCTTCCAGAGCGGTACCTGAAGTTGGTAGTGCCTGGGTAGTCAACTCTGCCGTTGGGGAGTGTCCCTCTGTCAATAGCGTATGAAAGGCTTGCAGTAGCAGTGGTGTATCGCTGGTTGATCGCCATTCCCACTCTTGAAAGCCGTGCAGATACCCTCGTAAATTATGGTTGAGTTGCAGCGTTCCCACCCGCACAGGCACAATCATCGGTCTGTGGTGAGGGTGAGCATCATAAACCTCTCTGACTCGCCGGACTTCTTCAGTCACCATCTCACTAACCGCCGAGTGAGGAGCCAGGAGGAGCAAGAAGTAATCACATTGCTCCAGCACAGTATTTAAGTGCCTTAGCACCTCGGTGAGCGATCGGTGATTCTCCTCCAAGACCGATACCTGGTGCCCCGCCCCTTTCAACCCATCGTAAAACTGCTGAGCCAAGCCAACGCTGATCGATTGATTCCCGTGGCTAATCACCACACTGGCACGTACAGACACGGCCCCCATGTGTGTGGCGTGCTGAAAAGCCTTGTGTGTGGCAGGCGCAGGCTGTATCCAGGCTGACTTTGAGATCAAGCCAGTCGGCAATCCAGTACCAGAAGATCCTAGCTTGTACCCCGCTTCTTCTAAGGTGTGAATCACAGTTCTAGAGTTAATTTTGCCTTCTGGCAGTTCGCAAAGGGCCTCTAGATAGCGGTACAGGCTACACAGCGCCACACGAACGCCACCCACCCCTTTACACAACTCCTTCGCAATCTCTTTGGGGCCAAGACCCAAAAGCAAACCACGGAGATGTTCTTTTTCGGTTGGGGTAAGCTTTTCTCGCTTTGCAGAGGCTAAATCAGCATAGAGTCTGCTGGTATCCCAGAGTGCTTCAGCGCGTGCAAAGGTTTCTTCTGGCTGACTTAAATCAGGTGCCATGAGGGGTTTTGAAACTTCTAACGTAATGCCTAACGCTCTGACTAATCATTCCTAACGCTTGTTAGTTCAATCTACCGCACCATCTCGACTAACCTTTCTATCTAGAAGAGCAATGACAACGATGCACCCCCCCGACACCTGAACCTTCAGGTTAAGCCGTTCGTCAACGTTACTTTACACACCACAACTTGTGCAACCGTTCTTCGTGGAGAGACTAGGCATGAACTCGATTCATGAAATTGTTCAACAGGTTCTCACAACCGGCTATCTATCTGTTAGCACCGAGGAGCAGCTTCGGCGACTACTCGCAACGAAATACGGCAGAGAAGACTTTTGTGCCTTCATGAGCTTGCAGCAAGCGGCTATGACAGGACGGGTCAAACAAGAATCGCGTGAGTTGAGATGCCTGACTCCCTCTAGAGCGTGACACTCAACTAAGCCAGGGACGATCGACACGCCAAGGTGGTAGCAACTACGATGCGTTTGAGCCAATCTATCATTTGCCTGGAGCTGACATGCTAACCCGTGATTATGAAGTCCCCGATCGCCTCGCTTGTACCTGCCACATCCCCTCCAGCGATAGCCATTACGCGCCACGTCTCGCTACAGTAGCGCTTGAAACTAGCTTCAACGACATCCTCGAACCAATATCTTTGCTGAGTGTGCTGGTAGATGCACTGCCGAAGGGTCTCATCGTGCTCTCCACAGATCACGCTGTTATTTACTGGAACCAAACTGCTAAGCGGCTATGTCAAAACTTGTCTGGCGCACAGCGCTACTGGACGCTACTGCCCAAAGTCATTACTGAACTTTGTGACCAGGTTTTGGCCTCTGAGCATGAGTATGAGCCGATCCTTTTAGAGTATCAAACCCCTGAATGCTCCTCCTTCCGGCTCACGGCATCCTGGCTTGCAACTGCTAGTAGTGACAACCTGCACGCTGCGATCAATCACCAACCGTACATCCTGATTACAGTAGAAGACCGGGATGAGGTCTTGCGCCAAGAGATTCAAATGGAGCAGAAGAAGTTCCAGTTAACCAATCGAGAAGCGGAAGTCTGGCTACTGCTGAAGCAGGAATATAGCTACCAGGCGATCGCCAAGGCGCTTCACATCAGCCTCAACACGGTGAAAACGCACATCCGCAACATCCACGCTAAACGGAACCCCTATCAGTCACTACCTGCTTAGCAAAAAGCCAGCGCGATCGGGCTAATGCCTCCTGCATCCACACTTCTCACATGCTTGCGAGGGAATTGATCTTAGCAAGCTTGTCTGTGCTTAGCCCTTCCAGGTCGGTTGGGTGCAGCCAGCCTTCTTTGACTAAGCCAGCAAAAACAAAGAGCAGACCAGAGTACTGATAGTCGTACTTGCCCTCAACCTGATACCGCTTAGCACTCAAGAAGTCGTGTAATCGCCAGAGATCACTCAACTCTACAATTGTGCTGGCTTCGTCTCGAACTTGCTTTAGCAGCGCTTCAATCTCGCGCGCGTAGGCTTGATCAAAAGCAGTTCGAGCGATGATTTTCTCGGTGTCAGTCCACTCAGCTTCACTCACTTGCATGACTCAATCTAAAATTTGCGCGGTAATTAACGGGTCTGAAATGATTGCGTTTGCTCAATGTGATTGAGCGCTCCTGGTTAGAAGAGACTGGCTCTTGATCGATGAAACGGGAATTGAATTTTTGAATGGGGGCTTGGCATCGCCAAGCCCCTACTAGATGACGATCGCTCAAGTTCTATTGATCGCGATCGATCAGGATGTTTCTTGCCTTTTTACCTAGCGAACCAGGTTTAAAAGCTCTTTGGGAGACGCTAACAAGTCAATGGCAACGAAAAAGATCTTGCCTTCAGGGTTGAGCAAGAACCGCCAAGCCATATTCATACCTACGGCTGCGCCAAACCAGGGAGTTTGAACTTTACCAGTCACTTTCATCTGAGTGTAACCACCGTCCGCTGGTTCAGAGACCCCGCGTTCTGGCAACAGGTTGAGGTTCTGACACTCTTCTCGGAAAAATCGCATGATGGCATCTTTGCCCACGATCGGTCTTTGGAAGGGAGGCTGTAGCGCACCGTCCTCTACGAATAGCTTAATGAGTTGCTCAAAGTCATTCGCATTTAAGTTGTCCATGTAGCTCAACACCGTTGGGTTATCGAGTCCTTGAATAGTCACTTGAGTTCGCTGCGAGGTTGTCTTCGGCACAACCACAGGTTCAGAAATTCTGGTATAGCTGCCTAGTTTATTCGTATCAAAACCCATGTCTACTACAGAGTTTCGCAAGACGGTAATTTGTTGCCCTTGATCCAACGTTTTGAGGGTTTCCAAAACAGCGCTGGCATTGGCTGAAAGCTTATAGCCGATCGGAATCGGTGCGACAATACCTTGCTCCATCCATTCACCAAGCTGGTTCCAAAAACCAAGCTTAATGTTGGGCGACCAGGTAGCATAAGTGCGACAAATGGGTGTATCAGCATGGTTCGCCAGATCGCACATCACCTGAGTTTGCTCTTCAAAGGTCATCTGCTTGATTTGGCTTAGGGTGCCTTCGGCAAACTGCATACTGGCTGCACCGGGGGCTGCAACAGTGACAGTTTTGCCCATTTCTAGGAAAGCAAACCACGTCCATGCCAATTGATCTTCAGCACTAAGCTGGTTAAAGCGCGCAGTCAAAGCGGGTACTGCGTCAGCCGACAAGGTACCGGGAAAAATGCCACGAGCGGAATCAATAGTAATTGCCATAAGAAGGGCTACCTCACTAAGGTGTAACTGGCTAAGGGTGAAGCAATACGTCTCCAGAGATACCGTTTTGCCTTCAGTTAACAAATTATCACGAAATGTTACGAAAAATTAAGTAATGTTTCTGCCCAACTCAAAACTCTAGTTCTCTTATTCGCTTTAATGCTTGCTACAAGAGCGTTGCAGCGAATAATCACTATTTTGAATCAATATTAGACTCTAAGATTTAATACATTTAATTGACAAATTGGAGAAGTAGTGTATGAAGCGATCGCCTCCGCTCACTTCTCCAGTTCAACCGCGCCGAGTGCCTTAAGTGAGGACTTTTGAGCTTCGGTGAGCCCGGTAGCGCCTGTAATGTCTTTTGCTCTCGCTTCGCTGGCGCTGAGGATTTCCATGAGCAAGTCCAGTGTTGTATTACACGGAGCGATCGCCAAGCTTGTAAGTCGCCACTATTAGTAACGAATTGTCAGCGTGACAGTTGCGCTAACTATTTGGGCACCAGTAACTACAGTTGCGAACTGCTGACGGTCAAGCGTAGCAGTTCTTGCGTCTAATGCGTCCACCCTGCCAGTTAATCCGTTGCTAGAATAATTAAAGACTCTACCAATGACGTTGGGGCGAGGCGCAAGGATTTGAACTTCTGCCACTTCCTGTTGAGTAGCTTTCATGGCACTCAGAGCAGCACTAGCTTTTTGTTCAGCATTCTGAAATGCCTCTCGAATAACTTTTTTTTGCGCTGCTTCAATCACATCTTCGGAAGAAAAGAGAGTCAGGCTACTAATTTGGTTCGCTCCAGCTTCAACAACTTCACCCAAAACGCTACCTACTCGCGCACTTGGAACCTGAAACCTAATGGTGTTAGTAGCACGATAGCCAACAATCTGATTCTGAGTTTCTGATCTGTAATCGTTTATCGGCTCCAGTTGAACATCTGTCGTCTCTAAGTTCTGCACCTTTCGTGCTCTCAGCAGAGCGATCACTGCCGATCTTCGACGTGCGACTTCTTCTTGAACTTTGTTAATCTCCTTACCTCGAATATCAATGCCAACGTTAATACCAGTCATCGTGGTTGGAATTTGAACCTGTGCATCTCCAGCGACGGTCAACGTTCTTACCCGTTTTTCTTGTGTTAGAGCTGGAGTGGCGACACTCAAATTTAGTAGTCCGATCGCCAGTGGTAACAGCATCCATCGGTTAAGCCCGTTCATTGTCAAATCCCTTCTGAGCAAAGACCTGATGTAGTATAGGCAAAATAGAGCTTGCAGATGCTATAGAGAAATTACTTAAAGCCGTGAGTTTGAGATTGCTAGGGGCTGTCATCAATGATTCATATACATAGCTAACAGCAAGGGTTCCAGCCCCTAGCTTATTTGTGAGGACGGGCGCGGTAAGGCTTATACGCAAGGTTTCTTAGCTTAATTGACGACGCTTCCTAGGCAAGTCAGCGACAGAATCTTGATGAGCCGCTACTCTTCATAGACATCCCGACGATGACCAACCTTAACCACTCTCACAATCAAGGAAATATCCTCAATGCTGTAGATGATGCGGTAGTCGCCTGAGCGCACACGGTACTGATTTTGTCGCTGCTTGAGCTTCTTGCAGCCTGATGGTCTAGGCTCCTCTGACAAACTTTCAATCAGTGCAATGATGTCTTTCTGAGTCGCCAGCGTGAGTTTTTTAAGTTGCCGTTGTGCAGCAGACTTAATAAAAACTTGATAACTCACTCCAACCCCAAATCTTGCTTCAAGCTAGCTAGAGAGATTTCTCCTGCTTCTTGTAAAGCCGTATCGGCATCAACCCCATCGATCTCGTCTTCTAGTGCCTCAAGCGTTGAATCTAAATCGACGCTGTATTTGAATTGCAAATATTGCAAGAAATGATATAGCTCATCCAAAGCGGCTCGCGGCAACGAGGGTACCTCTAAGGCGACAGGCTCAGTCAGCGGTAGAGTCGTCATAACTTACTTGGAAGCTAGCTTAAAAGGGCGGTACTTCTATCTTAGAGCCATTTAACGACGATCGCCCCCGCTCACTTCTCCAGTTCAACCGCACCGAGTGCCTTGAGTGAGGACTTTTGAGCTTCGGTGAGTCCGGTTGCGCCTGTAATGTCCATGCCTTCGTAGAGGCGATCGAACTTGAGCTGCCGCAGACGGCTACATTTGTGCACATCCCAAAGCTGTACGGAGCCATCTTCGCTGCCACTCACCAGCAATTTACCGTCCTGGTTGAAGGCTACGGCACGGATAGCCGCTGTATGTCCACGCCGAAGGGTGTCTTGGCAGGTGCCACTGCTGACATCCCAGAGTTTCACCGTTGCATCGCCGCTGCCGCTGGCGAGGGTTTTTCCGTCGGGGCTAAAGGCGATCGTAAACACCTGCTGGGTATGGTCTTTAAGCGTTTGAAGGCATTTACCCGTTGCAACGTCCCACAGTTTGACGCTCTGATCTTTGCTGCCGCTGGCGAGGGTTTTGCCGTCAGGGTTAAAGGCGATCGACCACACGAGGTCTTCGTGATCTGACAGCGTTTGCAGGCACTGCCCCGTCGGCACATCCCACAGTTTCACCTTGCCATCCGCATCACCACTGGCGATCGTCTGTCCGTCAGGGCTAAACGCTACCGTTCCAATCCAGTGAGTGTGCCCTTCAAGCACGTTGATGCATTGCCTGCTAGTGACATCCCATAGCCGAACAGTGCGATCTTCGCTGCTGCTAGCAAGAGTTTTGCCATCGGGGCTAAACGTCACCGTCCAGACCCAGTGAGTATGCCCTTCTAACAGCTGGCAGTGCGGGTTTTGGCGATCGCGTAGATCCCACAGTCGAATGGTGTAATCGCTGCCTCCGGTTGCTAGTAGCGGCTCTTGCGGGCTGAACGTCACCGATCGTAGCCGTCCTTTACTTTTGGGGTCTTGCAGGATGTCATGCTGTTCGTGATGCAGATTCCAGAGCCGCACGATATTGTCATCACCACCGCTGGCAACGATTTGCCCATCGGCGCTAAAGGCAACCGAGTAAACGCCTAACGCGTATCCTTGCAAGACGTTGAGCGCTTTGCCACTGGTCGCATCCCAAAGCCGAACCGCCTGATCATCACTGCTGCTCAGGAGTGTGCGTCCATCGGGGCTAAAGGAAATTGACCAGACCTGGCTAATGTGTCCCGTCAGATTTTTCAGGCATTCGCCTGTTTGACTATTCCAGAGCTTAATGATGCGATCTTCGCCGCTACTGGCAAGGGTTCTGCCATCGGGGCTAAAGCGAACGGCATGTACTTTTTTGCTGTGTCCTTTCAACGTTTCCAGGCACTTGCCAGTCTGCACATGCCAAAGTTTGACCATCTGGTCTTCGCTGCTGCTGGCAAGCCGTTGTCCGTCAGGGCTAAAGCGAACCGAATAAACCTGGCTGGAATGCCCCATCAACGTTTTCAGGCATTTGCCCTGACTATCCCATAGTTTGATGGTGCCATCTGCACTACCGCTCACCAAATGCTTTGGCTCGATCGGGTTAAACGAAACCGACCAGACCGAATCATGATGCTCTTTGAGCGTTGTCAAGCATTGTCCACTGCTGGCGTCCCAGAGTTTGATGGTCTGGTCTTCGCTACCGCTGGCGATCGTCTTGCCATCGGGACTGAAGGCAACGCTGTAGACCTTACCTGAGTGCTGGTCGAGCGTGTGAAGGCATTTGCCCATCTGCACGTCCCAAATTTTGATGGTGTGGTCTTCGCTGCCGCTGACCAGTAACTGACTGTCTGGGCTAAAGGCAAGTGCCCAAACCCAGGCTGTGTGACCTTTAGAGCGATGGGTTTGCTTATTGTCAGCCGCCTGCCAGAGCCGAATTTCACCCTCACCCCCTCCGGTGGCAAAGAGGTTGCCATCGGGGCTGTACTGCACGGAAACCAGGCTGGCTAGTCCCAGGATCTCAGCAAACACTGAACCGCCCAGATCGGCATGGGTGAAGCTGGTGTCCTGAAGCTTGACGTTCTTTAAATAGGCACGCCAGATCGTGAGCGCTGAAAAATCGCGTCCACTCAAGTCTGCCTGAGTCACATTGCTTTGCATCTGGCAGAGTAAATTAATGAGATTGCCGATCGCGTATCCCTTTTTGGTAAACGGTTGCCCACGTAGACGATCGAAACTGCGACGAATGCGTGCTTCAAGATCTGCCTCATACAAATCAAGTAGCTTAGTCTTGATCGGCTCTAGAATTTCTTTTTGTTGGGCTTTGCGAATGTGGTCTAAGGCTTCGGCTTTCACTAACGAGTAACTATTTAAGAACCGCAGTTTTCTCCAGCTAAAAATAGCTTCCTCTGGTTGCTCTAACAATTGATTAATTTCAGCCGTTACATATTCCACTAAGTACTCAGTGGTGTATTCCATAATGGCAGGCAGTTGACTGAGCTTGCCTGATTCGGGTGCGCCAACAATGAGCGATCGACGCGAGAGAGATTCCACGGCTTCTAGCAACCGCATCGACGATTCGGGAATGGGGATATCGTCTCGTAAATCTGCCATCGAAACGGGATCACGGTTAATCGCCAACCAAACCATTACTCGTTTTTCTAAGTTAGAAAGGCGTGCAAATTGCTGATCTAAGAGAGCACGAATATCGCCATAAACGGCTGTTTCTTGCTTGATTTGAGTGAGAAAGGCCGCGATCGTATTATTGAATAAGTTATGAATAGTGGTCGCTACAATTTTGAGCGCTAGCGGATTACCAGAGTAGCGCTTAACCAATTCAGCGAGTTCTGCTTCAGTGCCTTCTAAGCCTTTATCTTTTAGAATGAGCTGTGCTTCAGCAGGCGTGAGTCCAGCAAGTTGTAGCACTTTGACCGGCAGATTTTTACCTTCTAACGCAGCGGCATCTTTAGGCTTTTCACGACTGGTTAACAGCAAGCAGCTTTTGTGTGACGTTTCACCCAGCTTTTTGAAGAGATACCCGTACAGGTCGTACCCTTCTTTGTACTCGCCTGCGCGATCGTAGTCTTTGCCTTCACCACTCCGCAGAATCGATTCCACATTGTCGAGAATAATCAGACACCGATGGTCTCGCAAGATCTGAAGTAAGCGCAGCAGACGGCTGTTTTCATCATCCGGTAATTCAGCTTCGGAGCCAGGTAGAAACTTGAGCAGTTCTGCCAGGATGTCGTTAAGGGACGGTGTGTTGCGCAGCGATCGCCAGATGACGTACTCAAATTGATCCTGTACCTGTCTGGCAATCCGAGCCGCCAGAGTTGTTTTACCAATACCGCCAATCCCCAAGACTGCAACCAACCGACAGCGGCCCGCGCGATCGCGCCCTAGCGTGCTTCCAACAATCCAATCTTCTAGCTCTGCGAGTTGGGTTTCACGTCCGCAAAAATCAATCACATCAACGGCTTCGCCCCAATCTTGAGTGCGTTGAATTTGATTGGGTTGGCGTAACTGATATTCAAGGAGGAGTTTTTGTTTCAGGTGCGTGAGCTTTTTGTTGCCGCCCGCGTCAATGTGAAACTTTTTGTAGCTTTCACCCAGCCGCTTACGCACCGCTGCTTCACTAATTTCCAGTGCTTTTGCAATCTCGGCACCGGGGCGATCGTCCAACGCGAGCAAGAGCGCTTCTAGCTCTGTGCGGGTGACCCCATTCCTAGTTGCCATTTCGGTGACGAAGCTATCAGGGATGTTAGACATGAAACCAAACACTCCTTGAACACACGCGCTAGATAAAAAGTATCGATATGTGAGTGAAATCGTTATAGCACGAACGGTAGAGCCGACCGAGAACAGGCAGCAAGGCTTTATCGCCCCCTCAAGGTTGTCAGGACACTCTTTACACTACCGATACATAGAGGATTCAATCACCCATCTTTATAAAGCGCATGATAGGCCGATTCTGCATGGATGCTTACAAAACTAGGCAATGTAACCGTCTGACGCACTAAAAAACATGCCTACCTCACATGAGTGAGGTAATAAATAACTGAAATCACAGCCTTTTGGCTCAATAGCGACAAAATGTAGCATAAGCTACAGGCTTGCCTCTAGGTTTTGTGAGATAAGTTTTACATCAAAGATAGAAAATATTACTAAAGCGCTAGCTCAAGTAAGTCTGCTATCATTCTTTTACCTTTAACTTCCAGGCTTCTATCTTTATATTATAGCTAGCCTACCGTTGTGTGAGAGTGAGACTGTAGCGTTTCTGATTCAGATCAGGTCATTGGTGCTGCTGCTTTAGCCAATTGCCCCAATGGGTTTATCGAAACACTTTATTGAGGAACGTCGCTATGCCCCCATCGATCGCCAAGTTTTGGACAGGTGCAGATGCCATTCAGATGTTTGTTGGGCTTCACAGCCACCCTTCACCGACCTTACCGGGAGATACATTTTTACTGGAAGGTCGATCGAGTGGTCAGCGTGTGAGCCAGACTACATTGATTGCACTTCCTTCTGTTTTCTCTCACACAGCGTTTCGTTTGATCGAGATGTTGTCTATCACCCAGCACGGTGAGTTTATCACCAGCAGTCGGAGAGGCAATTTTCAAACCATTGTGGAAATTGGCGGCCACGTTTGTCAGCGTCAATTGTTGGCTGAAGCAGAGTTGCAGCATATCCAGCAGCTTTACCAACAGATTGACTTGCAGGTGCTGCGCTGGCGATCGTCCACTTAACCCCTGTCAGGATGTCCTTTGGCTTGAGACCGTTCCAGCGATCGCACAGGCTAGAACCCCTGACGCTGGTAACGCAAAATCGCGCTGATGCATCATGCCATCTAATACCCATTGCATCTGACTCTAAGAGGCTCGAAGTCCATAGTCAGCAACGTGAACATCACGTGCTGGCTTTTTTGTTGTCTGCTTTTTGCTGTCTTGTGTTGACCCCTATCCTATGGAGAACCATCGTCATGAGTGATTTCTTTAAACCAAAGCCGCTTCGCCATTTACCGCAACAAGTTGCCGCCAAATTAGAAGCATCCGATACCGGGACTTTGAGAGTAGCGTATGGTGGTACATCCTGGCGGTTTAAGCTACTTGTCTCGATGGGGCAAATCCAAATCATTCAACTGCTGCCCGGTCAGACGGTCACGATCGTTGGAGTTGAGGATACTTCTACGTTGATTATCGAAGTATGAGGGGAAGAAGGCAAAAGGTAAAGGGCAAAAGGTAAAAGGCAGAACTGAAGGGAGCTTTCAATGTAGCGATGCTCACTCGTCTTTGCGACTTCTAACCCATCCCCCGTCCCCATTACCCATGCCTTCTTCGGTTTTTCTGCCTACAGCGTGTGTTCCCTTTGCTTAAAACGATTGGGTTCTATCAGGAGTATTGTCATGAGAGTCAAAGCGTTGATCCCGTCTAGAGTTTAGACTAGACGGTAAAGAAAGGCAGCCAGACCGAACGATCGAATTATCGAGGTCGTGCTGCATCCTGATGGCGCAAAAAGCTTCCTGCTGCTGCTTAAGTGGTGGATGGTGGAGCGGACTCACGGTTGGCTGCACTGGTGTCGTCGGTTCAACGTCGATTATAAGCGACTGCCTACTGCCTCAGAGGCACTCATTCACCTTGCGATGATTCACCTCATGCTGCGTCGGCTTGCTTGAACTCTTTTGACTTCTCCGTATTTCTAAACATCTCTAAAGAGATAGATACCTTTTATGCCGACTTCACTATTCTATTGAATGAATACTTCGCTATTCTGTGGAATGAATGTAGATAGCGATTTCCCATAAACAAGAAACACGAAACCCATCAACTAAAGATTAATTTAAAAAGTAATGTTTCATTTATCGCTTAATCAGCAGGGGCTTCCTTACCCTGATCCGATTCACCCCATCATTGTTCACTTTGTGATTGCAATGGTGTTTTGTTCGTTTGTGTGCGATGTGTTAGGTTACTTTGCTCATAAACCTCGTTTGTTTGAAGTTAGTTTTTGGAACTTAATCGTTGCTGCCATTTCTATTTTTCTTGCAGTTATTTTTGGTCAATTTGAAGCAGGTTTAGCAGAACCTCAAGCAGAGGCCCAATCAACGCTTAGTTTACATACGGTCATGGGATGGTCTTTAGCGGCTTTTTTAGTCATTATTACGGCTTGGCGTTTTGCCATGCGCCATCAAAGTCCTTTAAGAGTTTCTCCGCTCTATTTAGGATTTACAACGCTTCTAAGTTGTCTAATCTTTTTTCAAATGATGCTGGGTAGTCAACTTGTTTGGGTGTATGGGCTGCATGTAGAACCTGTAGTAGAGGCAACTCGACAGGGGCTTTTGAAATGATACTCTTACTCTTGAATCTACCTGGATTAAAGCTGGGAGCAAATGGACTGCCCTACCCTATCCCCATTCATCCTCAACTTGTTCACCTAACATTAGGACTGCTCATCATTGCAGTAATCTTTGACATTGCTGGAACGCTGTTTCCGTTGGGAAGACCCATCTTCAAATTTTTAGCGCTTCCTGCCATTCGTGCAGGGTTTTATGAAGTGGGTTGGTACAACTTGTTAGGGGCAGCGATTATCACCTTTTTTACTGTTGCAGTCGGATTCTTTGAACTGATGTTAGCCACTCCACCCACCGATCGAGTCAGCGGTTGGGGCCTGGATGCCAAGTCAACCATGTTGCTGCATGGATTGGGAGGCATTGCATTGTTAGCAACGATCGCTGGAATGGCTTTATGGCGAGGAGCACAGCGCTATCGCTGGCGAAAAGATCGTCTTAGAGAAGTGCAGTGGAGTTACTTGCTGGTAGGTGTTGTTTTACTAGGAGCACTCTATTTGCATGGAACCTTAGGGGCACAATTGGGCGATGAGTTTGGGATTCACAATACGGCAGTGCATCAGTTAAGACAAGGAGGAAATTCAACTCATGAACTGCCGTCTGGACAAGAGTACGGACTGTTCAACAAGTGATATCAACGTTATTAAGGTCACATTGAAATGATCAACTTTAGCGCTCTACTCGCGGATGCTCCTTTACCTGATCCAACCGCGTTACGGTCTCCTTCTGGTCTTCAAAATGATCCCACTATCGATCATGGTGGGCAATTTGCTATTTACGTTGGACTGTTGCTAATGGTTGCATGTATCGCCGCGATCGTTGGGTTCTTTAGTCGTCGGGTTGAACACGCTTTGATCACTGCATTGGTTCTCAGCTTATGTGTGATAGTGTCTTTTGCTTTTATCCGGTAACGACACTCAGTTGTGAAGCTCTTTCAACGTATCGTGATTGACATCGGGTAGGGCCTCGCTGGGAAATAACATCCCAATGCTCATCCACACATGCACTCATTCACCCCCTTCAACCTGGGATTTTATTGGTCACCAGTTCCCTTAGCGATGACGAACAGGTTCATCTACGTCAGTGTGCTGTTTCAAGGATGCGAGCGCTGTTGCTTGCTTGAGCTACAGCATCTTGGCTGGCAGGCGTGAGTATCAAACCAAAGCCAACTCCACCACACAGGTCGAAGATAGCATGACTTCGGTTATGAAGTTCTTCACAGCATTGAAAGCGTTTCTCAGGCAAATAAGGTGCACAGGGCCTTGATCTGCCAGCAGTTTTAGATGCATCAACATGCCTCAGTAGATTAGGAAATACATTAAGAGGCTATTCAGTTTCTTTGGAGCATCTAATACTCCTTCGTTGGCTAGATGGAGCCTCTGTGGGTTTATTGTAATATCTATCCGAATCTTGACGTGATTACACGATGAGACAGTGCACGCTTGGGATGCAATGTTAAAGTTCCTCGAATACTTTTTACTGACTATTTTGATTGCTGGAGCAATGCTCATCAGTCATTGGATGGGGCAACAAGCTTATACCTGGATGCCACCCCAAGCAACCGCAGAAGCACAGCGGGTAGACACCTTATTTAGCTTTTTGGTGTCAGTCGGTATGTTTATTTTCCTGGGGCTGGTGGGAATGATGCTCTACTCTGCCCTGTTTTTTCGAGCAAAACCGGATGACTACAGTGAAGGACATCCCTCTAGAGGCAGCGTCAAACTAGAAATTCTCTGGACAGCCGCTCCAACGCTGCTCGTCTTGTGGATCGCTTTTCAAAATACTAATATTTACAGCCAACTCAATATTTTGGGACTTAAACAAATCGTTCAGCTTCCCCTAGAAGCCCCAGCCCACGCTGCCTCAGTAGAGTCTCCGAATGCTGCTTCAGATACCCCCAAACCCGCTGACGAGCGAATTCAGGTGATAGCGACGCAATGGAAGTGGACATTTCGCTACCCCAATCAAGCCGTTAGTCATGAACTACATTTGCCTGTGAATGAACGTACTCGACTAGATTTACAGGCAGAAGCGGTGATTCATGGCTTTTATGTGCCTGCTTTTCGCCTCAAGCAAGACATGATTCCTAAACGTGATATTGATTTGGTGGTGACGCCTAATCGTATCGGTAAATATCGCTTGCAAGACTCACAGTATAGCGGCACCTACTTTGCACTCATGGAAGCAGATGTTTATGTGGAGTCGAGAGAAGCTTACAATCAGTGGCTTGTTGCGATCGCTCAACAGCCCATTGATGAGATTAATTCAGTGATTGCGGAACAACTGCATCCACCCAAGACACTCTTTAAAGCGAGATGGAGTTCCAAAGCGGTTGAAGCCGTTGCAAAATCTACTGAAGTTCAGGAGGGTGATTCATGACGAATCCTGCGATCTCGCCTGATGATTCAGGTGGGATTGAATTAAATCAACCCATCGATCGCCATTGGCGGGACTATTTTCGCTTCAGCACTGACCACAAAGTGATTGGGGTGCAATACATCCTCACTACCTTTATCTTTTTTCTGATCGGTGGATTGATGGCGATGCTCGTGCGGGCAGAACTGATCACCCCTGAGTTAAACCTGGTCGATCGTCCTCTCTACAACGCTCTCTTTACGCTGCATGGAACGGTGATGATTTTTTTATGGATCATTCCTTTCAATGCAGGGTTGTCAAACTATCTGGTGCCCTTAATGATTGGGGCGAGAGATATGGCGTTTCCGCTGCTGAATGCCATTTCGTTCTGGCTGATTCCCCCCGCTGGCATTTTGCTAATTGCCAGCTTTTTACTGCCCAATGGTCCAGCGCAGGCGGGGTGGTGGTCGTATCCACCTGTGAGCCTACAAAACCCCTCTGGTCAACTCGTTTGGATTATCAGTCTGATTTTGCTTGGCATTTCTTCCATCATGGGTGCCGTGAACTTTGTGACGACGATCGTCTGGCTCCGTGCACCGGGAATGACCTTTTTTCGGCTACCTATCTTTGTCTGGTCGGTTCTCAGTGCTCAACTGCTGCAACTGATCAACCTACCCTCCCTAACAGGCGCATTAATCCTGCTGACATTTGACCTTGCTTTCGGTACAAATATCTTCAACCCGACTCAACAAGGCGATCCCGTTCTCTACCAGCATTTGTTCTGGTTCTACTCCCATCCTGCGGTTTACATTATGGCACTGCCTGCCTTTGGCATTTTTGCTGAAGTGTTGCCTGCCTTTGCCCGCAATCCTTTGTTTGGCTACCGTTCATTAGCGATCGCCTCTTTAGGCATTGCGGCTGTCAGTATCTTTGTCTGGGTTCATCATATGTTTGCCAGCGCGACTCCTGATTGGATGCGAATCACCTTTGCGATTACGTCAATGCTGGTAGCTGTGCCGACCGGAGTTAAAGCTTTAGGGTGGACTGCCACGATTTGGCGGGGTAAATTGCATCTAGATACGCCCATGCTATTTGCAATGGCAGGAGCCGCCATGTTTATTTTGGGTGGCATTACAGGGGTAATGCTGGCGGCTAACTCCTTTGATTTACATGTCAATAACACCTACTTTGTAGTGGGGCACTTTCACTACATTGTGTTCAATACCATCACAATGGCAATCTTTGCCGCCATCTATTTCTGGTTCCCTAAAATCACTGGACGAATGTATGCCGAAGGCTGGGGCAAACTACATTTCTGGCTAACGTTTATTGGAGCAAATCTGACGTTTTTCCCAATGCACCCACTGGGTTTACAGGGCATGGTACGGCGGGTTGCCTCTTATCCGCCCGAATACCAGGGGTGGAATGTCATCGCCAGTTTAGGAGCCTTTTTATTAGGCGTTTCAACTCTACCGTTTATCGCTAATATGGTCGGTTCTGTACTGGCGGGCAGTAGAGCCGTTGATAACCCCTGGCAAGCTACCGGATTAGAGTGGACAACCTCCTCGCCACCTCCCAGAGAAAATTTTATTGAGATTCCTCAGGTGATCTTTCCACCCTATAACTATGGCAATCCCAAAGCCTACGGTGAAGCTTCTGCAACACAATCAGGAGAAGACGTTTCTAATGAGTAGCTCACCGCAGCCCAAACCGATTCACGTTGATGAAAGCCCGATCGACCTGGAACGGTTACGGCAAAAGTTTCCCCCCTGGTTGCGGCGTTTTCTGCCCAGTGGAGGCGGGAGCCACGAAGACCATCATGGCAAAGGAATGTTTGGGGTGGTGGTTTTTCTGTTATCCGAAAGCATTATTTTTCTCAGTTTTTTCTTTACCTACATTGTTCTGCGACTAACAGCTTCTGAATGGTTACCCCCTGGAATAACGGGGCCAGAACGATCTACATTTGTCATCCTCAATACGATCATTCTGCTCTCTAGCAGTGTTGTGATTCAACTGGCAGAGCGATCGCTCAGTCGCCATCATCTGGTTAAATTTCGCTGGCTATGGTTGATGACGATCTTGATGGGTTCTTATTTTTTGATCGGTCAAGGAATTGAATGGAGTCAGCTTGATTTTGGCTTGCGAACCGGATTGATAGGTGCAACATTCTACATATTGACAGGCTTTCATGGGTTGCACGTTCTGAGCGGTGTCATTTTGCAAGTGATTATACTGGGACGATCGTTTATCCGAGGTAACTACAACAGCGGTCACTTTGGGGTTAGTGCGACCACTTTGTTCTGGCACTTTGTCGATGGTATCTGGGTTATTTTGTTTTCCCTGCTTTATATCTGGTAAATCAGGCAGAGATTTCAACTTGGCATTTGTACCTAAACTGGAAACCCGTTTACAGCTTTTCATCCCATACTTCAACGGGCAGCTTACAGTCAGGGCAAGCGTAAATCATATGGTCACGACTTACTCAGTTCACTAAGTTTCGCCCCCCTGAACCCCCAAATTTGGGGGGGATTGGATTGGAAGTCCTCCAGATTTGGGGTATTTAGGGGGCAAGTGCGTAAGTCGTGATGGTATTGATAATCACTTCTTAGCTTTATTACGTTCCAGTCGGCCATAGAGATGACGTTCTCTAACTTCTTGAATTTGCGCACAGGTGACAGCGTCCAAGTTCCGCTTGCCACCAGAGGAACCTTCAGCCGTACTCCAGCCGTGGAAAAATTGAGCGTGAATTTGATCTCGTTCGGCCTGGAGTTCAACAGAAACGGAATGGTGAGAGCCAAACGCCATTGATGAGTCGTACCTAGCAGGAAAAGGCTAAATGAATAGAGAACCAAGGAGAGAACTGGCAACCAGCGCTTACCAAGTAGCAGCAAGGGCTTGAATGGTTGTCCTGGCAGCAGCAAGCTCCTGGTCGCGCAGTTCAGTATTCAGTCGATTGGCGTTGATGACCTCAATATCAGTGATGCCGATAAAACCAAAAACAGTTTTTAGGTAAGGTTCTTGGAAGTTCATGGAAGCATAAGCTGAACCATAACGAAAATCACTGCCTCTTGCTTGAACAAGGATCATTTTTTTATGCGTTATTAGTCCTTTGAAACCATTCTCGGTTACGGCAAAAGTACGTTTGGGACGCACAATATAATCGATGTAAGATTTGAGAACAGCCGGAATGCCAAAGTTATACATGGGGGCCGATAACACATAGCAATCGGCTGCCAGGAATTCATCAACTAACTCGTCAGAAAGGGCGATCGCAGCAGCCGCTGTAAACTTTGCTGTAATCCAGGTAGCATCTAAATAGGGCACCGGGTCGCGTACCAGGTCGCGGTGGGTAATGATTGCACCCGGATGATAAGGTTTCCATTGTTCCAAAAAAGCACTTGCAAGTGCTCGCGAGTGCGATCGTTCCAGACGAGGACTGGAATCTATTTGTAGAATGTGAGTCATGAGATATTTCCCTTAGGTAATAGCAGGCTGCACAAACTGAACTTGCTCCTGCTTCACATAGATTTTGTTGACAATCTTCCATCCACTGTCAAGTTTCAGTAACTGGAAGAAATCGATAAATTTGACTTCTGGTAGGACAAACTCCACCTTGACCGCAGCACCCGTTTCAAATTGATCAACGGTCAAATTTTCAATTGCTAGAGGCAGCGGGCCTTGCTTTTTCATGAACTCAATGTAGTCGTTGATTCCAGTTTCTGCATAACTTCCGGCTTCTACAAACTTTAATGCAGCTTCGCTATGAAACGCCTCTCTCATCAACTCTGAATTTCCAGATAAGACCGCATCAACAAATGTCTGAATGGGCTTCAAAACATCATTGTTGCTAATCTCTAAAGATGGGTGCATGATGGCTTCTCCTGAGCACTATTTTGGGCTGTATTAAGATTAATCAGGGTCAAAAGTATAGATTGCAAGTATCTCTGGAAATTAAGCTATGTTGAGAAACAATAGTCTAGATAAGTAGGAATTCCGTTGGGTGAAAAACGTTCGTAGCTGTTGCGGGTAATCTTCACTGACTGCCTGCTGAATAGAAGGACGCGATCGCAGCGCTTGCCGCCAGTTCCGTACATGGGGAGTGATGGCAAAAACTTGGAAATCAGCAATGGTGTCAAGCACATCAAAGTAACGAAAAATAGGTCCATAAACTGCATCAACAAGTGAAAATTCATCTCCTGCAAAATATAGCTCTCCCTGCCAGTGATGCTCGATCCAGGTAAATTTATCAACCAAGTCAAGACGTTTTTGCTCAAAAGCATCTGCGGTGGTAGCGTTGTAAAACCCTGCGATCGTATTAAGAATGCTGGAGCCAAACTCAATCCATGCGCGATGCTTGGCTTTCATTAATGAATCTGCTGGATGAAGTGAACCTGGCGTAATTTCGTCCAAATATTCACAAATAACAGCCGATTCAAACAACACCTCATGGTCTACTTTCAGCAGAGGCACTTTGCCCAGTGGAGAGACTTGGCGAAACCAATCGGGCTTATTCGACAAATCAATATACGTGCGTTGGTGAGGAATGTCCTTTTCCAACAGCGTAATCACAGCCCGTTGTACATAAGGACACAGATGATGGCTCACCAGTTCTAACTCTGAATTGAACATGATTGAACTCCTTACAATTGGGTTTAGGTGTTGCAGCAGGGTCAGCATTTGCTCTGGTTACGGGCGTTGAACCTGAACAGACTCAGCCTCTTTGAGTTGCAGAACCGTAACGGCACTCATGATGAGAACGCCCCCAATGATTTGCAGTAACGTCAAGGTTTGTCCAAACCAGAGCCACGCCAAAATGGCAGCAACCAGGGGTTCTAAAGTTGCCACGATCGCGGCTCGTTCAGCATTCACGCGTTGAATGCTCCACAAAAACATTAGATACGGCAGTAGATTTCCAACGATTCCAACCACTAACACTTTTGAGAAGTGGTTAGGAGAAAGCAAATTAAGCGGCAATCCTTGTGTCAACTGGTAAGCCAACCAAAATAGGCTGGCAACCGCATAGGTTTTTAGCAAGATGCCAACAGGTTCCCCTGTCTCTACCAATTGCTCACTCAGAATAACGTAGGCAGCAAAGCATCCTGCTGTGATCAGACCAATTCCAATCCCAAACCAGTTGACTTGCTCCAGTCTGCTTTCCAGCAGTTTCGAGACTAGAACGACCCCCAAAATCGACAGTGCCAGGGCCATTAGCACTGAGCGAGAGGGAATCCGGTGAGCGGCGAGTGCTGTCCACAAAACCACCAGAATTGGTGAGGTAAAAAGAAGCACGATCGCGATCGCAACAGGTAACTGTTGAATGGCAACATAGTCGGCTGCCACCAGAAGCACGAGAATGCCCCCCAAAACAAATTGTTTCAGGTTCATTGGCTGAGCTTGTCCACAACTCCAGAAACAATGCACGATTGCCAACCCAAACGTTGTAATCATGGCACTGGCTCCTGCTAACTCTAGTGGATTGATGCCAGTCGTAAACAAATCAAAGGCAACATTTGCCGCAAACGCCCAGCACAGAACTGTCAGGAGAATAGCCACAAGCCCAAGAGTCTGGGAGGAAGACGATCGAGGCGGAGTGTTAGCCATTGAAACACCTCCAGAAGGAGCATGAGAGAGTCATTGAAGAAAAGGGAACGGAAAGATACCGCTCCTAGCCCTCAGCCCGATCCCGGTTTATCAACTGTACAAAGCCTGGTTGCCTGACAAAGCTTTCAGCGATCGCTGGCCCTGCCCTGCTGAAAATGCTGGCTTACACCATGCAGTCCTCTGTAGGCGTTGCCTTCCCGAAGGGTAGAGAACTGCACACATCTTTCAACCCGTTGAAACGGGTTTCGCACCGTTAGCCCAGATTTTAGTTACAGGTGAGTGAGCTGGAGCAGATGGTCGCGATTGAAATAATTACATTTGTAACTACTCAAGGTATACCACTGTTTAGTTGCAGATGCAATAATTACAGTAGAAATTAATTAGATCGGTGAAATGGCTCAGCTTGGAACGGCTCGCAACACTCTATGGAAGCTCTTTCTGACAGTGCATACTCACCTGGTTGAGCAGGTAGAGCAAGATTTTAGGCAGGCTGAACTGCCACCTTTTGAGTGGTATGACGTGCTGATTGCTCTAAAGCAAGCTCCTGAGCAACGACTGCGTTTGAGCGAGTTGGCAGAAACGCTGCTCGTAAACCGCACCGATGTAACCCGACTGGTCGATCGTCTGGAAAAAGCAGGGCTGATCTACCGAGAAGCCTGTAAAGACGATCGCCGAGGTGCGTTCGCCGTCCTAGCGCCTGCGGGATTAGAGATGCAGCAGAAAATGTGGGCGGTGTATGCTCAAAGTATTGCTCAACATTTTGGTCGCCACTTAACGGAGCAAGATATTAGTGTTTTGACGAACGTGTTGTCTGCCATGCTGAGAGACCAGTAGAAATCAGCGAGGAAGAGGAGTTATCAGTGCTGTTCAGAATGTCCTAATGCTTGTGGCGACCGCTATAATACCTTGATCGCCACCTTAATTTCTTCTCCAACTAACATGGCTGGAGCATCAATACTGTTGTTGTGCCATAAGTCTCGATGCAATCCGACTTGTTGTCGTTCACTCACATCCTCGTCCTTTAACAATCAAGGTACGTCATCGACTAGAAATCTCTTATTCTTCCTCTGACTAACTACTAGAATCAACCCATGCATCCCGGAGAATACGATGTCGTCCTTGGTGGTTCTGCCCCTGCACCGTTTGGGTCGATGGTGTTGGGCGGCTCGGAGGGCGTAAGACAGCGCTTCAACAGCCCGATCGCGGCTCAACGTCTTGCAGCCCTGGTGGAAGCTCGTCAGTATGGTGCGCTAGAACTAGAGTTGCTGACGCAGGCCTTGCAGGACAAAGCAATAGAAGTGCAAAAGGCGGCTTATCTAAGGTTGCAGACACGCACCGAGGCAGCCGCAGAACGAGCCTTAGCCGCCTATGATCCTTACGTGCTATTTGAATGTCTGGCAACGCTGGCGGGGCATTGGGCAGGAGTGACAGCCGTGGCGATTAGTCCTGATGGCCGATCGCTAGTCAGCGGTAGCCGCGACAAAACCATTATCGTTTGGGACTGGTGGGCACAAGAAGCCATTTTCACGCTCAAGGCACACTCGTTCATCTATGCCATTACGGTCAGTGACGATGGCGAAACCTTTGCCATGCGTGGGCGCGATCACATCGTTAAAGCATGGCATTTAAGAACAGGGAAGCAGATCCACCCCGAAAAAGGAGCGTTACGAACGATCGCCTCCGTCACGTTGACCGACGATCGACACCTCATTAGTAGCAGCCAGAACGCAATCAAAATTTGGAACCTCAAGTCAGGGCGTGAACTCTGCACCTTACAAGGACACACCAGTCTGGTAACTGCCGTTGCTGTTAGTGCCGATAAACAATTGATCATCAGTGGTAGCGAAGATCGAACGGTAAGGGTTTGGGGTGTAGCGTGAGTAGTGGGCGCGGGGAGTAGAGTGAGTTAAAAGTTTTGGTGCCGATTCTCTGCATCAGGGTTGGGCATGGGCGTAGTCAGTCCAGGTGCGATACTCATACCATTCCTGGCACGCTTATCCTTTCTGCTTTTGTGCAATGAAACTAACGACCCGTGGACATTACAGCGTTAAAGCAATGCTTGATCTAACCTTGCAACCAGGCTACGGGCCAGCTTCTGTCAAGGCGATCGCGCAGCGTCAAGATCTGCCCGCCCCCTACCTCGAAAAACTCCTCATTGAAATGCGCCGTGCAGGTTTGGTGCAGTCTGTTCGCGGCGTTCAGGGCGGCTATCAGCTAGCGCGATCGCCTGCCAGCATTTCATTGGGACAAATTTTGGAAGCCGTTGGCGAAAGCGTTGACCCGCTTCCTCGTCATGCGCCTGATGGGTCACAGGCAGAAGATTGGGTTACGTTCACCGTGTGGAATCGGCTCCACCAAAAGCTGAAAGAAGCCCTCTACAGCATTTCGCTAGAAGACTTATACTTCGATGCTCGCAGTTGGCAAGCTGCGCAGGGGGAGGAGACGAGCTTTGTGGTTTAGAGGGGAAGCGGGGGGAGCTACATCCGATCGCCAATCCCCCACTGTCCCTCACCTGCAACCGCTTGTCCGTTGCTGGCAATCGGTTGCCCATTGCTGACAACGGCTGGTTCTGTCCCGGTGGCACTGCTGTCTTCGGTACTAGGCTTGTTATACGAGCACTTGACGGTAATTTTGAGATTGCTTTGTGCCTTGCCGCTGGCGATGTAAGGAATACCCGCATCGGCACTGAGATTGATACCAAACTCTAGCGTCACTTCATCGACGTTGGCAGCCGCACAGTTTTTGAACGCATCTAAACAATAGGTGGTGTAGGTGCGAATCGTGCTTTGTACCATTTGCATGGATTGGGTTGGCGTGGGGCGAAACGGCAACCTCGGATCGCCAATGCCTTTTGCACCGCCACGCCGTTGTTCTACTGTTTCGTCAAGCGGGGAGGGAGGAGCGATCGACGGTGCTTCCGTTTCGTCTTGCGCTTCAACGTAGAGGACGGTGCCGTTGTCTAATTGGACGGGGACAATCTTAGTCAAGTGTTTTCCTGCCAGTGAGGGGGGATGCGATTTCGATTCTGGCTAAGAACGATCGCTTTCCTTTAATGGGTGACACCCCTCAAGGGGAAAGAATGAGGCATGATAGGCAAAAAGTAGAGGGTAGAAGGGGAAGGGCACTAGTTTGATCGCCCGACTTTAACTCGTTATGGCCCTCGCGTTAGCTGTTCGATCGACAGGGATCATTAACCATTGGCGCGACGGAGCCGATCGCGCACCTGCCCAATGACCACCTGACTACTGATGGGTTGACGAGGTTGAGGCAACTCCGTGTTCGGCCACCCAGGCAGATCAATACAAGGGCACTCTAGCGTGGCAACGCCTTGCACCTTTACGGGTACGGGCATTTCACAACGACTGCATGGATTCACTTCCCAAGCTGGGCTTAGCAGTTCGGCGATCGTCTGGTCAGTTCCTTCTAAATAACAATCGCCTGCTTCACCAGAACGAATCTGCTGCCAGCATGACTCAAAGGACTGACTGTAGCGATCGCCTTGAATTACCGGGCGAGGCTGCAAAAACTCCTCCCCACCTCGAATCGCAAGGCGCTTTCCTAGCTGAAACCAGTAGGCAAGGTATTGTCTAACGTGCTGTTCAGATGCCATAGCGTTGAAACAAAGAGCAAAAATGCTCTGCAATAGTTGAGTGGTCTTTACTCTCTTTATGGCGCTTCTGTAGCTAACAGGCTTCCAGCCAAAGGTTGAACTTGAACGCAAAACTTTCTAGTAGCCCTATGCTAGTCCCTGCAAGCCAGTCTACAAGCAAGGCAAATCTGTAGCTAAGCTTAAGTTCTTAGGGCAAGGGGCAGAAGGCTGGAGAAGTTGTTGGTTGTTAGGAGATTGCAGGCCACAGATCGCTAATCGCTCTTTGACTCAAAACTTCTACGCTGTCCCCTTGCCCCTTAATCTGTTTTTAGCGGTGTTCCCAGGGTACTCAGGTTCAGGACGTGCCCCCCGGTGACAAGATAGACCGGATGGGCGATCGCACCAATGTGGCGAGCGAGTGTGCCAAGCCGATCGCGAAAGACTCGTCCGATGGGGTAGGCAGGCACAATACCCCAACCTGTTTCTTCAGCGACCACAATGACATCACTGGTGGCATGATGCAAACTGCTTAGCAACTCGCGTACAGTTTTGCTCCAGGTGGCTTCGTCTTGCTCTAAAAGGTTAGCAAGCCAGGTGCCCAGGGAATCGATTAACAGACAACTGTTGGGTGGTGCAGATTGAATCGCTTCGGCCAAAGCGATCGGGATAGCCAGCGTCTGCCACGTGGATGGGCGGCGCTGACGATGCTGCTCAATGCGTGTTTGCCACTCATGGTCGGTGAGATCAGTTTGAGCCGTTGCTACGTAGATGACTGTCTTACCAGAGCAATTTGCGAGGGTTTCTGCCCATTCGCTTTTGCCCGATCGCGCAGGGCCTGTCACCAAAATGAGTTGATGGTCAGTCATTGCCGTCACGCCTCCGTTAACTGGGTTCTCATACCAATTAAACAGTCATGGTGACAGAGCCGCCGCAATGTAAAGCTCTCTAACAGCACTGCATGGCAATGCATTCCTTCTTACAGGCGATCACAAAGCAATGCAGAGCGATCGCAAAGCAATGGATTGTGATCGGGAAGCAATGAATCGCGATCGAGAAGGAATGCAGGTCAATCAAGAAGGAATGGATCACGATCGCAAAGCAATGCAGGGTGATCAAGAAGGATTTGCAGGCGATCGATTCCTTCAAGAATGCGAACAGGAAGCCGTGTTACACCATTTCTCTTTCATTGAGCTACATCTTTCATTGAGCTACAAATGATGCACTCAAGCCAGCGATGCTATGCAGGTTCGACCACTCAAAACTCTAGCGGTCAGCGGTCAGCCGCCAGCCATCAGCTTAATTCAAAACTCAAAACTCGTATAGGTTCGATCACTCAAAACTCTCTGGCTTGTCGCAACTCAAAACTCAAAACTCAAAACTTTCATCGGTGTCTTTAGCCTATGCGTGCCATCAATACCACAGACGATCGCGCCTCGACGGGATATTTTTTGCGCCTGACTTGTGGTGCAGCATCCGGCTCCGCAATATCTCTGGGGGATGGTAGTGCTGTGTCGATGATGCGGTACCACCGTTCGCCCTTACCGAGTGGGGGCAATTCAAACGTCAGGGTTTCCCAATAGGCGTTGAGCATCACGTGAAAATGTTCCGTTGCTTCGGGGTGGCGCAACGTAAACGCAAGGCAATGAGAATGTTCACCCCAGTCTGGTTGACCTAGCTCGGTGCCATGCCAGACAATGTGCGGTTTCTGGCTACCAAAGGTGACTTCTAGCAGCCGTTCTTGTCGAAAAATTTCGAGCGATTGGGTGAAGTGAATGAGCGTCTGCACAAAGCGCAGCAGCGCACTTTCCTGGTTAACGCCGCTCCAATCAAACCAGCTCAGTTCATTATCTTGACAGTAGGCGTTGTTATTGCCCCGCTGCGATCGCCGCACCTCGTCGCCCATCAGCAGCATAGGGGTTCCCTGGGCAAAAAAGAGAATGGTCAGGCAGTTTTTAATCTGCTGTAGCCGCAGGGCGGCTATTGGGGGATCAGCAGTCTCACCTTCGACCCCACAGTTCCAGCTATGGTTATCGTTGGAACCATCACGGCTGTCTTCCCGGTTCATTTCGTTATGCTTTTCGTTGTATGAAACCAGGTCATTCAAGGTAAAGCCGTCGTGGCAGGTCACAAAATTGATGCTACGGCTAGGTTCTCGATCGGGATGAGGATAGATATCAGGGCTGCCAAGCAGTCGGTTTGCCAGCGTTGCTACCGTGTTGGTATCGCCTTTCACAAAGCGGCGGACATCATCGCGGAAGGGTCCATTCCATTCGGCAAAGCGATCGCCAATAAACGAGCCAACCTGATACAACCCCGCAGCATCCCAGGCTTCGGCAATAATCTTGGTACCCGCCAGAATGGGGTGTGACTCGATCGTCCAGAGAATCGGGGGATCTTCGAGTGGCTGACCCGATCGACTGCGCGACAGCACAGAGGCCAGATCAAACCGAAACCCATCCACATGCATATCGGCAACCCAATAAAGCAAGCTTTCCAGGATCATGCGCCCCACAATATCGTGGTTGGCCTTTAGCGTATTGCCACAACCGCTGTAGTTGCTGTAATGCTCCTGGTCTGGCTCCAGAATGTAGTACGCCGAATTTTCCAGCCCTTTGAACGATAAGGTGGGGCCAATCTCATTACCTTCTGCCGTATGGTTAAACACCACATCCAGAATGACCTCAATGCCAGCCCGGTGGAGCGCTTTCACCATGTCACGAAACTCGTCTACAGGCCCCATCGGGTCACGCCGAGAGCTATAGCCTGTATGCGGTGCAAAAAACGCGATCGTGCTGTAGCCCCAATAGTTCGTTAGTCCTGGCTGCACATCCTGTTCGTCAAACTGATGAACAGGCAGCAACTCTACCGCCGTCACACCCAACTGCTTGAGGTAAGGAATTTTCTCAATCAGCCCAGCATAGGTGCCTCGTTTGTGTGGCGCAACGCCTGCATTAGGGTTGCGAGTAAAGCCGCCCACATGCATCTCATAAATCACGCTGTCAGCATGGGGAATATTGAGCGGTGCATCCCCTTCCCAGTCATACGCGCTGGAATCAACCACCACTCCTCGCAACGCCTGAGCACAGTTATCGCCTGGATGCATCGCCGCTTCGCGACTGTAATGCTCCCAGCCCACCACCGCTTTAGCATATGGGTCAAGCAAAACTTTGTCAGCATCAAACCGATGCCCCTGCTCAGGCGCAAACGGGCCATTCACCCGGTAAGCATAAATCTGCCCGGCACCAATCCCTGCAACAAACACATGCCAGTAATAGAACGTTTTGTTCTGCTTGGGATGGAGCGTAATCACCCGTGAAGGTTTAGGATCACTCGCCTGATCGAATAAGAGCAACTCAATGGCTTTGCCGTTCTTGGAAAAGATCGAAAAGTTAACGCCATCCGGGTAAACCGTTGCACCCAAAGGAAAACTGCGACCGGGTAAAACTTCAGACTGCATGGGGGAAGGGGTAGAGGCGGGGGATTGGGGGATGGGGCGTAGAGGGGGCAGGGGAGGCAGAAGGCAGGAGGAGGCAAGGGGAGGCAGAGGAGGCAGCGGTCAAACATCAACTCAAAACTCAAAACTCAAAACTTAAAACTCAAAACTCTCCTCCTGCTTCCTCCGCTTCCTCCTCTCTCCTGCACCTCATCCCCCACCTGCCCACTAGTTGTCCTGATTCAGTTCTCTTGCAGGCAAGGGTTCTGGTTTTACGGTGAGAGTTTGCTTTTGCCCGTTGCGGTTGACGACAATTTGCAGTGGGCTGCCGATCGCCCCTGCCTCGACCTGTTGCTGCACTTGCTGGGCCGTTTGAATCGCGGTGCCATTGATGCTGACAACCACATCGCCCTGACGCAACCCCCCACGCGCGGCTGGAGAATTGGGCTGTACACCCACAATGAGAACGCCCTGATCCTGATTCACCGTAAAGCCAGCATCGCTTTGATTAATTTCGTTCCGAATCTCAGGCGTTAGCTCTGCCATCTGAACGCCCAGATAAGGATGCTGTGCCTTCCCGGTGGTGACGATCTGTTCAGCGACCCTCGAGGCTGTGGCGATCGGAATGGCAAACCCCAGCCCAGCCGCACCTTGAATAATGGCAGAGTTGATGCCGATCACTTCCCCCTCAGCATCGATTAATGGGCCTCCAGAGTTACCGGGATTGATCGCCGCATCGGTCTGGATAAAGTCTACTCGCTCGGCTGGAACACCCACATCCGCTGCTGATCGCCCCGTAGCGCTGATAATGCCCTGCGTCACGGTGAAGCTCAGCCCTAGAGGATTCCCAATGGCGATCGCGGCTTGCCCTGGCAACAGGTTATCTGAATTGCCCAATTTCACGGTAGGCAAATTTTGGGCGTTGATTTTGACCACTGCCACATCGGTCGTTGAGTCGGCTCCTACCACCGTGCCTTTAAACCGTCGCCCATCTTTCAGCACTACGGTTACACTATCGGCACCCTGCACCACATGGGCATTGGTCAACACTCGTCCATCCGCTGTCGTGATAAAGCCTGAACCGGTACCGCGCTGTACCCGTTGCGATCGGGGCACTTGCCCTCCAAAAAAGCGCTCAAAGCCAGAATCTCCAAAGGATTGCGCGACTGTCCGAGTAGAGTCAATCCGCACCACGGCTGGCCCTACACGCTGCACAATCTGAGCCACGTAATCCAGGCTCGTTAGCTTGGGTGGCGGTGCGAGAGGCGACGTTGAAGGGCTGGGTTGCAGGGCAGTCGGTGATTCCTGCGGAGTCGGAGCCGTGCCAAGCTCGCTACGAAGCACCCCACAGCCAGAAATACTGCTTAAGAGCAACAGTACGAGGGAGAGGAATGGCTGCTTTAGACGATGGCGGTGTAGCAATAATAGTTTCATATCACCGATTTTACCTCTTCGACGGCTCTACTCTTGAGTGAGCTATCAGCTATCAGTTCTTCACTCTTCAATAAAAGGCTAACCGCTGACGGCTGACCGCTGCTCACCGATCATCCTTGAACTAGACCCGCAATAATGTTGATAGTCATCGCCACGATCGTCGTGTTGAAGAAGAACGATAAAACTCCATGCATCAGCGCCAGCCGTCGCATAGAGCGTGATTCAATCTGCACGTCAGACACCTGACTGGTCATACCAATGACAAACGAAAAGTAGAGAAAATCCCAGTAATCTGGCTCAATGTCATCGGGAAAATCCAGCCCTTCTGCCTTGTCCGCTTCCAGCGATTTACGATCGTCCTGGTAGTAGCCATGAGCATAGTGCAGCGCAAAAATGGTGTGTACTAGCAGCCAGGAGCCAAGAATGGTGACAACCGACAGCACAATGTGGAGCAGCACGATCGCACTCGATCCGCTTTTGGCATCTTTGAGCAGAAACCCGATCGCAAAAATGCTGACACATGCCGCCGCTGTCACCAGGCTCAAAATCACCAAACGCCCTTCATCCTGACGTTTTGCATTGAGCCGCATCGTTTCTGGCGTTGCCCGCAGCATGACCCACCAACTCAATCCCAAAAAGCTGAGCATCCCTGCGTCCCAAACACACAGCACGCGAGACGGCAGATGCAGCCAGGAGGGAAGTAGAACAGTCACCACCCCAGCCACTATCAGAGAAGCAAACAGGTGGGTTCTTGCATAGTATTTTTTTCGAGGCATTGAAGTGGATGTCAAAGCGGGTTCAGGCAACTTTCCTGAGTGGCAGTATATCTTTGAACGAGTGTGCCTCGAAAAGACCTTTGAGTCACTTCATCGAGTTGCAAACCGCTGTATCTAATTAAACGCGCAACCTTGATCAATTTCACGGTCGATCAATCAGTACTGCTTTAACGTTTCTCATAAACATGCAAACGTTTCTAATGAGTGGAGCAACGTTGGTGACAAATGCCGCGATGCTGATGATAAACGTCCCGACGTTACGGTCAAAGCTGTAGTGTTCATCATAAACGCTAGGGCAAACGCACACGTTTCTTCATTTTTTAGTAACTGGATTAGATTGAGACAACACCTTCATCAGATAGTGGTCATCCCAACCTGCCTTGAGGCGCTTAGCACGGGTGCCGCCCTTCGCTGATT
>JAESFU010000052.1_pt1 | contig 257040 bp, 197 predicted proteins | sample 9269461 | NCBI WGS metagenome assembly JAESFU01 (sample SAMN14502556, study PRJNA617107) | algae metagenome | isolation source: Stenomitos rutilans HA7619-LM2 and co-occurring heterotrophs from cave walls | place: USA: Waikapalae cave, Hawaii | collected 2009-07-28 | reverse complement strand
CATTTATCAAGTACGAACGGCATTGTTCGCTGACTACCTCCGACACGAGTTAGCCAACCCAAGAATTCAGGCAATCACACTCTAAGCGAAAGTCCTACTATGATAGATCCACTCTATTAATCAGTTATTAATTCATCGTTGTCTCTCTTGAAACAAGCTCGGTTGCTGTCTATAGGCTTAATAGCCCGGATTTTGCTCAACCTTTGCATTCAGGTTCGCGTCGATAAACTTCTGCGGGATTGGAAACAGTTCGTGATAGGGTTTAATGGTCGCGGCACTAACCGGGTTATACTTCTTTACCCGCTCCACTAATTTTCCCATTCGGCTAAGGGTTAACCGGCGCAATTCTTCCAACATTAATTCACGGGCTCGTTCATCCAGAATGTAATCCAGCGTAACATCACTGGCAAGCACCGGTTTGGCTTTAGCCCGGCTTCGGACTGTGTTAATATCATCGGCCGCTTTTTGCTTGTCTCCTTTCAGTAAATAAGCCTCAGCCCGGTACAGGTACGTCTCGGCCAGCCGCATCAGGTAATGCTCCTTAAACGTGCGTCCGTAGGTAATGCCGGCCAGGGCTTCTCCTTCAATTTTTCGGATGAAGGGGTAATAATACCACATGGTATCGAGGTCTTTCGAGGTGGCCCGGTTGACCTTTTGCCGGAAATATTTCGAGGTCGGTTCGTTATAATAAAACTCCCGCCGGATGTTATTCGTTGAATTGCGAATATCCGACGCATCTGACCAGAGGGTGTAGCTGTAATAATTCGTGGGCCGAAACCAGCCTACGGGCCGCCCCAGGCTATCGCAGACGGCCATCGCCGTTTTTCCATCGGGGTCTTTGATGGCGAAATAGCGGGGGCCCCAGGCGCGTAGAAACCCATTGCCGCCACCTGGCTTATAGATACCCCCCGGTGTCTGATACTCAAACTGGAGTGTCCAGATGGTTTCCTTGTTGCCGGATGTGCTGCGGTTCTGGTTATTGTCCTTGAACAAATCCGAGAACACATCGCCCGGCTGGGCCAGGTATTTACCGAACCGGGCTGTCATGAGTTGATACTGCCCATCGTTGATCACCGCCGATGCGCTGGCAATGGCTTTGTCATACGCGCCCTGGCTGATATAAAGCTCGGAAAGTAAATGATCGGCGGCTGCTTTCACCACCCGACCCTCAATGGTCGTACTTTTAGGAAGCCATTGGGAGGCAAACTCTACATCGGCCGTCGCAAACGCGTAAACTTCTTTTCGCGGTTTACGTACAAAATCGAGAACTGGCTGGGTAGCTACCTTATCGACTATCGGAACATCCCCGTACAGGTTGGCCAATATATTATAGGCATATCCCCGAAAAAACCGGGCTTCGGCGATGGCTGCATTTTTCTCCACTTCATCCTTCCAGACCGCCGTAGGTCGGCTGGCATAGTCGATAATGGTATTAGCGCGGGGAATTATGACCTGATAAGCCCACTCCCAGTGGTGATTAACGGCGGACAGGGTAGGCGTCTGCCAAATCTGATAATCTTTGAACATATTCTGGGCTGGGTCGCCCGTCATCCCGACATCAGTGCCGACCTGAAAATTCCAGATGTTCGTGCCATCGACGGAATTGTCATTATAGAAATAAGCATCCCGAAGCCCGGCGTGCAGGGAGGTGATGTAGGTATCGAACCCTGTTTTATTCGTTAAAACAAGCTCGGGCGACAGGAAATCTTTAGGTACTTCATTGAGTACTTCATCTTTGCAAGCGCTGGTCACACTAAGCATGGCGAGCGCCCAAACACTTTGCCGCAGGGCTTTGGCAAGTGAACAAAAATTTGTGTGATTCATTGGTTTATAAAGGTTTACGACCGATCCGGCGATCCAGCATAGAGGTTAGAGACCCTGGTCAGTGCGATTAGAAACTTAGATTCAGACCCGCTGTAACCGAACGCGCGGTGGGGTACGAGGCCCGGCTGTTATAGCCGCTTTCAGGATCGATACCCTGCCAGTTGGTGAAGGTGTACATGTTTTTGCCACTGACGTAGACACTCAGATTACTAACTTTAAGTGCCTTAATGACTGATCCCGGAAACTGATACGTCAGATTGACGTCCTGAATTCGGACAAAATCCCGGCTCTGGTAAAAGCCGTGGCCAAGCGGGTTGATGTAGGTCAATGACGGGCGTGTATTGGACTTATTGTCGGCGGTCCACCAACCTGCATCGATGGCGTTAACGGGGCGATTCGGGTAGTTGGTCAGCCCATTTGTTTCTAAGAGCGGCAACGACTGCGACCAGCCCATCATGGCGTTGAGGAAGATCGACAAACTCAGGTTCCCATAACGAAACGTATTACCAAATCCCCAGCGGTATTTAGGTTGTTGCTGACTGATTACGCTCCGGTCGGCCGGTGTAATTTTCCCATCCCCGTTGATGTCTTTAATCCGGTAAAAACCCGCTTTATAACCCGTGGGAATCTCATCGCCCACCTGATAAACACCATCCAGCGTATAATCATAGTTGATACTAATGGGCTGACCGATAAACCAGCGGTTGCCCAGATCGTCGTCTTCTTTACCATCGCCATTGGTGTCGCTGCCGTACAAATGCGTGATGCGGTTGCGGTTCGTAGAGAATAGGACATTGCTGCTCCACTCGAATTTGCCCTTACGTAAATTCACCGAGTTCAGCGATAGCTCGAAGCCTTTGTTATTGGTGGCGCCCAGATTGGTCGTTACACCGGCAAAGCCCGTTGGGCTGGGCAATTGCCGATACAGCAGCAGGTCTTTGGTATCGAGATTGTAATATTCGATGGTGCCGCCCAGCCTTCCTTTGAATAGCTCAAAGTCGATGGCTGCGTTCGTTGATTTGGTCGTTTCCCAGGTCAGGTCTGCATTTTGCATGGAGGACGTAAACACCCCAGTACTGGTCGAACCGCCGTCGCCAAATACGTATTGCGTGGTACTGGCCCGGCTCAGCGACTGGTAAGGACCAATCGCCTGATTGCCGACCAGGCCATAGGAAAGCCGTACTTTCAGTAAATTCACAACCGACAGAGATTTGATGAACGGCTCATCTGATGCCACCCAGGCCAGTGCCGCTGAGGGAAACGTACCGTATTTGTGATTCGCCCCGAAAACCGAGGTGCCATCCCGCCGGGCCGTCAGGGTCAGTAAGTACCGATCCATGAACCGGTAATTGAGCCGGAGCATCGACGAAATCCCTTCCTGACTCTGATTGCGGGAGGAGTCCGTTTGGATCTGGGCCAGATTCAGATTATTCCAACTGAGCACATCCGTAAAAAATGTAGCTCCATTAGCGTAGGTAGCTTCATAGCCCCGGTGATTGCGGCCATACAGGGCTGTTACGTCGACACTGTGTTTATCGTTAATTTGTTTGGTATAGGTCAGAATGTTTTCCAGCACCCAGTCGTAGTCTTCCCGGTTGTATTTGCTGGCCGTTCCTCTGTTGTTAATGCCATACCGCTGGTAAATCGGTGAAGAATTGTACGTATGCTCCCAGCGGTAATTGGGAGAGAAATTTACCCGGTATGTCAGCCCCGGCAGAAACGGTGCATCGACAATAGCATAGAAATTAGCGAATAGGTTATGTTTAATTTCTTCATTCTTATTCAGCTTCGCATAGAACAGCGGATTAATCGACAGTTGATCGTCGGACGGATACGGATATAAATCCGTCTGGGCCGCGTCGCTATAGAGTTTTCCATAGGGGCTCACCCAGTAAGCAGCCTGAACATCCGCTTCCTGGCCCGACAAATCCCGGCGGGCATACAGCGAGCTAACCCCTACTTTCAGCCACGGGCTAATGGTATTTTCCAGATTCAGTCGAAGCGAGGTTCGATTGGCATTGTCGTTGTAAATCAGCCCTTTTTCATACACCTGAGCACCTGAAAACAAATAGCTGGTCCGTTCAGAACGACCCGAAATACTCAGATTGTAGGATTGAATAGACCCTTGCTGGGAGATCACATCGAAGGGATCAATGGTCTGCCCGTTTTTGTAATTCTCCGCTTCAGTATTCTGTAGATAGCTGGCCACTTGCGTTGGGTCAGACGTTTGTCCGTTCTGCTGACGGAAATCCAGTATGCGTTGCACATAGCGATCAGGACTCAGCAATTTCAACCGGTGGCTCCAGCTCGATAGCCCGGCGTAGGCACTAAACCGAATAGTCGGCTTGTCGGTGGCTCCGCGTCGAGAGTTGACGAGAATAACACCATTAGCAGCCCGTGAGCCGTAAATAGCAGCCGCGCTGGCATCCTTCAATATTTCCATCGACTCGATGTCATTGGGATTGATGTCGGCCAGATTACCGTTAAAGAAGATCCCATCGAGAATAATCAGTGGGTCGTTGGAAGCAGTAATAGAACGTTGCCCCCGCACCAGAATACTTCCGCTCTGACCGGGTCGGCCATTGTCGATAAACTGCACCCCCGCTACACGACCCCGTAAAGCCTGCGAAATATTAGTGTTAGGCAAATTCTCGGTTTGTTTCAAATCCACCTTTGCCACCGAGCCAGTAACGTTGCGTCGGCTCTGCGTACCGTACCCCACAACGACGACCTCGTTCAATGTCTTGTCATCTGTTTTCAGGGTGATGTTCACGGTTAATCGGCTCCCTACAGCTTCCTCATGCGACGTGTAGCCCACAAAAGAGAACACAAGAATGGCCGTTCTATCCGGCACATTAATTCGGTAACTACCTTGTGCATCGGTGTTGGTCCCCTTTGTCGTGCCTTTGATAACGATACTCACGCCCGGCAGTACCTGTCCGGCTTCGTCGGTGACGGTTCCGGTAATCGTTTCGTCCGCCGGTTGAACGAGCGGACTATTTTTAGTGCCGATATCCCTGGCCTGGGCGATGCTGAAAAGCATCACCAAACAGCACGAGGAAGCCAGTATACACGTAGCTCTCCACGGTTGGATGCGAAAAAGGTTTGACATACTTTTGTTTGTTTTTGTTAGGAATAGACAAAGGCTCCCCAGCCGACGAACGTCGGTTTTATGAAAAAGGCGGGGAAAATTCGGAGCCGATGGTGCTGAAGACACCATCGGCTCTTTTTAAACTACTGGCATCAGGCGCTGACTATAGGCAATCCGTTTAGTAGTCTTGTGCCTGACTTACATCCATTGGTTGCAGCAACTCCACTTTCTTCATAGTGGGCAGAATCCAGTTAATCAATATCCAGCCGATTAAATACGATAAGCTGGCAATCAAAAAAAGAGGAAGGTATCCATAGTTGACGCGAATAATACCGGCAACCGCTGCGAGTACCACACCGCCAATCGCCCCAAACATGCCGCCAATGCCCGTCACCGAAGCCACAGCCGAACGCGGGAACAAGTCAGCAGCAAAGGTGTACATTGTGGCCGCCCAACCCGTGTGAGCTGCTGTGGCGAGTGAAATCAGGGCGACCGCCACGTAGATACTGTGTGTGGTGGAGGCTAAACTGATGGGAACGACGCAAAGCGCGCAGATGAAAAGCGTCGTTTTGCGGGCGCGGTTCAGCGACCAGCCCATCTGCAGAAATCTGGACGATAGCCAGCCAAAAAATACGCTGCCCACGTCCGAAATGATGTAAATCACCAGGAACGGCAAACCAATGGTTTTCAGATCAAGTTTCTGGTTGAGGGCTTCGTTGCTATTGAAGAAATCGGGTAGCCACGTAAGGTAAAACCACCAGATCGGATCAGCCATCAATTTGCCAACGGCAAACGCCCAGGTCTGCCGGAATTTCAGCAGGTGAAGCCAGGGTATTTTCGGCCCATCTTCCTCGGCTTGTTTGCTTTGGTTATCCAATTGTATATAAGCACGTTCGTTCCTGGACAGAGCCGGATGCTGTTCGGGTTTGTAATAAAACCTCCGCCAGGCCAGCAGCAGAATAAGCCCCAAACTGCCCGTCACCAGAAAGGACGCCCGCCAGCCGTATTTAAGTGTCAGATAAGGCACCAGCAGGGCCGTAATCATGATGCCTACGTTCGCTCCCGCATTGAAAATACCCGTTGCCAACGCCCGCTCTTTCCGGGGAAACCACTCGGCCACTGTTTTAATGGCTGCCGGAAAGTTAGCCGCTTCGCCAATCCCAAGGGCGGCCCTGAACCACCGTAAACTTCCTAATGAACCGGCCAGCGCGTGCAGCGATGCGGCAATACTCCACAATAAAATACCCAGACTAAAGCCCCGCTTCGTGCCAATCCGGTCAATCAGCCAGCCCATCCCCAAAAAGCCAAAGGCGTAGGTGAACTTAAACGCCGAATCAACGTAGCCCATCTGGATTTTAAACGCATCGTTCACGGCCTGACTTAACGGAGCATCCTGAGCAATTCCCATCATTTCTTTTTTGAATCCAGCGTCGATCATCGTGAACGAAAGAACGTTCCGGTCGATGTAGTTGATGGTTGTTGCGGCAAAAAGCAGACTAAGAATTCGCCACCGGACGCTGGATGTTATACGCATACTCAGTTCGTGTGCTGATAAATACGTTGCGACTTATCTAAGAAATCCGCTGAATCGGAGATGCCTTTCGTCCCGGCTTTCAGAATGGCGTCGTCATCTACAACATCCAGGGGGGTATAGCTTGATTCCTGAACGGGAAGGTATGCTTTATTGTCAATCCGATTATAAGCCGAAATAATGGACCAGCGAGGATTTTCGGACGTATTTTGTCCCGAACTATGTAGCAGATTCGAGTGAAAAAATAAAGCATCGCCTGGTTCCAGTTCGCAGTAAACGATGTCCCGTAATTTGGCATATGCATCCACTTTGGCCTGATCAGCCCCCACCTGTTCGCCCGTGTTGAGGTGTTCAACCCGACCCATTTTGTGCGAACCTGGCAGCACCTGTAAACAACCGTTTTCAATAGTCGACGGGGTGAGTGCAATCATCACGCTGAGCATATCAGGAAACAAAAACCCATTTTTGTACCAGTAGCCATAATCCTGATGCCACTCCCAGGCTCCACCCGTGCGAGGTGCTTTCTGCATCACTTTGGAGTGGTAATGCGCTACAGCTCCACCGAGCAGTTGTTCCACCGCCGTTACCATCCGGCGGCTGCGCGACATCATGCCGTAGACATCGTCGCCGGGGGTGTACCATAAGGCCAATCGAGTCTTGAAACCATTCGCATCCAGTAACTCATACGATTTTTCTGAAATGACCGTATCGCTGACGGATGTCTGATGAAGCAACTCAGCTTCCTCTTTGGTGAAAAGCTGACGAACCGCCACGTAGCCCTGCTCGTGGTATTCCTGAATTTGCGCTGCTGATAACATAATGCTTAGCTTTTTATTGTTTTTCGTCAGACCGCCGGGCGGCAGCATAACGCTTTTTATATGCCTGCCAGGTTTGAACTGATTTTTTAAGATGGACCGTTTTGTCCTGTTTGATATTGTAGCACTGCAACCCCACCGGGCCCTGGAAACCCATGTCCCAGAATGTTTTAAGAAAATTGTAGGTGTCGTAACTGCCTTCGCCGAGCGGTTGAATGAGCGAATTCCAGACTTTGCTTCGGTCGCTGGAAGGCGGTGGAAAATCGGCTCCATTCACGCTGATGGCAAATAAATACGGTTTCGCCTTGGCAGCCCAGGCCGGAAAATTATCGACAGGGTTCTGCCCGGTATAATACTGCGTGGCCAGATAATGGGCTAAATTGAAGGTAATGCCTACATTGGGCCGGTTAGTCTTTTGAACCAGACTAATGCCATGCTGTACTGTTTCCAGCCAGAACCAGACATGCGGATAGAGCGTCACTCTCAGGTTATACCGTTGCGCCATATCGGCAATACGTTGTACGATTGGTACAGCAATGGAATCGTTCTCGACCGAAGACGACTTGTATTTTTTGCTGGTAATAAATAGCCAGGGCATAGCTTGCGTCCCCTGAATGGTTTTGAAGGTGTCTTCCAGCCGGGGATCGAACGGCGTCTTCGTGTCGTCCAGATTCACTTCCACATAAATCATGTTAAGGCTGATGTGATTAGCTGTTAACGCCTGGTAGAATTCAGGAAAGTTGTTAAGCCGGTTTTTCTCCACTCCATCAAATCCCGTCTTAGCTGCCAGTGCGACCTGAGCCTCCGGCGTTTTATAAGCCGATGTATCGCTGATGCCATTATTGAACACAAAGAACGGACTTTTGACTTCCCTCCGCTGGGCAATACCTGCCTGACTCAGCAATAGAATGCCTATCGTCAGCAGATTACTTAGGCTGCGTATGCGTGCGTTTTTCATCCTTTTCTACGGTTTATCGAGCCTACTGACAGGCTACCAGCCAAACGTTTTCTTTACGGCCTCCCGGCTTAACTGCCAGACCTCATGCAATGGTTGTTTAGGCGTGTGATTTGCCGGAAACGCCAGTTCGATAGCTGCATTTCCAGCAAAGTGCTGAGCCTTCAGAGCGGTCGCAATCGCCGGAAAATCGGTGGCGCCCTGACCAACGTATTCGGTCCAGGTGCCATCGGCATACTGGTCCCGAATGTGGAAATATGTCATCTGATGGCCGTAGGTTTTGATAAAATCAACCGGATTTACGCCAGCCCGAATCATCCAGTTCAGATCGGGACCTAATTTGATATCAGGCAGGCGGGCCAATGTCCCTTTCAGGTCGTGCATACCATTTTCGACCTCGTAGGTATGATTATGCAGGTTCGGCTCGACCTCATACTGGTTACAAATCGCGACAATTTTCTTGAGCAGGTCGGCCTGCGTGTCCAGTTCAGCGTCCGTTTTCTGACGTTTAGCATTGCCCACCGATAGCCCTAAGTTTTTGCCTCTTAATTGACTAAGCCGCTGAATAACAACCGTTACGTCATTAATAATCTCCTCATGTTTGGCGGCATTCCACATATCGGCTCCATAAGAAGTACCGGTAATCGGCAGCTTGTAGTGGTCAGCGAGCTTGCCGATACGTTCCACCGCATCATCATGCTTTAGATTAACCGCCATCAATTCGACCCCGTCGATGCCCGTCCCCTGCAAATCGGCAAAGGCGCGTTCTAAATCCGGCGTAGCGTCCCAGTTGGGTGGATACTTACTGGCATAAATCCACAAATGGGCACTTATTTTGGGTTTTGCTGCGGTCCGCCCGCTCCGGCGGACCGGTTGCGGAGCGAAACCGGTACTCACCAGACTATCCGTCAGAAAAAGCCCGGCCAACAATGCGACCGATTGTTCGAGGAAGCGACGACGGGAAGAAGCGGAGTCCATAATCATTGTTGTTAAAAGGCAGTTAACGTCGTGGTTGAATTAACGATAACACCTATACGCAAGTGAATTTTGTAATTCGCAATACGATTTTTTTGTCATTCCGACCGCGCCGGCGGGACGCGGATTAACTACACATTCCATGGATTGCGGGCTAATGGGGCTGCCAGTAAGGCGTTAGCCGAATTGTTTCCCACGAATAACTCCTTCTCTGGATTCCAGGACAGTTTCTCCTCCAGTTGGCAGGCGATCAGGCCAATCTGCGAGATCGAAATCGTCCGGTGTCCAACCTCGATAGGGTCCATAGTGGGTTTGTTGGCCTTGATGCTGGCAATAAAATCGCCTTTATCCGATAAATTGGCTGAGAAATCCAGTTGCCCTTTTTCGGGTTTGAGCGCGAGCAATTTAGGATCACTGGCGGTAGTTGTACCGTTGTAGCCTTCGGTCATGATCCACCCATCCGAACCAGTATATTTGATGCTTGGCTTGCTGGTGGGGGTTTGCTTACAGGTCAATTCCACGCCGTTCGCATAGCGATAGGCTACCTCAAAATTAATCATCGTATTCCAGAGGCTTTTAGGAAACTCGCCCTTACCCACCACCTCAACCGGTCCTGAATATTCGGTATTGTTGGCCCACTGGGCCATGTCGAAGTAATGCGCTCCCCAGTTGGCAATCATCCCCTGTGCATAGGTGCTGACTCGCATCCAGTTGGGGCGTTTGAGCAAATCAAACGGAGTATGTACCCGCATATCGGTGTAAGGCACGTAAGGCGCCGGGCCTAACCACATATCGTAGTTAAGTTCTTTCGGCACGGGCATGTCGGCCTGAATAGGCACGGGCGTAGGGTCAGAGGGAAACACGATGTCGATCCGCTGCAATTTCCCAATATGACCGTTTCTAACCAGTTCAACAGGCCGGTTGTGATGCCGCATGGAGCGAAACTCACTATCGGTACGATTCACAACGCCAGCTTTCTTTATCGCTTCGACCAACTCCCGTCCCTGGTGGACGCTCATACTCAGCGGCTTTTCGCTGCTAATGTGCTTTTTAGCCTTAGCCGCCAGGATGCCCATTGGAACGTGCCAATGATCGGGCGTTGAAATCATGACCGCATCAATATCCTTACGATTTAGAATTTCCCGAAAATCCAGATGTGTGGAGCAGCCTTTGTATTTGCCGATAGAGGAATCCTTGGCATACCGGCCATCGACTAATTTTCGGGCTTCTTCCATCCGCCATGAATCGACATCACAAACGGCTACCACTTGAGCATCAGGCAGATCGAGAAGGCCGGGCACATTGGAAACTTTTGCTCCCTGGAGATTCTGACCATATCCCTGCCGACCAGTGCCAATTACGCCTACTGTAATTCGGTCAGAGGGAGCCGGTCGGCCGTGGCCGCTTTTGCCGATTGCAGCCCGGCCAAAAACCGAAGCCGGTAAGAAAGTGGGGATGCCGAACGTGGAAGCGGCCACTGTGCTGTTTTTTAGAAAGTCTCTGCGCTTCATGTTAAGGCCGGATCGCCGGAACGTTTGTTTTTCTGATTTTGATATTTTTGAAGGCAACGCTGTGGCCATGATCTTGGAGTAGAATATGACCTTCGGGTATCTGGGCAAATCCGGGATAATCCCTGAATTTGCTCTCAGCAACACCTTTTTTGAAGGCTTCCGATGTTCGATCCGTTGCCAGAACCCGCCGGTCATCTAACCAGTGTTCGATTCTGTTGTGGTTGACAACGATCCGCGAGGTATGCCACACCGCCACTGGGGCATCCGGTTTTTCGGCCGGTATTACGTCATAAATTGATCCTGTTTTCAGGTTCTGGGGTAGGCGTTTGCCGTTGTAGATGTAGTTGGCATCATCGATGAGCTGGTATTCGTAGCCCATTTGTGAGCCTTTTTCTGGTTTGGGTTGACGTTCCTCAATGAAATACTTGACCCCACTGTTGCCTCCTTCGCCTAACTTCCAGTCAAAGACCAATTCAAAATCCTGGTACTTCGCCAACGTAACAATATCGCCTGCATCACCTGACTCGGCTCCGTTGGTCAATTCTCCCCGGAGTTCACCATCAGTAACTTTCCAACCGGTTGAGGGAAACGTATTCATATAGGCTCCCCGCCAGCCATTAGTGGTTTTACCATCAAACAGAAGTTGCCAACCTGCCTTACGCTCGTCAGCACTCAGTGTATTAGCGGGTTGCTCAGTGGCGAATGACGCCAGCACAAAGAACATCAGGTATAGTAATTGCATAACCGTTTTTGTCTCTTGCAAAATTCTAATAAGTAACTGCAACTTTCTAATAGACTTTTTGCAGAAAATACGATTATTTTTGCCTTAATTGATTTTTTTCTTTACCAGTTGCAAACTGTATTGTATTTGATTTTCAGTAAGTCGTATGCGGCCTAATCGCTTAACGGTTCCTCAGAACGAAACTCGCTCGTTCGATCTACGGCACGAGCATGTGCCTTATTTCGTCAATCCCTGGCATTTTCATCCCGAATTGGAGCTTAATTTCGTCGTCTCCAGCGCGGGGACTCGTTTCATCGGGCAAAGCGTGGAACGATTTGACGGTGGGGAGATTGTATTATTAGGGAAGAATCTGCCGCATTACTGGCGAAATGAACCTGACTACTATAAAGCTGACAGCTCCCAGGTTGCTGAAGCGATTGTTGTCCGGTTCAGTGATGATTTTCTGGGTAAAGACTTTTTTACGCTTTCCGAGACACGCACCATTTATGAGCTTTTCGAGAGGGCTTCCTGCGGTCTGAAACTTACGGGCTCCCTCTACGACCGTATAGCCAGTCGACTTTATGAACTAACCAAAAAAGAAGGATTTGCCCAGTTAGTTGCCCTACTGACCCTGCTTCAGGATATGGCAACATCGCCTGACGAGTGCCAGCTTATTTCGCCAGGTTACGTACCGACTCAACTGCTGATAAAGCAGAACGAACGGCTCAGCCAGGTGATTACCTATCTGATTGAACACTTTGCTGATCCGGTTTCGCTGAATCAGGTAGCGGAATCAGCTAACATGAACGAAGCGGCCTTCTGCCGATATTTTAAAGCCCAAACGGGTAAAACCCTTACTCAATACCTGACCGATCTGCGTATTCAGTACGCTTGTGATCTACTCAGTAAAGGCGAAGATTCCGTAACGCAGGTTTGTTATCAGGTTGGCTTTGAGAATGTCTCGCATTTTATCCATACGTTTAAAAAGCAACGCCATCAAACACCCTTCGAGTTTAGAAAACAAACGAACCGACTCGTATCCGGTAGCACCTGATTACATTGTTGGTTTGCTGATCGTAGTTTATCCAAAAGGGGTTCAACTGGCTATTGGCTGATTAGAACGATCTGAGAGTTCCCATTAACTTATAAACTAATACCTCGTCTCCAGGGCATGAAATCGTCCTGGCCTACTAATTGAGCCTGGGTCTTAACTTTTCCACTCGCCAGATCAATGCAATACTCCAGCAAGGCTTCGGCGGTTTCTTCAATGGTTTTTTCACCGTCGATAATTGGCCCGCAATCAAAATCAATAAGGTCGGGCATTTTTTGCGTTAGCATGGTATTGGTCGACACCTTAACCACCGGACAAATCGGATTGCCGGTTGGCGTTCCCAGGCCGGTCGTAAAGAGGGTGATGGTGGCTCCGGCGGCGGCCTGACCGGTCGTGGCCAGCACGTCGTTGCCGGGCGTACAGACTAAATGTAATCCAGGTTGGCTGGCTGTTTCAGCGTAATTCAGTACATCGGCAATGGGGGCGGAACCGCCTTTTTTGGCTGCCCCCGCCGATTTGATGGCATCCGTGATAAGGCCATCTTTGATGTTGCCCGCCGAGGGATTCATGTCAAATCCGGCTCCTACGGCTTCCGCGTTCGCTGCGTAGTCGCGCATAAGCGTTTCAAATTTGCGGGCTTTTTCATCGCTCACGCAACGGTCTATCAATTCCTGCTCTACGCCACATAATTCAGGAAATTCGGCTAAGTATGTCGTGCCGCCTAACGCTACCACTAAATTTGACAGGTGCCCCAGCACTGGATTGGCCGAAATACCCGAAAAGCCATCGGAACCACCGCATTTAAGGCCAATAGTGAGTTTGGATAGCGGGGCTGGTTGCCGCTCAAGTTGGTTCGCTTTGGTAAGAGCTATAAAGGTTTCTTTGATGGCGGCCGACAGCATGGCAAACTCAGTACCGTAAGCCTGCTGTTCAAAAATCAGAATCGGCTTGTCGAAGCCAGAATTGCGGTTGTTAATTTCGACCAGCAAATCAGCAAACTGGGTTTTCTGACACCCTAAACTTAGGACAGTGATGCCCGCGACATTAGCGTTGTTGGCATAAGCAGCAAACAGAGCCGTCAGGTTAGCAGAGTCCTGATTACTCTCCCCACAACCCGATTCATGGGTTAAAAACTTAATCCCGTCGAGGTTTTTGAAGAAGGGTTCAGGACATATTGTTGTCGGGTGGGCGGTGGAATTATACGAGTTAACCGCATCTGCGCCACGCGTTTTGTAGAGGTTGACTACGTCTTCTGCCTGCTTCAGATACGTATCAGGGAATGCATACCCGAGCGCTCTATCGAATGCATCTTTTAGTTTGAGCACATTCCGGTTTTCGCAAAAAACCAGCGGAATCACCAGCCAGTAATTTGCTGTGCCAACCCGCCCATCCGAGCGGTGAAATCCCATAAAGGTACGGTCAGCCCATCTGGATACATCGGGCACTTGCCAGCCAATTCGTGGTTTTCGTTTTTCTGCTGAGTACGTTTCCGACTCGTGTTTGAGGTTGAAGGTTGTAATTTGCTCACCCCGCGCAATGGGCCGCGTGGCTTTGCCCACCAGCACCCCATACATCCTGACAGAGTCGCCAATAGCCAGGTCTTCCGTAACAAATTTATGCTTGGCGGGAATGGCCCGGGGCAGGGTGTAGCGTTGACCTTCGTAGTCGATATGTTCCCCTGCCTCCAGCAGCCGAAGCGCTACGATAACATTGTCGGATGGGTTGATTTTCAATACTGTATTTCGCATCGTTGATATTTGTTTTGCCAGCTAAAAAGAAAGTCTCCCACAACGCAGAAGACCTTTACCTGTTTTTACTTTAACCGCTCCGCTTCGGCGGTCCGACGGCGGCCCGGCTATGATAAAACTGTTATACTTTTTGAAACTCCCCGTCCATTAACCGCCAGATGTTCAGCGGATTACTGTCTTTCAGCTCATCGGGCAGGAGATTATCGGGGAAATTCTGATAACTGACTGGCCGCGTAAACCGATAAATAGCGGCTGTGCCTACCGACGTACTGCGCGAATCAGTTGAGGCCGGAAAGGGGCCACCGTGCATCATGGCATGGCACACCTCTACACCCGTCGGAAAGCCGTTGATGAGCAGCCGCCCTACTTTCTGTTCGAGCAAATCAATCAGGTCGGCATAGTCGGTCAACTCGTCGGGCGTTCCGTGAAGGGTGGCTGTCAGGTGGCCGTCCAGATTTTGGGCCAGCCGTAACAAATCGGCTTTCGTTTGCGCTTCGATCAGTATGCTGGCCGGGCCAAATATTTCCTCCGATAAGGCCGGATTATCTGTTAGGGCCTGAGCATCGGTTTTGAACAAAACCGGTTCCACCGCCGTAAAGCCCTGTCCGCCTGTTCCCTGGGCAACGACGCTTACGTGCTGGTCTTCGAGGTGCTTCGCGATTCCCTGATGAAACGCATCCTGAATCCCGCTGGTGAGCATGACCCCTCCCGCAGCCTGGTTAAATTGAGTGGTCAAATCCGTCAGGAACGCATCATACCCATCTGTCTTGACCGCAATCAGCATACCCGGGTTCGTACAAAACTGCCCCACACCCAGCGTTACCGAAGCTGCAAACTGCCCGGCAATGGCAGCGCCTTTCTCTTTCATGATGCGGGGTAAAATAAATACCGGGTTCGTGCTGCCCATTTCGGCATATACCGGAATCGGTTCGGGCCGATTGGCCGCTAACTGAAACAGCGACATGCCGCCCTGATACGAGCCCGTAAAGCCGATAGCTTTAATGTATGGATGTTGCACCAGCGCAGCCCCTATTTCGGCTCCGCTACCGTGCAGCAGCGAAAATACCCCATCCGGCATTTGCGTCCTGATAGCCGCCTGCTGAATGGCTTTGCCGACCAGTTCAGCCGTACCGGGATGCGCCGAATGCGCTTTCACAATGACCGGGCAACCGGCTGCCAGTGCCGACGCCGTATCCCCTCCGGCTACCGAAAAGGCTAATGGAAAGTTACTCGCACCAAAAACGCCTACGGGGCCTAAGGGCCGCTGCATTAACCGCAAATCAACTTTAGGAATTGGCACACGATCAGGAATGGCCGTTTCGATACGAGCATTGACCCAGGAACCTTCCCGGAGTAGCTGGGCAAACAGGCGTAGCTGGCCTGTGGTGCGTCCCCGTTCCCCCTGTATGCGTCCGGCGGGCAGGCCCGTCTCGGCAGTAGCTATCTGAACCAACGCATCGCCAAGGGCGTCAATTTCTTCAGCAATGGCTTCTAAAAACCGGGCTTTCGCAGCACCGGATTTTTTCCGATATGCCTGAAAAGCGGCCTGGGCCTTTTCGGCTGCCTCATCCAGTTCGGCTTTTGTGGCCCGATGAAATTGGGTAGGGAGTTTCTCGCCCGTTGTCGGATTAAGTGCCTGAAACGTGCCGTTGCCCTCGGCAGAAAGGCCAACGCCAATCAGTTGTTTGCCTTCTAAAGTCATGGATTCTGTGGTTTTTGCGTAACCGTGTTGACAAGGGTTCCGATATAATCAATGGTGATACGGATTTCATCGCCGATAGCCAGCGTAAATTCATTGGGAGGCACGATGCCTGTGCCGGTCATCAGGAAAACGCCGTGCTGAAAGGAGGTTTCGCGGAACAGATAGTCAATCAGTTCAGTATGCGTTCGCTTCATGCGGTTGATGGCAATGCTTCCCTCAAAAACGGTCTCTCCGCTTCTCAGAATAGCAATCTGAATCTGAGCATTGGGGTCAATCGGGTTGGCGGTTACATACAGACAGGGACCAATCGCGGCTGCACCATCGTAGCTCTTGGCCTGTGGCAGATAGAGCGGATTTTCGCCTTCGATGTCACGCGAACTCATGTCGTTGCCGCAGGTGTAGCCTACAATTTTCCCGCCCGACGTAGCAAAAAGCGTTAGCTCCGGCTCCGGTACGTTCCAGGCCGAATCGCGCCGAATCAATACCGAATCGCCCGTGCCAACGGTTCGGCCGGCTGTGGCTTTAAAAAACAGTTCCGGGCGGTCGGCATCATATACCCGCGCATAAAAGTCTCCCCCACCCGCATCCTTCGACTCCTCCATACGCGCTTCCCGGCTTTTCAGGTAGGTTACGCCCGATGCCCAGACTTCCTGTTGCTGGATGGGAGGCAACATATCCGTTTTGAGCAACGCTGCCAGCGATGCCTCGGCCGTAAGGGTTTGGATTTCGGCAGTTAGGGCCTCGAACAGGTTTTCCCGGTTGATGTAAGCGTCCCAGTCAGTCTGAGGGGAACGGTAGAATTGGGTATCCGATTCAATAAGGATGCCCTGCCGGGTTCGGTACAGTTTCATGCTGAATAGTTAATGGCCAGAAAAAGGTGGGGTTAAAATTGAGTACAAAGCAACGGGTAAAGTCGATATGATTTTTATGAAGTTTTATTCAGTTTTGGTGAAATATTATCAATTTTGATAAAGCTTAAACGTCTATATACGAGTATATCATGCAGGCTATCTTTCGTAAAGTCAATCGTTCTGCCGATTATTCCTTCGTAGCGCGGACCGACAAACTGCCTTATTTGTACGATAAATGGCACTTTCATCCTGAACTGGAGTTGAATCACATCGTGAAAAGCCGGGGTACCCGTTTTGTGGGCGATAGCATCGAGGAGTTTGAGGAAGACGATTTAACGTTTCTGGGGAGCAATCTGCCGCACGTCTGGAAAAACGACCAGTCCTATTTTTCGCCGAACTCGTCACTGCGGGCCGAGGCCAGGGTTATTCAGTTTCTGCCCGATTGCTTTGGGTCGGATTTTCTGAAGCTGAACGAAATGGAACCGATTGGGCGGTTGTTCGCTAAAGCAAGGCGGGGCCTATGCATCATGGGTCAGACCAAAGAAGCGGTGTTGGCCCTGATGACCCAACTGATTGATAATCCGAGCGGGGTACAGCGTATTGGGCTATTGCTGCATATTCTGGAGCGCATTGCCGAATCGGACGAGGTGGTTTTTTTGAGTAGCGGTGGCTTTTTGGATTCCTACCATCGCTTCGATACCGATACCATTAATCGGGTTTATGAATTTACGCTCTCGCAGTTTCACCGCCGAATTCTGATCGACGAAGCGGCTGCGGTGGCGAACATGTCGGTAGCCAATTTCTGTCGGTATTTTAAGAATCGGACCCAGAAAACCTACATTCAGCTACTGACCGAAGTCCGCATCGGCTACGCCTGCCGGATGTTGATTGAGAAGCAAAAAAGCATCCAGCAAATTGCCTTCGACTGCGGTTTTCATAACCTGTCAAATTTCAATCGTTCTTTCCGGCTGCTCAAAAACCAGAAGCCGACGGCCTTCCGGGCGGCTTTTAGTGGGTAAGAGCATTCCGAATTCAGGCATTATTGACTGGCCATACCTGCCTTGAAGCGAAAACGCGCTAAAATACTTTACTTCTTCGCTAATTTCCATGCATTTCCCTGTAGATTGAGCCATTACTTTTGTCTCACTGAGAGGTTGTATTATTTGTGTAAAAAGTATGGCATTATCTCGCTTCGATTTATCAGGTAAACGGGCGTTAATTACAGGCGGCACACAGGGTATTGGCTACGCCATCGCGAAAGGGTTAGGCGAATCAGGGGCTACCCTGGTGATCAATGGCCGAAATCAGGCAAAACTTTCTGCCTGTATTGAGCAATTGACGGCAGCAGGTATTGAAGCGGTGAGTGCTTTATTTGACGTTACGGATGTTGAGCAGATAAAATTGGGGATTGCAGCCATTGAAGACACGACAGGACCGATTGATATTCTGGTCAACAATGCGGGTATCATCCGACGCGCCCCCGCCGAAGACTTAGCTGAGGAGGACTGGAACACCTGTATTCTGACGAACCTGACGGCCCCGTTTATGGTCGCTAAATATGTGGGTCGGCAAATGATTGGACGCAAACAGGGTAAAATTATTAATATCTGCTCACTCATGAGCGAGTTGGGACGGGAGACGGTTACCGCCTATGCAGCCGCCAAAGGGGGTATCAAGATGCTTACCCGCAATCTGGCCACCGAATGGGCGCATCACAATATTCAGGTGAATGGAATCGGTCCAGGGTACATTGCTACGCCAATTAATACAAACTATCGTGAATCAGAGAATCCGCTCAACGACTATATCATTAGCCGAACGCCCGCCGGTCGGTGGGGAACGCCCGACGATTTGGTGGGGGCTGCCGTGTTTTTGGCTTCTGGAGCCTCTGATTTCGTGAATGGACAGATTATTTACGTCGATGGCGGTTTGCTGGCCTCCTTTGGCAAGCCATTTCTAAACGGAAAAGACGTCACCCGGAATGCCGTATCACCGGCGAACCGGCGCGGCCCAACAGAAATTCTATGAAATTATCCATTGCCATTGCCGACACGCATGCGCTGCCCAGTGCGTTTGTTGTCTATCGGGGGTTTCAGACCTGCATTCCCAAAGCGGCCCGCCTGGGCTTCAACGGCGTTGAACTGGCCCTGAAACGAGCCGATGAAATCAACCCAACACACCTGCAAACGCTGCTGGCCGATAACCAGGTGGAGGTTTCGTGTATTTCCACCGGGCAGGTGTATGCCGCCGAGGGATTGATGTTTACGGACCCCGATGCAGAGAGACGAGCACAGCTTAGGCTGATTTTCAGAGAATTGATAGACCTCGCAGCCCAGTTCGGCCAATTAGTCAACATCGGGCGGGTGCGGGGACGAATTGGCGAAAAACCCCAACACGAAGTTGAGCCGTTGTTTATCGACCTCGCGCAGGAATTGTGTGATTATGCTGCTCCCAAAGGCGTGACACTCATGCTGGAACCTGTCAATCGCTACGAAATTGATTTCATCAACAGCGTGGAAGAAGGCGTCGAATTGATGAAAAAAGTAGCCCGGCCTAATATGAAACTCATGCCCGATGTGTTTCACATGAACATCGAAGACCAAACCATTGGCCCCGAACTGGCCCGCCACATTGATTTTGTTGAATACATTCACTTTGCCGATTCAAACCGCCTGGCACCGGGACAGGGACATTTAGATTTTCCCACTATTCTTCACCACCTGAATAAGGCTCAGTACGACGGTTGGGTGTCGGTCGAAATTCTGCCCCGGCCCGACCCCGATACAGCCGCCCGGCAGTCGGCAGAGTTTTTGTTACCGCTGATCCACACTTACAATTCGAAGCGACTGGAAGTAAATGAGACAGTTGGTTAGCTGAATCACTCAAATGGAAAATTCCCAACTCGTTATTGGAAGTGACCACGGCGGTTATGTCCTTAAAGTGGCCTTAGTCAAGTACCTGACCGAAAAAGGCTATGCCGTTACCGATATGGGTTGTCATTCAGAAGAGATCGTGCGCTACCCGTATTACGCAGCACAAGTAGCCAATGCAGTGCTAACTAACGATAATACCAAAGGTATTTTGCTTTGCTCAACCGGGATTGGCATGAGCATTATTGCCAATAAATTCAAAGGGATTCGAGCCGCTTTATGTTACAGCAGTTATCAGGCGAAGATGACTTCGGCGCATAATAACTCGAACATTCTTTGTCTGGGAGGGCGTTGTATTGGGGTGTTTGAAGCGTATGACATACTCGACAACTGGCTGGAAACACCTTATGAAGGGGGCCGACACGATATTTCGCTGGGCTTAATTGACGATGCCGAACAGGTTAATTTTTCGGATGTTCAGTGGCTTCCTCACGAGAAAGTTTAATAGATATACCGGTAGTGCCAGGGTGTATGGCTCCAATAAACTGACGTCTTAGTATCCGATAATAAAACTGACTTTTCCAAGGCTATACCCTCGAATGAATCGGCAGGGCCACTACTTCATTATAAATATTAACAGATTAGTCTTGTAATTCACGAAAAGTTGCTAAAATACTTTAAGTATCGGCTAATTGACTTTATCTACGAATTATTTTCATTGCACATATTTGTATCAGGCTTTTAACCAAAAAAATCTCTTCTTAATACCAAAAACCACCCAACATGATCCGGTTTTACGTACTCTTCTTTACCATTGGTTTGGTGCTACATAGTCCTCTCAATGGGTTGGGGCAAGGACGCAAACCCATACAGATTCCAGCCGAAACGATCACGGATAAAATCAGAGGGGGATTACTGGGGCAGATACTGGGCAACCTCAATGGGCTACCCTATGAGTTCAAATACATTAAGGAAGCCGGAAACGAAAAGAATTATGTTCCCTCGCTTCCCACCGGAGCCTTTACTGACGACGATACGGATTTTGAGTGGGTCTATATCTATACGATGCAAAAAAAGCGGACCGTCATGCTGCCGTATGAGGAGATTAATGCGCTGTGGAAGGAACGCATCAACCGGAGCATCTGGAGTTCCAACCGCTATGCTCGTCATTTGATGGACATTGAGATGAAACCGCCCATGACGGGTCTGATGACGCTGAATCCCTGGGCGGATTTTAACGTATCGGGGCAGTTTCTGTGCGAAACCTTTGGGCTATTGGCCCCCGCCATGCCCCAAACGGCGGCAAAAATAGGGCTGCATTACACGAAAGTAGCCATCGACCACGAACCAGCCCAAACCACGCAGCTATTCACGTCGATGATTGCCACGGCTTTTGTTGAGAACGACATTAACAAAATTCTGGACGCGGGTATTGCTGCCATCGACCCGAAAAGCAACACCTTCAGGATCATCAATGACGTAAAACAATGGCATCGCCAAAACCCAACGAACTGGACCGAAACCCGCCGATTGCTGAAAGAAAAATATACACAGGAAAACAGCGGTCGGCGCGACCAGAACGGAACCGAACTCAATACGGGCGCTATCCTGATCGCCTTTTTGTACGGCGAAGGCGATTTTGCCGAGACACTGAAACTGTCGTTTAACATAGGTTGGGATGCCGACTGCAATGCGGCTACGCTGGGCACCATTCTGGGCGCAAAGGATGGATACCGCAACATGATGAGCAAAGGATGGATGATTGTTGACCGCTACAAAAACACCACCCGCGACAATATGCCGCTGGATGAGACCATTACCAGTTTTGCCGACCGTCTGATTGACCTCTTTGACTTGGTAAACGAGACCAACGGCGGCAAGAAAACAGTGGTTAATCAAACAGTGGTCTATGAAATACCAACCGAAAGTCCGGCCCCGGTGGATCAACTGGTAACGCATGAAAGTCAGAAAGCATCGCTGCAAAAGGAATACACTAACGAAATTATCGATAATCTACGCAATGGCAGTAAAGAGCAAAAAGCACGGGCGGCTTACATGGCAGTTTGCTTAGATCTGGATAAAAACCTGAGTCAGAAATACCCCGCTCAGTGGAAGCAGGCCTGCTACGACCTGAGCGGTTATTGGCGGGTGATGAATAATATCTTCTTCGGCAATTTCATTAGCCTCAGTAAACTCAAAGATAAGTTTATTCAGGCTGGTTTCAAAAGTCCTTCTAAACCATACAGCGATCAGGAACTCTACGGCAACGTAGTTGTCTGGAAAGACCCAACGGGGCTGTATCCTAAGTAAGTGTAATTCCTAAACCCTTCATTTTATGAATGCCAGCTCTATTATAGTGTTGGTCGGGGAACTATTGAAAAAGCCGAACGCGGCCCGATGGGTCATTTTTTCAATATGCCTGGCCCTGTGGAGTCCCGTTTTATCGGGGAAAAGCCCCACAACGAAGCCGAACGCGGCCCGATTGGTCGTAACGGGGAAAGTAGTCGATGGTAGCAACGGCGAAGCGTTACCGGGTGTAAACGTATTGGTAGAAGGCACCACGACCGGCACTACCACCAATGCTGAAGGTAACTACTCGATTGACGTGCCGGGTGCAGAGGCAACTCTCGTTTTTTCCTATGTTGGGTATGTGCTCCAGAAAGTTGTCGTTGGTGGCAAATCTCAGATTGACATCCGCCTGGAAGCTGACCCCCGCAAATTAGATGAGGTGATAGTGGTGGGGTATGGCAGTCAGAAAAAAGGCGACATCACCGGCGCCATTTCGTCCATCCCCACGAAAGCCCTGAAAGAAATTCCCGTTACCAACGCCCCGCAAATGCTCCAGGGGCGGGCAGCAGGCGTCTATGTGCTAACAACGGGTAACAAACCGGGGTCGGGTGTGTCGGTGCAGATACGCGGGCGACGATCATTTAGTGCGGGCAACGACCCGCTCTACGTAGTTGATGGCATTCCCATTAGTGGCGGTCTCAATGATATTAATCCGGGCGACATTGACGCAATAGACATCCTGAAAGATGCTTCCGCTACGGCGATTTATGGGTCGCGGGGTGCCAATGGGGTGATTATTATTACGACCAAACGAGGCAAATCGGGAAAACCAGTTGTCAGCTACAACGGCTATGTGGGCGCTTCGCGAATCTACAAATACGCCGATTTAATGAACGGTGCTCAGTTTGCCGAATACAAACGGGAGTCGAGACGGGCCGTTATCAATCCCGCCACAGGCAAACCGTTGTATGATGACACGAATCCCAATGCCGACGCCGGACTCTTTGAACCCATTGAACTGGAGTCCATTGCTCAGAGCCGTTCGACAGACTGGCAGCGGCTCATCATCAAAAATGGCAGTATGCAGAACCACGAACTCGGCGTATCGGGCGGTACAGACAATACCAAATACAACCTGGCGGTCGGCTATTTTAACGATGATGGCATCATTGCCGGGCAGAATTTTAAGCGGTACACCTCGCGGCTGAATCTCGATCAGAATATCGGTCAGCGATTTAAAATAGGCACCTCCAGTTTAGGTTCCTATAGTGAACGCAATGGTGAAGACGTGAACCCGTATGGACAATCGCCCGATTTTGGGGCCATTGGCGAGAACCCGCTGGGAAAACCCTACGACGACAACGGCCAGCTTATTTTTCTACCTACCAGCGATGGCCTGCGTAGTAATCCCTTATCGGAATTAGTGCCGGGGGCTGTCATTAATAAACGAAAAACGTTCCGGCTATTGAGCAATCTGTTTGCCGAAGCAGAAATTATCGACGGGCTGCGGTTCCGGGTGAATTTCGCCACCGACCTGATCAAGAATAAAAAAGGCGATTTCCGGGGCCGCTACACCAACGTCCGTCGCTTAGGTGATCCGTCGGCTTCGTCGGGCGATGATTTTACACTTTCCTACACCTGGGAAAATATCCTGACCTATAAAAAGCAACTGGGTCAAAAACACAGCCTTGATTTCACTGGCTTATACAGCCTGCAAACCCAGCAGTTTGAAAGCTCGGCTGTCAGCGTAGTAGGGCTTCCCGTCGAAACATTTGAGTATTACAACCTCGGAGCCGCGTCAACCATCAGCAGTGCCGCGAGCACCTACGAAAAATGGTCGATTCTGTCCTACATGGCCCGGATTAACTATGCCTACGACAACCGGTTTCTGCTCACACTGACGGCCCGAGCCGATGGGTCAAGTAAGTTTGCCGAAGGAAAGAAATGGGGCTATTTCCCGTCGGCGGCCTTAGCCTGGAACATTGCCAATGAGCCGTTCATGAAAGGCAATCAACTGTTTACGGCCCTCAAGCTGCGGGTGAGCTACGGCTCAACGGGGAATCAGGGAATTTTGCCCTACCAAACCAGCGGACTCCTGACCCGAACGCAGTACGACTTCGATGGGACAGCGGCTTTCGGCTACCGACCGTCCAGCATTCGGAACAGCGATTTGCGCTGGGAAACAACCAATACGTTCAACGCGGGTATTGACTTCGGCATCCTGAACAACCGAATCACGGGCGCGCTGGAGGTCTATCAATCGAAAACGACCGATTTACTGCTACCTAAACTGCTGCCCATTACCAGCGGGTTTACATCCATTATTTCAAACGTGGGTTCCAAGCGAAATCAGGGCGTGGAGTTCTCGGTATCGACCCTCAATATTACCTCGCAGCAACCGGGCGGATTTGAGTGGAGTACCGATTTAAATCTGTTCACTAACCGGGAAGAAATCGTTGAACTGTCGCAGGGCAAGGTCGACGACGTGGGGAATCTCCGGTTTATCGGGCAACCGGCAGTGGTGTATTATGACTTTGTAAAAGAAGGTATCTGGCAATCAGGCGAAGAAAGTCAGGCCAAACAGTACGGCTCCCTTGTGGGCGGTATCAAAGTTAAAGATGTCAATGGAAACGGGGTTATCGACCCGAATGATCGGCAAATATTAGGCTCCGATGTACCCAAGTTGATTGGGGGTATGACGCATCGGTTCGGGTACAAGAACTTTGATTTATCTATCCTGACCTTCGCCCGGTTTGGCAGCATGATTCAGAGTCCGTTTCATGGGTTGAACATTCGGTATCTGTCGGGCCGAACCAATCAGTATAACGTCGATTACTGGACTAAAAACAACCCGACCAACGCCTACCCTCAGCCAAACGTCAATCTGGAATCGCCAATTTATGGCTCGACACTCTCGTATTTCGATGGGTCTTTTGTCAAAATCAGAAACATCAACCTGGGGTATACGATTCCAGCAAAGGTGGCCGGGAAGCTGAAAATGCAGTCGTTGCGGCTGTATATCAGTGCTCAGAATCCTTTTGTTTTCTCTGAATATACATCAAAATACAACGGCATCGACCCGGAGTTCCCAACGACCAGCACCCCACCCGTCAGAACATTTCTGGCTGGTGTAAACCTTAAATTTTAACCCAGCGGAACGCAGATTTTTAGGATGATTATGATTAAAAATGATTTTGTCAGTGCCAATCATTGAAATCCTAAAAATCTGCGTTCCATTGTAACCCTAAATTCTATGAAACGGAAACTAATCGCCTGCCTGGTTGGGATCAGTTTATCCTTTTCTTCCTGTCTGAATCAACTCGAAGAAGATGTTCGTTCCCAGGTAACGGAAAGCTATTTAAGCACAGCATCCGGGTTCAACGAAGCCGTTAATGGCTCCTATGGGTCGCTGAAAACAGTATTTACCCAAATCGAAGACAATGGCCTTATCTCGATGATGACGGTTTTCGGGACCGATGTCTATACCAATGGGTTCGACGGTGCCTTTAAAATGTATAATTCGTATAATAGCGAGTTGAACCCGCGCGAAAAGATCGTTACCTTCAACTGGAACAATCTGTATACGTCCATCAATACCTGCAATGCGGTTATTACGCGGGCACCGCAGGTAACAGGGCTGACAGATGCCGTCAGGAACACGCGCGTTGCCGAAGTGAAGTTTATCCGGGCATTGTACTACTTCACGCTGGTTCAGATTTGGGGGCCGGTGCATTTAACCCTCACCGAAACAACGGCGGTAGAGACCAAAGCCAGCCGCGCACCGGTCAAGGACGTTTACGAGGCTATCATTAGTGACCTGGATTTTGCCATCCAGACCCTGCCCGCTACGCAGCCTCAGTATGGTCGGGTAACCAAACCGGCAGCGGAGAATCTGCTGGCCAGCGTTTACCTGACCCGCGCCACTTCCGAAGCCAAACAACCGGGCGACTATGCCAAAGCCGCCGACCTGGCCAAAGGGGTAATCAGCAAATACGGTTTCAAATTGCTGGACGATTTTGCAAAGATTTTTGACCAGGGAGCAGGCGAAAAAAATGCCGAAGTCATCTGGGCGATTCAAAGTAATAAGGATATTATTTCGAACGGAGTTGGTAACACCTGGCATCTGTATTTTGGGATGAAATACGACGACCTGATCGGGATGCAGCGCGACATTGCCAATGGCCGACCCTACTGCCGATATAAACCCACTGATTTCGTCCTGAATACCCTCTTTGATCGGCAGTTAGATAGTCGCTACGAGAAGAGTTTCAAGCGGGCGTATTATTGCAACAAACCCGGTACGTACACCATCAACGGTAAATCGGTGGCGCTGGCCTCAGGCGATACGGCTTTCTATGTTGCGGATCGGGAATGGACAGCCGCCGAAATCAGCCGGGCAAAATACGTTGTTTACACGCCCAGCAAACAAAACGAGCGTATTTTTCCGACGCTGATCAAACACCTTGACCCACAACGGTTAGGCGTCAATGACCAGCCGGGTTTCCGCGACCTGCTGTTTTTTCGTTTAGCCGAAACCTATCTGATTGCTGCCGAAGCCCTGATGATGAGCGGAAACAGCGCTGAAGCGGCTATGTACATCAACACGGTTCGTCGCCGGGCGGCAAAAACCGGGGCCACCGCTGCCGAAACGGCCGCCAATCAAAAAGCAATGGACGTAACGCCCGGTCTGTTAACGATTGATTTTATCTTAGATGAACGCGCCAGAGAGCTTTTAGGCGAAGGCAACCGCTGGTTTGATTTAGTACGAACCGGGAAACTGCTCGAACGGGTGAAAAAATACAATCCCGTAGCAGCCGCTAATATCAAAGATTTCCACGTGTTGCGTCCCATTCCACAACAACAAATTGACCGCACCGAGGGTGAATTCAAGCAGAATCCTGGATATTGATTTATAGAACGCTGAGTTTTATGATCGTTATAATTTAACATGATCTTAACCAATCATAATGATCATAAAAATCAGCGTTCTATAATTCTATTAATTTCTCGTCATGAAACCGATTCTAAAAATTGTCAATACGCAGCAGAATGAAGCCTTCCAGATCATGAAGGTGAATGACCCGTACTTTTTCCCAACCTGGCATTTCCATCCCGAACTGGAAATCATGCTGGTGCAGGAAGGGTCGGGAATTCGGTTTGTGGGCAATAGCATGGAACGGTTTCAAACCGGCGATTTAGTGCTCTATGGAAGTAACATCCCGCACCTCTATCGCTCCGATAAAGATTATTACGAAAAAGACACGCCATTAGTCTCCCGGGCTACGGTCGTTTACTTCAACGAAAATTTTCTGGGCGATAGCTTCTGGCAACTGCCGCCCATTGCACCAATCAAAAAGTTACTGGCCCTCTCGAAGCGGGGCATTAAGTTTAAAGGGGCTGTCAAAGAAGAATTACAGGAACACATTCAACGGTTAGACGCCCAGACAAACAGCATTGGCCGAATCATTGACCTGCTGTCGATTCTGAAAATCATGGCCGAAACCAAAGAGTATGAGCTGTTGCTACACAGTGATTTCACAAAGTATGTGAGTGAAGACGAATGCGAACGGATCAATAAAGTATATCAGTTTATTATTGATAATTATACCCAGAACCCCACGCTCAATGAGGTATCGCAGGTAGCCAATATGAGCTCAACGGCGTTCTGCCGGTACTTTAAAACCCACACCAACAAGACCTACACGCAGTTTTTGAACGACATCAAGATTGATAACGTCTGCCGATTGCTGCTTGACAACCGGCTGACCATTTCGCAGATCTGCTTCGAGACGGGATTTAATAATTTCACCCATTTCAACGACCAGTTTAAAAAAATAAAGGGCATTACGCCCAAGCAGTATCAACTATCTCATCTGAATCGGTAACGACATTTTACAATGAAAAAGCGAAACGGTTTGCTGATTCTCCTGGCTTTGTTATGGGCAAATTTTACCTACTCGCAGACCTATAACATACTTGATTTCGGTGCGGTGCCCAGTGCCAAAACACTGAATACCAAAGCGATTCAGAAAGCCATCGACAAATGCGCCGAAACGGGTGGAATTGTGTATTTCCCCAAAGGTACCTTTTTAAGTGGGACAATCTTTCTCCGAAGTAACGTCACCTTGCATCTATCACCGATGGCCATCCTGAAAGGCAGTCCTTTGCCCAACGATTACCCCGATATTTTCAACGCATTACCCCCCGGCGAAACAACACACGTTCGTAATCCTGACACCCGGAAACGCTGTCAGGTGGGTTTTGTGGTGGCGCAGAACGTGCATCACATCGGCATTGAAGGTACCGGAACGATTGACGGAAACGGCATCGAATGGACGGGGAGTAAAGAAAACGACGGACCTAACCGACCTAACTGTTTGCTGTTTATTTACTGCGAGGACGTATTGGTGAAAGACTTCACGCTCAAAAATTCGGTCAATTGGGCGACGTATTATCTAAAGTGCAATCGGGTGAATATCAACCGGATGAAGATTAATAGTTTAGGAATTATCAACAACGACGGGTTAGATATTGAGAGCAGTAATGTGAGCGTATCGGACTGCATCATCGAGAGCGACGACGACGGAATTTGTCTCAAAAGCAGCGATTATGAACCCATCGAAAACATCGCCATTACCAACTGCGTCATTAAATCCAACTGCAACGGCATTAAGTTCGGCACGGCTTCGCTGGGCGGTTTTAAGAATGTGAGCATTTCCAATTGCGTCATTAGCAAAGTATTGGCAACCCGGCATTGGCCGTGGGATTGGCACAAAGAGCTGAAAGACATTGAGCTTCCGGTATCGGTACTGGCCGGTTTAGCCCTCGAATTGGTGGACGGCGGCACGATGGATAATATCACCATCTCGAATATTTCGATGCGGGACGTGCAAACGGCCATTTTTGTTCACCTCGGCAATCGGGCACGGCGCGAAAAGCCAACCGATCCGGTGCGTCCGCCGGGTGTTCTTAAAAACGTGCTCATCAACAACGTCAACGCCATCAGTCACAGCAAAATCACCAATTCGATTTCGGGTCAGCCCGGCTATCCGGTCGAAAACATTCACCTCAGCAATATTCAGATTAACAGCATGGGCAAAGGCACTGCCGAAGAAGCCGGTATGCCCGTTCCTGAGCGGCCAGCGGTTTATCCTGAACAGCGTATGTTTGGCTACTCACTGCCTGCTCACGGCTTTTATGTGCGCCATGCCCGAAACATTACCTTCCAGAACGTTGATTTTCAATTGCGTAACCCCGACGCACGTCCTGCTTATGCCTTCGATGACGTAAAGAATATTGTTGTCTATACCAACAAAAACGTACCCTTTGCCGTGAAGGAGGAGCCGAATAAAACGACTTACACACCCGAATCAAGATAAGAACCCAGTCATTGTGGCGCAACAGACTGACGAAACAAAATGAGTAAACTACCCAACCGCAACGGCGGTGGTGCCGGACCGCCAGACCGGGCCTTCCGACCGTTCCGCTGGTGGATTGCCATCCTGCTGATGGTAGCCACTGCCTTAAACTACCTTGACCGGCAAAATCTGCCCATGGTGGTTTCTGAATTACGGCATGTTATTCCTATCGACGACATCGCCTTCAGTAGGCTAAATTTCCTGTTTTTGCTGGCTTACGGACTGATGTATATAGGTGGCGGTAAACTTATTGACTGGCTGGGACCGAAAATCAGCCTGATTATCATGGTGATCTGGTGGTCGGTAGCGAATATGATGCATGGGCTGGTATCGGGATTGACGGGGCTTTTTGTGGCCCGGTTTTTATTGGGCTTAGGCGAAGGCGGTGGATTCCCCGGCTCGGCCAAAGTAGTTTCCGAATGGTTTCCGCCAAAAGAGCGGTCGTTTGCGTTTGGGTTATTCAATACCGGTTCCGCCATTGGGGCTATGCTGGCTCCGCCCTTAATTGCGACCATTGTCTTAGCCTTTTCGTGGCGGTGGGTATTTATTTTTACCGGACTGGCTGGTTTTGTGTGGGTGGGCATCTGGTATTTTATGTATGATCATCCTACAAAAAGCGCCTTCGTTACTGACAAGGAAAAGGCGATTATTGCCGGAGTAGGTGATGTTACTGCCGAAAAAAAACCAAATGACTTCAGCATTAAATGGACTCAATTATTTGCCTACCGACAGCTTTGGGGGCTGCTGGCCGCCAAGTTTTTGATTGATGCCGCCTGGTATTTCATTATCTTCTGGTTACCCAAATACTTAGCCGACGGACGTGGACTGGACATTAAAGCCATTGGCGGATTCGCCTGGATACCGTATGCCTGGGCAGGCGCGGGTAGTTTTATTGGGGGCTGGTTTAGTAGTTACCTGATTAAAAAAGGTGTCTCACTCGACAGATCTCGTAAAATCGCGCTGGGTATTGCCGCTGCTTTATTGCCCGGCACGTTACTCATTACGCAGTCGCCCCTGAGCTTAACCATCGTATTTTTCAGTATGGCGATGTTCGGGCACCAGGCTTTTTCTACTATTTTACAAACGGCCTGCACGGATCTTTTCCCGAACAAAGTAGTTGGAGCCGTGGCAGGATTGGCCGGAAGTGCCGGGTGTTTTGGGGCGATGCTGTTCAGCCTGCTGGCCGGACAGTTGGTTCATCAGTTCGGGTATTCGCCCGTATTTATTTTGGTCGGCATCATGCATCCCCTGGCTTTTTTGGTGGTCATGGTTATTATTCGGCATTTTGTTCAGGTGCAACCGGTAGCCCGCCCGGTTGCAGAACCTCAATTGCTTTAAAACCAGCCGCATCGGTGACCCGATGCGGCCGCAATAACACGATATGTTTTTCAACCATAAAATAGTAATCGGTGTTGCCCCCACTCGCCGGGGTATTTCGTCGAACCGGAAAGGAGCGTTTACCTTACAGGCCGCGCTGGCCAATAAACAAAATACCCTGACGGCCATTCAGCAACTGAAAGACGACCAGGTAGAACTTGTAACGTTAGACTGGTTCAACGACGAAGGGCTGATGTATGATTATGCCCATGCTGAGGTAATCGCCCGGCATTTTAAAGCGGCTGGTGTCGATGCACTGTTTGTACCCCATTGCAACTTTGGTTGTGAGGAAGCCGTTGGTAAACTCGCCCAATTGATGCAGAAGTCTGCGGCCGGCGTTCCAGTTTTGCTGTGGGGAGCACGAGACGGGGCCATTGGCGAAGAAGGCAGCCGCGCTACCGATACCCAATGTGGGTTGTTTGCCAGCAGTCGATTGATGATGCGGTACGGGGTGCCCTACAGCTATATCGAAAATTGCCGGGTAACCGACGCGCAATTTGCCGACGGATTTGTCCGGTTTTTGTCGGTCGTTTCGGTGGTAAAAACGTTCCAGAATCTGCGAATAGGGCAGATTAGTTCACGCCCGAAATTCTTCACCAGTGTGATGTATAATGAAAGCGAACTGATGGAAAAGTTCGGCATTGAAATTGTACCCATCAACATTGGCGTTGTCAAGCAAAAGATGGACGAAATTCTGGCTACTCAGGATGAGGTTGTCGAAAGCATTTCGACCGACTGGTCGTGCAAAATTGATTGCTCGGAACCAGGTAAGGATTGGACGAAAAAGGTGGCCGCTCTAAAGGTGGCGTACCAGGAATTAGCGGCCACTTATCAATGCAATGCCTTAGCTTCGGAGTGCTGGACCGTAACACCACAGATACTTGGTATCATGCCTTGTCTGGCCCTGGCTGAATTAACTGAGGCCGGATTGCCTGTTAGTTGCGAAACCGATGTGAATGGTATTATCACGTCAATGCTATTAACGGCAGCCGCTCGTGGCAAAACCCCCTCGTTTTTTGGCGAGTTCACCATGCGCCACCCCGACGACGACAATACCGAACTGATTTGGCACTGCGGCCCATATCCCTACTCGCTACGAAAAGAAAATTCTTCACCCAGAATCCTGCAGGAGCGGCCCAACTGGGAAATCAAAGGAGGTGATATCACCATTGCCCGCTTCGACGGCGACCGGGGCCATTACAAACTCTTTGCTGGCCCTGCTGAAGGCGTTGATGGTCCTAAAACAACGGGAACGTACATCTGGGCTAAAGTAGATAATTGGCCAAAGTGGGAGCGCAAGTTTATCGAAGGGCCCTACATCCATCACGTTTCGTGTATTCATGGGAACTATACTGCCATTCTGAAAGAAGCCTGTAAGTATATTCCTGGATTAGAGTATGACAGTCCTGATAGAAATTAATAATCAAGTGATTTTCTAAGTATCTAATAATCATGTAGTTATCAACCAGTTCTACATCCATTTGTACAGTTTCTGGTATAGGCCTTCCCTTGTGTATTATTCATTGGATTACTACAGTGCGCTTTCCCCTCTTATTTCAATTGACCATTTTCACTCAAAAAAAGTGAGTAATGACATTAATAGGACACATAATCAAGTTTGAATGGTATGCAGCCGATTATTTACCTGATTATCAGTTACATATTGTTGCGAATTGAGAATAGGGAAAATATAACTATCCGGGCCAGAGTAGGTAAAAGGTCGATATTGATTAAGTAAAATAAGTGCCGGTTCTAACAACCAAACAGAAAATCTGCCGCCTGTTTTCTGACGAATATATGTCAGACGCATTCTTTCTTACGTAGCCTCAGTTCAGAAAAACATCCAATTCCAGCCGGAACAAAATGAAAAGGGAATAGTGAGTAAAACTGATTTTTATCTCCTGGCTTGAGCCATCCGAGCCAGGCTCACTGTACCCAGAAAATCAATATGGCAAAAGCCACATCCAAACTCCATAGATGTGGCTTTTTGATTCTGTTTAGTGTACCGACGAAAATCATTAAGTTGACTAATCCCTAAAGTACGTTAGTAATATGCAGAGTTTATTAGCAAAAATCAATTTATTTGTGAAATAAACATACAGTTGGCACCATCATGCCCGCTTTTGACTCGATAAACCAGCCCGCTCCCGAAAATTCCAATCCCCTGAATCCCAGGGGACAATCGGATGAGCAGCAGGCACTATGGACGCGATTCAGGGCGGGCGATCATCAGGCCTTCGATACCCTGATGACCACGCATTATCGAACTCTGTTTCGATATGGCAGCCGGTTTTCAACCGATCCTGAATTTATTAAAGATACGATTCAGGACCTATTTCTTTATCTCTGGGAACGGCGCACGTCGCTCCACCCGGTCGTTGCCACCAGACCTTATCTGCTCGTGTCGCTCCGGCGACTGATGCGCCGAAAACAAACGGCCGGGCCGCCGGGGGGGAACGCCATGGAGGAACAAGGCATTGACGAAACCGAAGCTGCGTTTCATCTGGAGTTTTCGGTGGAGCAACGCTTCATCGAAAACGAAGTGGTTGAACAACGGGCCGCTCAGTTGAAAACCCTGCTCAACGCGCTGCCCGCGCGGCAGCAGGAAGTGGTCTATCTCCGCTTCTTTCAGGAGCTTACCCGCGATCAGATTGCCCAGGTAATGACCATTACGCCCCAAACGGTTTCCAACCTGCTTCAACTCGCCTTCCGGCAACTTCGCCAAAGCCGGGGCATCGAATGGCTCCTGCCGATTTTGTGGTTGATGACCAACTAAACAGCTTCTTTTCCAGTTTGTCAAAAAAAGTTTAACTTTTTCTGGTATCAGTCCTGACGGATTGTCTCCTCCTTTATAAAAGCACCCGCTTCGGCGGTCCGACTGTCAGGCTATGCATGACTACACCCGGTTTGCACTCGATGATTTTTTCTGGGACGACTCGTTCCGGCAGTGGGTGCTGACGCCCACGCGGGAATCCGATCAGTTCTGGCAGCAATGGCTTGCCCAGCACCCGGGCAAACGGCCTTTGGTCGATCAAGCCCGGAGTCTGGTGCAGGCCGTCATGCTTCGTGAATTGCCCCTCTCCGACGCCGAAATAGGCCAGGCTGTTCAGCGGGCGCGTGGACGAACTCAGGCCACACCTGACCCCTTGACCACCGAAACAACCATCAGGCCGCTCCCGGTGTACCGGCAAACCTGGTTCCAGATGGCGGCTTCGGTGCTGCTGGTACTGGGCATTGGGTATGGGCTATGGGCCATCCAGTTCCGCCCGACACAGGGACAAGTTGTCGACGGGCTTACCTACCAGCATTTAGTCGAAGCCCAACCTACACCCTTAGTCGAAACAATCAACCATACGCCCGATGACAAGCTGGTGCGATTGAGCGATGGTACACGGGTCGTGCTGCGGCCACAGGCCCGGATTAGCTATGTGGGCCAATTCACTCAGCAACGTCGGGAAGTGTTTTTGTCGGGTGAGGCCTTCTTCGAGGTACAGAAAGATCCGGCCCGGCCCTTTCTGATTTATGCCAATGGATTGGTCACGAAAGTGCTGGGGACGAGTTTTCTAATTCGGGCTAACCCCGCCGACCGCGACGTGACGGTGGAGGTGAAAACGGGTAAAGTGGCCGTGTTTGCCCAATCGGACCCGGCGCGGGAGCAGAAGATGACCGACCGCGAACTGACGGGCGTGGTGTTGCTACCTAACCAGAAGATTGTCTATGCCCGCGATGCCATACGGCTGACTAAACTCCTGGTCGAGAACCCGGCCATTGTCGAGCCGCCTGCCACCCCCACCGCGTTTGTGTTCGACGAGACGCCCTTGCCCCGCGTGTTCGACGCGCTGGAAAAAGCGTATGGGGTGGATATTGTGTACGACGAAACCCTATTGGCCAACTGCCCCCTGACGGCTACCCTAACCAATCAGACCCTGTTTAAAAAGCTGGACATTATCTGCCGGGTTAGCGACGCGCATTATGAGGTGCTGGACGGGCAAATCATCATCCAGGACGGAGGCTGTAACCCATAGGCCGCCGGGTCATCAACAAACGGATGCAGATGAATTAACCGAGTTTAGTGAATAAAAAAGTCGGTGATGTTTCCCCATCACCGACTTCACCGATTATCCCCAGTCTTGGACGTACCCGGTACGGTTGCCGCCGTACAAGTCATTCCAGACGGAATGCGGGGATTTGTTTTGCCCAGTTGTCACCCTTAACAAAACACAGTAAAAGTATGAAACAACCCGTACATCTCACAACCATAGCCATCAGGGCCATGCAGATTACGTGTAGTCAACTGATGTTGGCGATTCTGTTTACCGTAACGGCCTTCGCCACTGACAGTAACGCGCAGACGCTTCTGGAGCAAAAAGTGACACTTCAGGTGCAGGATGCCGATGTTCGGACAGTTCTCCGGCAGGTGGAAAAGCAGACCGAAGCCCGGTTTGTCTATAACTCCAAGCTCATTCGCACAGCCCGCAAGCTAACCTTATCGGCTAATGGGGAAACGCTGGCTTCGGTGTTGAACCGGTTGTTGAAACCCCTGCAAATCGACTACGAAATTGCGGATAAACTGATTCTGCTGCGCCCCGCCGTGCCCAATAAAGCGAAGGAAGAGAGCCAATTGCTACCCCACCTGGTGCCGGTGCCCGAAACCGCCGACCAGACGATTACGGGCACCGTCACCGACGAGAAAAATCAACCCCTGCCGGGCGTAAGTATCGTACTGAAAAACACGCAGAAAGGAACCACTACCGACCCCAATGGTAAGTACCGTATCGATGTACCTGACCCGACCATCGGAGCAAACCCAGCCGTACTCGTATTCAGTTTTTTAGGGTACGTCTCGCAGGAAGTCGCGGTGGGCAATCGTTCAGTAATAGACATTTCGCTGGCGACGGATTCCAAATCGCTCGATGAAGTTGTTGTGACGGCCTTTGGCATCAAGCGCGACCAGAAAGCCCTGGGCTATGCCTCCCAGAAAGTGGTCGGAGAGCAGCTTTCGGCCGTGGGCAACACCAACCTCCAGAACGCGCTCCAGGGGAAAGCCGCCGGGGTGCAGGTGCGGCTGAGCAGCGGGATGCCGGGACGACCCGCGCAGATCAACATTCGGGGATCGCGCTCCATCACGGGCAGCAACGAGCCGCTCTACGTCATCGACGGGCTGCCCGTATCCGGTGGGGGGCGGGCCATCGACTTCAACCCCGCCGATGTGGAGTCAATGGATATTCTGAAGGGGGCGGCAGCCTCGGCTCTCTACGGGGTGCGGGCCTCCAACGGGGTCATTGTTATTACGACCAAAAGCGGCAAAAACGCCAGTCGCAAACCCACCATTACCTTCGATAGCCAGGTGTCGGAGGACCGGGTGAGCTTTCTGCCCAAACTCCAGTACGACTACGCCCAGGGCAACAACGATGTCTTCGACCAGAACGCCTTGTTTTCCTACGGCCCCAAAATTAGTTCGCTTGGTTCGTACACCAACCTGCTCGGCGAAACCGAACAGGCGGCTTCTTACCGCAACATGGAAGCTTTCTACAAACCGGGCTATACCTTCAACAATAACCTGGAAATTGCCCAGGGGGGCAGTTTTGGCAGCTACGCCATCGGCATTGGCCGCACCGACCAGACGGGGGTGATTGCCAACACGGGGCTGCAGCGCACGAACCTGAAATTCAATGGCCTGATGACGCCCTTCACCAAATTCAAGATTGGCCTGTCACTTAACTACGCTGACATTAATGTAGACGACTTTCCTGATGAAGCGGGCAATGTGGCATTCTTCCGAACGGTTTACGAAACCCCGCCTTCCTACAACTTAGCGGGTAAACCCTATGCGTCGCCCACCAACCCGTATCAGCAGATTCTGTTTCGGGCCGCCCAGAACAATCCCTACTGGATTTTGGCTAATAATTACCGCAACAACCGCACGAACCGCACCTTCGGCAACCTGCTGCTGGAATACCAATTAGCTAAAGGGCTGAAAGCTACGTACCGCGTTGGGCTGGACAATTTCAATACCAAATCCGAACGCTACGACGAACTCGGCACGGGGCCGACGGGCCGTACCATTCCTCCCAGTGGGGGGCAGTTCGTGCTGCAAAATCAACGTGAGACGCAGCTCAACTCCAATTTTTTTCTCAGTTACGACCGCAACCTCACCGCTAATCTGGTTCTCAATGCGCTGGTCGGTACTGAATTGTTTGATGTGCGCCGGTCAGGTAGCGTAACGAGCAGTTCCAACTTAGTCACAGGCAACTGGCCCAGCATCGCCAACGGCACGACCATTGTCGCCACCAACACCAATTCGGCCCAGCGCGTGGTCGGTTTTTACGGAAACGTAAATCTGGGCTTCAGGGAAATGCTATTTCTAAACCTGTCGGCCCGGCAGGATTATGCCTCCAACCTGCCATCGGGCAAACGCTCGTTTCTGTACCCATCAGCCGGGCTAAGTTTCGTGCTGATTGAAGCCGTTCCCGCGCTACAACCGCTGTTCACCTTTGCTAAGTTGCGGGCCAACTACGCCGAAGTGGGGCAGTTAGGCCAGCTTTTTGTCAATGGCGTGGGCTACTCAGCCGCCAGTTCGGGCTTCCAGTTTCCATATAGCGGCATCGCCGGTTTTTTGCCCAGCGCGACCAGCATCAGCGCGACGCTCCGCCCCGAAAATACGCGCAGCGTCGAGGTAGGTACTGAACTTCGATTCCTTAAAAATCGAATTAGTGTCGATTACACCTACTTCCGCAGCCTGTCCGACGGGCAGATTTTTGGCATTCCCTTAGCCCCCTCTACTGGATTCGGCAGTCAGGTAGCCAACGCGGGTAAGATGCTTTCGCGGGGCCACGAGGTCATGCTCCGGGTGACTCCGTTGAAGAACGAATCAGTCAATTGGGACCTAAACGTCAACTTCTCCAAGTACAAAACCACCGTCGAAGAACTGCCGTCGGGCCTGAGTCGGATTTTGCTGGCCGATGCTAACGGGCAGGTGCAGTCGGTGGCGCAGACGGGGGAGGTCTATCCGTCGTTCTACGGGCGACCCTATCAGCGCGACCCGGCATCGGGCCAGATTGTGGTCAACTCCACCACGGGCATTCCTTTGCAAAATCCCGCCCTCCAGATTCTGGGTTCGCCCAATCCTGATTATGAGATCAATTTCATCAACTCCTTCCGCTATCAATCGCTGAGCCTTAGTTTTCAGGTCGATTGGCGGAAAGGGGGACTGTTTTATTCACTGCTACAGGCCGAAAGCCGTGCGCGGGGTCTGTCGGCTGAGACGCTTGACCGGGATACACCTCAAGTCATTGCGGGTAAGAAGGGTAAGTTCGTCAACGGAGCATTGGTGGTCGAAGGCGACAACGACGTCGCCGTCCGTAAGGTAAATCCCTATTGGGCGGCCCTGTTCGCCATTCCCGAAGCCCAGTTAGACGATGCCTCGTTCGTGCGACTGCGGGAGGTGAATCTGACCTATGACCTATCCCCCGCGCTAATGAAAAAAATTGGCTTTGCCGGAGCCAGTATCTTTCTGACGGGACGGAACCTGTTTTTGATTACAAAAACCTTCGTTGACCCCGAACTGAACATGACCAGTACGTTTACCGGGTCCAGCACGGGTAATTCAGTGGGCATCGAGTGGTATCAGCAACCGCAGACCCGCAGCCTCGGCGGGGGCATTCGACTTAAATTTTAACGGGCCGGCCCTCCGGGTGACTGGTGAAAAAACTATTCCTGATTATGAAAAAGACTTTATTTGTGCTTGGCCTGTTGTCGCTGCTGGCAACGGCCTGTTCCGAAGACACCCTTAATCAAATCGATACCAACCCCAACGTCATCACCGACGCGCCCCTACCGACCTTGCTGCCAGCCGCCCAGATGACGGTTTTTCAGCGGGTGGTGGGGCCTACGTCCATCGTCAGTGGGTACGCCAGCGAGCAAACCAACTTCACCGGGGTCAACACAGCAACTAAACTCCAGGTTGGCGGAGCGGCCAGCTTTGCCGTCAGTGGCGGCACGAACTGGACGAGCGGTTTCCAGGCCCTTCGGTATTTCACCGACATCCGAACCAAAGCCGACGCCCAGCAATGGGTGGGTTATTCGGCCATCGCCGACATCATGGCCGCCTATACAGCGTCGCTGCTGGTGGATGCCTTCGGTGATATTCCCTTCACCCAGGCTGGCCAGGAGAGCATCATCCAGCCTCAGTTCGACAAGGCGCAGGACGTGTACACGGCCATTCAGAGATTACTGGATTCGGGTATTCAGAAGTGCGATAAATCGACCGCAACCAGCTCCCCAGGTGCTGACGATCTGGTATTTAAGGGCAATATGACGCTCTGGAAAAAAACAGCCTGGGGCCTGAAAGCCCGATTGCTCAACCGGTTGAGTAATGTAGACGCAGCGGCTACGGCGCAGGGGGCTATCACGGACCTTAGTAATTCCTTTGCGGCTACCGAAGGGCTCATCGTGTCGGTGTATCAGACCAACCCGGAGAACGCCAACCCGATTGCCAACAACTTTCTGAATGCCTCCACGATTGTGATTGCCGACGGCATCGTAACGGCCATGCGGTCATTTCTGGAGCCTGCCGAAGACGTACTCGCCGACCCCCGCGCCAATATCTGGTTTACCAAAATCGGTGGGAAGGTCGTTACGCCCCCCACCGGCCGGGCTAACACCGATGTGACGCTGAACGGTACGCTGTATTCCAAGCCGCTGTACCTGCAAAACCGGGCCTCACCCCTGCCGCTGCTGACCTACCCGGAGCTTAAATTCATCGAAGCCGAAGCCCAGCTCCGGCTCGGCGACCGGGCCAAGGCGTATGTGGCTTACGATACTGCCGTGCGCTCGGCCTTAGCCAATGCCGCGATTTTCAACCCGGCTGCTGCCCTCACCCCGGCGCAGATCAACACCTACCTGGCCCGCCCGAAAGTACTGATGGGGGCCGATAAACTCACGCTGCGGGACATCATCGCCCAGAAGTACATCTTTCTGTTTGTGTTCCAGAGCCAGGAAGCCTACAACGACGTGCGCCGGACGGGGCTGATTACGCTCAACGATCCCGACGGGAACGCGAAACGATTCCCCTATCCGGTCGATGAGATTTCGCGTAACGCCAACGCCCCGCAGCTTTCCGACCAGAATACGGTCTATACCGATGCCGCCCGGCTATTCTGGGCTAAGTTGTAAACCCTTTTCTACTCGTTATTTATGCGTAAGTTTTTGACAATCTGTTTGTTGTTGATTGCCCGGTTGTTGTCGGCGCAGCCCGCTTCAGTAGACGTGGTGATTTACGGAGCGACCCCTGCCGGGGTGTTTGCCGCCATCAATGCGGCTCGGCAGGGGCACTCGGTTGCACTCGTGGAGGAGTATAAGCACGTGGGGGGGTTATGGACGGGTGGGTTGTCCTACACCGATTTTCTGTCGTCGGAAGCCCTGAGTGGCACCCTCAACGAATACCGGCAGCGGGCGTTGGCGTATTACGAGACCAAGTACGGCAAAAATTCTTCACAGGTCGCCAACTGCTACGGGGGCATGAATGCCGAACCGCACGTCACCGAACAGCTATTCGGGCAAATGCTGGCCGAACTGCCGGAAGGCCGGCCCCGCTCAATTCGGGTATTGACCCAACACCGTTTGGTGAAAGCCGTAGCGCGCAAGAACGCAACGGGCAGTTTGGCCATTCAGTCGGCTACGTTTCAAAACCTGGCATCCGGGCAACCACTGACCTTGAGTGGAAAGGTATTCATTGATGCTACTTACGAGGGTGATTTGGCCGTAGCTGCCGGTGCGGAGTATCGGATTGGCCGGGAAGCCCGCACTGAGTTTTGCGAACGCTATGCGGGCCACATTTTCAGTAAAAATGGGCAGATACTACCCGGCAGTATGGGGACGGGCGACACCAAAATCCAGGCGTATAACTTTCGGATAATCATGACTGATTCGGCGGCTAACCGGCGTATGGTCGAGCAACCCGCCAACTACGATAGGACTCGGTATCTGCCGATTGCGGGTGTGTTTGCCAGCGGGAAAATTCATCACGTCTTCACCGAGGGCACGGATGGCATCATCCGCATTCAGCCGATTACCAACCGCAAGGCCGACATGAACGACATCAAGAATGCGCCTGTCCGCATGTCGTCGCTGGGGAAAAATTACGACTATCCCAACGGTAGCCCGGAGGTACGCGCCCGCATCATTGGGGAGCACCGTGAGCATATTCTGGGCTTGCTGTATTACCTACAAAACGACGAAAGCATTCCGCTCGCCATTCGGCAGGAGTCGCTGGTCTGGGGGTTAGCGAAGGATGAATTTACGGACAACGATAATTTTCCGTACCGGCTCTACATCCGCGAGGCCCGGCGCATTATGGGCGAGGTGGTACTTACTGAACATAACACCGACCCGGCTCCCAACTCCATCCGGTCGGTGTTGAACCCCAATGCGGTGGCAATCTGTGATTACGCACTAAACTGCCACGGTGTAGCGGCTCCCGGCCCGGTATATGCCGAGATGACCGAAGGCGATTTCAATCACATTCCAACCCCGTTTCAGATTCCCTACGGGGTGATGTTACCCAAAAAATTCACCAACCTGCTGGTGCCAGTCGCCATTTCGTCGAGCCACGTCGGGTTTTGCGGGATTCGGTTGGAACCCACCTGGTCGTCGCTGGGTCAGGCAGCCGGATTGGCGGCCAGTCTGAGCCTGAAAAACGGGGGCGACGTGACGAAGGTGTCGGTACCCGTCCTGCAATCGCTGCTGGTGAAGAAAGGGGCCAAGTTAATTTATGTAAGCGATGTAGCGGCTGATTCACCTTATTTCGAGGCCGTGCAACACTTTGGGCTAAGGGGATTTTTTCACGACTTGTATCCTCTGAGCAAGGTCAATCTGGTGCCGGTGGCTATTCTGAAACTGCAATATCGGGAGGCTGCTTTGTATCATACCCTCGAACCGGTAAAGGAGTTGGATGAGTCGTTGGCAAAAAACTGGATTAGGAAGCTGCCGAAAGAACAGCAAGCAGCAGCCACTCAGTTGTACGGTTCAGGAAACTGGACGCGAGGAAATTATTTGAATGCGTTGCACAAACTAACTCAAGCCCGATAATTAACTGTCTCATGCTGAATCGCAGAAATTTTCTCAAAACGGGTGCTTTAACTCCCTCAGTCCATTGGTGGTCGAAACTACCCTGGCCCGAGCGCCTACGGCTTCGACCAGAAACGGGAACGGGGTTATTCTGACCCCTAACCACCGGGTAACGTTTTTTGCGGATAACCGCCTGTTCGTCACCAGCCTGGTGGACAGTCCGACGCTACAGTCGGTGTCCGCACCCGTGCCTTTGGCCAAACTGCTGAACTTCTACTACGACGTGCCATTGGCCACCGCACTGACTCAGCTTGAAACGGCCTACGGCATCGACATCGAAGTGGATAAAAAAAACCTGGCGAGCTGTCCACTCACCGCCGACCAACGGCACACCTTCTTTCTACCTGCGCCAGCCCGAAGACACTATCAAGGGGCAGGTGTATTACGATTGGGGCCTGACCGACTGGACGTTCGAGATTGAGTAGACGACCGGCCAACAGATCACCGACAAACGATACGATGAAACATTTCAGGTGATTGAGAAGCAAGTAACACAACCACAGCTTTTCATTTAGTCGATCATTCTCAAAACACTTCGCGGAAAATAACCCGGCCCGCACCATCGGTCAAGCGGGCCGACCGGACTGATCCTGTCCCCTCGAAGCGGTAGTGCAACCCCACCAAGGCACCGGCTTCTTTAGTGAACGAAGTGGTGTAGGCTAACTGCTCGTTGATATAAATACGAACCGTTTTCTGCTTCGCTTCGCAGCGCAGCCGTACCCACCCGCCACGGTTGTCTGACAAAAAACCAACGCCAAACGCCGACAAATCAGCGTTCGTACCCGCTATGTCGCGGTCGGCAAGGTGCAGCCGCAGACCCGATACGCAGCCGGGCCGGGCCAGCGGAATCACGAAGGCATTATCCTGACAAAGCAGAACCATTTCGGTACGCTGACAAGCCCCACTACCCTCGGCGTAGTCGTTGCGGAGTTCGGTCTCAAACGTAAAATCGCTGCTCGGTACTTGACGCCAGTCGCCCACCCAATAGTAGCTCACCCAGGGCGGAGTGGGTTGCAGCGGGATGTTCACGGCCCTGATCTGAGCGGGTGTGAGGCCCAGCCGTCCGGGTTGCCGGGCCTGTTGGGGCGTGAAATACACCGGTACCGGCGACCGCTCGATCATCGGCAACCACCCGTCCGTCTGAATCAGCAATGGATGTTGCAGAACCTCCTGCCCATCAACCACCAGTTTAGCCCGGTAAAAACCCGGTACGTAATACTGCGAACTAACCTGCTGCTGGTTTTTATCAACGGCAAATCGGCGCCTGGCATCCCAAGATTGCTGAATGGCCACGCAGTCGGTCGGAGCTTGTCGGGCATCGTAGGTGAAGATTACCGAATTGGGTAGCCCCTTCGTCACCACCCGGCTTCTGAAAGCATAGGAAGGGGCTGTGGCCGGTTTGCGGAGCGAAAACGCAAGTCCCCAAGCCAGCGCAATGCCCATCAGCAAACCCGCGCCCCAGACCAGCCCCGACCTGGGGCGCGGGTTTGCTGATGGAATAGCCCCAGCAGAAGATGACGTAGGAGGTGTCGCGTGTTCAATCGGCTGAATGATTGATTGGGCGGGGGTAGCCTGCGAGAAGCTGCGCCAGTCGGGATAGTCGAGGAAGCGGGCCAGCGCGTCGAGCGTAGTGGGATTGGGCGAACTGTCGTAGCGGACGCGGCCCACTTTCTGTTCGATCAACTGGCGGCAACGTAACTGGCTTTCGACTTCTGAATGCATGGATAATCACTGTGAATAAACTTGAACAAACTTGAACGGCTTCTGAAAACCCATTTCCGACGTAAGGAGAGCAACTTTGAGCCGTTCAATTCTACGTCTCAAACAACAATGAAACAAAACCTCGCTTTTCTACTCATTGGGCTGTCGTTATCGCTGACTGCGGTGGCTCAGAACGACCCGGCTCAACGCCCCAGCCCACCCGCCGAAGCCGTGGGTACGGTCAAGGGCAAAACCATCACGATCAAGTACAGTCAACCGTCGGTGAAAGGGCGGAGCATTTTTGGCGGTATCGTCCCCTACGGGCAGGTCTGGCGCACGGGAGCCAACGAAACCACGTCCATTGACTTCTCGGAGGACGTTACGCTCGAAGGCAAGCCCGTCGCCAAAGGCAAGTATGCGCTGTTTACCATTCCCGGCGAAAAAGACTGGACTGTGATCCTCAACAAAACCATCAAGTGGGGAGCTTTCAGCTACAAACAGGACGAGGACGTACTGCGTGTCACCGTACCCGCCCGAAAAGCGAAAGCGTTTGCCGAAAAATTCACCATCGACATAGCGAAGAAAGGCGTAGTAACGATGGCCTGGGCCGATACGCAGGTTGACGTTACAGTGAGATAAATGCATCCGACAAGATAACTCCTACCCATCATCCATGGTGAAGTATTTCTCAGCAATGCTGTGGTTCAGTCTGTTGATCCTGACGAGCCAAATCGTTATAGCGCAGAAAAAAGCCGCCCCAAAGCGGGGTGCTTCTGTATCGCTACCCGATGCCGACATTCGGGTACCACTCGATACGACCGCCTGGCCGCTGCAGGCCGGGCAGGTTGAACGAACGGTCTTTCGTGATCGTCCAGCCATCCATATCCAAACGGACAAGGTTGTGTCACTGACCCGTATTCCCTTTACCAATGGCACGATTGAATACGATCTAATTGCTGAAAATCCCCGCTTTGCGGGGCTCTATTTTCGGAGACAAAACGCCCAGGAGAGCGAATACATCTATCTGCGAACGAATCAGGTCGGCAATCCGGCTGCGCTGGACGGCTTTCAGTATGCCCCTTACCAGAAAGGGGTGCTGATTTGGGATTTGCTGGATCAGTTTCAGGCTCCCGTCCCTGTATTTAAGAAGGGGGACTGGAATCATGTAAAGATTGTCGTGTCAGGTTATCAAATGCTTGCCTACGTCAATGATATGGAGCGGCCTGTGCTGGAAGTACCACGACTCGAAGCCAACACCAAACAGGGGGGGATTGCTTTCGAGGGAACCGGATACATTGCCAATTTAGTTGTGAAGCCCAATCAGACCGAAGGCTTGCCGACTACCGAAGGCTATGACCCCACCCGTCGCGATCCGCGCTATCTGCGGACTTGGCAGGTAAGTACGCCCCAACCCCTACCCCTTGGTCAGGAAGTAATGCCAACCCATATGCCAAAGCCCGAAACCGTTTGGCAGCCCCTGCAAGCCGAGCGATACGGTCTGGTCAATCTGACCCGACAGTTGGGTAAAACGAACGAGCGAAGGTTGGTCTGGCTGCGTACTAAACTCAACGCGACGACCGACCAGAAGCGACGGGTAGCCATCGGCTTCAGCGATGATGTATGGGTGTACGTGAATGGTCAGCCGGTTTATTTCGACAAGAACAACTATCGGGCACCTGCGCTGCGTAAAATGCCCGACGGGCGTATTTCCATCGAAAACGGTGCGTTTGATTTACCCCTCAAAGCGGGTGAAAACGAGGTGCTGGTTGGGGTAGCTAATGACTTTTACGGTTGGGGTGTCGTCATCCGACTCGACGCAATCGCTAACATTGAAGTGGTCTCAGCCAAGTGAAATTTACGAAGTAGTCAACCAGACGATAACAGAACTCTATGACACACGGACAACTTTCACGGCGCAAATTTTTCCAAGTCAGTGGTATAGCCGCAGCTTCTTTACTGACTCACACCAGTCTGGCCAAAGGATTCAGATCGGCTAAACCGGCCATTCAGCTTAGTTGCTGCGCGGCCAATTTTCACGGATTTAAAGCCGGGGCCGATCCACTACCCGCTATTAATTTAATCGGTCAGTTAGGATTCGACGGCGTTGAGTTGATCGCGCTTTCGCCCGGCGATCTGTCAACCATCTGGAATGGCGAGAAATTAGCGATTATTCTCAAGTCACTGGAAACCAACAAACTGAGAGTGAGTCGCTTTGGTGCATTTGTGCCTTTTTTTAATAATATATTTTCCGACAATCAGGCAGAGTTGGCGGTATGTTTTGAGCAGTTCGATCAGGCTTGCGCGGCTGCGAAACGAATTGGGGCTTCACAGATAGGCTACACGGGCTGGTCGGTACCCGGCACCAATCCGAATGTATATGCTCTCAAAAAAGAAGCCCAACCGGGTGAAAAGATTACGATGCCAATGCCTGCTGATTTGAACTGGGACGTTCTCTGGTCGAAGGCCGTTTCGGCAACCAAAAAATGCCTGTCCATCGCAAAGTCACATGGGCTAACGATCTGTATCGAACCGCATTATCACGGAATTCCACAAACAGCCGAACAGTTTCTTTTGCTTTACCGCGAAATAGACGATCCTGCTTTGGGCTACCTGCTCGATGCGTGCTGGACAACCATGCAGAGTGCCTATCCGCCGTTGCTGGCTAAGATGATGGGGCGGCATATCACCAATATCCAGTTTCGAGATACCGATGCAGCTACCCGTAATGCCTTTGTGTCATTTGGGCAGGGAGCAGTAGATTTTCCCGAATTGGTTGCCACCCTAAAATCCATTGACTACAAAGGGTTTATATCCTTAGAGGAGGTATTTATGAAGCCTAATGTAGCCACCGAAGACGCGAAAAACTTCCTGTCCTTTATGCGGCAGGAACTCGCTCGTTGATTAAGACAGGCGGTCCGTGCCGCATTACAAATCTAGCATGGGTGCCGCATAAAAATCAGTGAGAAACGTGGTATAAACCACATTGTTACTGGGGCTTTTGCGCTGAAACATCGACAGTTTTTTAGCTATTGTGCTGCTTCAACCATAGGTAAAGTGTATTTCGGCTGATACCCAACAACTTAGCGGCCTTTGTCTTGCTGAAATTAGTAGTGATTAATGCCTGTTGTGCGCGTTCATAATCGCTCAGACTGAGTTGAGGAGTTACCAGTAGGCTCTGAGTTGTGCGGAATTCCCGGCCTTCCAACAGGGGTTTATCTTCCAGCAAGGCGCAACGGGTCAGTACCTGTTCGAGTTCGCGGACGTTACCCGGCCAGCTATGTTGCTGTAGCTTGTTCAGGAAAGCATCGGTTACGCCCGTGAGTTTTTTGTTGAACCGGACCGACAGCCGTGCCAGAATCGCCGATACCAGCAACGAGATGTCACCCGGTCGTTCGCGCAGGGGTGGCAGATTAATCGTGATGGTACTCAACCGAAAATACAGGTCTTCCCGGAATTTACCCTCGGCAATGAGCTTTTCCAGATGTTGATTCGACGCGCACAGAATGCGGACATTCACCGGAATGGGTTTTTGCCCCCCCAGCGTGACCACTTCGCCTTGCTGAATGACCCGCAGCAGGGTAGCTTGGGCGTGGGGGCTTAGGTCGGCAATCTCATCCAGAAAAAGCGTTCCCCGGTTTGCCAGTTCAAACTTGCCCAATCGTCGGTACATGGCCCCCGTGAAGGCCCCTTTTTCATACCCAAAAAACTCACTTTCGACCAGCGTATCGGGTACGGCTCCGCAATTGACGGTGATGAACGGGTGGTTTCGGCGCGGACTCAGCGTGTGTAGCTGGCTCGCAATCAGTTCCTTGCCCGTTCCCGATTCGCCCTCGATACAGACATGAACATCGTAGGGCGCGATTTTCTGCACCATTTTAAATACTTCCTGCATAGGGGCCGATGACCCCACAAGTGTTCCCATCCCCGGTGAGACCGACGAACCAGTTGCCACCAGCGGAATTCGCCGAAACCGTTCTACTTTCTGGTGTACAGTCTCGACCACTGGCAGCCGCTCGAACACCGACCCACCCGCGTAGCCCTGCACGGGCACCTGCCGGATAAACTCCTCAAAATCTTCGGGTTCGGTGATAGCCCCCCCGTAGATAAGTGAGACAGGATTGCATCCAGTTTTTCGGATGAGGGTCAGCATTTCCCGTGCCTTCGTGATCGAAAGCTGTAGCTGATTCCGCTTTTCGATGGTATCCTCGATGTCGGTGGTCAGGCCCACGTTCAGAATCATCGAGTCTGCGCCACTTTGGGCAAATTGCCGGGCATCGTCGGCGGAGAGGGCAAAACCGATAGTTAGAAAGCCCAGTTGCCGAGCCTGTTTCAGCATAGCAATCTCAGCGGCAATGCCCAACCCGTCGGCCTCGACCTGCTGCCGAAACACCCCATCCAGAAAACCTACGGCGGGCCAGTTGGTAACACCTTCCACACCCAAATCCTTCAACCGCTCTAAGCGGGAAATAATGGGCCGTGTTGGATCAGAGGCAAATACCCCGGCCACGACGGGCGTTTGCCTCCTGTGGGGCAAAATATGGTTGCGGAGGAGTTCTTCAGTTTGATCGTTGGCATTGCCAAAGGGCATAAAAGCCGCCAGTGACCCCAGTCCCATCGTTCGATACAACCCGGCGTTGAGGGCAATAATCAGGTCGGCTCCGGCTCCTACAGCCGCCCGCGTGATCTGCCCGCTCCCGGCCACGACCGAGATAATTGGCGTGGAGGTATCATCCCGATGGGTGAACAATTGTTTGAGCAAAGTCATCTTAATGAGGAATTGTCCTGAAATAGTACATTTTGTCTTATTTTAGGACAATAGTACTATTTTTTTGGTATCAGATTTAGCTCTGAATCAAAAAAATACGACTTCTAACTTACTGACAGCGAGACAGTAACAAAAAATAACGAATAAGTAATAGAACTGGCACTATATTTCGATAGAGACGAAACAAGAAGCTTCTATAAATTACTCGTTTTGGACGTACCTCGTTTATCATGACAACAACCATCACACAATCACGCACCAACCACGCCGAGTCGCCCCGCACGGCTATTTTGAATCGTCTGCGCGACAAGGTGGAGCAGGGCCTACCCATCGTGGGAGCCGGGGCCGGCACGGGCATCTCGGCCAAATGCGAAGAAGCTGGGGGCGTTGATCTCATTGTGATCTACAACTCTGGCCGGTTCCGCATGGCCGGGCGCGGTTCGCTGGCGGGGCTGATGCCTTACGGCAATGCCAACGACATAGTGCGCGAGATGGCAAAGGAAGTCCTCACCGCCGTCAAGCACACGCCCGTGCTGGCCGGGGTTTGCGGCACCGACCCCTTCCTGCTGCGCGACCCCTTCCTGCGCGAACTCCGCGAACTGGGTTTTGCCGGAATTCAGAACTTCCCGACCGTTGGGCTGATTGATGGGCATTTTCGGGCCAATCTGGAAGAAACCGGCATGAGCTATAGCCTCGAAGTGGACTGCGTTCGGGCTGCCCGCGACCTTGATTTGCTCACTACACCCTATGTGTTCGATGTAACCGATGCCAAAGCCATGACGCAGGCCGGGGCCGACGTTATTGTGGCTCATATGGGCCTGACCACCAGCGGCAGCATTGGCGCGCAAACGGCCAAAACCATAGATCAGTGCGTAGCCGAAGTACAGGCCATTGCCGACACCGCCAAGTCGCTTCGTCCCGACGTGTTTGTGTTGTGTCACGGTGGGCCGATTGCCGCCCCCGAAGACGCAGCCTATATGCTCGACCGCTGCCCGGCCATCGACGGGTTTTACGGAGCATCTTCGATGGAACGCCTGCCGACCGAAATCGCCATCACCGCCGAAGTGAAGAAGTTTACCAATCTGCGGTTGGGTCGGTAAGCAGTTTTTTCTCTGAACCTATGCTGACCATTGCCGTTCTCGGCACCTTCGACACCAAAGGCCACGAACACAGGTTTGTGGCCGAGCAGATTCGTCAGCGGGGCCACCGGGCCTTACTGGTCGATGCGGGGGGATTTGCTACCCCACAGATTCAGGCGGATGTGTCTCGCGAGGACATAGCGGCCACGGGCGGCTTTGACCTGGCGGCTTTGCAGGCGCGGAGCGACCGGGGCGCGATGGTCGAAGCAATGGCTTCGTCGGCAGCGGCCACGCTCGTCCGGCTGATGACCGAAGGGCAGATTCAGGGCGTGATTTCGCTGGGCGGTACGGGTGGCACGGCCATCGGTACGACGGCCATGCGCGCCTTACCGATGGGTTTTCCGAAGGTGATGGTCTCGACCGTGGCCGGGGGCAACGTCGCTCCTTACGTAGGCGTGAAAGACATTGTAATGATGCCGAGCATTGTGGACGTGGCGGGCCTGAACCGCTTCTCCCGTGCCGTGTTCAGCCGGGCTGCGGCCACTGTCTGCGCCTTAGCAGAGACTAACGTCCGGCTCGATGAAGAATCGGCACCGGGGGACAAACCCCTGATTGTGGCCTCTATGTTTGGTAACACGACCCAATGCGTCGAATACGCCCGGCGGTTGCTCGAACGCAAAGGCTATGAGGTGCTGGTCTTTCATGCGACGGGTTCGGGCGGGCGCACGATGGAATCGCTCATTGAGTCCGGCAGTGTTACAGGCGTATTGGACATCACGACCACCGAATGGGCCGACGAACTCGCGGGCGGCATTCTGAACTCGGGACCAACCCGGCTCGAAGCAGCCCCCCGGCATGGTATTCCGGCCATTGTTACGCCTGGTTGTTTGGACATGGTCAATTTCGGCCCGCCAGAGAGCGTACCTACCCGCTATGCTGGAAGGTTATTTTATCAACATAACCCGCAGATCACGCTCATGCGAACCACGCCAGACGAATGCCGCCAACTGGGGCAGATTCTGGCCGAAAAGATTAATCTTTCGACAGGTCCCGTTACAGTGCTGATTCCGCTCCGGGGCATTAGCGTCATCAGTACCGAAGGCAAGCCGTTCTATGACCCCGCAGCCGACGCAGCCCTGTTCGACGCGCTGAAAGAGAACCTTAGGGCCGACATCCCCGTGTGCGAATTAGACGGCAACATCAACGACCCGGCTTTTGCTGAGGCTTGCGTAAATGCCTTACTCGAAAACATTTTAACTACCCAGTCTATACTGTGAAAGCTGTTCCGTTCAGCCTATTCGTTTGTCTCACCTTCCTGGTGATACAGAGTCAAGCACAAGCGGTCTTATCCACCGCTGCCCTCTTAGAACCGGCTCCGCTGGTGATAGATGGGGCGCCCGAACCTCGCACAAGAGCGGAGGTAACGGCTATTCTGGACAAGTCGCTGACGAAAGCGGCAAAGAAAAAGGCCCGGCCCTTACGCATCGTACTCTGTGCGTCGGAAAAAGATCAGGCCCATATCAAACCGGGCTACCATGATTATCCACTCTGGCGGTCGCGCTGGACGCAGTTGTTGAGCATGGCCCCCAATGTGGTGGCCGAACCCGCCAACGACTGGCCGACTGACGAACAGTGGCAGGGGGCCGATGTCATCGTGGTTAACTCGTACAACCCGGCCTGGGTGTTGGAACGGGATTCGGCCAAAATTGCCCGGCTGGGGGCACAGATGGACCGCTTTCTGGCGCGGGGTGGCGGCATATTTTTTCTGCACTACGCCCTCAACGCCGGTCAGAACGCGAGTCTGCTGGCGCAACGGCTGGGGCTAGCCTGGAATCGCCCGCCCGCCAACTACCGGCACGACGCAAAAGACTGGGTACTCGATTCAACGCACCCCCTGGCCAAAGGCTTTTCCCGGTTTATTCTGCCCGACGAGAGCTACTGGCACCTGACGGGCGATCTGGCTCAACGTGGAGCTACCGTGCTGGCTACCAGTTTCGAAGAGAACGCACCTACGCCCCAGATGTGGACGCGGGAAGTAGGACATGGACGGGTGTTTGTGAGCATTCCGGGCCATTATACCTGGACCTACGACGATCCACTTTACCGCATTCTGGTGTTTCGGGGCATGATGTGGGCCGCCCACGAACCCATCGACCGGCTCGCTCCTTTGGCAGTGATAGGTGCTCGACTGAAAAACTAAATCAGGTAACCGTGATGAATCGTATATTCCCTTGTCAACCACCTATTCGCTTTGGCTTCATCCGGTTCGCCCTTCTTTTTTGGGCGGTATTTGGGCGCAGTGTTCGGGCACAGGAGTACGACCCCAATCGGTTTGAAAAACAGGTACTGGTAACGGCCTGCAACGACCCGATGCAGATGGAGGTGTTGCCCGACGGAAGACTTTTTTTTATCGAACGAAATGGAACGTTAAAAGGCTACGACCCGATCTCCCGGAAGGTGACGGTCCTGGGCAATGTGCCCACCGACGTGGTTCATGAAGTGGGAATGCTCGGGTTTGCATTAGACCGAGATTTCGCCCGTTCCCAGGCCATTTTTTTATTCTTTTCACCCCTCGAAAAGAAAAGCTACCTCCGACTCGCCCGTTTTAAATTGAAACAGGGTAAGCTCGATTTGACCTCCCAGCAAATCCTGCTCGAATACTCCCTCGAAGACGACAAACTGAATCATCAGGGCGGGGGTCTTTTTATGGCAGCGAACGGCGACTTGATTTTGGGCACCGGGGATAATACTCCGCCCATTCCTGAACTCCAGATCGACGAGCGGGAAGGCCATCAACGGTGGGATGCCCAACGGACATCCGCCAATTCAATGGAGTTACGCGGTAAAATTCTTCGCATTCATCCCACTACCGATGGAGCCGGGGGCGGGCGTGCCTATGCCATTCCGGTCGGAAATTTGTTTCCCGACGGTAAACGCGGTCGGCCTGAAATCTTCGCGATGGGTGTCCGCAATGGATTTAAACAATTCGTCGATTCAAAAACTGGTTTTGTCTATTGGGGCGACGTCGGTCAGAACATCACCGAGGAAATCAACGTCGGTCCAAACGGCTACGACGAAATCAACCAGGCTCGTTCGGCGGGAAATTTCGGCTGGCCATATTTCACCGGGGCCAACGAAGCCTACCGGGACTTCGATTTTGCGACTCGAAAAGCAGGCTCACTGTTCGACATCAACAACCCCCGCAACGACTCGCCCAACAACACGGGACTGAAAGCGTTGCCCGCTCCGCAACCGGCCTTCATCTGGTATCCCAGTACAGAGTCGAAGGCGTTTCCGATGCTGGGCAGCGGGGGCCGGTCGGCGATGGTTGGTCCCGTGTTTTACGACGACCCAGCGGTGAAAAACGACCTTAAATTACCGGCCCACTTCGACCATACGCTGTTCATTCACGACTGGATGCGGAACTGGATCATGGCCGTCAAGCTTAACCAGAACGAGCGCATTACCAGCATCACGCCCTTTCTGCCTGCCTGGCGACTCCGCAAACCCATCGAACTGAAGTTAGCCGCCGACCACACCCTGTATGTGATGGAAACGGGCGACAAGTGGACAGGCAACACCGATTCGCAGATCAGTCGGATAGTCTATCGGCGCGGCAACCGTTCTCCCACGGCGGTGGCGAGTGCCAATACGCTGACGGGTAAACAGCCCTTGCGAGTCCGATTTGAGGGCAACCGATCTACTGACCCCGATCAGGAAAAACTTCGCTATGCCTGGTCGTTCGGCCCAGCGGGTAAGTTGGGCACGTCGGCGGCAGCCGCCCCTGAATTTACCTTTAGTAAACCGGGCGTGTATCCGGTTACGCTGACCGTCACCGACGCGCAAGGGGCCAAAAACAGCACGAGTTTGCGAGTCCAGGTAGGCAACGCCAGGCCCGACGTAACGCTGCTGTTGCCCGCCAATGGCTCGTTTTATGAACCAGGGCAATCGATTTTTTATCAGATTCGGGTGAACGATGCCGAAGACGGCAGCACCGACAACGGCACCATTGCCCCAACGAGCGTTTTGCTCGCTACCCGCACGAGTGTCCGGGCAAAGACCGAAGAAGTTGAAGAAGCGCAACCAACGGGCCTGAAACTGATGCGGGCAACCACCTGCTTCGGTTGCCATTTGGTCAATGATAAATCAATAGGCCCGGCCTACGCTGACGTCGCCAAACGGTACAGTGCCGAATCTCGCCCGCAACTGATTCGGAAAATCATCGGCGGGGGCGGGGGTGTCTGGGGCGGTGAGGTGCCGATGCCCGCCCACCCGCAGCACACGCCCGAACAGGTGGGGCAGATGGTGGACTGGATTCTATCGCTCAACGACCCGAAACAAGGCACCGTTACGGCTGGGCTGTCAGGAAGGGTCATGGCCCCCAAATTTAGCCTGAAAATCGACCGCTCAATTCCGCCTGTGCTGGTCCTGAACGCCAGCTACACCGATGCGGTAGTCCGGCATCCCGGCTTGAGGAGCATTCCTGCCGTGCGGGGGCAGGCCGTGACGATCTTACACCCCCGGCGCAAACGGGCCGTGTCGTTCGATGCCGCCGAGGGCGTGGAGGTGGTAGATGTATTCGAGGGCGGAGAAGGCAATGTGGTCCGAATGAAGGCGAACGCCTGGTTCCGCTTCGAAACCATGAACCTGACGGGCATTACGCACCTGACCTGCCGTCTGGCTCCGCTGGCCCTGGGGTCGTTCACGCTCGAAGCGCGTTTGGACAGCCCTGACGGGCCGCTGCTGGGCACGGAACTCGTCGGTTGCCTGGGCGATGAGGGCCTACACCGCTTCGCCGAATTTACATTTCCCATCACGCCCACCACGGGCCGGTCGGAGGGCCGCACCCCCGCCGTTGCGGTTCATGCAGTGGTGTTTAAGGCGATTTACACCCAAAAGCGGAGTACCGCCCAGCCGTTGGTTAACCACGAATTTCCGCCCTCACCGTCGTGTAAGCTGCTGGACGTAAACTGGATTGATTTCCGGGCTAACCTTTAACCCCAATTTGCCGTGAAAATGTATCTTCATCGTTGATCTGGTTCAGGTTACCGCTGGCTTCGGCCACGTTATAGTTGTACTGCACCCCGGCGTTGTTGACTACTACCTTCAGGGTCGGATCAACCGTACCCCCCTTGAAATCAATCAGTACATTTTGTGGACACTGGAAAGACTGTTTGTTGTGCTTCCTTTTGAAGGTTGGGAAATCAGCGAAACCTTTGAAGAACTGGCTATACGCGGAATCGAGATTGACCAATGCTGACTGTAACGACTGGCTGTTGACTTCTTTCAGCCACATACATTCTTTCTTTGAATCGGTCAACTGCGCGTTCAACTGGAAACGGGAAATAGTCACTTGTTTGGTTGAGTACGCAAACGTCTTGGTTTCCAATGCCAGATTATATACAAACCGAACCGCGCCAAAGTGCTTGTTAAGCAATTCGGCCTAAGCCGAGTTAGGCAAAATTCTGTATCTGTACGCCTTTAACATGACACTAAGATACAAAATCCAAATTGTGTATAAGAATTCATAGGCATAGCCTGTCAGGACATAACCATATGCAAAGCAGGTGGGTTTGTAAGCTTTACTAAAATCGTTTAATGATTTGCACAAAGAGCCTGATTTTTTAGAATAAAAACGTATTTATTTGCACTATTTGAATCGACCTGTTACGATGGCGGATGGCGGAACCTATGAAAAATACGAAACCAAATTCGGACCAGTCGGATGGGTTGCTCTGGCAGCAACTCAAACAGGGAACCGAATTGGCTCTGGGTAAGCTGATTAGCCGTTATTTTAACCTGCTCCTGAACTACGGGCAAAAATTCGTGCGCGATGAAGCGTTCGTGAAAGATTGCGTTCAGGAAGTGTTCATCGAAATTTGGAACCGTCGTGACCGAATCACGACACCTGACAGTGTGCGGGCCTATCTGCTCAGTTCGGTGCGGAAGCGGGTAATACGCGAGGGGTTCCGCCAGCAGATTGTCCGCGACAACGAACCCGCTGACGTTGAAAACAACGATCAGTTTATAGCGTTCTCCCCCGAATGGACAATCATTGAAGGAGAAACGCTGGCCGAAACGACCCAACGAATCGCCGAAGCGTTAGCGAAACTGACTAAGCGACAGCGGGAAGCGATTTACCTCCGGTATTACCAAAACCTCGAACGCGACGAAATTGCAGCTATTATGAACGTTACGCCCCAGTCGGTTTCCAATCTGCTCCAGGTAGCCTATGCGTCTATGCGCGACAATTGGGTGGTTATGGTAATGCTGGCAGCGGGAATCCGGGCTTCCGGCTGGCAAACCAGTTTTTTCTGAAATATCCCCCCTAAACCAGTATCTAACCCAGGTTTTTGCTATCTACTAATACAAACTAATCAGGTCCTCTCACACGATGGAAGCCCAGTATCGAGCGTTTACGATTGACGAACTGACCCGCGACAACCAATTTCGGCAGTGGGTAATTCAGCGCGACCCCGTAGCCGAACGGTTTTGGCTCGACTGGCTATCTGAGAATCCCGACAAAGCCAATACGATACAGATGGCGCGGGCCTTTCTGCTGGCTTTAGAAGAAGAAAATACGGCCCTACCCAGCCAGACATTAGCCAATATGACAACCGAAATCATCCAGTCGCAACCCGGTCGGGTGATTCCTTTCTGGAGAAGGTACGGTATTTCGGGTACGGCCTTCCGGGTAGCCGCTTCGGTGTTTCTGCTGCTTGGCCTGGGCTATGGGACCTATCGGCATCTGAATGGGCCTGACCGCCAACTCCAGGCTCGGCTCCGGCAAATCAGCCCGTTGCTGGCCGACCAGGCGATTACCCGAACAAACACCAGCCAGTCGATACAGGTCATCCGGCTCTCCGATGGCAGCGTCGTGCAGTTATATCCGAATAGTTCGCTGGATTACCCGGTCCGGTTTGCTGCCAGGAGCCGGGAGGTATTTTTGCGGGGACGAGCCTTCTTCAGCATTGCCCGCAATCCCAAAAAACCGTTCTGGGTGTATACCAGCACACTCTCGACTCAGGTACTTGGCACTCGTTTCCTGGTCAATGCCGATGCCAATGGGGCCAACGTTCAGGTAAGGTCAGGCCGGGTGTCGGTGTATCGGCTGGGCGATGTGGAGAAGGCAAGGCGCGACCGGCTGACGGAGCAAATCGGGGTTATTCTGACGGCCAATCAGCAGGTGGCTTATACGCAGACCGACGAACACTTAGTAAAAACGGTAGTAGCCCATCCGGCTATAGTGCAACCGAACCGGGCTGATGGGTTTGTGTTTGAAGAAACGCCCGTTGCTGAGGTATTTGCCCAGCTCGAAAAAACCTACGGCCTGCCCGTTCTGTACGATGCTTCGACCATGAACCACTGTTACCTAACGGCCAACCTGACTGACGAATCGCTGTTCGACAAGCTGGGCCTTATCTGTAAAATAACCCGGTCGTCGTATGAGCTTGTCGATGGGCAAATCGTCATTCACAGTAACGGATGTGACGATAAATAACTGATAGTCAGCAATATAATTAGGCGATAAATTTCTTCTTAAAATAATCTTAAAAAAAACAGTATCTGCCGGTGTCGTCTGCCATCCAGGAGAAAAACACCTGTGGCTTATGAACCGACATTTTCTAACCCCTCTTTTTCTGCGGGCACTTATGCGATTCTCGGTAACTCAGTTCCTGATAACCACGCTGCTCGTCGGTGCTACTTACGCACACGATGTACTGGCGCAGGAAGTGCTGGATCAGCAACTGAGCCTCGCGCCCGAAGTGACCAACCTGAAGAACGTACTTTCGACCATCGAACGTAGCTCAAAAATTCGGTTTGTTTTCAATCCTAAAGAGATTCAGATCAACCGGCGGGTAACGGTCGAAGGGCGTTCGGCCTCGCTTCGGGTCGTGCTCGACGAGTTGCTGCTTCCGCTGCATATCCGCTACGAGGTAGTGGGGAAACAGATTGCCCTGTTCCGTAGCAACAATACCAGCCAAACTCTGCCCACCGACCCGAATCCCGAAATGGAGCAAGTTAGTGAGCAGACCGTAACAGGCACAGTGATCGATGAAACCGGCGCGGGGCTGCCCGGCGTAAGCGTCCTGTTGAAAGGAACCACGCGCGGCACCTCAACTGATACCGACGGGAAATACCGGTTGGCTGTGCCGAACGAGGACGGGGTGATGGTATTTTCCTTTGTAGGATACCTCTCTCAGGAAATAGCGGTTGGTACGAAGTCGGTGATCGATGTTCGCTTACAGGCCGACAATAAGTCGCTGAACGAAGTGGTCGTTGTTGGTTATGGTACCGTTAAGAAATCCGACCTGACCGGGTCCGTGGCCAAAGTAGGCGAGGCCGATATTAAAGCAACACCCATTGTGGCCTTCGACCGGGCCTTGCAGGGCCGTGCAGCCGGTGTACAGGTCGTACAAAACTCGGCCCGGCCCGGCGGGGCGGCCACAATTCGCATTCGGGGGGCGGGGTCGGTCAATGCCAGTAATGATCCCCTCTACGTTATTGATGGCTTCCCAACAACGGGCCTTAATTCCATTAACCCAAATGACATCGAATCGATTGAGGTGCTCAAAGATGCCAGTGCCACCGCTATTTACGGATCGCGGGGGTCGAACGGGGTCGTGCTGGTGACGACCAAACGCGGCAAGGCGGGCAAGGCCGTCGTGAGGTATGAAGCGTATTACGGCTCGCAGTCGGTTCGGCGCGAGCTTCCCCTACTGAATGCCCGGCAGTTTGCTGAATTTGTCAATGAAGCCCAGACCAACAGCGGAGGCAAACCCTATTTTGACGGAAGCACCGCCGACCGCCCGTTGCCAACGACGCTCGGCGAAGGCACCAACTGGCAGAACGAAGTGCTTCGACAGGCACCCATCCAAAACCATCAGCTTGGGGTATCGGGCGGGTCCGAAAAATCACGCTATGCGGTTTCGTTTGGCTACTACGATCAGCAGGGAATTGTGCTGAACTCTGATTTCAAACGCTATACCCTTCGGGCTAACCTCGACAATGATGTGTCGTCGCGGCTGCGGGTGGGACTGACGATTCAGGGGGCCTACACGACCGGCAACAACGCCCGCACCGAAGTGGATGGCAATGGGGGCGGGGGCGTAACGAGTGCTTCCCTCAGTTATTCGCCCTCCTTCCCAGTGTATAGCCCGGATGGCACATACTACAAAAATCTGGGGACACTAAACGGCTATTCAGTCGATAATCCGGTGGCGATTGCCAATGAAATCATCGGCAAAAGTTCCCTGATTCGGTTGCTGGCCAACTCCTTTGTCGATTATAAAATTCGGGACGGGCTAACTTTCAGAACGAGTTTCGGGACGGATTTACAGGCCGCAAAAACCAATAATTACAGCACACGCCTGGCGTTGGCCGGGGCCAGTTCGGGTGGGTCGGCATCGGTTGGTGCTTCGCAGACTATTGGCTGGCTCAACGAAAATACCCTGAATTACACCCGTCAACTGACACCCCGTCACAGCCTGAATGCCCTGCTGGGCTACACGATCCAGGGGCTGACGGCGGAAAACGTAACGGCCAATGCCAACACCTTTCCAAACGATTTCGCGCTCTACAACAACCTCGGTGCCGGTTCATCGCTGGTAGCCCCGAGTACAGGCGCGAACGACTGGCGGTTGATTTCGTACCTCGCCCGCGTAAACTACGGGTTCGACGACCGCTTTCTGTTTACATTCACCGCCCGCCGGGATGGGTCGTCGCGCTTCGGCCCCAACAACAAATTTGGCTTTTTCCCATCAGGTGCTTTCGCGTGGAAACTGGCAAACGAGAAATTCCTTAAAAACCAGACTCTGCTGTCCGACACCAAACTTCGATTGAGTTACGGGCTGTCGGGCAATCAGGAAATCGGTAATTATCAATACCTGGCCAATATAGGCACTACCCCTTACGTATTGGGAGGAGCCTTAAACTCAGCCGCAACAACCGCCGGAATTGCCAACCCCGATTTGCGCTGGGAGAAAAATGCCCAGTTCGATGCGGGCCTGGATGTAGGGCTGTTCAATAACCGGATTCAACTCACTGCCGACTACTACATCAAAACCACTTCCGACCTACTGTTCAACGTGGGTGTGCCGACCTCATCGGGCTTTTCAACAACGCTGAAAAACATCGGCAGTGTTGAAAACAAAGGAATTGAGTTAGCCCTGAACACAATTAACGTCAACGCGGGCGGTTTCCGCTGGTCATCGGAATTTAATGTCACCTTCAACCAGAACAAAATTCTGACGCTGGACGGCCGACAGGAGTTTACGACCGGTACCGACGCGGTTATTTTTGCAACAGCCATCAACCCCATTCTCCTGCGGGTAGGTAGTTCGCTGGGTAATTTTTATGGACGTGTGACCGATGGTATTTTCCAGAATCAGGCTGAAATTGATGCCTCGGCCCAGAAAACCGCCAAACCCGGCGACCTGCGGTATAAAGACCTCAACGGTGACGGGATTATTAATGACTTAGACCGCGACATTATTGGTAACGCCAATCCGAAAGCCTTTGGTGGATTCAATAATACCTTCTCGTTCAGGGGGCTGGAGCTGAATATTTTCCTACAGGGGGTTTCGGGAAACAGCATTCTGAACTATGGCACCTTCGACTTGGTGAACCTGACCGGGGGCAACAACCAATCGGCGCGGGTGCTTGACCGCTGGACCCCCTCGAATCCAGGCAATACTATTCCCCGGGCTAATGCGGCTGGCGGCTCCCGCATTCTCTCCAGTTTTCAGGTCGAAGATGGCTCCTATCTGCGGGTCAGGACTCTTTCGCTGGGGTATACCCTGTCGAACGTTGGCCCGGCGAAAAGCCTGCTGAACCGGCTGGCCATCAGCTCGGCGAAAGTGTATGTAACGGCGCAGAACGTTGGTACGCTGACCAACTATACGGGCTACGACCCCGAAGTGAATCGGTACGGCTCTTCGTCGCTTAGCCAGGGGCTTGATTACGGTGCTTATCCGGCGGCTAAAACACTGCTGGTCGGGCTGAACCTAACCTTTTAACCGTTTTTGAAGATCATGAAAATCAACCATATACTTCCCTTTCTGGCGGTAGTAACGCTGGCCTGTGAAAAGCAGCTCGATCTGACCCCCGTCACCAATCTGACCGACGCTACGTACTTCAAAACGGCAGATGATGCTAAAGCCGCGTTAGGGGCCTGTTATGCCGCGCTGGGTGCGCCGATTGAGCAAAGCGTGGACATGACTACCACCGATGATGCGATTCCGTTTCTGACCGGCGCTGCCGACCGGCCTCTTCTCTGGCGGTACAACATCGTGCCGACCAACACGCTGATTGGCGCGTTTGCCGGGGGCTATGCCGGAATCAACCGGTCCAACATTGTCATTAGCCGGTTGCCGGGTATTCCCATGGACGAAACCCTTAAGAAGCGATACATGGCCGAAGCCAAATGTTTACGGGCAATTCATTATTTCAACTTGGTGCGACTCTACGGCGATGTGCCGGTGGTGACCACCGAAACAACCTCGCTCGACGGGTTGGCAGTAACGAGAGACCCCACTGAGAAGGTCTATCAACAGATTGAAGCCGACCTGAAAGAAGCGGAAAGCGTGCTGCCCAAAACCTATCCGGCCAGTGAGTCGGGGCGAATGACGCAGGGAGCCACTAAAGGCCTACTGGCTAAAGTCTACCTGACCCGGGCGGGGTCTACCCAAAGCTCGCCCTACTGGGCGCAGGCCGCAGCTAAAGCCAAAGAAGTAATCGATCTGGGGGTGTATGACCTGTACGCCAATTTTGCGGATGCTTTCGCCCTGACAGCTCGGGGCGGCAAAGAGAATATTATTGAGATTCAATACCTTACAGACATTCGTGGGCACAACCTGGGCCGGGGGTTTGGCGTGCGGTCAGCCCCAATTTACCCGGCTGGCGGGGCGGGTATTGCCCGCCCTACCGCCAGCCTGTTTAATGCCTACACCAGCGCCGACCAGCGGAAGGCCATTACATTCCTGACCTCTTACGTGTTTAATGGCGTTACCACGAATTTATCCATTACCGACCCTGACCCGACGAAAGCAGTAGCCTTCCAGAAGTTATGGGATAAAACGGCGAAAACAAACGGCGGAGAGGGAACCAGCATCCCCATTCTTCGCTATGCCGACGTGCTGCTGATGTATGCCGAAGCCTTGAATGAAGCCGGTAACGGCCCCACCGCCGAAGCCTATGCCGCGCTGAACCGGGTTCGCACGCGTGCCGGGCTGGCAGCCTTATCGGGATTAAGTTACCAGGCTTTCAAAGAAGCTGTCTGGCTGGAACGTCGGCTGGAACTGACGTTTGAAGGCCATCGTCGGTTCGATTTGGTTCGCACGGGGCGGTTATTAGATGCCGTAAAAGCCGAAACCAGTTTCAACCGCAGCCCAACGATTCAGCCCTTCCATGTGCTGTTGCCGATTCCCCAGCCCGACCGGGATGCTAACCCGAATCTAACCCAGAATCCAGGCTATTGAGTAGGCCATCATTTCAACCAGACTTATCCTTATTAAAAATCCATGCAAAATCGTCGGGATTTCCTTAAATTATCAACTTTGTCGGTAGCTACCACTACATTACCTGTTTCTGATGTATTGGCAACGACGATCAGAGGGGTATCTGGCTCAGCAAAAAAGCCCGTCATCCTGTTGCGCTCGTCCTGGAACGACCACAACATTGGCGATCAGGGCCACACGCCCGGCACACTCCGGCTGTTGCAGCAGTACGTTCCCGAAGCCGAAATTCTGCTCTGGCATCAGGAACCGCGACCCGAAACCGAAAAAATCATCACAAAGAATTTCCCTGACGTAACCATCGTGCGGGGGAGTTTTTACGACGGTGCCAAACCCTTTGAGGGTGAACTGAAGGATGCCTTCGACCGAGCCAGTCTGTTTATCTGGAATTCCGGCATGGTGCATAACTATGGGTTGTTTGGGTACGACTGGCCCGCGACCATGTCGTCCTTAACCCCCTACTATTACTGTCTCGACCGGGGCATTCCATTCGGGCTGTATGGGCAGTCGTTCGATAAGTTTGCCCACCCCGCCATGCCCGTTTTCAAAGATGTCCTGAGTCGGGCCGCGTTCATTTACACCCGCGATGATGAATCCCGCAAGTTTCTGAACGAGAACAGGTTCACGCCCGGTGTGCTGGCGTTCGGACCGGATGGCTGCTTCGGCATCAATGTGCGCGACGAGGCAAAAGGGACGGCGTATTTGAAGAAGGCAGGCCTCGAAGACGGGAAGTTTCTGACGGTGGTGATTCGTACCAATACCAAACACATCTACGACACGGGCAAAGGTACTCTGATGAACCCCGGTCAACCCACGCCCGCCCAACAGGAACAGGATCGGGTACGACTCGGTAAAACCCGCGACCTTATCACCACCTGGGTACGCGAAACAGGGATGAAGGTGTTACTGGCTCCTGAAGTAAGTAAAGAAGTAGCCCAGAACAAAACGGGAGTCTATGATCAACTCTCCGCCGACATACAGAGCAAGGTCGTCTGGCGCGATACGTACTGGAATGCCGATGAGGCCATGTCAGTTTACGCCCGCGCCCATTCGATGTTCGGCATTGAACCCCATTCGCTCATCATGGGTCTGGCGCTCGGCGTTCCGGTGGTGCACGCCCGCGCCCTCTCGCACGGACGCAAAGGCTGGATGTTTCGTGACATTGGCCTGCCTGACTGGTTGTTTGATATTGACACGGCTTCGACCAACGATATCACCGGGGCCGTCATGAACATCTATCGGGATTATCCAGCGGCCAAAGCGAAAGTAAAAAAAGCCATGCAGTTCGTTGCCGACCAGCAAAAAGCCACTATGCAGATGGTACGTAAAACCGTGAAATTACCCAGCTAATCGTATGTCTTTTCTCCAGCGACGTGATTTTCTTCGTCAGGCGGCTGCTATAACCGCTCTATTGACTACGGCCGACGGCATGGGTAACCCCCTGACGGCCAAACCTAATCGGAACCGCACCGGCGGACCAGCCGACCGAACGATTCTGCTCCGCTCGTCGTGGCAGACGGTCAACATTGGCGACATTGGCCACACGCCGGGTGCCCTGCAGGTATTCAAGGACTACCTGCCCAAAACCACCCAACTCATCTTATGGCCATCGAGTGTGGATAACGGTGTAGCCGAACTGCTCAAGGCCTACTTTCCGGCCCTGACAATTGCCGAGGGGAAAATAGACGAGAATGGCCTGCCCTCGACCCCCGCCCTGAAGGCTGCTTTTGAGCAGGCGGATATGTTTGTACACGGGTCTGGGCCGAGTGTACTGGCGCAATCGCACATGGAAGCCTGGCGCAAGCTGACGGGCAAACCTTACGGCGTTTTTGGCGTGACCGTGGGTGACGAACTCGACGAGCGGCTAACGGATCTGCTCAACGGGGCCGCCTTTGTGTATTTGCGCGATACGATCTCACTCAACCGGTTGCAGAACAAAGGCATCAAGTCGCCTGTCCTGGCGTTTGGACCGGATGCCACCTTCGCCATTCCTTTCCGCAACGACCAGAAAGCCAGTGCGTATCTGAAAGCTAACGGGCTGGTCGATAAGCAGTTTATCTGCGTGATTCCGCGCCTGCGCTACACGCCCTATTACAAAATTCACCACACCGAACCGACTACCGCCCAGTTGCGTAACGCGACCATATCCGATCAGTATAAAGAGCAGGATCACGCCAAATTGCGGGAGACCATCATTGCCTGGGTACGAAAAACAGGTCTGAAAGTACTGGCCTGCCCGGAAATGACGTACGAAATGGAGGTCGCCAAAGAGTTGCTGGTGGACCCGCTGCCCGAAGACGTGAAGAAAAACGTCGTCTGGCGCGAAACATACTGGCTCCCCGACGAAGCGACCTCGGTTTACGAACGGGCGCGGGCGTTGATCAGTCTGGAAATGCATTCCCCCATTATGGCCTTTCAGGTCAACACGCCCGCGTTTCTGATTCGCCAGCCCACCGACACCAGCAAAGGCCAGATGTGGCGGGACGTGGGACTGAGCGACTGGATTTTTGAAGTAGATAGCACCCGGGGGGAACAGATCACCGAACGGCTCATGGCCGTCCATACTGACTATCCGGCAGCGCTGAAAAAATTAGCGATAGCCCGCGCCTTCGTCAAAAAACGCCAGCAGGAAATGGCTCGTGAAGTTGAAAAAGCCATGCAGGGATAAACCTATCCAATTTGAAACGCACAGCTAACGGCATTTTTACCGCTCAACAGGCTACCAACGGCGGTCTTATTATGATCACGGGCAAAGACTACCGCGAATTTGTCGAAGCCTTCTTCATGATTGCCCAGGTTTGGGATTTCCAGTCCATAAACCTTTAGTTTGGACGGTGGGGGTTGCTCCTTTACTCTTCCACCCAAAACTCAATAGCCAGGTTCGGCACCTGAGGACTCAACGAGGCTCCCCGTTGCTTACCCAGCGCGATGTTTCGGGCCGAAGGGGTGTACCGATATCCGGCAAATGACTTTTTAGAATCCGTCTCAAGATGGAACTGAAAAGGCTTGCCGGATCGATTGGTCAACACGATGACCTGCCTGCCTTCGGGGGTTTTGAACGCCATAATCCGGTTGTCTTTCCGAACAACGTCTTCCTCAACGTGGTATCGGCGCGAGTTCCAGGGCATATACGTCAGGAAACCGGCAATGGCATTGAAATTCTGGTTATTATAATCCCAGTGGCCTTTTTTTATCTGGCTGTTTTTGGCAAAATCTGTGTCGCCTTCAGGCCGCCAGAAGCCCAGCGAGTAGCCCGAGGCTTCGGCGTTGTAGGTAGGTTTGAGAGCATGCAACCAGAACCAGGTCGGCGAATCGGCGAAGGTGAACCAGTTGAGAATATTCTGGGCCGTGTTCAGGCACAGCGTATCGTGGGTAGGATGCTGATACTCAAACTCGTTCTGGAAGACCGGCTTATCGAACGTATTGGTTTGATACATTGGGCTTTCGGCCATAATCCGGTTTGAGTTAGACCCAATACGGTGGTATACCCAGGCATCAACGAGGGGTAGCAATTGCCGATCCTGCTGAATCAGTTTCGCAATCGGCCCACTGTTGCCGTCCCAGGAATCGACCATAAGCATCGTTTTCGGTGCGGCCTGGCGAATTTTGGGAGCAATGACCCTGAACGCTTTGTAATACAGTTCGGGCGTGTAGGCGCAGTGCGAATACGACTGTTTGGGAGCGTTGCCAATTTTCAGCGTTCCAACCGTTTTAACCCCCGGCTCATTCTGCAGGCCCCACATCGAAATAGTAATGCCAGCTTTCTGCATATACCGAATGTCATCGACTAAGGCATTGCCAAATTCGGCCAGAAAAGCGTCATCGTCCTGCTTCAGCGTACCGCCGATGTAGTCGTTGGTCGATTTCCAGTAGGGCGCACACGACCAGTATTCCATCGAAATGCCTTCCATGCCCGACTCACGGATCAGTTCCTTCAGATCGTTTAGCTGGTTGGGGTAGCGTTCGACAACCCGCTTCTTCTCCGCATCTAAGCCTCGAAAGTACAAACCCATCGCCAGTCTGCAGTAGCGGAAGCCTTTAAGCAGGTCGTTGTATAACCGGGTTCGTTCGGTGGGTATGAGGTCATGCGGAATGGATTCTAATTTATCGGGCATCCCCGAATTCCCTGACCCAATCGCATCATTCTGAATTTCGACACCCAGCCCCAGAATGATTTGTTTGGGCTGGTCTAAACGAATCTTATACCGACCCGAAGCCACCGACGGGCTGGTGTTGACAGTTGCCGGTGTTGGTGTTTGGGCGCACACGGTTACGGCTACCGTTGTCAGCCACAAAAAAGTGAAGATAACTCTCATGAGAAAAGAAAGAAGTTAGTAGCAACGTACCTCGTAAATCTGGGCGGACGGATCGCCGTTGGTCGCGTGGACGTTCACGCGCAGGGCGGATGTCTGAACCAGTTGCGGTAAGGCGTGTTTGCGGTGCCGCTGGTAGTTGCCCGTTACATCCAGTACGGCTTCCCAACGGTTGTCCACCAATGCCGAAATCGAATAATCTTTGGGACATTGCGGATCGCGGTAAAACGGCCCATACGCGTGATACTCCCGAATCAGGTGGCCCGGAAAGGTCAGTTCGACTTGTTGGATTGTCTGTGGTTCGGACCAGGCCAGTTCGAGCCACTGCGTCAGTGGTTTATTCGGGTCAGATTTCCAGAGATTGGTGAACTGATAGGGGCGGGTAATGCCCGAAAGCACGTTTTCGGGGCCAAAACAGGGCTGTGGTGGATCGAGCCGGAAGCTCAGCGTGTGACCATTGCCAAACCGACGCATCCGGCTGTCGCTGATCTGGTACATAGCTATGTGGCCCGGCTCAATACGACCCGCCAGCAACCAGTCGACGTTTCGGTTCGGCAGCAAATCGAGCCGGATAAAACGGCCCGTTGGCAGATTCGTCAGGTTTACATCCCAACTCACCCAGTGCTGACCGGGCGGAACCGTCAATACCGTTTCGGCAAGCGTTTCGAGTTCGCAGGCGCGGTAATCCCAAATATGCTCGGCTAGCCGAACCTGCGCCGTTACTGCCTGTGGTTTATCGGAGTGGTTGGTTAAACACACGTCTACAGTCCGTAACTCGGGTCGGCCAATCGCGATCAACTGACCGCGCCGGTTTTCGAGCGTTTCGAGGCTGTACTGCGGCTGATCACGCCAAATCAACAAACCCTCATGGGCTCCTTTGCTTTCCGGCCCAGCCCCGTACAGCAACGCCTGGCTGCTGGCCGATACAGTAGCCCGCCGGGCCAGGTCGGTTGCATCCTCGTTTTTATAATTGGGCAAAAAACAGCCATCCCGCAGCAACTGCTGCTGCACGGCCCTGATGGCCTGAGTCGGTACGTCTGCAATGGCAAGACCCCGTTGCAGCGCAATAACCGCAGCCGTGCCAGCCGCCTGCCCCATCAGCGCGGTGGTGCTCATGACCCGAACCGTTCCCAGTGCTGCGTGGGTGACGCTCACGTTGCGGCCCGCCATCATCAGATTGTCCACGTCTTTGGCAATGAGCGACCGCAGTGGAATGCCGTATGGCCCGGCATAACTCTTCACGGCATAGTCCGAAAATGTGTTGTATTCTTCGCCACTGGCCGGTTCGCTGTGTTGAGCCAGCAAACCACCGGGCGTGTGAAGGTCGATGAACCAGCCGCCAAAGGCAATCTCGTCGGGGAAGACGGTGCGGTTTTGTGGGTCGTGTTCGGTCATGAGATACTGACCCATAATCCGGCGACTCTCGCGTTTACCCGGCACCTGCCCAATCCAGTCGATGGCGTAGTTGCGGGTGCGCTCCATCATGTTGGGATCGCGGTTTTTCATCCAGTCCCACACGCCCAGAATATGGCGGGTCAGTTCATGGCGGATGGTTTCGTTGTTCTCAATCGTGTGGTAAGGTACGCCGATTTCGAGCCACCAGTACCCGCCCCGTTCTTCTTTGGGCGGACGGCCCTGCTGGTAGAAAAAACTCGCATCGTCGTAATGAATGGCCCAATCGGGCGCAACGAACGGCACCGGGCGACCCATGTCTTTGGTCTTAAAATGGAGCGAACTGCCCATTACGTCTCCGCTGGCAACTTCCGGCGCGTGGGGTTCATTGAACTCGGCCCGGCTCTCGCTACCCATCCGCCACTCGCAGCCCGCCCGGTCGGCCACGAGGCCATCGCCGGTGCAGTCGATAAACAGGTCGGCGTTTAAGGTCAATTCCAGTTCGGCATTCTGGACAATGCCCCGCACGGACTCAATCCGTCGGCCATTCATCACTACGTCCTGCACGTCGGTATTGACGTGGAACGTCAGGTTGGGCGTTTGCATGGCCATGTCATACAGGGTCATATCCCAGACGGAGTTCGTCCAGCCATTCTCGAAAATTTCTTCGTGGTTGGCGACTCGTTCGGCAATGAGCAATTCGGAGAGAATACCCGTTTCGCGGGCGTAGGCATGGAAAGCAGCCGCGCCATGGGGGGTTACCCGTATTTCCGACGAACTGTTACCGCCAAAAACGGGTCGGTTATTGACTAAGCAGGTCGTGGCTCCCTGTCGGGCAGCAGCTACAGCGGCACAAAAACCGGCCAGTCCACCGCCGATAACGACGACCTGGTAAGATTCTGTTTTATGAAACATACGTTTGTTCAGGTTGAGTTATTGATTTTTTGGGCGTATTGGCCTGAATTGCCCAGAGAATGCCCCCGCTGATTAGGGCCAGTGCGCCAGCGAAAAGTCCCACCAGCCGGGCCTTGTCTCCGGCGGTGAACGTTAATCCAATCATCAGCAGGGCCAATACGCCGATGCTGTAGGCCAGAATCCGGGCTGGAAATAACGAAAGCGGCACGGTTGATTCGGTTGTCGTTTCCTGCCGTTGGGCATGTTGCGTGAACTGAGTAAAATAAGCTGATTTTGTCTTGGCCCGAATCTCCAGCACGGCCAACACGAGTAACGGAACCAGTACGCCAATCAATACTTCCATTACCGATGCATTGGCCTGAAACCAGACTAAGCCGGGGTTCGTTGGCCTGGCCGGGATGCCGAATTTAACCAAAGCAGCCGCCACAAACGCCGAACCCGTTGAATACCAGACCGCGTTTTGTCGGATACCGCCGAACAGCAACCCCCACAACACAGGCAGCACCATCGACACGACCAGCAAACTGGTGATGGTCAGGATTACTTTTTCGGCCCCGCCCAGCACCGGAATGGCCACCGCGATGCTGATAATAACCCCGCCAATCAGCAGCGAACTGACCCGGCCTACCCACACCAATTGTTTCTGCGTAGCGTTCGGGTTTATAATCGGCTTATAAAAATCGTCCGTAACGGCACCAGCATAGACGTTGACCTCGCCATCAATATAACTGGCCGCCGACGAAAACATAGCCGCCAGCAGCAGCCCAATCATGCCCGGTGGCAGCACCGACGCACAGGCCAGAAAATACGCCTGTTCCGGGTTGGCATTCGGGTCGATGAGTCGGTAAATCATGGGCGGCAGCATCCAGATAATCGGGCTGACCAAATACAGCGTGCCGAACAGATACGACGACCGCCGGGCGTTGCGCGGGTTGCTCACGGCCAGAAATCGCTGCACAAAAACCCACTCACCACCCAGTTTGAAGGTGTGAACGACAATCCAGCCGAGCAGAAACAAGTACGTGAACGACCCGCTGGCAGGGGATAGAAAACCCGGTGGCAGGGCATTGATAAATCCCGAGACACCGCCCACCCGCGCCAGACACAACGGCACCACAAAAAGTACCGTCGTCGTGAGTACTACAAACTGGATAGAGTCGATGATGAGTACGGCCCACAATCCGCCACTAACGGCGTACATGAGCATCAGAAAGCCGGAGAAAATTGTGGCGTAGGCAACGGATAGCTTGCCGGTTGTCGAATCGACAAGCGGATTGTCGGGGGCGAGGGGCATGAGCGCGCAAAGCAGCGTGGCGAAGGCATAGAGAGCTACCGCCATCGCTACGACTTTAAAGCCCATGCCGACCCACGTATAAAACTGAACTGCCGCCTGGCCGAAGCGCAGATTGACGTATTCGCCCACCGATTTGATACCCAGCGAGGCCCACCGCCCCGCCAGATACCGCCCAACCAGAAATGAACTGACACCCGAACACATCAGGATGCTCACCGCAACAAAACCCTGCTTGTAGGCAATGCCGCCCCAGACGACGAACGTACCCGCCGAAAACGCGCTCATAAACGCCGACAAGCCTGACAACCACCAGGTTGCCTGTTTGCTCACGGCAAACATATCCGACGACGTTTGATTGCGTTTGTGCAGAATACTGCCAATGACCAGCATGCCAATGGCGTAAACAACGAGAATCAGGTAATCGAGTGCGGTCATAGCGAGGTTGTAGTTACCCGTCCGAAGTTATTCCCAGCCCGGATTTTGGGTTAGTTTGGGGTTGGCCTGAATTTCTTCGAGCGGGATGGGATAATAGCGATGTTTCGCCTGCGGGCTGCGCGTTGGATACACATCGTTGACCACCTTCGGAATCACCGTCAGGAAGGTGTTGGTGCGGGTAAGGTCATACCAGCGATCCGCTTCGGCAAACAATTCCCACGAACGTTCCTGTAATACAGCCGCAATGAACGCATCTTTACTCAATCCCGGTGTAAGGTCGGCCAGACCCGCCCGTTTCCGAACGGTGTTGATGTAGCCGTAAGCCGTCGCCGTTGGCCCGTTTTGCCGGGCTTCGGCTTCGGCGGCAATCAGATACACATCGGCCAGCCGGATAATGGGAAAGTTACAGTTGTTGGCTTCGGCAATGGAATTCGGGTCGCGGTATTTGCGAATCAACACGCCTTTGGGCGTAACGGGCGTGATGTCTTTCTGGGGTACGATTTTCCCCGAGACGTCGCGGTAGGTTGTATCCAGCAATGCCCGCCGTTTGTCTTTCGGGTCGAAGGAGTCAAAGAACGACTGGTAGGCAAACCACGACCCATACGATACTTTAGCGTAGTCGATTCCTGAGCTATTGCGGGGACCGGCAATGCCCATGACCGTCAGCCAGCGACCGGGCGTGAGCCGCTCGGCTTCTACTGCCCACATATTTTCAGCACGGGCCGCGTCTTCTTTATCGACATCGAACACATCGAGTACGTTGGGCATGAGCGAATATTTTCCCGAACTAATAACGGCCTGCGCTAATTGCAGCGACTTCGCCCAGTCTTCGTTGTAGAGGGCCACTTTGGCGTAAAGTCCCTGAATGGCTTCTTTGGATGGGCGACCCTTCACTAAATTAGCCGAATAAGACGGCAACCCGGCAACTGCCTGATCTAAATCACTATAGATTTGTTTGTATACGTCGACGCGGGGACTTTTAGCAACCAATGCTTCGGCTTCGCTGGAACTGGCTTTTGTTTTCAGGGGAATCTCGTTGAACGTTTTGGTTAGTGTCCAGTGATAAAACCCGCGAAGGGCATAGGCTTCAGCCAGGATTTCGGTTCGGCGCTGCATGTCCATCTGAATGGCAGGGACTTTCTCGATAATCCAGTTGGCATTTTCGATGCCCTTGTAACTATATCGCCAGACACCCTGCGGCCCCTCGGTTTCGTGCCGACCCGAGTTGCGCTGGGCCGTAAAATAAGGGTCATACGTGAACAGCGTAAGGGTGTTGCGGCCAACCACCGCACGCGGGTACGATTGGTCGGCGGCAAAGTCAGAAGCCGCCAGCAACGGGAACCCATACAGATTGATGAGCGACCCCGCCGAAGCGGCCAGGCCCGCTTCGGCGTCGGACGCCGTTTTATAAAAGTTGGTCGTGAAGATGGATGAATACACTGTTTCGTCCAGCTCGCTGCACGACAGGGTCAGGGCAGGCACTATTGCCAGCAAGACCAAAAGCACTTGTTTTTTTATCGTTTTCATAGTGAGGGTATCTGAACCGGGATTTTTATGATTTTATTGATTCCTTTGATTTTGCGTTCAGAGAAAGCCTTCCGGTAAAATCATAGTCGGTCAGTTAAATCATAAAAATCCCGGTTCTGACGATTTAGAAGGTTACTTGCAAGCCACCCAAATACGACCGGGCAATGGGGTAGCCGCCGTTGTCGATAAACTGCGTGTTGGAGTTGCCGAAATTGTTGACTTCGGGGTCGAAACCACTGTATTTGGTGAAGGTGAGCGCGTTGTTGGCACTGACATAAACCCGAACCTGACTGATGCCTTTGATTTTCGGGAGCGTGTAGCCAAGCGAGATATTTTTCAGCCGCACGAACGAAGCATCTTCCACATACCGGTCGGAAAGGGGTAGCCGACCGCCCTGAAAACCACTGGCATATTCGTTGTTCGGGTTGGTTGGCGACCAGCGATTGGCCAGACCCGCCAGCACGTTTTGCTGACCCAATGCCGTTTCAAATGTGTAGCGGAACAGGTTCATCAGTTTATTGCCCTGAACACCCTGCACAAACAGGTTCAGGTCGAAACCCCGGAAACGCAGGGCCGATGAAACGCCGAAAATGTAGTTAGGCTGGGCATCCCCAACATTCACCTGGTCAGCCGCCGTAATAGTACCATCGCCATTCAAATCTTTTACTTTATGCCCCCCTACCCGACCATCGTAACCGGGCACAATGGTCTCGCCCGTTTGGCTGATGCCATCGAACAGATACGTCCGGTACAGGCCCATCGGATAGCCCACTTTCAGCAGGGCATAGGCCGAACGGGGAAGTTCGTCCAGAACCCCGTCGAGGGACAGCACCCGGTTCTGGTTAAACGTAACGTTGGCCGAAGCATCCCATTGGAGCGAACGTCCGCCACCGGGCAAAATCCGACCGTTTATGGCCAGTTCAACCCCCTGGTTGCGAATGGAACCGAAATTGCCCGTCAGGGCCGTGTAACCCGACGACATCGGCAGCACTTTCTGGAACAGCAGGTCGTCCGTCCGCTTGTTGTAATAATCGGCCACTAACGACAGGCGATTATTGAACAGACTCACATCCAGCCCAATATCAAGCTGCGTCGACCGTTCCCATTTCAGATCGGGATTCGGAATGGCCGCCGGATTGATGCCCGTTACGGGCGTGTGGTTGTAGTTGTAATTCAGCCCCGACGCACTCACGGTAGCCAGCGATTGATACGGCTCAATGGCCCCGGCATTCCCGGTAATGCCCCAACTGCCGCGCAGCTTCAGGTCAGAAAAAACGGGCAGCCCCTTCATGAACGGCTCCTCCACGATGCGCCACGCACCGGCCACTGCCGGAAAAAACCCGTATTTGTTGTTCTCACCAAACCGGCTTGCGCCATCTACACGGGCGGTCAAATCCAGAAAGTACCTGTCTTTATAGCCATAATTAATCCGGCCCAGGTACGAATCCAGCCGGGCTTTGCTCTTGTAACTGTTGATGCTCCGGTTCACGGCCAGCCCGACGGAATTATTCTCCGTTACGTCGTTTGGGAAGTTGGAGGCTGCCTGTTGGTAGTTCTGATTCACATTCGTCTGAGTTGCCAGTACCGCCGTTGCCGTCAGCGTATGACGGTCAGCCAACCGCGTCCGGTACGTAAAAATGCTTTCGTGGAGCAGCGTCCGGCTGTAGATACTGTTGTTATCGGCCGTCCCCCCGCCCGAGGCCAACTGCGACTGGCTCAGGAGCGAAAGCGGAGCGTAGAATTCGGCCAGCGTAGTCCCCAAATCGGCGTTAAAACTGGGCCGGTACGTAAACCCTTTAAACAGCGTAAAGTCGGCGTAGGCATTGACCAGAAAACGCTGGTTTGACCGGCGGTTGACCGGAATAATCTGGTTGAGTGGATTTGACACCTCCTGATATTGCCCGTTCATTTGATCCTGAAACGGAAACACGCTGCCATCGGCCCGGTAGGGAACCAGCGTGGGGGGCGCGGCCACGGCAGCACCCAGCACCCCGCCCCGTGTAACGAGTATATCCGAACCGGTGCCACCTGCGTTAACCCCATTGCTGGTCGTGTAACCGTAATACAGGCTGGTGCCAATCCGAACCCGCTCGGAGAGCGTATGGTCGATGTTTGAGCGGAGCGAGTAGCGCGTAAAGTTTGAGTTTTTGATAATCCCGTCCTGATTGAAATAATTCAACGACAGCGCCAGTTGGGTTTTCTGATTACCGCCCGACACCGAAAGCTGGTGGCTTTGAATGGGAGCCTGCCGAAAAATCAGGTTCTGCCAGTTTGTGCCTTCGCCGACGCTGGCGGGGTCGGCGTAGATAGCGCGTTTGTAAACCTCGTTCTCCAACTGGGCAAATTGCCGGGCATTCAAAACATCGATGGTTTTGTTTACCTGCTGCACACCCGCATAGCCGTCGTAGCTAACCCGCGTAACGCCTTCTTTCCCCCGTTTTGTTGTAATCAGAACGACACCGTTGGCTCCCCGCGCCCCGTAAACAGCCGTTGAGGAAGCATCTTTAAGCACTTCAATCGACTCAATATCATTCGGATTGATCTGTGAGAGCGGGCTGACCTCGTTGATACCACCTGTATTACCTATTTGAATACCGTCGATGACGTAAAGCGGCTCCGAGGTGCCATTGATGGAGTTGGTGCCCCGAATCCGAACGCTGACGTTACCGCCCGGTGCCCCGGAGTTTTGCGTAATCTGTACCCCGGCTACGCGGGCCTGTAACCCCTGCGCTACGTTGGCAACGGGCGTTTGCAGCAGATCGGCAGCTTTGACAGACGCAATGGCTCCCGTGGTTTCAATTCTCCGCTGGGTGCCGTAACCGACTACCACCACTTCTTCCAGTGATTTATCGTCGGTTATCAGGCTGACATTTACCAGTGTCCGCCGGTTAATAGCCACTTCCTGTTTCTGATACCCAATCGCCGAAAAGACCAGTGTTGCGCCCGGCCCGACGATAATTGTGTAGTTCCCGTCGCTATCGGCGGTGGTGCCTTTCGTACTATTTTTAAGAGCAACGGTGGTACCGGGTATAGCCGCTCCGTTGCCATCGGTGACCCGACCTTTTACGGAAATATCCTGGGCTATACAGCAGAGCGGGAACAGCATCAAAAAAGTCAGCCATCGGACGCATGGAATCATTGTGTTCATACGTAGTTAAGAGGTAGAGGTTGATAAGACATAACAATTGATTGATTGCAACGAACTATGAATAATTCAATTTTTTAACCAAAGCAAGTAGCCCTTGTTCATCGCCCTGTAGCTATTGTTCGTGGGTCGTTTTCGGGTTTCTTCATTAATTATAGCTGACGCAACCCGCTTGTCAAGGCAAAACACAGCCTATAAACACCAGTAGCCAAATCAATATCTATCGGCAACGATACCGGTATCGTTGCCGATATACGATTTATGGATTATTATTTTATCTTTTTCTTTTATCTTATCTTTGTCTCATCTGATTCAACATAAATCGGTCGGTGAGACATTTCCAAGTAACGCTTCTTTCTTTAATACAATTTCTATGATTAGATGCGTTCAGTGCGAACAGGTAGAAACAATCCTGCGGGCGGGATTCGTGCGTGGCAAACAACGATACTACTGTAAAGCCTGTGCGTATCATTTTACCCTGCCTGCTCCATCCGAACAGCCCGCTTCGGGCAAGCGACATCAAACGACGATTCAGGATGTTGCCCGTTACTTAGGCGTTTCGACCTCCACGGTTTTCAGAGCATTGCACAATCAGGCAGGCATCAATCCCGATACCCGCCTGGCTATACTGGAAGCGGCTACTCAATTAGACTATCAGCCCAATTTGTTAGCGCAAAGCCTGTCCAGCAGTGAGACGCATATCCTTGGGGTTGTTATCCCGGATATCGAACGACCGTTTTTTGCCTCGGTCGTAAGCGGCATTCAGCAGGTGGCCACCAACGCCGGGTATCGGGTCATGATCTGCCAATCGAATGAAACCCACCAGATGGAAGTGTATAACATTCAGGCGTTGGTGGCTAACCGGGTCGATGGGCTGCTGGTTTGTCATTCCAGAGAAACGGAGACGTTTGACCATATCAAATTACCCTACCGAAAAGGCATACCCATTATCCACTTCGACCGGGTTTGTGAGGAAATAGCTACGTCAAAAGTTATTCAGGACGACGTTGTGGGCGCGCAGGCTGTGGTTGAACACCTGTTAGAACAAGGCTGTCGCCGGATTGCCATCCTCGCCGGGCCATCCGGCCTGCTCATTAGTAAACGACGGATAGAAGGGTATCAGGCAGCAATGGCAGCGCATGGGATTCCAGTTCGGCCCGAATGGGTTGCTTATGGCGATTTTCGGTCAGAAACTGCATTGGCTGCCTTAGATCATTGGCTGGCCTTACAAGAGCTGCCCGATGCCATTTTTTCGATCTATGATGGAGGAGCCGTTGATTTGTTAGTTGCCTTGCAGCAAAAGGGCATTCCCGTTCCCGGTGAAATAGCCATTGCTGGCTTTGGAAACGAATCCGTAACTGGGGTTGTGACGCCTGGTCTGACCACGTTTGATCAGCACCCGCGCCAGATTGGGCAAACAGCCGCCCAACTCTTTTTAGATGAGCTGGTAAACTCGGATGGTACTCATGCAAAAACGCTGGTCATAAAAGGAGACCTGATTGTTCGACCGTCTTCGCTGAAATTGGCCAGGTAGCCAGGCCCCATAGCCTATAAGTAGTTGATAGATTCTATTGGCGTTAAATTTCTATTTGTCAAAATAATAGAGTCTATAGAATCCATAAAATCGACTCTAAACTGCTTCGGCAAACACAAAGGTCGCTCAATCCTTATTTCTATGAAAAAGCCCTATATTCTTACTATCATTCAAAAAAATTATATTTTCGTGCTACTATATTCTCATAGCGCTGCTCTATAGTACGATATGTCTAATCCCACCCCTTTTGCTACTGACATCGTTCTGTGGAATGCCTTTCGGGAGGGCGACGTTCGGGCATTTGAGCAGATATACCGTGCTCACGCTGAGCCACTCATGAGCTATGGCAAACGAATGAGCAGCGACGCTGATCAGGTAGCCGACGCCGTACAGGATGTTTTTCTGGAAATCTGGAAACGGCGAGCTACGCTGACAACGCCGAATACCATTCGGTTTTATCTGTTCCGAATCCTGCGTAACCGGCTGATTGGTCACTTAACCCGTACCAACGATCCGTTGCACCAGGCCAATGACTTAACCGACGTTGACGATGCGCTGGGTTTACCTTCCATAGAAGCTTCACTGACCGAGTCGGATACGCAGCAACAACAGCAATCCCGGTTGCGACGGGCTATCGAATCGCTGCCACCCCGCCAGCAGGAAGCCCTAACACTGGCTTATTACCACCAGTTCAGTAATGAAGATATAGCTCAGATTATGGGCATCAACCCGCAGTCGGTCACGAATCACATTAGCCGGGCTATTCTGGCCTTGCGTCAATTACTCAACGGAGCTTTGTGGTTAGTTGGTTGGTTGTTGCTCCAGTGGGCACGGTAAGCGTTTATTTGACTGGGTTAAGGTTATTACACAGAGGCCTTCCCAGTCAGTTACTCTGTGCATCTCTTTTTGCTCTGCGTATCTCTGTGTAATAACCTTAACCCAGTCAAATAAATATTTTTAGAATTTAATGAGTTAAAACCAGTTGCTCTCTTCTCTTGTCAGTGAGATTAGAGCAATGATGGTTTACGACGACTATACGGCAGAAGACTTAGCGGCTGATTCATTCTTCCGGCAGTGGGTGCTCCAACCCAATCCCGAATCTGATCGGTTCTGGGTAAACGTGCTACAGAAGCGTCCTCAGCAGGCACCAACGGTGGTACGGGCGATACAGTTGGTGCGTCAGCTCAACCAGGCGACTACCCCCGGGCAGTCGGCGGCTGACCCTGTCCAGTTAGACGCTATTTGGCAGGCACTACGGGCTAAAGTTGACCAGGAAGCTCAGGAGCCAGTTCTGACGGGTCGAGTGGTTCGGTTTAATCCGGTCTGGGGGCGCTGGGCCGCTGCCGCTGGCATTGTGCTGGCAGTAAGCGTCGGCTGGTGGTTCATGAACCACCGGGAACCGGGCCAATTACGCGAAACCGCTCCGGCTTTAGCAACCGCTAATGGCAAATCCATTCGCGAGCAGACGAATACGACCACCAGCCCTGTCCTGATCAAACTGAGCGATGGCAGCACCGTAAAATTACAACCCCAGAGCCGACTAAGCTACCCAGAACAATTTGCTTCGGACCGGCGCGAGGTTAGCTTAACCGGCGATGCGTTTTTTCAGGTGACAAAGAATCCGGCCCGGCCGTTTCTGGTATATGCCGGTGAAACCGTTACCAAAGTTGTGGGAACCAGTTTTCGGGTGCGGGCTTTCGAGCAGGACAAGACGGTCAGCGTAGTCGTTCGCACGGGCAGAGTATCCGTCTTTTCGCGCCGGAACTTTGACCGTTTGGGGCAGCAAAATACGACGCAGGTGGCCGGTGTATTGCTGACCCCGAACCAGCGCGCTACGTTCGACCGGAAAAATGAACAGGTAACCAAAGACCTCATCGAAGAGCCATTGCCATTACCTTCTGTGCCCCCGCAACAGGAACTTGTCTTTGACGACCAACCGGTGTCGGAGGTGTTCGCGGCTTTGGAGAATCAATACGGATTAGATATCATTTTCGATGCCGGCACGCTGAGCCATTGCCCAATCACGACAACGCTATCCCGTAACGAAGGATTGTACCAACGCCTGGATCGAATCTGTCGGGCTATTGGGGCTACCTACGAAACGGTGGATGGTCAGCTTATTATCACCAGTACTGGTTGTACACCTTAATCTTCGCTGCCTATGCTGTAAGTCAACGTCCCTCTATTTCATGAAAAAGCCGGCAATGGTTCCAGCATTACCGGCCTGATCCGTATCCCGCTTCGTGGCTAAACGACCTCAGTTCTGAGGTGCGGGGAATCTTTGTCCTTTCTAAACCAGACAAAAACAAGTAAACCTATGCAATTTTTACCACATTCGTACAGACTACTGTACCGAATTATGAAAATCACCGTCTGTCAGATGCTGCTTGCTCTGCTGTGTACAGGACTTAGCCTGGCTCACGATGCCCACGCGCAGGAACTGCTGACCCGTCGGGTAACGCTCCAGGTAAAGGAGCAGTCGGTTAAAACCATCCTAACCCGGTTGAGTAAGCTAACCCATGTCCGGTTTACTTACAGTTCGGCCTTAATACGTGCCGAACGAAAAGTAACGCTCAATGCCAGTAACCAACCCTTAGGCGACGTGCTGGACGAGCTACTAAAACCCCTGAAAATTGACTACCGGGTCGATGCCGACGAGGTGATTCTAAACCGGGCTTCCGTGAACGTTACGCCCGAAACCAATTCAGCCCAAACCAGCCCAACCGACGAACAAGCCGACATTTCTGTTTCGGGTACAGTTACCGACGAGCGGGGCGAAGGCATACCGGGCGTGAGTATTATCGTGAAAGGGACGACAAAGGGCGTCACCACCGACCGGAAGGGTAGTTATCAAATCGGCATTCCTACAAAAAACGGCCGCGACAGCGGACCGATACTGGTTTTCAGTTTTGTGGGCTATGAAAGCCAGGAAATCACGGTGGGCAGTCAGAGCCAGATTAATGTGAGCCTGAAGGCGGACATTAAATCACTGAACGAAGTGGTGGTGGTCGGTTACGGCACCGTAAAGAAGTCGGATCTGACGGGGTCGGTATCCTCCATTTCCAGTAAGGATGTGGATGCCGTACCCATTGCAACGACTGAGCAGATTCTACAGGGCCGGGCCGCCGGGGTAGTAGTCACCCAGAACTCATCTGAACCCGGTTCGGGGGCCAGCATCCGCATTCGGGGTACGAATTCGATTGGGTCCAGCAATGAACCCCTGTTCGTGATTGATGGGTTTGCGGGGGCCGATAATCTAAGCTCCATCAACCCTAATGATATTGAAAATATTGAAGTGCTGAAAGATGCCTCAGCGACAGCCATTTACGGCGCACGCGGAGCCAACGGCGTAGTAATCGTAACGACCAAACGCGGCAAAGCGGGCGCACCCCGCATCGATTTTGAGATGTATACCGGGGCGCAGGAAATTCGGCACAAAATCGGGTTAATGAATGCCTATCAATACGCCACCTATCGGAACGAAATCCTTTATAACGACAGCATCTATCGGCAGCAAACAACGCCCATTCAGTATTATGCGGGACGTGACCGGCTGGAGTACCTCAAAACTCACTCTACCGACTGGCAGGATGCCCTGTATCGTCGGGCGGGTTTGAGCAACTACCAGCTCTCGATAAGCGGGGGCGATGACAAAACCCGCTACCTCATCAGTGGGAATTATTACAACGAGAATGGGGTGGTGCTCAACAGCGGTTTTAAGCGGGGCAGCCTGCGGGTCAATTTCGACAAAACGATTAACTCCCGTCTTAAAGTCGGACTGACCCTGCTGGGAACCCGCACGTATAACAACCGAACGCAGTCGGTTCAGCCGGGGTCGATTGTGGGCGGGGTAGTCCTGAACACCTTCCGAATTAATCCGGCCACGCCGGTCTATAATCCTGATGGCACCTATAATTTATATAATGTAGGGGCCGATAACGGCGATATCGATCTAATCGGAAACGCGGTGGCTTATGCCGAAAAAGTAAAGGACGATACGTATGTGACGCGTATCAACGCGAACTGGTTCGGCGAATATGAAGTGATTAAGAATCTGAAATTCAGAGTGAACCTGGGCGGTGATCTGTTTACCAGTTCGCGGGAATCATACATTCCCAATGATATTTACGAAGGCACCAAAGACAATGGAGTAGCCACGCGGGCAACCTCGAACCGGTATAGCTGGATCAACGAAAACTACCTCACGTATTACCTGCCCTTTAATCAAACGACCGATTTGACCGTACTGGCGGGTGCCTCCTGGCAGTTATTCAATCAGCGCGGCACATCGGCTGTTGGCCGGAATTTTTTCACCAACACCTTTGAAGACAACAACCTGTCGGCTGCAACGGGGCAGGAAACGTCATCGTCGCAGTCGCAGAATCAGATTCAGTCGTATTTCGTGCGGGCCAACTTTAAACTTAATACCAAATACCTGTTTACGCTGACGGGTCGGCGCGATGGTTCCAGCCGGTTCGGGGCTAATAACCGTTACGGGTATTTCCCGTCCGGGGCCTTCGCCTGGCGGGTATCGGAAGAGCCGTGGATCAAAAATCTGGGCGTTTTCGATGATTTGAAACTGCGAACCAGCTACGGCATCACGGGTAATCAGGAGATTCCTAACTACAATTCAACCGAAGCCTATACGACCCGGACCGCCACTTACGGCGCGATACGTCAGATTGGGGCACAGCAATCCCGCTTCAATCAGCCCGATCTGCGCTGGGAAAAAACGACTTCGTTTGATGTGGGTCTGGACGTGTCGATCCTGAAAAACCGGCTTAGTCTGGTGATGGATTATTACTACAAGAGAACCAACGATCAGTTATTAAACATCGAAACGCAGCGTGCAACGGGTTTCTCGTCGGTGCTCATCAATGCGGGCAGTATCGAAAACCGGGGTTTTGAATTTGGCCTTAACACGGTCAACATCGACGCGGGGGAATTCAAGTGGACAACCAGCGGCAACATTGCCTTCACCCGGAATAAGGTGCTGGATCTGAATGGCGAAAAAATCCGGTATGTCGGTGCGGTGAACGTGACAGGTATTGGTAACGGCGGATCGGGCGTGCTGATTCCGGGCGAACCCATTGGCTCCTTCTACGGCCTGACCTTTCAGGGACTCTGGCAAACCCGCGAGGAACTGGCGGCCAGTACGCTGACGGCCAACGAGAAAACGCGCTTTCGGCCCGGCGATCCGATTTTTGCCGATACCAACGGCGACGGTAAAATCGACCTCAACGACCGCACCATCATTGGGCAGGCACTTCCCAAATTCAACTACGGCCTGACCAATACGTTCAGCTATAAAGGCTTTAGCCTGAACGTGTTTATGAATGGCGTATACGGTAACAACATCCTGAATCTCAACCGGATTGACCTCGAAACGCAGGACAATTCGAACAAGAGCCTACGGATGCTCGAACGCTGGAACGGTCCCGGCACCAGCAATACGGTACCTCGGGCGGGCGGTGGTGGTGTCAGAAAACAGGTCTCGTCTGATCTGCTGGAGGATGGGTCGTTCCTGCGGGTGAAGAACCTCACCTTAGCCTATCAGGTCAGTGCCGCTTCGGGCTTCATGCGTCGGCTCAAGATTCGCAGCCTGCGGGTGTACACGACCGGTACGAACCTGCTCACCTTCACCAAATACAGCGGCTACGACCCGGAGGTGAATACGTTTACGGGGCAGAATTCGCTGGCACTGGGTATTGATTACGGCGCCTATCCAACCGTTAAATCGGTGATTGTGGGGGTAAAGCTGGGCCTGTAAAAACTGTTTATAGAACTCTTCTGATTGACTCTAAACTGCTATTCCTCAATGAAAAGCCTATATAAATCCTTTTTTTCTCTGACCTTGCTGCTAACACTGGGAAGCTGTAAAGACTTTCTGGACGAGAAGGCCTTTGATTTTGTTACCTCATCTAATTTTTTCCAGAACAAAGCCGATGCACAGGTAGCCGTTAACGGCCTATACTCGCAGCTTCAGCAAAATAACAGCTTTTACGGACGGCGGGTGTACATTCTGAGCGACGTATTCAGCGACGAAGCTAAGGCATACGGAGCCGGTGAACGACCCGATCTGGAAAACATGACCTACAACTCGGCCAATTCCGAAATTTTCAACTGGTACCAGATTATCTACCAGACCATTAACCGATGCAATAACATCATCGAAAAAATTCCGGTCGTTCCGTTCAATTCGTCGTTTACAGACGCGGAACACAACCGGATGATTGGCGAGGCCCGGTTTATTCGGGCACTGATGTATTTTGAACTGGTTCGTTACTTTGGGGCTGTGCCATTAGTAACCAAAGCAACGGCCAGCGTAGCCGATAATAAAAACCTTGCCCGGAATCCCGAGGCCGATGTCTATAAGCTAATTATTGATGATCTGACGTTTGCCGAAGCGAATCTGGAAAAAGAAGCGGCCATTCCGAATACATACAAAGGACGGGCCAGTTCGGGCGCAGCTACCGGATTGCTGGCCAAAGTGATTCTGACCCGTGCGTACTTACCTGCTGGAACACCCGACGATTTTAAGACGGCCCTCGCCAAACTGAATCAACTCATCAACTCGAAGGAGTACGACCTGATGCCCGCCTATGCCGATGTGTTCGATGTGGCAAAGGAAACAGGAAAAGAGCACCTCTTCGCCATTCAATACGACTTCACACCCAATAACCCCAGCGATCTGATCGGGTACATCACGCCCACGCAAACCTCGCCCGGCGTATCATACGGCAGCTTTGTGGTCGAACGCTCGTTTTACGATGCGTTTCCTGAGACCGATAAGATTCGGAAAGGCTGGAATTTTTATACCAAGTTTTTCAAACCGGATGGGTCGCTGCTGATTGATTATACAGCCCCAAACCGCGACCCGTTCGTGGCTAAGTTTAAAGACCCGGGCCGGACAGCCGCCGTTGATCGGGTGAATTATTTCATCCTGCGATATGCCGATATTCTGCTGTTGCAATCCGAAGCGGCCAACCGGGCCAACCCGGTTGATCCGCTGAAATACGAAGGAATCAATAAAGTCCGCGCCCGCGTGCAACTCGCCCCCATTGCGACTGAACCAGACGTGGAGAAGTTCGAGAAACTCGTCCTGGACGAACGTCACTGGGAGTTGTGCTTCGAGGGGCAGCGTCGCCACGACATTATCCGGGTCGGCAAATTCATTCCCATTCTGAAAGCCGCCGGTAAAACCCTCGTTGACGAAAAGCACCGCTACCTGCCCATCCCCGACATAGAGCGCGGGTTAAACCCGAACCTGACTCAGAATCCCGGTTTTTAACTCAATTGGCCGTCTACGGCCCTCAGTACACCCATTATAGGTTAGTAGTTCAGGTCTTCCCCGGCAATACGACCGGGGAGGTACTTTTCTGCTGCCTTATCAACCCCCAAATCTATCTAAAGTCGTGAGATCGTTCCCCTTTTTCACAGGCCTTGCCGGTCTGGCCCTGCTGGCCTGTGCCTTACCAGAACCACCCCTCAATGGATCAGGTGTTTCATCGACTACGCTTCGGGAGGTTTTTCCGTTTCCTGTCGGGTTTGCCATTAACTCCAAACCCGTGAAGGATAATACCCCTTACCGTCAAATCGTGAGCCAGGAGGCCAGCAGCATTACGGCTGACCTGGAAATGAAACCCAGCCGCATCAGCCCGCAGAAGGGGATATATAATTTCGCCGGAGCCGATTACCTGGTTGACTTTGCCCGCTCCCAAAAAAAACGAGTGCACGGCCATACGCTGGTCTGGTACATCAACACCAGTCCGGCCTGGCTCAAGCAGATTCAGGATTCTACGGAGCTGGAAACGACGCTGCAAACGTACATTCAGACGGTCGGTACGCACTTCGCTGGTAAGGTGGCTTCCTGGGACGTGGTGAACGAGGCATTTGGTAATCAGGGCGAAGTGCGGAAAGATTCGCTCGACACATCGGGGCGAACATTATTCAACGTTGGTAAAATTCTGGGAAGCGATTATGTAGCCCGGATGTTTCAGTACGCGCATAAAGCCGACCCCAACGCCCAGCTTTTTTACAACGATTACGCGCAGGAAACGCGCCCGGACAAGCTGAAATCAATTATCGCGATGGCTAACGATTTCAAACGGCGTGGCATTCCTATTCACGGGCTTGGTCTACAAATGCACATCAGCATCGACACGCCCGATGTCGGCATTGAAAACGCGATCCAGAAACTGGCCGAAACGGGATTGCTAATCCACATTTCGGAATTAGACATCGCGCTGAACCCCGGTAAGAAAAAGGACTTCACAGCCACGCCTGAACTAATCGAGAAGCAATACCAAAAGTACAGATTCGTGGTCAGTACCTACAAAAAAAAGGTGCCACCTAAGCAGCAGTTCGGTATTACGATGTGGGGCGTAGACGATGGTACGTCCTGGATTCCGGGCCACTGTCAATGCACCGATTACGCCCTGCCCTTCGACGCAAATTTCGCCAGAAAGCGGGCTTATCAAGGGCTTCTGGATGGACTAAACTAACGTATTGCTCTGGTGGAGCGGTGCACTTTCGATGTAATCACAATCTAAGTCTTAACGCAGAATCAATTCATGAAAACATCTCCATTAACTATATTTCCTGCCACAAACCCCGCCCTTGGCCTTTCTGGCTGGTTTTGCCGGACTGTATTGGTTGGTTTCCTGTTCATACTTAGCGCGGCAAGTCTGACACAGGGGCAATCCCTTTCGGTAAGCATGCCCTTCCCCCGATTCCGCTCTTCGTTCATTACGGGAACCGACGTACCGATTCAGGTCAATACCACCACGCCCGCCAGCACAACCGTAACCAAAGTTGAGTTCTTTCTGGCTACGTTCACCGGGCCGGGCAATAGTAAAGTGACGGTCAAGTTAGGCGAAGATGACACGGCCCCTTTTTCGTACAACTGGACGATTCCCGACGGGCAGATATCCTACAACGAACTGAGCCTGAAGGTCACTAATTCTACGGGTGCCACTGCCGTTCAGGGCGGTACTGGTTATACGCGGGTGGACGTGTTTCCGCCCGATTACGCGAACGCCAAAAAGTATTATGTACAGGCCGGAGCCAACGCAGCCAATAACGGCCTGTCGGTAGGTGCGCCGTTCAACACCATTCAGAAAGCGGCTGATGTCGTCGCTCCCGGCGACAGCGTTTTTGTGATGGCCGGGACCTATAGCAATGGTGCCAATGATGTGGTCAACATCATTCGTACCGGAACAGCGGCTAAGTGGATCGTCTTCACCAACTACCAGAATGACCGGCCCAAACTAACCTTCAGTAGTTATCAGGGCTTTAATGTATTTCCGGGAGCGGCCTATACAACGATTCAGGGATTCGAGATTGTGGGCAACAACGCGAACGTAACCTTACCGCAGGCAACCACCCAACCCGGCAGTTGCGATAATCCAACGGGTACGGTGAACCCGATTTTCAATGGAAACGGGATTGGTCTGAATGGCCGCAACGGGGCTAATGTTCGCCCTCACCACATTGTGCTGGCCAATAACGTCGTTCACGACTGTGGCGGAGCGGGTATCGTTGCTATTGAGAGCGACTACGTGACGATTGACAACAACACAGTGTATAACAATTCCTGGTATACCGTCTTTGGCACCAGTGGCATTAGTATTCTCAATGCCTGGAATTACGACAATAACATCAGTACACCAAAGTTCATCATCCGCAATAATCGCTGCTACGGGAATAAACTACTCGTCAAGTGGCGGCAGGGCACGATCTGTCGGGGAATTACGGATGGAAATGGCATTATTCTCGATAATAACAACGCAACTTTTGGCGCAAACCCACTGGGTGCCTACACGGGTAAGTTCCTCGTCGAAAATAATCTTTGTTATCTGAATGGTGGCCGGGGCATCAATGTCAACTACACCGACAATGCGACGGTGCTGAACAACACGTTCTACCAGAATGCGGCCAGTCCTGAAATTGAGTCTGAGTTTGCCATGCGCTATTCGGTCTCCCCCCGCTTTTATAACAATATTTTTTATGTCCGCCCCGATAAACCGTTCGGTGCACCGGTCAACTCACCCGATATACAATTTAACAATAACCTGACGTTCGGGGGAACGGGGACAGCGTATTTCAGTGGTAATCAGAACAAAGTGGGCGTTGATCCTCAGTTTGTCGATGCGGCCAACGCTGATTTTCAGCTTGCCGCTGCCAGTCCAGCCATCAACGCAGGCAGTTCCACACCGGGTCAGTACACGAGCAAAGATATTCTCGGTATCAACCGCCCACAGGGGGCCGGGGTGGATATTGGAGCCTACGAACTGCAGGGAACCCCTCTTATCATCACCCAGCAACCAGCCAGTAGTTCAGCCGTTTGTGTAGGGACGACTGTGAGCGTTTCGGTGGGCACATCCGGGCCGGTGCAGAGCTACCAGTGGTATAAAAATGGAAACGTTTTAACGGGCGTTTCTTCGGCTACCACCGCTACGCTGTCGCTGTCGGGAGTAAGTACTACCGACGCGGGCAGTTATTTGGTGGTCGCAACGGGCTTCAATAGTGTTACCTCAACGGCGTTCAACCTGACCGTAAACACGCCCCCAACCGCTACCCTGACCCCCGCCAACGCTACCCTGACCTGCGCCAGTCCGAGCCTGACGCTCACGGCCTCGGGCGGAACCAGCTACAGCTTCTCAACCGGCGAAACTACGCCCGCTATTGTGGTCACCAATGCCGGTACTTACTCGGTTCTCGTTACCGATGCCAACGGCTGTACGGCCACCGCCACCGCTACGGTCGTCAGCAACACCCTGGCCCCGGCGGCTACCCTCACCAACAACGGCCCCCTGAGCTGCACCAGCACCAGCGTGACCCTGACGGCCAGTGGTGGGGAGAGCTATGCCTTTAGCGGTCCCGGCCTGACTCAGAGTGGGTCTGCGGCTACGGCCAGTGTCAGTAGTGCGGGAACCTATTCGGTGGTGGTAACCGGTGCTAACGGCTGTACGGTCAGTGCCGGTACAACCGTAGGAAGTGCCGTCAATACCCCCCAGGGCGTGGGGTTGGTGGCCAGTAACGCCCTGATTTGCAGCAGCCCAACGGTAGTGCTAACAGCCAGCAGCAGTACATCGGGCGTAAGCTATAGCTTCAGTGGGCCCGCCATCACCGCACAGGGCAGCAACACGGCCACCGTCTCGCAGGCAGGCACCTATTCGGTACTCGTGACCTCGCCCGACGGGTGCACCGCTTCGGCTTCGGTGAGTGTGTCGGGAGGCCTGACCCCGCCCGATGCGCCCAACGCCAGTAGCCTGACGGTGGTTCAGGGTACGCCCAACGTTACATTGACGGTGTCTAACTGTGCGGGTACGGTTAACTGGAACGGCGTGGATGGGGGCACCTCGTTGCCGGTTTCGACAACGGCGGTGGGCGATTTGGTGTATTCGGTTACCTGTAAAGTGGGGGTCTGCACCAGTCCCGTTACCAGCGTAACGGTTACGGTGAAGGCTCCCCCGGCCAGCCTGAGTGTTTACCATCGGGATGCCGACAACAACCAGCCAACCAACAACACGATTAAGCCTTACCTCAAACTCTATAACGAAGGTAACACGGCCATTCCTTATGCTGAAATTACGATTCGGTACTGGCTGACGGTGGAGGACTTTGCTCCCCTGACCAACCTGTCGGTCTACTGGGCGCAGTTGGGAACCAGTAACGTCAAGATGAAATATGTGTCGCTATCGCAGCCCCGGCAGGGTGCACTGGGCTACATCGAGTACAGCTTCGAGCCATCGGCGGGCAACCTGGCAGCCAACAGTAATTCGGGGGAAATTCAGACGGGCATCGGCAAACAGAACTGGACGAATTTCGCTGAATCAGACGATTATTCATTTTCCTCAAACGGGTCTTATACCAAAAACGACCGGATTACGATTTACCGCAACGGCACGCTGGCGGGCGGGGTAGAACCAGCGGCCATGCCGACAGTAACGAGTTTGAAGATTTACTCGGAAAACAAAAACAGCAATCCAAACACCAATCAAATCAGTACTCATTTGAAGCTGGCGAACGAAGGCAACGTACCGGTCGACTATAGCCAGTTAACGGTTCGCTACTGGTTCAGTTCGGAAGGAGCCAACCCGTTAGTTTATACACTCGATTATGCTGAACTGGGAAATGGCAAGATTAACAGCAAGTTTGTCAAAGAGAACCGGGGGAGCACAGATACGTATCTGGAACTCAGTTTTGTACCCACCCTGGGCCAGCTAAATCCATTGAGTTCAACCGGCATTATTCAGCAACGGATCAATAAGAATGATTGGTCGAACTTTAATGAAATCAACGACCATTCCTACAAACCGGCGGGTGCGCTATCGGAAAATACCAAAATTACGGTCTACCTGAATGGCTCTTTAGTATATGGTCAGGAACCGGCTCTTTCCAGCGCCCGCGTAGGAGCCGAAGAAAGAACATCGGCTATGAAAGTAGTCATTTTGGGTAACCCGATTCAGGGCGATGCAGTAAATGTGGATGTGAGCGGTATCGAAGGCCAGTCTCTGCGGCTGCTGTTAACCGATGTGCAGGGCCGAATCGTGTCCGACTATCGGACGGAACAGGCCGGTGCTGGTGAGCAATACCGACTGCCTATTGGTCCCGGATCGGCTGGCGTACTGCTGTTGCAGGTAAATACAAACCGGGAAAGACAAAGTTTCAGACTGCTGAAAAAATGAGATTTGCCTGAAGAAGCAAGGTTTCGAGCCTTTTTGTAGCGTGGACGGTCGGCCGCTGCCAGCCCGCGTAGCCGTAGGCTAACGTGCCCCGGGCTAAAAAATTAATAGCTGAAACTTAGCCTACGGCTACGCGGGCTGGCAGCGGCCGACCGTCCACGCTACAAAAGTCAAACCCTAAAACAGTTTTCAAATTTAAATCTCAATAGTATGAAAAATCAAGTGAGTTTATTTGTTGGGGCGGCTCTCTTAACCGCCGTCATTGCCTGCGAAAACCAGCCAATGGTTGACCTAACTGTTGAAAACCCCGGTAAAGGTAGCCGGGTCGCTAATGCAACCGGCACGTTGCTGTTTCAGACCAATTTCGATAATTCCGCCATGTCAACAACTGCCGATCCACAGCGTCCTGATATAACCGGAAGCAACATTACCGGCTCGGCTTGGACCGGCACCGAGTTTGGGAATAAATTCAGATTCTATTATGAAGACGGGAATGATACCCAACGAAAAGCGGTGATTACGACAGACGACGGGGGTAGCACGAATAACATTTTGAAATACCTGATTTCAGATGTCAACGTTCCGTCGTTATCCAAAGCCAGAATACAGGCCGATTTGTACGACTTCAACAATACGAGCACAGGCCAGCCTTACAAGGAAATCTACCAGAGTGTGCGAATGAAACTGCACTACAGTTCGTTCAATAAAATTCTGCTTGATAATGCCCGATTAGGTGCAGGCTATTATTCGGGTGACTGGATTACGCTGTTTGAGTTCTGGAATAACGACAATTGGGGCAGTGCGTACCCATTCCGTATATCGGTTGGACTAAAAAAGCTGGAGCCTGCCCGAAATAAATTTGTGTTGTATGCCGACGGGCAGGACATTGATGTGGCAACTAGCACATGGAGACATCCACCTCTGTGGGAAACCAGCGTCACGGCTGCCTCAAACGCTATAACGTTAGGAACCTGGATGACCGTTGAGATTTACTTTAAAGAAGGCACAGCGGGTAACAACGACGGTAAATTCTGGCTGGCTGTCACGCCCGACGGCGGCACTCGTCAAGTGATTTGTGATTATGCCACGGGGACGAAACACATTCTGACGCAGCACCCCAATGACCCGGCTCCCAATGGATTGAGCCATTGGAATCCCATGAAACTCTACACCTCTGCCGCTATTGTCAATACGGTAAAGGGTGGTTCAAATCCGCAAACGCTGCAGGTTTATTGGGACGACTATCGTTTGTGGAAAGACAAGCAACCGCAGTAATCCTGTTGATTTTGCAAACTGGCTTAGGCTGTATTCGCCCCAGTTGAGTTATCTCTTCTGGGGCGAGTCAATTAAAAAACTAAGACCACCTTACCCTGTGTTTGGCGTGACTCCATATCCCGGTGGGCTGTTTGGACCTCGGCGAAGGCGTACCTCTGCACCGGTAATTTCAGCTTTCCCGCCGAGAGCGCATCAACTAATTCGCCTGCATACTCACCAAGCTTTGCTGCTTCGGCAAACAGCGTGTAGCCACGAACGGCCTGCCCCTGACCGATAAGTTGCTGACCCGCCAGCAGGGTGGGTTCACCACTTGCCGCTCCATAAATGACACCGGTTCCGCCTGCTCCCAGGGTCTGCAGGGCTTGCACACCAACCGTTCCTCCCACTGCATCGAACGTGGCCGATACGCCTTGTCCGCCAGTGGCATCGCGTACCTGCTGTACCCAGTCCAAGTCAGCATAGCTAACGGCGACATCCGCACCAATCGCCAGCGCCTGGGCTTTTTTGGCATCGCTGCCTACAGCGGCAATTACCTGTTTGCCCTGATTTTTAGCCAACTGCACCAGCACCGAGCCAACGCCCCCGGCAGCGGCCAGCACCAGCACCGACTCGTAGTTGCCCGTGTGGAGCAACCCGACAGCCGTCATGCCCTGCACGAGTAGGGCCGTTGCCTCGGCATCGGGCAGATTATCGGGCAACGGAAACGTTTGATTAGCCGGGGCCAGAGCATATTCGGCATAGCCTCCTGTCGGAATTGTAGCCATTACGCGCTGGCCCGGCTGTAGGTGCGTAACCCCTTCTCCAGCAGTCTCGACCACGCCCGCCACTTCATAACCGGGTACGAAGGGCAAGGCAACGGGTACAGGATACGTACCCTTTCGTTGGAGTATATCTGCGTAGTTGACGCCCGCTGCGCCTACTTTAATCAACACCTCCCCCGCCTGGGGTTGGGGAATGGGCAACTCAACAGCCTGTAACACATCGGCATCGCCGTATTCAGAAAACTGCACTGCTTTCATTGGATTAATTAGTTTACTGACAACTGATTATGATTTATTTAAGGATGATATTTTCCTGCGCTATTCGGTAGGCTCAGTCATGGTCCTGAGTGCTACTGATAAAACAGTTGCGATTTAAATTGTACGTATTGTTATTACATTTTCGACCAAAAAAACGATTAGTCACACGTACTATGAATCCGAAGCTGTGAGGTGTGCAGCACATCGTGAATAGAAATAGCGGCCAGCGATTGATTCATAGCGGCACGTACTTCGTTGAGCCGCTCGCTGAGGGTTTGCTGGATGCTGTCAATCATCGTACTACAACCGGCGCGTTCCATCGCCTGCACGGCAAACAGGTCAACTTCGTCGCCCTTAACGGCCTCAAAGATGTCGAGCAGAGTAATGTCTTTAGCCGGGCGAATGAGGGCCGCTCCCCCATTCACTCCTTTTTGCGTTTTGATCAGGTTGGCCGCCGAAAGTGACTGCATCAACCGTCTGACTGCCACTGGGTTATTTTGAATCTGGTGGGCAATTTCTTTCGATGAGGAGAGGACCTGATCGTTACCCTGTGCGTAACTCAGGTAGGCCATAATGTGGGTCGCCGTTATGAAGTTGCCGCTCATCGTCAGGCCAGATTGGGTAAAATGATCAATATGTACCAGAAACACGTACATATTAATTCTGGTTCCTTAGCTCTATAAAATTGCTTCCCGACAGCGCCAAAAAAAGGCTTTTGTAGGGACCGTGCTGCCCTTGTGTAGTTCACTACGAAAAACGCTGAAATCCTTCCTGTTTTCGGTACTCGACCGGCGAAACACCCATTTGTTTTTTGAATAACCGCGAAAAGTAGAAGGAATCATCAATGCCTAATTGCGTGGCTACTTCATTGATCCGAAGCTCGCTAAAATGAAGTAACTGGCAGGCTTTCTGAATGCGGAGGTGGTTGAAGTAATCAATTGGTGAGTAACCTGTATCCTGTTTAAATTTTTTTGAAAAACGGGATATCGATAAATGGGCTGACTTAGCAATATTATCCAGTGTAATCGGTTTCGATAGGTTAGCTTGCATGAATAGAATGGCCTTACTGGTCGGGCTTGCCGACGCGCCGGACGATCCCTGCTTTCGGAAGTTTTCGGGCAGAATTAACGATGCCAGAAAAAACGATGCGGTCAGATTGGCATACAGCAGATTCGCGTGGCTGTATCCCTGCAAAAGCGTATCGAATACGCGGTCGAAAAGGGCAACGCGCTCCTCTGAAAAGCCAACCTGAACCGGTTTCGATTGTCCTGCCCGCTCACCCATTAAGGTTTTTGCCATGTCGTTTCCCCCTTTTCCGCCGAAATGAAACCAGTAAATTGTCCAGGGATTTATCGGGTCAGCACCATAAGAATGGGGAATACTGGTCGCAATGGCCACTACCTCACCCGCCTGAACAGTCAGGCGACCGTGGGGCAGTTGAACCCATCCCTGCCCGTCGGTGCAATACAGTAAAAGCATCTGTGACATACCAACCGACCGCTGGTAGTAATGATCCAATGCTTTCGGATAAACGCCCATTCGGGTAATGAACAAGTGGTTCATCAGGGGCGATGCACGGCATTGATTTAACGTTTTCTTCGGAATATCAATAATTCGCTCTCCGGTAAAACCCTGTCCTTTGCGTCTTGTTGTTCGCATCGATCCTGCAAAAGTCGTGTTGCCCACTAAAAGTCGGGTGCGACCCCAGTAAGATAATCCATATATCTGCCCAAATAGTTCAGGGTCTATTCGGGGCAAAAGCTGAATTTTGTGAAGAAAAAATACAACGAAATCCAGTGTACCCATCCGCGTCGGCGCGGGGTCGCCCGTGCGCCGGGCCGCCGGAGCGGTCCGACCCAAAAAGACTTATGAAGAAATCCCTGTTCATATTGATCTTACTTATCTGTTCCCTATTGGCAGGCGCTCAGTCTGGGCAAGCCATACCTACGCCAGCGCCCAAGGCCTACGGGATCACGGCTCAAAACAATACCATTATCCTGAAAGCGGGTATTCTGGAACGGACTATTCGGATTGAGAAAACGGCTGTTCGGGCGGGCCAACTGAGGATAGACGGGACGAACGTACTGGATCCATCGTCGCAGGAAATGAACATTGCTTTCTATGCGGCTAATCCCGATGCCAAACCCGTGGGTATAAAACCCGGCGATCAGAAAGCGAATTCGGTGGAGACCAGTACAGCTAATTTGACGGATGTGCTGAAATTGAAAGAAGGACAGGGGTTTGTTAAACAAACGACACAATGGAATCTGCTCGCTCAGACCAGTTCGGCAACCTGGACTACCGTATTTGATCACCTCAATTATACCATCAACGTTCCCCGCAAGGGCGTAACCCGGCTTACGTTACGGGTGCGGACGGTAAACGACGGGCCATTGCAAGGCGTTTTCATTAACCAGATTTATGAGGTCTATGACGGTTTTCCGGCCATCCGAAAGTGGGTTGAAGTCTGCAATAACGGCCCGCACTGGTTAAAAATCGACAACCTTGTTTTTGACGACATCGTGTTTGCGCCGGGTAGTAACCGGGCCTCCGACCTAACGCCGGGCGAACGCGGAGCGGCTGCCTGTTTGCGGAGCTTTCAGAACAACGAGGGCACAAAAGGAGTCATTACGGGCAGCGAAATTCCCTCGGCCCTGCGGTCTATGGCCGACAAAGGGGGCATGGGCTACGCGGCCGATTTTTTCGAATGGGTGCTCGGCCCCACCGAAAAATTTATGTCGGAACCTGTTTTTTTATATGCTTTCAGTGGCACCGTACAGAAAACCATTTCGGGCGTTTCTACGCCATTGGATCGGGCGGTGGAACGTGACTTTCAACGATTTTTGCAGGAGGTGACGGGCGTACTCCCGTCGGCCATCGACAACCACGTTCCGCTTTGGTGCAGTTGGTCGAACGTGGGTCCCCGGATGAATGACAAGTATATTCGGGATATGGCCGACGTAGCCAGCCGGGCGGGGTTTAAGTGTTTGCAAGTGGATGCCGGCTGGAGTCTGTCCGACAAGCCCGCTAACTGGTCAACCAGCACCTCAGAACCCGATCCGGCCAAGTTTCCCCAATTTCTGGCAACGACCAACTATGTCCGCGACAAAGGCCTGCAGTTGGGCTTGTGGGTATCCTGTTATCGGAATCCTAAGCTGGCCAGCGACTTAACCGTATTGCCCGACGGTATGAGTTTGCCGATTACCGAGCGCGAAGGCGGGTTAGCCATGAGCTTCACCAGCCCTTGGCGATACTATTTTACAAATGAACTGGTTTATCTGCATGACTACTACGGGGCAACTTACTTTAAACAAGACCTCACTAACATAAAATTCGGCGATATAGCCGCTACCCACGATAGCCGAACGCACAAAGAATCGCTGTTGCGTGGGCTTCGGGGCATTCTTGAGTCGGCTTCCCTGCTCCGGCAAACCGCGCCCGACGTGGTGAGTCAATTGACCCACGAAATTTACTGGGGAACCCCCGGCGTTCCGTGTGATCTGGCGGCTCTGAAAAATGCCAATACGTTTCATATTCCGCCCAACGATTATTCGGGTACGTGGCATCACGCAAAACCCTTTTCGCCAAACGGAAACTATAATGTCGACAGCCTCCGGCAGAAACTAATTGAGGGGTGTTTCCATGCCCGCGACCGATTTTATGCCCATCGGGGCCTGCCGCTCTATGCCATTGAATACTACGGAGCGGCTACCTTCAACTTCAACGGTAGCCTGACCGAAAAAATCCAGCAGCGGCAACTGTGTAGCTGGCTGCTGGGCGCACCCAGCGTTTATGCCGGGGATTTAAACTCGCTAACCCCGGAAAACATCAGTACCTACCGCCGGAATTTCGATCTGATTGCACAATTACACCGGACGTATGGCATTTACAATCATTTCCAGTATAGCGGAGTACCAATACCGACGGATACCGACTGGCATTGGTGGGGTAAACTCAACGAGCAACGTACCGGCATTGTCGTGGTGATGCGCGGGAAGGAAGGGGAAACCAGCCGGGCAATCAATATTCCCTGGGCCGACCCTGCCAAACGCTACCGGGTAACGGCGAAATTATCGGTAAAAACGCTAGGCAACTTCACCGGAAAAGACCTGATTGCCGGTAAACTGACGCTTTCGCTGGATGCCTACGGGCAGGATATTCTGGAGTTAGCCTCTTTATAACCCGCTATCGGAGCATACATTTTCATAAGCCATAGTTTTAACCAAACAGAAATAAGATGAACCCCTACAAAAATGTTTTGTCTGAGGCACAGGTAGCCGAGTTTAACACGAACGGCTACCTGATTCTGCCCGCGTTTTTCAACCAAACGGAAACCCAAAAACTCTACGCCTTTGCTACCGAAGATGAAGCCATCGGCAAACATTCGTATGGTATGAAAGACAGCACCGGTCGGGAATCGAAACTGGCCTTGTGGTTCAACCCCGGCAACGACCCGTTTGGATTGATGGCCCGGAGTGAGCGCATGGTGGGTATAGTGAATCAGTTGCTCGACGGCACGTCGGACGTGGCTCATTACCACTCCAAGCTCATGCAGAAAGAACCTAAAGTTGGCGGGGCCTGGGAGTGGCATCAGGATTATGGGTACTGGTATCGGGCTCAATTTCCATTTCCCGACCAGTTAATCAGCGTCATGACGGCCCTATCGCCTGCTAACCGGGAAAATGGCTGTTTGCAGGTCATCAAAGGGTCGCATAAGATGGGCCGGGTCGAACACGGCCATGATGGGAATCAGATGGGCGCCGATATGAATTACGTCAATCAGGCATTGACCATCCTGGAACACGTATATGTTGAGTTAAACCCCGGCGATGTGCTTATTTTCCACAGCAACATTTTTCACCGTTCCGAAGCCAACCTATCCGACAAGCCCCGCTGGTCGTTTATTTCGGCCTACAACCGGGTCAGTAATGTACCCTTACTGGAAAAATCAACGGCCTGCATCACCCCAATCGTTACCGTTGATGATGAGCGGCTACAGGATGAAGACATCGCCTTTATCGCAGACGGCACTGATTTTCTGTCTATAGAAACCGACGTAAACATCAAGTAATACCATTTGGGATTGGGGATGTCGGATTTACCTCCGGCACGGTCCGCCGTTGCGGTCAGCCAATCCGACATCTCCAATCCCAAATGGTATAAGCTATACCGCATCGGCGGTCCGACTCTTTCCCCTCTATTTTATGGCCATCATTGTTCCGGCATCAGCCCCTGCTACGTCTGTAGCCACCCCGTATAACCTGGCGTATATTGCCGCCATATGCCTGATTACGGCCTTAGGGGGTTTGTTGTTTGGGTTTGATCTGGTCATTATATCGGGAGCGGTTCCGTTTTTTTCAACCTATTTCGACCTGAATGCCGTGCAACAGGGGCAGGCAGTTGGGTGCATCAACCTCGGAGCGGCTTTCGGGGCGATGCTGGCCGGGCGGTTGAGCAACCAATGGGGGCGTAAAAAATTACTACTTGGCTGTGCGCTCCTGTTCGCGCTGACGGGCGTAGCGACGGGCTGGTCGTTCAGCTTTCCGCTGTTTATCCTGTTCCGGGTTTGTAGTGGTGTGGCAATGGGCGCGGCTGCGCTGGTTTGCCCCATGTACATTGCCGAAATTGCACCCGCTTCGTTGCGGGGACGCTTAGTGTCTTTCTACCAACTCGCTATCGTGACGGGGCTGTTGCTGGCTTATCTGACCAATTATTTTCTGGTCGATACTGGTGGTAACAACTGGCGATGGATGTTTTCGTCGCAGGCCATTCCGGCAACCCTGTTTTTTATCGGGTTGTTTTTTGTACCCGAAAGTTCCCGCTGGTTAGTGAGCCAGGGGAAGAATGCGGAGGCTTTTCGGGTACTGGAAAAAACGGGCGGGAGCGCGTATGCCGAGTTAGCCGTGACCGACATCCGCAAAAGTTTTGGCGGCAGCGGTTCCGACGGGGAACCGCGACCACAAAATTCTAAAGAAAACTGGCGCGAAGTGTTCCGCTATCCGGCGAGTCGGCTGGTGCTTATCGGTACGGCCATTGCGGTTTTTTCACAAATTGATGGTCAGAATTCGGTGCTTTCCTACGCGCCCGAAATTTTCAAACAGGCTGGCGCGCTGGGTAATTCGGCCTTTCTGCAATCCATTCTGATTGGGATTATCTTCTTCCTGTTCACGTTTCTGGCCATTGCCACCGTGGATAAGGCCGGGCGACGGAAAATTCTGCTATGGGGTAGTTTGCTCCTGTTTGCTACGCTAACTGCACTGGCTGTTTGCTTCTACCTGAAAGCAAACAGCTATCTTATTTTAGGTTTTGTCCTGGCTTTTGCGGCTACGTATGCTGCCACGCTGGGGCCGGTTACCTGGGTCATTGTGTCGGAACTGTTTCCCAACCACATACGCGGAACCGGTATGAGCATCGCTACGCTGGCGTTGTGGTTAGCCAATTACCTGACTACGTCGCTTTTTCCGGTCATGCAGGACAGCATCGGTTTATCGGCCACCTTCCTGATTCATGGGGGCATTTGCCTGCTGCTGTTCCTGTTCACGCTGAAATACGTCCCCGAAACCAAACAGAAATCTTTGGAAGAAATGAGCCATTTGGTTTAAGGTATTATTCTACCAAACTCATTAGCTAAGTGAGTCGCTGCCCGACTACCGATTTAGTTCTGTTTTATGAATTTGTTCCTAACCAATTAACTGTTTAAATCATGCTACACTACTTACTACCCCGCCTGATGGCGGTGGGTTTCCTGCTGCTCGCCAGTCAGGTAGGCCTGACAAAAAGTTTGCCTGATTATCCCGTTTCTTTCCGTGTGACCCATAGCGACCATAGAGCCCCGGCTGACGTGGTCGTTAAAGGAACAGTGACTGACGAAGCCCGACAGGGGGTACCCGGCGTTAGTGTTACGTTGAAAGGCACCAGCCGGGGTACGACAACCAATACCAATGGTGAATACAGCATTAGTTTACCCACAGGCGAACAGACGCTTATCTTTTCTTACATTGGCTATGTAACCCAGGAGATTGGAGTTAATAACCGTACACAGATCGATGTCATTCTGGCACCCAGCAGTCAGTCACTTAACGAAGTAGTTGTGGTTGGCTATGGCACCCAGCTCAAAAAAGATTTGACGGGTGCCATTGCCTCCTTAGGTGCCAAAGAGATTAAAAATGTGGTCACCAACAATGGGTTAACGGCGGTAGCCGGTTTGCTACCGGGTATTCAGGTAACGCAGGCCAACGGACGGCCCGGTGCTAATCCGGTGGTCCGAATCAGAGGTACCGGCTCGTTTAATGCCAGTAATACACCCCTGATTGTGGTCGATGGCCTTCCCCTAAACAATACCGATGATTTCAACCTGATCAATCCCGCCGATATTGAGTCGATGGATATCCTCAAGGATGCGGCTTCGGCCGCCATTTATGGTTCCCGTGGAGGTAATGGGGTTATTCTTGTGACGACAAAAAAAGGGAAAGCTGGTAACGCCAAAATTTCTCTGAACTATTATACCGGTATTCAGCAGGTCTCGAAGTACGTCAAACTCCTGAACCGCGACGAAGATATTGCTTTTATCAAAGAAACGACCAATGAGGAATGGCTTCGGGCGGGCGGCAATCCGGCAACGCCTAATGGCAGCCGGTCAATAGCAGGCAGTGGCAATAATCCCCGCTTCAACTACCCCGCTATTCTGGATAATCCGTCGTCTTTACCCGACACCGATTGGCAGCGGGAAGTCTTTCAATCGGCTCCCGTAAACAATTACCAGCTATCGGCCCAGGGCGGAAGCGATAAAATTCTGTACTATGTGTCAGGCAATTATTTTCAGCAGGCTGGCGTAGTCAAAACCACCGATTTCAGACGCTACAGTCTGCGGGCAAACGTGGAGGCTTCACTGAACAGCCGCATTAAGGTCGGTATGAACTTCGCGCCAGGCTACGCTAAGGAAAAACTGGTACCGACCGACGGACACTGGAATACGGGTGCGGTTGTTACGACGGCCCTTTCTATGCCTCCCTGGATTGCGCCCAGAAACCCCGATGGCTATTACGGCCAGATTGCGGGCTACCCCGACCTGATTGCCAACGGATTTCCGGCCGATTTTGCCTCTCCGATCCAATATTTTGAAGACCCTAATTATAAGAACACGTCAGAGTCAGCCCGCTTGCTGGGCGGAAATTTTCTGGAGGTAAAGCTACTGGATGGGCTAAGCTTCCGCACGAGTTTAAATTACGACTGGCGCACGCAATGGATCAATTATTACCGGCCCTCTACCATTTCGTTGAGTGGATCACCTGCCTTAACGCCATCCTATCCGACCGGAAATTTAGCCAATATCGACAGTCGGCATGAGGAACGACGCGGGATCAACTTCGCCTGGGAGAATATTCTGACTTACACGAAAACGTTTGGCACTAAACACCGGGTCTCGGCCCTGGCGGGTTATACCACACAGAAATACACCGAAGAATATACTCGCACAACCGGCCAGGTCGGCACCTACTCCAATGATCAGGTTCAGTACGTGACCGCAGCGTCGATTGTGAACGGAACCGGAGACTTCCAGCAGTGGTCGTTGCTATCGTATCTGGCCAGAGTTAACTACGGCTATAAAGATAAATACCTGCTTACGGCGGCTATTCGCCGGGATGGCTCGTCCCGATTTGCCGCCAACAACAAGTGGGCCGTATTCCCGTCGGTATCAGCCGCGTGGCTCCTGTCGGAAGAGTCATTCCTGCGAAACAACCGGCTCATTAGTACCTTAAAACTACGGGGTAGTTTTGGTATAACGGGCAACTTCAACATCGGTAACTATACATCACTGGGCTTACTCGGGCGCGACAATTACGTATTTGGGGCCGGAACCGGTACGCTAACGAATGGGCTGGCTCCCGCCAATTTAGAAAACCCGTCGCTGAGCTGGGAAACCAACCGACAAACAGATGTAGGGGTAGATATTGGGCTATTGTCGGAGCGGATTCAAATTAATCTGGATTGGTATAGCCGCACCACCCAGAATCTGCTGTATGCGCGTCCGGTTCCGGCTATTACCGGCTTCAGTTCTTACATGGGTAACATTGGCGATATCAGCAACAAGGGTATCGAATTGGGGCTGAACGCTCAGGTTTTCCGGGGGCCCGTAAAGCTAACACTGGGTGGCAACCTGACGGCTAACCGCAATAAAGTGCTACGGATTGGCGAAACCAACGCACCGGTTTTTGTGACGATCCCATCCGGTACGGTGAAGACGGAGGTAGGTCAACCCTTTGGTCAATTCTTCGGCTATCAGGCGGTTGGCGTTTTCAAGACAAAAGAAGAAGTAACTGCCGGTCCGCAATGGGCTGCGGGCGGCAGCGTGGCGGGAGATTTAAAATACAAAGATATAGACGGCGATGGTCAGATTACGGCCAATGACCGCGTATCGCTGGGGACTAATCAGCCTAAGTTTACGTATGGGTTCAATGGCAAAGTATCGTGCAGCAACTTCGATCTCGACTTTATTTTTCAGGGTTCACAGGGCAGCAAGGTCGTATCGCTACTCCATCGGTTCATCGGCGTCAATACGGGTATCTACAATTCCTATGCCTTTGCCAACGACCGCTGGAAATCGCCAACCGACCCCGGTAACGGAACCGTACAGCGGGTCTTTACAAACGCGCAGAATACCGGCGGAAACAATCAGTTAAATTCGACCTGGGTGTATGATGCGTCGTTCCTGCGCTTACGGAATGTAACCCTCGGCTATAACCTACCGGCTGCCTTACTGAGCAAGGTTAAATTAAGCACCTGCCGACTGTACGTCTCGGGTCAGAATCTCTTTACGCTAAGCAGCTACATCAACTACAACCCCGAAACCTCGAATCTGGAAAATGGCGAGTCGCCTTCGGTAGCGGGTGTTGATTACGGCACGTATCCGCTGGCGAGAACCTACACCTTTGGTGTCAACATCGGATTTTAGTCCAATCCTCAACCCCTTACGAATATGAACCCGATCAATCGCCTAAAAGGCCTGCTCTTCACCTCACTTCTGTTAGTGGCCGGTGGATGTGGCGAAAAATACATTACCCTGGCACCTGTTACGTCGGCCAATACCAGCACCTTCTACAAAACAGAAGCGGATTTTGTCAATGCCATCAATGGTACTTACGCTGTTCTGCAACGTAACGGCCTGTATGCACGGGAGCATATCTTTGCCGACATCACCTCCGACGATGCGTCTACGGTATCGGGAGCCTGCATCACCGGTTATTGCGACTTTGATAACCTGACCATCACCACTGGCGGAACCGGCGCGTCGGATATCCTGAACGCCCGCTGGAGTGACGGTTACGCGGGTATTTACCGAACGAATACTATCCTGAATCGCCTGGCGGGAGCTACTTCGGTAAGCGATGCCATGCGAACCCGGATCACCGGCGAGGCCAAATTCCTGCGAGCACTCTTTTATTTTACACTGGCCCGAACCTTCGGGGATTTACCGCTAATTCTGAAAGAATTAGACCCCATTGAGTCGTTCAATTATAGCCGCGATAGTGCTGCAAAAATTTACGAGCAAATCATAAAAGACTTGACAGATGCTGCTACGGTACTACCGGCTACGTATGGGAGCACCGATGTGGGCCGGGCCACCAGCGGAGCCGCCAACGCGCTATTGGGCAAAGTCTATCTGACCCAGAAAAACTATACCGAAGCCGAAAAAGCATTGAAGAAAGTCATGGATTCGAATCAGTATACGCTCCTGCCCAACTATGCCGACGTATTTGCCCCCGCCAATGGCAACAACAAGGAAATTGTCTTTGCTGTACAATATAAGCGGGCTAATGGCGAAGGGTCTCCGTTCAACTCCCTGTTTGCCCCCGAAAACTCCGGCTCGGCCGTAGCGGCTTCACCGGGTGGTGCTCTGGTACCGACCATCGACCTGCTGAACAGCTTTGAAAAAGGCGACAAACGGCTTGATGTGTCCATTGCCACCTTTACCTATACCAATGGTACTACCCGGCTCTATACCCGAAAATATTATGACGCCGGTGCAGCCGCCAGCGACGCTGATAACGACTGGCCCATTCTGCGATATGCCGATATACTACTGATGTACGCCGAAGTCCTGAATGAGAACAATAATGGGGCTGGTGCCGCTACTCAATTGAATCTGGTTCGGGCGCGGGCGGGGCTGGCGGCTAAAACAGGCCTGAGTCAGGCGGCCATGCGGGATGCGCTGGCGCAGGAACGGCGCGTTGAGCTTTGTTTTGAAGGCCAGCGCTGGTGGGACCTGGTGCGTACTGGAACCGCTCTAACGGTATTGAATCAGTACTTCATCAAAAATAACATCGTATCGGGAGGAACCGTCCTTCAGGCTAAGCCGCACCAGTTGCTGTTTCCTGTACCTCAGAATCAAATAGACGTAAACCCATCTAAAATCAAACAGAATCCCGGCTATTAAACCAACGGCGTCCGAACGTACGTTCGGACGCCGTTAAAACAATCATTGGTGGAAAATCTATAGTCGGAAAAAACAAGATTGATCAGCAGGGCAAACGGGCCATTTTAATCCACAGAACGCTACGCGGTTCGCCTTCATCAGAATCTGTTGAATAAATAGTCAAAAAAAACAGGAAATCGACATCATCAGGCGAATTCAACCCCAGTCGAAGGGGTTGGGGCTGGCAATGGGTTATAGACTCAACCTTTGACAAAGTTTAGAACATTGTCAAAGGTAATGGTTCGGCAGTCTGGCAAATTTTACAGACTTATTCACGGATCAATAAATCAAGACATAAACTGCCTATTTGCGGACTGCTGCCCACTATGGTTTTATCATGTTAAATCATAGGAATCGTAAAAATCAGCGGTCTATAGATAACCATAGTTTTAACCAAACAGAAATTCTCAAAAGAAAGGAGCAATTTGGGCAAAATGAACTCTCTGTCAGCATTTTGGTTATACTCGCGTATCCGTTTATCCGTTACCTCCTCTTTCTGAATCGTATGGTATCGCCAACTGTGCAGGCTGCCCATTCTCCTGAGAAGCTACAAATGCTGTGGGCGGGTGTGCAGCAGCAAGATTACCAGAGTCTGACAGACCTTTATCGGCAACTCTATACGGACCTGATCAATTTTGGCCTGTTGTTCGGGCACGACGGATCGGCAACCAAAGATGCCGTCAATCAAATTTTTCTGGAAATCTGGGAGCGCGGCAAAGATTTACCGCCCGTCGAGAATGTCCGGTCGTATCTAATCACCTATCTGCGCCGAAAACTCCTTCGCGAATACGAACACAACAGCCGATTCAGCGAACTGACAGATAGCGAACTCGTTAGCCAGCGATCTTATGAAGAGTTTCTTGTTCAGACGCAGCAGGAAGAGCATATTCGGCAACGGTTGCGGGCGGCTCTTGCCCAGCTAACCCCCCGCCAGAAAGAACTGATTGAAATGCGGTTTTTTCGGGGTCTCTCCAACGACAGTATTTGCCAGGAGACAGGGATGCACATCAACACTGTGTATAATACAATCTCGTCGGCGCTGAAAATCCTACGACAAATTCTGGGTCAGGAAGACTACTACAACTTGCTGATTGGGTGGCCCTTGCTGTTTCCTTTGCTGTTTCAGGCTGAATTGCTTTCTAAAATCTGAAAAACCTGCTGCTTTCCCTGTGAGATTTGACGCGACTACTGCACTATTGAACAACCCTTCATTAACAACCATAGAATCTACCCATCATTTATACCATGCTGGCAACGAATGAATTACGAAACTTATGCCGTTGACGATTTCCTGATGAACGACCGGTTTCTGGCCTATTGCCAGGGAAGTGATCCAGCGGCTGTGACGTTCTGGGAAACATGGCAAGCCGCCAGACCGCCTAATATAGCCGCTTTTCGCGAGGCCGAACGGCTGTGTAAACTGCTCAACGGCCAGAAGCCCCGCTTAGATACCTCGTTGCAGGAGTTGGAATTTCTGATTGCCGGTCAGCGTCAGCCAGCGAAGGTCCTCCCTATGCCAATACGCTCAGTCGTAAGTTTCCCGTGGTGGTCTGTTGCGGCTACTCTGCTCTTAGTGAGTGGATTAGGTTGGGCTGGCTACTGGTTTTGGGGAAATCAATACGTCAGTTACGAAACCGCTTATAATCAGCAGCGTACCGTTCAACTCCCCGATGGTTCCAGTGTAACGCTCAACAGTCATTCAACTCTTAGGCACAAGCGCAATGGTTTCTCGGGCAGTGAACGGGCGGTAGAACTGAATGGGGAGGGCTACTTCTCGGTTCGGCATCTGACCGACAACGCGCCGTTCCGGGTGAAAACAAACAGCGCGTTTGATGTGCAGGTGCTGGGAACAGAATTTAGTGTATACAGCCGCCCGGCTCTCCACCGCGTAGTGCTCAATTCGGGGCGGGTACAGGTCCATTTTAAGGACAATCGTTCGCCAATTGTCCTGCGGCCCGGTCAGTTACTTGAACTGGACGATAGTACCCGACGGATCCGTCAGCGGACTGTCCGGGCCGACCAGTATAACGCCTGGCTGCGAAACCAGTTGGTCTTTGATAATACCAGTCTGCCAGACGTGATTAAAACCATCGAAGAACAGTTCGGCGTTCGGGTGCGGATTAATGGAACTGACTTAGATCAGCGTACCGTAACGGGAATTCTGCCGATCAGCAAAGCAGAAACGGTTTTGGATGCGCTGGCCGAATTGACACAACTAAAGGTCCGTAAAACAAAGAATACCTTTATCCTCAGCAAAAAATAAGTTCTGATAAACTATGCAGTACATGTTGTCCGTCCCGGTCAGGCGGGCATTGATTGGTGGCTGGCTGGCGGGTTGTTTACTTTTCGCAGGGTTCACTGCCTGCGGGCAGGCCCCTATGTCCCTGCGCGATGGCTTGAAAAAGCTGAACCAGAAACGGGGCATTTATTTCCTGTATGATCCCCAACTGATTGATGGTCAGATGGTATTGAACAAGCTCGACTGGAAAGCCGACACCGAGCCATTATTGACGCAATTGCTGGCCGGTACGCACTTGTCGTTCCGAAAAGTCAGTGACTGTTATTTGATTGAAGGGCAACGGGAACCAGCGAACGATGCGCCTTCATCTGCTTCGTCCGTCCGGCGATTTACCATTAGCGGATTCGTAAAAGAGCGAACCAGTGGCGAACAACTCGCTGGCGCAACGGTTTTTGTGGCGGGCAAGTCGGGGACTATGACCAACAACTACGGCTTTTATGCCCTTTCGCTCCCTGAAGCCGACGATGTTGAATTGATTATTTCTTTAGTCGGCTATCAGCGGGCCTACCGGCGCGTCCGGCTCAAACAGCCCGTATTGCTGGATGTTGAGCTAACTAATAACGACCTGCTCAATGAAGTGGTGCTGACCTCCGATGCCACCGAACGCGCTGGACTGAATCCACAAACCAGCCAGCATACGTTACCCATGCCGATAGTCCGAAATGCGCCCGCCATTGCCGGGGAAAAAGACGTCCTGAAGACGCTTCAGTTTCTACCGGGCGTTCAGAAAGGACTCGACGGGCAGGTGCGCCTGCACGTGCGCGGGGGAGGTGCCGACCAGAATCTGCTGATCTTAGACGAAGCACCGGTCTATAATGCGAATCATCTGTTCGGATTCGTTTCGGCGTTCAACGTGGATGCGCTCAAGAATGTGCGTTTCCAGAAAGGTGGTTTCTCGTCGCGTTATGGCGGACGGCTGTCGTCGGTAGTGGAGATGACTATGCGCGAGGGCAACAAAGAACGTTTCCACGGCGAAGCAGGAACGGGGGTGGTTACGTCGAAATTAATGCTTGAAGGGCCACTTGTTCGGAACAAAGCATCGTTTCTGCTCACGGCCCGGCATACGAATTTCAGTTCGCTGCTGGGCGGGTTTGTGGCGGGTTTATTGAATAACTATACTGGTACTGATTGGAAAGCGAACTTTTATGACCTGAACGCGAAGATAAATAGTGAGTTGAATCGCCGAAATCAACTGTATATCAGTGGCTACTTCGGGCGTGACTTTTTTGGCGGGGGCGATAGCTTAGACCGTAATCGTCGTTGGGAGAACGTGCTGCGCTGGGGCAACGCAACCGGTACAGTTCGCTGGAACCATTTGTTCAGCGAACGGCTGTTCGCCAATCTGTCGCTGATTTACAGCAAGTACGATTTTACGACGCATACCAAATACATCCCGTTTGATCCGACTGATCCAACCGTTGTGCAAAATACCTGGCGGTCGTTCGATGGCATAACGGATTATACCCTCAAGTACGATCTCGATTATTTTCCGAGTCTGGCGCATCAGGTTCATGCCGGTTTTACGACGACGCAACGGTCGTTTCGGCTCAATGGCTACGAGGTGATCAATTCTGCCAACCAAACCCACCGAACGCATCATGAATCGACCCGGTCGGTAGAAACATCGGTTTATGCCGAGGATAGCTGGGACATCAGCCAGTGGTTTAAAGCAACCGCAGGTGGGCGGGCTACGCTCTATCAGGCTCAAAATCAATCGTATGTGCGGGTTGAGCCACGCCTGTCGGTTTCGGCCAAACTTACCGACAATACGGCTCTGCGCGGTTCGTATGCGGTTATGAATCAGTTCGTTCATCAACTGACCAATACCGGCGAAGGATTGCCTACCGATTTGTGGGTTCCGGCCACGGCCCTTGTCAAGCCACAGCAGGCTCGGCAGGCGGTGCTGGGTGTTGTGCATGAGCTAACGCCCAGGTGGCAGTTGACCGTTGAAGCCTACCAGAAATGGATGCGTCATATTATTGGCTATCACCCGAATGCTGACTTTATCGGCATTACCAACGCCCAGCGGGCCGAAGGGATTCGGTGGGAGCAAAACGTGACGAGTGGTGCTGGTGATGCCGCTGGCGTGGAGGTCATGCTCCAGCGAAAAACAGGTCGTTTGTCAGGCTGGGTCGCTTACACATGGGCCATTACGCACTGGGTTTTTGACGAACTCAATAATGGGCAGCCTTTTTATCCATCACACGACCGCCGACATACGCTTTCGTGGGTTGGCACCTACGACTGTAAACCGACACTCAAACTGTCGGCGTCGTGGTCGTATAGTTCCGGCAATCCACAATCGTTGCCGGTGTCGGGTGTGCCGAGTTTTGGTCATCTGGGTTTGGGGAGGGACGAAAATCCGGCTACACCCGCCGATCAGCTTTTTGGTTCTCAGGGGCCATTGGTGCAGGTTCGGCGTTCCTACAATGGGTTTCGGGCCGAACCCTTTCATAGGCTGGATTTGAGTGTTCAGAAAACGTTTTCCGGCGGTCGGTTTTCGCACGTGCTGGAAGCAACCGTCGTGAATGTGTATGGACGCAGAAACCCGTTTTATTACGATTTACAGGTTGATGAGACGAATCAACTGGCTCTTAATCGAGTGTCGCTTTTTACGTTTCTTCCATCCCTGAATTATACATTTCGATTTTGACCAATGCGTGTTTGGGTAGCTTTCATTCTAACGTTAACGCTGGCTGGTTGCCTGAAAACAACGGATTCCGTTGACCCCGCTTTGCTGGCCGCCGACCGGGAGTCGAAGCTGTACGTCATCTGTTTTATTTCTCCGCAGGATACCATACTGGCGGCTAAAGTCGCGCGGTCAGAACCGAAAATCATCACCACAAATGAACCCTCGCTGGTAGTCGAAACAGCCACCGTGACGTTGAGTGATGAGAAGCATAGCATCGTGTTGCCGTATAACAGTGCGGTAGGTTATTATCGGGCAAAGCCGGGAGGAGGCTTTTCGATTCAGCCCGGCCAAACCTACCGGCTTACCGTGTTGATGGGCGAGAATAGTCAGGTAACAGCCCAGGCAACCGTGCCTGATGCGGTTCCCATTCAGCGCGTACAAGTCGATTCGGCTGTAACCAAAACGGCTATCAATCAATCTGTTCTGTACACGACTACTATTTTCTGGAATTCGCCGGGTGGCCTTGCTTATTACCGGGGATATGGTGAGTTTACCCAAATGATTACTGACAAACAGGGTACGTTGCTGGAAACCCGCATCAACTCACCCTCTTTTTTTGTAGACCGGGCAAATAGTCCTGACCCTAACCTGCGTTCGCTAACGGGAACCCATACGGTGGTGCTTCCCCTGAACGCTAAAATCCTGACCAAACGAGCGCGGATTGAGCTTTTTACGACTGATCTGAATTATTACCGATACCATGCGACCCTGCGGGAGCAGATCAATACACCCAACAACTCATTTGCCGAATCAACAGTCCTGTTTTCTAATATTACCGGCGGTTACGGTGTATTTGCGGCCTACAATACCGCCTATGTAACACTGCCTTAAAAGAAAGGGGTAAGCCATGTGCTCACCCCTTATCTACTCTACCCCTACTATTCTTCGTTAACTATGGCAATAGCACCTGATCAATGACATGGACAATCCCGTTCAGCGTGACGATGTCGGCAGCCGTTACCGTCGATGGTGTTGCATTGCTGTTTCCTTTGACGGTGATGGCCTGAGTTGGACTTGCCGAAACCAGCACCCGCCCCTGTAGGGTATTCAGTTCACCGCTACGTAACGTGGACGAAAGTTCGCGGCCACTCACAACGTGGTAGGTCAGAATGCGGGTCAGCGTAGCCGGGTCTGCCGCCTGAATCGACGCGATTGTGGAGAAACCGGCTGCCTGGAAGGCCGCATTGGTTGGGGCAAAGACGGTGAATGGACCACCTGTGGCAATTGTCTGCACCAAACCTGCCCGCTGAAGAGCCGCCACCAGATAGGTCAGATTCGGATTAGCCGAGGCTACTTCAGCCAGATTACCGGCGGGTGGTGAGAGCACCCGGTTGATAACATGAATCACGCCGTTGGTCGCCTGCACATTAGCCTGCTCGACAACGATGCCATTGACCGATACAGTCTGGCGTTTGGCGACCAGCACTTCCGACCCAAGTAGTGTAGTATAGCCCGTAACATTAGCCGAAAAGCTTTGGGTCGGGAAACGGTTGCCAACCACGTGATAAAGCAGAATCCGGCGTAACACGTTCACATCAGCCGCATTAATGGCATCGGCATTAGCAAAGCCAGCCGCCTGAAAAGCCGCATCGGTTGGGGCAAACACGGTCAGGTTGCCCGTCGCCAATGCACCGGCCAGACCCGCTTTGACAACAGCCGTTTTTAACAGCGAAAACGCTGGATTTTCAACCACAATATCCGTAACTGACTTAGTAACAGTCCCGCCATCGGGCAACAACACCTGGTCAATGACATGGACAGTTCCATTGATCGTTACGATGTCTGGAATAATAACCAATGCCGGCGAAGGATTACCAAGTCCCTGCACCGTAGCACGGGTCGGCGTTTTAGTGGTTGCCAGGGTGTTACCCTGAATCGTGGTCAGGCTACCCTCACTCAGTTGAGATGTAAATTGGCGACCACCCACCACATGATAGCGAAGAATGCGTCCTAACACGTTAGGATCAACGGCTTTGATGGCATCAATCGTAGGAAAGCCAGCCGCCATAAAAGCCGCATTGGTTGGGGCAAAGACGGTTAAATTTCCATTTGCCAACGGTTCTACTAGTTTGATTTCGCCCTGGTTGGCCCGCTGAATGGCCGCCACTAAATAAGTCAGATTTGGGTTGGAAACGGCTACTTCGACCGTGTTTCCGGCTGGGGGCAACAGCACCCGGTCAATGACGTGAATCACCCCGTTGTTGGTTTCCAGATCGGCCTGCGAAACGGTGATTCCATTGACCGACAATCCACCCCGCCGGGTGGCAAATACTTCCTCACCCTGTAGGGTTCGGTAGCCAGTCAGGTTTTCAGAAATTCGATCTTCAAAAAAGCGCTCTGTACCAATAACGTGATAGAGTAAGATTTTGCGGAGCGAGTTCACATCAGCCGCATTGATGGCATCGGCATTGGCGAAGCCTGCCGCCCGAAAAGCCGCATCGGTGGGAGCAAACACAGTCAGATTACCCGTCGCCAGCGCATCGGCCAGACCCGCTTTAACCACCGCCGTTTTTAGTAAGGAGAAGTTGGGCGTATTCACAACGACTTCGGTAATACTTTGATTGAACCGAATGCGGGCACCCGTTGGCTGAGCCAATTCCTGTGGCTGAATACCCCGTTCGCAGGCTATAATCCCCAATAACGATGCGACTAACAGTCCGACAACTTGTGAAGGCAAAAAGAGACGTTTCATAAAATCGGTAGACAGTTTAAGTTGAAGGAGTAGCTTCCTGTTTAGCCTGAGCGCTCAGGGAACGGAAGCGATTTCAACGGATAGTGCTGCCGATTGATGTAATCTCACAAAAGTTTCCTAAAAAATTTGTATGTTGACTTGCTAATCGCTTGCAGGCCGAACGGCTTCCATAGGCCGTAAAGCCGCTGTTTTCTACAGTGCACCGCCTATTCTGTACCAATAGCGAAGTTGAATTTCGAGCCTGATTCCGGCTTTATGAACGGCAACAGTAAGCGCAAACTCACCGCCCGGTTCGAACTCAAGGCAGTAGAAGAAGCGCTCAAAGGAAACGCTGGCCGTGATCAGTAAACGGCATGAACTCCATCCCAACCAGATTGGGTAAGTGGAAAAAGCAATTCCTGGAAGGAGCCACTGCGGTCTTTGGGGCCAGCAATAAGCCACTCAAAGTAAGTCAGGAGCCGGACACGGCTTTGCTTTACGAGCAGATTGGCCGGCTACAAGTGGCGTTAGCGTTTTTCAAAAAAAGTTAACGCCATGACTTCCGGTGGTAGCTAATCAGCATCAAATTCAGGAGAATTACCCAGGTTGTTAAACTGTCACCAAGTTGTTACTAATCTGCTCTGCTGCCTGTCGAAGGCCATTTAAAACACCCGTTGCTTTTTCGGGCGTAAGCCGATACGCAGGCAGATAAACACTTAAGCTGGCCACAACCTCTTCCTGGCGATACACGCCGACGGCATACCCAATTACTTGCCGTAGTGATTCCTGATAGGCGTACCCGCGATCCCGGATGGTTTGGATTTGGGCGTAAAACCTGGGCTCGCTCGATGCTTCTTCCCAAAGTTCAGGCGTCGGAAGGCCATACCGGTTTTTGAATTTGACCAGTTCGGCATCGGGCAGCAGGCCAACCAGCAGCCGCCCCGAAGCCGAGTCGTAAACGTGCTTCTCGTCGGTGGTTTGCACTTGTAAAGGTTGGTCGCACAACTCGCGATGGATGATAAGACGTTGATCACCGTTTAAAACAGCCAGTAAACAACTTTCTTCCAGTTGCTGCACCAAAGCCTGCATCGGTAAACGGGCCGCTTCCAGAATATCTTTCCGATAGGCCATATTGCCCGTTAGCCAATACGCTCTTGAACCTAAACAGTACCCTTTTTTAGGCCCCACCTGATCCAGGTAACGACGACTGACCATTGTCTTCATAATATTAGCACAAGTGCCCTGGTTTAACCCGGCCGCTTCGGCAACCTCTGTTAATGATTTTGGGCGGTTTGGCTCATTGGCGACAAACTCCAGGATGTCAAATGCCCGGTTAATGACCTGAATCATAATATCTATTTTTACAATGTAAAAATAGATATTATTTTATTATACTCATTGTAAATTTTTCAGTCATCTTCTAAAATTATTATTAAACTACTGATAGCGGCATAAAATGCCCCATTAATAGCTTAATACCTTCTATTTCTACCAGGACGAAAAAAAGCTGGTACATTTTCTAAGAAAAAAACTATTAAAAATTTGGTAAACTCAATTATACGTTTCATAATTAACTCATTAATGATTTTGATTTTATAATATAAAATTGAAAAATATACAAATTTATGAATAAACCTCTTTACTATCTGTGTTTGTGGGCGTTGCTCTATGGAGGAGCAGCGTTTGGACAGGCAGGCATGCTATCTGGACGGGTAACGTCGGGGGTGGGCCGGGAAGCCCTGCCGGGTGTTAACGTCTCGGTTGAAGGCACCACAACGGGCACCACGACAGCGGCTGATGGCACATACAAACTCAGTATTCCTTCGGCTTCGGCCACGGTCGTTTTCTCCTACATTGGCTATGTTACTCAACGGATAAAACCAGGAGGACAGACCCAATTGGATGTAACGATGGGAGAAGACAATAAGTCACTCAACGAGGTTGTTGTAGTTGGCTATGGCACTAAAGAACGGCGTGACGTGACCAGCGCTATTTCGTCGGTTAGTGGCAAAGAAATTCAGAACCTGCCGGTTGCCTCGCCCGTTGCGTTGCTTCAGGGCCGCACAGCGGGTGTTCAGATTGTACAGAATTCGGGCGCACCGGGCGCTACCAACTTTACCATCCGGGTGCGGGGAACCACCTCCATCAACGCAGGTAATAATCCACTTTACGTAATTGACGGCTTGCCTTTTGAAGGTAATTCGTCCGACATCAATCCCAACGACATTGAGTCGATGGAAATCCTCAAAGATGCGGCTGCGTCAGCTATTTATGGCTCCAGGGCCGCCAACGGTGTCGTACTCATCACGACCAAGCGGGGTAAGTCGGGAAAAGCGTCTATTAGCTTTACGTATTATAAGGCTGTTCAGCAAGTGGATCGGAAACGGTTGCCCAAGCTAATGGACTCCCGTGAATTCATCGAACTGATTCAGGAGCAGCGGGCTAATGGCACGGGGGTCACGTCATTGTACGGTTTTGTTCTGCCCGAAAGCGGTATTATTGGCGGCAACGGCCAGATTGCCAACACCAATTGGCAGGACGAACTTATTCAATCGGGCGGGATGGATAACTACGAACTGGCCATTCGGGGCGGGGAAAATAAACTCAAGTTTTACCTAAGCGGTGCCTTGTTAAATCAGAAAGGGGTTTTAGTTTACACGGACTATAAGCGCTATACTGGTAAGCTAAACGTAGACTATCAAGCGTCGGACAAGCTGAAAATTGGCACAAGCCTCAACTTCACCCGCTCCCAAACGAACGGTGTTCCCGAAAATGAAGGCGGGGTTTTTCAGGCCGCCCTGTTTAAAGCACCGGTTAACCCAGTCTATGCTACCGACGGCACCTACTTTCTCGAAGACATTTCGGGTATTCTTAATCCGGTTGCTGTTTCGGACCTGGAAACACGGCTGGCCGTTCGCAACCGCTTACTGATCAATGCCTTTGCCGAATATAGTGTCTTGCCGGGTCTTACTTTCAGGACCTCCTGGGGCACAGACCTGATGTCAACGCGAAACGACTTTTTTCAGCCCTCTAACTCACGTCGGCTCTCATTTGCCAATGGATCATCGGGGTATTCTGATGAGACGAATTGGATTTACGAGCATACACTTACCTATACCAACACGTTCGGGCAGCACCGTCTCAGTGCCCTGCTCGGCTATAGCCAGTTAGAAAACGTAAGCAACAGCAATTCAACTGCTGCCCGCGATTATGGCACTAACGGCATTGAAACCCTGAACGCAGCCTCAACCCCGACGCAGGCCACATCGTCCAGAACGGCCAATGGGCTGTCGTCGCTGTTTGGGCGAGTAGGCTATATCTATGCAAACAAATATTACCTCGAAGCCAGTCTTCGCCAGGATGGCTCCTCTAAGTTTGGTGCCAACAACCGCTATGCCCTGTTTCCGGCCGCATCGTTGGGCTGGCAGGTTGGACGTGAAACCTTTTTCAAAAACCTGGCGGGCATTGTCAGCGATTTGAAACTTCGGGCCAGTTATGGCCGCACGGGCAATCAGGGCGGCATTGGTAACTACACCGCGCAAGGCGCGTTTTCGACCGGGCTGGGGTATGTGGGGCAGAATGGGGTAGGCCCGACCGCTATTGCTAACCCGGATTTGAAGTGGGAAACCACCGACCAGTTCAACGCCGGGGCCGATCTGTCGTTTCTGAAATCAAGGGTGACGCTTAGTGTTGATATGTACCAGAAGCTGACCAGTAATCTACTGCTCAACGTGCGTTGCCCAATACGTCGGGCTTTGGTTCGGCGCTGCAAAACGTAGGAAACACCGAGAACCGGGGTATTGAGGTTAGTCTCAACACCATCAATCTGGCCGGAACCACCGGCCTGCGATGGACATCGAATTTTAACATCAGCTTCAATAAGAACAAGATCACCCGGCTCTACAATGGCAACGACATCATTAATACGCGGGGTGGCACTGGATTTGGGCAGGCTCGCACATTTGGGTTGCTACGCGAGGGGGAATCCATCGGCGCATTCTTCGGCTGGCAGGCCAATGGCGTCTATGCCACCTCAGCAGAAAACGAAAAGCAACTGCGGGCCGACAACGCCACGGGCTACCTGTTCCGGGGGGGCGATATGCGGTTTATCGATCAGAATGGCGATAACATCATCGACGACCGCGACCGGGTGGTAATTGGGAACGCCTTGCCCAGCTTTACCGGTGGATTCACCAACAACCTTCAGTACAAAAATTTTCAACTCGACGCGCTGCTGCAATTCAGTTACGGCAACAATGTCTATAATGGCACCCGCACAGTGAGCGAAAGTTTGTACCAGTTTGCCAATGCATCCAAAAATGCCCTGAATCGCTGGCGGAAAGAAGGCGACCTAACCGATATTCCCCGCGCCGACCATACCGATCCGGGCAATAATCGCCGAAGTTCGACTCGTTGGCTGGAAGACGGCTCCTACCTGCGGGTAAAGACCGTAACACTATCGTATGACATACCCGGCACGTTGCTCCAGAAAATTCGGGTCAGTAACCTGCGTCTCTACGCCACAGCCCAGAATCTGTTTACGTTCACGCCCTACACGGGCATCGATCCTGAAGCCAATTCGTATGGCAATAGTACGGTAACGGACTTAGGCTTTGACTACGCCACCTACCCACAATACAAGACTTTCCTGTTTGGCATCAATCTCGGCTTCTAACGAACGAAACACAGCATGAAAACGATTAACATAAGTTTTGCTTCGGGTTTAGCCATAACGCTGTTGAGCCTGACGGGTTGCCGGGATGTTACGGAACAGGTTAACCCCAGCGGCATTACGGCCACCAATTTCTATCAGAACGGGGCCGACGCCGACGTGGCTATTAACAGTTGCTATGACGCTTTCCAGAACCCCGAACGCTACGTACTCTGGGGCGATGGGCGTTCCGATTTGTTTACCGTTACCGACCGCTCAGGTATCAACGAGCAGCAGTTGGTCAACGGCAATCTGAACGCCACCAATGGCTACATCGGCTGGGAGAACATGTACGAAGCCATCAAGCGGACGAACAGTGTGCTGAAGAACGTACCCGGTATTACCGACCTGGGTTTCGCGGGCCGTAAGGAACGTGTCCTGGGCGAAGCTTACTTTCTGCGGGCAATGGCATATTTTTATTTAGTCAGAACGTTCGATAATGTGCCACTGATTCTGGAACCTTATGAAAGCCTAACGCAGGATTTCTTTCCTAAGCAAGCCCTGCCCGAACAGGTATACACACAAGTGGAAGCCGACCTTAAAGCCGCTGAATCCCGCCTGACCAACCAGCCTTTCAGTGCGGGTGTCGAACAGAAAGGCCGGGCGTCATTGGGGGCAGTGCGAGCGGCCATGACAGACCTCTATCTGTGGCAGAAAAAGTACCAGCAAGCTGCCGATGCGGCCCAGCAGGTTATCAGCAGCCCGAATGGATATGCGTTGGTGTCGGGGGCTAATTTTGGCACCATTTTCTACAACAAGAACACAACCGAGTCGATTTGGGAAATTCAGCTCAACAACGCTTACCTCGAAGGGAACAACAATAACTTAGTCAATCAGTTTTTACCACTGGGCGGAACGGGCTATGCCGGTGGCAACTGGACGCTCAAATACTCGACCAAGTTGCTCAATGCTTATGCCCCAGCCGACCTGCGCGGCCCCGTGACGGTTCGCAACACCGGCTCGCCTAATGCTACGGGCTTCCGCGATGCCAATACCCCGTATATCAACAAGTATCAGGGTACATTGACGAACGGGAATGTGGTTCGCTATTTTGATGCCAACCAGGTGATATACCGGCTGGCCGACATGATTCTGATGCGGGCCGAAGCCCTAAATGAACTGGGTAAAACCCCCGACGCCATTCCCTTACTGAACCAGATTCGCACCCGGGCGGGCTTGGCAGCCACAACTGCCACTTCACAGGCCGAGCTGCGGCTTGCGCTTGAAAATGAACGGTTTTTAGAACTGGCGTTTGAAGGCAAGCGCTATTATGATCTCAAACGCACCGGGCGCTATGCGGCCGTAACGGGTAATCCCGATCCCAACTGGCTCCGCTGGCCGATTACGTCGACCGAAATTACCAAGAATCCGAACCTGATTCAAAACCCCGGTTATTAACTCCAGCCACTGCTTATCATGAAAACAAACCTTATAGTAAATCTGAGCCTGTTAACACTGTTCTTCATGGTGGGTTGCAGGCAGGAAGACATTGCCTATAAAGAATTGCCAAAGGCTGTCTATATCACCAACAAAGTGCCCGATGGTACGGCCAACATTACTAATTCGGCCACTGCCAGGAAGAACGTAACAGCCGGATCAGCCCGCGTATACCTCAATCAACCATACGACAAGGACGTGGTTGTAAACTATACACTGGCCGGAACCGCCATTCAGGGCCAGGACTATACGCCACCCGCCACCCAGAGCGTGACGATAGCCGCCGGAAAATACTCCGCTGACCTCAACTTTACGGTGCTGAATAACCCGGCTCAAACGACCAACAAGACCGTTCTGATCACGCTGACGGCCGCCACAGAAGGGTTTGAGGCTGGTATTGGCGTAACTAAGGGGTATAACGTATTTACTTATACAATCACCCCATAAATAACTGATAGGTTGGTAGTGGTCAGGTGGCTAACTCGTACTGGCCACCTGATTTTTCCTCCGTTTCCTTATGCTCCTTTCCCATCTTTTCTTTGGCTATCCCACCGAACCGCAGGCCACACTGCTGCGGCAAATGGGGATTCAACATGCGATTGCTAAACTGGCACCTGAATTAACCGGCAACCACCCCCCTTATGACCTAAATGCGCTGAAACAGGCAAAAGACCGCTTTGCCGAAACCGGTTTTACGTTGATTGGCCTGGAAGGGGATCAGTTCGATATGAACCAAATTAAGTTCGGGCTGGACGGGCGCGACAAGCACATTGACCAATATGGTCGCATGCTCCAAAACATGGGAGAGCAGGGTATTCGCTTGCTTTGCTACAATTTCATGGCAGGCATTGGCTGGTACCGAACCAATACCGAAACATTGGAGCGGGGTGGGGCACTGGTCAGTAGCTTTGATGCCGGGTATGCCCGAACATTGCCTCTAACCGACTATGGTGAAGTGTCAGACAGGCAGATTTGGGACAACTATCGGTATTTCATCGAGCGTGTTATTCCCATTGCCGAGAAGGCCGGTGTTCAAATGGCCCTGCATCCCGACGATCCTCCCGTTTCACCGTTGCGCGGAATTGGCCGGATTTTTACCAGTGCCGACGGGGTTCGGCGGGCGTTGTCCCTGTCAGATAGCCCCGCCCACGGATTGACGTTCTGCCAGGGTACATATACGACGATGGGTGAAGATGTCCCTTCGCTCATTGCGGAGTGGAAAGAGCGGATTCGCTTCGTACACATCCGCGACGTGACGGGTACGCCTGATTGTTTCCGCGAGACCTTCCACGATAACGGCCCGACCGACATGGCCACCCTGCTTCGGTGCTACGACGACACCGGCTTTGATGGCCCGCTCCGTTCTGACCACGTACCCACGATGGCGGGCGAAGACAACACCCACGTTGGCTACGGAATGCTCGGTAACCTATTCGGTATCGGCTACATCCGGGGACTAATGGATGCGCTCGGCATTCCGACAAAACAACCACAAATCCAGCCGATGCAGTCATGACCATGACACCCTCTTTCTCGCTGACGGGCAAAAATGCCTTCATCACTGGCTCCACACAGGGTATTGGGCAGGCCATCGCCCTGACGCTGGCCCAACATGGGGCCAACGTATTGATTCATGGGCGCCACGAAGCAGAAGCCGGTCAGGCCACCGTTGAAGCGGTTCGGGCGTTGGGCGTTCGCAGCGATCTGGCTTTAGTCGATTTGTTCCAGGCTGATGCGGCCCGAAGGGTGTATGATGTCGCTCAGAGACAAATGGGGGCTATAGACATCCTTGTTGTGAACGCATCCGTCCAGATTCGTAAAGCGTGGACAGACATAACGCCCGCCGAGTTCAGCGAACAGACAGTTGTCAACTGGCAGCGGACACTGGAATTGGCGCAGGTGTTTGTGCCGACCATGCAGCAACGGCGCTGGGGGAGAATTCTGACTATTGGCAGTGTACAGCAGAGCAAACCTCACCCGCAGATGATGGCCTACGCAGCCAGTAAAGCCGCCGTAGTCAACATGGTGCGAAATCTGGCCGTGCAGTTAGCCCCCGATGGTATTACGGTCAATAACCTTGCGCCGGGCGTAATTCTGACCAACCGTAATACCAGTGCATTGGCCGATGCCACCTATCGGGAGCAGGTACGCAGCCAGATACCGCTGGGTTATTTCGGTGAACCGCATGATTGCACCGGGCTCGCCCTGCTGCTGTGTTCGGATGCGGGCCGCTACATCACCGGCCAGGACATTTTTGTGGATGGTGGCCTGAGTGTTTGACCCCCCAACATTTTTATGGATTCAGTATGAAACTACGTATCGTTCTATTGGCCCTGCTACCAGCCATCGGATTTGGTCAGCAGCCCGAATCCCCCAAACTCTGGAGTCCCTACCGTATCACACCCCGGACGGGAGCGCAGCATATTGATCTGTCGGGAAGCAATTGGGAACTGTCGCACACAGACCAGCCGGTGATAGATTTGAAACAGCCCCGAAAGGATGCGTTCCAGACTACCGTGCCCAACTCCGTACACTGGTCGCTATACAAGGCAGGTAAGCTCCCCCACCCCTACTATGCCCGTAACTCAACCCAGTATCGCTGGGTCGAAGAAAAGGCGTGGTACTACAAAAAGTCGGTTGACGTTCCGGCATCGGCAAAAGGTAATTACGTTTTTCTATGCTTCGACGGGGTTGATTACTTCTCGAAAGTTTGGGTCAACGATAGCCTCGTGGGTGTTCACGAAGGTATGTTTGGCGGGCCGTCGGTGGAAATCAGCCGGTTACTGAAAATCGGCCAGAAGAACGATGTAACGGTTGAAGTACGGGCGGGCAACTGGGGCAATCGGGCGACGGACTACGAAAGCCTTCCCCGCACGGCATCAGGCGAGTTCGATTATGCTAAGCGAACCGGCTACAATCCCCGCGCCAGCGGCAGGATTATCAAACCGTGGGTGATTTCGGGCGGCTCCGGGGGCGAAGCGTTTTTCAGCGTCGGAATGTGGCAGGGCGTCCGGCTGGAGATTGTCCCGTCGGTTCATCTTGAACGACCCTATCTGACCACTAAACAGGTAACCCATAGCATGGCCCAACTGCACCTGTCGGCGGAAGTTTTCGCCAATACCCAGTCGCTCCAGATGAAACTGCATCCCTGGAACAATACCCAACTGAACCACCCGAACGAAAAGGGAACCCCCTTCAAACCAGTGGCCGACAAGCTGAGTGTATTGGTCGAACTAACGAATGGGAAAAGCCTGTCTCTGGCTAAAGAGTTTCCCATTACGGCTTATGAAGGACGTATCTGGCTGGAAGAGGATTTGAGCCTGCCAACCCCTAAACTGTGGCAACCCAACGGTCTCGGCGAGCCGAACCTATACCAGGTCAGCCTGACGTTGAAGCGAAACGGAAGCCCGGTTGATCGCCTAAGTTTTGATTACGGCATCCGCACCATTGACCGTGTGCCGACCGCCGGACCGCGTATTGCCGACCGCTGGGAGAACTGGCAGTTTATCGTCAACGGGCGGAAGATTTTCGTTAAAGGCATGAATTTCACCCCGCAGGACATCCTGCTCGATTTGCCCCGCGAACGCTACCGCTGGACACTTGAAGCCGCCAAACGCATGGGCGTACAGTTCATCCGCATCTGGGGCGGGGGCCTGCTCGAATCTGACCACCTCTACGACCTCTGCAACGAGTTGGGTATTATGGTCTGGCAGGATTTTCCCATTGGCAACCAGGACACCCCCGACTATCCGCAGGACGTCTGGGAATCACAGGTGGTACAGAACATCGTCCGGCTGCGGAATCACCCCTCGCTGGTGGTCTGGAACGGTGGCAACGAGTTCAACCCCTACTCGCTGGGCAACGCAGCTTCACTGGGCATTCTCGAACGCAACCTCGACATCTTCGACAAACAGCGATTCTATGTTCGCACTACCCCCGACGACGGGTCAATGCACGCCTACCCCGATATGGACCCGACCTGGTATAATCGTAGCTACCAGTTTGAGCCGTGGGTATCAGAAACGGGGATGCACAGCATTCCGGAAGCGAGCGTATTCTACGAAACGGTGAATAACACGGAATTTACGGACCTTGGTAAAATGTGGGACAAAAGCTTCGGTCCCTCACACCCGGAGTTCATTCACCACTTTACTGAATACGGACCGGGTCGGGTTCCCCGGATGCTGAGCCGGGCGTCGCACATTGCTGACATGACAGACCCGACGCTGGAAACCATCTCGGAAGCCTCGCAGATTGGGGCCGGGGAGTTTTATCAGGTGTTTTCGGAGAAAATGCAGGGCAACTATCCCGTCACGGCGGGGCTGATGCCGTGGGTGTTCAAACGCCACTGGCCGGTAATTGCCATTCAGATGATGGACTGGTTCGGGCAGGCAGCCGCTCCGTACTATTTTTTGAAACGTACTTACGAACCTATACACGTAGCTGTTGACCTGCCACGTCTGCTTTGGAAAGCCGGTGAGCCAATTCCGCTGACTATCAAAGTGACCAACGCGAACCAGGCAACCCTGCCCGGCACGGTGTCCATTACGGTTCGGGACGATGCCTTCGGTCAACTCTGGACGAAAGAAACCCGCCTGACGGTGCAACCGGGTACGTCGGTGACGAAAGCGACCGTAGGCAGCTACCCCATTCCATCTACGTACAAAGACCGCTTCCTGTTTGTGGTTGCAGAACTGAAAGATGCGTCGGGGAGATTGGTGTCGCGGTCACTCTATTATCCCCGTTCGCTGACAATGATGGACGATAAAGCCTTCTACGATAAATATATAGCCGAGCCCATCGCCTGGCCGACGCTGGCAAAAGGTCCGTTTCTGAAAACGACCGTACAGCAATCGATGACCAGGCTGGAAAGCAAGCTGGTGTCGATAAAAAAGGCAGACAATACTCGCTCTCAACTGGTCATACAGGTTCGTAACGCAGGAACGGTTCCCGCTTTTATGACTAAAATTGACGTCGTTGGTGCGAAACGGGCCTTAGTGGCCGATGATAACTACTTCTGGCTGGCACCGGGCGAAACCCGGACACTCTCGGCGGATGTGCTCTGGCGCGAAACACCAATGGGGAACGTATCGGTTGTGGCATCGGCCTGGAATGCATCCGCTGTGTCAGTAGCGATGCACAAAGAGAAACCGGGTGTAGTGAACAAGGGAGGCAGCGGGCTATGATACTGAGTGAGCTAAACGATTCAGCCGATAAACAAGACCCTGCTGTGGCACAGCCGCGCTCTTCCTGGGCGTTGCTGGTGTTGCTCTGGCTGGCCTTCTTCCTCAATCAGGCCGACCGGCAGATCTTCAGCGTCGTTTTGCCATTAATCCGCAATGATCTTGGCCTGACCGATGCCGAGCTGGGCCTGATTGCCTCGGCACTGGTCTGGACTTACGGGCTGCTGGTGCCGGTTGCTGGTTTCCTCGGCGACCGACTCTCTCGCAGGAACATTCTGGGCTACTGCCTGCTTTTCTGGTCCATCGCGACGCTGTTTACGGGCTTCTGCACAACGCTCTTTCAGTTTGTTCTGCTTCGGGGCGTGGCAACGGGCGGAGGAGAAGCGTTCTATGCCCCTTCGGCCAACGCCATGCTGGGCGAGCGCTACGCGGAAAAACGGGCCTTTGTGCTGTCGATCCATCAAACCGCTGTGTATTTCGGGATTATATTGAGCGGCCTGATTGCCGGGTACGTGGGCGAGCACTACGGCTGGCAGCGGGCCTTCTACCTGTTCGGTGGTTTCGGTGTTTTACTGGCATTCGTCTTTTTTAACCGCATTCCGAACGATAAACCGCTGATAAACCCTACTAACGGTCAATCGCTGACCGAAATCAGCCACACGGCCCGCCTGCTCGTCAGTAAGCCAACCGTTGTCCTGCTCACGCTGGGTTTCGGCTGTATGGTATTCGTCAATGTAGGATACCTGACCTGGATGCCGTCGTTTCTGGTTGAGAAATTTGGCCTTAGCCTGACAGACGCAGGTTTTTCGTCGCTGGTCTACCATCATCTCGGTTCGTTGCTGGGTGTGCTGTCCGGTGGCCGCCTTGCCGACCACTTCGCCCGAACGAGACCACAAAGCCGATTGCTGGTGCAGGCATCGGGGCTGTTGCTGGGTGCACCGTTTATTTACTTGATGAGCCGGGCCGATACGCAAATCCTGACGTATGCAGCCCTGTTCGGCTTTGGCATCTTTCGGGGGTGGTACGATTCCAACATAGTAGCCTCGCTCTACGAAGTTGTCCCGGTGCGAACACGGTCGTCGGCCTACGGCCTAATGCTGGCGTGTGCATTTTTGATTGGAGCGTCGGCACCGTACTGGCTGGGCATGCTCAAGCCCACAATAGGCCTGAGCAATGGTCTGGCAGGTTTATCTGTGGCGTATGGATTGGGCGGTTTACTTATTGGCCTGGCGGCTCTTCTTTTCTTTAACCACGACCGCGAGCCATGATGACACAAAGCTACACCTTATTAACTGATGGTCTGGCCTTTCCCGAAGGTCCGGCGTTCGCGCCAGATGGCAGCCTGTGGCTCGTGGAACTACAAGGGGAAAGCCTGATTCGATTTCACGAAGGACAACTACACCGCTACCGGGTGGGGGGAGCACCCAATGGGATTGCCATTGATGCCGCTGGACAAATCTGGTTCTGTGATGCCGCACAACAGGCCATCCGCCGGTTTAATCCTTCTACCCGGCAGACCACTCTCGTAGCGAATGCCGTTGCGGGACACCCACTCGATAAGCCTAACGATCTGGCGTTTGACGCCCGGGGCAATCTGTTGTTTACTTGCCCCGGCAACTCGCGGCAGGCGCCAACCGGCTACGTCTGTGTGCTGACACCAGCGGGTTTCATTCATAAAATAGCTGAAGGGCTATACTTTCCTAACGGGCTGGCTTTTGCGCCGGGTGGCCGCGAACTGGTGATTGCAGAAACGTATCGCCATCGGCTTTGGAGGGGCCATTGGAATGCTGACACTACCCAGTTTACCCAGTCCTGTGTTTGGGTTGAAATCGATGGTCCCAATGGGCCGGGCGGTCCCGACGGGATGGCGTTTGACCAGGCCGGTAATTTATACGTAGCCGTATATGGGACGGGTGAGATACAGATTTCTAATCCAGCCGGAAAACTTAATCAGCGTATTCGGTTGCCTGGCCGGAACCCAACTAACTGCGCGTTCGATCCGTCGGGACGGATGGGCCTGATCGTCACCGAAGCGGAGCGGGGACAACTGCTAAACCTGCCAACGGATGCGACAGGGCTTTTAGTGCCTGCTGTTGACCCTCTGCGAACACCTTCCGCTTCTCATTAAATCCTCTTGGCGAAGTCTATAATCGATTTATCTTTCTAACTTACTTATTCCATGGAAATCATCACCAACACCTACCCCGTTCGCAAACACATTGTCAATTATGACCCGGCTGAAATTGCCACCCGTTATAAAAAGCTATACGCGGCTCTCGTCTCCGACGCCCTCGAACACATGGGCTACCACAGCCAGTGCATGGCCAGTGGTATTTATCCACTCATGCATACGATGAAAGTGGCTGGACCGGCCTTCACCGCCCACGGTATCGCCACGCCCAGCCGCGACGAGAAGGTGCATGATATACGGCTTGGTATGTTCAAGAGCATGACGCCCGGGGTGGTGCAGATACGTGACACCCAAAGCGATACGTCCTGCGGGCAGTTCGGTGAGATTTCGGCGACGGCTGCCCACGCCCACGGCTGCGTAGGGGCTGTCATTGACGGTTCCACGCGCGACTCCAACTACCTCATTGATATGGGCTTCCCAACCTTCTGCCGCTTTCGTAACCCCGTCGAAGCCTTCGGGCGGTTTATGGTGGTCGATTACCAGATTCCGATTTTCGTCAAGGGTATGGACGGCTTACTCAAAATTAATCCCGGCGATTATATCTTTGGTGATAATGACGGGGTTGTGGTGGTGCCCCAAGACCTGACCATCAAAGTGCTTGAACTGGCTGAAGAATGGTTTGCATCCGAAGCCCGCAGCCGACAAGCAATGGCCGACGGACGCGATCCTTTCGACGTATATGAAGAGTATGGACGGTTTTAATCAATCCACTCACCTCGGCAGGTGGGCTGAAGCCGCTGGAATAGTAAAAATTTTTCCCAGCTTGATGGAACCGCTCCGGCGGCCTGGCGAACAGGCAAGTCGGGTAGTCCAAGGATCCGCGCTCCAATACTTTTCAGATCGGCCCCGTGCAAATTTTCGATCAACTGGCCGGGAAAACGAAAGCCTAAACACTTTCTCTGATAGCAAAAGCCTAAACACTATTGGTTATAGCTGTCTGCTTATGTCTTTTTTCTACCTCAAACTAAATCCCACTCCTTCCGATACTCCCGCGAGAGCATAGCGTTGGCTTCGGCATTGTGCCGGAATTTCTCCTTACGGGGGTTCCATTCCAGGGACTGGCCCAGTCGATACGAAATCAGGCCGAGGTGCATGGGCATGGTCATTTGTCGGGCATAGGCAAGATTCGATTCCGGCTGTTTGCGCGATTTCACCGAATTAATAAAGTTCTGCTGGTGGCCTGGCGACCGCTCAATTGTGATAGGAATTTCGGCCACGTCTGTCATCACTACGCCATTGATGGTAATTTCCCTGGTGTTATAATCGCAGAGCAAGGTGCCTTTGTCGCCTTCAAAATAAGCGCCAATGCCCCGTTTTTCGGATCCGGGCACACTGGGTGGTGTGCTGGTCCAATGGAGATTCAATCCATCAAATTCATAATCAATGTCAATCCATTTAGGAGCATCGCCAATACCTTCGGGCGCTTCACCCTTCGCCTGAATGCGTTTCAGCCCGGTGGGATTAATCGACCACCAGACCACATCGGCAATGTGGCACCAGAAATCCTGAAACACCCCACCCGAATAATCCAGAAAGTAGCGATAGGTGAAATGGCAGCGTTCGGGGGTGTAGAGCGAAGCCGGGGCGGGTCCCTGCCACATATCCCAGTTCAGCGTGGCAGGTGGTGTCTGGTAATTAGCTGGACCCAGCACGGGCGGGAAGCCCGTTTTCCAGAGCCGCACCGTATGCACCTTGCCAATGGCTCCGCCCTGTATCAGTTCGACAACCCGGTGGTAGTTGTCGCCCGCGTGGATCTGGGTGCCCAACTGAAAAATGCGGTCGTAGCGATTGAGGGCTTTTAGCATTTTCTGCCCTTCCCGAACGCTGTACGAAAGCGGTTTCTCGCCATACACGTCTTTCCCGGCCTGAAACGCCATAATCGCCACCTGAGCGTGCCAGTGGTCGGGCGTGGCACAGGTAATGGCATCAATATCCTGACGGTCGAGCAGGTAGCGGAAGTCGGCGTAGGTTTTGGCCTTAGTATCTGGGTGAATTTTCTGTAGCGTGTTCAACGCTTTATCTAAATGTGTCTGGTCTACATCGCATAGCCCTACGACCTCCACTTCGGGCAGGTTGGCAAACCAATTCAAATGATTGGTACCCATGCCGTTGATGCCAATGTGAGCCACGCGCACCTTGTCGCTGGGGGCAACTTTGCGCTTCAGGCTGGGAAATAAGGCCAAACTCAGCGCAGCCGAACTGCCCTGTTTCAGAAATTCCCGACGGTTAGGATGAGGAGCCATAGAACGGAATTGTCGATTAATCACGCATCTATAACCGAAAGGGCGAAAATTCTACTGATTAAGTCAAACTGGAGATTGACTTCGTCGCGTAGCGACCTAATCAATCCCCAATTCACGTAAATAGTAAAACCGCCGGTTACTTGCCTTTGGTTAGTTTTTAGGAAGATCCTAACGCCTATGCCATCCATCATCCCATTAACTAACTTGCTGGGCACGCTCGCTTTGCTGCTGTTAATGGTTGGTGCAGTAGTGCCCGAAACCCCTGCACCCAACACCGATTGGGCAGAGTACAACGGCGATGGAGCCAGAAGCCATTATTCGGTGCTAAGCCAGATTACGACTCAGAATGTTCAGCATCTGAAAGTAGCCTGGATATATGCTGCGGGGGGAGCTGATACAGTAGGTAATCGCTCCCAGATGCAGTGCAATCCCATCATTGTCAATGGTGTACTATATGGTGTATCGGCCGATACGCAAGCCTTTTCTCTTGACGCTGCCACCGGCCAGCCCCGCTGGAAAACCAGCCTCCGCGACAATGGCGGAACGCTCAGTCGGGGTATCTCCTATTGGACAGATGGAAACGAAAAACGCATTTTCTTCGGGGCGGGTAAATGGCTCTATGCACTGGATGCTGAGACTGGCAACCTCATTGGGGAGTTTGGTCAGCAGGGCCGTATCGACCTCAAATCCGGCATCGAACGGCCCGGCGCCGATGAGTACGTGCGGTCTAATACGCCCAATACGATCTACAAAAACCTGATTATTGTGGGGGCGCGGGTGTCGGAGAACGAAACGGCTCTGCTGGGCGATATCCGGGCCTTCGATGTGCGAAACGGCAAGCTCGTCTGGACGTTTCATACCATTCCCAAGCCCGGCGAGTTTGGCTACACCACCTGGGCACCGGCTCAACCCCGGCAGCGGTTGGGTGGGGCCAACGCCTGGGCAGGCATGGCTATTGATCGGGAACGTGGTATTGTTTATATACCAACGGGTTCGGCAGCCTACGATTTTTACGGCGGTAACCGTAAGGGCGACAATCTGTTTGCTAACTGCCTATTGGCACTCGATGCCAGTACAGGCAAACGGCTCTGGCATTTTCAGACGGTCCACCACGACATCTGGGATCGTGACCCACCGACCACCCCTAACTTATTGACGGTCAATCAGAAAGACGCTGGTGGTCGGTCCCGACGCATCGATGCGGTGGCACAAACGACCAAACAGGGATTCATTTTCCTCTTCGACCGGGTAACGGGTAAGCCTTTGTTCCCGATAGAAGAGCGCCCGTTTCCAACCGATGGCGTACAGGGCGAAGCGCCCAGTCCTACCCAGCCGATTCCGCTAAAACCAGCCCCGTTTGCCAAACAAGCCTTTACTGTCGCTGACGTTAACCCCTGGGCGGCTGACCGTGATGCAATCGTTGCTCAGCTTCAAAAAGCCCGCACCGGGGGGCCATATATCCCGCTGACCTCCAGCATGACGATTTTCTATCCGGGCACGGATGGGGGTGCTCAATGGGGCGGCTCGGCCACTGATCCCGACGGTATTATTTATATACCTGCGAAGCAAAACCCTTGTTACTCCTCGCTTATTGAACAGAAACAGCCGGATGCTACAGCTTCATTGACAGGTGGACAGCTCTATAAACAAAATTGCTCCCCCTGTCATGGCGCTGATCGGCAGGGTAATCATGACGGATCGTACCCTTCATTGCTGGGAATCAACAATCGGCTTTCAACAGAAGCCATTGATAAGGTGCTTCTACACGGGCGCGGGATGATGCCCGCCTTCTCTCATTTGGCCGAAGGACAGCGTAAAGCCATTGTGGATTTCTTAGCCAATAAAACCGTAGCTACGCCATTACTACAAGCCAACAGCAAGGTCATTCCATCACCTTACCAGCATACGGGCTATAATCGCTGGTACGACAAAAATGGCTATCCGGTTAGTTCGCCCCCCTGGGGTACCCTCACCGCCATTGACCTCAACACGGGCGAACACCGCTGGCAGGTCCCACTGGGCGAATACAAAGAGTTGAGCGAACGGGGAATACCACCCACTGGCACCGACAACTACGGCGGACCATTAGCTACGGCGGGCGGGCTGCTGTTTATTGCGGCCACGCGGGACGAGCAGTTCCGAGCCATTGACAAAAAGACCGGCAAAACGCTCTGGCAGGCAAGTTTGCCTGCGGCTGGATTCGCCACGCCCGCTACTTATTCAGTAAGTGGTAAACAGTTTGTCGTTATTGCCTGCGGGGGCGGAAAGTTGAACCGTAAATCGGGCGATAACTATATTGCCTTTGCTCTTGACCAGTAACAATAGTCGTTCGATTCAAATTAATTCGCCAACTACACACGACCTAAACCAACGAATGATTCAAGTTAACAACACGCTTACCGCTGCTGATTTATCGGCAAAATTAGTCCGGTTCTGGGAGTTATCGGCTCAGAAGATTCGCCAGATTGACGAGCAGTATATTACGACGAACGGCTCACCCGTATTCACCGTTCAGGGAAAATACACCACCCGGGGCTGGACGGAATGGACACAGGGATTTCAGTATGGCTCGGCCATTCTCCAGTTCGACGCCACCGGCGACGACTATTTTCTGGCGATGGGCCGCAAAAAAACCGTTGAGGTGATGGCTCCGCACGTAAGCCACATCGGCGTTCACGACCACGGATTTAACAACGTCAGCACCTACGGAAACCTGCTGCGCTTAATGCAGGAAGGTAAACTGCCGGATAACGAAGCTGAACGAAATTTTTATGAACTCGCCCTCAAGATTTCCGGCTCGGTTCAGGCCAGCCGCTGGACGGCGATCAAAAACGGCGGGGGCTTTATCCATTCCTTCAATGGCCCACATTCACTGTTTGTTGATACCATCCGCTCCTGCCGTGCCCTTGTTCTGAGCCATAGTCTGGGGCATGTGTTTCAGGCTGAAGGCGATGTAAAAATCAACCTACTGGAACGCGCCATTCAGCACATGCAGGCCACTGCCGACTATTCGGTTTTCTATGGCGAAGGCCGCGACACGTATGACATATGGGGGCGCACTGCTCACGAAAGCGTGTTCAACGTTAAAGATGGCAATTTCCGGTGCCCAAACTCCCAGCAGGGCTATTCGGGCTTCACGACCTGGACGCGTGGCCTGGCCTGGGCCATGTGCGGTTTCGCCGAACAACTGGAATACATTGCCATACTTGACGATGGTGAACTGGAACCGCTTGGCGGGCGTAAAGCCATCGAAGCGGTTTTGCTGAAAGCCGCCCGCGCCACCGGCGACTTCTACATCGAACATACACCCACTAACGGCATTCCTTACTGGGACACGGGCGCACCCAACCTCCACCATCTTGGTGAGTATCTGAACCGACTCGCCGACCCGTTCAACGACTACGAGCCGGTCGATAGTTCAGCAGCCGCCATTGGCGCACAGGGGTTGTTGCGATTGGGTCGTTACTTAGTGAACTGGGGTGATGCCGAAGTTGGAAAACGCTACTGGCAGGCGGGCCTGACTGTGCTTAATACCCTACTTGATGAGCCATACCTCAGTACCGATTCCGCGCATCAGGGCCTGCTGCTGCACTCAATTTATCACCGGCCCAATGGCTGGGATTACGTGCCTGAAGGTAGCCAGATTCCCTATGGTGAATCAAGCATGTGGGGCGATTACCATATTCGGGAAGTGGCGCTATACATCCAGCGAATTAGTAATAACCAGCCGTATTATACTTTCTTTAACTGTCTGTGAACTGATTGGAACGCGGATTTTCATGATTGTTATGGTAAATTATGATCTTAAAAAACCATACTAATCTTAACAATCCGTGTTCTATCCACCTCCCGTATGAGCGCGAAATACAAACCGCAATATCCCCGAATGGCCCAGCTCAAAACGGCTGCGGATTTGCAGAACTACCTGCGAACCAATACCATTGACCTACCTTTCGACGAAAACCTGTTGCCGCCTACTGAAAGCCCGTTTAATCGCCCCATTCCACTTAAATCGGGCAAGGTCATTGGCAACAGTCTCTGCATTTTGCCGATGGAAGGCTGGGATGGCACCACCGATGGCCGACCTTCAGACTTTACCCGAAATCGCTGGATGAAGTTTGCCGTAAGCGGGGCTAAACTGCTGTTCGGTTGCGAGGCTGTGGCGGTCTGCCATTCGGGAAAAGCCAATCCAAATCAGTTGGTGCTCAATAGCGATACGTTCCCGGATTTTGTCGAACTAAGGCAATTGATTCTTCAAAAGCATACGGAAAAATTTGGTTGCACCGACGATTTGCTAATTGGTCTGCAATTGACCCACTCAGGGCGATTCTGTAAACCCAATAGCCACAAAACATTCGAGTCGAAAATTTTATACGCTCATCCTTACCTCAACCGGCGATTCGGCATGACCGACGATTATCCTCTATTGACCGACGAGGAGATCGACCAAATCATCGAACACTATGTTGACGCGGCTGTACTGGCGCAGCAAGCAGGTTTCGATTTTGTGGACATCAAGCATTGTCACGGCTACCTCGGTCACGAGTTTCTGAGTGCCGTGGATCGCCCGGGAAAATACGGCGGCTCATTGGAAAACCGCACCCGTTATTTAAGAACCATTGTGGACCGAATCCGGCAGGTCGCGCCCGGTCTGGACTTGGGGGTCCGTCTAAGTGCATTTGACTTATTGCCGTTCAAAAAAGGACCGAGTGAGGTAGGCATTCCAGAAGCCGCTGACAAGTATCCGTTTGCATTTGGTGGACAATCTAACGGGCTGGGTATTGACCTGACCGAAACGAAAGCGCTATTGGCACTGATTGAGTCGCTGGGGATTCAATTAGTCTGCATCACAGGCGGCAGCCCCTACTACAATCCTCACCTGATGCGCCCGGCTCTGTTTCCGCCCTCAGATGGCTACCTGCCACCCGAAGACCCGCTGCTGGGCGTGAAACGCCAGCTTGATGTAACGCACGAACTGAAGCAGGCCTTTCCTGATTTGGTTATCATCGGGTCAGGCTATTCATATTTGCAGGAGTGGCTTCCGAACGTCGCGCAATACGTGCTTAGAACGGGCATGGCCGATAGCGTGGGTTTTGGGCGTATGGTGCTCTCCTACCCAACCATGCCTGCCGATATGCTGGCGGGCCAGACCCTGACCCGCAACCTGATTTGCCGGACCTTTTCGGACTGCACGACTGCACCCCGCAACGGCCTGATTTCGGGCTGTTATCCGTTAGACCCGCTTTACAAAAAACTACCCGAAGCTGAGGAGTTGAAAACCATTAAAGATAACTTGTGAAACCAGTAGCGCTCATAACGGGTGGAAGCCGGGGTATCGGCTACAGCATCGCCGAATATCTGGCAAAAGCCGGTTTCGATCTGGCTATCAATGGCGTTCGGTCAGAAGAGGCCGCCCGCGACGCATTGAATGCCCTTAGAGTGATGGGTGCAGAGGTGCTGTATTGTCCCGGCGATGTGGCTTCCCACGAAGCCCGAACCAACATGCTGGCCCAAATCCGGGCGCATTTCGGCCGGTTAAATGTGCTGGTGAACAACGCGGGAGTGGCTCCCCGCGAACGGCGGGATATTCTGGAAGCCACCGAAGAGAGTTTTCAGTACGTGCTGACGACGAACTTACAGGGAGCCTATTTTCTGACCCAGGCAACGGCCAACTGGATGATTCAGCAACAGACAGAGCAATCCGATTTTACGGGCTGTATTGTCAATATCTCGTCTATTTCGGCAAGCGTAGCTTCGGTCAATCGAGGGGAGTATTGCGTAGCGAAGGCTGGGCTAAGCATGGCGACGCAATTGTTTGCAGCCCGGCTGGGCGAATACAATATTCCCGTCTATGAAGTGCGACCCGGCATCATCCGCACCGACATGACGGCGGGCGTAACCGACAAATACGATAAATTAATTACAGACGGCCTTTGTGTAACCAAACGCTGGGGCTATCCCGATGATGTAGGACGAGCCGTAGCCGCGCTGGCCCGTGGTGATTTTCCCTACTCAACGGGGCAGGTTATTATGATTGACGGTGGATTAACCCTGCCGAGGTTGTAGATAAAAAATAGTAATGGATAATAGCTGGCATTATCCATTACATTAACCAATATTCATTACATCACTATGATTGAGCAACCAAAAACCGAATCACGTTCGCTCGTCCAGCAACTCCTGCAACTGCCGGTGTTAGTGGCGGCCCTGGGTTACTTAGTCGATATGTACGACCTGTTTCTGTTCAGCGTCGTGCGGGTGCCAAGCCTCAAAGCACTGGGCACCATTCCTGACCAGTTGCTGCCCGATGGTATCATGCTGCTCAATATGCAGATGGCTGGTATGCTGCTGGGGGGAATTTTTTGGGGTGTGTTGGGCGACAAGCGGGGCAGGCTGTCGGTGCTGTTCGGCTCCATTCTGATTTATTCATTAGCTAACATAGGCAACGGGCTGGTTACGAGCCTGAACCAGTATGCCCTGCTGCGGTTTGTGGCCGGAGTTGGCCTGGCGGGTGAACTCGGTGCCGGAATTACATTAGTGACAGAAGTACTGCCAAAGCAAATCCGGGGGTATGGCACTACCATCGTTGCAACGATGGGCGTGCTGGGGGCCATCATGGCTTATTTTGTGGCTGATCTGTTTGCCTGGCGCAACGCCTATTTCATTGGGGGTGGATTGGGTTTATTGTTACTTATTCTTCGGATTAATGTTCTGGAATCCCGAATTTTTGAAACACTGAAAGAACGTCAGGTCAAGCGGGGCGACCTGCTGATGCTGTTCTCGAATAAGGCCCGTTTTCTCAAGTACCTGCAATGCATTCTGGTTGGGTTACCCATCTGGTTTGTCGTCGGTATCCTGATCACATTTTCGCCGGAGTTTGGGCAGGCGATGGGGTTATCAGAACCGGTAGTTGCCGGAAAAGCCGTTATGTTGTCGTTTACAGGGCAGGTATTTGGTGATGTGGCGAGTGGATTACTAAGCCAGCGAATGAAAAGTCGCAAACGGGCCATTCAACTATTCATTCTGTTGTCGCTGGTCTTTGTGCTGGTGTATCTGCTGGCTCCACTGCGTGATCTCGACATGTTCTATATCGTCTGTGTTTTCTTAGGGTTTGCCAATGGCTACTGGGCCTTGTTTGTCACCATTGCTGCTGAACTCTTTGGCACCAATCTCCGCTCAACGGTAGCCACCACCGTGCCCAATTTTGTGCGGGGGGCGGTTATTCCGCTCACGTCGCTCTTTGTGCTGGGTAAAGCGCAGGTTGGCGTACTCTACAGTGCGCTGGGGGTGGGCTTGTTGGTTGTTATTCTGGCTTTAGTCTCGTTGTATTTTATGGAAGAAACCTTCAATAAAGACCTGAACTATGTTGAAACAGAATAGACTCATTTATAGATACTTATGACTCTATGTGGTATACCTAAGTGTTTAACGAGGCCCCGATAGAATACGGGGGATTTCCCGTTGTACAATACCGCAGACACTGGTAGATTTGTCTGGTCTGAGATAGAGTCACTTTCCTGCCTATGCTCCGCATGGCACAGATTATTCAAAGCTATTCGAAACAAGGTTTCGGTACGAAAGCAGGGCTTAAATACTATATCCATGCCTGACGCTTTCGCATAAAGTATCTACTGGCTATCAACCTATCAAGTCGATACTTTTAACGTGCATTCCTCACCGCTGCATCAGGATAGAGTCTGCTATCTATTTCGTTGGGCGGCAAACCGTCTGTACCACTTTTGTGAGTCGATACGTCCCGGAAAGGGGTTCGCTAACTTCATATTTTCTTTCCAAACTTACCCGTTCTTTCTGGTCGCAGGTAGGCGTACTGAATGTATAGGGAGCAGGTGTTTTATACGTAGGCGAGTTAGTCCGGTAAGTAACCGAAGAGGTACAGGTGTAACAGGTTTGCAAATCGTCGGGTTTTTGGCAACTGTAGCAGGTACTCAGCATGAGCAGAAGTAAACATGGTTTCATAGAGGTAGGAGTTTTTCGTCCAGCAAACAACAAACCCGGAAGATCAGTGACCGCGACGGCGGACCGTCCTGTTAAATCATAGACATCATAGACCAGACCTACCCTTGGTTACAGTAGTTGTGGCAAATCGTGTGCCAACCGCAGCACCCAGATACATCCGACAACCTACTCTCTATTTGATAATTATCATGTATTCCTTTACGTATCGACTCTGGCGCCAACTGGATGCCGATTGGCTGATTTTAACAAGCTTATCACGGATACGACTGCCTGAGAAACGCTGGTTCTGAGAGAAAAACATTTTTTTTGTTACCAATTTGGCACAATAATTGAGTTTAACAGTAACAAATGACCGTTTTGTATTATAAATTATTTGTAGTATACATGCCGACTTTATCAAGGTCGGCTTTTTTGTGACTGGCCCAGCCAGTGTTTGAATTAGCATTCTTCATAACCAAATGACGGACGTATTTTGGTAAACGCTGGGCTTCGATAAAGTCGGCGTTTTTTATCCGGTCACAACTTCTTTTATTGTTTTGCAGGGGATTTATACCGCCGTTTTTGCCGCGTTTATTTATCCAGCAGTTCGACGATCTGAGGCCAGTAAGAAAAAATGAACCAATGCAGTTGATGAGTGCCGTGCTCATCTAAGTTGGCAAAGGCACTGATTAGCTCGCCGTTCGTTATGGCATTGGCTTGCTTAAGAAGTTCCCTGAGTGATTCGTAAATTTGTTGGGTCTCACGAAGACTAAATCCCTGACCAAAGGGACGAGGATTAACATCAGCAAAGATAGGTCTGGGCGATAACAGGGTTATAATATACTGCTTGAGTAAGAATTGGTTGGAGGGACCGTTCATGAGGTTAATGGTGCCAAAGAGCTGAGCCAATTGGGGGTGATTTAGCTCTTTTTTAGTAGATAGCCAGGTGCCAGAGTAAAGGTGTCGTTTCATTTAATACATGGAGCGAAATAAGCCCAAAGGTGTGAACGTTAGTATGCATTATTCGCTAATGGGTAGCTGATGCGTCTGTACTGCATGGGCATGGTGCTCATTGGCTTGCCATCCTCAATATTAATGAACGACGCACAACTGTAAAAGAAAAGTCAACGAATAGAGAAAAGAAGAAAATGGTTTATGGTGTGTTTTTCCGACAAAGAATATCAATTGCCTTATTTAGTCCTATTTGATTTACTAAGCGGTTTGTAACCGACCGTGACGCACCTCCAACTCCTGGGTCTAAAGAACAGGGCAATATCTCTATTGTCACTTAGTCATCATGGAAAAACGACCCAATTCCTTACTCGTCTGGTTCGGTGGTCAGCCGTTTCAGATTCATACCAGCATCGCTCAGCGCTTCCACCTCAAAGCCGATCAGCCGCTTGTTTCCCCGGAGCAACACCAGCAGGTAATTCGTCAGAACGCCAGCCATTACATCCACCTATTGCTACGTCGAAACAACGATTAGCTTAGTTCTGCCTAAATCCGGGTAAGCGATTGTCTATATAAATAGACCGTATTTTCCACTTTACTCACCTCTATACCAGCCCCGCTTTTTAACAGCAGGACTTTTGTGGGATGGATACGCCTTAGCCTTCCAATTTATCTTAGTTGGCTGGTTAGGTATTGATACAGGACTTGACGATTAACCTATAGATGAGTAAAGGTCAGTCGATTTCGGTCGACTCACAGATTCGCACCCAAAGGGAGGGTGAACAACAAAAACGCTGACTTCGATGAGGTCAGCGTTTTTTGTACGCTTATGTAATCACCTTCACTAATCTCCGTAATCGATGGTAGTCTTGGTTAACTCGCTGGGCGAAAAGTTCAATGTGGATATGTTCGGTCGGCTTTCCGACTGCGATTGGCATCTTTCTGTGCCCGGCGTAATGTAAGTATCTTGTTGAGTCTGCTATCATATAGACTATCTTCATAAATTGTGGTGTCTGTAAAAGGTTGAAATAGCGAACACGGGAATGTGTGGTGTTCCTTGTGGTCCCCCGAATGAAAAAAGCCACTCAGCTTTTGTGCTAAGTGGCTCATTGTCAAGGCTCCCGAAGCTGGGCTCGAACCAGCGACCCTCTGATTAACAGTCAGATGCTCTAACCGACTGAGCTATTCGGGAGTGTGTCGGTTAATCGTGGGGCAAAAGTAGCGTGAAACGAGATATTACGCAAGTGTTGTTCCCGAAAAAATGTCATTCCGGGTCAGTGTCTGTTATAACCAGATGACAATCAAGGCCAACGAGCTCCTAAAATTTTATCGAAATGCGTCAGGTCGATTATGCGGTACATTCTGTAGAATCAACTCTTTAATGCGCCGGGCATCCGCTTTTGAGAAATTACGGATGACAATTTCAGGACGCGCCCGGGGAATGACGTGGATGTTAGCAAAGAACAGGCCATTGTCAATCTCAACCCCCGATATGTCGGAGTAGAACACGAAGTTGTCGGTGCCGCCAATGAGCTTACGAGCACTAAACGTAACCCCTTTATCGCTGAATTCGACCACGTCGGGGTTGATGGGATCTTTAAAACTGCTGCTGCGGAATTTTTCCATACTGTCTGAAACGGGATTTAGCAGATTGGTGGATTAAACTGATTTTGTTGATCGCTTTGGTTGAAAGCAAAATCTGTTTAATCCCTAAATCTGCTAAATCCCGGTCATTTTTTAGGTATATAAATTACTTTCTTCGTGTCAAAAAAAGGCTCATCGAAATAGTCCGATAGGTCATAAACCCGGTACCGGTCAGGCACTTCGGCCAGTTCTTCGGTGAGGTCGCCCCCTTTCAAATACAAAACACCATTAGGTCGGTCGTTGTTGCCCGACTTATGTATTTTATAGCGCACCCAGCCCAGAAACGGTTTCAGGCGCGTAACGGCCCGGCTTACCACAAAATCGTAGGTCGTGTTCAACTGCTCCACGCGGGTTTGTTCGGCTTTCACGTTGCCCAGGCCCAGCGCGTCCGACACCTCCTGCACGACTTTTATTTTTTTGCCAATACCATCGACCAGATGAAAATCGACCATAGGAAACAGAATCGCCAGCGGAATACCCGGAAAGCCACCCCCGGTGCCTACGTCTAAAATTTCGGTGCCGGGTTTGAACTGCACAATTTTAGCAATACCCAGCGAATGCAGGATATGCTTTTCATAAAGTGCGTCGATGTCCTGCCGCGAAATTACGTTGATTTTGGCATTCCAGTCGCGGTATAGTCCATCCAGGGCCGAAAAACGCTCTTTTTGTTCGGCAGTCAGGTTGGGGAAGTATTTGAAAATGAGGTCGATGTTCATGAAAGGGAGTGTAGAATGAAGAGTGAAGAATGAAGACTAATTTGCTCTTACTGTATTCTTCATTTTTCACTCTTCATTCTACAGTAAAATTATCGCCAGTAGAGCCGTTTTTTGCGCCTGGCAAACACTGTTTTTAAACCCGCTAACCCATAATATACGGCCAGCATCAGGTCTACAAACGGTATACTGGCCCAATGCACGGTATGCGCCAGTCGGTAACTAATTCGCCCGACAATGCCCCAGAATAATAATAGCCGAACAGCGAAAACACCCGCTCCAGTGAGCAAAAGTAACCATTCATGGGCAGTAAATGAACGGTGCTGAAGTTCGTGTATCAGTACGACCAGACCAACCGCCATAGCCAGTACCCAGGTTAGCACGTGCGAGCCGGTAAGCAGGGCAAGCCGGAATTTATTGCCGGGTTTATAGTACTTGCCCACGTTCAGGTGTCGCCGTTTCTGGCGTCGCCACTCGGCCCAGGTTTCTTTCGGCTTCGACCACATAAAGGTTTCAGGCGTTAAGCAGACAGCCGTATTGCGACTCGTCGCCACTTCGTTGATAAAGAGGTCATCGTCGCCACCCGTCACGTTCTTGTGCGTATAAAACCCTCGATTAGCAAAAAATAGGTCCGTTTTGTAGGCCAGATTGCGTCCCACGCCCATGTATGGCCGCCCCGCCAGCGCCAGTGAGAGATATTGCACCGCCGTAAATAAGGTTTCAGCGCGTATGAGCAGATTTAAGAGACCTGGCCGGTGTTCATACGGTGAAAATCCCAGTGTAATGTCCTTAGACTCTTTCGTTAACGGGGCAATCATACCGGCCAGCCAGTTAGAAGAACTTGGGCGGGAATCGGCGTCGGTGAGCAGGGCGACCGGGTAACTCGCTTTTTTTAGCGCGATGGTCAGCGCGTATTTTTTGGGCGTAACGTGTTCGTGTTCCTTGTCGATGCGGATAAACCGGACCCGGCTAAGGTGGCTAATATCGTTCTCCAGAAAATCAGCGGTGCCGTCGGTCGAACGGTCGTCCATAACCAGCACCTCGAAAGCAGGGTAATTTTGGTCGTTCAGCAGGGGAATTAACTCAATTAGGTTTTCCCGCTCGTTGTGAGCGCACACGATGACTGAAACCCCTGGTATGTTTGCCTCTGATTCAACAGCAACGTTAGATGGGCCATATTCTTCAGACAGCACCCGTGCCGCCTGCTGATGCGAATGCACTTGCGTCGACAGAAGCGCTGGCTCAGCCACTATAGCTAAGGCATTGGAATCAACTTCAGACTGGCGGTAGAATGCCGTTCGGGAATAAACAAAAAGGATATAAATGAGCTGAATGCCAGCCATAAGCAGCCAGGTTATCAGCAGAGCCGTAATCACAAACAGGAAACGTTTACTCGCTAATGCGTTGGTTTTGAATGAAAAGACAAAGATAGGGGTTAGTTGTTAGCCGTCAGTCATTCGTTGTCAGTATCAGGCACATTTGGCAAACTATTGACTGCTGACTGACGGCGAACGACTAATTTTGTAGCATGACATTTTCCATTACGGCTCAGGATACGCAGTCGAAGGCCCGAACGGGCACGCTGACGACCGATCATGGAGCGATTCAAACCCCAATTTTTATGCCGGTCGGTACGGCTGGAACCGTGAAAGCCGTTCACCAGCGCGAACTCGAAACCGACATCAACGCCGAAATTATTCTCGGAAATACCTACCATTTATACTTGCGGCCCGGCTTGGATGTATTGCGGCAGGCCGGTGGACTGCACGCGTTTAATGGCTGGCAACGGCCCATTCTGACCGACTCGGGTGGTTATCAGGTGTATTCACTATCCGATACGCGTAAGATCAAAGAAGAGGGGGTTACGTTCAAGTCGCACATTGACGGGTCTAAACACATGTTCACACCCGAAGGGGTCATGGATATCCAGCGAACCATCGGCGCTGATGTTATCATGGCGTTTGACGAATGTACGCCCTATCCCTGCGAATACGGTTACGCCCGACAGTCGATGGAAATGACCCACCGCTGGCTCGACCGTTGTATTAATCGTTTCGATGCTACGGAGGGACAGTATGGCTACCGACAAACGCTGTTTCCAATTGTGCAGGGCAGCACCTACCCGGATTTGCGTCGTCAATCGGCAGAAGTGATTGCGGGCAAAGAACGCGAAGGGAATGCTATTGGGGGCCTGGCGGTGGGCGAACCCGCCGAGGAGATGTATGCTACAATTGAATTAGTCAATAGCATCCTGCCTCTCAATAAACCCCGCTACCTGATGGGCGTTGGCACACCCGCTAACATTCTGGAAGCCATTGGATTAGGTGTTGATATGTTCGATTGCGTAATGCCTACGCGTAACGCCCGGCACGGTATTCTGTTCACGACGCAGGGAATTATTAATATCAAAAATGAGAAATGGAGCCGAGATTTTAGCCCCATCGACCCAGCGTTGGGGGGTTATGCCAGCACGTTCTACGCAAAAGCCTACCTCCGGCATCTGTTTAAAGCCGAGGAATTATTGAGCGGTCAAATTGCCAGCCTGCACAACCTGACGTTTTATTTGTGGCTTGTCCGCCAGGCAAGAGCGCACATTGAAGCCGGTGATTTTGTAACATGGAAGTCACGAATCGTCAGTCAACTGATGCATAGATTGTAATCAATAGTACCTGGAATCACTTAAAAAAAGTCTCCTGAATGATTTTTGGGGAGACTTTTTTTATGATCATCCGTCCAATAGCGGCATGCACCAACGAAAGATGATTATTGACTATTTATTACCCGGCTCAGTATGCTAACGCCAGTAGAAACCCAATCGCTGCCATCCGCAACTAACTGGCCCGTTCGGTCAGCCAGCGATGTGCTGCGGGTGGGCTGGCAAAATCGGTTTCGTGTTGGGCGACTTATAGCCATCTTTACTGCGCTTGGTGTTGGTGTGGCTCTCTGGATGCAGCCTGAGTTTAAATCGGTGGCCCGGATTATGCCAGAAATGAATAGTGGGTCGGGCGATATGCTTAAGCGGCTGGCGTCGGTAGCGGGTTTTTCGGGCACAGATTTCTCCGATGCCGAAGACATTGATGCGGTTCGGCCTGACTTATACCCGAATGTGTTGCAAAGCACACCCTTTGTTCTGTATTTGATGAATCAACCCGTTTTTACGATGGATAGGCAGGGTAAAACAGTCGGTAAACTGTTGCGGCCTAACAGCGAAAGCATGTCATGGATGAAGCGGATTTTTCCGTTAAAAGCGGATGAACTAAACATACCCCCGAAAAACCGGACCATTGGAACGGTGCGTTTATCAGCCTGGCAGCAGGAAGTTGCCGAGGAAATTAGTGAGCGGGTCAGTGCCAAACTTGATACACGGTCGGGTATTATCACGATCACGGCCACTATGCCCGATGCTAATGTGGCAGCAACAGTGGCGCAGTTGGCAATGAACTATCTAACCGACTATGTGATAAACTACCGAACGGAGAAAGTCCGCAACGATTTGGCATTCTATCGACATCGGTTGACTGAAGCCCGCGAACGGTACCACAAAGCACAGTTCAGCGTATTTCAGTACAACGATAACCATAAAGCAATCGTTAGGCAGGCTACTACTATGAACCGGCATCGCATGGAGGCCGAACTGGCTATTGCTCAAACGGTTTATACGGAATTAGCCCAGCAGTTTGAACAGACTACCTTAAAAGTACAGGCCCGAACGCCTGTCTTTAAAGTACTTGAGCCGCCCCGCGTGCCCCTGAAACGAGCATCGCCCAAACGAACCCTGCTGGTATTGCTGTTTGCCCTGACAGGGTTGCTGGCGGGTGTTCTGCTGGCGCTTGCCCGGCAAAATAACCTAATCGGACAACTCAGGATGGTACTCGAAACCGCACCCTCGCCCACCTGATTCATTCGATTTTGCTCGTCGATTAACTACTTACCATTCGTCCCTATACTACCTAAACCTTTAACGCCTTGTTAACAGCGCTTCAACAGAAACAAAAGCAAATTGCCGTTGTCGGATTAGGCTACGTTGGCCTGCCGATTGCGCTGGAATTTGCCCGGCAGTTTCGTGTTATCGGGTTCGATAATAACCCCAACCGTGTGCGGATGCTGCAACAGCAGCGAGACCCCTCCCACCAGATGCCACCCGATGCCTTTGTTGGGGCCGATATCACGTTTACGGATAATCCTGACGATTTGCGACAGGCGCACTTTTTTGTGGTAACCGTACCTACACCCGTTGATGATTATAAAGTGCCAGACCTAAAACCGTTGCAGCAGGCATCTGCCGACATTGGTCACGCGCTGAAACCGGGCGATTATGTGGTATATGAATCGACGGTGTATCCGGGTTGCACGGAAGAGGACTGCCTCCCTGTGCTGGAGCGTTGTTCCGGCCTGGCAGTGGGCCGCGATTTCAAACTTGGCTACTCTCCCGAACGCATTAACCCCGGCGATCAGGTACGAACACTGCCCAATATTCTCAAAGTCGTGTCAGGCAATGATAGTGAAGCCACTCAGGTAATTGCCGACGTATATGGGAGTATTATTCGGGCGGGGATCTATACGGCACCGAGCATTCAGGTGGCCGAAGCGGCTAAAGTCATCGAAAACGTTCAGCGCGATCTGAACATCTCGCTGATGAATGAGCTGGCTATCATCTTCGATAAGATGAACATCGATACCCAGGAGGTAATTCGGGCGGCTTCTACAAAATGGAATTTTCTGCCCTTCACACCTGGCTTAGTAGGCGGACACTGCATTGGTATTGACCCATATTACCTACTCTACAAAGCCCGACAAGTGGGCTACGATCCACAGGTAATCAATTCCGGTCGGCGGATTAACGACGGTATGCCCGCCTTTGTAGCGACCAAATTAGTGCAGATGCTGCTACGGCACGATAAAAATCCGGCGCAGACGAAAGTGCTGGTTATGGGGCTGACGTTCAAGGAAAATATCGCCGATATCCGCAACTCGAAAGTGGCTGATCTGGTGCGCGAACTGATGAAGTATGCCATCAACGTACACATTGTGGATCCGCACGCATCGCCCAACGAAGTAGCCCACGAATACAACCTGACCCTGATGGAAAGCCCATCCGGGCCGTATGACGCCGTGATTGTAGCGGTGAGCCATGATGCCTACCGACTGCTGGATGGCACTTATTTCAAATCGTTAATGGGCAATGACCCTGTCCTGCTGGATTTGAAAGGCTTGTACCGTGTGCAGGACGAAGACGAACTCGAATACTGGCGACTCTAAATTTTCACGACGATGAAAGTAGTTATTGTGGGAAATCGGGCGTTCGATTCGCTGGAATATCACCTGAACGATTCGTTCAAAACGTTGGGCCACCAGGTATCCGTCATTGATGTTACGGACGGCATTCCGGTATCGGCAAAAATCAACTACTGGGCATCCCGATTTATTGATACCTACGACCGGCTGATTGCCGAACGAATGGCGCATAAAGTGATTCGGCTTTGCCCTGATCTGGTGCTTATTGTCTACCGAAATCTGCACCCCTCACTCGCCGAAAGGATTAAGAAGCAATGTCCTCGTGCGAAGGTGGTTCAGCTAAATCCCGACGCGCTGACGAACCTTGAAAAACAGCAGATTCTGGCGGCTGATTTCGACTGGTATTTTTCTAAAGAACCCTACATCGTTGACTTTCTGCGCGATAAAGCGGGTTTGAATGCACATTATCTGCCCGAAGGCTTCAACCCGCGCGTGCATCAGAAACCACCGGTTGAGAAAGTCGTTGCCGAATGGCTGACCAATATCGACGTGCTGGTTTTCGGGAGCCTGTATGCCTACCGCGCCCGGATGATTGAACAACTGATGCGGGCGGGTGTAAACGTGGCTGTTTATGGCACGGCAGGACCCTACCTCCGTCCGGCGGTGCGTTCGGCGTTTCGGCGGCAGTATCTGATTGGGCCGGAGAAAAACCGGCTGCTCTACGGAGCCAAAATCGTGCTGAACACTTTTCATTACGCGGAAGTGGCGTCGGTGAATCAAAAATATTTTGAAATCAACGGAATAGGGGCGTTTCAACTCTGCGATTATAAATCAACCATCAATGAGTACACGGGCGTTCCGGCCGAGCGGGTCACGTACCGGACGATGAATGAGGCTGTCGATAAAATTCGCTATTATTTAGCCCGCCCCGCTGAACGCCACACCCTCGCGGCCCATCAGTATGCCCATTTTCAGCAGCATCACAGTTTTGACCGGCGGGTGGCTCAGTTAATTAACATGGTTAGTTTTCAGCAGCGACCCATTTGTGCTGAACAGCCCTGGACAAACCGCCCGTTTGAGATGTTATGAATCGAATTCTCATCTGTTGCCTGATTTTCGGGCTTATCTGGCAGATACTGGACATCACAGTTGCAGAAGCGACAGCCGTAGCGGTGTCGACTTACGCGATTCTCAGGTTCATCCAATGCTTGGGCGAGCAGATTGCTTTGCTGGAATGCATCGGTTTCATTGCTGCGCTCGAAATTTTGCTGGTGCCCGCTGTTACTTATTTGCTTGTTCCGGCATCCATGCCCATTGAGTCAGCCGTCTATTTTGGGTATGCTCTGCCTGCTTTTCTGACGTTTTATGTGGGTATCAACAGATTTCGTCATCAACCGTCAGAACGGAAGCACTGGGAATTTATTCAGGCCGCAGCCGCCTATCTCCAGAATAAACGGAGAGCCTGTCTCACGCTGATGGTGATTGGGATAATCGGATTTGGGGTAAAAATTTTCGTGCCTACTGCCCCCACGTTTGTGGGCAATTTGCCATCCTACAGCTTGTTCATCAGTGTTCTGTATGCCTACTATTCCGGGAGTCGATACCGTGTCCTGATTATTGGCATTGCCAGTGCTGCCCTCCTTATCTACACAATCTTGTCTGGCATGTTTGGCGATCTGTTTTTCTGGCTGATGTTATTGATCATGTTTATAGCCGCTGACCGTCCTGCTGGAATTCCTGCGTTTGTAAAAGCTGGATTTAGTCTGTTGGCGGTGGGGTTTCTGCTGCTCATTCAATCCATTAAGGGTGAATATCGGTACAACACCTGGGGCTACCGGCAGGCTGAACGCCGGGCCGATGCTGGCTTAATGCTCGACCTGGTTACGGACCGGCTGACCCATCCTGAAAAGTTAATGAACACCCAGCATTTTCTGCTGTCATCGGTGCGCTTCAATCAGGGTATTATGCTTGGTAGCGCGATGGCAAAAGTGCCGATGCATGAATCCTATGCAAACGGCGAGGTATTCTTATCCTTACTATATCCCTTTGTTCCCCGGTTTATCTGGCCCGGCAAACCGCAGGCGGGTGGCTACGAGAACATTCGACGGTTTACGAGCCTCCCCCAGTTGGAAAATACCAGCGTCAATCTATCACCACTGGGCGAAGGATATGTGAACTTTGGGTACGGGGGCATCTTATTTGGATTGCTCTATGGCTTACTTCTCAGTACTTGTTTCTGGGCTGTTTTTCGCTTAGCCGAACAAATGCCTTCGGTTATTCTCTGGTTGCCTATGCTCTTTATCGGATGCCTGACGATGGAAACCGACCTGTTCTCAACTTGGGGGAGCCTGCTTAATAACGCGCTTTTCATCACTAGTCTATTCTGGCTGTTAAAACGCATTGGAATCCAATTGTAACGCTGATGAAGGTTGTTTACCTTGTTCGCTGCCCCGGCACCGGTCATAGCATTGAAGCCTTAGTTGAGACTCTTGCGCGGGAAACTGCCCGGCAAGCAGATATGACCGCCAGCATTGTCCAGTTACCCTATATTAGTCGTGGCCTGTGGAGTGTCTGGCAGAATATGAGGTTTGTGCAGGGTTTGCAGGCTGATGTTTTCCACATCACGGGCGATGTGCATTATATGGCGCTGGCGTTGCCTGCTTCACGAACTGTGTTAACTATTCATGACTGCATCCCGTTAGATAAGGCCGGAAATTGGTCGTTGCGATACCTAATTTTCTGGTTACTATGGTATCGCTTGCCAGTTCGTTGGGCGGCTGTTGTAACCACTGTTTCGGAGAAAACCCGCCAGGAACTCATTCGGCACGTAGGTCGAGTAGCCCAAAAAGCGATTGTGGTGGCTAATGGTTGCGATCCAGCCTTTCAATACCGCCCGGCTGACTTTCGGAAAGACCACCCGATTGTGTTGCAGATTGGTACGGCCCCCAATAAGAATTTATTACGCCTGATTCCGGCTCTCACCGGAATTGATTGCACGCTCATCCTTGTCGGTCCACTAACGGAAATTATTCTCGATGAGCTTCAAAAAAGTCAGATATACTACCGCAACTACGTCAACGTAAGTCAGGAACAAATCGTTGAGTTGTATGAATCCTGCGATATCGTCACGTTTTTGTCAACTTACGAGGGCTTCGGTATGCCGGTTCTGGAAGCGAATGCCGTTGGCCGGGCGGTGATTTCTTCTGTCGCTGTTCCAACGGCGACACTGGCTCCCGATGCAGCCTGTGTTGTTACCCCAACCGACATTGCGGCCATCCGCGATGGTATCCTTCAAGTAATTCACGACGATACTTATCGTCAACGACTGATTGCGGCTGGCCGAATAAACGCGCAACGCTACACCGCATTATCAATGACTACTCATTATCAAATACTCTACCGTAAAATGACACAACAGACCATAATTGCCGAACCGGCTTTATGAAGATACTTCTATCGGCAGATTACTTTTACCCCGCTCCGGTCGGTGGCCCCAGTAGCACTATTTATTGGCAGGCGAAAACGCTCACGCAGGCCGGTCATGAGGTATCGGTTGTGGCTACATCGCAGGCATTACCCGTGTCAATACCTCGTGATCAGTGGCTGACAATGGATTGTGGCCGGGTAGTTTATACCCGGAATCCTCATTTTTATGCCCCTATTAAACACATCTGGCAGGGTTGGCGGGCTATGCGAAAAAGTGATATTGTCCACATAAATAGCATTTTCTATCCGGCTTCGTTTATTTGGGTATTAATGAGCCGATTGATTGGCAAGCCAGTGATCTGGTCGCCACATGGCGAACTTAGTCCCGTTGCACTATGGTTTAGTCCTCATCGTAAACGGTTGATTAGTAAATTAATCCGGTGGGTAAACCCAGTGGTTTGGTTTCATGCGACCAGTGTTCAGGAAGGGAACGATATTCGTCGGCATTTGGGCGATGCCACGCGGGTTATCGAGATTCAAAATCGAATGGAAATGCCCAACATAGTCAGGCCAACGCCCGTTACCCCGCCTTATTTACTCTTCATAGGCCGGATACATCCCATTAAAGCAATTGATAACCTACTGCTTGCTTTGGGCGCATCGAGTCTATTTCAGGAAAGCAATTGTAGTTTACAAATCGTTGGGCCAGAAATCGACAAAGCGTATGCGAGACGAATCGCTAAAATGGTTCAGGCATTAAATCTTTCGGGGAAAGTAATGTTCGCCGGGTCGGTGCAGGGCGACCAAAAGCAACACGTATATGCTAACGCCCGACTGACTATTCTACCATCTCATGCAGAGAGTTTTGGCAATGTCGTAATTGAATCGCTGGCGCAGGGTACACCCGTACTTGCATCAACCAACACGCCCTGGCAAATTCTTGAAACAGAGCGCGTTGGTAGTTGGGTGTCTAACGAACCAGACCAACTTCGGCAATCAATTGAAACCTATCTGACGATGCCCGATAGTACGTATAAGGGATACCGGGAACGCGCTGTCAGGTTGGCGCATGAGCAATTTTCCATCCGGGAAGGAGCTGATGAGTGGACACAGCTTTATGAGCGTATAATAGGAAAATCAGCGGCAGACTACTCGCTGGAGATTACCGCAAACCAGCCCGATGAAAATTCTTAGCGTCGTTGGGGCGCGGCCCAATTTCATGAAAGTAGCCCCGCTCCACCGCGCTTTCCTGACATACCCGGCCATCGAGTCGAAACTTGTTCACACGGGTCAGCACTACGATGCCGCCATGAGCGACGTCTTTTTCACTCAACTTGAACTACCTCAACCTGATTATTACCTCAATATAGGTCATGGAACATCTACCCGGCAAACGGCCATCATCCTGCAAAAATTTGAGCGCATCGTCCAGATGGAACAGCCCGATTGGGTGCTGGTGGTCGGCGATGTGACCAGCACGGTAGCCTGTGCGCTGGCAGCAGCCCAGGCAGGTGTTCGGGTAGCGCATGTGGAAGCGGGTCTACGGTCGGGCGATGGCCGAATGCCCGAAGAACGCAACCGCCGATTGACCGATGCCCTGTCTGATTTACTTTTTGTGACAGAACCGGCAGGTGTAGCTAACCTGCAACGGGAAGGTATCGCTGCCGAAAAAATACATCTTGTGGGGAATGTCCTGATCGACTCGCTGATGCAGCATCGCTCGCTGGCAGCAACACGGAATGTTGTTGGTGAATTGGGGATAACGCCCAACCACTACATCTTGCTAACCATGCACCGACCTCATAATGTTGATGCCGAAGTCGGATTAGCGAAAATTGTCCAGATCGTAGTGAATGCATCGGCCTACATGCGCGTGGTGTTTCCGTTGCATCCGCGCACGAAAACTAACCTGCTGCATTTCAGATTGATGGCGCAGTTATCTACGCTGCCCAATGTAATTCTGCTGGAACCTCAGGGCTATCTGGAGTTCCTGAACCTGATGGAACAGGCAGCTATGGTTATCACTGATTCGGGTGGAGTTCAGGAAGAAACTACGTATCTGCAAGTACCCTGCCTGACCTTTCGCACCTCAACCGAGCGGCCGATTACGATTGATGTAGGCACAAATCAGCTAATCGCCGACCTGAATCCCGAAACAGTTATTCAAAAAATGAAAGAGGTGGTAAGCGGTCATCAGAAAATCGGTCAGCTTCCATTCCTGTGGGATGGGCAAGCGGCAGGTCGGATTGCAGAAATTATGGTCAACAACGTCTATTAAGACGTTTACTAAATCATGCGAAAAATAGCCCTCATCTGGCGAACGGTGCGCCATCTGACAATTCGGCAAGTCGCCTATCAACTGCTTGTTCGCTGTTGTAGACGACCTTCATTTCGGTTACTGAAGAACGCACCAGTAGGCTATTTCGTCGCTGTGCCTGAGTCTAATAAACTCATAGCATGGCATCAAAATACGTTTACATTCCTAAACCAGTCGGTTTCGTTCCCCGACCAAATCGACTGGAATTACGCCTACAATGGCAAACTCTGGACTTATCACCTCAATTATTTCGACTTTCTCAACCAGCCTGATTTACTGCGAAACGATGGGATAAAGCTTATGAATGATTTCATGAGCCAGACTAATTCCCTGCGCGATGGGCTGGAACCCTATCCAACCTCGTTGCGGATTACGAACTGGATACACTTTCTAAGTCGTCATCACCTTCACGACGCGGCTATAGACCAACATTTGTTTGCCCAACTGACCCTGCTTCGCGGTCTATTGGAATATCATCTGGCGGGCAATCACTTGCTCGCAAATGGGTTCTCGTTGCTTATAGGTGCTTTATACTTCCGGCATAACGGTTGGTTTAACGACGCCAAACGACTCATTGAGACCGAACTTAATCGTCAGATTTTGCCCGATGGAGGCCATAATGAGCGCAGTCCTATGTATCACCAGCTTTTGCTCGACCGCTTGCTGGATGTGCTGCCGGCGTTGCAACACGATAGCTGGCACAACAACGGCCCATTTGTGCAATTTCTGGCCGAAAAAGCAACCCGAATGCTGGATTGGCTAAACGCCGTTACATTTCACAATGGCAATGTGCCAATGGTTAATGATGCTGCATTTGGTGTCGCGCCCACTACCGCTCAACTTCGGCAAAAAGCCCGGCGTATTTTAGTGAATCAGCAAAGTAAGCAATCAGAATCTCACACCAACCAACTGACTAAAAGTGGCTACCGACTGTTTCGCCGGAAACGATACGAACTGTTTGCTGATGTTGGTGCCATTGGGCCAGACCATCAGCCCGGCCATGCTCATGCGGATACGTTTTCGTTTGTGCTGTATGTGGATAACTCACCCATTATCGTGGATACTGGCACGTCGACCTATCAGATTAACGACCGCCGGGCGTGGGAACGGAGTACAGCAGCGCATAATACGGTCGAAGTTGGAGCAAGAAATTCGTCCGAAGTTTGGGCTGGCTTTCGCGTTGGCCGCCGGGCGCGGGTAACACTGTTGACTGACTCTGACACCGAACTGACGGCCCGACACGACGGATATGCTGAACTGGGCGTGATTCATGAACGAACCTGGATCATGACACCCAATCAGATACGTATCACAGATCAGCTTCTTCGTAAGCAAACCCTTGCTCAGTCTGGTGTGGCTCGTTTTTATTTTCATCCAACGGTTAAGTTACGGCTTCTAAGTACGGGCGTGGTGGCGGGTTCGGTTCAACTCAGGATGACTGCCGTAACCAAACCGAATATATGCGTCAAATCGTATGAACTGGCAGATGGATTTGACCGGCTAAAACGAGGGCGCTGTCTCGAAGTCAGATTTACGAACCAGTTAGAAACCACCATAACCTTACTGGATGAAACTACTTTACCTGACGTTTTACTATGAGCCGGACATTGGCCCGGGTGCTTTTCGGAACACGGCCTTAGTAAACGAACTGGCGCGACAACTTGAGCCGAACAGCCAAATTCATGTGCTGACTACGCAGCCTAACCGGTATTCATCGTTCAATATGGTAGCCCCAGAACGGGAAGAATACAAACAGGATACCTGTTCAATTCTGGTTGAACGGATTAGAATCCCCGCTCACGCGAATGGCTGGTCAGACCAGATACGTTCCTTCAGTACTTATTTTCGGCAGGTTCATCGGCGTACAAAAAATGAACAATATGACCTGGTCGTGGCTTCTTCATCGCGATTGTTCACTGCTTTTCTGGGCGCAAAATTGGCTCGTAGTTGGCAGATTCCCTTGTTTCTGGATATTCGCGACCTGTTTCGGGAAGCGATTTCAGATGTAGTTGGCCCTTCGCCGGTTCGTGTTATGTTGAATCCACTGCTGAAATTTGTTGAGCAATATACATTTGGGTATGCCCACCACATTAATCTGGTTTCAGAAGGGTTTCGGCCCTATTTTAACTCGTTTTCGGCCGCATCATACAGCTATTTCACGAATGGAATTGACGATGAATTTCTAAACATTCCGGCTACATCTTCACAACTGCGCCCGTCCTGCCGCACAATTCTCTACGCAGGAAATATTGGTGATGGGCAGGAATTGCATAGGATTATTCCGCAAGCGGCCCGGCAGTTAGGAAATACGTACCGTTTTATTGTGATTGGGGATGGAGGAGCCAAAAGAAAATTGGAGTCCGCCATTCAGGCAGCAGGGATTACGAACGTTGACCTGCGTACACCTATCAATAGAAATGCCTTATTGACTGAGTACCAACGTGCTGATTATCTGTTTGTTCACCTAAGCGACATGGCTGCCTGCCAGCGAGTACTTCCCTCCAAATTGTTTGACTACGGGGCTACCGATAAGCCCATTCTGGCTGGGGTTGCTGGATATGCCGCTTCGTTTGTTCGTCAACATATGCCCAATAGCATGCTGTTCAATCCGGGCGATGTCGATGCATTAGTCAGGCAAGTGCGCGAAACGCTTTATCGCACGCAGGTTAGGCATGAGTTCAGAAAACGGTTTGGTCGGAAAGCAATTAGTGAAGCATTGGCCCAACAGATTATACAGACCGTTCGCTTTACGAATGCCTATACAACAAAAAAAGGCGGTTTCTAAAAACCGCCCCATTACCTGAAAAGCCTAAATCTATTAAACTCCAGGCACTTTAACGCTTTTCCCAATCGCAATTAAATCTTCGGGCGTTTGAAGTCCCAATACTTTCTTCAATACACGCCCATTACCATCAATGAAGAGCAGGGTAGGATAAGCTTCGAGCGGATAGACTTGAGCCAGAGCAGGACCTTCGCCCTTTTCCATATCCATTTTCACGTTGATAAACTTATCGTTGTAGAAGTCGCCAACGGCTTTCTTCGTAAACACGTTTTTCTGGAGCAGTTTGCACGGACCGCACCAACTGGCATAGGCGTCTAAAAAAATCACTTTCTTTTCGGCTTTGGCTTTCTTTAAAATATCTTTCCACGACGCTTCCGTAAAGCGAATACCGTCGGCGTCGTTTTTGGCAGCCGGTTTGTTATTCAGGCCAGCGCGGGGAGAATCAGTTAGGTCAAGAGCGGCATTCGTTGGCAGCGTAGTTGAACCAACAAGCAGAATCGCCATTAGCCAAAATACTTTTTTCATAGTTGAACCGGTGTTCCGGCAGTCTTAATGGTTTTGAGTCTATAACGCACCCGTAAACGATTTTCGTTTCTCAAGGCCGCACTTGTTTGATTAACAAATGTACCGACAGCCAACCAAATTACAAATCGTGTGCCATTGTGCCTAATCTTTCCGAACTTTGCGGTCGTTTTAATTAGTAGCCAATAATCAGTGACCAGTATCCAGTAGCCGGTCACTGATTTACTGGCTACTGGCTACTGATTATTGATACTATGCCTGTTAAACAAGCCGAATTTCTCATTAGTAACTCCGATCCGGCCAAATGTCCAAAACCCGACCGGCCCGAATATGCCTTCATTGGTCGCTCGAACGTGGGCAAATCGTCGTTGATCAATATGCTGACGAGCCGTTCGTCGCTGGCGAAAACGTCTGGCAAGCCGGGTAAAACGCAGCTTATCAATCATTTTCTGATTGATAAGGAGTGGTATTTGGTTGACCTTCCCGGCTATGGTTACGCACAGGTGAGTAAGACCGAACGCGAGAAATTTGCCGCGTTGATTGACGGCTACTTAACATCCCGCCCAAATCTGCTGTGTATTTTTGTGCTGGTCGATGCTCGGATTGAGCCGCAAAAAATTGACCTCGACTTCATCAGCAATTTAGGCGAACGGCAATTACCCTTCGTGATTGTGTTCACAAAAACTGAAAAAATTGGCCCCACCAAACTTCAGGCAACGCTGGATAACTATCGAGCTAAGCTGCTGGAAGAGTGGGAAGAAGCGCCCCAGTTTTTCGTTACGTCGGCCGTTACGGCAACTGGGCGCGAAGACATTCTTTCATTTATCAAACCCCTGAATGCGGAGTATAAAAAATGATAGACTGAGTGAATAACTGGCGCATACCCTATTCACTCAGTCTATCACCGCAACGGCAGCCCGGTCACTCGTTCGCTCATTAAAAACAATACACCCACCAAAACACACGTTACCCTATTACAACGTCTCTCTATGGAAGCATTAAAACAGATTGCCAATGTGGCTGGCTATAGCGGCCTTTACCGAATCCTGAAACCGGGCCGGGCCGGTGTTATTGTTGAGTCATTAGACGACAAAAAAGCCAAAACGATGATGGGACCAACGGCCCGCGTTTCGGTATTGAATGATATTTCAATTTATGTTGATGACGACAGCGACGAGCAGTCCATTTCGCTGGGCGATGTGTTGCTGGCTATCAACGAAAAGCACGGGGCAACTCTGTCTGTTGATCCGAAAGGCTCAAACGACCAGTTAGCCAACTTTATGGCCTCAGTGGTGCCAAGCTACGACCGCGAACGAGTTCGCCCCGCCGACATTAAGAAACTCATTATCTGGTATGGCATTCTGCGGCAATATGCTCCCGAAGTATTTGAGGTAACTTCAGCAGCAGAAGCAAGTTCAGAAGAGCCGGTTGTGGAAGCCGTAACCACTGAAACACCAGCCGCTGAGAAAGAATCGACTAATAGCACAGAAGCCTAAAATCATAAATACGTTTGTCGGTATAAACCAAGTCGACAAACGAAGTTCTTCATTTTCAGTGAGAACAGAAAAGCCGCGAAACCTTTGGTTCGCGGCTTTTTAGTGTGGAACAGTTGATCAGTCAGTGAGTCGGCGAGTCAGTCAGTGGCTACCGCAAAAACAGTCCTCGTGCGGTAGCCATTGACTGACTCGCCGACTCACTGACTAATCAACTATTTTAATCTACCGTACTCAATTTCACCGTATTCGTCCGGCGGGCCTGTGTTAGTGGCATGCTGAGCGTATTAATGAAAATATCACCGGAAGCCAACTTGCCCTGGCCAACCAGAGTCTGCTTGATACCCTCAACCGTTTGGTCAACCGTGAGGGTTAGGTCTGGCTCATATGGCATCACCTGAACACCCCAATACAGGCCGAGCGTGTTACGAAGCTGAGCATCATTTGAGAAAACCAGCAATTCGGCTTTGGGGCGATGATGTGATATCCGCACGGCTGTATAACCGGAGTTAGTAATTCCAATAATCGCTTTTGCTTTCGTGTCACGGGCCAGACGGCAGGCACTCATCACTACGTTATCGTTGATGACATTCTGCGTCGGCTCTTCGTTAACATGAGCGTGATAGCGGAAATAAATTTTGTCGGTCGAAGTTTCAACCTGTAGGATGGTGTTGGCCATCGCTTCAACGGCCAGAATCGGATATCTGCCCGAAGCCGTTTCGGCACTCAGCATCACGGCATCGGCACCATCCATGACCGAGTTAGCGATGTCGTTGATTTCGGCGCGGGTGGGGCGGGGGGCATCAATCATGCTTTCGAGCATCTGTGTGGCCACAATAACCGGCTTAGCGGCTTTATTACACTTCTCAACCAGCATTTTCTGAATCATTGGCACCTCTTCGGCGGGTAGCTCTACACCGAGGTCGCCCCGGGCCACCATCAGGCCATCGGTAGCGGCAATAATTTCGTCGATATTCTGAATCGCTTCAGGCTTCTCAATCTTGGCAATAACTCGGCTTTTCTTGCCCTTAGACTTAATATACTCTTTAATTTCGTGGATTTCGGAAGCTTCGCGCACAAAGGAAAGGGCAATCCATTCGGCATCGTGTTCGAGACCAAACTCCAGATCGGCCCAGTCTTTTTCGGTTACGGCAGGCATCGATACTTTCGTGTTCGGCAGGTTTACGCCCTTCTTCGATTTCATCGAACCACCATATACAACCTCCGTTACCACATCAGTGCCTTCGGTTCGCAGTACCCGAACTTCTAACTTGCCATCGTCCATCAGGATGCGTTCGCCCGGATGAACGTCTTTATACATGTCTTTGTAGGGCGTACTAACCCGCTCGGCTGTCCCTACAATATCGTCGTTGGTGAAGACCAGTTCCTGACCGGGAACAATCATTACCCCATCTTTATTTTCAACATTGCCGATGCGAATTTTTGGTCCCTGCAAATCCTGCAATACACAGAGATTCAGGTTGAATTCTTCGTTGATTTCACGAATGCGATTGAGTCGCATCAAATGGTCTTCGTGGGTACCGTGAGAGAAATTGAGCCGGAACACATTCACGCCCGCTTTGGCTAATGCCAGCAGTTGTTCTTTTGTTTCGGAGGCCGGGCCAATGGTGGCTACGATCTTGGTTTTCTTAGACATGAGATAGGAAAAATTGGGCAAAATCGGCCAGAAGCCGGTGCAAAAATAACCGGATGGGCTAATAAACGGTGGGATTCACGGAAAATTTACGGGAAGTGCTTTGGGTACCTGATTAGAATCCATAGCCCGCTGTCAGTTGCCAGAGCGTCGTTTTCGTTGTGAAACGTGCATCGCTGCCCGTATTAATGCCCACCTGCGATAAATCGGAGAGGTTGCCTTCGTAACGAACATCAAGCTGCAAACCTAATAAGGTTAGCCCCACGCCCGCCTGATACCCAAACACAGCCTGTTTGAAGGTATTATCAATAGATTGGGAGGTATATTGATTCAGCGCATCTTTAAGGCTTTGATTCTCCGAAACGGTAAGCGAGGCCATTGGACCCGCATTCAGGCGAAGAGGCCCAATCTTAAAACCGATTAATACGGGAATATCGAGGGTTGTTAACCGCACATCGATTTGCTGGTTTGTCAAACCCGACTGAATCAGGTCGAACGAGCCTCCTTTTGCGGACAGCAGCAGTTCGGGCTGGATAAAGAATGTTCGACCAAACCGAAAAAAAGCCCCGCCAACAATACCCGTTGTCGTTTTGTTGTTGTCCTGAAAAAAATCATATACAATTTGCCCACCCGATACAACGGGTATGCCGCCCGGTCCGGTCAGCCGGGGTGTTTTCAGTTCCAGGGTATTAAGTTGAGAGAAATTGGCCCCGACTTTGAGTCCAAACGTGAAAAACTTGCCTGTGCCGCCGAACTGGGCGGAGCTAATGCCGGGCAGCAGAAGTAAAATCAGGATGAGCCGGTTCATATCGTAGGAAGTTTAGGGGTATACAGTTCAGGAAGATACGCACTTATTGCTTTCACTAACCATCCACATGGGTTGCGACACTACTGTTTCGTTCTGGTGGTTTGCTCGTTGAGCAGACCCCTGATAGCGTATATGTCGGCGAGTCAGTTGGCGTATACAGGGGATGGCAAAACCCAAACAACGACCCCATCTGGCACTATAAATGACAGATAAACAATATATTTGTAACAACACGAACCAGCAAGCCCTATGGACGCGACGATTAATAAGGAGCAACTCACCAAATCGCTGAAACAACTGGCTATTGATGAGCCTGATTTTGTTAAAACCCTGTTGCGAGAAATCACCGAAGAATTGAAACACGCAAAACGGCAACGACTCGAACAGATTGTAAATGAAGACTTTGCTGAGTACGAAGAGGTCTTCAGAGCATTAGCATGACGTATTTAGATAAGGAAGATGTTACCTTCATCAATCAGCGAACGGTAGCCGAACATGGTGGAAATTTTATGCCTCCGCACAACTTTCTGCATGAAGAAAATCTGGATTATTTGATTGAAGCAGTTCAGGCTGAGATGTTTGGAGAGCCACTTTACCCGACCATCACTGACAAAGCGTCTGTGTATTGCTACAATATCATCTGCAATCATATATTTACAGATGGCAATAAACGTACTGGTCTGGAAGCAGCTCTTGCTTTTTTGAAATTGAATGGCAGGCGTCTAAGCCGGAATTTACCCCAAACTGATTTATATGACTTTATTCAGAAAGTAGCCTCCGGCGAGTCGAGTCTGGATGAGTGCCGGACGTGGTTTGCTGAGCATGTGGTGCCCTATCCGTAAGTCTGTCCTCACAAACAATCCACATCGGCGACGATGCTCATCGGCTACAAAATATTTATATAAACAATAATTGTTCAGTAGACAAAAGTGATCTGAGCGGCTCTATTTTCTTGCCCTTGCTTAAGTCAGCAAGGCTAACGTGTACTAATTTGATCGGCTCAACGGGTGGCGAGTATAGCAAGTTGATTAACTTAGGTATAAATAATTGCTGATGTTGCCAAAGTAAAGTAGGCGTGTCGAGTAGAATGATAATAAACTGGGCAGATTCAAGATTTTGCTGGAAAGGTAAATTTTTATCCGCCGTGATGAAAAACTGAAAACGTTCCTGATTCAAATAGGTTCTCAAAACTCCGTTCTTCACACCAAGCCAGCCTTTCTCCTGAACGGTAACTACAGAAAACTCGCCTAAAGCAGCCTTCATGCGTATGTCAATTTGCTCGTCAAGAAGAATGTGCATGGGTTGTACGTCGGCGAGTCAGTCGAGTAGCGGCCAAAGCCAGCACTTCGTTCACCATTGAACGGCTTATGTGTGGATAACCCACTAAAAATTCATCAACTGTGCTATATTGTAGATAATCGAAAAGAGCCTGAATAGGAACGCGAGTGCCCCGAAAGACAGGTTCTCCTCCCAAAATATCGGGGTCAGAAGTAACGATGGACGTTCGCATGAGCGTATGAAATTGTAGTAAAGATAACCTTTTATGTTTTGGTTTGATAAGAGAGCTTTTTCCTCACAAACAATCCACATCGGCGACGATGCTCACTTGCCGCAATCCCTTATCGGTCAGGATGTCGTTGATGCGGTCCTGAATGTAGGCTTTTACGGCCTTCACGTTCACTTTGTCGCGCTCGATTTTGACCAGAATATCGAACAGAAACTGGTTGCGGATGCGCTCCACTAATGGTTCTTCCGGTCCCAGCACCCGGCTGCTGCCCAGGGCATCGGTTAGTTCGGCGGCAAGGCGTTCGGCGGCCCGGTGGCTGATGACTTTGTCGGTATGCCGAACGGTTAGTTTGATGAGTCGACAGAAGGGCGGGTAATTGAAATCCTGCCGCTCCTGAATTTCTTCTTCATACAGTCCTTTGTAGTCGTTCTGAATCACTTTTTGCAGAATGGGCTGTTGTGGGTTACTCGTTTGAATGAGCACCGTTCCCTGCCGACCTGCCCGCCGACCGGCCCGGCCGCTCACCTGCGTAATCATCTGAAAAGCCCGCTCCGTAGCCCGAAAATCGGGGAAATGAATGAGCCGGTCGGCATCAAAAATACCCACTAAACTTACATTGTCGAAGTCTAAACCTTTGGTAATCATTTGCGTACCTACCAGAATATCGACCTGTCCGCCTTCAAACTCCTGAATGATTTGCTGGTACGCATTTTTAGCGCGGGTGGTGTCTAAATCCATCCGCAAAACGCGCGATTGTGGAAAGAAAATCTGTAGCTGATCTTCTAATTTCTCGGTGCCAAAGCCAATCGTTTTGACTTTAGTCGAGCCACAGGTCGGGCAGGTGCGGGGAACGTGTTCTTTATGCCCGCAGTAATGGCAACGCAGTTCGGCATCGCGCTGGTGATAGGTCAGGCTTACGGCGCAATTGGGGCATTCGGCGGTCCAGTCGCAGTCTTCGCATTGCATATAGGGCGAATATCCCCGGCGGTTCTGAAACAGAATGCTCTGCTCACTTCGCTCTATATTCGATTCCAGCGCCCCCAGCAAGGCCGACGAAAACTCATTCTTCATCGTTTTCTGCTTCTTTTCCTGCTGCGTGTTCACTAACAGAATATTGGGCAGGGTGGCATCGCCGAATCGCTGGAACAGTTCCACGAGACCGTAGCGGCCCTGTTTGGCCTGAAAATATGTTTCGAGCGAAGGGGTGGCCGAACCCAGCAGTACTTTAGCCTGTTGCCAGTGCGCCAGCATAATAGCCACGTCGCGGGCGTGGTAGCGAGGGGCCGGGTCGTGTTGCTTATAACTAGTTTCGTGCTCTTCGTCCACGATAATCAACCCCAAGTTATCGAAAGGCAGAAATACCGATGACCGCACCCCCACCACAAACTGATACTGCCCTGACACGACGCCTTTCCAGACTTCAACGCGTTCGTTATCCGAGAATTTGGAGTGGTAGATTCCCATCTTGTCTCCAAAAACCCGTTGCAATCGCACAACAATCTGCGTCGTGAGGGCAATTTCGGGGAGCAGATAGAGCACTTGAGAGCCACCGCCCAGTGCCTGCTGAATGAGATCAATATAGACTTCGGTTTTGCCGCTGCCCGTGATGCCATGAAACAACACAATGTTCTGGCTCTCAAACTGCGCCATGATTTGTGTAGAAGCCGCCCGTTGCGCGTCGGTTAGTTTAATCTCGACTTGAGAGCCGGAATCTTTATCCGAAAAACGAGGCTGAATGATTTCAAACGTTTCAAATACATTATTTTTAATGAGCGTCGACAGCGACGACTGCGACAGTTCATCGTCCTGATTCAGAATTGTTTTATCTAATCCCTTCTGATTAATCGTCGGGTTATGCTGCACCGGCACGTGGCTTAGGTAACGCATCACGACCTCCTGCTGTTTGGGCAGTTTATCAAGCCGTTGCAGCAACACCAACAACTGCTCTTTTTCTTCGTAGTTCCGGTGCAGCCGAATCTTCCGCACCATTTTGGGAATGTATTTCTCCCGAACTTCCTCAAACACAATAACGGCCTTTTTGCCCACCAGCGACTTAATCAGGGCCGGAACGTTGGTGCCTTCGCCCGCCAGCCGCCCCAGTTCTTCGTAGGAAAGAGCCGGATGTTTTTTTAGCTCCGTCAGCAGAACTTCTTCAAACTCGGTGAGGAGTTCGGGGTAATCGAAATCGGGGTTGAACTGCACTTTCGACTGGCTCGAAATTTTTAACCCCGACGGTAGGGCCACGTTCATGACATCGCCAATGCAGCACATATAGTACTCGGCCATCCATCGAAAAAGCTCTAATTGATAACCGGTTACTAATGGGTACTCATCGAGCACTTCGCTAATATAACGGGCCTGGTAGCCTGTAGGTGGCGAATTATGCAATTTCGCTACAACGGCCGTCAATACGCGACCGTTGTTTTTGCCAAATGGAATGATTACCCGGGCCCCAATCTTGAGCGTATCGGCCATTCCGCGTGGCACCCGATAGGTGAATAATTTTGGTACCGGAATGGGTAGGATTAAATCGGCAAAGAAGGTGACTTCCTCACTGTCAAAAGAAGAAAATAAGGTGTTGAGTTGATTTTCCACAAAGCTGGTCGGTACAGTTAGTAAAGATACAGTGAAATTCGGACTAACCGTTCCCAGCGCTCCTTGCTCACATGAAAAGTGGATTCCGATATATTCTATGCGGTAAAGCGTGTTTTACGCAACCTTTGAGGACTTTTTGCGTGTTATCTAACCGGGACCAGTGGAAACCCGAACAGGATCTATGGAGGTATTTGATGTCATTATTGTGGGTGGTGGGCCCTGTGGACTGGCCGCTGGGATTGAAGCTGCCAAAGCCGGATTGAGTCATTTGATTTTGGAAATGGGGAGCCTGACCGAGTCGATTCGGCAGTATCCGCGCCGGATGCGCTTTTTTTCGACCGCCGAAAATATTGAAATTGGCGGCTTGCCTTTCCCGATTTCAGGCGTGAAAGCCGGTCGCGATGAAGCCCTTCAGTATTATCGGAAAGCAGCCGCTTATTATCACCTGAATTTCAAGCTGTTCGAGGAGGTGTGGCAGGTGCAGAAAGAAGCGGACGTGTTTACGGTTACGACCAAAACCGGCGGCACTTATCACGCCCGGAAGGTAATTATGGCAACGGGGTATTTCACCCGTCCGCGCTGGCTCAATATTCCGGGCGAAAGCCTGCCCCACGTATCACACTATTACGACGAGCCGTTCAAATACTCCTTTACCAACGTGGTGATTATTGGCGCGTCGAACTCCGCCGTCGAAGCAGCTTTGGAACTCTACCGGCATGACGTGAACATAACAGTGGTTCACCGGGGCGATGATTTCCGCAAAACGGTGAAATACTGGTTAGTACCCGATGTGAAAAACCGGGTGAAAGAGGGGAAAATAAAAACCGTTTTCAGTTCGTGCGTCACGCAGATAGATGAGAAATTTGTGACGGTTAGTCACCTGGCAACGGGGGAGGAAACCCAGATTCCGGCTGATTTTGTGTTTATCCTGACGGGCTATATTCCCGATGCGGAACTACTGCGCCGGTGTGGTATCGAACTTAACCCGGAAACGCAGGTTCCGGTGTACGATAAAGAGACATTTGAAACTACCGTACCGGGGCTATACGTCTGCGGGACAGTGATGGCGGGTATCTATACGGAGAAAGTTTTTATTGAAAACGGGCGCGAACACGCCCAGGCGATCATCGACCATATTATGGGCCGGGAGGTCCACAAAGTGGCCGAACTCATCGAGCGAATTTAGATGCAATCATAATAGTCAAGCTATAGTCATTCATTGTAAAATGACTATAGCTTGACTATTATGACTACTTAATTTGCCATCGTACTCCGGGAAAGCAGCCGTTTAACGGCAAACCACCGCCGACGAGACACGGGCAGCACCATCCCCGAACGCAGATAAACTAAGCCACCTTTATCAACATCGCTCCGTTCCATCCGTTCAACATAATGCACATTAACAATGCAGTTGCGATGTAGTCGAACGAAGCACTGCTCGGGCAATTGAGGTATGTAGTACTTTAAGGTGCGGGGCATTAGCATCCGCTGTCCATCTCGCCAATGTAGCCAGCTATAATTGCCGGTAGCCTGCAAGAACATTAAATCCACTACTGGAAACGAGAGTTGACCGGTTTCGCGCTGATACATTCTCAGTGACTCGGTGGGCAAGGGTAGTTTAGTAGAGGGTGTGTAAAAAATCGGGTTCATGACGACTATGGGATAGAATAAAATTTTAGGTTAAAAAGACGGGAAACCGTTTTATATTCAGGTTACCATCAAATCTAATCAACCGATAGCAGGGTGAGGAAATTATGTTGTCAGTAGCGGTAGGTAGTATCTGAGTAGCAGTATAAAGTAAGTGAATGATTTAATGGTCAAATAGTTGTTAATAGATATAATATATAGATAAGTTCATTGAAATTCTGGTTAACCAGTGCGCTAACCACTATATAGTCATCCTAATTGAGCTCACCAGGTTGAATTCAAAGTAGAATCCACCCCAGCAAACTCAATAGGCCCACGTAGATATAGCCCACCAATGTTATAGCCTCAATGCAAAATGGCAACGATTCTTCCCGCTGGCGCTGGGTCATATCAGGGTGAAATTCAACAAGTAGTTCAATTAGGTACCGGATGAGACTCTTATTTATAAATCCGTAAGCCATCATTTCCTATGTTGATTTATCAATTATGATTATTAGACTAAAAAATTTCAATATGGTTACCTTTTTTGCTGAAAAAAATAAATATGTAGTTAATATGTTTAGGACTTTTGTTCATCGGGTTAAAACCTGATGAACAAAAGTCCTGATGTTATTAGCAGTATTTGCTATAAATTAAAAAGCCCGCTCATTAAGTAAGGCTTATAATGAGCGGGTATTAGGGAAAACCAGACAAATAAGCGTAATAAGCTTTAGAAGTGAAGCAAGCCCCTAAAACCATTACGCCGTTTGAAGATCATGAGAATGTACCAAAGCCATCCGCTAACGAGCCACTTTTTAAGGTTAGCTGTTTCACTGAACCCAGTTTTTTTAGGCTGGGAGTTTTATATACTCTCTTTGGGAGGGGCATAGCTCTATGTGTGGTTGTCGAGTTCATTGGAGTAAATGAATAAAGGATTGAAACGCTGTGAGTGGAGTTATGCTGAACTATTCGATTACTAACCGATGCTTACGGGTCTGGCCCCGTTCTTCCACCGTCAGAATATACACGCCTGTTGAGAGCTTATTCGCTGTTTTAAGTAATAGATTCCCCGACTCGATGCCTGTGTACTGGATCGGTATTGTTCGCCCGTCTGAACTAAAAAAGTGGATTCGGGCAGTCTCAGGCTCGTCTAATCGCAAGGCGAAGCGCTGCCCATTCATTACCGGATTGGGGAATACACCATAGGCCGCATCACGCAGAATAACCGACACCGCCGGGTAAACAGTGGCTTTGCCATTGAGGTCAGTTTGGGTAAGGCGATAATAGCTCGTACCAGCAAAGGGTATGAAGTCGGTGAGGTGATAGGTTTTCAGGGCGTTGCTGCCGGAGGAAACTTCAGTTAATTCAGCCACCTTCTCGAAATAAATCAAATCTTTACTTCGCTCTATGAGAAAGCCTTTGTTGTTGGTTTCCATTGAAGTGACCCAAGCCAGCGCAACGGTTCGGTTCTCCTGAACTTTAGCTGTAAAAGAAACCAAACTAACGGGCAGCGGATTGTTGCACGGAACGCCTGCATAAAATTCGTAAATCTGTCTGGTCTGCTGGACGCCTGAACTGTTGGTGAAGGTTATTCTGACTCGGGTGACGGGCTGTGTTGATCTGAACTCAAAAAAATTCTGCCCCGACACGGTCTTTGTCGTCACGGTTATGTCAGGCGCGTTAATAGGCGTAGCGCCATTGTAGGTTTGTATGGTCAGGTCCGTAAAGGTATTGACCCTCAGGTAGAAATACGTGTTTGCCGCAATGGTAGCGTTGAGCGTCAGATCAATAAAAAAGATGGAAGGATCGGCTGGATTTAAGTTGGTTGACGTTATCAGCGCAAACGAATTGACGTTGCCATCCAGAATGGCGCCCGGGTTACTGAGCGACGCTGACCCAGAGCTATTGCCCCCACTCACCGTGCTGGTGCTGGTGTAAAAAGTGGTAGGGCATTGTGCCCGGCTGCTGGTATGAATCAGCAGCGATACACAAATACTTAACAAAAGAAAAGAGAGTTTCATAGGGCAACCGGGTTAGTTAGAAAAGAGGTATTTGTAAGAAATTACAAAATAAACCCGGCGGTATTTATCTGTTCAATCCATATGACTGATAGGTAGTTATTACTTAGTAAGCGGTGGTAAATCGAGTATGAACTTATTAAAAGGTAGTAATTGGCCCATAGCTTAACTTTGGTGTGCATTATCTTCTGAGGGCTGGTCAGTTATTGACAAGCAGGCCCCTGCCAGGTTAGTTTTTTTACGAAACCACCTTTCCGCTCACCATATACTCTTCACTCCAGTCCGACAGCGTCTGAAGCACCGGCTGGATTGCCCGGCCCAAGTCCGTCAGGCTGTAATCGACACGCGGAGGAACTTCCTGATAGACCGTGCGAACAATCAGCTTGTCGTGCTCTAATTCGTCGAGGTGTTTGGCCAGCACTTTGCGGGTGATGCCGGGAATCTCCCGTTGCAGTTCACCGAACCGGATGGTTTCGGCTTCGCCGATGATCCACAGGATATGTGGCTTCCATTTGCCACCAATCAGGTTCACTACTTCTACAACGTTGCAACGGGTTTCTTCTGAGCGTTTGAATCGACTCATGGTTTCCTTTGGGTAACAAAGCGTTGGGAAAATTAACGCCGTCGGGTGTGTTAAGACAGCAGACGGGTTAGCCGGTCTGTACAAAATTACGGCAAAAGCAATGGAAAAGATTTGGCATCCAAACGCAACACGCGGCTTTCGGAATATGGGCTGGATTCAGTTGTACCAGTCGTTAAATCCAAAGCGGCCACCGGCCCCCAACCGACGGAACTTTGGGGCGATGGTTATTTTTGATAACGGCCACATTGCACCCGGCGGCAAAGGATTCGGTATGCACCCTCACGACAACATCGAAATCGTGAGTGTGGTGGTGAGCGGCACTATGGTCCACTCCGATACGGCCGGGCACAACGGCATTTCACTTACTGATTCGGTTCAGCTTATTTCGGCCGGCACGGGTATTCAGCATTCCGAATACAATTATTCTGAGAATGAACCGATTGATAACCTGCAAATCTGGTTTTTGCCGCGTCAGCGAAATCTGCCGCCCGCTTATCAACGCCGGGTCGTTACGCCGGACGAACGAGAGAATACGCTGCGGCTGCTGGTCTCGCCCGACGGGGCCGATGATTCTATGGTTATCAACCAGGATGTGTGGATGTACCGGGGATCGTTCGAGCCGGGCCAAACCGTGACTTACGACCGGAAACTACCGGGCAATGGGCTTTATGTCTACGTTATCAGCGGCCAAGCCGGGGTAGCGGGCGAAACGCTGGGGTACCGCGACGCTGTGGGCCTTCCAACAGCCGAATCGGTGACGATCTCACCGTTGGAACGTACCGACATCCTGGTGATTGACGTGCCTATGTGGACTCTCAATTAATACGTTTTATCCAACGAACACCATGTCTTACATGATTCACCGCGCCAGCGAACGCGGTCAGGCCAGCATGGGCTGGTTTCAGGCGGCTTACTCGTTTAGCTTCGGCCGCTACTACAATCCAAACCGGATGGGCTTCGGTGCTTTACGCGTTCTGAACGACAGTGTTATTCAGGCCGGTACAGGCTTTCCGCGCCATCCACACGATAATATGGAGATCGTCACGATTCAGTTTGCGGGCGATCTGGAACATACGGACTCAACGGCCAAACGACACATCCGGGCCAACGACGTGCAGAGTATTACGGCCGGTACGGGCGTCTGGCACGAAGATGTTAACGTAGCCACTGAGCCTGCCCAGCAACTCCAGATTTGGGTGGAACCCCGCGCTCAGGGTCTGGTTCCGGCTTCGGATATTAAACACTTCGACCCTCAAAATCGTGAAGAACGCTGGCAGGTGCTGGTGTCGCCCGATAGGGCTGAAGACTCACTCGTCATTCAGCAGGATGCCTGGTTTTCGCGGGGTGTTTTTGCGAACGGCCAGCCGGTTACATACCAATGGCACAAGCCGGGTTCGGGTCTGTATCTGTTTGTCGTGTCGGGCAGCGTACAGATAGATAAGCAGACCGTTGGCTCCCGCGATGCCCTGCTGGTCACCAATCAGAACCAGGTGTCTTTCCAACCTGAACAGCCTGCTGACCTGCTGGCTATTGAAGTGCCGATGTAGGCTCTCCAGGCCAGCGTTTTTATTAAATCAATTGCCCAATTCAAACCAATCCAATTACCTAACACAGTTCCAATGAAAAATTTATTTACGGTCGACAATGCTGCTATGCTGCTGATCGACCATCAGGTTGGTACGTTAAAACTGGTCCGCAACATTGATCGGGAAGAGATCATTCGTAACACCCGGGCTTTAGCCCGCACGGCTGTGGAAACGGGTATGCCGCTGGTGCTTACATCCAGTCAGGAGGATCATTTCCAGGGGCTGTTGCTGGACGATCTGCAAACCATTGCGCCCGAGGCTTATCAAAATCGGATCAAGCGCCCCGGCGTGGTTGATGCCTGGACGTATGAGGCTTTCAAAGCAGCCGCTGTCGCAACGGATCGGAAAAACCTGATTATAGCCGGCTTAACAAATGACGTCTGCATTGTTTTCCCCGCCATCAGCGCGCTGGAAGAAGGCTATCAGGTGCAGGTCGTGGTCGATGCGGGTGGTTCACCAACCTCACTGGCCGACGAAACCGCGCTCCGGCGTATGGAAAACGCTGGTGTTATACTGACATCAACCAATCAGGTAATGGCTGAATTAGCCACTGACTGGTCATCGGCAACGGGTTCGGCCATTCAGCGAATTATGTATGAAGAAGTGCTGAAGCGTTTAATTGAAGCGTAACCAGTTGGCAGGTAGCATTTCGTCCTGATTTTGTGGATTATTACGCTGAACGAAAAAGTCTGTCCGTTAGAACAAGTTTATAAAATATACTCTCCATCGACGGGTTCAATAGGAGCAGGAATTTTAGAAAACCTAAGCGTTTGCAGGACGTTAATTTCGACGGTGCGTACAATGGAATCGAGCGGCACGCAAGCTGGGTTGCCATCGAATGGATTCATTAAGCTAAGCCCATTCAAATGAGTGACATGAAATACAAAGCCGATTAACCAGCCCAGGCCAATCGACCAGATTCCAGCCTCTTCGGCAATATCGATGGTCAGAATAAAAATCATCAGCCAGATAAACACTCGGGTAAAATAGAGATACGTAACCGGAAACAGCGTGTTTTTTATTCGCTCACATTTACCCATGCTGTCGCTAAACCGAATCAGCAATTCGTTAAGGGCCAAAAAAGCGAAGCCATCTACATCGCCTGTTTTCCTCAGGTTCTGTAAATCCTGCGCCTGTAAATCGAGTAGAGCAGCAGGAATATTGGTATAGCGGGTGAGAATGTTCAGATCGGGCTGCGCCAGATAGGTTTGGTAATCGGGGTCATTCGTATTGCGTAAGCTTTTTTTGAGGGCGTATAGGAAACCCAGATTACGACGTATTAGCCGTATGGCGAGGTCGTTAGGGGACGGGTCGCCCGGTTTTGAGTCATTTTGCTCCTGCGTGTAGGCTATTACAGACCGGGTCCAGGAGCGGGAATCATTGACTAAGGCACCCCAGATAGTACGAGCTTCCCACCAACGGCTATATGCCTGATTGTTGTTGAACCCAATAAAGAAAGCAAGCGTAGTGCCTAACAAGGCTGGAATATTGTTTGGGATACGAAAGCTTCCCCTGATTACATAGGTTTCAATCAGGTAAGCAGCCGTGCAGAGAGCAATCATCCACAAATCAACTTTCCAGGTAATCAAGATCACCCGGCTGAGTCTTAATTCAGGTTTCAGCAACATGGAGTTGATTTCGGTTAGTCAAGTATAAAAGAGGGCTTCGAGGATTGGAATTATCCTCAACTACTAATTCTTACTCAATTTGCCTAACTATTTTCCCATCCTTCATAATGACTAAGAAGTTTTTTTCTGGCTTGGTTATCAATTCCAGTTGAGCAAGTGGATCGCCGTTTATCAGCAATAAATCAGCCAGCGCCCCTTCTTCCACTACACCCAATTTGCCATTGTAGGGGCTACGAAGACCGGATAGCGCCAACAATTGTGCATTGTCGTGGGTGACCATTTTAAGAATTTCAGCCGGGGTAAACCAGGGCTTCAGACGCAGGATGTACTCGTTTTGCTCCAGGTTAAGCCAAGGTTCAAACAGAAAGTCGGTTCCCCAGGCCAGCTTTACGCCGAGTTTTTTGGCAAGGGGCCATAGTCGCGCCTGACCCTCGATGACGGGCTTTCGCTTCTGTACTCTCATCGGGTCCATATTGGGCGTTTCGGCCACTAAGTTTTGTCCACTTAACCAGATGCCTTTTGTCGCCATTAATTTTAGGGTTGCTTCATCGAGCAACTGTCCGTGTTCGATGCACTTCACACCCGCTTCGATGGCGCGACGAACGGCTCGCGTCGTATAGGCGTGAACCGTCACATAGGTGCCCCAGTCTTCGGCGGCTTCTACCGCAGCACGCATTTCGTCTAACGTGTATTGGGTCACGTCAACGGGGTCGTAGGCCGAGGAAGTCCCCCCGCCAGCCATTACTTTAATCTGGCTGGCCCCTTTTCGCAGGTTTTCACGCACGGCCGTCAGTACTTCGTCTCGACCATCGGCAATAAACGTAGCCTCCATTTCTTCGGCCCGCGACCAGCGCCCAAAATACCGGCGCGACCGTTCGTGGGGAAGGCGAAAATCTCCATGACCGGCGGTTTGGCTAATGGTAGCCCCCGCTGGCCAGATGCGTGGCCCCGTGAATTTGCCCGCATCAATACCCGCTTTCAGGCCAAACACCGGCCCGCCAACATCCCGCACCGAGGTAAAACCACGCAGCAGCATTTTACGAGCTTCCAGCCCGGCAATACTGTCGACATCTTTTCCGGTCAGTTTAGGATTCAGAAGTTGCGCCATCGTCATGGCGCCGAAAGTTAAATGCACGTGCACGTCAATCAGGCCGGGCATCAGTGTAGCCCCTCGACCACTAATGCGGGTAAGCGAGGTTACGTTGGCCGGTAAAATAATTGGAGTGGTACTGATACGAGCAATGCGGTTGTCCTCAACAAGCACATGAGCCGGACCCGTCAGGCGGCCGGATTTTCCATCGAAAATGCGAACATTTTCAAACAGGATGCGGCTGGTTTCTTTAGGTTGCTGGGCGAAGCAGATTATCGGAAGGTACAAAACCAGCCGTAATCGTCTGAGGTACGAACAAATAATCTTAAATGTTAACATTTACCAAGATTAGTTTTAGGGTTGACCTTTTACAAACCGCTTCGCTTCGGCGGGCCGGTTTGTCAACGGTAATAGTCAATATATATCAGCTTTTATAAACTAATTCACGCATCAACACTAAATAGGCCTTGTCTGATTAGTGTAAAGGGCGCTTCTTAATTATTCCGCCTTTCGCGTCTTTTACGCTGTTCATAACCACAAATGCGTCAGGCTCTATTTTTTCAATTTCTGTGTTGAGTTTCATTAATTCAAGCCGGGTCACTACTGTATAAAGTATATCAATTTCCTCATTTCTTCCGAGTTTGTCAGTACCATTTTTACCCGTGTAAATGGTAACACCATGCCCAAGGCGGTCACTAATCATTTGCTGTATTTCGTCGCTACGGGAGGAGACTACAGTGACACCAATGTATTCTTCAATACCTTCAACAATGAAGTCTAATGTTTTTGATGCCGCCAGATAGGTAATCATTGAATAGAGCGCTATTTCAACGCCAAGCAGATAAGCGGCCACGGAGAAAATAACCACATTAATGAGGATAATGACGCTGCCAATGGATGTTCCAAGCAAACGACTTAGATAAATAGCCAGAATTTCGGTTCCGTCGATGACGGCTCCACCCCGCATGGTAAGGCCAATGCCTGCACCCAAGAAAAAACCGCCAAAAATGGCGACCAGCAGGTTATCCTGGGTAACGTCGGGAAACTCAACGATGGCCAGACAAATAGCCAGACCCGTGATGGCGAGTGCCGCCTTAATGGCGAACTGTTTCCCCAATGTTTTATAGCCAAGATAAATGAACGGGATGTTTACGCCGATTAGCAGGTAGGGCAATGGAATATCTGTTAAGGCAGCAACCAGCAGTGAAATTCCGGTTGCTCCACCGTCAATAAAATTATTCGTTAATAAAAATCCTTCAAAGCCGAAAGCCGCCGAAAAAATACCAAGCCCAATTAAAAAAAAGTCTTTGGCCTGCTTCTTAATGGCAACGGACGTTTTTTTATTATTACGAATAATTTCCATTGGCTGTCCTGTATTTTGTATAAATAGAGTCCAGCTTTTAATACTGGACTATTTGACTGTCTGGTTAATTCTTGTGTCAACAAAACGTTGGTAAGTTTTATTAGCTATTGAAAGCGAACGGGTAGTTATAAGCCAGCGAATTGGAGCGGCTTTGTGTTCTGGAAGTTTTTTGATGATTCTCCGGCGTAATTTTCGTTATTAGATAAGCTTAATTTTCTAACCTGAGATTTCTCACTAAAATCCAGATTTTTAAACTCCACCCAGACAACGTTTGGATTTAATACGTTCTCAAAATAATAAACAAGATTCTTCTGATCGGAGACGGTTCGCCACCGGGTTGATGAAATATTCGGTTCGCTTTCCGACGATATACCGAACGGCACAGAGCAATTCCGAATCACACTGAAAACACTGGCTACCGCCACACGGGTATTATCCGTTTGAGGAATGGCTTTGATGTAATAGGATGCCCGCACAAACCGATCAGCAGCGCGATTCGTGCCGGGCAATGAAATAGTGCCCGGAATACTCTTCCAATACTCTTCAATAGCCAATTGTTGATCAAACACGGGCGAGTTGGTCATCACGGTATAGGCTTTGTCGTGATGAATGACCAGCTTACCGTTGACGTATTCCAGGATGGCGTTGTCGCCCGAAGCATCGGAGATGGAAATGTGCACAGTGGTAAGTTTGTTCGTGCCCGGAATCACATCCGATACGACGATAAATTCCTCCTTTTTTAACTCATTAACGGCTTCCCCTACAGTTGCAAAATTATCTAATATGTACTGAAGCCATAAGGATATAGCCAGCCCTTTTTTGTTCACTACCTTTTTAAAATCCGGGTATTGGGATTCCGTCAGCCAGAGCATGTTGGCCACCAGTCCTTTTTCATTCATCCCGTCCGATGTAGCAATATCAAAGGAACTGGTGGCTACGCTTCCGTATTTGGATCGCCATTTCATGGAGGTAGGCCCCACTTCGCCATTTCGCTCCATGCCTCGCGGGAAGGACCACAAATTAGCGGGTATGTTATCCTTCCAGTCCATCGAGCGGGCCGTAATAACCAGGTCATTTGGCCCCTTATAAACGACCCTTGTACAAGCTCTCAGCTCCTGATTCAATAATAGCAGGCTAACTAAGAATGCCGTGAGGATATACGTAGCCGTTAGCTGTTTTTTCATCGCTCTTCTTCGTTAAACGTTTGCTCCCAGGATGGAATGTGTAGCCGATAGCCGACTTGACGTTGAGCACTAACCGAACGTTCAGTCAATCATTGGGTCGGTTGAGCGCAAGGTATGACGGGGACCAACGAATCAGGCCGGCGTACCCTATCATGCTTGTCAAGATTTATAAATATTTACAAGCACACGAAGGGAAAGGGTACCTACGGGTAGGTCAGTAGACTATATATGCGAAATCAGCAAAAAGAGATATACCTTCTTAAAATAATATTAACAAACTGGTGTGATTGTAAATGTTATATTTGTTTTTATAAGGCGTAATTGTCTGTATATGAGACAGAAGTAACTTGTTCTACAATAAAGGGCTATTCACATGAACTTCTCAACGTCTACCCTATCGAATTTTTTGTCGGCACTTGATTTCGTGGGAATAGTAGCCTGCCTGCTGGTCATTCTAATTCTGCTGTTTCGGCGAGGATATTGGGTTAAGGGAAGCGGATTAATGCTGTGCGCTTTCCTGATTATGCTCTATGTGCTGGTTGTTCTTTATTTGTTCGACTCGGGCACTATCTATAACTACCCTCATTTTGATCATACAGTCGAACCTGTTGGTTATTTATACATGCCAACGGTGTACCTGTACATGCTTACCAAAGAACGGCCACTACGATGGACCGATGGGCTTCATTTGCTACCAACACTTCTATTTGTTATTGATTTCCTGCCTTTCTACACGCTCTCTGCTGACACGAAGGCGATCATTCTTGGTGGTAACTACCCGCAGCAGTTCACACCCTTCGTTGAAGGGTGGTTATTCCCGAGGTACTGGCTCTTTCACATCCAAAATATTCAGTTGATTATTTACTGGTTATTGGTGATCCGTATCCTCCGTAATTTGCTCAAGAGGCATAGAAACGATTTTTTGACAAAAAACTGGGCCTGGTTCAATTGGATACTGGCTGCGATTATGCTACAACCCTTTGCGCTTGTTCCGGCGGTAGGCGGCATACTTTTCGACTGGAATAACACGATAAAAAACTTCTGGTATGTTCTGGGTCTTACGCTGATGGCGCTCCTGACATGCTTCACGCTGATACTGCGGCCGGAAATCCTCTATGGACTGCAAGATAGTGCAGAACCAACTCCTGATACGCCTGTTCCAGCAGATCAAACTGACCACAAAGAGGAATTAACGGAGCCATTAGAGCATTATATTCCTCAGTCGTTAATATCAGCCTATGACCGACAGATTCAGGACTTTATGCAGGTGAAGGAAGCGTTTCTGAAACCTGGTTATACCATTCGGGAAATGGCCGAGAACACCGGCATTCCGCTGCATTACCTGTCGGCGGTTATCAACCGGCACTACGGGTATCACTTCAACGAATATATCAATCACTGGCGGATTGATTACCTGAAACAGCGATTAGATAAGAATGAGTGGAAACACAAAACCCTCGAAGCATTGGCGCAGGAGAGCGGCTTCACCAACCGAACTTCCTTTATTTCGGCCTTTAAAAAACAGTGCGGCACCACACCATCCGATTACATTCGGAACAGGAAAGATATAGCGTAAGGTATTGATTCCATTCCGGTTCCAGCCTTCGATGTCATAAACCAATCACTTGTTAAGATTTATAAATTCGGACAAGTTCGTCGAACACATTCCTTCATTCGACTCCGGGAGACGCTAATTTGGTGCTGACAAAACAGGTCATTTGCTGATTAAACGTTCCCGGTATGAAAACGAATACCCGCCATTTTTTGCTGGTTATTACAGTACTCGTAAGCGGTCACCTGTTAATCGGTTGCCGCCCTTCCTCGCAGATTACCGGCTCCTGGAAAAGCCCTGACGCGACGGGTAATGCGTACCGAAAGGTATTGGTGGCAGCACTTACTAATAACGCGGCAGACCGGCAGACCGTTGAAACCGAATTAGTGGATCATCTGCTGAAGAAAGGCGTTCGGGCCACCCGTAGCATCGATGTCTTTCCGCCCAGCTTTACGCAGGGTAAATTGCCCCCACGCGGAGAGATTATTGATAAAATCCGCCAAACGGGTCATGACGCCGTGCTAACGGCTTCGCTGCTCGATAGTGGTACCGAAACCCATTACGTACCCAATTCGATAGCCTATGCTCCTATGGGGGCACACATCTATTACAATAACTTCTACGGGTATTACAGCCACCATTATTCGGCGGTTTATTCACCCGGCTATTACGTCGCTACCCACACCTATTTCCTGGAGACAAACTTCTATGATGTAGCTACTGAAAAACTGCTTTGGTCGGCTCAGTCAGAAACCTACGATCCATCGTCGATTGGTCGCTTTTCTAAAAACTTCGCCAAACTTACGATGGGTCGGCTCAGCAAAGACGGCATCTTATAACGCACGCCTGTTTTAAAGGTTTATCCTAACCTGTTCATCTTATGGCATTCCGTTTAACACCTAATTCTATTCTTCGGCTATGGCTGCTCCTTAGTCTGTGGCAACTAACCATGACCGTACAGGCGCAGGTAGTGCCGCCCACCTACAAAGGAGGCCTGACGCTCACGAAGCCGGTCGCGCCCTGGCGTCTGGACATTATGGGTGGCCACCAGTTTTGGGGTGGACTCGACATCGTTCAGGGACGGCTTCGCATTCGCGAAAGTTTCAATTGGAGTGGTTCCTTATCCTATGGCTGGCGCAGCAATAACCGGTTCACCGTCACCTACATCAATCAGCCGACCGAACTACGACTGAACTCTTACAATCCCTTTGAAGGCGTCGTGGGCGACCGTCGACTGACCGACCTCAACGTGCACTACATTCTGGCTGGCAGCATACAGGAGTTCTCCACGCATAGTTCAGTGAAGCCTTTCGCGGGGGTGCAGGCGGGTTTGGTCATTTTTGATCCGAGCAGCCCACGATATGGCACCGAGACCCGGTTTGCCGTCAGCGCAACGGGAGGAGCTTGCGGAACGATTGCCGGGCCACTGGGCTGGAAAGTTCAGGCTATGCTGCTTGTACCGATTCTCTGGACGGAAGGTGGCCTGTTCTGCGGGCCGGGTGGTTGTAGCATCGGGTTGTCGGCGGGTTCAGCTATCGGGCAGGTCCAGACCAACGCGGGCCTAACGGTCAGTTTCTAACGATATATAATGGACGATGTAAAATGAACAATGAATAGTGAATGAGTTAGTGCCATGAAGTCATTCTTCATTATCCATTCTTATGTAGTTCTCCAGGTATAACTTATACAGACATGGGCCGAATTCTCCGATTTGTTCAGCTTATGATTATTACCGGCGCCATTCTGCTGATGGCTGTGCTTTTTAGCCGGGCGTTTGTGACCTTGTACCAACTGTTGCAGCGGGTACTTGAAAATCTGGGCGTGGAAAACTGGTTGGATTACACGCTTGCCACGGGGCTGATCGTAGCCCTGATTTATTTTATTGGCTGGCGATTAGTGCTCGTGCGAAATGCAAATAACTGGCTGAAAAGTAATGCCTTGCCTATTTTTCAAGCCTATGGAAACCATGAAGACACCGGGAAATCAGGGGCTGCTTCCCTAAGTGGTTCCCAGAGCGTGCTGGTATACATTAATGGGGGCTGGCAACCTGCGCTGGTCATTGAACGGGCCGTTATGGGTGCTTATGTCGTGTATGTACCCAAGGCTCCTCACGCCCATTCAGGAGACATTTACGTGGTCGAATCGTTCCAGGTTAAGCCCTTGAATATGTCTATTCCTACGATGCAGGATACCATTGAACACTTCGGCAAAGGGTTGTCGGTACATACCGGAAAACTCTTCGAAACGGGCTGACTGTCCGGGACCTGCCAGTACTCCGTTTATCGACCACACTCGTCACTCCTGCCCACACCCTTGTTGACCCCGTTCCTGTCATTAACCGACTGCTAATACTCATTATGGATAGACATCGCCTACCTCAGATGCTTAGTTCACTTTGGGCCCTATTGTATGTCCCTGCCCTCTTACTATCAATTACTGGCTACAGCTACGGTCAGACAACTGCGCTCGATGCCGAGGTCACTAAGCTTATTGCCGCAGATCAAAATCGACTGGCTGATATGTTTAAAGACATCCATCAGCATCCCGAACTGGGGTTTATGGAAGTACGCACAGCGGGTATTGTGGCAAAAGAGCTTCAGGAGTTAGGATTTACGGTCATTACTGGCATTGGTAAGACTGGCGTAGCGGGTATCCTGAAAAACGGTTCCGGCCCTACAGTAATGTACCGGGCCGATATGGACTGCAACTCGGTTAGGGAAACAACGGGCTTAGCTTACGCCAGTACGAAAATGGCTAAATTAGACGACGGCTCGGAGGTGCCCCTCATGCATGCATGCGGTCACGATGCACGCGTGACCTGGATGCTGGGTGTCGCTAAGGTGATGGTGGCCATGAAAAGCAAATGGAAAGGAACCTTAGTGCTGATTGGGCAACCCGCCGAAGAACCCGGCCTGGGTGCTCAGGCGATGGTCAGTGACGGCATGTATAAGCGGGGCGTTCCCATACCCGACTACCTCTTTGGAATGCACACCGCTCCGGTGCCTGTAGGCTATATTCTATGTGAGGGCGGTCCCCGTTTTGCCGGTTGCGACCAGATCGACGTAGTGTTCAGGGGAGTTGGCGGTCATGGTTCTTCTCCGCATTTAGCCAAAGACCCGATTATCATGGCAGCATCAGCCATTATGCAGTATCAGGCCATTGTGAGCCGGGGTATCGACCCTCAAAATGCCGCCGTACTGACGGTGGGGGCCGTACAAGCCGGTATAGACAACAATGTTATCCCTTCGTCGGCACTGGTCAAAATCAATTTACGCTGGTTTAAGGATGAAGACCGGAAGCTGATGGTCGAAGGCATCAAGCGCATCAATAATGGAATCGCCAGTGCCTACAACCTTCCCGACAGTCTGTATCCTACCATGAAAATGAAAGGGTCTGCCAAACCGCTCATTAATGATGGGCCTACGGCCGCCCGTTTAGATACTGCTTTTCAGGCAATTAAAGCCAGGTTAATCAGAGGTTTTCCGGCAGTGATGGGTTCTGAAGATGTCCATCATTTGGTGCTCGACAACCCTAAGCACACCTACGTGTATATAAACGTAGGCACGGCCAACCCGGCGGTATTTGAAGCAGCTAACAAGCAAGGTAAAAGGGTCCCCTTCTCGAATCATAACAGCGATTATGTCGTTGACCTGACTGCCATTCCCTGGGGCGTTCGCTTAGGGACTACGGCTATGCTGGAATTGTTCAAAAAGTAGGGTCGCCCTATGAAGCTATTAGCCTGTTGCTTAATTCTTTACTTAGATACATGTATGAGAAAACTTTTTATTCTGCTATTGTTACTCACGCAGCCTATAATCGTCAGGGCCCAGAGCGAGCCCGCAGTCGGGGGTGAAACGGCCTCCGGTTTGCGTCTGGGAGGGTCTTCCGGCATAACATTCAAGAAGTATGCAAAGAGTGGTCAGTCGGCTTTTGAGTTGATTACCAGCTACAATTTTGACCCTAAAATAAATGATTTGGGCGCCACGGCCCTGTTCGAAAAGTTGGTGCCGTTGTCGGGTAAGCGGCTGAGCGCCCAGATAGGTTTTGGTCCCACCTGGGTTTTCCGCGATACCCGTATTGGTGTCAGTGGCATACTTGGATTCGACTGGCGGTTGAGGTATGTGCCCATCACGCTATCGGTCGATTGGGCACCCACGCTTTTCTTTATTAATCGAACCGGCTTTAGTCCGGTCAACGGGGCCTTTAGTGCCCGCTACGTTCTGAACAGCCGACGAAACATGCCCCGGCGGCCGCGTGTGCCCACATCCCCCAATAACTGACTATCAACTCATTAACAAAGCTGTTAAGACCATGAAACGGATTACCCATCAACCATCCATGAAGACAATAGTATGGCGAATTCGCCACCAGTCCCTTCGGCCATTCTTTATCTGGCCGATGCTGCTGGTTCTTTACGTCTGTATGCCTCCCACTGCCTCGGCACAGCGAGGAGGGGTTGTCGTTGTTCGTCCGGGGGCACGTCCTGTCTGGCGGGACTTAGGCACTACTGTAGTCAACTATGGCGTCAGCCGCGATGCCATTAACGTCTTTGACGACAATTTTTTCCGGGCACTGAAATTCAAAGTATGGGATGCCTCCTTAGAAATGATTGAAGCGGAAGTGGTCTATGGGAACGGTGCGCGTGACCGCGTGCCCATCAATTATGTTGTTCGGCGCGGGGAGGAAAGCCCTGCACTTAACCTGCGGGGCGGTAACCGACGGATCAGGAAGGTATTTTTCACCTATCGCTTTGTGCCGGGCCTGACCTTTCGACGGGCGAAAATAACGCTGTTTGGCATCAGTTGAATGGATGGCTTGTGTTCATGAATACGTGTACAACCCACCAGCACCGACCCTAACCGACAAATCAAGTCATGCGTACTCCTTCTTTCCCTTACCTTATCCTGCTGGGCTGGCTGGTTAGTCTGTCTGCCAGCGCACAGTCAAACTGGCCGCGCGAAATTGCCCTCCCGTCGGGCGGGAAAATCGTTATCTATCAGCCCCAGCCGGAAAACCTTAACGGAAATAAACTCAGCGCCCGGGCGGCTGTATCGGTGCGTCGAAAAGCCAGTGATGAGCCCGTGTTTGGCGCTATTTTCGTGGATGCTACCTTAGCTACCGACAAGAACAACCGCACGGCTACGCTCGAAAGCCTGACCGTCCGCAACGCCAAATTTGCCGACGCCAAAGAGGAGGATATCGAGAAACTGAAGAACCTGCTGGAAACGGAAATACCAAAATGGGAACTGGAGATTTCCCTCGACCAGTTAGTAACGGCGCTGGATAAAAACCGCAATCCAGCCACCGACGAGTTCCGTAACGAACCGCCCGACATTATTTATACCGACAAGCCCTCTACCTTAGTCCTGCTTGATGGCGACCCGGTCGTTAAGCCGGATAAAGACCTAAAAATGGACCGGGTCATGAATACGCCGTATTTGCTCGTCAAAGACGGCCAATCGTATTATCTCAACGGTGGCAAATACTGGTACAGTTCGTCGGCAATACTGACCGGCTGGCAACCTCTCACGAAACTACCGTCGAAGATTAAACAGCTTGATGAACAATTAAAAAAACAGGAAAAGGAGCAGGCCAACACGCAAACGAAGGAGAGCGATGCACCTGATGCACCCAAAGGCCCTACGGCCATTATTGTACAGACTAAACCTACAGAATTGATTCAATCTGAGGGCGAAGCACAATATGCATCGGTTGAGGGAACGAGTTTGCTCTACATGTCCAACACATCCAACGAAGTATTTAAGGACATCAATACTCAGAAAACCTATGTATTGCTCTCGGGTCGCTGGTATGAGTCCGCATCGCTCAACGGCCCCTGGCGCTACGTGGCTTCGGATAAACTACCGGCTGATTTCGCCAAAATTCCCGAAGGCTCCGAAAAAGACGTAATACTGGCGAATGTGGCCGGTACGTCAGCCGCCGAAGAAGCGGTTTTGGACGCACAGATTCCACAAACGGCTAAAGTGGATCGCAAAACGGCAACAGCGACGGTGAATTATGACGGTGAGCCGAAGTTTGAGTCTATTCCCGAAACCGATTTGGAACGGGCAGTCAACACGGCCAGCACGGTCATGCGGTCGGGTTCCAGCAAAAAATACTATTGTGTCGAAAATGGCGTATGGTTCGAAGCTGCCAGCGCCGGTGGTCCCTGGACGGTCTGTGTTGAACGCCCGTCGCAGGTGGACAGAATCCCGCCCAGCGACCCGACCTATAATACCCGATACGTGTACATTTACGACACCACACCTCAGTATGTGTACATGGGCTACACACCAGGTTATATGGGTTGCTATGTGGCCGGGCCAACGGTGATTTACGGCACGGGGTATTTCTATCGGCCTTGGTACGGAGCGGTCTATTATCCGCGCCCGGTAACCTGGGGCTATGGCATGTGCTATAATCCCTGGACTGGATTTTCAATGACCATCGGATTCGGCGGGGGATTCTTTTTCTACAGTTCGCGGGGATATTACGGGGGGGGCTACGGTGGCTGGTTTGGTCCACCTGTGTACCGGCCACCCTATCGGCCCTATTACGGGGGCTATTATGGCTCGCGTCCAGTGTACCGGGGGCGTCCAGTTAACGTCGGTCAAATCAACATCAATATCAACCACACTAACAATATCTACACCCGGCAACGGGGCGTAACCACACGCGACATAAACCGCCGACCGGGAGGCAGTTTGGGGTCTATCAACCGAAATCCTGGCAATCGGCCATCTATTGGTTCATTGCCGGGCCGACCCTCGCCCAGCAACCCTGGCACCGCCGGTCGGCCCGGCATTAGCCGTCCTTCGGTCAATCGGCCCCAGGTTGGTAATCGTGACGTGCCCAGCCGCGTTGGTGGCGCAACGCGGGAGCGTTTGCCGGGCCGAGCGACGGGTGTCAGCAATGATGTGTTTACAGATCGCAGTGGTAACGTTTTTCGGCGCGACGGAGGTGGCGGCTTACAACAGCGGGAGCAGGGTAACTGGAAATCTGCCGGGAGCGGTAACCGTGACCTTCCAGACCTCAATCGAGCCGCTCAGGCCCGCGACCGGGCCGTGCAACGACAAAACAGTTTCGAGCAACAGCGGCAGTCGAACGGTTTCCAGCGGCCTAACCGCCCGGCTGAGGGGAGTGCTCCTACACTGAAACGGGATGGTGGCAAACTCCGGCGCGGGCAGTGAAACGGGCGTTTGGCCGGTACTATAATTTAGCTTCGGGGTACATTTTCTTGTGTTGAGCGAGCAGAATGGCGTACTGTTCCGGGGTAAGAATGGGTTTGTATTCACGCACTTTGTCATTCTCTACGGTAATGGCAAGGGTTCGCAGCTTTTGCTGATTCATCCCCGACTTCTTCAGCTTTTTCACCCCATCGTTGTAATTCACAACGGCGTGAGAAATTACTTCTCTGGCTTTAGGTAGTTGAACATCAGTCAGTTTAAGCCGTTGCTTGTCAGCCTTTAGTACTGATTTGATGATCATGCCAACGGTGGCTCCGTTGTTCAGAAAAACGAATTTCTCGTTCTCGACTGATGGGTTTTGAGCCGATAAATGCGTTGAAGAAATGACCAGAAAGGCGATGATTACACTACTGATTTTCATTGATATTTCTGAATAGTTCTGTATGGGCGAATGTACAGAACTATTCAGAAATTGTCTGAAATTATTCGTTTGCCAGGTTGAAAATACCCCCAACCCCCTAAAGGGGGCTTAGTTCATTAGTGAGCAAAGCCCCCTTTAGGGGGTTGGGGGTATTTTAGATAGTTTCTGAAAGAAAGCCAAGTCTAAATATTCCGGGCTTTTAGCTGTTTCACGGCATAATCGGCGGCACGAGCCGTTAACGCCATATACGTCAGCGACGGATTCTGGCAGGCCGACGATGCCATGCTGGCCCCATCGGTCACGAACACATTCTTCACGGCATGCATCTGATTCCATTTGTTGAGAATCGACGTTTTCGGGTCGCGGCCCATGCGGGCGGTTCCCATTTCGTGGATGGCTAAGCCCGGTGCCTGGTGGTTATCCATTGCCTGAGTGACTTTAATACCGGCGGCTTCCATCATGACTTTGGCCTGCTCAATGGCATCCCGAGTCATTTTATCCTCGTTTTCGCCCCAGGCGCAGTCGATGTCTAAGGTCGGCATACCCCACTGGTCTTTATTGGCCTGATTGAGCCGTACATGGTTTTCGTAGCGCGGCAGCATCTCGCCCATCGCCGTCATGCTGAACGACCATTCGCCCGGCTGGGTGAGTGCTTCTTTAAAATCGGCACCGAAGCCCTCTATAGCCGACCCACGCCCCCACCCTGCCCGGTCACCCCCACAGGCGTAGGCATAGCCCCGCACGAAATCCGTTTGTTTATCCTGAAGCACGTTTCGGAACCGGGGAACATAGGTGCCTGTTGGTCGGCGACCATAATAGTATTGATTATCAAATTCACGCCCCTCATACACACCACCAACCCGCCCCCGGTAGTTATGATCCATCAGGTAATGGCCCAGTACGCCACTATCGTTGCCTAACCCGTTTGGAAACCGGTGGGAGGTCGAATTGAGCAGAACAAGGGTTGAGTTGAGCGTAGCCGCATTCACGAAAATAATGCGGGCGTAATACTCGGTCATCTCCTTCGTGTTGGTATCAATTACGCGCACACCAGTTGCTTTTCCGAGCTTCTCATCATAGATAATCGAATGCACAATCGAAAACGGACGCACGGTCAGCTTGCCGGTTTTGGCCGCAGCCGGTAATGTCGCGGAATTACTGCTAAAATACGCACCAAACAGACATCCACGCGCACACCAGCTACGCGACTGGCAATCGGCCCGACCCAGCGACAGATGGTGCGGCTGGGCTTTGCTCAGATTGGCCGTGCGGCTGATGATGAGGTGCCGGTCGGGATACTGTTTTTTCCAGACATCCCGCACGCTTTTCTCAATGCAGGTCATCTCAAACGGAGGTAGAAACTCGCCATCGGGTAGAGTAGATAACCCGTCTTTATTGCCGCTGATACCGGCAAATTTCTCGACGTAACTGTACCAGGGCGCAATGTCTTCGTAACGAATCGGCCAGTCAACGCCATGCCCGTCTTTCAGGTTGTCCTCGAAGTTGAACGGTGCCCAGCGTTGGGTCCAGCGTGCCCAGATCAGCGATTTACCGCCCACCTGATAGCCCCGAATCCAGTCGAAGGGTTTGGTTTGCTGGTAAGGGTGGTCGGTGTCCTTTATAAAAAAATGCCCGGAATATTCATTGAACGCATAGCCCACTTTGCGTTGTATGGGACTTTTTTCCAGCACATCGAGCGGATAGCGGCCCCGGTGGGTCATCTCCCACGGACTTGACATCGTTGTGGGGTAATCTTTTACGTGCTCAACGGGCCGCCCGCGCTCCAGTACGAGTGTCCGTAAACCTTTTTGGGTTAGCTCTTTAGCTGCCCAGCCGCCACTAATACCGGAGCCAATAACGATGGCGTCGTAAGTACGGTCGGCTGTTGTGTTGAGGATAAAAGGGCCTTCTGACAAGTTCATAAGCTACAGGTTTAGGAATGACTCATTCGGTTCATTTGAACGTATATAAAGCCGTGGGGTTGTCAATCATCAGTTTCTGCCAATAATCGGCTAATCCACGCTGCTCCAGGGCCGTGCGAAAATCGGTCAGCAGAAACACTAATCCCGGTTTTCCGCCATATGACTGCCAATAGGTATTGCGGGCGGCATCCATCCCAACCGTAATCTGATTTGGGAAATCGGGCAGCAGGCGTTCCAGCAGGGCATAGGTGCCATTAATTTCGCCTTTTTTCCACCGAAAAGCACTGTCGTATTCTACCCGCACACCGGTTTGCATCAATTGACGGTGGTAGTCTATATCCTGGTAACGGTCTACGTGTGAGAGTACAACATGGGCCAAATCTGCCCCTAATTTATCGAATCGTTCGGCTTGAGCCAACGCCTGCCTACCCGCGTTGGTATGGGTCAGAATCGGCACACCTGTTTCCCGATGCGTGTTGACCACCGCCCTGAAAATGAGTTCCTGATGCGGAGTGATGGCTTCGTCGCCGGTGGCTAATTTAATCATCCCGGCGCGGTGAGTTGTCCGGTCGATGATGGGGCCGTTGTAATCGTAGCGATCAATGCCTTCTTCCACGTCGGCGATGAACAGGCGGGTTAGCTGGTCCTCCGAATACTGATACCGCCAGTGCGATAACGGATAATATTGTTCCAGGTGAATCCCCGTTGGCGCAACAATCTGCACACCCGTCCGGCGCGACACTTCAGCTAATTTCAACACGTTCCGCCCGCAGTTGGCGGGCATGGTATCAACCATGGTACGACCGCCCGCCTGATACACCTGGGTCAATTCCGCCGACACTTTATCGATGTCATTCAGCAGAAAATCAGGATTCGCCAGCGTCGGGAAGCTTTCCTCAATGATGAGGTGCTCGTGGGCATAAGTAATCCCGGCCTGTGCGGGCGGAATGTCGCCCAAAACGGTTCGAATGAAGGGCATACCGTCTATTTAGAGTTTAATGTTTTCTTACCCCGTGGGCTGTGTTTTACTCTCGTAGTGAGGACAAAGCCACAAGCACTTTTGTCATGCTGACAAAAGCCGATTAAATCGTTTTAGCCAGAATCAGAGAATTATTTTTCCAGCCGTTTCGGGATGTGTCGGCTATCGTGTCAGGTACGTCGAGTACGGCTCCAAGTCGACGTAAATTATTCTGCAATCGGTTAGTTGTGAGTTGATTAGCGGCTTCGTCATTTTGCAGCGATTGCACAGCCGCCAAACCAGCCGCCTGCCCCATCGACATCGTTTGGGCCATCGACCGGCAGGAGGCATGGGCATCGTGAGTTGCCGAAAAACACCGCCCAACGACCCAAACCGTCTGGCTGTTTTTCGGCACAACCGTGCCATACGGAACACCATAAACACCCGCACCGGGAATATACTCCCAATGCGTTTCGTCGGCTCCGTTTGCCCCTTGCCGGTGATCTTCAATCGGTGCCCCACAGAGGAAAATCCGGTCGCTGGGCAGCAGCCCGGCTAAGCACTCTTCTTTCGTTAACCGATGTTCGCCATATACGCGCCGGGTCTCGCGAACGCCAATCTGATGCGAGAGACCAATGATGTTTGACTCCTGATAACCCGGCACGTCGGCGCGAAAAAAATCTTCATACACAAACGCCTGTCGTCGCCCTTCGATTTCGGCTTTGGTCAACTCCTCAGCATCTAAGGCCGATAGTCCGGCTACTTTCACGGCTACCGTCGAGATGCATTTTTTGGCGTTCATTTCATGAGCTGAGCCTTCTTTGCGGGGCAGCGGATGCCGACCGCTCTCAACGGCCTGCTCCATTCTCTTCGCCAGCATTTTCTTGCCGCCTGCCTGTTCATACTCAGCCAGTTCGACATTGCTCATGCGGAAAGTAGTAGTCAGGCTCTGAGCAGGTTCGTGTTCGCCCGCGCGTTCGTAGGCGAAACCAGCCAAGTGGCAGAAATCGGCATCGCCCGATGCGTCGATGACCCGCCGGGCCAGCACTTTCTGGAAGCCGCCTTTATTCCAGAACACACAACTGTAGCGTTCGCCAACTGGCTCAACGTCGATCAGGGTTGTGTGGAGTAAATACCGGATACCCTGTTGCTGAATCAGGCTATCCCAGACGAGCTTGAGCCGTTCGGGGTTGTAGTTGACGCCCGTCCCGGCTCCGTAGGTATTGGGGCGCAGGAAAACAGCACCGACTTTATCGAGTTCATTGACAATCCGGTCGGGCCAGCCGCCTACCACTTTACGGGATGTTTCGCCGGGGGTGAAAAAGCCGTAGAACGTATCGAGCATCTGCGTAGAGGTGCCGCCCGGAAAGCCGTACCGCTCCACCAGCATGACCGATAGGCCGCGCCCCTGATCAGCCGCTGCCAGAGCCGCCACGCAACCCGCCGACCCGGCGCCAATAACCAGAATGTCCGGCTCAGCCATGAGCGGTACGGACAGATGATTGAAAAAAATAGCCATCTTATACGTCAAAATGTTTTTTTACAGCCTGCCGACTTAGTTTCAGGCTTTCGCGGATAGGCCGGGTCGGTTTGAAACCGTTCGGGAAAGCCAGTTCGACGGTCATATCGCCCGAATAACCAGACTGGTTTAGCTGACGGGCAATGACGTTCCAGTCCATAATTCCCTCGCCGAGCGCTTCCGACCAGAGGCCCGTCCAGAGGTGATCGCGCAGGTGCATGTACACAATCTTGTCACGGTAGGTCTTCAAAAAAGTCGGCACATCCACACGAGCCTGGAAGAGCCAGTCCAGGTCGGGGCCGAGGGCTATATCGGGCACCCGTTGCAGCGAGTTTTTGAGATCGTAAATTCCATCGGCTACTTCATACGTATGATTGTGGAGGTTCGGAACGACGTTGTACTGCTTACCGATGGCTTGAATCTTTTTCAGTGTATCGCCCTGAACGTCAAATTCCTCCGGTGTTTTTTTGCGTTTGGCATCGCCTACCGAAATCCCCAGTGTACGGCCCTTGAGTTGAGCAATTCGTTCGGTTACCTTACCTGCATCGTCGATAATCTGTGCTTGTTTGGTTTTGTCCCACATCGCCTGGCCATACGAAGCACCGATTATGGACACGCCCGTTTTCTGAATCAAATCGCCGATTTTTGGAACCGCATCCTCATGCCGTAAACTGACGTCCATAAGTTCAATGGCATCGAAACCGGCATATTTTACATCGGCAAACACCTGGTCGATGACCGGGAAACAGTCATAATTAGGTTTATCGGACGAATAGACCCAGACATGAATGCCCAGCGTGGGCTTTTTCGCCAACGGTTGCCAGCTATCGGCGAACGCCAGCGAACCAGCGGTGGCTCCCAGAAAATCACGACGATTCATCATGGCTGCTCCGGGATAAGGTTTGCCGACTGTTCGCTGACATAAGACGGTATGCCAACCTGCTGATAGAGTTTTGCCAACCGATGGGCGTGTTCATCATATGCCCCCTCAAATAGCGAGACGGCCCGGTCGGCTCCTACGACGTTGGCAGCAGACAGCACTTTGGGCGGCTGACCGGCTTCGGTTAACAATCGGGCGACTTCGGCTTTGATGCAGTTAACGATCAACGCACCACCCACCGTTGAGCCGGGCGCTACAGGTGTATCTAAGCCCGGAACGGTGATCATGGCATCGCCCACGGGAGCGCCCGTGTCTAAAATCAAATCGGCAAAATCGCTCAGTTTTTTACCGTCCTGCCGTTTACTGGTGCTTTTCTCCGCGTGTTGTTTCGTAATTAATGCCACCACCTTTACCCCCCGTTGCTGAAACAATTCAGCCATTTCGATGGGTACGACATTGCAGCCACTGGATGAAATGACTAAGGCCGAATCTAAGGTAGAGAGGTCGTAGTTGCGGAGAATCCGGTCGGCTAAGCCCGGCACGTTTTCTAAGAACATGGCCTGCCGCTGACCGTTTGCGCCCACAACGAGGTTATGAAACGAAAGCGACAGTTCGACAATGGGGTTGAAACCGGCAAAGGAACCATAGCGGGGCCACATCTCTTCGACCATAATCCGGCTGTGGCCACTGCCGAACAGATGCACCATACGCCCGGCCAGAATGGTCTGGCTAAACCATTGGGCTGCCTGCTGAATGGCCTCAGTCTGCTGCTCTACAGTGTTTACTATGTCCCTCGTGCGTTGTAGGTATTGGGTGATTACGTTCATAATTACAGTTTTCTATCTTCTGTTTAGCTATTGCTGTTCTGGTTTTGAGATCATTCGTTCTGGGATGAGAACTGAAAACAGTAAACTTTTTCAAAAAGCGGCTGCGCCGATGGCACCGGCCCAGTCTTCATAATGTGCCTTTAAGATGGCCGTTTTCTTACCAGCCGGTCGCCACTCGAATAGGTCCAGAAACGTCTGGAGCGGTTCGAACAATGCATTTCCTGCCTGAACGATGCCCCCGCCCACAATGACCGTTTCCGGCGAAAACAGATTCGCCAGTGATGCGATACCAACGGCCAGCCGACGCACCGAGGTGAGCCAGACCAACGTGGCCAACGGTTCGCCATGCTGGTAACCATCGACCAGTTCGTGGGTGGTCTGATAGCGGCCATACGACCGCCGACTTACCGTTACATTTCCGATGGCGTCCTCCAGACTCCCCGGCATGTTGGTGACGTCGAGTTGCTCGCTGTCCGCATCAACGGTGCAATGGCCCACATGCCCCGCCATCTGGAAAAACCCCTGATATAACTGCCCATCAATCAGCAACCCACCGCCAACACCCGTGCCGAGCGTAAGCAGCAGGGCATTTCTGGCTGACCGGGCCGCGCCAAATCGGGCTTCGGCCATCAGGGCGGCATGGGCATCGTTAAGCACCCGCACCGGTTCGCCCAGCCAGTTGGACCAGTCGAAACCCTCCAGGCCCTGCAACCGGCCCGGCATACAGGCAATGGCCGTATTGTCGGGAGTTGGCAGGCCCGGAGCCGCCAGACCAACGCCCCGAATGGGTTCGGCAGCGACCGATTTTAACTGCGCCACCGTTTGGGCGATTACGGCTTTCCAGTTTCCGCCTTCGCTGTCATTGGTGGGGGAAATCAGTTTATGCAGCACGTCACCCGTGTCGGTGTCGAGCAGTACACCTTTAATGCGGGTACCGCCAAGATCAATACCAATGGTTATCACTGAAGGTAGGTTATTAGGACATTCTCCGCAACGAAGGTAAAAGCAAATCTTTTAAAATCAAATAACTTATTATAATAAGTTTAAAAAAAATAAGATAATTTTTTGACAATCAATGATATATATTTATACAATTACTTAGTTTTATAATAGGTTAAGCAATAGATTAAAACCTTTCGGGCAATGCATTATCTTTGCAAATATGACGGATCAACTCCATCGAATTCCTCAATACCAGTCGTTGTATGAGACGCTCCGGCAGGACATTATCCGGGGCGTTTTCAAGGCGGGCGATCTGTTGCCTTCTGAAAGCGTAATTCAGCAGCAATACCGGCTCACACAACCCACCATCCGGCAGGCGCTGGCCCTGCTGGTGCAGGAGGGTTACATCAAAAAACACCAGGGAAAAGGTAGTATTGTGCAGGCCATCCCGATTGGATTGGGGGTGATGTCGCTGAAAACGCACGCTGTCGCCACTGACGAGAAAACGTCGGCTACGGAAGACCTCCCGGCTGAGTTGATTACAACAACCATTCTGGTGAAGCCTGATTTGTGCTCGTTGCCTAAAGAACTGCTGTTCTATCCGGCCAACGAAAATCCGAACGCGGTATATTACTGCTTTGAGCGGCTTCGGGCGGTTAACAACACCCCTGTGTTTTATGAAAAGCTGATTTTACCCAATCGGTATCTGCCCAATTTTCCGCGTCAGCGGCTGGCGAATCGCTCGTTTTTTGATCTGCTGCGAACAAAATATGGCTTAGTCGTAGCTGGGGGCGAACAAAAAATTCAGGCACTATCGGCAGATGAATCCATTGCCAACCAACTCCAGGTTGCACTGGGTAGCCCTGTTCTCCGATTAGAAAAACGCATCGACACCAACAAATCGGACTTTAGCTTCTATTCCCTTCTTTTCGCCCGGACTGACCAGTTTTTGCTACAGGGCCGGTTTTGACGCATACTCACGCAGTACAAGATTCGCTTGATTCTTCGGACTCTGTTGGCACCAACACCAATTCGCAAGCGTGACCTGACTGCGCCGGTTTCAGCAGCGCGTTCGGTAGGTAGGACACACAGCATCGCACAGTTCGCCGACAAACTGACTCAAAAGGCAAGGTTAATCCGGGATAAACGTGAATTCGGGATAGCCGTAGAATTCGTACTTCACATTTTGCGTACTGTTGGGAAAAGTGGGTGTAGCAACGCCACTATAACAGGCATTCTGCACCAGCACACTGCCCATCACAAACGGCATAAAATCGCCCCCGCCTGTTTTGTAAACATAGCCGTACTTCTTGTTGGCGCCCCCCGACTGGCTGTTAATGCTGACGAGGTACTTTTTGTTGGCTTCGGTGGTTAGTGGCTCTATATCCGCTAAGGCCAGCTTGTCGGAAGCGGTTTGTTCGACCGTTTTTTGCCGGAGCAAAGCTTTCGTGTCGGCATCCCACAGAATAACGCGATAGCTGCCGGCTTCGGGCATTTTGCTTCCGAGTTGCGTGATTTTGCCCGCTACCGAGGTGCTGAATATCAGTCCCAGTTCCCAGGGACCGGAGGTTCTAACACCCGCTGAAACGGCGGTGCCGCTCAGAAACGAGGTGATGGGCGTTTCGGCTGGCTTAACACTGTCGCTGCTTTTTGAGCAACTGTTCAAACCCATTACTCCGACCGCCAGAAAGAGAAAATAAAACAGAGTTGTTTTCATGATGATAGAATAATTGTGGTATTGATAGTATACCGTAATATTCTACTATATCTAAACAAGTCTGTATAGGTATTGAGGGAACGGCTTACTGGCTTGAGGGAACGGCAATTGAGAGAAGAAATCGCCAGTGTCAGGACCCATAAATTAGCCGAACGAAGGCGTATAGTTAGGCCATTTACGCGGCAATAGTTATTCCCGCCAATCTTACCGATCTCATCCTCAGTGCATACATGATCAACTTCGATGATGTCTATCAAAGCCTTACTGTTGGTGGCCCTGCGACATCGGGTAATGTGGGCAATTTAGACATGGTGGCGGCTCTCGAATGGGTCAAACACAACATCGCTAATTTTGGCGGAGACCCGAACAACGTAACCATCATTGGGCAGTCGGGCGGGGAAGCCAAAGTGACTACGCTGATGAATATGTCTTCGGCGAATGGGTTGTTTCATAAGGCGGTTGCCTTGAGCGGCAGTTCGCTGGCGAGTATCAATAAAGAACACGCCGAAAAACTTTCCGAAGGCACGCCCCATTGAGCTTTGGGCGCTGATTGTTTCCAACCGAAAGAATACCATTGCTACCGCCGATGCGAAGGCATCGCAACAGAAAGCTCCCCTGTACTCGAGAGCAAACAATTTCTGAGAAAGCCTGCCTGTTTCTGATAATCATCTGTGTTCTTATATATAAGATCAACCGGTTAGAGCTTGTTCTTGGTATCTGTAGACTTGTTTATTTTCAGTATATTTAATCGTTAAATACATAATCATCTTTATAAAATTTGGTAATATTTATGAAAAACTGCACAAATCTTTTAATTGCTTTTTGTTTAGCGCCACTTCTCCTGTTCGGTCAAACAAAAAAAGCACTTAAATCGACCGACCGTCTTGACAAACTTAAAGCCGAAGCTGTTGCTGCCGTTGAAGCCAATGCAATGCTGGCGCAGCAAATCAACGATAAACTGTTCAGTTTCTCGGAGCTTGGATTTCAGGAAGAAGAATCGTTTGCCTACCTAACTAATCTGCTCGAAAAAGAAGGCTTTACGGTGAAGAAAGGAGTTGCTGGAATCCCGACGGCCTGGATCGCCACGTGGGGTTCGGGCAAGCCGCTTATTGCCGTTGGCTCCGACATTGACTGCATTCCAAAAGCCAGCCAGAAACCTGGTGTAGCCTATAAAGACCCGATTGTGGAGGGCGCTCCCGGTCATGGTGAGGGGCATAACTCCGGTCAGGCACTCAACATTGTGGCCGTGCTGGCCGTGAAGAAGATCATGGAGCGGGACAAAATTCCGGGTACGCTCATGTTGTGGCCGGGTGTAGCTGAAGAACTACTCGGTACCAAGGCGTTCTATGTGCGTGATGGCTATTTTAAAGATGTCGATGCTTGTATTTTTACTCACGTTGGCAATAACCTCGGCGTGTCCTGGGGCGATAATGGCTACAACGGCGTTATCTCGGTGAAATTCAACTTTGAAGGACAGGCGGCCCACGCGGCTGGCGCTCCCTGGCGAGGCAAAAGCGCGCTCGATGCAGTTGAACTCATGAACATCGGCTGGAACTTCCGGCGTGAACACCTCGAACTAACCCAGCGCTCACACTATGTCATTTCAGACGGGGGCGACCAGCCGAATGTGGTTCCTTCCAAAGCCGCTGTCTGGTACTACTTCCGTGAACGGACGTATCCAAAAATCAAGAAACTCTTTGAAACGGGCGTGAAGATGGCCGAGGGGGCCGCCCTGATGACCGACACCAAATTTAGCTATGAAATTCTGGGGTCGGCCTGGCCCGTTCATACGAATAAAGTAATTGCCGCAGCCGCCTACGATAATATTAAGAAAGTGGGCTTGCCGACATGGTCAGAAGAAGACCAGTTGCTGGCCCGGGCTTCGCAGATTGAGTTACAGGCTCCGAAGGTTGAAGGACTGGCCACTAAACTTGATTCGATGGGTTTACCGACCTCGACAGCGCCGGTTGTGATGATGGGCGGTCAGGCGATGACCCCAATGGGCGGTGGCTCCGACGACATCGCCGATATTTCGTGGTCGCTGCCAACTATTGTGTTGCGTTACCCCAGTAACATTCCGGGCCTACCGGGTCACCACTGGGCTAACGCTATTTCGATGGCTACGCCTATTGCTCATAAAGGGGTTGTTTATGGCGCCAAAGCGGAAGCGATGACGTTGCTGGATTTACTGCTGAAACCCGAACTTATCAAAGCAGCCTGGGCGTATTATAAAGATGAGCAGACGAAAGACATCAAGTATGAGCCATTGATTTCGCCCAAAGAGCAACCGGCCATCTATCTGAATAAGAAAATTATGACCGAGTTCAAGCCAAAGCTGGAAAAATTTTACTACGACCCCAGCCAGTATAAAACCTATTTGGAACAACTCGGCATTAAGTACCCAACCGTTCGCGACGATCAGCGGGAAGCGGTGAAGAAACAATTGGAGAAGGAGAAGTCAACAGCCGCTAAAGTATCGTCGTCGCGGTCGGAATAGTTTTTTGTCATGCTGACCGGGCCGCCGGAGCGGGAACGAAGCATATTAATGCATCCTCATTATCATTTAGGGGACATTAGGATGCTTCGTTCCCGCTCCGGCGGCCCGGTCAGCATGACAAAAATTAGTTCAAAACCACCTTCACTACAACTGGCTGATGGTCTGATGGATAGCGTTGTTCCTTAGCGTCGGTCAATACGCCGTATTTCAGCACGGCGAACGGCTTGCTGACAAAGATATAATCAATGCGGTCCTTCATCGGCGCGTCGAACTTGAACGCGTTGAAGATACCTTCGGGACCATAAGGTGGAGTCTGTGTTACTTCATGGGCATCATTGAGCAGCGTTTGAATGGTTTTGATTTGCTCTGTATCAGGTGTCGAATTGAAATCGCCAACCAGAATGACCGGTTCATTCTTAGCAATTTCCCTGATTTTGGACACCATCAATTTCCCCGATTGCCGCCGGGCTTCTACGCCCTGATGATCGAAGTGAACGCTGAAAAAGTAAAACGCCTTTTTGGTTTTCAAATCCGTAAACTTCGCCCAGGAGCAGATGCGGTTGCAGCAGGTTGCATCCCAGCCTTTGCCGGGTTTGTCGGGCGTTTCACTCAACCAGAAATTACCCGATTGCAGAACCTTGAAACGGTCTTTTTTGTAAAAGATAGCCGAGTGCTCACCCGCTTCCCTGCCATCATCGCGGCCCACGCCTACAAACGCAAATCCGGCCAATTCAGCAACATCATTCAACTGGCCGCGCAGGGCTTCCTGGGTTCCGAAAAGATCGAATTCATGGAAACGAATTAGGGCTTTTACATTTTCCTTCCGATTGGGCCAGGCATTTATGCCATCGCCAGGATTGTTGTAGCGGAGATTGTATGTCGCCACCGTAATAGGCTCCATTTTTTGAGCAAACGTGGTATTGATCAGCAGTATAGTGCTTAGTATGAATAGAAACGTTAAACGCATGGGTTAAAAGTTAGGTAAATCGTATCCATCAAAAGAAGCGCATAAGACAACGTTCCTACCGCTTTGCTGATTGTTATTCGATTGACAACAAACAAAACGACCGTCCGTTTAAGCAAACGGACGGTCGTTTTATGTATTAATCAACATTATTTGCGGTTTTTATGATGAGCATAGGCTACTTCTCTCACCATCGTCATCAACCGTTTCCAGCACCGGCCCATAGCTTTTTTGTCGTGTTGCTTTTGCTCCTTTCCGTTTGCCGTTGCTGGGGTAATGTCTGAAGAAGCCGTCGTATTTCGGGCTAAAACCGGCGTTTTAGTCAACTTAACCGGCTCTATATTCGTTGTGGCTGTTGTTATGTAGCTGCCCAGGGTGGGCATGGCTACTGTTACTGACGAAACAAATGGACAAGCAACTAACGAGGCTGTCGCTACATAGCCAGTAGCTTTTTTCATCAAGAGGGTTCTCATGAGGCAGTTGGTTTTAGAATTACCGTTGGGTCATACAGCAATTCCGTCATAGAGGATAAGCGGATTGCGAATATAACGAAATAGTATTATTGCCTCATATACTTGTATTTAAATAAAAATTAATTTGTGTTTATATTTTCTGTCAATCCTAAGTTAAGGAGCTAATAGACAGAATAATAGCTAAAAAGCTGCCACCTGTGCGTAAACAAAAAAGGATTACTCTCAATGTCTATCAACTACAGTGCCAAAAAATGAAGATTGGCCGGGAAATTATCATTCCGCATTATTTTTTTGACGCATTGTTATCTTAATCCTTGTTTTAGTTTGGCACTCATTGGCTATAGGAAACTGTTATCTTTGTAGCGATATAGCCAATAGAGCAATAAAACAAGCCGGTATTGACCGGAACGAAGTCTGAAAACGCATGTTCGAGAATCTTCAGGATAAGCTAAATAAGGCCATTAAAACCCTCAAAGGGCAGGGCCGTATTACCGAAATTAACGTTGCCGCAACCATCAAAGAAGTGCGTCGCGCCCTCACCGATGCCGACGTAAACTACAAAGTTGCTAAAGAAATCACCGACCGCATTCGCGACAAAGCCCTTGACAGAAAGGTGCTTATTTCGGTTGAGCCAGGGCAGTTGTTCGTCAAAATCGTTCAGGAAGAACTGACCGAGTTAATGGGGGGCGAAGCGCAAAGCATTAATATCAAAGGCGATCCCGCTATTATTTTGATTGCGGGCTTGCAGGGGTCAGGTAAAACGACCTTCTCAGGAAAATTAGCGGCCTATCTGAAAAAGCAGGGCCGGAATGTATTGCTCGTAGCGGCTGATATCTACCGTCCGGCGGCCATCGACCAGTTGAAAGTATTGGGCGAACAGGTTGGTGTAGAAGTACATTCAGAGCCCGAGAATAAAAACGCGGTCGAAATCGCGCAAAACGCCATTGCCCAGGCTCGCAGGACTGGAAAGAAAGTCGTGATTGTCGATACGGCTGGTCGTTTGGCCATCGACGAAGCGATGATGCAGGAAATCGAAGCCGTTAAACGCGCCATTTCCCCCACCGAAACGTTGTTCGTGGTCGATTCCATGACGGGTCAGGACGCGGTCAATACGGCCAAAACCTTCAATGAACGGCTTGATTTTGACGGGGTTGTGCTCACCAAACTCGACGGCGATGCACGCGGGGGAGCGGCTCTGTCTATTAAAACGGTTGTCAACAAACCCATCAAGTTTATCAGCACGGGTGAGAAAATGGAAGCCCTCGACGTCTTCTACCCCGACCGGATGGCGAGCCGGATTCTGGGTATGGGCGACGTGATTTCGCTGGTAGAGCGGGCGCAGCAGGCATTTGACGAAGATGAAGCCAAACGCATCAACGCCAAGATGCGAAAGAATCAGTTTGATTTCGATGACTTCCTGAGTCAGTTGCAGCAGATCAAAAAGATGGGTAATGTTAAAGACCTGCTTGGCATGATTCCCGGTATGGGCAAGATGATTAAGGATTTAGACATTGATAACGATTCCTTCAAACCCATCGAAGCCATTATCAGTTCGATGACGCCCAAAGAACGCAGCCGCCCCGACATTATCGACGGAAGCCGCAAAAAACGCATTGCTGCCGGTAGCGGCACGAATATTCAGCAAGTGAACAACCTGCTGAAACAGTTCGATGAGATGCGGAAAATGATGAAGAAGATGAATACCATGCAGGCATCGGGTAAGCTGAACAAGATGATGCGCTAAGCATACATACTAAATCGGCAAAAAAGGGAGCCTACTAAGCAGGCTCCCTTTTTTACTGTACCGTTTAGCCTGATAGTAGCCTATCGCCCATTCATGCCTTTGTTAGATACGATAAGCTTCTTACAAAGCGTTAGCTCAAGTCAAAATGTTGTTAGTATGAAACCATCACGGCTCCTGTTATTCCTGTTTATTACCCCATTTTGGCTACCATGCCCAGCGCAAACGACACCAGCTTTAGCCCCAACTAAAACCACTTATACGAATCCATTAGGAGTGCCATTCGGCGATCCTTACGTGTTATACACGCAGGGTAAGTATTACATGTACGGTACTGGCGCAGGAGCGGATAAAGGGTTTGCGGCTTATTCATCCAATGACCTGGTGCACTGGAAGAAGGAAGGACAAGTATATTTTCATGACAACAGAAATGGCTGGAGCGATCCAAAAGCAAGTTGGGGCGGAGCTTACTGGGCGCCGGAAGTGTATGAAGTGAGAGGGAAATTTTACCTGTTTTACAACGCCCAGTGGCGAGTCAACCCGACTAAGGAAGTGGAGAATTTTCGGATAGGAGTAGCCGTTGCCGACAAACCTACCGGTCCATTTATTGACATAGCTAATCAACCCATCTTTGACCCCGGCTATCCAATTATTGATGCCAACGTCTTTTTCGATGCCGATGGTAAAGCCTATTTGTATTTTTCGCGTTGTTGCTACAAACACCCTGTCAACAGCGAAATAGCTGATGTAGCCCGTAAAAATGGGTGGTTCAACCAGATTGAGGAAAGCTGGGTATATGGTATCGAACTTAAGCCTGATTTTTCGGGTGTGGTTGGTGAGCCGGTTTTACTATTACGCCCCCCTGTTGCCCTCAGCGACAAGCAGGCTGAATGGGAAAGTCGGTCAGTTACGGCCCGCGAAGTCAACCGTCGCTGGACAGAGGGATCGGTGACGTTTAAAAAAGGCAATACGTATTACATCATGTATTCGGCCAATTATTTCGGTGGTCGTCATTATGCCATTGGGTATGCTACGGCCCACTCGCCTTTGGGTCCGTATACAAAAGCGGCCAATAACCCAGTACTACAGAAAAACACGGAGCAGGGGGGTACGGTCACGGGCACGGGGCATAATAGTATTGCCTATTCGCCTGATGGTAAAGATATGTTTTGCGTTTACCATGCCCGAACCGATAAAACCGGCGACGAGCGCGTGGTCTGTATAGACCGTATGCGAGTGGAAAACGGCATTATAACCATCCTGGGTCCTACTACCACACCCCAAACTGGTCCTTCAGGGACTGATAACAACTAACAGGCAGCCAATTCTGTGAATTGGCTTAACGCTTCGTCGTTAACAGGAGCTTTATAAGTCCAGATAGTATCGTCTTCGGGCAGGATCGAACCGTTCGATGGCGTATCGGAGCGTGGTGCGGGGAATTTGCCGGACATGATCGTGCAAAAACTCTTCGAGCGCGTCAACATTTCGTTTGCCTACTTCGCGCAGCATCCAGCCAATGGCTTTGTGAATTAAATCATGTTTGTGCGGCAGGAGTATTTCGGCAAGGGTAAAGGTATCTCCAAACTGACCCAACCGAATAAGCGCAAACGTTGAGACGATGGCAATGCGCTGACTCCAGAGGTGATTTTCGTGAGCCAAGTCATAGAGAATAGAGCGGTCATTCCGAACTATGTGTCGCCCCAGAATATGTGGGCAGGTAACATCTACCAAATCCCAGTTATTGATAAACTGCCGATTGGCTAAGTACCGTTCCAGAATGGCTGACTGTTGCGCTGGCCCTGCCTTTCGGGTCTGATACACCCAGATTAATAAACCAACCATCCGGCATTCGTGGTAAGAGTCGTGAACTAACTGCTCGGTTTCAGCAATGGGTAAGTTGCGGTATTGTTTGGCAATTGTATGTTGTTGTGGCATGGTAAGCCCCAAAAAGTGATCACCTTCGCCATATTGGCCGGGACCCGTTTTAAAAAATCGCGCTACCAGAACCGCTCGGTCAGGTTGGGCTAAGGCAAAGAGGGCACTTTTTACGGCAGAATACGTCAGTTCCATTGGACATAAAAAAGCAGAGACTCGTTTAAGCCTCTGCCAGATTTGGAGCGCAATTGGCTCCTGATTAATCGTTTAATTTTGAGCGGACAAACTCCTGTTCAGAGAGCATTGGGAGTGAGTAAAGCATGGTTTTATTGCGCTCAAACGTGGGCCGGTCAAGGTCGGCGGGTAAAAACTGCCCTTTCACAAAAGCATCAACCATACGTTTAATGAGGTCGGCGTCGTTGGGGCGTTCCTCATCATCCAGCAACAACACATCTGATTCGTCATGCGGAAATGGGCGAATGATGCCCGGTGTTTCAGGCCGGATAATGGTGGTGCCATTATAACTGGTTGGCGTTTGTTTGTCGTCAGATTTTACACTGACGCCCACCGGGTCATCACCTGTTTCGTCGCCATCTGCATCGACCAGCACCAAATCGCCGTCCGACTCACGCTCATCCAAAACGTTCTGTAGCTGTTCGTCTGGTTTCGGTTGTTCGTCAACCGCCGGTTCTATTTCTTTCCCTAAGCCGGAGCCATTTCCAAGACCTTCTAAGGTTGTTCCATCGAAACCGGCGGCAATGATCGTTACCCGCAGGTTTTCGCCCAGATTTTCGTCGGTGATGGCCCCAAATTTAAACATCCGGGCTTCGGCCTGAATTTTCTTGGCAACGTGTTCCGAAATCGCCATTTGCTCTTTTAGCTTCATGGCGTGCTGCTTGCTCGACGAAATCGTCAGCAGAATTCGCTTGGCTCCCCGGATGTCGTGGTCATTGAGCAGCGGTGAGTTCAAAGCCGCTTCAATGGCGCGTAATGCCCGGTCTTCACCGGCTACTTCAGCCGACCCCATTACAGACTGTCCCGCTCCTTCCAGTACTTTCTTAACATCGGCAAAGTCAGCGTTGATGTCACCCTGTGTGGTGATGATTTCGGCGATGCTTTTTACGGCGTTAGCCAACACGTCATCAGCATGGGCATACGCATCGGTCCAGCTTAGTTCGCTGTATAGTTCCGCTAATTTATCATTCAAAACAACCAGAACCGTATCGCAGCTTTTCTTTAACTTTTCGATACCTTCCCGAGCCTGTTCTTTCTTGTCGGTACCTTCATACCAGTAGGGAGCCGTTACGACCGCTACGGTCAGTAAGCCCATTTCGCGGGCTACTTCGGCCACTACAGGAGCTGCGCCGGTTCCGGTGCCCCCCCCCATGCCGGCCGTAATAAACACCATTTTGGTAGGTGGTGCCAGCAAATTCCGAATCTCTTCAATACTGGCACGGGCTGCTTCTTCCCCTGCCTTCGACTCCGTACCCGCTCCTAACCCGTCGCCTAATTGCAGCTTCGTTTTCACAGGATTGCTCATAAGCGCCTGACGGTCAGTGTTACAAACAGCGAAATCGACATCCCGCATTTGCATCTTGTCCATGTGCTTAACGGCATTACCTCCCATGCCGCCCACACCAACAACCTTAATGATAGTTGGGTTGTCGTCCGGTATTTCAAATCTGTAACCCTGCGTATTCATTGTATGGGTGTAGTGTCTATATTGTTGTTGAGAAAACGGCCTGCCCGTTCATACAACCAGCTTTTGGCTGGTTAGTTACGGTGTTAATACGTGTCTGTTTCGTTACCCCGCGTGGGTAGAACGCCTTCGATAAGCCGATCCCACCACGTTTTCTTTGGTTCAGATTCGGTGGGCTTAGTGCTTACTGGTGGTTTGGTTGGGCTTACGGGAGGATGCGAATAGGTTGGCCTGACTGGAGCAACTGGCTGATCGTCCTCTTTATAAGCCCGGTTCGGATCGCTGATAAACGAAATACGGTTATCAATCGTCTTATATCCTGCCCAGACCAGCCCAACTGCCGTAGCATAGGCCGGGTCGCCCACTAAGTCGGCGCGTCCGTTGGGTTCGAGATGTTCAGGATACCCCACCCGAACTTCTTCGACCCCCGTTACCCGGCCAAAAATATGCTCAACCCCCGGAATCAGGGCCGAACCGCCGGTTAGCACTACCCCCCCCAGTAACTTGCCGTCGTAGCCAGACCGAATGATTTCGGCTTGTACCAGCGCGGCAATTTCACGAAGCCGGTCTTCAATAATGACCGCTACGTTTTTCAACAGAACATCTTTCGGCTTCCGGTTGCTTAGTCCCGGAACAGCCACTACCTCATTCAGATTATATTCGGCGGGGTTAGCGCTGCCAAATTTTTTCTTAAGAAGCTCAGCCTGATTGGGTAAAATTTTACAACCGGCCTGAATGTCAGAGGTCAGGCTATTGCCCGCCCACGGGAATACGGCTACATGGCGCAACACATTCCGGTAATAAATAGCCATTTCGGTCGTGCCACCGCCAATATCGATCAGTGCGACACCGGCATACTTTTCCTCATCGGTCAGTACGGCTAAGCCCGACGCCAGTGCCGACAGCATCATGGTATCCTGGGCTAAATTGTTGCGGGTGATGCACTTGCGAATGTTGCGGGCTGCGTTGGCCTGGGCCGTAATAAGCTGGAAATCAGCGCCGAGTTTTACGCCATTTCGGCCAACCGGCTGATTAACGCTGGTTTCGTTATCGACCACGAAATCCATCGGCAGCACATGGATGATTTCCTTATCTGCCGGAATCGACGTTCGATACATGTCGTTGAGCAGATGGTCGATATCTTCAATCTGAACCTCATCGCCCGATGAGGAACGGGTAATACTCCCACTCGACTTCACCGACGTGACATGCGAGCCACTGAAGCTGACATTAACTAAGTGAATGTTCAGATTCGACTGGTTAGAGGCATCGGCGACGGCGCGTTTAATGGCGTTCACCGTGTTATTGACATTCACAACAGAGCCTTTCGCTACACCATCGGTCAAATTTGTTTCGCCCACACCCAGCACTTCGAGTGTTTCGTGCTCCTTGTTATTCCGAATCAATCGCCCGGCCACCGCACACACCTTGGTGCTGCCAATATCCAGACCCACCACTATTTTCTCATCCATGCCCGTTGGTGTCATTCACAAACTATTTGGTTTCGGTATTGAACGCTTACCCGACTATAACGGTCCCAGCCTTTGGCCGGTAAAACGTCTGTATAAACTAATTTCAACTTCTTAAACTTCGCTTCCAGTTCTGTGGGTGGCCCGAATTCAATCTGATGATTACCTAACTGAGGCCACATCGTTATGTTTCCCTGCTCATCGACCGACAGTTCGGCAATTTGCGCCTGCCAGAACGAATCATCGTGGATTCGTTTTAGCAGATCCAGTAGTGGTCGGTTGCGCTCGTTTGCCAGCGAACGATTCCGGGCAAAATAGCGGCCGGTCAATATCGGTACCCGAGCGGAGTAGTTCATCGAAATAGGGAAAAATCGTCCCTCTTCGCTTATGTACTGCCCAGCCGCGTTCCGAACGCCTTCGCCAGCCGGTATGAGTCGGGCTAACGGATGAGGCTGTTCAATCACGACGAGTAGATTGCCGGTAAGGTCACGCGAAACCTGGCAATTTTTTACTAATCCGTGCTGCTTTAACCTCGTTTCTAATCGCCGAAAGTCAACCTCGTCGTAGGCTTTTCCGGTAATCGGATCGGCTCCTTCATTGGTCAGATAGCCAATCACATCCCGGCGCGTCAGAAAACGGTGTCCATCTACCTCATCCAGCCGAACAATTACCGCCTGAACGTGCTTTTGCCCATGCCGAATTTCGGTGAAGGCAATCAGCCCAAACAGGCTCAACAGACCTCCGACTGTTAGTAACCACTTTTTGGATGATTTAAAGGTAGAAAACATCTGTAAATAAGCTCAATTGTTTTTCAGATATTTTTATTTATTGGTATGCAACTATGTCTTTTAAGGTAGGTAACAGTTGATCAATGTCTCCTGCGCCGATGGTAACAAGCAGTGCGGGCTTCATTTTTCGCACAACGTCGGGTAGTTCAGCTTTGGTGCATTTTGTCTTCGTTTTCGAGTGTATGCCCCGAAAAATGAGGTCGGAGGTAACGCCTTCCATCGGTAATTCGCGGGCGGGGTAAATATCCAACAGAATCACATGATCGGCTAAGGACAGGCTTTCGGCGAAACCTTCGGCAAAATCGCGGGTGCGGCTAAACAGGTGCGGCTGGAAAATGGCGGTCAATTCCCGGTCGGGATAGAGCGCCTTCACCGACGACAAAAAGGCCTGTACTTCGGCGGGGTGATGGGCGTAATCGTCAATCAAAACGGCTGAGTCGGTCTTTAACACATACTCAAACCGTCGGCGAACGCCCCGGTAGCTGTTAAGTGCCGACCGAATTGCCTCCGGTGATACACCCACTTCGAGCGCTACGGCTCCGGCTGCAATGGCGTTCTCAACATTATGAAATCCGGGAACTACTAAGCGGATATCGGCAATAATACCTGTAGGATGGATGAGGTCAAAGATGAAAGACGCCTGTTCCACCCGCAGGTTCTGGCTGCGATAATCACCGTTCTGTAGTGAGTAGGAGCGAACGGCGGCTTTGGTTTTATCGGCTAAGGACAGGCCCTGTTTCATGAACAGTACACCCTCGGGTTCAATCTGACCAACGAATATACCAAATGATTCGAGTACCGCATCATGAGCGCCGTAAATATCTAAATGATCGGCATCCGTTGAGGTAACAATGGCGTAAGTCGGGAACAGCGTAAGGAAGGAGCGGTCGAACTCGTCGGCTTCCACTACGCACACCACTGAGCGCAGGTCATCGGCGGGTTCGTTGAGCAAAAAATTGGTGCCGTAGTTATTGGTAATGCCCCCCAGAAAAGCGGCACAGTTCACGCCCGAATCGCGCAGAATATGCGCGACCATGGATGATGTAGTGGTTTTGCCGTGCGTACCAGCCACGCCAATGGTGGTCATTTGACCAGCCAGTAAACCCAGCACCTGCGACCGTTTTTGTAAGGTGAAGCCATGCTCCGTAAAATAAATATACTCGGCATGAGTTTTGGGGACGGCAGGTGTATAGATCACCAATGTTTCGGCTGGATTTTCCCGAAACTTGGCTGGAATTTGTTCAACATCTTCCGTAAAGTGAATAGTCATCCCTTCGGCCTGTAGGGCGTCGGTTAAGGCCGTTGGGGTCCGGTCATACCCGGCAACCGGATAGCCATTTACATGAAACCAGCGAGCCAGTGCGCTCATGCCGATGCCTCCAATACCAAGAAAATAAACGTATTTGAAATTAGCTAAGGTCATACTCGTCTGGGCCAGGCTCCAGTCTGGCCCGTTAAAACTGTTTATACGGCCAAACTGGAGTTTGGCTCGGCCAGTTTGATTACTTCTTCGGCAATATCCCGCGCGGCATTGGGCTTGGCTAATGTTTTTATGGCGGCACTTAACTGCTGCCGTTGGGTTGAATTGTTGAGTAAGTTCAAAGCGGCTGTAACGAGCGTTTCGCGGGCGGTTCGGTCATTGACAAGCAAAGCCGCGTTATGTTCCACTAAACTCATCGCATTTTTGGTTTGATGGTCCTCGGCAGCAGCCGGAAACGGCACCAGAATAGCCGGGCGACCTACCAAACACAGCTCGGATACCGACAACGCGCCCGCCCTCGAAACAACCGCATCGGCTATGGCATAGGCTTTATCCATCTCGTAGATAAAGTCGTAAGGTGTAATCAGCGACGACCCGATAGCGGCAACAGCGGTTTTTGCTTGTTCAATAAATGCCGGTCCTGTTTGCCAGATAACCTGAACATCTGCATCTGCAAAACGCTGTAAGCCTGCTTCTATACTTTCGTTGATGGTCCGTGCACCCTGACTGCCGCCAATAACCAATAAGGTGGGTCTGTTTGGGCTCACGTTAAACAACTCCCGTCCTGCTTCGATCTGCTGGTCGGCGAATTGAATATCGTTGCGAACAGGATTGCCCGTTAATTTGATCTTGCTGGCGGGGAAGAAGGCTTCCATGCCCGAATAGGCTACACAAATGCGTTTTGCCCAGCGGGCCAGCGCTTTGTTGGTTAAACCGGCGTATGAATTCTGCTCCTGAATAAGTGTGGGAACGCCTTTCATGGTGGCGGCTAACAACACGGGGCCACTGGCGTAGCCGCCCACGCCCACAGCCACGTCGGGCTTAAAATCGCGGACGATCTGCCGGGCTTTCAATAAACTCCGTCCCAACTTGACCGGAAAGGACAGGTTGTCCAATGTCAATTCGCGTTTTATACCAACCACCGGCAACCCCACGATTTTATAGCCAGCACGGGGCACTTTCTCCATCTCCATTTTGCCTTCGGCTCCAACGAACAGAATTTCTGTACTGGGATTGATGGCCTTCAGCTCGTTGGCAATGGCAATAGCTGGATAGATATGGCCGCCAGTGCCCCCTCCACTGATAATAACTCTCATGTAGTTTGACGTTTGACTTCCGAAGTTTGACGTTTAGGGCCAGACAACCTCGAACTACAAACTTTGACCTTTGAACTAAATTTTGCTTTCATCCGCTTCTTCTCGGCTGACGCTCAGGACAATACCAATGGCTAAACCCGTAAATATGAGCGATGTTCCACCCATACTTAACAAGGGTAAGGGCTGACCCGTCACGGGGGCCAGCCCTATGGCCACGCAAATACTGGCAAATGCCTGAAAAACAATACTAAACGTTAATCCTGCTGAAAGTAGCCCACCAAACGGTCGGGTGGCTTTTTGCAGGGTTTTCATGCCCCGCCACAAAAACCAGAGGTAGGCCAGCACGACTGGAATACCACCCAAAATAAGACCATATTCTTCGACAATGATGGCGTAGATGAAATCCGAAAATGGGTTTGGCAACGTGTTGCGCTGGTGACTGTTTCCCGGTCCCTGGCCCGTCAGGCCACCATTCGCCAGCGCGATATACGATTGCTCGACCTGATAAACAACCGTATCCGAATTCATGAAATTCTTCATCCGATTGGAGGCCGTACCAAACCGTTGCCCAGCGGCTAACGCTATACCCCCAAACACAACGCAAACCGCAATCATATACCCTAAGTAGCGAACAGGAACCCGGCCAATGTACATCAGCAGGAAACAGGTTGCCCCGAGCAACAGCGCGGTTGATGTGTTTGAGAGAATGATAAGCGAACAGATGACACCAATCCAGAGAATCAGGTTGAACAGTACGATTGGGTCGCTCATAAACCGCTGCCGTTTGGCCAGCATAGCCGCCAGATTGGAAATGAGCGCCAGTTTTGCCAAATCGGATGGCTGGAATGTCTGGTTAATAATTGGGATAGTGACCCAGCGCGACGCATCATTCAGCGTCGAGCCTTTAAAAAATGCCCACAATAGCAGAGGGATGGAAAGCCATAAACCGAACTTCGACAGTCGGGCGTAATAGACGTAATTGATTTTATGAGCAAAATACGTACAGGCCAACCCAATAAGCAGGAGAGAGCCATGTTTGAGAAGGAAAATCTCGGTGTTGCCGTCCAGCTCACGAAATGCTTTGGTGCCGGTCGCGCTATAGACGACCAGAACGCTCATAATAGACAGATAAAGCACAATCCACCAGATTTGGCGGTCGCCTTTGAGGTGAGTACGAATCCAATCGCGGAGAAACATGTTTCTGAATGATGAATGATGAATGATGAATGATGAATGATGAATGCCAGCAAAACATTCATCATTCATCATTCATCATTAGGTTTTGTACGGCTTCTTTAAACTGATTACCCCGGTCTTCGTAATTTTTGAATAGGTCGAAACTGGCGCAGGCGGGCGATAATAACACCACATCGCCCGGTTGGCCCCACTCAAGCCCTTTGGCAACGGCATCGACAATATTCTGGGTTTCATAAATAGAAGAAACTGTGCTGCCGAAGTAATCTACTAATTTATGGTTGTCAACGCCCAAACAAATCAGTGCTTTTACTTTTCGACGCACTAATTCATCCAACTGACTGTAATCGTTTCCTTTATCTAACCCTCCGGCTATCCAAATGGTAGGCGCATCCATACTCGACAGGGCATAAAAAACCGAATCAACGTTGGTGGCTTTTGAGTCGTTAATAAACTGGACTCCATTGATAGTTCCGGCGGGTTCGAGCCGGTGGGCCGTGTTCTGAAATGTTTTCAGTCCGGCTTCAATTGCTTCGGTCGGCACATCCACCGACTGAGCGGCCAGCACTGCCGCCAACATGTTGATGGCATTGTGCGGGCCACGCAGTGGTGTTTCAGCCTGTGCTATGGTAAAACCCTGGTTGCCGGTTTGAGTGACCAATTGGCCATCTGCCAGATAACCACCCGGCACCACGTTCATTTGCAGGGATATAGGTAGTTGTGTGACAGCCGGTTTTCGTTTAGCCAGTTCATTGCGGATTGGTTCGCTCTCCGCAAAATGGATAAACGTGTCGGCAGGTTTGGCTTGTTGCAGAATCCTGAATTTGGATTCCACGTAATTCTGAAATTCGTAGTTGTATCGGTCGAGATGATCGGGGGTAATGTTAAGTAGCACCATTACGTCGAGGTGCGTGGCATACATATCGTCTAACTGAAAACTGCTCAGTTCCAGTACGTAATAATCGAACGTGTTGGTAATGACCTGTTCGGCAAAACTATCGCCAATATTCCCCGCCAGGCCAACGTTAAACCCTGCTGTTTTGAGCAGGTGATAAATCAGTAGGGTGGTGGTGGTTTTGCCATTGCTGCCGGTTATGCCTATTAGTTTCGCGTTTGTGTAGCGGGCGGCAAATTCAATTTCGGAGATGACTGGCGTACCCTGTGCTTTGAGTTTCTGTACTAAAGGTACCGTTGCTGGGATGCCTGGGCTTTTTACCACCTCAGAGGCCGATAAAATCAGCGATTCGGTGTGCTGGCCCTCTTCAAATGGAATGTTAGCTGCTTGAAGGGTAGCCCGATAACTTTCTTTTAACGCTCCTCTGTCCGATAAAAAGACATCGAACCCTTTAGCCTGGGCTAATAAAGCGGCCCCCACTCCGCTTTCACCTCCACCAAGAATAACTATTTTTTGACCAGACATAACAAAGACGTACTACCGCAAAATAACGCATAAATGAAGAAGCCCTGACTATCAGCCAGGGCTTTTCAACTGATTTTTTTGAAGTAAGCTTATTCTTTTGGAGCCAGCGAGTCAGATAACCGTGCACGGTTAGCCAATTTCACAATGAGGAAAACGACCCAGGCAATAATCAAAAACTGGATAACAATGTTGATGAAATTACCGTAGCGAATGGCTACTTCGGGTGTTGTGCCAACTGCTTCCTTCAGCACAATTTTCATCTGACTGAAATCAACCCCGCCCAATATAAGACCTAACACTGGGTTAATGATGTCCTCTACCAATGAGGTAGTAATTTTACCAAAAGCAGCGCCGATAATGACACCCACGGCCAGGTCAAGCACGTTGCCCTGAGCAATAAACGTTCTAAATTCACGAAGCATACGATTGTTGTTTTAGGTTAAGAAAAGTTAATGGAATCGGGTAAAATTAATTAAAAGCGGCCTGGTAACGGATCGGTAGCTTTTACCGGGTCTTTTTTCTTACGGAACGAACTGATATTATACACCAGACCAATAGCCAGCGTTTGCTGAATTTGCAGGTTTTCACTGAAATCTTTGTTATACAGCGCGATCAGCCCAAAGGTCGTACTTAGGTAGCGATTGGCTTTAGCCGTTAAAATCAGATCGAGCCGATGATTAATGTTATCTAACTGCGAATATTCCGTAAAAAGCTGGTAACGTGCATTAATCGACACGTTTTCGGTCAGGTTACGGTTCAGTGCAGCCTGTAGCTGGAAGGCCAGCCACTCCGTTCGGGTGCTTTTACCAGGGTCAACCCCGTATGCTTTCTGGGTGGGGTCTGGAACAAACGTGCCGTCGGCTTGTTCCCTCACCCGCACACTCTGGTCAGAGAGGAACGTGAAACGCGGAGCGAGGGGACTCAGGCGCAATGCAAACCAGTCGTTGGGTTTGTAGGCAACCCCGGCGGCAAACGTAAACTGAGCAGGCGCAAAGAAATTGGATACTTTCAGGCGAGTTTCATTGGAGGGAAGTTTATCGTAGCGATAGCCAGGTGCAAAAAAGGTGTTGAATGTACCCGAAATGAATAAATCCCATTTCGGGGCAATCTGGTGGCCCAGCACCGAGATTAGGATAATCTGATCGGCGGCTTTTCGGGTATTGCCTAATTGGGTAACATACCCCAGTTGCAAATCGGCGGTGTTATCCCAGGACGTTTTTCCTTTTTCGTATAAGGCGCGGGCGGCTATGACCCCACCTAAAGCCATTGAGTTAACTCCCCCTCCCGACCAGTTGCTGAATGAAGCCTGGTTGAAATTAACGCCACCACTAAATGACCGCTGCCAATAGGACGTATCGGGCTTTACGGCTACCGTATCTTTAAAGTTGGTTGTAACCCGAACCGAATCGGGGCTTATTGGGCGGGTTGAATCCTGTGCTGTAGCCTGGCTTAGGCATAGCCAGCCCAGCAAAACGTAAAATACATTTTTCATCGGTTGACAGTTTAATAGCTGGATTATAAACGCAAGTTACTGTAAGGTAATCAATTACCTAAAATACCTGCACCTTTTTCGTTTGCAGGGACTGCAATGGAATGATGGTGGTGGTTTCGCCGGTGCGGATGGTTAGCGAAGTGGTATCAATCCGCAGAATTTCACCTTTCACTTCATCTATCTGGATGGTTTGCCCTTCTCTAAATTTATTCTTGGTATAAAATGACGATAAAATATTAGCCATCACATCTCGTGATGCAAACCCATAACCGATAGCAAAGGCAAAGATTACACCGCCAATGATAAGGTTGAAACTGGATTCCAAAAGTTCAGTATTAATGCCAGCTTGCCCTAAAGCACTGATAATGGTAATAATCAGGAAAAAAACAAACACAATCATGCTCAACAGACGACCCGACGAAATGTTGAATGACTGACATACATTTAAAACGGCTGTCCGCAGGGTATCGGCCAATAAAACGCCCACCTGAAGCATAATAGCAGCCGCGATAAGTTTCGGAATGAAGTTCACCAACGAGGACACCATTTCCGTGATGGCGGCTACGCCCAGTGTTTCGGTAGCGGCTGTAACAAAAACAAGCAGTATGAAATAGTATAGAACTTTGGCAATAATCTCACTTAATTTAATTTCTGTTCCGAGTTGCTTAATTACGCTGATTTCATTCAGGCGATTGCCTATTTTATCGAAACCTACCTTCCCCAGAACGCGCTGAACGATAAATGATACAAGGCGTGCAACGCCAACGCCAATCAACAGAATAACGATGGCTCCTAAGATCCGGGGAACAAACTCAACGAATTGATCAATAAGAGTTTGAAAGGTATTGCGTAAAATTTCGGCCAGATTAGGAAGTTGTCTCATAAAGGATGGTTGATATCATCAGAAGTTAGGTGGGGAGGACTTGCCAGCGCAGAGGCCATACCGAACAAATCGCCAATGTAGAGTTCGACGACGGTAATAACGTTTCGAATCAGGTCGATTTCGGAGACCAACTCAGATTTTAGGTGAGGTGGGCATACCGCATCTGATTCAAGCTCTTTAAACGGATTTTGAGTTTCCATAGCACTATACCGCAACGTTTACTAACGAAAAGGCCACCGGATCGACAAGGCAATTTTAGTTGCCAACAACAACCAGAAGACGGCTCCTTCGAGGTAATGTTTACGTAATTTATCCCGAGAACGCTTCAAGCGCATTTTTACGGCACTCTCAGTCAAACCGTTGACCGCAGCAATATCCCGAATGCTAATATCATCCTGGTATTTCATTAGCAACATACTCTGCTCATCGGGGGCGAGTTGGTGTAAAGCTCGTTCAAGCTGTTGGGATTCCATTTCGGCCATTTCGGCTAATCCATCGTCGGTCCCCACATCCAACCGGTCCCAATTGTCGTCCATATACACCTCCCGACGCAGGCTGTGTGAACGCAATTGGTCGGTACAATAGTTATACGTGATTGAGTACAACCAGGTGGAGAATTTAGCCTGTTCACGAAAGCTACTAAGTTTAACGACTAATTTTAGAAAAACATCATGTGTTAAATCCTCCGCCCGGACAGGATCTTTCGTAAACGACAGACATTTTCGATAAACTTTATCGCAGTAGCGTTCGTACAACTGCTCAAAATATGTATTTCGTTGAGTTTCGACATATAACCGCACTAACTCTTCATCCGAAATCTGCTTCATTTTAAAAGGAGGTGGCTAATAAGACTTTAGAATGCCATAAAAGTAACATAACTTAAATAGCCAATAGAGAAAATAGTTGAGTTACGGGTGGCTGCCTGCTTTCCTCAAGCTCAGTACCTAAGTAAATTTATGTATTTCTTTATAAAGATTGCTAATCAAACTAAGCCATAGCCAAGGAATCTATATTCTTTGTCACTGTTGCCAATAAGTCGTAACACACAAGTAAGCGAAAATTTTTAACAAAGCTTATGTTTATAATATACTGATAATCAGAATTATGGACATTGTTAAGGTTTTTGCGTGATTGACTATTTAAGGGCCAGGTATAAAAAAAATACCTGACTACTTAGTCAGGTATTTCCTTTCATAAAGGTTAGAATTAACCAATAGCAACCCGCTTAAAAGCAGAGACAGTTAATCCCTTGCTGGTTTTATCTAAAAGTTGAGCTATTGTGAGTGAGCTATCTTTTACAAATTCCTGATTCAGCAGGGTGTTCTCTTTATAGAATTTGTTCAGCTTACCCATGGCAATTTTTTCAAGCATAGCTTCAGGTTTACCTTCCTGACGAGCCTGCTCTTTGCCAATTTCAATTTCGCGTTCAACAATCGTAGCATCAACACCATCTTTGTCTAACGCAACAGGCTTCATGGCTGCAATTTGCATAGCCACGTCCTTACCTACTTCGGTCACGTCGGTGCCGTTCGTATTCGACAGGCCGACCAGTACGCCCAGTTTGCCGTTCGAGTGAATATAAGAAACAACTTTATCGGCAGCAACGGTCTCAAACGAGGCTACATCGATTTTCTCACCGATTTTACCCATCAGATCAGTGATGTGGTCCTGCAACGAACGACCATCGGCCTGTAGGATAGCCAGTAAGGCAGCCTTATCAGCCGCGTTGGTTGTAACAGCCGCGTCCATGACGGCCATAGCCATATTTTGAAAATCGGCCACTTTCGATACGGGTTCGGTTTCGCAGGCCAGCGCAATTACTTTGCCGGTTTTTCCATCTGGGCTAACGTGTGCCAGCACAATACCTTCAGCAGTTGTGTTATCGGCCCGTTTGTCGGCTATCTTCTGACCCTGTTTACGCAGGATTTCTTTTGCTTTTTCAAAATCGCCATCAGCTTCGGTAAGGGCTTTTTTACAGTCCATCATACCGGCTCCGGTTTCTTGCCGAAGTTTATTTACGTCAGCAGCAGTGATTGCCATTTTCGTGAAGTTTTCAGTTAATAAATTTTCTGTTTCTAATTCTGTCTGTTCCTAACAAATCGGTAACACTATACTCCGTTAGTTACAGAATAGCCCATAGCGGCTGGCTACGGGCTATCATACAGTTGGTTAGTTAGCCAGTTGATGAGTAATCAGTAGTAGGTCAGCTAAAACTGATCGACTCATTAACTGATAAACTGACTACCTGTTTTATGCTTCCTGCTCGTCTTCAGCAACAGCGGCTGGGGCGGCTTCGGCAGTGGGTTGCGTTTCGCCTTCGGCACGAGCCTGAGCCAGATCTTCGTTGCGCTTGGCTTCTTCCTCTTCCTGAATCCGCTGATCGTCTTTGTCCTGTTTCCGCTCCATCAGACCTTCTTCAATAGCCTTACCGATGGCAAGCGTAATCAGCGAAATCGACTTGTAAGCATCATCATTAGCCGGGATCGCGAAGTCCACATCTTCGGGGTTCGAGTTCGTATCGCACATGGCGAATACGGGGATGCCCAACCGGTGCGCTTCGGCAACAGCAATATGTTCGCGCTTTACGTCAACCACAAACAAAGCGGCTGGCAAACGGGTCAGGTCGGCAATACCACCCAGCACGCGCTCCAGTTTCTCTTTGTCGCGAGTGCGGGTCAAACGCTCACGCTTGGCAATGCTTTTGACGGTCTCCTCGTCTTTCAGCATTTTGTCCAGCGTTTGCATTTTCTTCAGCGACTTACGAATCGTGGCGAAGTTCGTTAACATACCACCCTGCCAGCGGTCGGTTACGTAAGGCATTTTCAGGCGACGCGCTTCTTCCGAAACGATTTCCTGAGCCTGTTTCTTGGTAGCCACGAACATTACTTTCCGGCCTGAGCGAACGATACCTTTGATGGCGTTCGAGGCTTCTTCCAAAGCCGCAACGGTTTTGTTGAGGTCAATAATGTGGATGCCGTTCTTCTCCATGAAGATGTACGGAGCCATTCGGGGGTCCCATTTACGCGTAAGGTGGCCAAAATGCACACCAGCGTCTAAGAGGTCTTTATATTCGATTTGTGCCATTTCTTAAAATGAACGATATAAAATGAATAAGTAAAAATTACGCAGCACCACGCATCGGCATCATCTAAGCGCAGTCTGGACAAGACAGTTAGTGAGTTTTGAGTCGGTCAGTTAGTCAGTGTATCGATAACTGACGACTGATTGACTGGACAACTAACCAACTGAAATTAACGTTTCGAGAACTGGAACCGACGACGGGCCTTCCGGCGACCATACTTTTTCCGTTCAACCATACGCGAATCCCGGGTCAGGAACCCTTCTTTCTTCAGGGCTGGCCGGAAATCGGCGTTCAGTTCAACTAACGCGCGGGCAATAGCCATGCGGGTAGCTTCGGCCTGACCAGCCACACCACCACCACGAACGTTTACTTTCACATCGTAACCACCAACACCGTTAACGGTTGAAAAGGGTTGGTTCAGAATGATTTGCAGAACTTCGGTAGGAAAATACTGTTTGTAATCTTTTCCGTTTACCGAGATGGCTCCGCTGCCCGCCGACATATAGATGCGGGAGATAGCAGTTTTACGGCGGCCAATGGTATTAATACGATCCATTATGACTTAGAATTTAACGGCTGTGGGTTGCTGAGCTTCGTGCGGATGTTGATTACCGGCGTAAACGTACAGGTTGGTATACAACCGACGACCAAGCCGATTTTTCGGTAACATACCTTTCACAGCATGTTCAATGATTCGCTCGGGGTGCTTTTCGAGCAGCAGCCGGGGCGACGTAAACCGTTGACCACCGGGATAGCCCGTGTGGCGGGTGTAGACTTTGTCGGTCATCTTCGAGCCAGTCAGGCGCACCTTCTCGGCATTGATGACAATCACATTATCTCCGCAGTCAACGTGTGGGGTGAAGTTGGTCTTGTGTTTGCCGCGAATCAGGCGTGCGATTTGGCTGGCCAGCCGACCGAGCACTTCGCCCTGAGCGTCAACCACAACCCATTCCTTCTGCACCGTTTCTTTGTTGGCAGAGATGGTTTTGTAACTGAGCGTGTTCACTTTATGGAGACTAATTGGTTTATATTCAATCACTTAACCCACAAAAACTGTGGTCCGTCCTGAAACGGGAGTGCAAATATAGGAGGTATACCGCTGAAAAACAAGGGTGTGGCTGGATTATAACCATAAACCCGTAATTTTGAAACGGCTATCCAATTAAGCTATATGGCTGATTCTTTTCGACTTGACCGCACTGCGTTTCATATGGGATCACATGAAGAAACCGAGCGATACCATGCCCGTAATCAACCCCGAACGGTTGCCGAACGGTTGCAGGCGGCTGTCTATTTAAATAGTGTTGCATTTCGGTACGACATCAATAATCCACCCCGATTAGATCGAACAGCTTTTTCGGCCCGGAAACACGAGAATGGCTAATTTATTTAACCTTGACTTTCAGGATTTTATAACAGCCTTACAAAAACGAGACGTTCGCTACGTGTTAATTGGAGGATATTCAGTGATCCTGCATGGCTATAGTCGAACTACGGGAGATATGGATATTCTGGTCGAGAAATCTGCCGAAAATTATTCACGACTTGTGAAGGCTTTTCAGGATTTTGGCATGCCAGTCTTTGATATGACTGCTGATAACTTCCTGAATAATCCTGCTTTTGATGTATTTACGTTTGGTAGGCAACCTGTAGCTATTGACATTCTGACGGCCATGAAAGGTGTACCTTTCAATGAAGCTTTTGACCAGGCATCTGAAGTAGATGTGGATGGATTAACAATACGACTTATTCACTATAATCATCTTATTCGGGCGAAAGAAGCCGCTGGACGGCCACGAGATTTGAATGATATTGAGCAATTAAAAAAGAGCCGGGAATAAGTGTCCCGGCTCTTTTTTAATTGCTATCTTAACTTCAGTGTCGCTAAAGCCAGTACGGCCAGAATTATGCCCACAATCCAGAAGCGGGTTACGAGTTTAGCTTCGTGGTAGCCTTTCTTCTGGAAATGGTGATGCAGGGGCGACATCAGGAAAATTCGCCTACCCTCGCCGTATTTACGCTTCGTGTATTTGAAGTAGCTGACCTGGGTAATCACGGACAAAAGTTCAACCAGGAAAATGCCGCAGATGATGGGAATCATCAACTCTTTACGGATGGCCAGAAAGAGTACGGCAATAACTCCCCCCAGCATCAAACTGCCTGTATCGCCCATGAAGACTTGCGCGGGGTAAGAGTTATACCACAGAAACCCAACACAGGCACCCACAAAGGCCGCACAAAAAATTACCAGTTCGCCCGCGTTGGGAATGTACATAATGTTGAGGTATTGCGAGAAAACTTTGTTACCTGACAGATAGGCTAATACGCCGATGGTCAGGCCGATAATCACGGATGTTCCGGCCGCCAGACCATCAATGCCGTCGGTGATGTTCGCTCCGTTCGATACGGCCGTAATAATGAAAATGCAGACTATGACGTAAATAATCCAGGTGTATTCGTCGGGAAGAAAGCCAAACAAAAGTGAGTGATAGTCGAACTCATTGTTCTTGACGAATGGAACGGTAGTCAGGGTTGATTTAATATCGGTGTAGACATCCGGCACGTTAGACGTGCTCAGCAGGCGCGGAGCATACTTGCGGATTTTAACATAGTCGTTGAAATAAAGCGTTAGCCCCACAATTAGGCCCAGGCCAATCTGCCCTACTACTTTAAACTTACCCTCTAACCCTTCCTTATTTTTCTTGAAAACCTTGATATAGTCGTCTAAGAACCCGATTAGCCCCGTCCAGACGGTTGAAACGAGCGCCAGCACCACATACACGTTCGAGAGCTTGGCAAACAGCAGCGCAGGAATCAGCAACGATGCCAAAATAATAAAGCCGCCCATAGTGGGAGTACCGCGTTTCTGCATTTGCCCTTCTAAACCGAGGTCGCGGATAGACTCACCGATTTGCAGATTACGGAGCGTGTCAATAATGCGCCGACCGAAAATGGCAGCAATGAGCAGTGAGGTTATAACAGCACCCAATGCCCGAAACGAAATATATTGGAAAACCCCGGCTCCGGGAAAGTTGTAGCGTTCGTCGAGAAACTGAAAGAGGTAATAGAGCATAAATCTTAATGAGTGAATGAGTGAATGATAGAATGAGTGAATACCGTCCGGCCAACAAGCCTTGCGCCAGCTATTCACTCATTCTATCATTCACCGCACCGGCGGCCCGGTCATTCAAAATTATACATACGCCAAAGTTACTGATTTCCGCGTTCTGCAAAAGCTTCGCGCAACACGGCCCGATCATCGAAATCATATTTGACACCTTTTATTTCCTGATAGGTTTCATGACCTTTTCCAGCCACGAGAATTATGTCGTGTGGGCGGGCCAGCGAAACAGCCTGCCGAATGGCTTCGTGCCGGTCTTCGATAGTCTGCGTTTTTTTGGCATCGATAGAGGGCACACCCGCCTGCATTTGCGCCAGAATGACCATTGGGTCTTCGTTGCGGGGGTTGTCGGAGGTCAGAATGACGCGGTTGCTGAGCCGACAGGCTATTTCAGCCATAATGGGCCGTTTAGCCGCATCGCGGTTGCCACCACAGCCCACCACCGTAATAACCTGTGGCAGATAATCCTGCTCGTCGGTATGGCGCAGATCGTTGATGGTTTCCAGCACGTTCTGCAAGGCATCGGGTGTATGGGCGTAATCAACAATGCCCACAATTTTATCGGACGAAACGACCTGCTCAAAGCGACCGGGTGGGGGTGTAATGCCGGATAGTAACGTCAGTACTTCGGCGGGGTCTTCGCCCAGCAAAACAGCGGTGCCGTATACACTCAGAATATTGTAGGCATTAAAGCGGCCAATGAGTTTAAACCAAACTTCGCGGTCGTCCACAAACATATTCAGCCCGAAGAGGCTATCGGAAATGACTTTGCCTTTAAAACTCGCCAGCGTTTGGAGCGAATAGGTTTCTTTGCGGGCGGCTGTGTTCTGAAGCATGACCAGGCCGCGTTTATCGTCCACGTTCGTCAGGGCGAAGGCCGACGGTGGAAGCTGGTCAAAAAATCCCTTTTTTGCCCGAATGTAGTTATCGAACGTACCGTGAAAATCGAGGTGGTCGTGGGTGATGTTGGTGAAAATACCTCCGGCAAATGTTAGCCCCGCAATACGTTCCTGCACAACCGCATGTGAACTCACTTCCATAAACACATGTGTGCATCCATGCGCCAGCATTTTGGTGAGCAATTGATTAATCGTAACGGCGTCGGGTGTGGTGTGCGTCGCCGGAATCACCTCATCGTCAATCTGGTTCTGAACGGTTGATAACAATCCGCACCGATAACCCAAGGCGCGAAAGAGCCGAAATAGCAATGTTGCAACGGACGTTTTACCATTGGTACCCGTCACGCCAATCAACTTCAGCTTTCTCGATGGCTGATCGTAAAAATTAGCGGCTGTCAGGCCGAGCGTTCGGGCTGAATCCTGAACGCGCACATAAGCAACGGCAGGGCTAATGTCAGCGGGAAATTCTTCGCACAAGATGGCGCTGGCTCCCTGCTGAATGGCTGTTTCGATGAAGGTGTGTCCATCGGTAATGGTGCCACGTAAAGCCACAAATAGACCACCGGGGCCAGCCCGACGCGAATCCATTGTGATGCTGGTAATGTTGGTGTCCATGCTGCCGGACGTAGCCAGCAGCGGAATTTTATAGAAGAGGTCTTTGAGTTGCATACGGAGAGAACGAACGAGGAGTTCGTTTGGCGTCTGCAAAAAAACGGGTTGGGAATTGAATTGCCTAATTTACCAGAAAAGTCATTAAACCATTTTCTCTATCCTACGACAGTAATCCCAGTGCCCCCCGTCGTTGCAACAATTCGTGCAAACTAAATTGGCAATCAGGCGCAAACTCAACAACAGATTCCCAGTTTGTGACGCGCCAATCCTGACCAAGCTCGGCAATCAGGATTTTGCGCGGGCCTTCCGTCGTTACCCAAATAACCCGGCCAACACCAAAATCAAGCATTGCCTGCGTTTTACGGAAAATCTAATCTTCAGAAGTACCGTATTCCGTCAAATCAATCTCAATCTTCACATCTACCTCAATCACATAGGCTGGCGGTATTGAAAAATATTTTTTATCGAATTGCTCAATTTGACTAAGCTTAAAAATGGCAATGTCATTTGCCACGTTAGAGTTATGAGCGATATGTAATCCGGGTTCACTCACAACCGCTAAATAGTCCTCCGCTACTGATTTGACAATTTCCCCATTAATAAGCGATACTAACAAAGCCTGCAATGGACTACTACCCATAATCTCTCTATATGTTTTTGTACCCGCCAGTACCTCAAGGCTACCCTTTCGATACAGCTTTTGTCCGTTTAATTCTTCATAGAGGAGAGTAGCTGGTATATCAGCAGTGATTGTGCTCATAGCAGAATGGTTTTTATTAAAGCTACGAAAGGTTAGAGGAAAAATCAATCTGCTTGGTCATCCCAGCGTCAGCGTGATAGACTGGCCCGCTGTTTTCTCGATGCCTGTTCCCGGCTCAACAGACTGTTCTTTTACTTTGCCGCGTCCTTCCACAGAAACCCGGAAGCCACGATTTTCGAGCAGGAACAGGGCATCGCGCAGGGTCAGACCGCGCACGTCGGGCACTTGATTCGAGCGGGTTGGACGGGATTTCCAGCGTCCACCCGGCGTAGCTTCGACCCAGCCTTCGGTCGATGGTTCGTTCGGTATATTCAGGTTAGAACTGATGGTATGCAGATCATCGGCATAGCCCGCAATCAGCCCAGTTGTTGAACGCGGTTGCGACGCGTTAGCCCGGATGGGCGCGTGCATCCGAATGTCGTAGGCTACAATGCGGTCGGCAACGGCTTTAAAAACCGGAGCCGATACAGCCCCGGCATAGAGCAGGTCGATGTTGTCGCCCTGTGGGGTATCAACCATCGTAATCATGCTATACTTTGGATTATCCGCCGGGAAATAGCCAATAAACGACGTATAGTATTTACCGACCTGATATTTACCGTTGATAATTTTCTGAGCGGTACCGGTTTTTCCTGCAATGGCGTAATGCGGGTTATTGATGTGCTTGGCTGTGCCATGCTCAACTACTCCCCGCAACAATTCCTGCGCTTTGCGAGCGGTTTCTTTCGAGCAAATAGGCTCGGGGGCTATATAAGGTTTATTGTCCTCAATCAGTTCGTCAGCCAGTTTGATCTGCTTAACCAACACGGGCCGTACCCAGCGCCCGTCGTTTGCCACGGCATTGTAGAAAGCCAGCATTTGCAGCGGGGTGATCTGCATTTCGTAGCCATACGACATTGATGTGAGCGACACTTTGCTCCACCCTTTCATGTCGGGATTACGCACAACGGGCATGGCTTCGCCTTTCATGTGAATGCCCGTTGGCTGAGTTAAATGGAATCGGCGGAGGTATTGGCAGTACAAATCAGGGCGGCTATAGAAATAACTCCGCATGAGCAGGTGAATGCCCACGTTCGATGATTTTTCAAAAACCTGCCGGGCTGTAATGGTACCCGATCCACCGCGTTTAGCATCATGAATGCCTAAGCCATGATAGGTCATCGAGCCGCCCCCCGTAGCTACCATCTGGTTCAGCGAAATGGCTTTCTCTTCCATCAGCGCCATCATGGTCGCCAATTTAAAGGTCGAGCCGGGGTCAGTTCGGCCCGCCAGCGCGTGGTTGAAGTTTTCGACATAGCCATTTCTGCCCTTCGTGAGGTTAGCCATCGCCCGAATTTCGCCCGTGGCTACCTCCATCACAATGACGCATCCCTTGGCCGCATTATATTTGATAAGCGCATCGCGCAGGGCTGATTCGGCCATATCCTGAAAATTAACGTCGATGGTAGTGTAGAGGTCCATACCGGGTTCGGGCTTCATATCGGGCCCATCCTCAACGGGTTTCCGTACTCCACCCGACAGCACTTCGACCAGGCCCACTGCATTTTTACCCGCCAATGCAGGCTGAAAACTGGCTTCCAGACCAATTAAACCCCGCCCGGTTTTGGCATCCAGATTGCCAATAGTACGCTCGGCCATCTGGTCGTAAGGATGATAGCGTTCATAATAAGGTCGCAGAACGCCCCCACGAGCTGCCACCTTTGCCGACGACCGAAAAAACGGCCATTTAAGCATTTTCTGCCGCTCCTGAAACGTGACCCGTCGCCGGTTGAGCAGCACATACCGGCGTTTGCGGGCGCGGGCATCCCGAACAAGGTCCGTATAATCGCGGGGCGAGCGATCTTTGTAAATTTGGGAGAGCAGCAGCCCCAGCGAATCGACTTTTTTGGCAAAATATTCGGGTTTGGCTATCGTCGGGTCTAAACCGACAACGTAAGTGGGCAATGAGGTAGCGAGCAGGCTGCCGTCGTTGGCGTAAATATTTCCCCGCATGGCCCGGATGGTATCGCGCCGAATGAGCGTTTCCTCGACGCGCTCGCTCCAGAACTTACCCTTAAACGTTTGAAAATACTGCACATACACCAGCCGCATTAAAACGCCGAAAGCCAGAGCAATCACCACATAAAACACATGGTTAGCCCGCTGAATAATGTCCTGCTTAATGTTCATTGGTCCTGACAACGATTTTGTGGGGGGGCGTTTGACTATCAGCGAGGCCAAGAGCAGCCACTCGTTTGCTGATCTCAGATTGTTTACCGCTCTTGTTAAAGTCGGCCTGAAGTACGGTAAACTGCGACCGAAGTTCGTCAACCTGGGCTTTCGTTCGCTGAATCCGCCGAACCAGCCGTTCGGAATTATGATTCAGGCCAATGTAAAGAATGAGAAGGAAGGTAACCCACAAAATGCGGTCGATATGCTGGATGGGCCAGGCGTTGTCTTCGCCGAAAAGCCGGTCTAAACCAATAAACTCATTTAGCCAGGAAGCCAGCCGGAGCTTACGTCGTTGTTTCTTCTGTTTGGCTATCCGCTCGGGTTCGCGAAAGGTATTTTTAGCCATGATGGGTTAGGGGCGATGCAACTACAAAGAAACAAAATCATCGCCACGGGTTTCATCCGGCAACCACTAAATTTTGCGAAAAAAGTGGGATTACTCCTTCCAGCGCCATTCGTTGGCGATTTGCAGGGGCGTGCGTAATCCCTGAGCTACAAGATAGTCGCGGGTTTGGGTGTCGGTCTGCCGACGGGTTGGAATGTCGTCAGTGTCGGCCAGCGCATACAACAGCATGGTCGAATACCGAACCGTGTTTTTTAGCTGGTCGGCGTTCACTAAGTTCATGCGGTCGCAGTTGGCGTGATAACAATCGAGGGCTTCTTTGGCAAGATGTCCGTTCATGCCTACTACCGGCACGCCTTCGAGCATAAAGGGTTGGTGGTCAGAGTGTAATCCGGCCTGATTCTGCATTTGATTAGCAAAGCTGGGTTCAACCTGTTTCATAGTTTCACCAACTACATTCAGGAACGGCACCATGTCGGCCCGCCCGAAGGCATTCAGGCCGGTCGGGTCGTTAGTCATGTCGAGGTTCATCATGTACCGAACCTTATCTATCTCGCCCGATTTTTTCAGGTTTTCGACCATGGCCCGCGAACCAAGCAACCCCTGTTCTTCGCCCATAAAGAGAACAAACTCAACTGTGCGTTTAGGCTTTAGTTTCAGCGCTTTAAATGTTCGGGCGATGTCCATCACGGCAAAGGAGCCAATGCCGTTGTCGATGGCGCCAGTAGCGAGGTCCCACGAATCCAGATGCCCACCCACAATAATCTTTTCTTCAGGAAACTGCGAGCCTGTTAACGTAGCCACGACATTACGGGCGCGAATTTTCCGGCTTATGTTCGTCATGTCGATTAGCGCGTGAAGACGACCGTGTTCCTCCTGCATCCACGCCCGTAGTGCCTGCCCGCTCTCCAGCGAGATGCAGACGGATGGAATCGAAATCAACTTGCCCGTTACGGAAGCTGTGCCCGTCAGCAGCACATTACCCGGCACTAAGTTGACCATAATTACGCCTGATGCACCGTGTTGGATGGCCAGTGCGGTTTTTTCGGAGCGGTGCAGGTTACGGGCGCCTTTTGTGGGATTCGATAAGCCAATGTTCACTAAGGCTACTTTACCCTTCAGTTTTCCTTTCAAGGCCGCAAAATCGCCCTCCAAACCATTGCCTACATCTACAATTTCGCCCTGTACGTGCGCTTCTATGGGTGAGTGCGCGAGAGAAACTACCGGCACTTCCCGGAAATTGTCGCTTTTGTCCGGCACGACCGATAGGGTAACCGTGTCGCGCATCCAGGCTTCTACCTCGAAGGGTTCATAACGAACTTCTTTGAAACCATACGAAGCTAATAAATCGAACGCGTACGCTTCGGCGCGGCTACCGTTGGGACTGCCCGTTAACCGGTGCCCCACCCGTTCGGAGGCATCGGAAAGAGTTTCGTAGGCGCGGCAATGGGCAGCTACCTCTTTATTAATTCGGGTAAAGGCCTTTTGTAAAGAGAGTTTTTCGGGGTAAAAAGCGGTCAGCGTACCGGCCGTACCGATACAGAACAGCACGAGCCGGAATCGGGGCACGTAAAATGTTCGGGCCATAAGAGGATGGGTGGTAGAATTCTTTGCTAAATATACAAAAAAGAATGCAGATTTTCGATGCCAAATCATTAGACGCAAAGGATAATCAAAGCGTTCGTTTGACTTACTTATTTTTTTGTAGAATTTACGCCGATATGCTCATTTAGGATTCCGCTTACCTTAAAATAGACAAATAACTCTTTGTTAATCAGTCGACTGGTGTTTCATTGGCTTCAACTGTACGGTTAATCGTCCGGCCAGCCAGTCTGTGTCAATGCCAACTACTCCAAACACGCGGTCCCAGCTTCGCTCGAAACAGTGAGCCGCATCGGGGAACGAGACGGAAACATCCAGTGCCCGTTCATAAAACGATACGGGTTGCTGGCGCAAAACGTCGCGGTGAATGGCAAACTGGGCACCCAGCACAAAGGTGTATAAGTCTGGCCCGTCGGTATCAAATAAGGCCCGATAAAACCCGCTCATATCAAGCCCACGTCCGTCTTCATTTTTGCTCCAGGGGGCAAACAACCGATGCCCCTGATCGTCGTCAGTATCAATCAAATGACCGAGCCATTGAAAACCTGTTGGGTTAATGGACTCAGGATGATTGGCATACTCACGGAGTTTTTTCTTGAAATCAAATGCATGATCGAAAGGCTTGCCCTGGCAAAAGATGGTCCACTCAGCCAGTGAATCGTATCGGCTTACAATGTGATGGAGATAGGTATGCGCTTCGCGTCCAATATTCGGCAGGAGAATACCCGGAAGCTCCGTAGAAGAGGGTATATGTTTGTGATAAACCGTCGTTCTAAGCTGAGGAGGCAGGTTTCGTAACCAATTTAGATTTTCGGTGTAATGGGCAACAACCAGTTCGAGCATACTGTCTTTAAACGCAAAGGTTTCGCAAAGAACGCAAAGAATTTAACGACCTCTTTGCGTTCTTTGCGAAACCTTTGCGCCCTTTGCGTTTAAAGAAAATATTCATGAACCGAACGTGTTTTACGCTCTTCTTTTTACTTATTCAATTTAGCATGACGCAGGCCCAAACTCCAGTACCACCCAAAGCCGCCATAAAACCTAAAGAACTTATTACCAACGGCCATAAGCGGGTCGATAATTACTACTACCTCAACGAGCGTGAAAACCCGGAGGTTATCAAGTATCTCAATGCTGAAAACGCCTATCTGGATCAGGTGCTTGCTCCCGTAAAAGACTTACAAGACAAGCTGTTTGCCGAAATGAAGGGGCGTATTAAGCAACAGGACGAATCCGTACCCTACAAGGAAGGCAACTACTATTATTACAGTCGGTATATAACAGGGGGCGAATATCCTATTTATTGCCGCAAAAAAGGCTCATTGCAGGGCACCGAAGAGGTCATGTTCGACGGGAATGCGATGGCAAAAGGGCATACTTACTACCAGCTTGGCGGTTACGAAGTGTCGGACAACGACGAATTAGCCATTTTCGCCGAAGATACCGTTAGTCGGCGACTCTATACGCTTCGGATAAAAAATTTGAAAACAGGCAAAATCTATCCCGAAGCCATCCCTGACACCGAAGGAGGGAGCTTTGCCTGGGCAACCGATAATAAGACGCTATTCTACATCAAAAAAGACCCGCAAACCTTGCTGGGTTATCAGGTTTATCGGCATTTGCTGGGCACTAACCCGAAAACCGACGTGCTGGTTTATGAAGAAAAAGACAACCAGTTTTACATGGGCTTAGGCCGCTCTAAGTCAAAGAAATACATTGAGATTGTCTCTGACCACAACGGTGTCGCAACCGAATGTCAATTGCTGGAAGCGAGTAATCCGTCAGGCAAATTCAGAACGTTTCTGCCACGAGAAAAAGGCCACGAGTACGACATCGTTCATTACAAGGACAAGTTTTACGTCCGCACCAACTGGAAAGCCGAAAACTTCCGGCTCATGGAAGTGCCCGAAAGCAAAACGACCGACTGGGCAGCCTGGAAAGAAGTGATTCAGCACCGGCCTGATGTGTATCTGGCCAACATGGATGTGTTTGTGAATCACCTTGTTTTGGGCGAACGAAAAGCGGGTCTGACGAACATTCGGGTCATAAACCAACAAACCAAAACGGACGAATACTTAGATTTTGGCGAACCGGCGTATGTGGCAGGTATTGCTTATAATCCCGATTTCAACACGAACATTCTGCGCTATAGTTATTCGTCGCTCACTACGCCCAACTCGACCTTCGATTACAACATGGATACGAAGGAGAAAACGCTGAAAAAACAGCAGGAGGTGTTGGGTGGATTTGATAAGAACAACTACGTGTCGGAGCGCGTGTATGCCACCGCCCGCGACGGCGTGAAAGTGCCAGTTTCATTAGTGTATCGGAAAGGCACCCCAAAAGATGGCTCGGCGCCCTTGCTGCAATATGCCTATGGCTCCTACGGCTATTCGATGGACCCCGGCTTTAGTTCTACCCGCCTGAGCCTGCTCGACCGGGGCTTTATGTACGCCATCGCCCACATTCGGGGTGGGCAGGAAATGGGCCGTCGTTGGTATGAAGATGGTAAAATGCTGAAGAAGAAAAACACCTTCAACGACTTCGTAGATGTGTCGGAGTACCTTATTAAAAATAAGTACACCAGCGCCGATAAGCTGTTTGCCATGGGCGGCAGTGCGGGTGGTTTGCTCATGGGCGCGGTTATTAATCAGGCTCCGCAACTGTATCGGGGCGTAGTAGCGTCGGTGCCGTTTGTCGATGTCGTTACCACCATGCTTGATGAGAGTATTCCACTCACCACCGGCGAATTTGAGGAGTGGGGTAACCCGAAAAATAAGGAATATTATGACTACATGCTGTCGTATTCGCCTTACGATAATGTCCAGAAAAAAGCTTACCCTAATCTGCTCGTAACCACCGGCTTGCACGATTCGCAGGTGCAATATTGGGAACCTGCTAAATGGGTCGCCAAACTCCGTGTGATGAAGACAGACAACAATCAATTGCTGCTACACACCAACATGGAAGCCGGACACGGTGGCGCATCGGGCCGGTTTCAGGCATTGAAAGAAATCGCGCTGGAATATGCGTTCATACTGAATCTGGTTGGGGGGCGGGAGTAGGACGTATCCTGGACGTCCACGTCCGGGTTGTACTATTCGTTTTCGCCCGGATGTGGACGTCCAGGATACGTACAATGAATTTCTACAGACGGTTTATCTTTCGGTATTATATTGGCTTTTTGGCCGTAATACCCCTTGGTATTAGTATCAATAGCTGCCAATCGGGCAACAATTCGGCTCAGAACGACCCGCTGATTGCCGAAGGAAAGCAACTGGCGCAAACGCATTGCGGTACGTGTCACCAAACGCCATCGCCTGCGTTGTTGGATAAGGAGACGTGGGTAAAGCATGTATTACCTGCTATGGCGCCAAATCTGGGGATTGAGGTCTATGAAGGAAATACCTACTATGCTGGACAACGAGCCGCACTGTCGTTCGATAACTGGCAGAAACTGATTACCTATTACCAAACACTGGCCCCGGAAACGCTCAAACCGGCTGATAGACCCGCGCCATTTGTGACGGATTGGGCCATTTTTTCGCTCGAAAAGCCCCATCGTGACACGACACAAACGGCTATGACGACACTGGTTGCCATCGATACCATTGGCCATCAGTTGTATTCGAGTGATGCGTTTCAGAATAATCTGCATCGGTGGGATAAAAACCTGCACTCCAGTCTATTCAATCGACTGAAGTCAGCCGCCGTGAATGCTGCATTTTTCCGGGATGCGAACGGTCGGGAACGCGGCATGTTCACCACCTTGGGCACCATGCGGGCCGCTGACATCGCAGAGGGTGAATTAGTGTCGCTGGGCGTAGACGGCGAACGCGGGGCAGACTCGTTGAGGGTAGCGACCAATTTACCCCGTCCCCTCCAGTCCGTTCAGGCTGATTTCAACAAAGATGGCCTTATGGACTGGGTCGTTTGCGGGTTCGGGCATCTGCGCGGAGGGTTATACTGGCTGAAGCAGGAAGTGAATCATCAATTTATCAGACGGTCTATTAAAGAAGTAGCCGGAGCAATTCAGGCGACCGTTGGCGATTTTAACGCCGACGGTTGGCCCGATTTGATGGTGTTATTCGCCCATGCCGACGAAGGTATCTGGTTGTTCGTGAATGACAAAAAAGGTGGCTTTACGGAGCGAAATCTGCTTCGGTTTCCATCCGTATATGGCTCCACCAGTTTTCAATTGATTGATTTTAACAAAGATGGCTTGCTGGATATTCTGTACACCTGTGGGGATAACAGCGATTATTCTAAAATCCTGAAACCGTATCACGGCCTATATATCTACCTCAATCAGGGTGATTTTCGATATAAGCAAGCCTATTTTTATCCTATCAACGGCTGCACCAAAGCCATTGCTACAGACTTTGATCAGGATGACGATTTGGACATAGCCAGCATTGCCTTCTTCGCTGACTTTCAGCGAAATACAGAAGAGGGCTGTTTGTATTTCGAGCAGGATAAGGCCCTGCAATTTCGCCCACATGCTTTGCCGGTTAGTACTTATGGACGCTGGATTTGCATGGACGTGAACGACTTCGATCAGGATGGCGATGCGGATGTAGTGCTGGGTAATTTCTCGAAGACATTTATTATTCAACCCGGGTTAAAACCTACCTGGGATACGCATTTGCCACTGATTGTGCTGAAGAATAAAACGCGGTGAAGTAGCCGTATAAGAAACGGTTGAAACCGTTTAAGAGGATTGAGAACTCTCTGTATTAGCCCACGGTTTAAACCGTGGGCTAATAGATATCGACTCCAATAGAAAATAATCGTTTTAACGATTTCCTTCTTTCTCTTCCCCCTTATTTCAACCACCCTCCCGTAAACCCGGCGCGTTCTAATCCCTTGCGAATGTGAGGATTGCGTTTCATCAGGTTCCAAACAAAATTGGTTCGGGCGTTTTCGGCCATGAGCAGAATAGGCCCCTGGTCGATGCCGAGGTAATCTATATCGAACCAGCCCTGTTTGGTAGAGCCGTAGGCAAATCGTGAGGGATAATGATAGGAGGGATTAAACGCATCCCGGAAACCAAAATCGCCATATAACTTGTTGCCATACTTCGTTTTCATGGCTCGCAGAGCGGGTAAGCAGATTTCAGGAGCAAAGGCTATCGAACCACCCGCAGCCGTGGGAGCCAGCGTACCGTCGTCCACGATTTGCATGGAAGCCGCCCCCCGCGCCCGATACGAAAAAAACTTCCGACCGGCCACCGTTGTGTCTCTTGGACCATCGCAGGCCGTTAGTCCCCAGATGGTTGAACCGTAATCCTGCCATTTAGCCGGATTTTCTACGCAGTATGCCCGGTTGGCATACGTAGCCCGGCGCGAGTTTTCGGCATAATCAATGCCCTTTTGCTTCATATACGGGTCTTGTATACCCCGAAAATCAATCCAGACGTGCGAGTACTGATGCCCGAAAAGTGGGTCGAAATTTACGTGCGGCTGCCCCTGAAACGTAGCCCATTCATAACTTTTTGTCCAGGCGGGCCATACGTCCGTACCCACCGGATGTGTGGGCGAACCGAGAGCCAGTACGTAGAGTAACATGGCTTCGTTATAGCCTTTCCAATCGGCGGGAATAAACCCTTTTTCGGGGTGCCAGCCCATCGACACGAACGGCCGGGACGCCGGACCGTTCCTTGCTTGAATCCAGGTCCAGTCAACCTGGCTGTAAATCTGCTCGGCCAACTGCCGGATTTCAGTTTCGACAGGCGTATTTTTATCAAAGTAGGTCTGCGAACTAAGAATGCCGCCCAGCAGCAGGGCCGTATCAATCGTAGATAGTTCGACCTGCTTAAAGCGTTCGCCGGTTTTCATGTCCAGAAAATGGTAGAAAAACCCTTTGTAGCCCGATACGTTCGTCGGTTTGTCGGATTGTGGTGCCTGGGCGAAAAAACGGAGGGTTTTCAGCGTCCGGTCGGCGGCCTGGGCGCGGGTAATATAGCCACGTTCAACACCAACCAAATAGGAAGTTAAGCCGAAGCCCACGGCAGCAATGCTGGCAAAGGAGGGGGTAGGGGCGCGGTCGGGGACGAGACCGTTTTCGGGGTTGGTCGTCTCCCAGAAATACCGGAACGTATCGCGTTGCAGGCTGTCTAAGAACGCGTTATCGGCTTTGGTGAACGTGTACGATTTCGGTTGAGCGAAAGCGACGTTGATGGTTAGTATGAAGAAGAAGATTGGTTTCATATAACAATGACTTATTGCGGTTTTGTCATGCTGACGAAGGAAGCATCTTAATCCAGCCTGATGAGTCAGTAAGGGCGTGTTAAGATGCTTCCTTCGTCAGCATGACAAAACCATCGTAATCATCAATTCAGATTTGGGCTTTGGAACCCCAGATTTTTCATGCCTTTTTTCACTTCGGGGCAACTCATGAATAAATTCCAGAGCAGGCCCGACCGCTGGTTTTCAATCATGACGATAATCGGTCCCTGATCGATGGCTAAGTACGAATCGGCAAACCAGATGTTGGTCAGGTTGAAGGCATCCACAAATCCCTGATCTTTCCAGACTTTGTTGCCGAGTTTGTAATAGAAAAATCGTAGCGCCTGCATCGACTCGGTGGGTGTGAAAGGCATCGCCGACAGGGCTGCCGTGGGTGCAATGGTACCGTTATCGTTGGTTGGGTCGCGGGCCGAATAGCCGTCTTGCTGGTCGCTGGCAGTTAAGCCCCAGCAATCGGCACTGTAGCCGTTGAACTGTTTTGGGTTGGTTTTGCAATACGTGTAGTTTATCTGCGAGTGGGCCGTGTTTTGCTGCCAGTAGTCGGAATAGGCATCTTTTAGGTCATGCGGGTTGATGCCTAAGAAGGAGTACTGCGAAAAGAACAGCGGCCCGCCATAAGCGGGTCCCAACGGGAGTTTGATGCTGTAATAGCTATTGCCATTCGTCATTTTGCCATTCTGCGCCCAACTGTTGTCATAGACGGTTTTGGTAATGGGCGTGGTGTTCGACGAAGCCGCCAGCACGTAAGTGATTAGGGCTTCGTTCCAGCCGCGAATCGGCAGGTTCATATCCCAGTTGTAATTGGGTGACCAATGCCAGTAGAGATTCGTTTCGGTGCTGTTTTTGGTGAACCAGTTCCATTCTACTCCATCCCATAATGCATTGATGCTTTTCCGCAATGCAATTTCGTCGGCGTTGGTGCTATTAAAATACTGCCGGGCGGTTAGTAATCCCTGCATCAAATAGGACGTTTCGACCAGATCGGCCCCGTCGTCTTTCGCGCTGAACGGAACGGTTGCACCCGTTGCGCCATTGAGCCAGTGCGGAAAGGCACCATGATGACGTTTCGCGTTATTGGTCAGGAAGTTAGTGATTTTCGTCAGCCGGGTGAGTCCATCCTGACGGGTAATGAAATTCCGGTTGATGGCTACTAAAATCGCCATTACGCCAAAGCCGGTACCCCCCGACGTGACGACATCGCCCGACGAATTCCGTTCACGCGCCATGCCCGATACCGGATGCCCAAAACCCCAGAAGTACTTGAACGTCTGTTTTTGAACAAGATCGAGCAGAAGTGAATCGCTGATGCGAGGAAATTTGTCTGTATTGTCGAGAACCGTAATCAGGCTGGCCGTTATGGACGAATTCAAGGCCGTGTTACGCGCCGAGACAAGCGTAGGTGCTACTTCCAGTGTGTATGAGGTAAGCGGGTCAAGCGCATTTTTGGGAGTAAGGGTTATAAGCGTATCATTGCCCGAAAATGCATAGTCCAGCGGAATAGATGCGGCACTGGATTTCTGCGTGAGCTTAAAGGTTGTGGGAACGGCTTCTCGCTGAACCGGAGCCGAGAAGGAAACGGTTATGACTGGTTTCAGCGTCACATTTCGGAAGCTCATGCTGCCCGACGATTGCCCGTCCACCTGCACGGCATGGTAATAAAACGCTTCTGGTGGCTCAGGTTCCTGCTTTGTCTGGCAGTGTGATAGACAAAGCATTAAAAGTAGAGGCAAAGAAAATGTTTTCAAATTCATAACAGAGTCAGAATAAAAGAAGGGCTACCCTTCGAAGGGTAGCCCTTTCGCATTTGGTGTCAATACTTATCCAAAATTATTGAGCTGGACATGATGCTATACAGCTCCCATATGTACCAGCGCAAGCGTCTTGCTCATTGTTTAATGTATTATTATACTGCTGCTGGCAAAGTGAGTTAATAGCATCTTGGTTGTTTGAGCAAACTTGATATGGAGGATCTGGAACCCATGTACCATGAATTGAGTTAAGAGTAGGAGTACTAACATATGTAGTACTATAATAGGCTACTTGAGCTGTAGCCGTGTAAAAGACTGTGTAATTATCATAATTTATAAAGTGTCCAGTGTAAGCAGTATAACACGTTGTCTGTACAGGATGTGTCGTAAAGCAATTTGCCTGAGCTGTTGAAGCATCCAGTTTTGCTTGATTTCTACAAGTAATCAAAGCAGATGCACAACTCGCTAAACAGCTGTTACGATCCATAACAGTCACTGTTTTATTAGATGCAATATTCAAGCGAAGTTCAGCAGCTTCTTTATATAAGGCTTGCAAATTATTAACCCCTTTATACCTGCTTGATAATAGCTGATCAATGGCAGAACGTTCATTGAGATAATCAAGATACTGTTGTGTGTTTTTGTATTTCAACAAAGCCGCATAAAGGGATATTGCACCCCCAAATTCATTTCGTGTCTCCTGAGAGTTTGAAAATTGCTCAGCAGTAATGGAGTTTAATTTAGCAACTAACACTCTCATTGTCTGAATGTCTTCTTTCTTGGCAGTTTTATAGAAGTCGGCGACTCTATCAATGTAGTCCGAACTTATAGCAACCTTCCTGGCGAAGTCAGAATCAGTTTTTAACTGACTGCCTGACAATTGTGAAGAGACCTCAGTGTCCTTCTGGCATTGTGTGAGAGTTAGGCTCAAGGTCAACAGACCGAGCATTAATAAAAACAATTTTTTCATGTGATTAATTATTAAAATGAAAACGTACATATGACGAATCATTTTCAATTTTGTCACTGAAAAACATCTTACTAATTATTAGTACCTTTATCATAGGTTATTATTATAAAATAACCTGCGATAAAGGTACTAATTTAAACTACCGACCCGCTAATTCTAACTGATATAAAGAACCTATTTCAGCGGGTGTTAATACTTTGTTATAAACTCGAATTTCGTCAATCGAGCCTGTATACAATCCCTGCCACGTTTGATTGGGAGATTTTGTATAACCCGTCGATGCACTTGGCCAACCTCCGATTAATACTTGGGTAGATGTTGGCAAAACGATATTACCAGTAGGTACACCATTACGATCTCTTTTTCGGTACGTACTATTTGACACCAGAACATTGTTAGCATACAGGTCAATAGTAGAATTTGCACCGTCATAGACCATGACATAGTGAATCCATTTATTAGCTCCCTTAACAACCTGATACGTTTTCCCAGCATCTGCAAGGCCAAATCCAGTGACATTATCACCACCCACGTCAAAATTTCCGTTTTGATATGAATGGAAGGCACTATGCAACTGTAGAGTGTCACTCGAGGCCGGATGAGCGTTCGCATCAATGTACATGTTAATTGGACCTCTATTCCAGTCATCCTGAGCAGCCAGAGCCTGAGTAAGCGCAAATATTGATGACGCTGTTTTGCCGTTATTGGCGGTATTTACCCAAGTACTCACGGTAACACTTGGTATTGCATTAGCACTGCTTAAAGCGGCTATTGTAGGATAAATAAGATAGCCCGAATTTAGTTGAAGGGCTTGCCCTTTAATTCCAGTTGCAAACGAATTATTACTGCCACCGTTCGATGCTGTCTTTGAGATGTCTTCGCTGGTTGTCCCGTCAAATGTCCAGTGGGCCAACAGATTACTCGCAGCCACTTCGTTGGATGTGTTATAACCGCCAATCGGGGGTAAGGAAGCTACATCGTCGCTTTTTTTGCAGGAAGTAAACGCAGCGCTCATTACCACGCCAGCCAATACCCACGCTGAGATTTGTCTTGTTTTCATGATTGGTTGATTTTAATTGTACTTGGGTTTTATTGAGTTGAAAATTGATACGTGTTGGGATTTCACCCCCAACCCCCTGAAGGGGGCTTTGCTTACTTATACGCGATTAAAGCCCCCTTCAGGGGGTTGGGGGTAAAGGTTAATACCCCGGATTCTGATCCAGTTTGCCGCCACTGAGTTGGATTTGCAAGCTCGGTACGGGCAGTAATTCGTGTTTACCGGCTACGAAATTCTTCCCGGCGGCTTTCATCACCTGAGCGGCCCGGCCTGTTCGCACTAAGTCGAAAAAGCGGTCGTGTTCCATGGCCAGTTCGAGCCGACGTTCGTTCCAGATGGCGTTTCGCACGTCGATTTGCGAGGCTGCTTTTGTGGCGGTAAGTCCCGCGCGGGTACGAATCTGGTTTAGGTAGGTAATAGCGGCTGCGGTCTGGCCGAGTTCATTGGCGGCTTCGGCGTTCATCAGCAGTACATCGGCGTAGCGCAACAACCGCACGTTTTTCTGTTTTTTGTCGCGGTTGCCTAAGTACGGCTCAATACTGGGGTTCTCGCTGGCGTAGGCTTTGTAGTTATAATAACTGTTCTGTACTGAATCGCCACTGGGAATCCGAAAGCCGTCATAGAGCACTGTACCAACCCGTTTGCCGCTCCTGTCAATGGCAATGATGGTCGAGGCTTTACGTTTGTCGCCAGGTTCGTAGGCGTTCACTAAGTCGGTGGTAGGAGTGCAAAAACCGAAGCCTTTGTCCGTCCAGCCGCCGAGTGGCCCTACGCGTGGTCCCTGCCAGGTGCAGTAGCCGCCAACCGCTATATCGCCGTTGTTGAAGGTACCGCTCTGGGTTTCAAAAATGGACTCGGCGTTGTTGTTGCCCACATACCGCCAGATGGTCGTGTAATCAGGCACGAGTGCATACTGACCGGATTGAATAACCGCCTGCGTCAGCGTCTGCACCTGTTGCCAGTTTTTGCGGTACAGGTACGTTTTCGCTAACAACGCCTGAGCCGCACCCTTGTTCGCGTGACCCACTGCCGACTGAGCGCGCAGGGGCAGGTTGTCGATAGCAAACTGCAAATCCTGCGTAATGACGGCATAGATCGTATCGAGCTGGGCGCGGGTTTGAAACGCCGGGTCGGTGTTGGCATCCTGGGCATCTTTCGGCACCCGAACCACTTTGGGCACTTTTCCGAAGAACCGCACTAAGTTGAAGTAGTAGTAGCCGCGAATAAACCGCACCTCGCCAATCAGTTGGTTTTTCGTAGCGGGGTCTAACGAAGCCGTTGCCAGGGCTGCCAGTGCCTGATTTGCCCGCGAAATACCGCTGTAATAACCATTCCACAGGGCCGCCACGAAGTTATTCGTCGAGGTGGTGTTGAAATTGTCGATGTCGTTCAACGGGGGCTGGTCACCAGCAGTGCTGCCTTTGTCGGCATCATCGGAAATGATGTTAGTGGCCGCTATGAAGCTAATGCCGTGCACATCGCCCCCGGCTCCGCCAAACGCTTCGCTGTTGTAGAGACTATTATAGACACCAGTGACTAAGTTCACGGCTAAGTTTGGGTCGGTCGCTGTGGTGGCCTGTCCCTGCACCGGCACATCCAGAAAGCTCTTCTGGCAGGAAGCGGTTAGTAGCACGGCGGCAAGAATCAGGCTGCTGAAAATGATTGGATTGCGTTTCATGGTTGTGTTGAGGTTAGAAGCCAACGTTTAAGCCAACCGCGTAGGTTTGCGTGGTAGGATAAGCGTTCAACTCAATGCCCTGTTTGGTTGGGTCGCCGGGAAGTTCGGCTGTAAACCCGCTGTATTTTTTCATTGTCAGAATGTTCTGTGCCGTCACGAACACCCGTACACTGCTCACCTTTACTTTGTCGAGAATGGTTTTAGGAAGCGCATAGCCAAGTGTCGCGTTGTTGATGCGGGCGAATGAACCCGACTCAATAAAATAGGTGGACGGAGGAAGGTTGCCGCTGTTAGCCCCCGGCTGCGTTTGTGAACCATTTGAGGGTGTCCAGCGACCGTAAGCCATTGTTTTTTCAACGTTGTCCAGCACGTTCTGGCGGAAGGCCCGCTTGCCATTATAGACCTGATTACCCACGTTGCCATAAAAATCAACGCTGAAGTCTAAGCTTTTGTACGTCAGGCCGAGGTTCAGGCCGAAGTAAGCTTTTGGCTGATAGGAACCCGCAAATACGCGGTCGTTGTCGTCAATCTTTCCATCGCCATTGGTGTCCTGATATTTGAAATCACCCGCCGAGGCCGAGGGTTGAATGGTTTGACCCGTCGCATTTTTGTAGTTGGCTACTTCGTCGTCGTTTTGGAAAACGCCCAGCACCTGCAATATGTAGAAACTGCCTACAGGTTGCCCGTTATCGGTGCGTGTGGTGTACTGCTGATTAGCGCCAATTCCCCCGTCGAGAATGGGCTGCCCGCCGTTCAAACCAATCACGGTGTTCTTGTTCAGTGTCGCGTTGCCACCCACCCGATACGACAGGTCGCTGGTGATTTTGCCGCGCCAGTTCAGCGTAAATTCAAGCCCCTGGTTCCGAATCGAAGCCGCGTTGGTGAGCACTACACCATCAGCATCGCCCGTAACGGAAGGAACCTTTACGTTAATCAGCAGGTCGCGGGCTTTCTTGTCGTAATAGTTCACTTCGCCCGACAGTCTGCCGTTGAGGGCCGAGAATTCAACGCCGAAATCAGTTTCTTCCGTCGTTTCCCATTTCAGGTTCGGGTCTTTGATTTGCGTAATAGCGCTGCCGGGTGTGGCTACTCCGCCCCCGAAGGGATAGGCTAAGTTCGGCTGAACGGTAACCGTGTACGAATCCGATGGAATCCGGTCATTACCCACTCGGCCCCAACTGGCACGGAGTTTCAGTACGTCGAAAATATGCTGATTCTGCATGAACGACTCGTTGGAAATAAGCCAGCCTGCCCCTACAGAAGGAAAATAGCCCCATCGGTTCTGGCTTGGGAAGCGTGAAGAACCATCCGCCCGGATCGTTGCCGTGAACAGGTACTTATCGTCGAAATTATAGTTTACTCGCCCGATGTAGGAATTGCGGGTGTATTTGTCGCCGGTACCGTCGTTCGTAGACGTGTTGGCGTTCCCCGTACCGATATACCACAGACTCGGTGTCGCCGGAACATCTTTTCGGAAAGCCGAAAACTTAACCTGCGTATATTGTTCTGCCGTTGTTCCGACCAGCGCTGTAATGGAATGCTTATCGAACTTCCTGTTGAAAGTCACCAAGTTATCCCAGGTCCAGTGGAATGTCCGAATGTTCTCATAATTCAGATTACTGTTCGGGCTGCGTTGATTACCACCGGGATTAATGAACGTGGTCGTATCGTTATTAAACTGATAGTTGTAAACCCGATTGTTCTGATTTACCCAGTCGCCCCCCATATTGCTGCGGAAGGTAAGCCACTCGATGGGTTTGATTTCCAGATAGGCTGACCCTAATAATCGGTTATCAAGAGCTTTGTTATTGTTCTTTTCAATATCCAGCACAGCATTCCCTACATTCTGATAAACCGACGTATTACCATATTTACCCCCTACTTTCGACTGGATTATTGGTGCGGCCCGGTAGGCATTGTTGTAGGCCGTATTCAGATTCGCAATCTGGTTGTCGCCGTTCGCGTAGGAAGCCGAAATACCCGCTTTAACGATTTTATTAAAGGTGAAATCGTTGTTAGCCCGAATCGTGAACCGTTTGTAGATATTATCAATCACGATGCCCTGGTCGGTATAATATCCAGCGCTCAGGAAGTACGTTGACTTATCCGTACCACCATTAATTGACAAGCCGTGATTCTGCTGGAATCCGTTTCGCAGAATCTGTCCATACCAATCAGTTGACGTAGTGCCCGGATTGATAATATTTCCACTGGCGGCACTCACGTAGTTGGCGTATTCCGTCGCATTGGCCATCGTAACCAGATTGGCGGGTAGTCGAAAGCCTGCATTACCGGAATAATTCACCGACATTTTACCGACCGTGCCGCGTTTGGTCGTAATAATGACTACACCATTCGCCCCACGAGAACCATAAATAGCCGTGGCCGAGGCATCTTTCAGCACATCAATATTGGTAATGTCAGCGGTATTGATGTTGGAAATGTCGTCGGTCAGTACGCCATCTACCACAAACAGGGCGGCTGTTCCGGCTAAGGCCGTGCCGGTTCCGCGAATGCGAATAACGGGTGAGGTTCCAGGCTGACCACTACTAATAATCTGCACACCAGCCGCTTTCCCCTGAAGAGCCTGTGTAGCGGTCAGCACGGGCTGTTTTACTAATTCTTCGCCTTTAATGGTCACGGTTGCCCCCGTCACGTCCGACTTTCGCTGGGTGCCGTAGCCCACCACCACCACTTCGTTCAGTGATTTGGTATCTTCTATCAGCGGAATGTTGATAGTAGTCCGGCCATTCACCGCAACCTCCTGCTTCTGATAACCAATGCTCGAAAATACTAAAATAGCATTGTCGTCAGCCTGAATGCTGTATGTTCCGGTGGCGTCGGTAACGGTTCCGGTGGTTGTTCCCTTCACCTGTACGGTTACGCCCGGTAGCTCAGTGCTCGTGGCGCTATCAGTAATTTTACCCGTAATTCGGATAGGTGCCTGCTTCGATAAGGCCGGTTGACTGAACAGCATTAGCAGCCAGCCAATAAGCCCAATGGACAACTTGCTTAGGGATTTGGACCGTGAACTGTTTTTCATATGCAATCGAATTAAAACCGTTACGTATGATCAGCCGGAGCGTAAGCTTTACTGTAGGAGCCGGTTGTCTCTGTAACAAAAAATAGCACTAACTTTCTTATAATTTTTTGTACAAAAGTAGGGAGGTGCTAATTTGCCTCCTAAAATTAGGGTACATCATTACTACATCATACAGCCCAAAACAGGCTGTATTTGTGTTTTTCACTTACATCATACCTGTTTTTGAGTTGATTTTGATGCAAAAAAGAAGCGGTGGGTACATCAGACATTGTTTTAACTGGGCTGGTCTCGGTTTACTGCTGTTGCTGGCAACTGGCAGAGGTTGTCTGGCACAGTCGATGTATAGCTTTTGTCGCCCGGAATTGATTCAGTACACCCGGCAGAACTACGGCGCTTATAATCAGAACTGGGGCATTGCCCAGCACAGTAAAACCCGGTTTATGTACTTCGCTAATTCCAAAGGGTTGCTGGAGTTTGATGGGAGTAGCTGGCGGATTTACGAACTTCCTCGTAAGCAGAAAGTGCGCTCGGTAGCCATCGATAAAGAAGGTCGAATTTTTACGGGCGGATTGGGGGAGTTTGGGTACTGGTTTCCGGGGCCTGCGGGTGAGTTGACCTATCATTCGTTAAAGTCGCTTGTTCAGGATAAAGTATTCCTGAATGAGGAGGTGTGGAACATTCAGATCACGGCACAGGGCGTAATTTTTCAGTCCTTTGCGTTTATCTACCGCTATCAACACAATAGAGTGGAGTCCCTGCCTACACCGGGTACTATTCTATTTGTTCACCAGGTACATAACCGACTGCTGCTTGAAGTGATCGGTAAAGGGCTTTATGAATTGCAGGGAAGCCGGTTCATTCTTCTGAAAGGGAGCGAATTCCTACGTCATGAAACTATCAATACCATTCTGCCGGTCGGTGATAAAGACATTCTGATCGGCACAGAACGAGCTATATACCGATACGACGGCCTCCAGTTCAAGCCTTTCAATAGCCAGCTTAATGCCTTTATTCAGCAAAATCGGCTCAATCGGGGAGTCGTCATCGGCCCGGATGCCTATGCATTTGGTACCTTGTTGAATGGGGTGCTGATTACAAACGCTGCGGGCGACATTCGGTATCATTTCAATCAGAAGAATGGCCTTCAAAACAGTACTGTCCTGTCGATGCAGCAGGATGCCGACGGAAACCTGTGGGTGGGTTTAGATAAGGGAATTGACTTGATTAACCTGAACTCGCCGGTTCGGTATTTTACGGACACAGAAGGCGAACTCGGAACATTGTATGACATGGCCCGGTATGGAAATAACCTGTACCTGGGCACCAACCAGGGGGTTTATTACAAATCCTTAACCCAAAATGAGCTGCCCTTTCAACTGGTTCCGGGAACGCAGGGGCAGGTCTGGAGTCTGGATGTACTGGATGGGCAGTTGCTGTGTGGACACAATAAAGGCACATTTCAGATTAACGGCACGCAGGCGCGTTTGTTGAGCACCGTTACAGGCGGGTGGGTACTGCGTCGCCTAAGCCGCTATCCCGACCGGCTTATCCAGGGAACCTATACCAAACTCTGCATCTACCGGAGAGATAGGCATCGAAAATGGGCATTTTCGCATACTGTCGACGGCTTTTCGGCGCCGGTACGGCAATTGGAAGAAGATAAATCAGGCGCTATCTGGGTGAATAAGTCGCCAAATCAGGGACTGGAACGGCTTCGGTTGTCGGCTGATTTACGCCAGGTAGAAAGCAGGAAGGAATATGCCAGCACCGATTTTAAAACGGCGGCTGTAAATCTTTGCCGGGTCGGAAGGAGTATCCTTGTTACGTCAGCGAAGGGGGTGCTTCAATATGACCCTTCATCCGATCAATTCGTTTCTGCCCAGTCAACGTATCTCTGGGCAGGCCAGAACATTCGTAAACTGTTTCCCTTGTCTGACTCCGATTTACTCGTACTTCGTCAGGATGGGTCACTGAGTTGGGTGGATACCAATAAAAAGAAGAGGAGCGATATTCCGGCGAAAACGAATCAGTGGGTGGAGGAGTATGAAACGGTTGTGCCACTCGATTCAACCTATACGGCTATTTGCCGCGAGAACGGTTTTTCGTTATTGCCCCGTATCGAACTGCCGCACTTACTGGATGGGGTGGTTCGGCAGCCCATAATCCGAACGGTAACGGCAGGCGACGACCCAACAACGAGCCATACGTTTCAGGGAGCTACGCCCGACCTCTCGTTTTCAAATCGGCAGTCCACGTTGCTCATTACCTTTTGCACAGCTTATTATACCCGACCGGTTAAATACAGCTACTGGCTCGAAAATAGTACGCAAACCTGGTCGCCTTATATAGCCACTCATCAGAAAGAATTTATCAATCTGCCGCCGGGTTACTATGTGTTTCATCTGAAATCGAACCTTAATCCTGTTGAAAGTACAATCGCGTTTACCATTCAGCCGCCCTGGTACTGGAACGCCTGGAGTAAATTTCTGTATAGTATCTTGATTGCTTGCGGAATAGGGATTCTGTACAAACTTCATCTCCGGCGGGTGGCCGTAAAACAGAATTATATTCGGGAACAGTTGGAAGAAAAACTCCGCCAGCAGGAAGAGCAAAGCCAGCGCGAAATCATTCTGCTGCAAAAAGAACAATTAGAGCAAGGGTTGATTCAAAAATCGGAAGAACTGGCTAACTCTACCATGTCGCTCATTCAAAAAAATGAATTGTTAGTGCAGTTGAGAGAGGAATTAAACCGACTTAAATCGCGGGCCAACAACCGACTGTCGGGTGATGAGTTTCACCGAATTACGATGCTGATTGACAACAACATATCGAGCGAACAGGACTGGCAACTGTTTGAAGCTAATTTCAACAAAGTACACGAGCAGTTTCTGAAACACCTCATCGAAAACTACCCCGATCTGAGCCAGGGCGACCTGAAATTAGCTGCTTACCTGCGAATGAACCTGTCTACTAAAGAGATTGCCCAACTGCTGAACATCACCCACCGAAGCGTTGAACTGAAACGTTATCGGCTTCGCAAAAAACTGGATATTGACGGAGACACGAATCTAAGTGAGTTTATGATAAAGTATTGATTTAGTGAAAGATAGTTGTGATTATAAAACAGATATCCTAAACACCTTTGATACCTCCAATGTTATGGAGGTAAGCATTGGAATATCCAAACTCATGGAGTATTGAGCGGCCATACGGTTAATCTGTCAGAACGAACTCAGGCTTTCTATGGGCACTAACGTAGTTTTTTACCCGCTCAACTTCCTTTTTTTGCTTTGGCACGTTTTTAGGTAATTTACTTACTTGTTGGAGGACTTAAACTGTTTCGGTCAAAGCGGGTGGGCTTTCCTTAAGATCGTGTTGCTTAAGTATAAGCCAACAACGAAAAGCAGTTCACTCATGAAGTCATTTCGGAAGTAAATAGTTGATGTTTCATACCGATAATACAGTTTAAACTTACCTGAATTATTATGGAAACAGCCAGTTTAGAATCTGCGTTTGAAGACGACCGCCCTTTCGTCATCGAAGCCTGTGGCGACTCCATGTGGGACGAGGTCCTGGCCCAGCCCGCCTACAATGTCTCATTACAGCCACCGTTGCCACCACCCTCGAATCGGCGCAGCAAAAAGTCCAACTTGCCGAAGATGCATGGAACACTAAAGACCCCGAAAAAGTCTGCTTAGTCATTTCAAAACAGCATAATTCTTAACGCGTTATGGTTCCCATGCGTATTCTTTCTGTTAACGTGGGCTTGCCCCGGCTGGTTGAATGGGGCGGACGGACTATATCGACCGGTATGTTCAAACAGCCCGTGGCGGGTCCGGTTTCCATGACTTTGCTCAACCTCACCGGAGATCGGCAGGCCGACCTGACCGTGCATGGTGGGCCTGATAAAGCTATTTATGCCTATGATACCGCTCATTACGCCTACTGGCGGAACGAAATAAGTCAGGATGACTGGACGCCCGGGTTATTTGGGGAGAACTTAACAACCGAGGGGCTTAGCGAATCCGAAGTCCGCATCGGGGATTTATTTCAGGTGGGGTCGGCCCGGTTACGAGCTGTGCAACCCCGGTTTCCATGTTATAAATTAAACGTTCGCTTCAATAATACTGGCATGGTTCGCCAGTTTGCCAGGTCGGGTCGCTGCGGCATCTATTTTCGCGTTGTTGAAGCTGGCGTTGTGCAAACCCATGATGAGATTACCTTACTGGAAGCGGCCCGAACGACCATTACGATTCAGGAGGTAGACCGGTTTATCCTGAATCGAACGGTGGATGAAGACTTCCGCTCCAGACTGCTTGCCTTGCCCTATCTACCCGATTCACTGAAGATGCATTTACGTCATTAGCAAAGCCGCTGTGTAATGGCTACGCATCAGTCCAAACTTTATTCCCGCATTAACCAACATGATGCCACTCTACGTATGGAAAATCGCATTTTAGGGCTTCATCATATTACAGCCATCGCTAACAAGGCCCAACGCAATTTTGATTTTTATACGCATGTGCTGGGGTTGAGGCTGGTCAAAAAAACTGTCAATTTTGATGACCCCGGTACCTACCACCTGTATTATGGCAATGAAGAAGGTACCCCCGGCACCATCCTTACCTTCTTTCCCTGGGAAGGCATCGGGCCGGGCAAAAACGGAGTTGGCATGGCCACCGAGATCGGATACTCGGTTCCCGGCGATAGTCTGGATAACTGGGTGGGGCGGTTCCGCGAGTTCGGCGTGTCGGTGGGCGATCAGGGCGACCGCTTTGGTGAACGCTATCTGCCCTTCACCGACCCAGACGGTTTATCTATCTCCTTCATCGTTTCCAAATCCCCGGACGACCGGCCAGTCTGGGAAACGGCGGATGTGAAGCAGGATATAGCCACCCGGGGGTTTCACAGCGTCACACTAAGCCTGCAGAAGATAGAAAAAACGGCTGAGGTATTAACCGATCTATTCGGTTACCAGTTACTGGCTCAGGAAGGAAATCGCTATCGATTCATGACCGATGCCATAGCGAATGCCTCAATCGTCGACCTGCTCGAAGAACCGGGAGGGGCATTAGGGCGGAATGCCGCCGGAACGAACCACCATGTTGCCTTTCGGGTAGCCAATGAGGCTATCCAGATGGATTACCGCGAACTGATTCTACGGAAGGGCTTCCAGATAACCCCAAAAATAAATCGCGACTATTTTTACTCTCTGTACTTCCGCGAACCGGGCGGTGTGTTGTTTGAAATTGCCACCGACAACCCCGGCTTTACGGTCGATGAGCCATTAGAGAACCTGGGCATGAGCCTTAGACTGCCTAAACAGCACGAAGCTTTACGAACGAACTTAGAAAACACCCTACCAGTCCTGAAATAAGTTTATACGCATGGTCGATGTAAAACTTGAGCTTAACGAAAAGCAGAGAGGTGCCTTTATCCTCTATGAGACAGGGGCCAAAATCGGGGAGATGATCGTTGATATCGTCGGCACTACCCTGACGGTTTACCATACCGAAGTAGCCCCGGCGGCCGAAGGAAAAGGGTATGCCAAACAGCTATTGCACACAATGGTTGCTTACGCGCGGGAGCATAAGCTGACTGTACTTCCCCTTTGTCCTTACGTGCTGGCTCAATTTAGACGAACGCCCGATGAATATTTAGATATATGGAATGGGCAGACAGGACGCTAACCGTTACCCATACTGGGTTTTCCTGATGGCACGCGGAACACGTTAAAACCCGTCATTAGTAAGTACGAAAAGTGTGTAGATTGGAACGTTGAGTAAACTGGAAAAAGCAGCCTGAATTCGGGCTGCTTTTTTTACGGAATAACGTGAAATTGGGATTAGATGTATTATTTTTTCAATGACTTATGTTCGGGGGCGCAGTTGGCGTTTCAACTCCTGACGGGCGATAAAAATCCGATTTTTCACCGTTCCCAACGGGATAGACAACTGCCGGGCAATCTCATAATATTTAAAGCCATCCATGAGTAACTGGAAAGGCTCACGATATTCAATCATCAATCGATTCGTAGCCGTCCGAATGTCGTCCAGCACGGCCTGGCTAATGGCTCCATTGAGTAAAGCACCACCGGTCAGGTCGGCTAATTCATGAAACGGTTTTTGAACCAATACCCGGCGTTCCCGCTTTACCCGACCACATTGCGTCATGAATGTATTTCGCATGATGGTAAACAGCCAGGCCTTCAGGCTGGTGCCGGGCTTGAAAGTATGCCAGTGCCGGTAGGCTTTCAGCAGGGTATCCTGCACAAGATCATTAGCATCTTCTGAGTCTTTGGTTATCCTCAGGGCATATTGACGCAGCCTGCCCGTAACCTGAGTAATCTGCTGCGTAAAATCAGCGTGTATGTCGTTTTTTATCATGGCGTTCGCTGCTTAGTAGTACCTAAGCGTCAAAAAATCAGGCGAATGGAGGAGAGCTAAAGAAAAAGGGCAAGCGTAATAGATTGTCTTTCCACAGACAGCGGGCCGCAGTTGGCGTATCATCCCTTTTACCTTAGGTTATAATTGACTGCTGATCGGAATGGCATAGCCAACCGTGAAGGAGATGACCCGATTGTGTGATTCTGACTGATGGCTTAGATTCGATAAGCCCAATCCATACCGACCCTCAACCTGCAGCGATCCGGTACCCACGCGCTGGCTGAATCCCAGGCCGAACTGTAGTCCCCAATCGGAGCGTCTTATCTGGCCCGTTCCGTCGCCAAACGTTACGTTGATGTCTTTCCCATCAGGTCCCCGATTCTTTCCACCGATGGCATATCCGTAAGAAGGGCCAACCTCTAAGTAGCCCCGGGTTTGCTTGCTACCTACACTCACGCGACCCATTACCGGAATTTCAATATAATTGATTGTCAACCGATTATTGGCCGCGCGTTGGTACCCTTTCTGGGTAAACAGGACCTCGGGTTGCAGCGAAAAAAGCCCAGACGGCGAACCGATCAGGACACCAATACCGCCCACAAATACCCCCCGTGTACGGGTATTGTTGTTATCCGCCTGGTCGAAGGCGATACGGGCCAGATTTAACCCGGCTTTAGGGACCAGCGCGACCTGCGCCCATGTGCTGCTTACGAGTCCGCTGAGCAGCAAAACTGTGCATACAAATTTGTTCATGATTAGTTGTTGTTTACTGGTTGAAACAGGGATGGCCCTGCACGAGCGACACCGTTCGCAAGCACCACCGTCTGGGAAAGATCTGTTAAGCGTTCTGAGCTTTTCAACCGTCGGGCACACAGGCTGTCAGGTTGTTGGATTTTGGATGAAAGCCGCGATGATGTAGGTCATCACCGTCACGACCATGCCGATCAGGAAGGTGAGGTAGGCATAGGATAAATACCGGAACTTAGGGCTAAGTAATTTGCGTGTCTGATATAACTCGCCTGTGATCTGGGTAAAGAGCAGTTCCTTCCTGTTTCCTATGAGCTGCTTAATCTGGCTGCCATACGTTTCCCAGGAGACGTGTTCAAAAACAGGATCGGTTTTGTCGAAGCTGCCAAAAAACAGGATTGGCCCGTCGGTCTGTACGCCGGGTATATCAGCTACATGCGTGGGTCGGCTCGCCAGAATGGCAAACGCGATGGTTATTGAACAAACGATCAGCAGCAGAACCGTTGGCCCTAATAAGACTGGATGATCGACCAGATGGCGAAGGAGAACCGCTAAAACGATGGAGATGATAATTGAGCTGACATGAATCAACAACCCAGCCTTCCGGTCGGCTACACCCACCAGATTGACGTAATTCCGTGAGGTTAGCCTGAACGCGTCCTCAATCTCGTGAAACGACAATTTATTTTCGTCGCCCGATTTGTGATCCGCCTTAGCAGAATGAGTCAGCTTTCGAAGTTTATGAGTCAAAGCCAGCCTGTTTTCGGCTCGCTGGCGGCTGAATTCACGCTGAGCAAACTCGGTATAGAACGGCTGCTGCGTAAAATCATCCAGACACTGGATAATCCACTCCTCATCCGAAAACGTTCGACCGGAAAACCATTCCCGCTCCGCCCGGATCAATTCGGCCTGCCGGATATAGTCTTTATCCGCCAGATAAAGCCAGTAACCATCGTTAAGAATTTCAGCCAGTGGACTTTGGGTAGGCTGGTTACCTTCTACGGACTGAATACAGGCTAAAACCTGCCCGGTTTTGGCGGCTGGGTACCCATACGCTTCCAGAAAGGTTCGTGCCCTGTCAACGCTGGCTGGTTTAGGTTCCTGATCGCTGCCGACGTATCGGCTATCCACAAACCAGGCGGCTAAAAAGAGTACCTCAGAATCGTCGTCGGTTAAATCCAGCGCACGAGCCAATTCCTTACACGCCCTGACAACCTCAAACGCCCGTGTGTAGGTATGGTAATAGCGGTCGCTGGATGCGTGTTCGTTGTATAGGGCAAAGACGTATTTACGAGCTTTCCTGACGACATTGCCCTGTTTATGTTTTCCGTTAAGCGCATGCTTTACAGGATTAGTCAGTAGCGTAGTTGGTTCCATACAGCAGGCCGAGTTAGTAGTAAATAAGGCTGTCCGTTATTGCGGGCTATCAGTCCTATACCAATTGGCATACCAATATGGAGAAATGGATCATTATGGCTCCAAACCACTGAAAAGGAGTCATTTGGAGCCATCTTCCTGTTTAAGACGCTTCCTGAATCCTCCAAAATCAATCAGAAAATTGGATGAAATGGGCCAATTAAATTGGAGAACTACGTAATGGCACTATCCAAAGCCAACGTAATTGCCTAAAGCGGAGCATTTTGGGCAGCCTGTCTTACATCCGGGTTTCTGGCATATAACATGCAACGGAACGTGAACTACCTAATCATCCCGTTTGTCATGAAACACAACTCCCTGCTTACTGCCTTATTTCTCATGAGTTGGATAGGATATTATCCGTTTGCCCATGCACAGAGTAGCTTGACCCATTGGTCTGATTCAACGCAGCTACAGAACCACCGCTATATTGAGTTATTCAAAAGCAATACGGATATGTCGTACCTGTCGCCGAAAGGCGAACTTGGAGCGCCCAATAAATATGTGCTCAACGGCGAACTGATTGCTAATTTCTTTGTACTGGCTACGCGTACCTCAAGGCTGGCGCTGGCTTTCACCCCCCGTTTTACAATCCGAATTCGGGATGGGGAATCATCGCCAGTGGGCACGCCGAGTTATCGGGTTGGCCTCCGGGCCTTCTACCGACTCACCCACCAGGTCGCCCGTTACCATTACCTTGAAGGCCAGGTGTACCACCATTCCAACGGACAGGACGGCGATCCTTTGCGCCCGGATGGAACATACAACACCGAAACCGGCGATTTTGCGACGAACTATCTACAAGGTCTTTACCACTGGGGAACGTATCACCGCCATCACTACGGAACCAACTACAATCTGGGTATTCGGTGGCACGCGCCATTCTTCCACCATTCCGAAGGCTTGAAGGATCATTACGGGTTCACGCGCCTGCTGGGTCAGGCTCTTTACCGACGCTTCCATCGGAGTACGTCGGCCGTAAGCTCGCTTCACAAATCGTCGGTCACGTCGGAGTGGCTGCGAATCAGCGGACAGGCTTCTTATGCCATCAATAAACTGGATGGGTCTGGCCTTACGGACGTTCGGAAACGGCTTAATGCTGAACTTAGCCTTTATTACATTCCACCATTCGGTCATGACACGGGTGTGTTTGTGACGGTAGGTTATTATGGGGAAGACCCATACAACATCTACTTTAATCAGCAGTATGGATTTGTGCGGTTAGGCATCACCGTCGGCTACACCCGCTACGACGAAGATGTACGCAAATAAGCACTTATCTACTCCGTTTTATGTCCATCCTGACCATCTTGGCTTCCAGCGTGGTGGGTTTTATGTTTAACAGTTCAGCCGCACCGCCTTTACCCCGGATTCGGTAGTTTGACAGGTTTAACGCGACCAGAATATTATCCCGCTCAGCCTGATCAAACGGCTTGACAATCGTGACCGTTTGGTTAGGCAATTCAGGCGATAGAACCGGTATCAGGTTGACAGCCAGCGGTTCGATCAAGGAAACCACAGGCGTGGTACTCATGATAGCCGCCCGCTCCAGCAAATGCTCTAACTCGCGGATGTTACCCGGCCAGTTATAGTCATTCATCTGCCGTAACGTAGCTTCTGAAAGGCCTGTTAATCGCTTGCCTAATTTTTTGGCAATCTTTTGCAGAAAGTAAGTGCTCAGCAGTGGCAGGTCCTCCTTCCGTTCCCGCAAGGGAGGCAGATTAACGGGAAATACGTTCAACCGGTAATACAGGTCCTGACGAAAATGCCCGGCAGCAGCTTCCTGTTGCAGATTACGGTTGGTGGCGGCAATTACCCGCACATCGCAGGGGATAGGTCCTTTGCCCCCAACGCGTTCAATCTCTTTCTCCTGCAAGACCCGCAGGAGTTTGGGTTGCAGTTCCAGCGGCAACTCACCGATCTCATCTAAGAAAATAGTGCCCCCATTTGCCAGTTCAAACTTGCCGATTCGTTTGTCGGTAGCGCCCGTAAAGGCCCCTTTCTCATGGCCAAACAACTCCGATTCGATCAAATTAGCGGGCAGCGCAGCACAGTTGAGCTTGATTAAGGGTTTGGTTCTGCGCGTTGAGCGGTTATGAATAGCGCGGGCTATTAGCTCTTTACCCGTCCCGGTCTCCCCCTGAATCAGCACCGTGTAGTCTGTCGGAGCAACTTGTTCGATGCCCTTAAACACGCTCAGTAAAGCAGGGCTGGTACCAATAATTTCCTCAAAATTAGCCCCCGTCTTTACTTCCTCCTGTAGATATGTATTCTCCTGACGCAGTTGCTCACTGAGCTGTTCGATCTTGTCAAACGCCATTATGCGGTCCACCGTCAGCGTTAGGGAGGGCTTGAGTCGCTGAAGTAACGTTACGTGATGAGGTTGATACGTGTCCGGCTGCCGACTGAAGAACGAGAGGTAAAAATCACCATTGTGAGCCGTTCTAATGAGCATGATCAGGTTGGATTGCAGCCGAAACGTTCGGGCAATGAGCTGTCTCAACGGGTTTTTGCGGCAGATGGCCTCGAAGTCATCGCCGTTGTAAATGGCTAACCGGTCAACCTGCGATTGGGCACGGATTTGTTTATACTTATCTATTGTCAGGCCGGTCATTTGCAAAAAGGTATCCGGTCGAATCGTTTGGTATTCATCCTGACCCACCCGGAAGAAACTACACGAACGAAAGGTGTTCAGGGTCATTTCGTTCTCAAGACCGATGATGAAGTAGTCAAATGGAATATGGGGTTGGAAAAGCCGGGCAACCGTCAACAGCCTTTCCTCCCACTCTCCCTCCTCCGAAAGGGCGTCCGTAATAGCGATCTGCAATGCCTGTTCCTGGCGTACCTGGACTTCAACACTATGCGCGTGGCGGTAATGGGCAATTTCCAACGCGACCAGCACGTCTTTCTCCCGGAAAGGCTTCACCAAAAAACCATACGGTTTGGTCGCCTTTGCGGCTTCCAGAACACTGGCGTTGGTGTTAGCCGATAAGTACACGAAGGGAATATTGTCTTCACTAAGCTGACGGGCCAGATCAATGCCCGTTTCAGTTCCTTTCAGGTGGATATCGACCAGCACCATATCCGGTCGTTGCTGTCGATTAATTTCAAGGGCTTTAGCTACCGATAGCGCAATGCCGCTGACCGCATAGCCTGCTCTTTCCAGAATAAGGCGCAGGTCGTTGGCTACGGCAAACTCATCTTCGACAATCAGGATGGTTTGCGTAAGGCGCTGGAGATTCGTTGTATTAATAGGCATAATCGCTGCTGGTAAATGTTGGATTTAGTTGCTCATCGCCAAACGCTAACGTAATCGTCAATCCGGGGTTGCTATTCACCTTCAACTCGCCACCCAACTGTTCACTGAAGCCCCGCATCAGGGTCATCCCCAACGAACGGCTCTGGTCAGGATCATAGCCTATCGGTAAACCAACCCCATCATCGGCAATAACGAGTTGGTAACTACCTCTCTTTTTCTGGTGTAACGACAAACTCACCGTCCCCGAACGACCCGCAGGAAAAGCGTATTTAAGGGCATTAGTGATGGCTTCATTGATGATAAGGCCCAACGGCACAGCCTGGGTTACATCCAGCTCGATGGGCCCAACCGCGAACTGAAAATAGATCGACTGAGCCAACTCATACGAGTCCCGCAGGTAGGCCACCAGTTCCTGGATGTAGGCGGGCATCTCAATGCGGGCTACCTGCTCGGACTGGTAAAGTTTCTGATGAATGAGCGCCATCGCCTGCACCCGATGCTGGCTTTCCTGAATGGCCGACAGGGCGGCCTCATCGGAGAGGTAGCTGGCCTGGGAATTTAACAGACTCATGACTACCTGCAGGTTGTTTTTGACCCGGTGATGAATCTCTCTAAGGAGCCATTCTTTTTCGGTCAGCAATAACTGAAGGGTGGAGTTTTTCTGGTTGATTTCTTCCTGCCGTTCCTGAAGTTGCCGATTACTACGCTGCTTCAATCGATAGCGATTATAACTCAACCCTAATAGCAGGATTAGCATAATGGCAACGGTTATAATAAAGTTACGGGTCGATTCTGCTTTCTGTATTTTCAGTTCCTGCAACCTGCTTTCGTTCCGCAGTCCAATAATCTTTTTTTCTTTTTCCTGGGTTTCGTATTCTACTTCGAACTGGGCCGTTCGCTGTTTCGTCGTTTCGTTAATTAGCGAATCATTTAAGGCGTCGTAACGCTGATAGTGCTTGATGGCCGAAGCGTAATAGCTCTGTGTGGAATCCAACTTAAACCACCACAAATAATTAATAGCCAGCTCTTTAGCGTAGTGCGCTTCCTGGCAGAGCTTTTCGTTCGTAGTTAACAGTATACGGGCCTTTTCGTATTGTTTACTGCCCACGTAATACGGTATCAAGGCCCCATGAATATAGAGGTGGTAATCCTTCCCGAGGTTGGTTTGGAGCATTGCTTCCAGTTGGTTGCAATACTGCTGTGCTTTGGCATATTCATGAGAGAATTTGCTGTGATAATTTACGTAACAGGTAGCTATTGCTATGTGACAGTCAATGTCATCCCTGTCGGCCGGGCGTATTTTTATGATTTCCTGTAAATGCGCCAACGCTTCATCTACTTTCAACCTTTTTACGACTTCGCCCGCGTAGTTATCTACTATAGCACTGATTGTAGTTGCCAACACAATTATCGTACTCTTGCGATGTTGCGTTTGAGCGCTACGCAGGGATTTATTGTAATAGATGAGCGCCTTCTTAGGTTGATTTAGTTCATGATAGGTATTACCAAGCCGACTATAGACTTTTGCTAATTTAACGGTGTCTTTAGCGGCCTCCACCGTCCGCATTGCCAGTAAACCATATTTGATTCCTTCCCCATAATCCCCAATTTTACTGTATACGAACCCAAGCAGATCATATATTTCCTGTAAATTAGTATAACCGATTGAATCATAAAGGGATAGAGCCTGGTTGAGGTCTTTTAAGCCCTGAGTATTACTGCTTTGTAATTGATACAAGTCGCCCCGGTGCAGTAACGCATCAGCCAGCTTTAGTTTGTTTCCTGATTGCTGCAGAAGAGCAACCGCTTGTTCATAAAGACGAATCTGCCGAATAAGGTCTTCGTTGGACACGGTGTAATAAGCGGCCTGCTCAATGTAGGTATCCGCCTGATTTTCTGGCGTACCAAACTTTGTCAGGATGTCAGTAGCCCGCTTATTGAATTGCATACCTACTTGTTTGTTGCCCTTTTCGCGGTTTGCCTGTGCAGCAAGCAGGTAACTTAATCCCTGCCCTTTTACATACCCTACTGAGCGACTAAGTCTGTAAGCCTGCCGACTGAGCAGCAAAGCCGTATCAAGATCAATGGCAAATTCACCGGGTTTAACTACGTAGTTATGGCCCAGTTCTACCCACAATTTGATTCGGTTGGTGTCAGACAGAGTTAACGAAAGTGATTTTTTTAAGCTATCAATCCCAACGGGTTGGTACGACTGCGCTCCAACCGTGCCAACCAGCGAGGATAGACCAATGAACCAGAGCAGGAAGCGTATATAGCCAATTTGCCGCATAGTGTATGACGATCAAAGAAGCACCTGCCTGAGCCTATCAGTCAGGGGGATCTGTTGTGCCCCACTCATGGGTGGATACAGGACGACCCACCGTATGATTGACGGGAAACAACTAATCAGAAAGCACCCCATAGTAAGAAAAGGGTAGCAACTTGAGAACCAGCCTTATAGCTAAACAAAGAAAGAGTTCTATAGGTAAACGTATCGGGCGCGACAGGCTTTTCTTTGTAATAAGCTTTTGCCTGTTTTTCCCTTATTAACAAATTGGTTTTTAAACAATTAACGAGCAAATACCTATCGTTTCAGTGCAACCATTCATCCCTTGAATTTCTTTAAACTCAAACGAGATAATTTGTTCCTTCGCAATAGGACAGATGATAACGACCAGAAAACCTCCATCGACCTCCAATCCTATGGAGTCTCCACCCAAAAAACTCCATGAGATTGGAGGCAATACCATTTGATTTATCCTTAACCGTTTTTATCCTGAAAAGAGGATGACGGGTGAATCGGCTCTTCCTCTTTTATTGAACTCTGGTCTACCGGCTCATGGCTGAACAGTAAACTGATCGTTAGGCCAGGGTTATTGCTGATCTGTAACACCCCTCCCAATTGCTCACTGAACCCATGCATCAGCGTCATTCCTAACGAACGGCTCCGTTCGGGAACATACCCCGTCGGTAAGCCAACCCCATTATCGGCAATAATAAGCTGGTAAGTACCTTTCTTTTTCTGGTGTAAGCTTATGGTTATCATACCGGAACGACCATTTGGAAAGGCGTACTTGAGGGCATTGGTGATAGCCTCGTTGATGATCAACCCTAAGGGAACCGCCTGGGTTACATCCAGCTCGATAGCATCCATATCGAGTTGGAAGGTGATGGGCTGGTGTACGTTGTAAGAGTCCCGTAAATAGGCTACTACCTCCTGAATGTAGGCAGGCATGGAAATCCGGGCTATCTGCTCGCTCTGATAAAGTTTCTGATGAATCAGGGCCATGGCCTGCACCCGGTGCTGGCTCTCCTGAATGGCCGACAGGGCGGCTTCATCGGAAAGATAATTGGCCTGGGCGTTGAGTAAACTCATGACCACCTGCAGGTTGTTTTTGACCCGATGATGGATTTCCTTCAGGAGCCACTCCTTCTCGGTCAGCAGTAATTGCAGCGTGGTATTCTTGTGATTAATTTCTTCCTGACGTTCCTGAAGCGTCTGTTGTTGGGCCTTTAGCTGCTGGTTATTCCGCTGTTTGAGCCGGTAGCGGTTGTAGCTTAGCAGTAACAGAGCCAGCAGCAAAGCGGCTCCCCCGATCAGGGCGTTCCGCTGGGTTTGCTGGGCTTTACTCTGCTCGGTAAGCAACGCGATGTCTTTTTCTTTTAAGCGAAGGGCTTGTTCTTTTTTATCCGTTTCATACTGAATACTTAAGCGGGCAATCTGATTGAATTTTTTCTCATTAAAAATCGAATCAGTAAGGGCTTTGTATCGCTCATACTGTCGAATGGCCGCCGGATAGTTACCCTGCGCTGAATCTACTTTGAACTGCATCAGGTGCACGTCTATCTGATGACTGGGTATTATTTTGGGGGAAGATACCATCAACAGCCTCTTCAAATACGGATCGGCCTTCGCGTATTGAGCATTTGCCACGTAAAACTGACTAATGCGCTGCCAGGCTGCATATTGAAACTGTGAGGCAACCTGTTTACTCACAGCAACGCTCTCCAAGTAATATTTCTCTGCCAGCCTATATTGTTTCAGGGCACTATAACAGGCGCCAAAGCTTTGCGCCATAAGCAGTTTATCGTCGTAGGTAAAAGACAGGTTTTTGCGCGCAATAGTCTGCAAAAACTGGAGCGCTTTCCGAGGCTCTCCCTGTTTAAGCATGGTCACAACCATCCGACTGGCTATCCCCACCTGAATAAATGACCTTCCCTTTTGGTGACTGATAGCCAACGACTTCTGGTGATATGCCATACTTTTATCAAACAAGCCTAACTCATAATAAGCGTTTCCCAGCTTAAAATAGGCGTATTCCAGTTCCTCGGGCAGCCCACTGTTCTCTATACTTTTGACGACCTTGAGGACGTAAAATAATTTTTGATTTAAATCGCCCCTTGCCTGGCTTAAGTCAGACAGGAAGTAGTAGGCGTTGGATAAATAGCCATATTCGCCGGGCAGCTTGTAAACACTCTCCTCGGCCAGTGCACGACAAGCCCGGGCCAGGGGTTTGAAACCAATAATTTTTTGGATGGCCAACACCCGTAGCGCTTTTTGTTCGGCCTGCTCAGTGCCTCCTCTATCTAATTGAAAATGCTCATACCCCATCTCCATCAGAATGAGCATTTCCTGAGAGTGATCACCGATTTGACGGGCAAGAGCCAACGCTCTGATTAACGCGTTCATGTTTTCCCGACAGTCGTCACAGAATGTAGTTGTTGCCATTCGCAGCAAGGCCTTTACTTCACCGGCTTTGTCGCCTGCCTGTTGGCGCGCTTCGACAACCTTCATAAAGTAGGCTTTACCTCGCGCCCAATCCTTGTCGAGCAGATAGCCAATCCCGATCAGGCACTGGCTTTCTTGTTTCCATTTCTGATTGCCGATACGTTCGCTAAGCGTTTCGGCCTGGCGAAAAAAGGCGATAGCGCTATCCCGATTCGCATTCTGCGTATAGGTTGGGCGGAGCTTATTCTTTCCCAATTCCAGTAACAACTTGACGCGACTGGTATCACTCAAGCTTTTCAATAAATGCAGTGCCGTGCTAATTTTTTGTTGTTTACCATAAATTTTTGCCTGGGTGAAACGGGCGCTATCCAGGCCTCTTGCAAAGGCAAGTCGATGGCTTAACTCCTCGGCCTGCTTAGCCAGCGTCAGGGCACTGTCCAAATCGCGTTTGGGATTAAGGGTTTTGTTAACGTAGTAAGCGCTCAGTTTAAGAAGCACTGACACCCGGTTGATATCGGTCATAGAGCCCCGAAGCTCATGCCTCAGGCTTTCGGCTGCGGGCTGTGCTTTGAGCCAGGGCGACAACAGGATCAACCCAGGCAGGCTCCATAAGAAACGGATTGTTAGAAAGCCCCGCATAGTAAGAACAGTATAGCAACTTGATAACCAATGTGATGGCTAAGCGAAAATTGATAGCACGTTAAAATTAGTGAAAGAAATCAACCAATGTCGACACGAAAATAAACGCCCACACAAGTTAGGTAAATAACTGATATACAGAATATTAAATCAACACAAGTTATCGACTACAAAGCGTACTTTATTGGAAGGAAGTTCTTCTATAGAGCGTTTGATACGATTTGTTTCCGCCCTGACTGTCCCGAAAAGCTATGAGATACCTGGATTACTCCAAAATCATGGAGCCTTTTGTTGGATACTCCAATCCAGTGGACTTCTGGAGAACTATAATTGGCAGGACTAAATAGAGCAATCGCCCTAAGTAAGGGCTTATTTCAGACAAATAGCTCGTTTTTGGCAATATGCCGCTCACCTCTGAGCGGTTTGGCACACTTTTCGGACCTCCCGGGTCAGAACGCAGTTGGTAACCACTCAATACAGCCACACTCATTAGCCAATGCATAGTTTGCTCACGGTCGATTGTCGCTCAATTAATGAAAGAGTTGGTTGAAGGTATGGGTTGATCGGGTTTACTTTTTCCTTAAACACAAACCGTATGAAACTAATCGCTGCATTGCTGGCAATAATCTTGTTGGTGTCCGGTGAAATAACCAGTCTATACTCCTCGTCTCACCATAAAGATGAGCCAACCGCTCCAATCTATGGAATTAAACTTCCAGCCGGATATCGTGACTGGAGGCTGATCTCGGTGGCCCATGAGGAAGGTAAGCTCAACGATCTGCGGGCCATTCTGGGCAACGACGAAGCAATAAAAGCATTTCGGGAGTGTTTCCTCCCGTTCCAGGATGGCACAGTCATTTCCCGGGTGGCCTGGGATTATGTCTCGTCAGCAGAGAATGATAAAGCCTTTGGACGCCAGCAATCCTTTGTGGCCGGTCACCCCAAGAATGGCGTTCAGTTTATGGTCAAAGACTCAAAAAAATACGCCTTGACGGGGGGGTGGGGATATGCCCAATTTAACGACGGCAAACCCGCCACCGAAACGATACACGCCACCTGCGCGCCCTGTCACCAGGCCGTCAAAGACCACGATTTTGTTTTCACCCGATACGCACCGTAAAACTCAGGAATACAGCACGACAACCCGACTTTTTCACTATTCAATTCTGTTTCTATGCGCTCTCATCAATATATAGGTTCTTCAACCAGCGCGCTGGTTGAGATTACCGAGTTTGGCGACATTACCCGCCCGCAAAACCGACAGGCCCGTAAGCTTATTGATGCCGTTGTAAAAATGCACGATGGTGACGTTACGCACCACTACCGACACTATCCTAGTCCTGACCGCAAGGACTCGTTATTAGCGGCATTCGCGCTGGAAGCGGCTAAACGGCAGCATCAGTTCCTGCCGATGTATAATGCCCTCCTTACCCTGCCATCCATTACCTGCACCGCGCTGATGGCACAGGCGCTTCAATTGGGGTTCAACCAGCAACAATTCATGGATGACCTGGCCGATGATGACTTGCACAGGATAATCAAGCTGGACTTCGAAGCTGGCTATCGGTTAGGCGTTTATAACACACCTACCCTCTTCGTAGACGGGTATCGGTTCTATGGCAAATTTACCATGTCCCGATTGGTGCCCTTCATTCATTTTCATCTGATTAATCAAAGTAAACTGTTAACCGCTCAACCCGGAACAGATCAGATGCTGGTCGATAAACGAATTACCTACTCGCTCGAATGAACAGAGTTCATGTTTAACGTATAATAGTCATCGTTAGTTATCAGTTTCGTTTTTTCACCGAGCTATGAAGCCTATCAAACAGAAATATGATGCCCTGATTATCGGCTTTGGAAAAGGCGGAAAAACTCTGGCTGCTTACTTAGCCAATAAAGGCTGGCAGGTGGCGCTGGTCGAGCAGTCGGCATTCATGTACGGGGGTACCTGTATCAACATTGCCTGCATCCCCACTAAATTTCTGGTTCATAGCGCCGAGACGCACGTACCCTATGCGGTAGCTATTGACGGTAAAAATCGGTTAACCGCCAGGCTTCGGCAGCGTAATTACAATACAGTCGACGACTCACCGAATGCTACAGTTATAACGGGCAAAGCCGCGTTCATATCTCCTCATCTAATATCGGTTCGACTTGCTGATACAGACGAAGAAGTACTCATTGAAGCCGAAAGAATCATGATTAACACGGGTGCGAAGGCCAGTGTACCCCCAATACCGGGCATTCAGCATAGCCAACGGGTTTATACCAGCACGACCCTGATTGAGCTAACCGAGTTGCCCAACCAGTTGGTGATTATTGGAGGGGGCTATATTGCGCTGGAATTTGCCAGCATGTACGCCCAGTTTGGTTCGGCCGTTACGCTATTGGATAAATCACCGGTTTTTCTGCCGAATGAAGACCGCGATATGGCAGAAGCCATTCATGCTCTTTTGTCTGATAAGGGCATTCGGATTGAAATGGGCGCAACGATTGACAGGATTGAAACCAATGACACTCAGCAGGATATCGTCGTATTTCAGAATCAACAGGGCGAAACCGAAGCCGTGCCAGCTTCTGCCATCCTGGTGGCAGTTGGTCGGCAACCGTATACAGAAGGACTAAATCTATCGGCGGCCGGTGTCGAACAGGACGCGAAAGGATTTATCCGGGTCAACGAACGGCTACAAACCAACGTTCCTCACATCTGGGCTATTGGCGACGTAAACGGTGGTCCACAATTCACCTACATATCGCTGGATGATTTTCGCATCATTAGAAGTCAGTTTTTCGGTCCTAAAGAGCATACAGTACGCGACCGAAAGAATATCGCTACGTCGCTGTTTATCACGCCACCGTATTCACATGTCGGCCTGCGCGAGTGGGAAGCGTTGGAAGAAGGTTATCAAATCAGTGTGGTTACGTTACCCGCAGCGGCCAATACACGGGCCCAAATCCTTAACCAGACGGAGGGGATTCTAAAGGCCGTCGTGGACGCGGAGACTAAGCAGATTCTGGGATGCTCTTTACTCTGCGCCTATTCCAGCGAGCTAATTAACCTGATACAGATGGCTATCAATGCACGACTCGACTACACTGTTCTTCGTGACAACATCTATACCCACCCTACTATGAGCGAAGCCTTGAATGACCTGTTTGCAAAACTCTAAAGGTTACTCAATCGCCTGCTAATCCTATCCACTACGTGCTTTTGTCCCGAATTAACCTGAATGGGCTTACGCCCAGGCAATCGTCTTAGTTGAATTTTCACTTTTTAACAATTATCTATATGACTAACGTAGAAACCCTGGAGGAGGTTAAACCTGTACCTTTCGCCGAAGACCCGCACTTATCCGTTGCCGTAAAGGCCTATCTAACGGAGTTGAACAAAGGCCCAGCTCTGGAAACGCTTCCTCCTGCCCAGGCACGGCTTGGATTGGTTAACGGGCAGGCAGCCGTGAAGGTCGATTTATCCGGTATTGAGGTTTCTGAGAAGACCATCACCGCCGATGGGTACCAGGTTGTCCTGAATATCGTGCGCCCGGCGGGGGTCGAGGGTATATTACCCGTGTTCATTTTCATCCACGGGGGCGGTTGGATATTAGGGGATTTTCCAACCCACGAGCGTATGGTGCATGATCTGGTCGTCCTGACAGGTTATAGTGGGGTATTCGTTAATTACACCCGTACGCCCGATGCCGCTTTTCCGCAGGCCATTAACGAGATTTTCGCAGCCACGAAATGGGTCGCTGAACATGGTGATGAAATCGGGGTAGACGGCGAAAATCTGGCCGTTGTGGGCAACAGCGTAGGCGGCAACATGACGATGGTAACGGCCCTGCAGGCGAAGGCGAATGGCGGTCCACACATCAAGTTGCTGATCATGATGTGGCCTATCGTTGATGCTGATTTTGAAACGGAATCCTATAAGCTATTTGGCGAAGAGCGCTTCCTGACCACTCCGTTGATGAAGTGGATGTACGACATGTATATTCCTGATCCAGAAAAGCGAAAACAAATTTATGCATCGCCGTTGCGGGCTACTGTTGAGCAGCTCAAGGGACTTCCCCCCACGCTGATTCAGGTAGCGGAAAACGATGTGCTTCGAGACGAAGGCGAAGCGTTTGGTCGCAAATTAGACGAAGCGGGCGTAACCGTAACAACGGTGCGGTACAATGGCGTAATCCATGATTTTGGGTTGCTGAACGGATTGGCTGAAACACCTCCGGTGCGGTCGCTGTTTGACCAGGCTGCCGCTGAATTAAAGAAGTATCTGGGATAGATGGGCGATGCACGCTGGCAGGTTTAGCCGAATTCTAAGAAGTTGGTTGAGTTGTTTTTACCACCAGCAGCGGCCGACCACCCCACCACCCCCAACCGAGCGTCGGCCCGGCCCCTCCTAAAACAGGAGGGGGCTTTCGCCCGGAGGTTTTTAGCCCCCTCCTGTTTTAGGAG